>MCHG01000008.1_pt1 | contig 251700 bp, 252 predicted proteins | sample 787351 | NCBI WGS metagenome assembly MCHG01 (sample SAMN05430296, study PRJNA330682) | permafrost metagenome | biome: Cold desert; feature: permafrost; material: soil; isolation source: enrichment culture inoculated with soil incubated with H2/CO2 at 20 degrees... ... | reverse complement strand
CCACCACCTACACCGGCCAACACCAACTCACCATCGGCGAACTCCAAACCCTCACAAAAGGCTGAGCTCCGGACCAAACCCAACAAACCCCTTCGACAAGGTCAGGGAACCGAAACGGCGACAAGGTCCGGAGGCCGGGGCGCCGAAGGCTCGCGGCCTGGTGAGCGGCGCACTGCTCACCACCTGTGGTTGATTACCGGATGATTCCCACAGGCAAGGCACAATGGAGCCATGGCCTCCCTGACCACCAAGGCGACACCTGCCGCGCTTCCAGTGGCCACCAAGCTCAAACTCACCGCAGCGATCCTCACCGGAAACGCCGCAGCGCTGGCGTCCCGACTAGCCGGCAAGGGCTCTGGTGCCTCGGTCCGCGGCCAGATCCTCACACGCCTGGTGCCGGACGCTTTCGCCCTGCTGCTCCAGGGACGCCGAGTGCTGGCGGTCTCAGGAACCAACGGCAAGACCACCACCACGCACCTGTTGGCCGCGGCCATTCGCACCGGACTCGGCACGGACGCGTCCCGGCTGATCACCAACGCCGACGGCGCCAACCTGCACTACGGCATCGCCTCCGCGCTCGGCCAACAGCGTCGCGCCGACATCGCCGTGCTCGAAACCGACGAGCGAGTGGTCTCCGACATGATCGCCGAGGCCCGTCCCGAACTCCTGGTGTTGCTGAACTTCAGCCGCGACCAACTCGACCGCCACCACGAGATCAAGGCGCTGGGTCGCTCCTGGCGCACGGCCCTCGAAGCTGCCGGCCACGACGGTCCGACGATCGTGGCGAATGCCTGCGACCCGTTGGTGGTCTGGTCGGCCGGCACCGCCGCCAAAGTCATCTGGGTCGAAACCGACACCGTCTGGCACGCCGACGGCGCCCTGTGCCCAGCCTGCGGCGAGCTGCTCGTCCGGGTTCCAGCACAGGGCCGCGACCACTGGGACTGCCCCGGCTGCGACCTCACCCAACCGCCGGCCTCCTACCGGGTGAACGGGGCCAGCATCGCCCTGCCCGATGGCAGCACCGTCACCCCCAATCTCCAGGTGCCCGGCTCCTTCAACATCTCCAATGCCGCCTGCGCACTGGCGGCGGCGGTCGAGTTCGGCGTCGGCGTCCAGGACGCCCTCGACGGCATGCACACCGTCACCTCCCCGGCCGGACGCTTCGCCACCGCAACCTTCGGCCACACCGCCGCCCGCCTGCTGCTGGCCAAGAACCCGGCCGGCTGGGCCGAAGCTCTTCCCCTGGCCCAATCCGACCCGGTAGTGCTGGCCATCGATTCCGGTGCCGCCGACGGTAGAGACGTCTCCTGGTTGTGGGACGTCGAGTATGAGCAGCTGGCCGGGCGCACGGTGGTCTGCACCGGCCCCCGCGCCCACGATCTGGCCGTCCGGCTGGACTACGCCGGCGTCGAGCACCGCATCGAGCACGACCTGCATTTGGCGATCGCCACATCCGGCGCCGATCGGGTGGACGTGATCGCCACCTACACCCCGTTCCAGGCGCTACTGAAGATGGCGGGTCTGCGATGAAGCCGGTCGAGATCGTTCTGGTCTACCAGTCGCTGCTGGGCATCTACGGCGACCGCGGCAACGCCATGGTGCTGCGCAAGCGCCTGCAGTGGCGTGGCATCGACGCCGTGCTCACCGAGATTGAGCCGGGCGACGTGGTGCCGTCCACCGGCGCGGTCTACCTGCTCGGCGGCGGCGAGGACGCAGCCCAGGTTTCGGCGGTCAAAGGGCTGAAGGCTGATGGCCACATCTTTGGTGCGGTCGAAAACGGCGCGGTGCTGTTCTCGGTGTGCGCCGGTTTCCAGATCGTCGGCAACACCTTCACCGTCGGTGAGCACGACGAGGTGATCGAGGGCCTGGGCCTGTTGGACGTCGACACCCGACGCGGCGACGTCCGCGCGGTCGGCGAGATCCTCAGCAAATGGTCCAAGCCCGACGGCACCGAGACCCTGATCACCGGGTTCGAGAATCACGGCGGCTTCACCAAGCTCGGCCCGGCGGCCACACCCTTCGCCAAGGTCGAGATCGGGATCGGAAACGCCAACGACGGCACCGAGGGTGCAGTACAGGGCAAGGTCATCGGCACCTACCCGCACGGCCCCGTGCTGGCCCGCAATCCTGAACTGGCCGACCACCTGCTCGAATTGGCCCTTGGCCGCGAACTCAACCCCCTGGCCAACCCGGAGTTGGACGAGCTTCGCCGCCAGCGGATCACCGCGATCCGCAAGGCCGACCGCGCCTAAGTCGCTTCCGCAGCAAACCCCTCGACAAGCTCAGCGATCCGCGGGGGCCTTCTTGCGACCAGTAGAGTGCCGAACCAGGAACACCGCGGCCAACAACACCACCGCGATCCCCACCGTCACCAGGTCGGGAACCCGGGAAGTACCGGCCAGCACCTGAGTCTCCAACCCCATCTGCTGGCCGGCATCCAGAATCGCGGGCAGCGCCAAAGTGCCATCAGTGATGATCAGCAGCACGCCGAGCAGCACCGTCACCGCCCCACCGATCACCGACGTCCATGCGTTCGACCAGCCGCCGATGCGCAGTTGTCGAGGCCGCAGCCATTCACTCAACTTCGGCACCCGCTCCCACAGCAGCGCCAGCACCAGCAGCGGCAACACCATCCCGGCGGCGAACACCAGCAGCACGATGCCGCCGTACAGCGCGCTACCACTCACCACGGCCAAGGTCAGCACGGCACCCAGAATCGGCCCCGCACACACCCCGGCGACCCCATAGACCGTGCCCAGCAAATACACCGACAGCCCCGAGGCCCCACTGCGCCCGTCCAGCTTGCCCAGGCCAGGCAGCGGTATGCCCAACAACTGCAGCAGGCCGAAGGCGACCACCAGCAAACTGGCCACCAGAATCAACTCACTGCGGTGCTCCGAGATCAGCGCGCCAAGGCCGCCGGCCAGCATGCCCAGCGGCACCAGGGTGGTGATCAGGCCCAGGTAGAACACACCGGTGCGCACCGTAAGCACGCCCGCACTGGTGAACGCGTAGCTGAAGAACGCGGGCAGGAGCAGCACCGAACACGGGCTCAACAGCGTGAGGATCCCGCCCAGAAATGCTCCGGCCAAGCCGACGCTCATCGCTACTTCTTGGCCAGTTCGGATTCAATCGCGGCCTGGAACTGCGCCAACGGCTGAGCCCCGCTGACCACCTGGTTCCCGATCACGAAGAACGGGACGCTATTCACGCCCTGCTTCTGAGCAGACAAGGTCGCGTCGGTAACCTGCTTGCGCAGGTTCGCGTCGGACAGCGCTGCTGTGAACTTGTCCAGGTCGGGAACTTCAGCCTTGGTGGCGAAACCGATCAGCTTCTCCTTCGGCAGGTCAGGGTGGCCACTGGTCGGCGCGGCGGCGTACAGCTCACTCATGAACTCGTGGTATCTGCCCTGGGCCCCGGCCGCCCGTGCCGCCATCGCCGCATCAACGGACTGATCGCCGAAGAGCGCCGCATCGTGCAGCTCGTAGCGCACCTTGCCGGTCTGGATGTACTCGGCGAACAACGACGGCAGCGTCTGGGTGGCGTAGACGGCACAGAATGGGCAGCGGAAGTCCGTCCACTGCACCATCACCACGGGGGCATTGAGGTCACCCCAGGCCATCGGGTCATTGGCCTGGTTGCGGGCCACCTGAGCTGCCAGCGACGTCGTAGCCGAACCCGAGCCGGACGCCGACGCCGAACCCGAGCCGGACGCCGACGCCGAACCCGAGGCCGAGCCGGACGCCGAGGCCACCGAATCCCGCGCCACCGGACGCAGCGACTGCTGGGTGGCGACCACCAACAACAGGAAGATCACGAACACACCGAGGGCCACATTCAGCCGCTGGGACCGCCGCAGGCGGCGCTGCAGATCGGGTTTGGCCGGCTCGCCGCGCGCTGCATTCTTCGACTGCTCGCTGATCGCCACTGGATACCTCCATGGGGTATACCCACGCGGATCGCGGGCGCCAGTTCATGCTAGAACCTCCCCACCTTGAGATGCTCACAGTTGGCCGGGTTTCAGCGCACCGCACGCTCCAACGTCCATCAAATGGGCTGCGTTGAGGCGCCCGAGCGCAGCGACCCGGCCGGATTTCGCACTGAGCGCCACGCTGCGGTAGAGTCCTTGCTCGCGCGCCGCTAGCTCAACTGGCAGAGCAGCTGGCTCTTAACTAGCGGGTTCGGGGTTCGAGTCCCTGGCGGCGCACGAAAGATCCCCTGTCGGGCTTAGGCCTGACAGGGGATCTGCTTTTCCGGGGTCCTACTTGAGCAATTCGACGAGCTTGGCCTGTAACGACGGCAAGACCTTGGCAACCTCGGCCTTGCCTTGCAGCACCGGGGAGATCGCCTCCTGCACCGCAACACTCAGCTCGGCATAGTGCACCGAAACCGGGCGAGCCTTGGCCGCCTTGACTGCTGTAGCCACAGTCGCCAGATAAGGCTGTTGCTTGATCAAGGCCGCATCGGCGTATAGCGATTCGCGCACCGGCGCCACCCCACCATCAACGAAGAGCTCCCGCTGAATCGGCTCCGAAGCCAGCCAGCGGATCACGTCAGCCGCGGTCCCCTGGTTGCGCGCGAAGGACGAAATCGACAACTCGTAACCGCCCGAGGTCGGCACCGCAAGCCCGCTGGACCCGACCAGTTGAGTCACCCCCACCCGTCCGGCCACCTTTGAGCTACCGCCGCTGGCCTGCGCACTACTCCACGTGCCTGACCAACCACGAAGGAAGACCAGCCCGCCATCGGTGAAAGCCTCCGCAGCCTGCTCGTCATCCCAACCCAGGGCGGCATTCGGGATCGTCCCATCGCTGACCGCGCCGTCCAGCCAGCGCAGGCCGGCCGCAGCCTTGGACGTATCCAGGCCCGGCTGTCCACCGGCCGTGACGAGCTCGCCGCCGGCAGAATCTATCGCCTCGGCAACGTTGACCGTCAGCGACTCCGAGGATTCCAATCCCGTCCCGTAGCAGCGCACACCAGCGCGCTGCTGGGCGAGAATCTTGTCGCAGGCATCGGTCAGCTCAGCCCAGGTCTTGGGCGGCTTCACCTTGGCCGCAGCCAGCAGATCCGAGCGGTAATAGAGGACGCCGGCGTCAGTAGCCACCGGGTAGCCGTACGGCTTGCCCTCATAGGTACCCGCACTCACCGCTGCCGGCAGCAGGCCGGCGGTCGGGAACTCCGCCTCGGGCAGTTCGGCCAGCCAGCCGTTGCTGGCGAACTCCGAAATCCAGGTGGGATCCAGCGCCATCACCGTGTATTGGCCACTCTTGGTCCGGCCGGCATCGGCGAGCTCGCTGTGCCTCGCGGTGGCGTCAGCCGACAGCACCTGCAAGGTGATTGGCTCGGCTGGGTGCGCCAGGTTCCAGGTGAGGGCCAGCTGCGCCCACACCCCAGCGGGATCCCCGCTGATCGCCAGCATGATCGGCCCACGCTCGGCCTGCACACTCGCCGATGAGGTTGGGGCGGCCTGGGGTGCAGCGCCGCAACCGGCCACCAGCAAGATCAACGCGCCAAACCCCGCTGAGGCCAGGCGCCTGCGCCGACGTCCGGTGGCGGCCCGGGATGCTGAGATCACCGACCGTGGATGATCGAGCGAACGACCATGGCGAAGGCGACCACTCCGGCAACCGCTGCCACCGCCAGCGCCACCCGCTCCACCCGCTCCACCCTGACGCCGTCATCGTCGACGAGTTGGTCCTTCAGCTGCCGGAATTCCCCGCCGACGAACTCGCGCGCATCGGCCACAGTGTTGTGGACAATCGCGCGCGGATGAACCTGGTTGATCAGTTCAGCGATGTCGCCGGCCAACCGCTCTCTGGCGGCGGCGATCTCAGCCTCGATCTCGGCCCGACTCGGGGCCTTCTCTCCGGCGACCGTCTGTTGCGCCATGACGCCTCCTGTCCAACTGGGTGAGTCAAGCCTATGCCCGCGTCCGGCTGCGCGCCCGGCGACCGAGGATCGGATGCCTTAGGGTGGCCGCATGGCACGACTGGCGACTGGCGATACCGCCCCGGCGTTCACCCTTTCCGACACCGACGAGAAGCCGATTTCCTTGGCCGACTTCAGTGGCACCCGGGTGATCCTCTACTTCTTCCCCGCAGCGATGACGCCCGGCTGCACTATCGAGGCGAAGGACTTCAACGAAGCGATCGGGCAGTTCGGCGAGGCCGGCTACCAAGTGGTCGGCGTTTCCCCCGACCAACCGGCGAAACTGGCGAAATTCCGCGACAAGGAGCAGCTCACCTTCCCGTTGCTGGCCGACCCGGAGCGCCAGGTGCTGAACGACTACAGCGCCTACGGCACCAAAATGCTCTACGGCAAGCAGGTTGAGGGCGTGATCCGTTCCACCTTCGTCATCGATGTGGACGCAGCCGGCGTCGGCACGATCTCCGACCCCCGGTACAACGTGCGCGCCACCGGCCACGTGGCCAAGCTGATCAAAGAGCTCGGCATCTAAGGACCGAGTTCCCTCCCCCATGGGCCGGCCCGGCCATTGCCGGCGGACTCGATACCGATTTTGCGGCCTTATGCCGCGCTCTGGGTGACCCATCGGGGAGGAAACTCGGTATCGACTCCAGCAGGTGGTCGCCACCGGCCGTATACGGGCGGAATCTCGGCAAACGGGATTATGGCGTTGCCCCGGCCAGAGCCGACGCCAATGCCGCCCGGTCGCCGTCCACTGCTAGCCGGTCAGCGCGCTGACGTCCCCACAGCAGCAGGGCGAGTTGCTCTGCGCTGCCCCACACAACAACCTCGGGTGCACCTTCACTGGCCCCAGCAAGCACCAGCCGCCGACCCTCGGCAGGCTCCAGCACCACCCGCACCGGCGGCGGGCTGATGCGGCCCAGTCGAAGCTGGCGCGGCTGCATGACTGTGACCACCTCATCGGCGCAATCCAGCCATTCCACCGCTGACACTTCTTGGCGCAGTCCGGCGGCAGCGCGCAGATCCCACAGGTGCACCAGTGTCTCCAGCGCCTGGCGGCGATGCCAGAATCGCCGGGTGCCGATTCGCGGACGGTCCTCGGGCGCGTCATCGTCGAGCAGTGTCCAGCAGGGTTCGTCGGAGTCGAGTTCGGTGAAGGTCCTGGTGATCACCGCCGCAGCAGCCAAGTAGTGCGCTGCCAAATCGGCATCCGGCTCGAGGCGGACCTTCGCTCCGCCAGCACGGTGAGCCGCCCAGGTGTAGACCCCCGCCAGATGTTCGACCAGATCGCGCACCGTCCAGTCGCCGCAACTGAGGACCGGGGCGGCGGGATCAACCTCGGCGATGCTGGCAGCGAAACTGCGCTGATAGTCGCGCAGCCGGTCCAGATGGGTGCTAGCAGGCATGCTCGCAAGCGTAATCCCCGGTTCACGGGCTGACGGCTGCCACAAGGCATTACTGTCCCCAAGTAGACTTAGGTGCGCCTGTCGGCATGTTACCTATCTAAGGACCGCTAGATGAGCTCGATCGATTTCTACCTGTGCCAGCATGGCCGCACCCCGCTGAACGTCGCGGGACGCCTGCGCGGCCATCTAGATCCAGACCTTGACCTGGTCGGCCAGGCCGAAGCCCGCGAACTCGCCGAGCTGCTGGTCAAGCTCGGCCCGACCCGAGTGATTTCCAGCCCGCTGCAGCGCGCCCGGCAGACCGCAGCCCCGATCGCCACGGCCGCCCAGCTGAACGTCGAACTCGACCAGCGACTGATCGACCGCACCTACGGCGAATTCGATGGCGAAGTGGCCGCCGAGGTTGCCGCCAAGTACGGACGCGTCGGCTCGGCCCCGGGCGTCGAACCGGTGGCCGAGGTGGTCACGCGAGCAAGGGCCGCTCTCATCGAGATCGCCGAAAGCACCTCGACCGGCCCGGTGATCGTGGTCACCCACGATGCGGTCATTCGCAATCTGTTCGAAGCGTTGGCACCCGAGTACAGCCGGGTCCAGTTGGTTCCCCAGCGCACCGGCTGCTGGAACCTGCTGCGCTACACCGATGGCGCCTGGACGCTGATCGAGGTCGGCAGCAAGGACGACCCGGTCGAGACCGCGCTGGCCCGCTGAACCCCGAAACGCAGATCCGCCCCAGGTGAGAAACACCTGGGGCGGATTGCTGTTCAGTCCAACTCAGCCCTTCACGCCACCGGCCAGCAGGCCGCGGACGAAGTAACGCTGAAGTGAAAGGAATACCACCAGCGGGACGATCATCGAAATGAACGCCGCACTACTCAACAGGTGCCACTTGCTGCCGAAGCTGCCGGACAAGCCAGCAGTGACCGCAGTGATCGGCATGTATTCCGGCGCTGCGAAGGTCAGCGCCACCAGCAGGTCGTTCCACACCCACAGGAACTGGAAGATCGCGAACGAGGCGATCGCTGGAACCAGGAGTGGCATCAGCACCTGGAAGAACACCCGAACGTGACCGGCGCCGTCCACCCGGGCGGCCTCAATCAATGATCGGGGGATCTCCTTCATGAAGTTGTGCAGCAGGAAGATCGCCAGCGGCAACCCGAAAATGGTGTGCGAGAGCCAGACCGTCCAGTAGGTGTTGGCCAGTCCCCAGTTCACGTATTGGGTGAGCAGGGGCACCAAGGTCACCTGGATCGGCACCACTTGGAGCGCGAACACGAAGGCGAACAGGAAGTTGCGCCCCTTGAAGTCGATCCAGGCGAAGGCGTAGGCAGCCAACAGAGCCAGCATGATCGGGATGAGCACCGCTGGGATGGTGATGATGAACGAGTTGAAGAACGAGTCCATCAAGTTGTTCGTGCCCAGGGTTTCCACATAGTTATCGATGGTGAACTTCGGATTGAAGATCGCCGTCCACCAGCCAGTGCGGCGGATGTCGGACTGTGTCCGGAAGGAGGTGATCAGCAGCCCTGCGGTCGGCACGGTCCAGAAGACCGCGATCAGCACCGCGATCAGGGACGCCGCCGGAGAGCTGAACCTTGTCTTGGCATCAACCTGACGCTGTTCCTTGCGGGTCAGCTTGCGCTGGGTCTGGACCCGAGCTTCTTCGCTCATCGCTCCCCCTCCGAAATCCGCATCTGGCGGACGTTGTAGATGATGATCGGCACGATCATCACGAACAGCAGGACTGCCAGCGCCGCACCAATGTCTGGACGACCCTGGTTGAAGCTCTGCGTGTAGAACTCCTGCGCGACGATCGAGCTGTCAAAGTTGCCGCCGGTCATGGTGTAGACGATGTCGAAGGACTTCAGGGTGCCCATTGCGATGGTGGTGAGCACCACGATGATCGCCGGCCGAACGCTGGGCACCGTCACCCACCAGAACAGCTTTACTCCGGTCACGCCGTCGACTTTGGCGGCCTCGATGATCTCGTCCGGGATGGCCTTGATCGCTGCAGACAACACCGTCATCGCGAAGCCCGCCTGGATCCAGATCATCACGATGATCATCATGAAACTGTTCGTGGGTGGATTCAGCAGCCAGGGTTGCGGCTGCCCACCCATCCAAACCACCACCTGGTTCAACAGGCCGATCTGATCCTTGCCCGGCTTCATGTCGTACATGAACTTCCAGATGATGGAGGCACCCACCATTGAGATCGCCATCGGCAGGAAAATCAGCGTCTTGGCGAGTTTCTCCACCCTGGTGCGGTCCACCAGCACGGCGTAGACCAGCCCGAGCGCGGTCGCCACCGTCGGCACCAGCGCCACCCAGAACACGGTGTTACGCAGCACCACCAGGAAGCCGGAGTCGGTGAAGATGGTCTGATAGTTCGCCAGCCCGACGAAGGTTTCGCCCAGGCGGTCGAAGAATGAACTCTTGATGGTCAACAGGCCCGGCCACAGCAGGCCGAAGGTGATCAGTAACAACGAAGGGCCCAGGTACCCGGCAACGGGAACCCACTTCGGCAGATGTGGCTTATCGACCACTGCCAGTACTAGCCCCATTACCAGCGCGAACAGCAGGATCGCCAGGAACATGACGATGAACTTTTGCGGCAGGTCTTGGGGTTTCAGCATCCAGCTCGGCAACAATGCGCCGATCCCGTGCACCGACCCCGTCGTGCCCACACCCAGTGCCAGCGCGACGATCACCGCCACTATGCCCAGCCCCAACATGCAGGTGCCGATGATCCCCAGCACCCAACCTGCCGTGAGCAGACGACTGCGTCCGTAGCGGCCGGGTTGAATCTCGATTTCCTCACGAGCCCGTGACCCCATTGTCCACGCGAAGGGAGCCGCTATCAGGACTCCGACAACGCCGAGCAATCCAAGCACGAACACCAGCAATTGCTTAGGGTGTGGATTCACACCGGTCAGCGCCGCCACCTCAACATCTTTTTGAGTCACTGTCCCTCCTTTGGGAAAGCTGAACATCGGGCCCGGCCCCGCCACATTGGCTGAGCCGGGCCCGACATCGCGTTGCTACTGACTACTTAGCCGGCCAGGATTTCTCGATGGCATCAGCAACGTCCTGGCTGCTCTTGTCCAGAGCAATCCAGTTGGTCATTTGCTTCCAGAAGGAGCCTGCGCCCACTGCCGACGGCATCATGTCCGAACCGTCGAAGCGGAAGACCGTCTTCGGGTCGGTCAGGATCTGGTAGGACAGTTTGTCGATCGGCTTGATCAGGTTGTTGGCATCAAGCTTCTTGTTGGCCGACAGCCAGCCACCGTTGGGCGTGTCTTTGGCCTTCTCGTTGCTCCATTCGGGGCTGGCCAGGTAAGCCTGGAACGCCTGCACCTCGGGACGATCAGAGAATGCGGCCGCGAACTCGCCGCCACCCAGAACCGGCTTGGAGTCGGCGTTCATGCTCGGCATGTAGAAGGCCCACACGTCGCCGTCTTGACCAACCACGGTGCCCTTGTCCCAGTTGGCCTGGTAGAAGGAGGCCTGACGGTGCATGTAGCACTTGCCGTCGACGATCGGCAGACCGGCTTCGGTGTAGGAGGTGGTAGCGATCGACTTGACGTCGCCCAGGCCGCCGTTGACGTACTTCGGATCCTTCAAGATGGAGCCGACGGTATCCAGAGCCGCAACAACCTTGGGATCGTTGAAGGCCATGGTGTGGTTGACCCACTGGTCGTAAACATCAGGACCGTTGACGCGCAGCATGACGTCCTCAACCCAGTCAGTGGCCGGCCAACCGGTGGCAGTACCCGACTCGATGCCCGCACACCAGGGCTTGACATCGCCACTGGGGTTGTCGGCAACGATCTTGGCGGTGAGGGTCATCATCTCGTCCCACGTGGTGGGCACTGCGTAACCCTTGTCGGAGAACATCTTCGGGGAGTACCAGACGAACGACTTCACGTTGGCGCCGACCGGGACCGCGTAGAGCTTGCCGTCCACCGAACCGTAGGTCTTCCACTCCGAGGAGTAGTAGGTGTCGACGTTCTTGGTAGCCAGATCTCCAGCTGCGAAGACCTTGCCCGGGTTGTCGCGAACCAGGGTGGACAGCAGACCGGGCTGCGGGATGTAGGCGATGTCAGGAGCGTTACCAGCCTTGAGGCGAACAGGTAGCTGAGCTTCAAAGTCACGCGAGCCTTCGTACTTGATCGTGGCGTGGGTGCACTTCTCAAAAGGCTTGTAGGAATCGGTGTGGGGCTTGGCTTCAGCATCGCTAGCGATCGAGGTGAAGACCGAAATGGTCTTACCAGTCAGATCACCGTATTGCGCATAAGCGGCGCAATCGCCGGCTGCGCCAGTGCTTGACGCCGAGGGCGTGGTAGCCGAGCTACAGGCGGCCATCGCCAGCAGGGCTGTCGCGGAAGCCGCAGCGACCAGAACGCGGGTCACGCGTGCATGTGACATTGGTCCTCACTTCTCTGTGAAAGGTTCCCCCCAGACGGGGCTATTCGGACAGTAACGCTGCTGTCACCCGAAAGGGCACTCCGGAAGCACATAGTTATCAAGCTGTGACCAGCGGTAAATCGAATAACCTAGTCACGCAGTTTCCTGCCTGTCGAGACGGACTCTTGCGCTTGGGCACCCCGTGTGATAAGGGCCATGCTTCGTGTTTGGAAAGGTCAGAAGACTCAACCGCCGACCTGCAGCAGGCTTGGTACCGGAGAAGGGACTTGAACCCTCACGCCCGAAGGCACAGGAACCTAAATCCTGCGTGTCTGCCAATTCCACCACTCCGGCTGGCACCGGAGCTGATTCTAGTGGCACCGCAAGGGGGCCGCTAACGCCTCGGGGCTCACTGACGGTTCAGGCCGCAAAAGCCCTCCGCCAAGCTCAGGCAACTAGGGCGAGAAACTCAAAGAGTTGGGCGATAAACTCAAAGAGTTGGGCGAGAAACTCAAGGAACTGGGGCGGATGGCTCAGGGAACTGGGCAGGCGGGGGATCCTCGTCCGCCCCGGAACCTGCATCGCGTCCCAGTCGTAGCGCCGGATCATCCAGGGCAAAGGTACGCACCGGGCCCGGTCCAGTTTCGGCAGTCTCGAACCGGACGGTCACCCGCCCCAGGCCTGAGCCCCACACCCAACCCCGGCCGTAATCATCGTGGACGACATCAGCGCCCGGCAGCCAGGCCAGCGGACGCCGGCTCACCGGCGCCTCGGCCTCCTCCACCACCCGGCCCGGCGCGGCCACCTCCAGGTCGAACAGCGGCTCCTGAGCCACTTCAACCAGACCGGAGACCCCCACTCCGAGGAGTCGCACCCCCTGGGCGACGTCCAGTCCGTCGAGCAGCGCCCTGGCCACCTGAGAGACCACCTCGACCCGATCGGTGGCGCCGTTGAGGGTGCGCGAGCGGCTGACCGAGGAGAAGTCCGGCCAGCGCACCTTCACCGTCACCGTGCGAGCGAATAGCCCAGCCTTAGCCAGGCGAGACACCACCTTTTCCGCATGCTGCTCTGCGACTCGGGCCAGCACCTGCCGATCAGCCAGATCACGCTCGAAGGTGTCCTCCATCGAGATCGACTTGGTCTCCCGTTCCGGCTCCACCCCGCGGTCATCACGGGCGTAGGCCAGCTCGAAAAGGTGTTCGCCGGCTGCCTTGCCGAGCTCTCGCACCAACTCGGCTTTGGACAACTCCCGCAGGTCGGCGATCCGCACCACCCCGAGCCGAGACAGCCGCTCCATCGTCGCCGGCCCCACCCCAGGGATAGCGCGCGCCGGCAGGTCGGCGATGGTCTCAGCTTCGGTACCCGGGCTGACCAGGCGCACCCCGTCAGGTTTGGCCAGTTCACTGGCCACCTTCGCCATGAACTTCGACGAGCCCAGACCCACCGATGCGGTCAGCCCGCCGGTGGCCTCGGTCAGCCGCGCGCGCAGGTCGGCAGCCAACTTCACCAGCGCCTGCTCGTCCAAGGCTCGCGCTGGGCCGGCAGCCAGATCGACGAAGGCCTCATCCAGGCTGAGCGGTTCGATCAGCGGTGAGAGCTCAGCCAGCAGGCCCATCACCACCTTGCTGGCCTGGCGATAGGCGTCGAAGCGCCCAGCCAGGAAGGCTGCGTTCGGACAGCGACGCCTGGCCTCATGCATCGGCATGGCCGAGCCGACCCCGAAAACGCGCGCCTCGTATGACGCGGTGGAGACCACCCCTCGCAGCCCGACACCGCCGACGATCACCGGCTTGCCGCGCAAGGATGGCTTGTCCCGCTGCTCCACGGCGGCAAAGAAAGCATCGAGATCCAAGTGCAGGATGCTGGCGGTGCTGCGCACGATCAGCCAGTCCGGCTAACCCAGTCGGCGATAGCCGACGAAGTCGAACTCGGCGTGCGGCTCGCGACGCACTTGCGCCCACTCCTTCGAGTCGATCTCGGGGAAGTGGACACTACCCTCGGCGGTGGCGTGCACCTCGGTGAGATCCAGATCGGTCAGGTAGGGCCACGCTTGGGCGTAAATCGAGCCGCCACCGGCGACGTAAATCTGCTCGGAGTCGAGCTCGCCGGCCAGAGCGATTGCCGTATCGACCGAGGTGACGGCGAAGCCGGTGGCCTTGTCAGAGGCCGGTAGCTCGACTTCCTCTGGGTGGCGGGTGACCACGATGGTGGCACGTCCGGGCAGCCAGCGACCGATGGCGTCATGCGTGCGGCGACCCATGATCATCGGGTGCCCACTGGTGACCTGCTTGTAGCGCGCCCAGTCTTCGGCGAACTCGAAAGGCTGGCGCTCCCCGTCCCCGAGGACGCCGTTGGCGGCAACGATCGCGATCGCGATGATCTGGGCACTCATACTGAGATCGGCGCCTTGATCGGAGGATGCGGGTCGTAATCAACAACCTCAATGTCGCTCAGCTCGAAGGCATCGATATCGCGCACGGCTGGGTTCAACACCAACCGCGGCAGCTGACGGGGTTCTCGACCCAGCTGCAGCCGAGCCTGCTCAAGGTGATTCAGATACAAGTGGGCGTCGCCCAAGGTGTGCACAAAATCGCCCACCCCCAGCCCGGTCACTTGGGCCACCAGGTGGGTCAGGAGCGCATAGGAGGCGATGTTGAAGGGCACCCCAAGGAAGACATCGGCCGAGCGCTGGTAGAGCTGGCAACTCAGCTTGCCATCGGCCACATAGAACTGGAAGAAGGCGTGACACGGCGGCAGGGCCATCTCACCGAGTTGCCCAACATTCCACGCGCTGACGATGTGCCTGCGGCTGTCGGGGTTGTTGCGGATCGAGTCGATCACGCTGGTGATCTGATCCACATGCCCCCCATCGGGGGTAGGCCAGGAGCGCCACTGGTAGCCGTAGATCGGGCCGAGTTCGCCGTCGGGCCCGGCCCACTCGTCCCAAATCGAGATGCTGTTCTGGTGCAGCCAGGCAACATTGGTTGAGCCGCGCAGGAACCAGAGCAGCTCGCCGAAGATGCTGCGGGTGTGCAGCTTCTTCGTGGTCAACAGCGGAAAGCCTTCGTTCAGGTCGAAACGCATTTGGTGGCCGAAGACGCTGATGGTGCCGGTACCGGTGCGATCGGTCTTCTCCACACCTTCGGTGAGCACCCGGTCGAGCAGATCGAGGTATTGCTTCATCGCTTCGCCAGGTGTTTCTTGAGCAGCGGGACGATCTTGCGGACGGCCTGGCCGCGGTGGCTGATCGCGTCCTTGACCTCGGGGGCCAGCTCCGCGTTGGTCTTGGAGTAGCCGTCGGCGATGAAGATCGGGTCGTAGCCGAAGCCGTTCCCACCGCGCGGAGCATCAATCAGGCGCCCATTCATCACCCCGCGCACCAGGTGCTGCGTGCCATCAGGGGCCACCATCGCCATCGCGCAGACGAAGCGGGCCGTGCGTTCCTCTTCAGCAGTGTCGGCCAGCTGATCCAGCACCAGCTGAAGGTTTGCCTCGTCGGTGGCCTGCGGACCCGACCAGCGCGCCGAGCGGACCCCCGGCATCCGGTTGAGCAGGTCAACCTCAAGGCCGGAATCGTCAGCCACGGCAATGTGCCCTGTCGCGACCACCGCAGCCTTGGCCTTGATCAGTGCGTTGCCCTCAAAAGTGCGCTCGGTCTCAGCCGGTTCTGGGTAGGCGGGGAACTCATCCAGGCCCTTGACCTCAGCCGCGACCCCCGCAGCAGCCAGGACGCGATGAAGTTCCGCAGCCTTCTTCGCGTTGTGAGTAGCGACCACGATCACCGTCATCGAGCCAGCGCCTCCTGCTGCAAGGCGGTCAGCGAAGTGCAGCCAGCCAGGCCGAGATCCAGCAATTGGTTGAGTACGTCCCTGCTGAACGGAGCGCCCTCGGCGGTGCCTTGCACCTCGATCAGCTCGCCGGTACCGGTAGCAACCACGTTGAGATCCACCTCGGCGCCGGAATCCTCGGTGTAGCAAAGGTCGAGCATCGGGGTATCGCCGATAACTCCGACCGACACCGCAGCGACCGAGCCGATCAGCGGTTCGCCAACCAGCGAGCCGCGCTCCCGCAGCCACGACACCGCATCAACCAGCGCAACGTAGGCGCCGGTGATCGCTGCGGTACGAGTGCCGCCGTCGGCCTGGAGCACATCACAGTCCAAAACAATGGTGTTCTCCCCCAACGCGGCGTAGTCGATCACTGCCCGCAGCGATCGGCCGATCAGCCGGCTGATTTCGTGGGTGCGGCCACCGATGCGCCCCTTCACCGATTCACGATCGCCTCGGGTGTGGGTGGCCCGCGGCAACATCGCATACTCGGCGGTCACCCATCCCAGTCCGCTGCCCTTGCGCCACCGCGGTACGCCTTGAGTCACCGAAGCTGCGACCAGCACCCGAGTGGCGCCGAACTCAACCAGCACCGACCCCTCTGCGTGATCCAGCCATTTGCGAGTGATACGGACCTCACGCAACTGGGACGGACTGCGGCCGTCAACCCGAAAATCAGCCATGGGGCCACCCTAGTGGCAGCCACCGTCACTTCTGGACCGGGCAAAAATTGCGATGAGGATCGGTCCGTCGATTTGCACATGCATACCCTGGGGGGTATCTTAGAAGCAACGAAACGTTAGGAGAACCCACATGTGCCGTCCCGTCACCTGCAACCAGTGCGGTAAGACCACCTGGGCTGGCTGCGGCCAGCACGTCGCCTCCGTCAAGGCCATGGTGCCCGCATCCCAGTGGTGCGATGGCCATGCCTCCAGCGGTGAGCACAAGTCGGGTGGATTGTTCGGAATCTTCGGCCGGTGAGATTGCCCCCCCCCCGACTGGCCGCACTGGTGGCCGTCGCCGCGTTGCTGACCGGGTGCTCTTCCTCTCCCTTGAGCCCCACGGTCGGACCAACTGCGGCGGCGGCCCCCGCAGCCGGCGCCTCACTGGCTCCGGCTGACTTCGCCGCTGCGGCGAAGCTGCCGGACACCACGCTGTTGGACGTTCGCACGCCGTCGGAGTTTGCCTCAGGGCACCTGGTCGGCGCGGTCAACGTCGACGTGGAAGCCACCGACTTCGCGACCAAGATCGTTGCCCTCGACAAGACCAAGAACTACGCGGTCTACTGCCGTTCGGGGAACCGCTCCAAGGTTGCGATGACGACGCTGCAGCAGGCCGGATTCACCAAGGTCTTCGATCTGGCCGGCGGCATCAATGCCTGGAAATCAGCTAACGGCGAAGTCGTCAGCTAACCGATCCTGAAGCGGCCTGCCCCCATCCCCCGGGGCGGGCCGCTTTTGCCTTCCCCCGAAATCCCTGAGCCAGTCGAAGTGCCCGATCCCCAAAATCGGTGAGCCCGTCGAAGGGTTCAGCCGTTGGCCTCGCCAAGCTCAGCCAACGTCGATGCTCAGACCGTGTAGACCTGCTCGACCTTCTCCACGAAGCCGCCCATCAACCGGCTACCCACCCCGGCGAACAACTCCGGGCTGCCAGTGGTGAGGAACTTCAGCCGGGCCGTCCGTGGCTCATCGTGCAGCAGACCAGCGTCGGCCAAAGTCGCGAACACCTCGCGAGCGCACTCCTCAGCTGAGGAAACCAGGGTGATGTCGGCGCCGGCCACGTAAGAAATCACGCCGGCCAACAGCGGATAGTGGGTACAACCAAGGATCAAAGTATCGATCCCGGCTTCGCGCAACGGCAGCAGATATTGGCGAGCAGCCTCCATCAACTCCGGGCCACTGGTGATACCCGCCTCGACATACTCAACGAACAGCGGGCACGGCTGGGTGATCAGTTCCACATCCCGAACGGCCACCAAAGCGTCGTCGTAGCTCCCGGAGGTGGCCGTGGCGGTGGTGCAGATCAGCCCGATCCGTCCACTCCGGGTGGCCCGGACAGCCCGGACGGCGGCCGGCAGGATCACGTCCACCACCGGAATGTCATAGCGCTCCCTGGCATCGCGCAGCACCGCTGAGGATGCCGAGTTGCAGGCGATCACCAGGGCCTTCACTCCCGTTCCGGCGAGGTAATCCAGGCACTCCAGGGCGTACTCACGCACCTCTGCGATGGACTTGGTGCCATACGGGGCTCGCGCGGTGTCGCCGAGGTAGACCATGTCTTCATTGGGAAGTTGGTCTCGCAGCGCCCGGGCCACCGTCAGCCCGCCGAAGCCGGAGTCAAAGACCCCGATCGGGGCATCAGTGGCACTCACGTGCACCGACTTTAGACTGATTGCTGAGTCGCGTGCGAAATCCGGGCGGCAGAAGGGACGCAGATGAACCAGCCACCGATCGACGCCGCCAAGATCGTGCTGCGGGCGCTTCGCCTGCTCGATGACGGACGCCGCGCCGCCGAGAATGGGTGGCAGCGCCTCACCACAAGCGTCAAAGACGATTGCGCACCAACAGATCGGCGCCGTCCGCCCCAGATCTGGTGACGGCTAGCGTCCGCGACTCAGCGAAAGGCTGACCAGCCGACGCCCTCCCGGGCGGAGGGAACCGCCACACCCAGAAGTGTCCGCACAACCACCGCAACCCCCCGGCGGGCAACCGATCGGCACCTCCTCGGCCTGCAGTCGGCCGGTACGCAGGAGGTGATCCAGGCTGGCGCGCAGCGCTTCCTCACTCAGCCCGGTGTTGCGGGCCATCTCGGTGACAGTCGGGGTGCCCAGGGCCACCTGGGCCAGCACTGCGCTCAGCGGCCCACTCATAGGAATAGCCTGCCAACCTGGAAGACCACCACGGCCAGAGTCCAGGCCACCACCAGTTGCATGCCCAGGCCGAACAGCGTCCACCTTCCCCCGATCTCACGCCGCTGCGCGGCCAAGGTCGCCACACACGGGGTGTAGGCCATCAGGAAGACCATGAAGGCGAGCGCGGCCGGAATGGGGTGCCCACCCGATGACTGGTTGAAGGTTGCCAATACCGCCGCACCGAGGTCGCCAGGAGCGGCGGAGCTGCCGGGTTCTGGGACCGCGTAGGTCTGCGCCCATGACGAGATCACCGCTTCCTTGGCCACGAAGCCGACCACCAGAGCTGAGGCGGACTCCCAGGAGCCGAAGCCGGCCGGGACGAATACCGGCGCCACCGCCTTGGCCGCCGCACCGTAGACCGAATCGGCCACCGGCACCTCAGCGAAGCGTGCCCCGGGTTGGGTGGGGATCGACTGCAACAGCCACACCGCAGCCACCGTGACCACGATGATTCCCGCGGCGGTGGCCAGGAAGCCCTTGAGCCGCAACCAGGTCACCGAAGCGGTCAGGCGCAGCGTCGGCACCTGGTAGGCGGGCAGGTCGATCACCAGCGGATCGATCGGCTCATTGCGCCACAGGGTGCTGCGCAGCCCCAACCCGACAGCGATGATGATGCCGATCGAGATCACATACATCGCAAACACCGCAGTGCCGGCGAACGGGCCGAAGAAGATCGCCCCCATCATCACGAACACCGTCAGCCGTGCGGTGCAGGAGGTGAACGGCACCAGCAATGCGGTCAGGATCCGTTGCCGGGCGTTCGGCAGAATCCGGGTGCCACTGATTGCCGGCACGTTGCAGCCGTACCCGACGATGAGCGGCAGGAAGGCTCGCCCGGGCAGCCCGATGGTGCGCATCATCCGGTCGGTGACCACCGCAGCCCTGGCCAGGTAGCCGGAGTCCTCCAGGACGGCCAGCAGGGCGAACATCAAGGTCATCAGCGGGACGAAGGTGAGCAACATGCCCACACCGGCGATCAAACCATCCACGACCAGGCCCTGCACCCAGGTGCCACCGAGCCCAACGGCGGTCAACCCCCAGATCGCGGCCGCGCTCACCGGCCCGGAGAACAGCCCGTCGAGAAGGCCCTGCAACGGCGCAGCGATGGTCGTGGTCAGCTGGAACACCAACCACATCACCGCGAGGAAGATCAGGGGTCCCGACACGGGCGCGGTAACCCAGCGATCCACCTTGTCCGACCAGGTCCTGGTGTTCAAAGTGGCAGAACCGCTGGCCACCGCCACGACCTTGGCGATCCAGTCGAACCGGTCATCCTCGACGGCCAGATCCTCGCCGTCGGTCGGTATCTGACGGGGTGCCGGCGCCGGCTTGCCGAGGGCGTTGCGAACCGTGCTGGCTAAGGCAGCCAGCCCGGTGCGGCGCCGCGGGTCAACAGCGACCACCGGACAGTCCAGCTCTTTGGCGAGCGCAGCGGTATCGATCTCGAAGCCACGCTTGGCTGCGACATCGGACATGGTCACGGCCACAGCGATTGGCAGCCCGCGCTCGCGCAGTTGCGCAACCAGATAAAGGCAACTGGTCAGGCGGGCCGCGTCGCAGGTGACGATGCTCAGATCAGGCTGCTCATCCTTCGGCTTGCCCACCAGGAGTTCGCGGGTGAGCGCCTCGTCGGGAGAGTGAGGATCAAGGGAGTAGGTGCCCGGCAGGTCCACCAAGGTGATGTCGATCAGCTGATCGGAACTCTCGCAGGCGCAGTCAGCGCAACTACCGGACGCCGCAGCCCCAACCGACTTCCAGACCCCGGTGGAAACCTCCACGGTGGTACCGGGCCAGTTACCCATAGTCACCCCGGCGCCAGTGAGGGCGTTGAAGAGAGTGGACTTGCCGGTGTTCGGGGCCCCGACCAGGGCAACGACCGGGGCCAGCGGCCCGGCGTCCATGCCGGGATCGGTGCTGCAACAGGCTTTGACTGAAGGGGTGGAGACAGCGGTCGTGGCTGCAGCCACGATCTGGCGGGTGGACGTCATCAGTGCTTGACTTCGGCTCGAAGCTCGCCCAGCAGCGCCCTGCCCAGAGCGATCCGGGTGCCGGCAACCAGTACCACCCGCCCACCGCCAGCGGTCTTGGAGACGACCGCGAAGCTCGACCCGACGCGCAATCCCAGGGCGGCCAGGCGCTGCGCAACAGACTTATCGGTTCCAGCGGCCACCAGGGTCAGGGGGGTTTGCATCGGCACCGTGGCGAGGTTTATTCCCACATGAGTAAGGGTAGCCTTACTTATGTAAGCGGCAAAACCACGTCTCGAATTTTGCGCGACTTCCGTAGCAAAAAAGCCTCAGCGGAGTCCGACCAGGTTCTCACTCACGATGGCGAGCCACTCGTACACCCGATAGATGAAGGCTCGCGGATCGTCCTCAGGCAGCGAGTCGATCTCTTCGGCATCCGTGGCAGTCTGAATGCCCAACCGCACCGCCAGACTCAGCCGCAGGGCGGTGATCAGCTTAAGCCAGTCGTCCAAGTCGATCAGCCGCACCTGCACCGCACGCTTGCCCGCCGCACTGTCGGCCAGCGCCGAGAGCACCACTTCGGCTTGCCGCTGCCGATCGCTGCGCTGTTTGGACCCGGTGAGTCGACGAAACTCAGCTGAAGCAATCGGATCGTCCGGGTAAGCGTCGGGGAACAGCCTGGTGATCACCGGATCGTTGCGATCCAGCGGCTCGGAGGGCTCCATCTCGGCCTGCCAGCGCTCGAACGAATCCCCGCCGCCGGCCAGCGGCTCACTATCGACCTCCAGCAGCCCGAGCAGTTGATCGACCAGTGACTCCAGCAGGGCGGTCTCGTAGTTGGTGAGCCGCATCCGGATCACCGGGCCGACCCTCTTGAAATCCCGCATCAGCCCGGTTCCATGGTGGCCCACAGACCGTAGCCGTGCATCGCATCCACGTCGATCTCCATCTGCTCATGAGTGCCGGCCGAGACCACAGCCTTGCCCTGGTTGTGCACCTGAAGCATCAACTCCGTGGCGCGCTCGGCCGCAAAACCGAAGTAGGTGGTGAACACGTGGGTGACATAACTCATCAGATTCACCGGGTCGTCCCAGACGATCGTCACCCAGTTGACCAGCGCTGACTCGGCCGGGCGCGACATTGTCGCAGTGTCTGAGGCCGGCTGCTGCGGAAGGCTTGGCGTGGACACCGCCCCATTCTGACAGACCACACCAGGCCGGTCGTGATTAGGCTGGCCCTATGACTGTCCTGATGGGGCCGGCCGGCAGCCCGCCGAGTACCGCCTTACTGACCGATCATTACGAACTCACCATGATCCGCGCCGCCCTCCGGTCGAAGACCGCCTTCCGGCGCAGCGTGTTCGAGCTGTTCGCGCGACGGCTGCCCGAGGGCCGCCGCTACGGAGTGGTCGCCGGAGTGGGCCGCGCCCTGGATTCGATCAGGGCCTTCCGGTTTGACGAGTCGGCCCTCAACTTCCTTCTCGAAGAGAACGTCATCGACACCGACCTGGCCGACTGGCTGAGCCGCTACAAGTTCAAGGGCAATGTTTGGGGCTACCCCGAAGGGGAGGCGTACTTCCCCGGTTCCCCGCTGCTGATCGTCGAAAGCACCTTCGCCGAAGCCGCGATCCTGGAAACCCTGCTGCTGAGCATCTACAACTACGACTCAGCGGTGGCATCGGCGGCGTCCCGGATGACCGCGATGGCCGGCGAGCGTCCCTGCCTCGAAATGGGCTCCCGGCGCACCAATGAATACGCCGCGGTGGCCGCGGCCCGGGCGGCCTACATCGCCGGCTTCCAGGCCACCTCCAATCTCGAGGCCGGACGCAGCTACGGAGTGCCGACCGCCGGCACCGCAGCGCACTCCTTCACCCTGCTGCACGACAGCGAGGAGGAGGCCTTCAAGACCCAACTGAAGACCCTCGGCAAGTCCACCACCCTGCTGGTCGACACCTACGACATCGAAGAGGCCGTCCGCACCGGCATCCGACTCACCAAAGGCAAGCTCGGCGCGATCCGGCTGGATTCCGGCGATCTGGCAGAACAGGCTGCCGACGTCCGCAAGTTGCTGGACTCTCTCGGCGCAACCAAGACCAGGATCATCGTCACCTCCGACCTGGACGAATACCAGATCGCAGCACTGCGCAGCGCCCCGGTGGACGCCTACGGCGTGGGCACCTCCTTGGTGACCGGCTCTGGTGCCCCGACCTGCGGATTCGTCTACAAGCTGGTTGCTCGAGCCGAGAGCGAGGGAAAGAACGCCGAGCTGATTCCGGTGGCCAAGCACAGCTCGGGCAAGAACACCATCGGTGGGCGCAAGTACGCGCTGCGCCGACTCAACGCCAAGGGGCGGGCCGAGGCCGAGGTGGTCGGAATCGGCGCTGCTCCGGCCAATGATGGCAATGACCGTCCGCTGCTGGTCGAGCTGATGCGCAAGGGCAAAGTGGTCGGGCGGGAGTCATTGGAGGCTGCGCGGGAGCGGCACGTCCGGGTGCTTGCCGAATTGCCACAATCGGCGCGGAAGATGAGCAAGGGCGATCCGGCCCTGCCAACGATCATGCTCGACGGCGGCGGCGATCCCGCCCCCAATCCGTACACCGACAAGCAGTGACATGGGCACCGCACTGATTGTCGTCGACGTCCAGAACGACTTCTGCGAAGGCGGATCGCTGGCGGTGTCCGGCGGCGCCAAAGTGGCCGCCGACATCGCAGCCCTGCTGGCCGGCGATCATGGCTACGACCATGTGATCGCCACTCGCGATCACCACCTCGACCCTGGCACCCATTTCTCCGCAGAGCCTGATTACCTCGACACCTGGCCGGCTCACTGCGTGGCCGGAACGCCGGGCGCCGAGCTTCGCGAACCGCTGCGGGCCGACCAGTTCGAAGCGGTCTTCGACAAGGGTGAGTACGCCGCGGCCTACTCCGGTTTCGAAGGCTCTTGCGATGGCGAGGGCCTGGACGTCTGGCTGGCCGATCATGAAGTGATGCGGGTGGACGTGGTCGGCATCGCCACCGACTACTGCGTAAAGGCCACCGCGATCGACGCCGCCGAGGCCGGCCTACAGGTGCAGGTGTTGCTGAACCTGACCGCGGCCGTGGCCCCTGATCGACTCAAGGACACCCTGAGGGATCTCGCCGCGGCGAAGGTGGTCGTGCGCCGCTGATTTCGGTACTGGTCACATCAGCGCGGAAGTGAGTCGGGCCAGGTTGTCCAGCACCTTGTCGCGCAGGGGCCGCTGCAACCATTCGGCCAGCCCCAGCCGGGTGCTGTTGGCCCGGTAGTGATCCTCGACCTTGCGCAATTCGGCGTTGAACTCGCACCCTCGGATCAGCACCGAGACCTCCATGTTGAGGCTGAACGAGCGGATGTCCATATTGCTGGTGCCGACCACGACAACCTCGTCGTCGATCGAGAAATGCTTGGAGTGCAGCACCGTCGGAGCCCGGTAGAGATAGACCGCGACGCCGGCTCTCAGCAATGCCTCGTAGTAGGACCGCTGGGCGTGATGCACCAGCGCCTGGTCACCGATCGCCGAGACGAACAACTCCACCTCCACCCCTCGCGACGCAGCGGTCACCAGCGCGGTCAGGGTCGAATCGTCCGGCACGAAGTAGGGGCTGGTAACGCTGATCCGATGCCGGGCGTTCTGCATCATCAACACGAACAACTTCAGATTGTTGTCGTTGTCGAAGGTGGGTCCGCTCGGCACCACCTGGGCATCGACCTTGATGGCCGTGGCCCCTTCCGCGCCCCGATTTGAACCCTGCCTGGACCAGGGATGCAGGTCCACCGGAAGCACCTCGTTGGTTTCACTGAACCAGTCGGTGACGAACACCGCATCAAGTTCGGCGACCGCAGGCCCCTCCAGGCGAACCATGAGCTCGGACCAGTGCAGGCCGCGTTTCAGGTTCTTCGCCCGCAGGTAGCTGGAGTCGACCAGATTCTGCGAACCGGTGAAACCGACGCGTCCATCGACGATCACCAGCTTGCGGTGATTACGCATGTCCGGACGCTGCCATTGGCCGTGCAAAGGTCGCAGTGGCAACATCGGACGCCACTCCACCCCCATCTTGACCAGGGCCTTCTGGGTCTGACGTTGCCTCGGATAGCTATGGCAGGTGAGGAAGTCGAAAAGCACGTGCACCTCAACGCCACGCTGTTTGGCCCGGGCCAACGCATCGAAGACCGGCGTGGTGGTGGCGTCCAGAACGAGCAGGTAGAAGGCGATCCGGACGTACTCCCGGGCGGAATCGATGTCGGCCACCATTGCGGCGAAACTGCCCTCGTAATCCTCGATCAGTTTGGCGGTGTTGCCGGTGACCATCGGCAGGGCGCCAAGATTCAGGTTCAGCTGAACCGCCGATGCCAGCCAGTCTGGGCTGGAAGGACTAATCCGTTGGGCGACCGTCTCGGAGCCGGACAGAATCAACTCGTTGACCTGACGCTGCTTCTCGCGCCGATGGTGTGGCAACTTGCCAACTCCGACCAGAAGGAAGGCGAGGACCCCGATCACCGGCAGGAAGATGATCGCCATGATCCATGCGATGGCGCTGGCCGGACGCCGGTTAGCCGCCAAGGCGACGGAGGCAGCCAGCACCACGACCAGGTGCAGCACCAAAAGGAGCAGCGACAGGTGTGCAGTAGTCAAACTCAGTCCCCTTCGGTCCTCGAACGCCCCGATCAGCTGGCCTGCTACGGCAGGAGGACCCCCGATGTGACCTCGTCCTGGTGGTGCCACCGGCGGCGCCGGCAACTCCCAAGCAGACCATCGTCCGCAGGCCAGGCGGCCATTTCTCGGATCGGTGGCCCGCTCGACTACGTGCCACCACGGACCCCGCTTGAGCAGACTACCGTCCGACTCAGCATTCTGAGCCAACACCGCCCACCAACAGGTACCGACGCCCGATTCGGCGGCCCGGAAAATGCCGGAGTTCAACTCGGTTTCGGTTGCGTACACCGATGGGTGGCACTGATCCAGGGACGATAGAGTTCGGCAACGCAAAGCTCGCCGGATTCTTGACACACCGCAAAAGGAACGCCATGACCGAACCGTGGGGACAGGATCCCAACCAATACGGCTCACCGCAGCCCCAGCAGCCGAATCCGTACGGAGCCCCCCAGCCTCAGGCCCCGAGTCCTTACGGTGCGCCGCAGCCAACCGGTTGGGGCCAAACCCCCGGACAATACGGCGCTCCTTATGCGCCGCAGCCAACCGGGGCCCCACCGGACAACCACCTCGTCTGGGCAATCCTGACCACACTGTTCTGCTGCCTGCCGCTGGGCATCCCCTCGATCGTGTTTTCCTCGCAGGTCAACAGCAAGTGGGCCATGGGCGACTACGCCGGAGCGCAGGACGCCTCGACCAAGGCCAAGCAGTTCGCCATGTGGGGGGCGATCATCGGTGGCGTCGTCGCGGTGCTGTACGTCGGCTTGATCGTCGTTGGCGCCCTGGTGGATTCCCAGGGCTACCGCTGAGCCAGACGAGTTCAACCCGATCCAGCCCGGCCACCACTTTTGACCTAGCCGCGCTGCGTTTGGCGGCGGCCACCGGGGCGGCCGGGGTCGGCGCGGCCCTCCTGCTGCACTGGGTCGACCCGAACCAGCCCGGGCACTATCCGATCTGTCCCACGTATGCGATCGCTGGTGTCTACTGCCCCGGCTGCGGCGCGCTGCGCGCGGTTCACGACCTGACCTTCGGCAACCTCGGTGCGGCCTGGTCGATGAATCCGCTGACCGTGCTGGCGGTGCCCTATCTGATCTGGGCCTGGTTCGCGTGGGTGCGTCGAGCCGCAACTGGTCGGCCCCGCAGTTTCCTGGCGCCGGGCTGGCTGATCTATTCGGTGGGGATCGGGATCGTGTTGTTCGCGATTCTGCGCAACATTCCAGGGTTGGAGTTCCTGGCACCGCATTGATGCCGCAGACGCCACCGCGCGCTAATCGACCAGTTCGGTGTCAGCTGAGGGTGGACGCAAGGGCGCGGCGAAGTCGTTCATTATCGTGGCCAGCCTGAAAGAACGCTCATCGGTGTAGAGATCTTCCAGAGCCAGCGGTGCACCGTCGGGGCCGCTCAACGGCACTCGCCAATTCGGATACTCGATCGAGGTGCCCGGTTGGTTCTGGGTACGCCGGTCCCCCACCGCATCGGTGAGGGCCGCGCACAACACTCGCGACGGCGTGGCCACCAGGAAGCGGTGCATCGCCAGCACGATCTCCTCAGTCCGGGGATCATCGCCAACCAAGAATCCGCGATCACGCAGGGAGGCGATCACCGACTCCCGCTCGGCCTGAGCCACAGCCAGTTCGGTGTCCAGACACTCGGTGAGCAGACCGAGGGAATGCTGCAGCTTCACATGATCGGCAGCAAGGTAGCCGGCCGTTGGCGGCAGATCATGAGTGGTCACCGAGGCCAAGCAATATTCCCGCCAGGCCTGCGGCGGTAGCGGGCGGCCCTGATCGTCCTTCTCGAACCATTCGATCGAGGTGCCCAGGATCCCGCGACGGCGCAGGTAGTCACGTACCCACGGCTCGACCACACCCAGGTCTTCACCGACCACCAGCGCGCTGGCCCGGTGCGCCTCCAGGGCCAGAATCCCGACCATCGCCTCATGGTTGTAGCGCACGTAGCTGCCCTGGCTGGGCAACATCCCGGCCGGCACCCACCACAGCCGAAACAGCCCCATGATGTGATCTACGCGCAGGCCTCCGGAGTGCCGCAGCACCCCGGCCACCATCTGCCGAAATGGTGCATAGGACAGGTCGTCCAGACGATCCGGACGCCACGGCGCCTGCCCCCAGTCCTGCCCATTCTGGTTGAAGTGATCCGGTGGGGCGCCCACACCCAGGCCCTCGGCGAACAGGTTGCCGTAGGTCCACGCCTCCGCGCTGCAGGCGCTCACCCCGACCGCCAGGTCGTTCATCACACCCACCCGCATGCCAGAGTTGCGGGCCGCAGACTGAGCCGAACGCAGCTGGTCCTCGGCCTGGAACTGCATCCAGGTGAAAAACACGATCTCGTCGTTGTGGGCCTGGGCGAACTCGGCCACCTGCGGCGAGGACGGACGGCGCAACTCCACGGGCCATTGGCGAAAGTCCAGGCCGTAGGCGTCGACCAGCGCGCACCAGGTGGCGAACTGGGTGAGGCCACGGCCCTCGCGGCGCAGGAAATCGTTGAAGGCCATCCGCCGAGCCGGCCGCATGCCGGCATCGAAGATGATCCGCAGTGCCTCGATCTTGGTCTGCCAGATCGGCTCGCGGTCGATCAGATCCTGGTCGGCCAGTTGCACACACAATCGCAGTTTCAGATCCCAGATCCGGGCGCGGTCGACCTCGTCAAGCTCGGCGTACTCCCCCACCGCCTCGGGGCGCAGATAGATCGGGTTCACGAACCGCCGTGACATCGGCAGGTAGGGCGAGGCCTCCAGCGGCGGGGTGGGCTCGGCGGCGTGCAGCGGGTTCACCAGTACATAACCTGCGTACTGCTGGGTGGCCGACCACACGGCCAGATCAGCCAGATCAGCCAGGTCACCCAGCCCCCAGGACTCCGCAGAGGTGATGCTGTAGAGCTGCACCGCGTAGCCCCAGGTGCGCTTCTCCCCCATCGCTTGGGGAAAGCCGAGGAAACTCGGGCTGACGATCAGGGTCGACTCGGCCTGGCCGAGCTCGGTGGTGGCCTGAATCCGGTGGTAGCCCAGCGGCAGGTCGGCGGGCAGATCGAAAGCCGCCTCCCCGATCAACCGATCCTCGATCAGGCGGGGTTCGACATCGTTGGGCACCTGCTGGACATCGACCCAGCCGCCCTCCTCAAGCCGGATCGCCACCCGCACCCAATCGCCGTGTGGCACATGCACCAGCACCCGATGAGTCAGACCCTGCTCGGTAACCACGCAGGGGGGCAGCACCCTGGTCCAGGGACGTTCGCGCACCGCAGCCAACGCAAGAGCCGCGGCCTCGGGGTCGGCAGCGTCCACGTCCATGCCGGCGAGGATGGCGATCACGGTTTCGTCGGTGACCTCGGTCAACCGACCTTTCCAGTCCCAGAATTGGGTGGCGATACCGAAGGCATCGGCCAATTCAGCCAGGAAAGAATTCGACAGGGCCATTGCGGGCTTTCAGGACTCGACGGCGGGTGGGCCCAACGATATCTGCCCGGATCAGGAACGCTCGAACGGGGCCAACAAAGTACGCAGCAGATCGGCGAGCTGATCGCGCTGTGCTGGGGTGATCGCGGCCAGTACCCCGCGCTCGAAGCCGAGCAGGTCAGTCATCGCGGCCTGCACCCGAGCTCGGCCGTCCTCAGTGAGCCGCACCAGCACCCCACGGCGGTCCTGTGCATTGGGCTTGCGCGCCACCAGCCCCCGAGCCACCAAGCGGTTGACCCGATTGGTCATGGTGCCGGAGGTGGACAAGGTTTCGCGGATCAGTTCGCCCGGCGACAACTCGTAGGGCGGTCCGTGCCGACGCAGCGCGGCCAGCACGTCGAACTCCCACGGCTCGAGTTCAGCTGCGGCAAAGGCATCGCTGCGAGCCCGGTCGAGGTGCCGGGAAAGTCGGCTGAGGCGGGACAGGCTGGCCAGCGGGGTCGCGTCGAGTTGCGGCAACTCCTTGGCCCAGGAGGCCAGGATCTGATCGACCTCGTCCATGTCACCCCCATTACCTCGACATTTATCTCGACGTCGAGATGTTATCAAGGCTGTGGTTCGCCACCGGACCTATCCGAACCGAGAAGGCAAGGCCCAGCAACGCCAACCCGGCCATCGCCGACAACAGCGAGCCGAAGGCCAAGGTCTGATTGGCCAAGGCCGCGGCGAAGATCGTGCCGGCGATGCCTGCGGCCACCGAGTTGCCCAGGGCCTCGCTGACTTGGAGCGAAGAGGTGTTGCGGCCAAGCTCATGCTCAGCCGAGAGCTCCATCACCACCAGCGAGGTGGAGGCCATGTGCATTCCCATCCCGAGTCCACCGATCACCCAGCCGAGAATCAGCAGCCAGGCAAGTCGTCCGGGCAGCCAGCCCGCCACCGCGATCAGCACCATCACGGCCAGGTTCATGGTGCCGCCGCCAAGGCCCTGGATGAACCGCCCGGCAACCAGGATCAACATGGTCGGCGCCGAGCCGGCCACCAACAGTCCGAGCGCGAACACGATGAAACCGACAACCAGCGGCCCGCGAGGGCCATGCCGATCGCTGGCCCGACCAGCGGCGACGATCGCAAATACCTGGGCGATCATGAAGGTTGTGAAGGCCCAGGCGTAAAGGCTCAGATCTCCCAGGTCTGCCGCGGCGGCCGGCATCGCGGTGACCACAGCTATCGCTTCGAGGGCGATCGCCACCACGCACAGCATCAGGCCGGCGACCTGCCCTGGCCGGCGCAGGGCCGAAACCGCACCGGCTCCGCTCAATGTCGCCTCGGTGGCCGGGTGGTCTTGATGATCAGCTTCACAACTTCGCCCCAGGTGTGGCAGCGCACCGGCAGTTCGGTGATCATGTACTTGGTGTTTGTTGCCTTTGGTAGTTTCGGCATCATCACCAGCCCAGCCAATTCAAGGTGAGAAGCATGACCACACAAAACCCGCAGACCATCACGATCCTCAAGGAACGCACCGAGGAGCGCACCGACCTGCGCCCCCAAGAGGGCGACCACGAGCGCTTTTCCCACTACGTGCCCAAAGCCAAGCTCACCGAAGCCATGGTGATGGGGACGCCGGTGATCGCGTTGTGCGGCAAGGTCTGGGTGCCCTCGCGCAACCCCGATCGGTTTCCGGTCTGCCCGGAGTGTAAAGAGATCTGGGCGACCATGCGCTCCGATGGCGAATGAGCATCTTGGTAACGATGCCCCGACCCCGCCGAGCCGCTTAGGATGAGCCTCATGGCAAAGAAGACACTGATCGTGCTCCGCCACGCCAAGTCATCCTGGCAAACCACCGAGGCCGACCAGCGGCGTCCGCTGTCGGAGCGTGGCGAACGGGACGCAGTGGCAGCCGGGGGGGTCTTGGCCAACTACAAGATCGATGTCGTGCTGGCCTCGACCGCTTCCCGGGTGCAGCTCACCTGGGAGGGTGCCGAAGAGGGTGGCGCGGAATGTAGCGACGTGCGCTACTCCGAGGCGATCTACCACGCCTGGCCCGGGGAACTGCTGACCATGATCCAGGGCTTGGACGAGTCAGACTCGACCGCAGTCCTGATCGGCCACCAGCCCACTCTCTCCGACCTGATCCTCAGCCTGGTCAAGCCCAACGACCTCACCGAGAAGGTGGCCAAGAAGTTCCCCACCTGCGGGCTAGCCGTACTCACTTTCACCGGCACCTGGGCCAAACTCGCCGAAGGCAAGGCGAAGCTGGACCGGTTCGAGATCCCGCGCGGTTGAACCTCGGTTCAGCGCTGGCGAGCACCACGCCGGTCAACGGTTGAGACGACCTCGACCAGCAAGCCGGGATCGAGGATCCAAAATGGGACGCAACCCTCGCCCCACCCCGCGGAGCCCGGCACTGCCAGCGGCTCGCGCAATGCGCAGCCGATCCGGACCCAGGGTCAGTAGCGGTACAGCTCGGACTTGAACGGGCCTTCGACCGGCACGCCCAGGTAGTCGGCCTGCTCGGCGGTCAGCTCAGAAAGGTGCACGCCCAGGGCGTCCAAGTGCAGCCGGGCGACGTACTCGTCGAGTTCCTTGGGCAGCGTGTGGACACCGATCGGGTACGCCTCGGTGCGGGTGAACAGCTCGATCTGAGCCAGCACCTGGTTGGCGAACGAGGTACTCATCACGAAGCTGGGATGCCCGGTGGCATTGCCGAGATTCAGCAGCCGACCTTCGCTGAGCACGATGATCGAGTGGCCATCAGTGAAGTTCCAGCGGTCCACTTGGGGCTTGATGCTGGTCTTGGTCACCCCGTCGAGCTGCTCCAGCCCGGCCATGTCGATCTCGTTGTCGAAATGGCCGATGTTGCCGACAATCGCCAGGTGCTTCATCCGGCTGATCTGGTCGGCGGTGATCACCTTCAAACACCCGGTAGCGGTAACAAAGATGTCGGCACTGGCCACCACATCTTCCAAGGTGGCCACCTGGTAACCGTCCATCGCGGCCTGGAGTGCACAGATCGGGTCGACTTCGGTGACGATCACCCGGGCGCCCTGGCCGGACAGGGAGGCCGCACAGCCCTTGCCGACATCGCCGTAGCCACACACCACAGCGGTTTTGCCGCCGATCAGCACGTCGGTGGCCCGGTTGATGCCGTCGATCAGCGAGTGCCGAATGCCGTAGCGGTTGTCGAACTTGGACTTGGTGACCGAGTCGTTGACGTTGATCGCCGGGAACAGGAGTGCCTGGTTCTTGGCCATTTCATAGAGCCGATGGACGCCGGTGGTGGTCTCCTCGGTCACGCCGAAGATGCTCTGGGAAATCGCCGGCCAGTCCAGGCTGGAGGCACGCAGGGTGTCCAGCAAAACGCCGTACTCCTGAGAATCGCCCTCGCCGGCCACCGGCACCGCGCCGGCCTTGGCGAACTCGACGCCGGAGTGGACCAGCATGGTTGCGTCGCCGCCGTCGTCCAGGATCATGTTGGGGTGCTCGTTGCCCCAGTTGAGGATCTGCTCGGTGCACCACCAGTAGTCGGTCAGCGACTCACCCTTCCAGGCGAACACCGGCACCCCTTTTGGCTCCTCGGCGCTGCCTTCGGGGCCGACCACGATCGCGGCGGCAGCCTCGTCCTGGGTGGAGAAGATATTGCACGAAGCCCAGCGCACCCGGGCGCCGAGTTCGACCAGGGTTTCGATCAGCACGGCGGTCTGCACGGTCATGTGCAGCGATCCGGCGATTCGCGCGCCGGTGAGCGGCTTGGCAGCACCGTAGCGCTCGCGCAAAGCCATCAGGCCGGGCATTTCGTGCTCGGCAAGGCGAATCTGTTCACGTCCGAAGGCGGCCAGGCTGAGATCTGCTACTCGATAATCCACGCCCAAACCCTACGCGAACACCGCGGTGGTTTAACATCAGGGCCTTGATCCAGGAAGGTTGTGAGCGTGCAGAACTGTGGGGCGGAAGTCAGCATCGTCGGGATCGGCCAAATGCCGGTGACCGCGGCAAGTCCCCTGAGCCTGCGCCAACTGGGCGCCGAAGCGATCAAGCGGGCCATGGCCGATGCCGGCGTCGACCAGGTGGATGCTCTGTTCGTCGGGAACATGCTCGCCGATGAACTCCAGGGACAAAAACACCTAGCCAGCCTGATCGCCGATGAAGCAGGGCTGCGTTGGGCCGAAGCCCTGCAGGTGCGGGCGGCCACCGCCACCGGTGCGGCGGCACTACGAATGGCCTACCTCGCGGTCGCGTCGGGCCAGGCCGACGTGGCTGTCGCGCTCGGGGTGGAGAAGATGAGCACCGACCGGGCGCACGTGATCTCCTCGCTGGCCAAGGCCCTGGACGCTGAGCTCGAGGTGCCGACCGGGGCCACCCTGCTCAGTCAGAACGCCAAGCTGATGCGGCTCTATCTGGAGCGCTACGGACGCACTATTGCCGACTTCGATGGTTTTGCGCTGAACGCCCACGCCAACGCCAACCACAACCCGAATGCCCTCTTCCATGATCGGGTGGTGACCACAGAGGTCATCGACGCCTCCCCTGTCGTCTCGGACCCGCTGCGACTGCACGACGCCGCCCCGATCTGCGACGGCGCGGCCGCGGTGGTGCTCACCCGCACCAGGCAGGCCCGAGCTTTTCACCATCAGCCGGTGAAGATGTTGGCCGCCAGCGTGGTCACTGACCGGTTCCGAATCGCAGACCGCGCCGACCCGCTGCGGCTGGAGGCCTCGGCACGCTCTGCCCGGGAGGCTTTCAAGCGAGCAAACGTCCATCGCAGCGATATCGACTTGTTCGAGGTGCACGACGCGTTCTCGATCATGGCTGCTTTGATTCTGGAAGCGGTCGGTTACGCCGAGCCCGGCCAGGGCTGGCGCCTGGCAGCAGAGGGCGACATCTTCCACGGCGGCGCAGTGCCGATCTCCACCATGGGCGGGCTGAAGGCTCGTGGGCATCCAATCGGTGCCTCGGCGATCTACCAGACCTGCGAGATCGTCCAACAGCTCACCGGCACCGCCGGGGCCAACCAGCTGGCCGACCCGAAGGTCGCCCTGCTGCAAAGCGTTGGCGGGGCCGGCAGCACCGTGCTCACCCACCTCTTCGGGGTGTAGCCGATCGGGTCGGACGAGCTGGCGCGGGCTTCGACAGGCTCAGCCACCCTGGGCACGATCTTCTTGGCCGACCGAGGCTAGCCCGCTTCTAGTCGGCAGAATCCGGAGCAGTAGCCGCCGGGCCCCGGTCGATGTCGGGCTCCAGGTAGAGCGCGGTCACCCAGGGCTCCGCGGCCCGGATCGCCGCCTCGGCGTTGTCGATGACCTCAGCGATCCGTACAGCCGAATCAGTGGGTTCAACCGCAATCTTGGCAGCCACCAGAATCTCCTCCGGCCCCAGATGCAAGGTCTTGAGGTGAATGATCCGCCCGACGCCGTCTGCTCCGGCCAGCGCGTCGGTGATCTTGGTCACCGCCTCCGCGGACGCAGCCTCGCCGAGCAGAAGGCTGCGGGTCTCGATCGCCAAGGTAACCGCAACCACAATCAGCAACGAGCCGATCAGCGCGGTGCCAACCACGTCCCAGATGGCATTTCGGGTGAGCAGGGTCAGGCCAACACCGCACAGGGCGAAGCCCAGACCGATCAGGGCGGCGAAGTCCTCCAACAGCAGCACCGGTAGCTCTGGAGCTTTGGCCGTCTGAATGAACCGCAGCCAGGACTGCTTACCCTTGCTGGGACGGGATTCGGCAAGCGCGGTGCGGAAGCTGAAACCTTCAGCGAGCACCGCCACCAACAACACCGCGATCGGTACCCACCACCACGCTGAGTTGAGCAGGTCATCGGCGTGCTCGCCACTGCGGAGCAGCTCGAGCTTGTGGTAGGCCTCGTACAGCGCGAACAACCCGCCAAGGCTGAACAGGATCACCGATACCAGGAAAGCGCTGATGTAGCGGGCCCGGCCGAATCCGAAGGGATGCTCTTGGGTGGCCTCATGCTTGGCTGAGGCACCGCCCCTGAGCAACAACAGCTGGTTCGCCGAATCGGCCACTGAGTGCACTCCCTCGGCCAACATCGAGGCCGAACCGGTTAGTGCCCAGGCACCGAACTTGGTTACCGCGATGAACATATTGGCGCTCAGCGCCGCAACAACTGCCCTCGTACCGCCATGACTGCTCACGGCGACCCATCCTGCCAGAAGCCCGGGTCAAGCCCGGCCCACCCTCAGGCCCGGCCCAATCCGATCTGCAGGTAGGCAGCGGCGAACAAGCCCTTCAACAAGACGCTGGCATATCGCTCCACCGGGTCGCCTTGATTGTGGAAGAGGTTGGAGACCATCACTTCGCCGCTACGCGCCAGCGAACGCAGCCGGTCGCGCTCCTCTGCGGCCTGCTCGTCATCACGGGCGTCGTCGATCAGCACCAATCCAGGGCGCCGTTTGGGCTGGGCGTCCTCAAAAGGATCAGCGAACGGATCACGCAACGGCACCGTGGTCAGCAGCGGTGCCAAGGCGCCGGCATCGGCCGACAGCACCACCCGTCCAGTGGCGCAGCGCAACGCCTCAGCGATCCGCCGGCTCGCCCGAGCGGCCAGAATCGAGCCACCCCACACCAGCGGGTCGGCGTCGGCCAACTCCAGCGCCACAGCCTTGGCGGGGTTCGCCGAGATATCGACCAGGGCCGAAGACTCTTCGGCAACCTGGTCCATCGCGTCGGCCACCTGAGGGACGCGCACGTGCGGCCCGAGCCCGAGGCGGTGCAGCCCGTCCAGAGCCACGATCGCTGCGGCCAGTGGATCACCGGTCGAGGTCGGCAGCAGAGTCGTGGAGGACGAAGCCGCTTCCCTGGCCAATAGCGAATCAGGAGGGGCAGCCACCAATAGTCGGCAGCCACGACGGACCGCCTCAAACGCCCCAGCGAGGCTGGCCTTGTCGCCCCCACCGAGCACCACGACCACATCCAGGGGTCCAACCCATCCGGGCAGACCGAGTCGCGGCCAGGCCACCAACGGCACCGGACAGGTCGGTTCGAGAACCGCACGCAAGAGGCGCGCCTCCGGGCCGAAGGCGATCATCGCCCGGATCCGCTCCTCCGGCTCGATCGCGGCCAGCGGCCCCTCGGCCAACATCGCTGCGCGGCGCACCCGCGCCCCCGATTCGGCCAGTGGGCGCAACAGCTCGTCGGCAGCCTTCAGGACAGCCGGATCCTCAATGCGCGAATCCTCGAATTCGTCCATGAATCAGTCTCGGCGAGCCTGATCAACCAGCAGAATCGGGATACCCTCGCGCACCGGGTAGGCCAAGCCACAACCGGTGCAAGCCAACTCGGCGACCTCATAGGCCCAGGCGAGTTTGGTGCGACAGGACGGACAAACCAGTAGATCGAGCAGATCGGCGGATAGCTCGCTCATCATTACCCCTTCCGGATGATCGCCAACGCGGCGTCGCCAAGCTCCGCGACCGTGGCGTCATCCTTGGCCTCCACATTGAGCCTAAGCAGCGGTTCAGTGTTCGACTCCCGAACGCTGACCCACCAGTCAGCCCCGCTGATCAGTAGGCCGTCATTGAAGGATACGTCCCCGCGCCCACCAAGCTCAGCGGCGACCGCATTCATGGCCGCGGTCGGGTCGGTCACCGTGGAGTTGATCTCACCGGAGGCGGCATAGCCGGGCAGCTCTGCGGCCAGGGCAGACATGCTGGAGGCCTGACCGAGCAACGCCAGCACATGGAGCGCGGCGAGCATGCCGGTGTCGGCATTCCAGAACTCCCTGAAGTAGTAGTGCGCAGAGTGCTCACCGCCGAAGATCGCGTTGCGGCTGGCCATCACAGCCTTCATCCGGGTGTGACCAACGTTACTCACCGCCACCTCGCCACCAGCGGCCTTGACCACCTCAGCCACCGCCCGCGAAGTGATGGTGTTCACCACGATGGTCGCACCAGGTTCGCGGGCCAGTTCGGCGCGCGCGATCAGCGCGGTGATCACCGAGGGGCTGACCACCTCGCCGCGCTCATCAATGATGAAGCAGCGATCAGCGTCACCGTCGAAGACCAGCGCGATGTCGGCACCGCAGTCGAGCACGGCCTGCTGCGCATCGACCAGGTTGGCCGGGTCCAGCGGGTTGGGCGGATGGTTGGGGAAGCTGCCATCCAAGTCGGTGAACAGCTCGATCACCTCGAGGTTCAACGGACCCAGGACCGCCGGCGTGGTGTAGCCGGCCATCCCGTTGCCGGCATCCACCACCACCTTGAGATGGCGCATCTGCGAGAGATCAACCAAGGAGTGCAGCCAGTCGGCGTAGGCGTCCAACAGGTCGAGGTGGCGCAGGCTGCCGGAGGCATCCAGGGGCGCCAGCTCGGTATAGGTGAGTTTTTTGACCTTGGCCATCAGCTCGGGCGTGATCGGAGCGGCCAGCGCCTTGCAGAACTTGATGCCGTTGTATTTGGCCGGATTGTGCGAAGCGGTGAACTGCACACCGGGAATCCCCAGATGGCCGGACGCGAACCACAGTCCGTCGGTGGAGGCCAACCCGATGTCGATCACGCTGGCACCTCGGCTCATCGCCCCCTCGGCGAACGCCTCGGCCAGCTCCGGACCGCCGGCACGCATGTCGTGACTCATCACGAACTCGGCGCCGTTCAGCTCGAATGCCTCGGCGAACGCGGCACCGACAGCACGGGAGCCGACTACGTCCCACTCGACGTCATCACCTGATATCAAACCGCGAATGTCGTTGGCCTTGAAAACTCCGGGAAAGATCACAGATCTGAGCCTAGTAGGTCATCGGGATCAGCGAGCACAGCCAGGTGGCCCTTGCGCCGGCTCACCTGCGGAGCCGGGGCTACCGCGTCCTCACCGAGGCCGGCCTTGCGGACGGCGTCGGCCAGCGCCATCAGGTCGTCGACAGATGCCCGCGGGGTGTTCATCTCGCCGGGCAGCCTGACCACCTCCCAGCCGCGCGGGACGCTGAGACGGCCGGAGTGCTCGGCGCACAGGTCGTAGCTGCCCGGCTCCGCACGCAGCGCCAACGGCCCCAGCACTGCCGTCGAATCGGCATAGGCGAAGGTCAACGTAGCCACGGCGGGACGGGCACAGGCCGTCCGAGAGCAGCGCCGATTGATCACTGGCCCACGCTACCGCCGCCACCCCAGTGGTGCCGGTAGTGCTCGGCGGTGTCGCGCGCTTCGGCGAACCATCAGCACCCCGGCGCCGGTTAGTCTTGAGGTGTGAGGCGAAGGGATCGGCACGGACGCGGACTGCGCGGCCCACTGTCAGCGCCCAATCCGCTCACCGGCGCCCCAGTGCGGGTGCCCCAGCAGCCTCGCGGCGCGGCGCTGTTCGCCGAGTGCCTGCAAGCCTCGGTGAGCAAGGGCGTGGCCAACTGTCCGCAGGCCTTCACCGGGATCGACATCGGCTTCGAGGACATCCCTGGCAACCTGACCAACTGGTGGGCCGACCAGGTGCCCCTGGCCGCAGCCAGCTCGGCCGAGCCCGGACGTAACGCCACGGTGGTGCTCTTCCGTCGCCCGCTGGAGCACCGGGCGACCTCGACGGCGAACCTTCGCCGCTTGGTTCATCGCACGCTGATGGAACAGCTTTCCGCGCTCACCGGGATCCCGCTGGAGGAACTGGACCCCCAGATCAACCCCGAGGACTGGGACTGAGCGAGCCACCTGTGGGCGGCGAGCTCAACTCAGGTGCGGGTCGTAGACGAGCACGGCTTGGTGGATCCGGGTCTCATCGGCCACCAGATCCAATACGGCAAGACCCTTCACCGCACCGAGGCTCGCAGTGGCGATCACCGACCCGCGCACCACGGTTGATTCAGTCTGGATGCGAATGGTCTCCGCCGCGGCCTTCGGCAGCGGCACCTGGAAACTCGAACCCGGCGCAACCTTGACCTGCGAGGTCTTCGCCGCACCGTTGGCACCAACGGTGACAGACACCGTGACGCTCGCCTCCTGATCGGCAGGATTGACCAACTGCAGCACCCCGGTGGTGCCATTGCCCAAAGCGATCGGCCAGACGGCATCGGCAGGTACCGGCGGCGCTGCCCCGACCACGGCGGCGTCCACACTCGCCGTGGGCAGGCCGTTGTCGGTCACCACACCGGCGCTCACCCCCAAATTGGAGGTCAGCTTCAGCCCGGCGGCCATCCCGGCCAGCCCGGCTGCGAGATCCACCGTCGAGGTGACACCCGGAGGTACCTGGATCCGCTGGGCATTGGTCAGCTGAGTGAGCCCCGAGGCACTGAGCACATCAATCTGGACGTCGGCGGTGCGATCGCTCGGGTTGTTCACCACCAACGTTCGTTTGCCCTTCCCAGCAGGAATTCCGGGCAACACCTGAACGGTCTGCGGGCCGACGCCAGCCGGCACCCAGTCCGCGCTTGAAGCCACGTTCTGGCTCCACGTCACCTGGCGCACGAAGGCCGCCACTCGACCCTGTGAAGTCGAGACCTTCACGGTGATCGGATCATTGCTGCGGGCCAGCACCCCCAATGAGACCGTGCTGACGGAGTTGCCGGAGACGGTGAGTCCCCGCGGCGCCGAGATCCGCCCGCCCGACCCGTAGGCCACCAGGTCGACCACGGCATTGGTGGCGTCCAGATTGACCAGCACGAGGTCGGCTTGCGCCTCCTGCGAAACGTCCACTCCGGTGAACCAGTGTTCGGCTTGTGGGGACAGACATGAGGTTGCCGCGAGACCGCGGGCCGGACCGTCGGCGGCGCTGGCGACTGTGGTCGCACCGAACATCTCCGAGCGCTGCACCGAAACCCGCACCGGCTGGCCCGGATTCTCCACCAGGGCCAGACCGTTCGATTCGCTGGTCTTCTGCGGAGTGCCGACCTTCGAGGTGCGCACCGCCTGATCAGTACCGGTCGCGGCTATCCGGACGCTGGCCGTGGCCGATGCGAACCCCGGACAGACCACCGATACCCGAGTATTCGATTCACGGATCGGTTGCGGAGGCAGTGGTGCGGCTGGGTTCAACCCGGCGACCAGCACTGCCACCCCGACCAGCCCGGCCAGGCCGGACGGCAAGATCCAGGCTCTCACAGCTCACCTCCGGCGATGCGTCGTGGCTCAGTCGGCGTCCTTCGCCGCACCGAAGGCGCAGCCATTACTGCCAGCACCAACAGTCCGGCCAACTGCAGCCACGCCCACCACGGGCCACTCGACTCCAAGTGATAGCGCAGAGTCCCGGCAGCGCTGCCCAGGTTGTAGGCGATCCCCGGGGTGTCGCTTGGCGCCTGGGAGAGCCGCTGCCCACCAACTTCGACCACCCAGCCAGGATCATTCGGTTCGGCCAATCGGAGCACCCTTTGACTGCCACCGGGGGCAATCTCGGCGCCCGTTCCGGTGACAGTGCGAGTCTGATCGTCTACCACCACCGCGATCGCCGAGGCCGGCACTGTCCACACGAACTGCTCATCGGTGCCGGTGCCCTGGCCGAGTCCGGGGGTGTTGTTGATCGAGATTCGCTGAGAGGCCTCGCCGCCGGACAAAGTCACGTAAGAGACGCCGAGACGAACCAGGTCGGGAAGAATCTGATCGTCGGCACTATCCCCGACCAACCTGGTGACCACCGATGCCGCTAGCGCCCGAGCGTCGGTATCGCCACCGAAGGCCAAGCCCCGTTCGGAGTCTCCCAAGCGGGCGAAGTTACCCTCCACCAACGCCCAGCGGACGTTCCCCTCACTGGAAACAAGGGCCAGGGTGCGGCCCGGAGTCGCCGAGACCTGCGCCTCATGAACAAAGGCCGGCACCGTCTCCACCGGTCCACGGGTCAGCCCGATCTGGCCACCGGCCACCCACCAACCCGAGCCGATCAACAGCGCGCCCGCGGCGACCACCACCAACAACAACGCGGCAAGGTGGCGGACACCGAGAGCCTTACCCGAAAGGTCAACCGTCACGCCATCAAGGCCTGCGATCACGGCCAGCGACAACGCTGCAGCCACCATCACCAGCCACTCAAGGCCCTGCGGCCGCGTCCAATACCCCGGCGGCACTTGGACGGCGAAACGAGTGATGGTGACAGCGACCATCATCGCGCCCACCCCGACACCGAAAGCCGGCAGGGCCAGCCCTGGACGGCGCCAGGCACCGGCCAGCGCGGCAACCCAGCAGGCACCGAAGAACCCGATCGCCAGCCACAGCGGAGCACCGGAATCGAGGGGATGACCGAAGAACAAAAGCCACGGCGCTACCGCCTCGGTGGGCGCAAGAGTCGGCTCCACACCGGTCAACAGCCGTCCCGGGTAGCGCAGAATGGCCGCCCCCCAGGGGCCAAGCAGGGTCAGTAGCGGCGCGGCCAACACCACACCGAGCTGCGCCCAGGCCCTGCCATACCCGGCGCGAATCCCCAGCAGTACCGCCGCCACCAATGCTGGCAGCCAGAACAACGGCACCAGTGCGCAGATCAACAGCAGCCAGAACGCCGCCGACCCGGCGTCTCGCCACCTCCAGCGGGATTCGAGCAGCCAGCTGCGGGCAGCGTAGCCCAGCACCGGAAGAAGCACCGCAGTGGCCGCCACGCCGAGATTTCCGACGTTAAGGCCCCCGATCAGTGCCGGGGTGAGCGCGTAAGCCAAGGCTCCCGCCCCGGCCAGGTAGCGGTCAGCCACCAGCAGCCGAGCCAGCCGGAAGGCCAATAGCCAGGTCAACGGCACCGCGAACATCACCAGGATGGTCACCAGCCAATCAGGATGGCCGAACGTCACCAGCGAGAACACTCCCACCAGGGCTGCCCACCCCGTGCCGGCACCGGCTGAGCCGGCCACCGGGTTCAGATACTGCGCAACCAGCCCGGTCCAACTGTCGGGAGAGGGCATCAACTGCGCTGCCGATAGCAGGCCGGCCTCATAGCTGTTGCGGGAGGCGATCAGCGAGCCCAACAACAGCAGCGACGCCGCGATCGCGGCTAGCGGAACTCTGGCCCGCTTTTCGGCGACCTCGGCGAAATCGTCGCCGATCATCTCGTCCAGGCTGGCAGCGTCTCCGCGTCCGGTGAAGGTCTCCAGCCACCCCCCGAGGCGGGCAGCAGTCAGCGCGGCCGCGCGCCGCAGCGCCGACCCGAGCGCCGGCCGAAGTGCCTTGGTGTTGGTCTCGCTGGCCGCCTTCACCGGAAGCGCACCCAGCCGCTCATTGAGTGAGTGCCGCAACCCTGCGTTGCCGATCCATTGCCAAAGGCCACGGATCTCCTCGCCGCTGCGAATCAGATCCTTACCCAGCAGGAAACCGAAGCTGACCAGCACGGTTACCACGACCAAGCGCACCGAGACGAGCCATCGCCAGGCTCGGGGCGCGTTCGCCAACGTGAGCGCCAGTCCGGCGGCGCGGTCTTCGGCAGGATCTCCGAAACTGGAGAAGTTGGTCAGCTGGGCGTCGGGCTCGGCCACCACCGAATATCCGGTCAGGTTCGCCCGCCAGCCGAAGTCGAGGCCCCAGTGGCTGGGAGGCAAGTCGGTGTTGAAACCGCCAAGGAAACGCCAGACATCGCCACGGATCAACATCCCCGCAGCTGGTACGCCCAGGGCCGGAGTGGCAGCCAGCTGCCCCTGGTACAGCTCACCAGGATCGGTGAGCGTCCGCATCCGGCCGTTGGCGGAGATGGTCTGAGCCCAGTCGCTGACCATCTTCCCGGCGCCCCGACGTCGCGGTTCGATCAGCAGGCAACCCATGACGGCCGTTTCCCGCTTGGTGAGCACTCGATTCAGCAGCGTCGCCAGCGCATCCGGTTCAGGTTCGGTGTCATCTGGCACCACCCAGATCCAGTCGCCGGCCTGGTCGGGAGCCAGCCCGGTGATTATCGCCTGGACGGGGGCGCCCTGGGCCTCGATCGCGCGCCGACACCGGGCCGGATCCCCGCCGGTGGGCACCATCACCACCACAACGCGGAAGCCGCTCAGGTCAGGAATTTCTTCGTGGTCGATCTCGTGAAGCCATGCCCACGGATCCAGACCGAACTCGTCGACCCCTTCGCTCACGCGCTACCTTTCGGACCCGGAACCCCCACACCGGGGCCCAAGCCTACCGTTGCCGCGGGAACCTCAGACGGCCCGCTTCTTCAGGCGGCGACGCTCCCGCTCGCTGAGCCCGCCCCAGATGCCGAACCGTTCATCCTTGGCCAACGCGTATTCCAGGCAATCGGAACGGACTTCACAGGACAGACACACCTTCTTCGCCTCGCGGGTGGAACCACCCTTCTCGGGGAAGAAAGCCTCCGGGTCGGTCTGTGCACACAAAGAGCGTGTCTGCCAACTCAGCACGCCCTCTTCGCCTTCAGGCTCCACTATCAGGAACAGCTCCTGCATGTGATTCTCCTCGACCCGCTCGCAGCAAACCGCGAACTATGTACTGAATTACACGCTTGTCATTACCGATAAGTCAACCCCACGTGCGCTAACCTTTCGCACCGCATCATCCGGGTAACCCTAACGGGTGACACCGGGTGGTCGGGGAGCCGGAGTCGGCTCCTCGCCATCGGGCATCTTGTCCCGCCCAGGTGCACCGGAGGCGGCCTCTGCCGCCGTCCACCAGACCGTGCCGGACGCCTCTTCCCTTGCCCAGGTGGTGGGCGTGGGTGCGACGGCATCGCTCTCGACCGCCGAATCCGCGGACTTCGGCGCAGTCTCGATCCGACCAGCCTTCACCCCGCGCATGAATACCCACAGCACCGCTGCGGTCAGGGCCTTGAAAGCCACATCCAGCAAGCCTCCGAGGACGTCGAGCACCACCCCGAGGCCTGCCGCCGAGGCCCACATTCCCATCAGCGAGCTGACCAGGGTCAGCACCACCCCGAGACTGAGGACGACGGCCGCGACGCGAGTGATCAGCGGCGCTCTTGGGCTGGCCGGAGCCACCAGGGAACAGGTCATCACCACCACGACCAACAGCAGCGCGAACGAAATGTTCAGCCAGCTGCTGCCAACTTCCTGAAACGCCTCTGTCACCGGCAGCTGACCGAGGTCGGTGACCAAGCGCCAACCAGCCAGCCCCATTCCCAGCAGAGTCAACGCGATCGCGGTCCAAGCCAGCGGCTCCCGGACTCGTTTGAGATTCTCGATCATGGCCTCGCCTCGACTTCTGTTGCCTGCTCTCCCAGGCTAGCGCGCCGCGATCCAACCCCGAACCGTCAGGCGAAGCCGATCCCAGCCTGGCGGGCTACTTCAGCGACCAGTTCTTTGACGCGCTCGGCATCCGCAGCGCGAGCCACCAGGGTGGCCAGCGGAGTACGCACCACTACCAATCCAGTCACTCCCAGGAGCGCGACCACCGAATCATCGTCGGCATTGACCACAACGTTGCCAACAGATTCGAGTTGGACGCAGGTCCCCGAAACCGCATTGCCGGCCAAATCCTGAGGCAGGATTTCGGCGAGGCTGGCATAGCCGCCAACGTCGCGCCACCTGACCGGCAGCGCCACCGCTGCCACATGCGCACTGCCGCGACCGGCGGAGACCGGCTCCATCACCGCGTAGTCGACCGAGGTCTTGAACAAAGTCGGGAAGATCTCGTCCAGCTTCTCGGGGTGCGCTGCGAGTTCGAGCACCAGAGCATGGGTGTCAGGCAACAGCAGTTGGAGCTGTTGGAGCAGTGTCTCGGCCCGCCAGACGAACATGCCGGCATTCCACCAGTAGTCCCCCGAAGTCAGGTACTGCTCGGCAACCTCACGGACCGGCTTTTCGGCGAACTGGAGCACTTCGTGGGCACCGGGGAAACCCTCGATCGCTGCGCCACGGTGCAGGTAGCCGTAACCGGTGTGCGGACTGGTCGGCACCACACCGAGAGTGACCAGCACCGAATGGTCGGCCTCGGCGAGGGCAAAAGCGGTCTCCAGGCATGCGCTGAAGGTTTCGATCGGCTCGATCAGCTGATCGGCAGTCACTTGAGCTATCACCGCGTCCCGATCCTGGGCGTACAACACTGCCGCCGGCCAGGCGACGGCGTTGAGAGAGTCCCGTCCGGTCGGTTCACCGAGAATGTTGGACGCCGGCACCTCCGGCAGGTCAGCGGCCACAGCATCGGCATAGGCAGCTCCGGTCACCACCCAGATCTGCTCGGCCGGCACCGATGCCAGCGACCGCTCGAAGGCCAGGCGGAGCAGGCTCTTGCCCTCGACCAGCGGCAAGAGCTGCTTGGGCATTCCCTGTCGCGAGAGCGGCCAAAGACGGGTTCCCGAACCACCGGCCATGATCACCACATAACGCACGGCTGCAAGCCTATGACACTGACTCCGCTTTCCGGGCCGCCTAGGATGCGGCCGTGCAGAATCCCATCGTTGCCAAGCTCGCCGAGGCCGCCCGCAAGCGGGGCAGCGCCCCGCTGATCACCTGGTACGCCCCGCCAGGAGGGGCTCGAACCGAACTGAGTGTGCGCAGCTTCGCCAACTGGGTGGACAAGACCGCAAACCTGCTCGCCAGTTTGGATGCCACCGGCGTAGTGGTCGGCGAGGTGAACCTGAGCCACCCCGGGCACTGGATGAGCCTGATCTGGCCATTGGCAGCCTGGCAGGCCGGTTGCGGCTACGCCACCGACCCAAATGCCAGCGGCACGGTCGTAGTGCTCGGACCCGAGCAACCCCGCTCGATCCCCAAACGGATCACCGTCGCCTGCTCGCTGCACCCGCTCGGCCTGGGGCTACCAGATCTGCCAACGGGCGTCTTGGACTTCAGCACCGAGGCGCTGGCCCAATCCGACGCTCATTACCCGGCAGCGGTGGAACCGACTGACCTGGCGTGGCTGGACTCCTCGGGAGCACGTAGCCACAGCGAACTATTGGTCGAGCCGGTGAGTGATCGGGTGCTGGTGCGCCCGACCGATGCCTGGCAGACGCTGGCCGAGGCGCTGATCGCCCCACTGCTTGGCGGCGGCTCGGCCGTGGTGGTCGAGGGCGAAATCGACGCCGCTTCGCTGGCGCGGCTGGTGGCTTCGGAGCGAATCGCCACCCCGGTGGCATGATGGCCGCGCACGCCCACAACCAAGGACGAATACAGATGGATGCTGGAATTTCCCGCCGCTCCCTACTCACCACAGCCGGCGTGATCGTCGGCGGCATGGCTGTCACCGGCCTGGCGGCTTGTTCCCAGACCGCGGCCATTCCTGCGCCGAGCGCCTCTCCCACCGGCCCGATCAAGGACCAACTCGATCAAGCTTTGAAGGCCATCTCCGGCGGATCAGACAAGTTCGGAGTCTTCATCGAGGACGTCCGCAGCGGCGGTACCTACAGTTTCAACGGTGACTACGCCAGCCAGAGCGCGTCCATGGCCAAGCCGATGATCGTCTCGATGGCGCTTCGCAAGGCAGCCGCTGACGGCGGCAGCCTGAGTGAGGAGAACGTCGAAAACGCGCGCAAGGCGATCACCAACTCCAACAACGACGCAGCCACCGCTCTATGGAATTACGCCGGTTATGCCGGCTACCAGAGCCTCGCCACAGGTCTCGGCCTGGCCGCGACCCACCTGGACACCGGTAAGCCCGACCAGTGGAGCTGGACCTGGACCACCCCCAGCGATCAGGTAAAGCTGGTGAAGGTCTTGCAGCAGGGCGCCAGCAAGGCGCTGACTGACCAGGAGTGCAGCTTCGTCTACGACCTGATGGGACAGGTCGAGGACGACCAAACCTGGGGTGTTGGGCAGCCGAAGTCGGCCAGCGTGAACGTCCACCTGAAGAACGGCTGGGTCCAGTTCAAGTCCTCTGACAATCTGTGGGCGGTGAACTCGATGGGCAGCGTGGCCGGCGAAGGCCGCGATTACCGGGTGTGCGTGATGACCCGGGTTGCCGATTTCCCCACTGGGCGCGATCTCACCTCGATGGTCGGCAAGTGGGTGTTCTCGATCCTGGGTTCAGGCAAGCTCTGAGCTTCGTCGCTGTTGGCCGGTCGGCTTGTCTGCCCGAATGAAGGCGCTGGCGAAGGCCCCGTCCAGGGCCCCAATCGCCTCTGCAATTGACACCCCGGCAGGCAGGCTCCCGGTCGGGATCTGCTCAGCCAACTCAACCAGATCGGCGTGGGAATACGTGCGGGTCACCTGGATCGTCGGATTGTCGAAACCGGCTGCGGCAAGCTTGCCGAGGTAATCGCTGCCCAACAGGGCGCCGGCGATGCAGCCGGTCCACAGCCCAACCAAGGAACTCCATTGCGAAGCCAATGGGCGAAGCAGCACGATATCGGAGACCGCGAAGCGACCGCCTGGACGCAACACCCGGAACGCCTCTTGCAGTGCCGCGTCCTTGTCGGTCGACAGATTGATCACACAGTTCGAGATCACCACGTCAACGCTGGCTGATGCCAGCGGGATCGCTTCGATCGCGCCTTTGACGAATCGGGCGTTGGTGATTCCGGCCTCGGCTCGATGGCGTTCGGCCAACTGCAGCATCTCATCGGTCATGTCGAGCCCGTAGGCCGTACCGCCTGGGGCCACTCGCCGTGCCGACAGCAGCACATCCAGCCCGCCACCCGAGCCCAGATCGAGGACGTCCTGGCCCGGCCTCAAGTCGATCAGCGCGGTCGGATTACCGCAGCCGAGCGACGCAGCGACCGCCCCTTCGCTGGGGGCTTCACCTATGTCGTAAAGCCCGGAGGTGATCGGATCAGCCGCCCCGTCGCCACGACCGGACGGACCACAGCACCCGCCACCCGCCAACCCGAGCGCCGCCTGTGCAGCCGCCGCGTACCGCTGCCGTACGGCTTCCTTCAGATCTGCCTGCTCAACCATGACCGGCCCTTCTATATTGATACACGTCGAAACAGTATCGTTCCCGGTTGTTTCGACATATGTCAAGATAGGCAGATGCAAACCCGACTTCCCCTCTCGTCCTCCACGAGTTGCTGCGGACTGGGAGTCACCTCGCTGAGCGAAGCGGAAGCGGCTCGGATAGCACCGCTGTTCAAGGCTCTCGGCGATCCGGTGCGGCTGCGCCTCGCCGCCATGATCGCGGCCCGCGACGAGGTGTGCGTGTGCGACCTGACGCCGGAGTTCAGCTTGTCCGGACCCACGATCAGCCACCATCTCAAGGTCCTGCGAGAGGCCGGACTGATCACCGGCAACCGACGCGGAACCTGGGTGTACTACCAGGTTGAGCCACAGGCATTGCTGGCCCTTGGCGCACTCCTCCAGGCGCCGCCTAACTGACCTTGCAGATGCTGTCGAGGTTTTCGGTGTCGGTTTTGGTGTTGGTGCCCTTGCTCGACGGCGTGCTCGAAGTCGGCGGGGTCGAGGATGCTGGAGCCGAGGACGCCGGAGCCGCCGGCGGATTGGCAACCGCCTTGTCCTTGGCCTCGCTGGCCGCGATCGAGTCGGTGACCAACTGCCGGATCTTGGCGAAGTCAGGCGAGACCGGCTTGATCAACGGCGGCGTGAAGCTCACCGAAGACAGCGGCAAGGACTTGCCCTTCATGGCCAGGTCGAGCATGGTGCCGATCTGGTCGGAGGGCAGGCTTGTGGCCACGATCTGCTTGCCAGCATCGGCCAGCGCCTGGAATTTAGTGAGCACGGTGGTCGGGTCCAACTGCTTGAGCATCGCGCTCATCACGCACTTCTGCCGGATCATCCGCTCGTAGTCGGTTGAATACTCCCGCGAGCGCGCGAACCACAGCGCGTGAAAGCCGTCCATGTGCTGGTTCTTGCCGACTTCGATCCAGCCGAAGACGCCCTTGCGGCCTTCCAGGCTGCCAATCGGCACCCGCTTGCCAACGTCCAAGGTGATTCCACCGACGGCGTCGATCAGCTTCTGGAAACCCACCAGGTCGATCATCGCCCAGTAGTTGATCTTCAACCCCAGGATCTCCTCGATGGTGGCCTTGGTGGCTTCCACCCCGGGGTATTTCACCCCCGGAAAGAGATTCTTGTGGGTTTCGGCCAGGGTGTAGATCCCGTTGAGCAGGCAGGCGTCGGACAAATTCTTCACCGCGCAGTAGTAGCCGTTGGGGTACAGCTTGTGCAGCGGCGAATCGGCGGGGAACGGCGCGTGCTGAAGATTGCGCGGCAAGCTGTAGAGCACCGTCCGCCCCGTCTCGGCGTCGACGCTGGCCACCGTCATCGAGTCCGGGCGCAGACCGGTGCGGCCCGCGCCGGCGTCCCCACCGAGCAGCAGGATGTTGTACCGGCCGGACTGAGTCTGTGCGTTGCCGCCGCCGCCGAACACATCGCCGAAGAGCGAGCGCTGCGCCCCGAAGATGTTGGACGCACCCCAGGCCACGGTCGTGCCACCCAGCGCCAACACCACCGCGAGCACCCCAGAGATGATCACTCCGACCCTGGACATGGCGCGGGGGTCGGCGATTCGCCAGGCATCCAGCAGCAAGAGCGCCCAAGCGATGCCGTAGGCGAGGACGCCCCACTGCAGGAGCGTCAGGGTGATCTGGTTGGCATAAAGCCCGATCACGAACGAACGAAACGGCACCGCCAACAGCACTGCGAACAACAGCACCGCAATAATTCCCGCCCAGATCCGGACGGCCCACTTACCCACCCTCGGATTGCCGGCGGCCAACTGGGCGGTACCGGGCACCAAAGCGGAAAAACCGATCAGCACCAGCCCGCGCCGCAACGCGATGCCCTGGCTGCGCGCCTGCGCGGACGGCAATTCCACCCGGGGACCGACGGCGGTCGTGCTCATCACGCTCCTGGCTATTGGGGAACTGGGGGCCGATCTCAGTATTGCCCGCAGATCCAAGCCAGCTTGGCAGCCGCGCCGCCTCAGAGGCCGCGCACCTTTGCGCCCTTGGCCCGCGCCGCGTCCCGCAACTCGGCCTGGAACTGCACGATCTTGTCGGCCAGCGCCGGGTCTCCGGTGGCCAGCATCCGGACGGCCAGCAGTCCAGCGTTGCGGGCGTTCCCGATGCCGACGGTGGCCACCGGCACTCCGGCGGGCATCTGGACGATCGAGAGCAGCGAATCCATGCCGTCGAGCACCTTCAACGGCACCGGAACCCCGATCACCGGCAGCGGTGTCACCGCAGCAAGCACGCCGGGCAGGTGGGCAGCGCCGCCGGCACCGGCGATAATCACCTTCAGACCTCGCTCACGGGCGGTGCGGCCATAGGCAAGGGAGTCGTCCGGCATCCGGTGGGCACTGATCACGTCAGCCTCGTAGGCGATGCCGAATTCCTTGCAGGCATCCGCGGCAGCGCTCATTACCGGCCAGTCCGAATCCGAGCCCATCACGATGCCAACCAGCGGAGTCTCAGTCATTGTCTTCTCCCGTCGCTGCCAGGCGTCGTGTCCCGGCATAGAAGTCCCGCCCGACATCCTGCCATCACCACTGGGCACGCCCGGCTCGCGGCCACGGATCCGGAAACTGAGTGGCCCGGCGCGAGTGGCCACCGTCCGCGAATGCGCTCACGCCGGTCATTTGGGCGCCGAGGACCCGCGGACTCTGCCACAATTGCCAACATGACTGCGCAATTCGTGACCATGGGCGGCGGCGGGTTCTCGATGTCGGAACACGGCGCCCCAACCAATCTCGACCGCTACCTGCTGGAAATCAGCGGTAAAGCCTCGCCTCTGGTGTGTTTCGCTCCGACCGCCTCAGCCGACGATCCGCAGTACATCAACAAGTTCCTGCTCGCCTACGGCACCCTCGGGGTGCGCACGATGGTGCTGACGCTGTGGGACGGCAGCTCAACCGACTCGATCGCCCGGATCGCCGATGCCGACATCGTCCTGGTCGGCGGCGGCCACACTGTGAACCTGCTGGCACTGTGGAAGGCCCACGGCGTCGGCAAGGCGATCAAAGCCCGGGCCAAGGCCGACGATGTGGTGCTGGCCGGAGTCGGCGCCGGCGGCGCCTGCTGGTATTCGGGCTGCATCACCGACACCTTCGGGGACTACCGCGCCTGGCGGGGCGGGCTGGATCTCATCGAGGGCAGCTTCTGCCCGCATTTCGACGGGGAAGCCGGGCGCGCACCGGCCTTCACTGATGCCGTAGCCACCGGCGACCTGCCCGGCGGCTACGCCGCCGACGACGGCGCCGGCATCCATTACATCGACGGAGTTGCCACAAGTTTCATCTCCGAGGCCGCCGGCAAGCGGGTCTACCGGGTGATGCCCTCGGATCTGCCCACCTCCAGCGGAGTGCTGGTCGAGCCGCAGCAGATGACGGTGCTCTGAGCCAAGCGACTGTCTCCAGTGCTGGACCGGCGGATCAGCCCTCACTCGTTTCTGGCCGCGATGTGCTCACGCTGCTGCGATCAGTCGACCGATTTTGAGCTGATCTCACCTCGCGCATTTGCCTGCCGGAGATCGGTCCGACCCCAATGGGGCCAGGGTGTGGCCCGGCATCAGCGGAAATGAGACCCCCGCTGCGTTTTGTCGCTTCGAGTCCAATGTTGTTCTCCGTCGTCACGTCTGCTGAGGGCGACAGGCGGTCCTCCTTGGGCTGATCCAGCCTTGGGAACCCACTCCGTCAAGGGGTCTTGGCCAGCTGTGGATAGCAAATCCAATCATCCACAGATTCGCACATTCGTTCGATTTCGGGCCATCACGGTGGCAGACTCGCAGCATGAAAGCCGCGACCCCCCTATCGACCAGCGAGGTGCTGGCCGAGCTTGCGCTGCTGCTTGACCGAGTCGATCCGGCGCGCGGTGGGTTGACGCCGGCAGCGCGCCTCGATCTTGTGCGCAGCGTCCGGTTGATTCGCCGGCGAGTTGAGGCCCTGGAGGCCCTGCTGATCGGCGAGGCCGACAAGGCGAACGCTTCACTCTTGGCCGCTGGTACCCCACTGCATTCCTGGTTGGGACAAGGCGAGGTGCTGTCGCGTCGGGAAGCCTCCGCCGCGGTCACCCAAGCCCGAGTCGTGGGTGAGCATCCCCTCGTGGGTGAGGCCGCCGCGGCCGGACGGCTCGGCACCGGGCAGGTGCGTGCCATCGGAAAGGTTCTCGGCGGGTTGACTGACCAGTTGAGCAACGAACAGCAGGCGTCCGCTGAACAGGTGCTCGTCGAGTTGGCCGGACACCTCGATGCCGATCAGCTCGCCAAAGCCACACCGCAGGTGCTTGCGCGAGTTGCCCCTGCCGAGGCTGACGAATTGCTGGAAACGCGGTTGCAGCGCGAGACCGAGGTCGCCCACGCCGAGCGGAGCCTTCGCTGGTTTCGCGAGCGGGGATCAGTCAGATTCGAAGGGTCACTGCCCCGGGTCGACGGTGAGCGGTTCATCACCCTGCTCGGCGCCCACGCTGAGGGCCTGCGGCGGACGGCCATTGAGGCCCGCGATCCACTGGCAACTGCCACCTCGTCCGAACAGCGCCGGGCGGACGCACTCATCGCGCTGCTGAACACGGTTAAGGCGGCAAAGGCAGCAGCGGGAGTGGGAGCCGCCCGAGTGATCGTGAAACTCGACTATCACCGCCTGCGCAACGATGCCGCGGGCGCGGGGCTCCTCAGTGAAGATCAGCCGGTGTCGGCCGGGGAGTTACGCCAGCTTTGCTGCGATGCCGAGATCATCCCCGCTGTGCTCGGTGGGGCATCAGAGGTTATGGACGTTGGGCGTGCCGAGAGACTCGTCACCTCCCCGATCAGGACCGCGCTGGCGGTGCGCGACGTCGGCTGTACCTTTCCGGGCTGCAATGTGGAGGCAAATTTGTGCGAAGCGCACCACATTGAGCCCTGGTGGGCGGGTGGGGTTACGGCGCTTTCGAACCTGGCTACTTTTCAATCTCCCCGCCCAGAACCGCGGCTGGCTCCCAGTTGTGCATTTCCCCACGGTCATCCGCCAGAGCTGGCTGCACGTCGACAGGGCAGCGGTCGCACGTCGAAATGACCGCGGTGGCAATCGGCGATGGCTAGAGTCACCACATGACCGATCCCACCCCACTCACCGAAGCTCACGCGCTCGGGAACGATGACGTATGCGACGACAACCGCTGCCTTGTTTGTGGGCTGGACTATGATTTCGAACTCCCTTCTCGGATAACGGAAGCAGCGCGACAACATCAATTGGTGGTCTTCGCTGGCGCGGGCATCAGCACGGAGACTCGTGACGTGTTCCCATTTAGCATCTACGACCTCGCAGTAGAGCGCCTTGATGATCGATCGATTCCGGCCGACTATAGTTTCCCGGACTTGATGCAGGCATTCCAGGACCGTTTCGGGCGAACTGCGTTGGTGCAACTCATTAGCAGCAAGCTTGATAGCGTGGACGGTTTTCGGCGAGCTAGATCCCAGGCGAGGCGTTTTCATCGTGAACTAGCGACAATGCCGTACATTGTGGATATCGTGACCACCAACTGGGACACCTATTTTGAGGACGAATGTGGAGCCACTCCATTCGTCACCGGGCAGGATGTTGCATTTTGGGGTTCGGCTTCAAGGAGGGTGCTTAAAATACACGGTTCGATGTCCAACCTGGGCAGTCTCGTCGTTACGCAATCAGACTACGAGGCTAGACTGAACAAGCTGGGCACAGATGTGATGGGCGGCCTGCTTCGGCAGCTCCTCGCCACGAGGCCGGTAGTCTTCGTCGGATACTCCCTCCGAGACTGGAACTTCCGGAGACTATACGAGGCCCTTGTGAGCGACATGAACGGCTTTGCCCCGGAGGCCTATGTGGTATCGCCACATCTTGAGGGCGAAACGAACGACCTGGGCATGCGAGTCCTGAAGACGAGCGGAACAGCCTTCTTGAGGAAGCTAAAGTCTGAACTCGTCGGGCACTGCAATGTAGACGACAGCTCCTACGACCTCGTGCGTAGCCTTTACGAGCGGGTCGAGAACGTCATGGAATCGATTGGGCACGTATCACACTCCGATTACCCAGCCATCTTCTATACATGGATGTACCACGACGGCGTACGGGACGCATGCGATCGAATCCTGCACCGGAGACCACGAGGAGAGTATTCAGATCGTCACCGGTTGGTAGGGCTTGTCCAGCGGTACGCGGAGATTCAGGACAGGTGTTACGATCGGGGCCACTACGGGGATGTGGCTTACATCGATGGCTATATAAACGCCATGATCGCAATGACTTTGGATGATGAGGACCTCCACGAGGACGCGAAGACCCCCGAAGAGCGCTTGGCCGAAATGCCTCTGTTCTTCTTCTTCAACCCTTCAACGGACATGATTACTCGTGAGGAGTTCACGCAGGAGCTCGACGCGAGCCGGCGTCGTTCACCCAAGACTCGTGCATTCGCGAGGAGAGCCACCGCTCATCTGGACGAGGGCATGGTGCTAACGCACGGGCCGACGCTCAACGGGATCGACGGCTGACGGGCTTTACTTGAACTAGCAACACAACTCGTTGGGAGTCTCGGCGCGTCAAGGTAGCCGGGGTGGGTGGGCGTTCCACCCCTGGGCATGGCGGGCGACGAGGGGTCCCCGGGCGCCCGTAGGGCGTTTGGGGGTCGCCCGACAGGGCCGAACGCCCGGCCCGGCGGTCACCTCGGCAGAGGCCGAACATCAGACCGTAGTCGTATTGCAACGGTGTAGTTCGCTGGCTAGCCTGAGTGCAGAGCCCCCGGCGGTGAACTGTGTTTCCCGATCCAGTAGCGGCGGAAAGTGCTTTGGATCGCGATGGGCAGTGACACCGGCTACGTGATAGCCCTCTGCGATTACTTCTTCTGCTCATCACGCTGGGGCGCGTCGGTCATCCACTTGAAGTGACTTCACCTGAATGGGTGAGGTGGCTTCACGCACCCTGGCGGTTCCTTCCGTGGGGTTGTTGTGGCTTCCATCAATGCTGTTGACCGCTTGGGCGAACGAGTCCAGGCGGAATGGGTGCTGCGTCTATGCCCTGGTGCTGGTGAGGCTGGTGGCTGTTTTCGGCCCGCTCTGCAGGTGACGCGCTCTGGCGGTGGTGGGCCGGCGGCTGATCCGGTGCGTGCTGCTGAGGAGGCTGCCCGTCGGGCGCGGTCTCGGTTGCGGCGCTACTGCGCGGCAAATGGCCTGAACCGTCTGGGGACGCTGACGTATGCCGGTGAGGGTTGTCATGATCCCCGGCAGGTGCGTGCTGATGTGGGGTTGTTCTTCCGTCGGCTGCGTGACCAGCTCGGCGGTGACCCGTTCCCGTATGCATGGGTGCCGGAGTGGCACAAGACCGATCACGGACTGCACCTGCACTTCGCAGTAGGCCGATACGTGCCCCGTTCAGAGATCGTGACCGCGTGGGGTCACGGGTTCGTTCACATCAAACTGTTGTCGGGGACACCGGCTGGGGCTGGCCGTTGGGGTGAAGCCCGGCGGGCTGCGGGCTATCTGTCGAAGTACGTGGCCAAGACCTTCACGGACACTGATCAGGGCAAGCGACCTAGGGGTTTGCATCGGTTCGATGTGGCTGAGGGGTTCGCGCCCGCCTCAATGCTGCTGCGGGGTGTGTCCGCTGCCGATGTGGTGCGGCAGGCCTCCGAGGTCATGGGCGGGCTTCCGGCACGGTCTTGGGTGTCGGGGCAGGTGGACGGCTGGCAGGGGCCGCCTGCGGTGTGGTTCCAGTGGGATGGTGCCCGGTGACCGGGCAGCTGTTCAGCCCTGATCAGGTCGCCGATTGGGTGCGGGCATCGTGTGAGGCTCAAGGTGTCCCGGTGGTGGTGTCCGATCCTGGGGTGGTTTCGAATGTGGTGGCTTTGGCTACTGGCCGGGTTGCGGGACCGGCGGACCGCAAGCCGTCAGGCGCGGACGCCGGACCGCTCCCGGCAGCGTCATAGCTTCCAAATCGGTCTCACCCTGGCCGGATCAACATGTTGAATGCCTCGCCTACCCGGCAGGATTTCGACGCACTCCAACACGGTGGCGATGATCGCGTGCTGACGCTCCAACTCCAAACCGGCAAACAACTCCGCCAACTGCGGGCTGGCCACGTCCAAACCCGACAGGGCATCGGCATGGGTGAGGTGAGCCAGGCGACGCTGGGCCTGCTTCATGCGCTGATCGACCACATCCCGGGCCGTGCGCCACTCCAAGCGGCCCATCTCACCGGTAGCCAACATCGTGGCGAACTCGGTCAGCTTCGCCTGATCAGTGTTGATCTGAGCGGCCAACGTTGCCGCCTCAGCATCATCATGAGCACGGCCAGCCATCGCATCAGCCAACGCAGGGCTAGACAGGCGCAACAACACCCCATCGGCAACCAATTGCTCCACCGGTTCAGCCTGAATCTTCATCTTGCCGCAGCCGCCATGATCTGGCCCCGACATGCACACATACCGCCTGCCCTGCTCCCTGGCTGCGGCATACATCCGGTTCCCGCACCGCGAGCACCGCACCAATCCCGACAACAGGTAGCGCCTCGGGGTGCGCCTGCCGGTCTGCTTGCGCGACTCCACCAAGTCGAGCATTCGCTGACGCTGCTCAGGGGTGATGATCGCCTCCCACCGGCCCTGGGCGACAACCACGCCACCATGCGCCCGCAAGCCCGCGATCCGGGCCGACAACAACATGGTGCGCACCGTGATACTGGTGAACTCCCCGCCACTGGAAGTCTTGATCCCCTGCTCGTTCGCCCACGTCGCCAACGACCGCCACGAATCCCCAGCCAAGAACCGGGCCACCATCGAACGGATCGCCTCAGCCTCGGCTGGAACAATGCTCACCCGATCCTCGCCGTACCCAAACGGGCGATACTTCCCACTCATGTTCGGCATCCCCCTCTCGGCCAACTCCTGATGCTTCCGCGTGATCCGCCGCGATTTCGACGCCGACTCATTCGCCGCCACCGCCGCCATGATCCGCAACACCAACAACCCATCACCGGTGGTGATGTCAGCATCCCCAGCAACGAACTTCACCCGCGCCTTCGCCCTCGTGAAGGTATCAACGAACTCCTCCAACTCGACAGGGCGCCTGGTCAACCGATCCAGGTGATAGATCAACACCGCATCCCGACGACCCGCCGCCACATCAGCCACCAACCGCCGATACGCCGGACGCTTCTTACCCGAATATGCGGAAATATCGTTGTCGCAATACACCTCAGCCACCGGCCAACCCAGCCGATCAGCCAACACCTGGCAGTCCTGCTCCTGGCGGGCCACGCCCAACCCGGTGCCATCCTGATCGCTGCTGATCCGCGTGTAGATCGCAGCCTGCCGCACATGCTCAACCATGCATGGCAGCTTAGCAACTCGTAACTAATCTCACCCTGCTCTGCCACAGCCACCACGGGTTGGTCGAGCCGGCCAAGTTCGGACTGCGCGACCAGTGGCAGGTTGAGATCGCCGGCGACGGGCTGCCGCAGTTCATCCCGCCGGCCCGGTTCGACCCACGGCGACGGCCGCGCCGCCACCATCGACATCAGAGGTCAGCTGGGCCTGCCGCTGGAGGTGCCGACGAGTACGCCGCGAAGCGCATGTCACTGCCAACATGTCAGGTCGAGGCAATGGTTGGGGTCGCGCCGCCGACTGCGGCGTGACTGTAGACCACAGGGCTGAGGCGCGCGGTCGAGGATCGAGGCGCCGAAGTGGGTGAAGGCGCAGACCCGGGGACGTCCCTCGGTGCGTGGATGCCCGGGTGCATGGGTGCCACACCTAGCGGGTGTGCACCGCGCGCCCACAACGGTGGGAACGCTGTAGCAGGCGAACCAAGCGGGCGGGCGCACTTTGCGCGGCAGGGGGACTTCCCCGGTCAGCGGAAGATCAGGCTGCGCTGCACGATGAAGTTCACCGTTGTGGCCACCCCTTGGGCGATCACGAAACCGACCACTTGGGCCACCGTCTGGTTACCCCAAGTCGACAGGGCCCAGGGGAACAGAACCGCGAACAAGCCCACTTGAAGAGCAAAAGTGACGCCGTAAAGGGCCACCACCGCGGCGAATCGGCGCTTCGACGGATCGGCCACGAATGTCCAGCGCCGATTGATCAGGTAGGCGGTGGTAGTACCGGCGACGAATGAGAGCGCCTTGGCCACGTTGTGGTCGAAACCGAACACATTCATACCGACCACCAGCAGTCCGAAGTCGATGATCGCCGACAACCCACCGGTCAACACGAACCGGAACAACTGCGCGCCCAGCGCTGGGCGCTGCGGCTCCGACGTGGGGTCTGCCGAACTCACTGGTCCTTCAGCTCAGGACGCTTGATCGGATCATCTCCGGAAAACAACAGCTCGGTCATCAACACGTGAACCCGCTCCACGTCGGGAATGTCCTCCAGGACCACTGGCTCATCAGCGGCGGTGGTGAGTTGCAAGGTGCCGCAGCCGAACATCCGGTCCGTCAACGAACGCTCGTAGGCGACATTGTTGATCCGGGTCAGCGGCAAGTCATGACCGCTCTTGTTGATGATCCCTCGTCGGGTGATGATCCGCCGGTTGGTGAAGGTGTAGGTGGTCGTCCACCACTTCAAAAACGGCACCAGCGACCACAAGAGGAAGGCCAGCAGGGCCAACACGGCGATCACCCAGCCCGCCCACGGCATCACCGCAGGCGGCAGGAAGGCCAGGGCCAGCCCCGCACCGACCGCTGCCAGCAGCAGCACCAGCGACGGAGCGATCAACGCCTTGGCGTGGGTGCGCAAATGCAGCACCTCAACCTCACCTTGGCCGAGCAATCCCCCAGGTAGTCCCATGCGTCAATCGTGGCATATCCCGCCAGCGCTCAGCGCAGGTGAACCACATCGCCGGCGGCGAATGCCCGAACCTGGTCGCCGGTGCGCACCAGCAAGCGACCGTCGGCGTCCACCCCCACCGCAGTGCCGACCACCGACTCGGCGCCACTCAGCTCCACTCGCACGTTCCGCCCGATGGTGCCGCAACGGTGCCCGAGTACCACCGCCAGATCCTCCCCGGCCAACCAACGGGCGTACCACTGGCCCAGGGCGCGAAGCACACCGGCGATCAGCTCGTCATCAGCAACCTCGGCCCCCACCAACGCCAACGAAGTGGCAGTCGGCACCGGCAGTTGATCATGAGTCAGCTTCGTATTGATGCCCATGCCGATCACCACTGCTGCGGCCTCACCGGGAGCGACCACTCGCTCGGCGAGAATGCCGCACACCTTGCGGCCATCGATCAACACATCGTTGGGCCATTTCAGTTCCGCACCAACTCCAGCAACCTCAGCCAAGGCGTCGCCGACCGCGAGCCCGGCCAAGAGCGGTAGCCACAGCCAACGCCGGACCGGCACCGCGGCCGGTGGCCGCAGCAACACCGAAATCGCCAGCGAAACGCCCGGCGGCGCGGTCCAGGAGCGATCCAGTCGACCACGTCCGCGACTCTGGTGCGCGGCCACCAACACCAGCCCGCCAGGGGCGCCGGCACGGGCCTTCAATATCAGGTCGGCATTAGTCGACCCAGTGGTAGCGACCGTGCGTACCCCGGACCAAACAGAACCGAGCTGGGCCACCACATCTGCCGACCAATCCGTTCCAGAGGTGGAATTCACCCCCCGACCCTATGACGTACCCCACTCGATCCCGCTATGGTTCCGCACATGCAGCCGGACATTCACACCACTAGGGGCAAGATCGCGGACCTTGGCGAGCGCATTGAGCAAGCCAAGAATCCCGCCGCGCCTGCCGCCATCGAGAAAGTGCACGCACAGGGCAAGATGACCGCACGGGAGCGCGTCCTGGCGCTTCTCGACGAAGGCAGTTTCACCGAGTTCGACGAGTTCTCCCGCCATCGCAGCACCGCCTTCGGCATGGAGTCCAAGCGCCCCTACACCGACGGAGTGATTACCGGCGTCGGATCGATCCACGGACGCCCGGTGTGTGTGTTCAGCCAGGACGTGACGCTGTTCGGCGGCGCCCTGGGCGAAGTGTACGGAGAGAAGATCGTCAAGATCCTCGACTTCGCCATCAAGACCGGTTGCCCGATCATCGGCATCAATGAGGGCGGCGGCGCCCGCATCCAGGAGGGCGTGGTTTCGCTCGACCTGTACTCCCAGATCTTCCGCCGCAACACTCTGGCCTCCGGCGTGATCCCGCAGATCTCGCTGATCATGGGTGCCGCGGCCGGTGGCCATGTCTACTCTCCGGCCCTGACCGACTTCGTGGTGATGGTCGACCAGACCTCGCAGATGTTCATCACCGGCCCGGCGGTCATCAAGACCGTCACCGGCGAGGACGTCACCATGGAGGAACTCGGCGGCGGTCGCACCCACTCGACCAAGTCGGGCAACTCCCACTACTTGGCCGCCGATGAACAGGACGCGCTGGAGTATGTCCGCCAGCTGATCACCTTCCTGCCCCAGAACAACCTGGAGGACGCGCCGGTCTTTGAGGAAGAGGAAGCCGACCTCACCATCACCGAGCATGACCTGGCGCTCGACACGGTGATTCCCGACTCGCCGAACCAGCCCTACGACATGCACGATGTGATCAAGCGGGTGCTCGACGACGACGAGTTCCTGGAGGTGCACCAGCTCTACGCGCCCAACATCATCTGCGGCTTCGGCCGGGTCGAGGGTCGCTCGATCGGGGTGGTGGCCAACCAGCCGATGGTTTACGCCGGCTGTCTGGACATCAAGGCCTCTGAGAAGGCCGCCCGGTTCGTCCGCACCTGTGACGCGTTCAACATTCCGGTGCTGACCTTCGTCGACGTGCCCGGCTTCCTTCCAGGCACTGACCAAGAGTGGGACGGCATCATCCACCGCGGCGCCAAGATCATCTACGCCTACGCCGAGGCCACCGTTCCGCTGCTGACCGTCATCACCCGCAAGGCCTACGGCGGCGCCTACTGCGTGATGGGATCCAAGCCACTGGGAGCGGATGTGAACCTGGCTTGGCCGACCGCCCAGATCGCGGTGATGGGTGCCGAGGGTGCGGTGAACATCCTCTATCGCAAGGAGCTGGCTGACGCCGACGACCCCGATGGCCGACGTACCGAACTGATCGACGAGTACAACGACACCCTGGCCAACCCCTACGTCGCCGCCGAGCGCGGCTACGTCGACAAGGTGATCTACCCCCACGAAACCCGCGCCCAGGTGATCAGGGTGCTGCGACTGCTACGCACCAAGCGCCAGCAGCTGCCGCCGAAGAAGCATGGGAACATCCCGCTGTGAACACCCTTGAGCCCGAACGGCTGGTGCAGATCGTCTCCGGCTCGCCGTCGGAGGAGGAGCTGGCGGCCATCGCCGCAGTGGTGGTGGCAGTTCGGCGAGCACGTCCAGAGCCTCACGCACCGCTCACCGGCACGCTGGCCGGCGGCTGGCGCTCCTACTGGCACACGGTGCGCAACCCGCTCCTACCCGGACGAGAGGCTTGGCGCAGCACCTTCCGCCGGTGAGAGCATGGGGCTTGGCAGCTGACTCCCTTGACGGCAAGCAGCTTCGATGTGATCAGAGAGGAATCAGCGTGGGAACAACCGAGGAGATTCCGGCACCGCGGCTGATCCTGGCCTCCGCTTCACCGGCGAGGCTGCAGACGCTGCTCGACGCCGGCCTGGATCCCGAAGTGATCGTCTCCCGGGTTGAGGAGGACTCCTTCACCGCGGCCGATGTGATCGGACTGGTGGCGGTACTGGCCAAGGCCAAAGCCCGCGCTGTCTTTGACGAGTTGAGTGCTGAAGGCGATGTGCTGGTCGTCGCCTGCGACTCCCTGCTCGAACTGGGCGGTGAACCAATGGGCAAACCGACCACCCCTGAGCAGGCCGTCCAACGGTGGCGACAAATGCGGGGTAGCACCGGCCGCCTACACACCGGCCACCACGTGATCTCCCGCATCGGCGGGGTCGAGGACGCCACCTCGGCGGTCGCCACCACCGAGGTGGTCTTCGCCAACATCGATGATGCCGAGATCGATGCCTACGTCGCCTCCGGCGAACCGCTGCGGGTGGCCGGAGCATTCACCATCGACGGTCTCGGCGGCGCGTACGTGACCACGTTGTGCGGCGATCCGCACAACGTGGTGGGGATCAGCTTGCCGCTGTTGCGCCGGATGTTCGCCGAGTTGCGGGTGGCCTGGCACACGATGTGGCGCGGCTGAGGCTGACCCAGCTGGATCGCTCCGGTAGCCTTTGCATCGTTATGGCTGAAACTGATCAGATCGCCGAAATCACCCCTCCCAAGTCGGTACTGCCCGCCTGGCTGCGCGCGATGCGGCCCAAGCAGTGGGTCAAGAACGTCTTGGTGCTGGCCGCCCCGGTCGCAGCCGGTCAGTTGTTCGCGCCGTCGGTTCTGATCCCATCGATCTGGGCCTTCTTCGCATTCAGCCTGGTCAGCGCGTCGATCTATCTGATCAACGACATCCGCGATGTTGACGCTGACCGGCTCCACCCGAAGAAGCGGTTCCGTCCGATCGCGGCCGGCGAGCTCTCCCCCACCGTCGCCTGGGTGATGGCTGCGGTGGCGGTGGCTGCCGCGTTGACCATCGGTTTCTGGGTCGCGCCGCTGCTCGGCTCAGTGCTGGCTTTCTATTGGGTGCTGCAGGTCTGCTACTCGTTCTTCCTGAAGAACCAACCGATCATCGATCTGGCCATGGTCGCGGCCGGCTTCCTGCTGCGCGCTGTAGCCGGCGGCGTGGCCTCCGGTCTCGCGCTGAGCCAATGGTTCTTGCTGGTGGCGTCCTTCGGTTCACTGTTCATGGTGGCCGGCAAGCGCTACTCGGAGCTGAAGGAGCTGGGCAATGAGGCCGGCACCCGAGCCAGCCTGGAGCGTTACACCAAGTCCTACCTGCGCGAGGTGTGGTCGGTCTCGATCGCGATCGTGATCATGTCCTACAGCCTGTGGGCCTTCGAGCTGCCCGGTCCGCAGCCGTGGGGTGTCTCCTGGAGCGCAATCTCGATCGCACCGTTCACCCTGGCGTTGCTGCGTTACGCGATGAAGGTCGACCAGGGCAAAGCCGGCGAACCTGAGGACGTCGTGCTGTCCGACCGCACTTTGCAAGTCTTCGCCGTGCTGTGGACGATTCCGATGGCTGTGGCCGTCTTCGGCTGAGCCGACCCGGCTCGCACTCCTCAGCGCTCCAGGCCGAGGGCCAACCCGAAGCCGAGCATCGCCGCCCCGGCGGCGCCGTCGATCACCCGGGTTCCTCTCCTGCTGGTCAAGAACCCCCGCACCCGCTGCGCGGCCAGAATCACCACGGTGAACCACATCATCGCCACCGCCGCATGCACCCCCGCCAGCAGCGCACCCGAAGCCACCGGCGGATAGCCCGACGGCAGGAACAGCGGCAACACGGTCAGGTAGAAGACCGCCATCTTCGGATTGAGCAGATCGGTCAGCAGGCCCTTCACGAAGGCCTCCCGGACAGTGTCGAGGCCGCCGGCGTCCAAATCGGCAATGCTGGCCTCGCCCCGCCAGGCCGCACGCAGGTAGGTCCAGGCCAAATAGGCCAGGAAGGCCACCCCAGCCCAGCGCAGTGCGAGGTAGGCCACCTGCGAGGCCACGAACAGTGCGGCCACTCCAGCCGCGGCACCGATACCCCACACCAGTGCACCAAGGCAGATGCCGGCGGCAGCGGCGAAGGCGCTGCCGCGGCCAGCGCGCAACGCCTGCCGCAGCACCAGAATCGTGTCCAAACCCGGGGTGATGGTTACGACGGCGGCCAATGCGGTGAAGCCGAGCAACGATTGCGCCAGGGTCATGGCGCCATGTTAGGGCGCGGCCGGCAGCCGGTGCCGGGCGGATCCACCCAACCAGCCGATGCGGCCAAGACCTCGGCGAGGGTGGGCGCAGTCGCCGGGCCGGAGCGGGTGACCGCCAGGGCGGCGCAGACATTCGCCAGCCGCGTGGCTTCGGTGGCCGACTCTCCGCGGGCGAGGCCGGCCAGAAAGGCTCCCGAATGCGCATCACCGGCCCCATTGGAGTCGAGCACCTCCACCGGGTATGCGGGCACGTGGGTCACTCGACCGTTCTCAATCAACCAGGCGCCGGCGGGACCGGCACGAGCGATCACTCCTGGTCGGCTTCGAGCCAAGATCGCCGTGGCCTGTTCGAGGTCGCTGTGCCCGGTCAGAATCTCGGCCTCTCGACCATTGCAGGTGAGCCAGTCGGCTCGCTCGAGCACCGCGGCCCACACCAAAGGTGGGATCTCGGCCACCAACGGTCCCGGGTCCACCAACACGATCACTGAAGAGTCCAGCCGGCCAACCCACGGGGCAAGGACCGCGGCGTTGGTACGTTCCAACAGGCCATAGCCGGAGATGTGCACATAGTCACCGGGCTGCGGACTCACTTCGGCCAGTTGCGCCGCACTGAGCTTCGCCTCGGCCCCGAAGACGGTGATGAAGGTTCGCTCGCCGAGACTGTCGGTGAGCGCAACGTCGAACCCGGTGTCCCATTCCAAACTCGGCTGCTGAACCACCTCGATCCCTGCCGAAGCCAGCTCAGCGCGCACCAGATCACCGAATGGCCCGGTGCCGTGGGCACCGGCGTAACTGGCCGGCAACCCCTGCCTAACGGCCGCGAACAAGGTGTTGAAGCTGCCCCCGACCAGGTGCTGGCCGCCGGTCGCAACGACATCGCCACCAGCCGGTGGCAGCGCCGGGACGCCGATGGTGAGATCGACGATGACATTGCCGACGCTGATCAGGCCCATCGCAACTCCAGCAACTGGGTCGCCACCTGCTCCAGGTCCAAGTGATTGACCGTCTCGACCAGTTCGATGGCCTGACTCGGAAAGGCCTGGGCACCGTGCCGAGCACCAGCCATGGCCCCCACCATTGCGGCCACCGTGTCGCTGTCCCCGCCTAGACCCGCCGCGGCGCAGACCGCCTGCCAGGGATCGTCGGGGAAGGTCGCCACCACGGCGAAGGCTGCCGGCACCGACTCCTGGGTGGCCAGGCTGGTGCCCACGAGGCGATAGATGTCTTCCAGGCTGCGCTCGGGGCGCTGCGGGTCCACCAGCGACACCGCCCACTCGATCCGCGCGGCCACCTCAGCTCCAGCCACCCAATAGCCGCGCTCACCGGCCAACCGGGCTGCAGCCAGCGCCGGGGCGAGCTGTTCGCTGCCATCGATACCCGCGCTCACCGCCGCGGCCACCGCCGCCGCACCGGCCAGCGCGATTCCGGTGTTGTGACTCACCATGCTGGCGGTGACCACCACGTCGACGAGCCTGGCAAGATCGGTGGAGGGGGTCGCTATCCCCACCGGGGTGATCCGCATCGCGGCACCGTTCGTGGTGCCGAATCGGCCCGTCAGCTCCACCGATTCCCCAGCGATCGCTGCTGCCACCGCACGCGTGGTGGACGGGCCGAGCAGATCCAACGAACCCCGCGCCCGCATCTGGTCCTCCCAAGCCACCAATGCCAGGGCCAGCTCCGCCGGGTCGATACGCCCGCGTCCAGCGATGAGCAGGTGCGCCACCAACATTGCCTGCTCGGTATCGTCGGTGACCGAACCCGCCGCCATTCCGGCGGCCAGCGGATGGTCGGGCGAGGCAGCCAGAAATCCGGTGATCGGCCCATAGTCCGCCCCGATCTGGCTGCGCGACATCATCTGGGTGGGCATGCCCAACGCGTCCCCGATGGCCAGTCCACGCAGCGCGGCCAGTGCCTGGGCCTTCACCGGCGCTCCGCCAGCGCGAATTCGAACTGCAGGCTGAAATGGGCCGGGTCAAGATAGCTCTCCACCACCTCCACCAGCGCCCCTCGTGGACCGCGAGTCAGGCACCGCGACCACAGGAACGCCGCGCCGATGGGACGATCCAGCATCGCAGCCAACGTCTCATCGAGGGTTCGCACCTCGATCCATTGCCGCCCCGATACCCCGACCAGGCCAGCGGCTCGCAGCAACGCGGTCAAAGACCCGGCTCCGGTCTTGGCTGTGATCAACTCCAACACTGGCGGGGTGGCCGGGATTCGGGACAGTTCCCGGGAGATCGGCTCACGTCCGGCGATACTCCGCAGCCGATCGATCACCAAGAAGCGCTCCGAGGAGCAGCCCAGCTCCGCTGCCAGCCCCGGATCGCTGACCTGTTCCAGATTCAGCAGTTGGACAGTGGTGGAGACACCCTGCTGTTGCAGGCCACGCGCCCAGCCCAGCCGGACGTCCATCGGCTGGCCATCGAAGGTGACGAAGGACCCCTTGCCCGTGCGGGTGGCGATCAGACCGGCCCGGCCGAGTTCGCTCAGCGCGGCTCGGACGGTGTTGCGACTGACCGCGAACCGCTCAGCCAGGCTCTTTTCGCCCGGAAGCTGATCTCCGGGCGAGATTCGACCGGCCCGGATCTCCCGCTCCAACTCCTTGGCGATGACCTCGTGTTTGAGCAGCGCGGCCTGCGCTTTCATCAGCTCTCCTCCCCCAAGACCTCGTTGAGGGTGGTCAGCTCAATCAGCGGAGCGTAGAGCGACATCGCGTCAAGAGCACGCTGATGATCGGCAGGACTCATCCCCGCGCAGGCGTCCTGCACCACCCGCACCCGCACGCCGGCATCGGCGGCGGCCAGTGCGGTGGAAATCACGCAGCAGTCGGTGGAGACCCCGGCCAGCAACATGGTCGCGTCAGGGCCGAGAATGCCGGCCAGTTCACAGTCCCACTTTCCGAAGGTGGTCCGGCTGACCACTGGCGCCGCGGCGTCAGCAAAGGCCGGCATCAGTGCGTACTTCGGATCATCGGCTCCCACCAGGGCGAAGGGCCACTGCCGGTAGTAGGGAATCCAGGCACCCTGGGGAGAGGCTGGAGAGATGAAGCGGGTGAACACGACGTGATCACCGAAGGCGCGCACCAGCTTGACCACGCCATCTTCGATCTGTGGGTATCCGGGGGTGAACCAGCCGCTGGCCGGATCTCCAAAGATCACCTGCATGTCGATGACGACCAGCCACTTTTCGCCGCCCGGACGCACCTCCGCCTCACTCATGGGTGGGCCCCGCTGCCTCCTGCCGGGCGACCGCTGCCCGTCCGAAGATCAGGTAGCCGAGGAAGCCGATCAGTAAAGCGAACAGCACCCCGAGGTTGGCGTAGGCCCAGGCGCCGTCCTTGCCGCCCAGCGGCTCCATGAAGTAGCCCTGCCAACCCAACCAATCGGCGTAGGTGTTGGTGACAAAGCCCCAGCCGATGACCGATCCGGCGACCAACAGGATGATTGGCATCCACGCCCAGCTGCCGTAGCGGCCCGACGGGTTGTAGAGCTCTGCCTCGGCGTAGCCACCGCGGCGCAGGATGACATCGGCGATGAAGATTCCAGCCCAAGCCGCGATCGGCACACCGAGGGTGATCAGGAAGCCCTGGAATGGGTAGAAGAAGTCTTGAGCGATGAAGACCACATAGATCGAGCCAGCCACCATGATCACCCCGTCGATGGCGGCGGCGAACGCGCGCGGAATCTTCAGACCAGCGGTGAGCAGGCTGAGTCCGGAGGAGTAGATGTCGAGCACTGCGCCACCGACCAGGCCCAGAATGGCCACCACGGCGAAGGGGATCAGGAACCAGATCGGCAACAGAGTAGCCAGGGCCCCGATCGGGTCCTTGCCAAGGGCGTCACGCAAGTCGGAGGACGAACCTGCCAGCAGCAGGCCGAAGATCAGCAGCAGAACTGGGGCGATCGAGGCGCCGAAGGTGGTCCACCCCACCACACCCTTGCTGCTGGCCTCACGCGGGAGGTAGCGGGAATAGTCGGCGGCAGCATTGACCCAACCCAGACCGAAGCCGGTGAGCATGAACACGAAGCCGCCAATGACCGCTGGCGTGTCAGCGGCAGGTAGGGCAGCGATGGCCCCGAAGTCCAGATGGCCGCCCGCGACGGTGACCACGATGTAGCCGAGGGTCAGCACTGCGGTGGCGATGGTGATCCAGAACTGAAGTTTCATGATCACGTCGAAGCCGATAACCCCGGCGGCGATCACCAGTGCTGCCACCACCACCAAGGCCACCACCTGGGTCACCGGGCCGCCGTTCCAGCCCAGCTGGGTGAAGACCGTCGAGGTAGCCAGGGCGGCCAGCGAGACCAGCACCGTTTCCCAGCCGACTGTGAGCACCCAAGACAGGATCGCCGGCACCTTGCCGCCGTTGACCCCGAAGATCGACCGCCCCAGCACCAGGGTCGGCGCCGACCCGCGTTTACCCGACAACGCGATCACACCGACCAGGAAGAACGACACCACAATGCCGACGATCCCCACGACCATGGCCTGGGCGAACGAGACCCCGAATCCCAATAGGTAGGAGCCGTAGGCGATGCCGAAGACCGAGACATTCGCGGCTGCCCAGGGCCAGAAGAGATCCCTCGGCTTGCCCTTGCGCTCGGCCTCACTGATCGTGTTGATCCCATTGGTCTCGATACTCAGCGCCGAACCGCTGTCCTTGGCCGATGTCGTCATCGTTATCCTTCCCTGGATGCCGCCCACTGAACCTGTTCGAACCTGTTCAGTAGAGGGCACACTACTCACCCTCGACCAGGCGCGCCAGACCCTTGGCGAACCCGCCTGAGCTGGTCTAGATCCAGTCGAAGTGCCGGAACACGAAGTACAACCCCACCGTGCCAACCAGGATCAATGACGCGCTCATCATCAGCCCGGACGGCTCGCTGAATCCCGGGTAGGGAAGGTTCTGCCCGAACCAGCCAGTGACCGCGGTCGGCACCGCGATGATCGCCGCCCAGGCCGCCAGCTTCTTCATCACCTCGTTGAGCCGGGAATCCTGCAACGACAAGTTGGTCTCGAAAACGCTGGAGAGCATGTCGCGCAAACTCTCGGTCCACTCCGAGGCGCGGATCACGTGGTCGTAGAGGTCGTTGAAGTAGCCCTCGAGTTCGTTGGCCAACGACCGGTCCCGCTCATCACGGAAGCGCATCACCGCGGTGACGACCTCTCGCATCGGCAGCACCACCCGGCGCAGTTGTACCAACGCCTTGCGTAACCCGAAGACCCGCTGCTGCACCTCGAGGGCCTTGCGGGTGGGGTCGAAGAGCAGGTCCTCCAGTTCGTCCAATTCGTCATCCAAGGTGGTGATGGTGGCGAAGTGCCCATCAACGATCTCGTCCAGCATGCCGTGGACCAGAGCCGCCACCCCATGGGTGAGCAGACCGTCCTCGGTCCAACGGGCAACGATCGGATCGATTTCCACCCGTTCGTCGGAGCGGACGGTGATCAGCGCATTGGGCAGCACAAAAGCCGAGATTCGGCCGAGAACCAGCTGAATTCCCCCCTGATCCTGCTGGCTCACCGAGGTCGAATAGCAGGTGAGAAAAGTGTGCCCGTCATGCCGGGTGGCCTTTGGTCGTTCCATCGGCGCCACTGCATCTTCAACAGCCAGCGGATCCAGGCTCAGTTCACTGGCCAACTGGGCCAACAACTCCGGCTCCGGTGCACCCAGATCGAACCACACCAGTACTTCGGGTTTGGCCAACCAACCATCGAGATCGGCCAGCGGAAAGTCGCGGGCCAGCTCGACTCCGTCCAGCCAGACCAGGCTCCTGCAGTTACTCACATGCCAAAGCATGCACCCCGTGCGCGCCGCTAGCCTGGAGGGAGCGGCTCTGCAGCGGTTGAAGTCCGGGTAAAGTCAGCCCGGAGTGCGCAGCGACCCAAGAAGTCCGAACGACTCTCCTAGTGGATCAAACTTTGAGCGGACAAATGCCAAACTAAGTCCATCTACGGAATCTGTTCACCGAAGTAGTGCCCTGATCGCCGTTGAATCACTAGACTCCGCTGCGATGTCGCCTCAGACCTGGAGAGGAAAGCCAATGCCGATTACCAAAGTGCTGGTAGCCAACCGCGGGGAGATCGCCGTTCGGGTGATTCGCGCCGCACGGGATGCCGGCATCGGCAGCGTGGCCATTTACGCAGATCCGGACGCGGATTCGCTGTTCGTGAAGCTCGCTGATGAAGCCTTCGCGCTCAACGGCATGACTCCGGCCGAGACCTACCTGGACGTGGCCAAGATTCTCGGCATCGCCGAACGCGCCGACGCCGACGCCATTCATCCCGGCTACGGCTTCCTGGCTGAGAACGCCGGCTTCGCCCAAGCAGTGATCGATGCCGGCTTGACCTGGATCGGCCCGCCACCGGCAGCCATCGATGCCCTCGGCGACAAGGTGCAGGCTCGCCACATCGCTGCCAGGGTTGGCGCCCCGCTGGTTCCGGGCACCTCCGATCCCGTGGCCAACGCTGAAGAGGTTGTGGCCTTCGCCACCGAGCACGGCCTGCCGATTGCCATCAAGGCGGCCTACGGCGGTGGCGGTCGCGGCCTGAAGGTAGCCCGCACCATCGAGGAGATCCCCGAGCTGTTCGAGTCGGCCACCCGTGAGGCTGTCACCGCATTCGGCCGCGGCGAGTGCTTCGTCGAGCGCTACCTCGACCGTCCGCGCCACGTCGAGACTCAGTGCCTGGCTGACTCCCACGGCAACGTCGTGGTTGTCTCTACCCGCGACTGCTCACTGCAGCGTCGCCATCAGAAGCTGGTCGAAGAGGCCCCGGCGCCCTTTGTCACCCCAGACCAGCTTTCCCGGCTGTACGACTCCAGCAAGGCAATCCTGAAGGAAGCCGGCTACATCGGTGCGGGGACCTGCGAGTTTCTGATCGGCCAGGACGGCACCATTTCCTTCCTCGAGGTGAACACCCGTCTACAGGTGGAGCATCCGGTATCCGAAGAGGTCACCGGCCTGGATCTGGTGCGCCAGATGTTCCGAATCGCCGAGGGCGAAGAGCTTGGCTTCGACGACCCGGAGATCCGTGGGCACTCGATCGAATTCCGAATCAACGCTGAGGATGCCGGCCGCAACTTCATGCCGGCACCGGGCACTGTCACCGCCTGGCACGCACCGACCGGACCCGGCGTCCGGGTGGACGAGGGCTACCTGACCGGCATGGCAGTCCCTGGCTCGTTCGATTCGCTGGTGGCCAAGGTCATCATCACCGGCGCCGACCGGGCGCAAGCGATCGGCAGGGCGAAGCGAGCTCTGGCCGAGACCCTCCTGGACGGGATGCCCTCGGTCATTCCATTCCACAAGGCGGTGCTCAGCGAGCCGGATTTCGTTGCCGCCGACGGCACGTTCAAGGTGCATACCCGCTGGATCGAAACTGAGTTCACCAACAACATCGAGCCTTACACCGGCACGATGGGTGAGACCGACCCGGTCGAGGCCGCCACCTACGTGGTCGAGGTCAACGGGCGTCGCGTCGAAATCCGGCTACCCAGCTCGCTGTCCGCGCCGATGGCGAAAGCGGCCACCGCCAAGCGTCCGACCCGACGCAGCACGGGTGGAGCCAGGGCCAAGGCACCCTCGTCCAACGCGCTGGCCGCCCCCATGCAGGGCACCATCGTCAAGGTCGGCGTGGTCGAGGGCGACGAGGTGAACGAAGGCGACCTGGTGGTCGTGCTCGAAGCCATGAAGATGGAGCAGCCCATCACCGCTCACCGTTCCGGTGTGATCAGCGGCCTGACGGCCAAGGTCGGCGACGCGGTCACCTCCGGCCAGCAGTTGTGCGAGATCGTCGATCCCGCCTAACTCCAGAAGGCGCGACTTCGGCCCGGGCTCAGTCAAGAGCCCGGGCCGAAGTCTTATGGCCGCAGGTAACGGGCAGCGGTGGCGGAGTACTGCCGCCCGATCTGCGGCCTCGGATCTGCCGCGATCTTCGCCAGCAGCAATACTGGCCAAGATGGACGTACACCGGTCAAGGCCCAAGCCGCCTGGCGGGCAGCACCGTCGGCCACATACTCCCCCGGTTGGGGCACCTCGACTTGGGCATTGAATACCTGGGCGGCGATGGCCTGAACGGCCGGGCTGGCCGAAGCGCCGCCGATCAACCGAATCCGGTCGAGGACGCCACCTTGTCGGCGCACCTCCTCGACCCCTGCTGCCAGGCCACCCAGCATGCCTTCGATCGCAGCCCGGGCCAGATTCGCTCGCGTGGTGTTGGCCAGGGTCAAACCGGTCAGCGATGCGGTCGCGTCCGGCAGATTCGGAGTGCGCTCGCCCTCGAAATAGGGCACCAGCACCACTCCCTGCGCACCGGGTTCGGCCTCGAGCGCGAGCCGACTCAAACCGTCATGATCAACCCCAAGGAGTTCGGCCATTGCGTCCAGGACTCGAGCGGCGTTGAGGGTGCAGACCAGCGGTAGATAGCCGCCGGTCGCGTCGGCGAAGCCTGCCACGATGCCGGCGCTGTCGGCGGCCGGCACGGTCGCGGCAGCAAACACCGTGCCGCTGGTGCCCAGGGAAACCACAACATCACCGGGATGCGCATCCAGGCCGAGAGCCGCCGCCGCGTTGTCACCGGCACCGGCTCCGACCAGGAAGCCATCGCCGGGCACCGACTCGGCCGGACCGAGCAGGCGCGGCAGGACGGCGTCATGGCCCAAGGCCAAGATGAACAGCTCCCGGTCGTAGTCCCCGGTAGCTGGTGACCAGTAGGCGGTACCGCTGGCATCGGATCGATCAGTCACCAACTCGGTGAGCACCGGGCCGTGCACCGATTCGCCCACGGGTCCGAAGCCGCGCAGCCGCCAGGTGAGCCAGTCATGCGGCAAACAGACCGCAGCGACTCGCGCGGCGTTCTCCGGTTCATTCTCGCGCAGCCAGCGGAGCTTGGTAGCGGTGAACGATGCCACCGGGAGCACCCCGGTGCGGCGAACGTACTTCTCGGCTCCCACCTCGGCAATCAGGTCGGCAGCGGCCTGAGCCGAGCGCGTGTCATTCCACAGCAATGCCGGACGGATCACCCGGCCATCGCGGTCGAGCACCACCATCCCGTGCTGCTGACCAGCGATACTCACCGCCGCAATCCCACCCAGGCCTCCGGCCTGAGCCAGGGCTTCGGTCAGCGCCGTCCACCAGAACTGGGGATCCACTTCGCTGCCCTCAGGGTGGGCTGCCCGACCAGTGGCCAAGAGCTCGCCGGTATCGGCGTCGCGCACGACCACCTTGCAACTTTGGGTCGAGGAGTCGACCCCGATCACGCGTGTCATAACCAATCCTTGCGGGTCAATGGATACTGCCCATTCCGGTCTCAACCATGCCACGCGGCTGAGACCGGAATGAACCAGGAGTTCAGCGAGCGCCGAGCAGGTGCTCGGTGGCCAACTGCTGAAGCCGGACGAATCCGAAGCCCTTGCCACCAAGGTAGGCCCCAGAGTCGAAGTCCTCGTAGGCGGAGTGGTCGGCCAGCAGGTCGTCGTAGCTTTCTCCGGCAGCCAGAGTCGGCACTGCCAACTCGGCAACCTTTGCTGCGGCGAGCGCCTCTTGCACCTCGGGGTCGGCCCGGAATGCCTTGGTGCGCTCCTTGAGAAGCAAGTAAGTGCGCATATTGGCCTGAGCGGAGTCCCACACACCGGTCTCGTCCTCGGTGCGAGAGGGCTTGTAGTCGAAGTGGCGCGGCCCGGTGTAGGAAGGACCGCCGTTGGGACCGCCGTTCTCCAGCAGGTCAACCAGAGCGAAGGCGTTGTGCAGATCGCCATGGCCGAACACCAAATCCTGGTCGTACTTGACGCCGCGCTGACCGTTCAGGTCAATGTGGAACAACTTGTCGTGGTAGAGCGCCTGGGCAATGCCGGCGGCGAAGTTCAGCCCAGCCATCTGCTCATGCCCCACCTCGGGGTTGAGGCCGACCAGTTCGGGGTGCTCCAGGCTGCTGATGAACGCCAATGCGTGCCCGACGGTGGGCAACAAAATGTCGCCTCGAGGCTCGTTCGGCTTCGGCTCGATCGCGAACCGCAGGTCATAGCCCTTGTCAATCACGTACTGCCCGAGCAGGTTCACCGCTTCGCGGTAGCGCTCCAATGCCGAGCGGATGTCCTTGGCTGCGTCATATTCGGCGCCCTCGCGCCCACCCCACATCACGAACGTGGTGGCGCCAAGCTCGACGGCCAGCTCGATGTTGCGCAGCACCTTGCGGATTGCAAACCGGCGCACGGCGCGGTCGTTGGAGGTGAAGCCGCCGTCTTTGAAGACCGGCGCGCTGAACAGGTTGGTGGTGATCATCGGGATCTTGAGCCCAGTAGCGGCGCAGGCCGCCTTGAGCCGGTCGATCTGGTTTCGCCGTTCGGCCTCAGTGGAACCGAACGCGAACAGGTCATCGTCATGCATCGTCAGGCCGTAAGCCCCGTAACCGGCAAGCTTCTCCACCACATGGACGACGTCCAGTGGTTTGCGGGTGGGTCCGCCGAATGGGTCAGTGCCGTTGTAGCCGACAGTCCACAGCCCGAAGGTGAACTTGTCAGCAGGTGTGGGTGTGGTCACTAAGGGTCCAATCTCTCGACTTTGAGCTTATGTTGCCATCGCCAACTTATAGCAGGATGCGGCTGCTGTCTACGTCCAAACTTCGGCCAGACCTCGGACCGGTGCCGACCCTCCACCCCCGCCGACCCGGACCCACGCGCGTGGATCACCAGAGTTATCGGATCGTTACACAGAGGGCTTGGCGTGGCCGAGCAACCGGGCTTATGTTGCCGGTATCAACAAAAGGTCGCGATGAGCGATCCTCAAGTCCCGGACCGGCACATTGCTGTGCCCCTCTGGGCACCCGCGACAGCATTCAGAGAGGAACACACATGTCGCACAAGACCCGTCTTGTGGCAGTGGCGACGGCGAGCCTGCTGGCCTTCTCGCTCGGCGCTTGCTCCAGCACCCCGACAACCACCGCTAGTGGTGGCGCGGCGGCTATCGACTGCAACGTGGGCATCACGATGCCAACGCGTAGCCTCGAACGTTGGATCAACGATGGTGAACAGCTGCAGACCAAGCTGAAGGCGGCGGGCTGCACCGTCGATCTCCAGTACGCCGACAACAAGGTTGACCAGCAGATCAGCCAAATCCAAAATCAGATTGCCGGCGGATCCAAGATCCTGGTGATCGCATCCATCGACGGCACTGCCCTCGGCCCGGTCCTGGCAGAGGCAGCCAAGCAGTCGATCAAGGTCATCGCCTACGATCGCCTGATCAACGGCACGTCCAATGTCGACTACTACGCCACTTTCGACAACTACAAGGTCGGCCAGCTTCAAGGCACGTTCTTGAAGGATCAGCTCAAGCTCGACACGGCGACCACTCCGATCAACTTCGAGCCGTTCGCCGGTAGCCCCGACGACAACAACGCGAAGTTCTTCTTCTCCGGAGCCTGGGACGTGCTGCTGCCCTACGTGACCAAGGGAACCCTGGTTGTGCCCAGCGGCAAAGCGCCCAAGTCCGACGATCAGTGGACGACCATCGGCATCCAGGGCTGGGACTCTGCCAAGGCGCAGGCCGAGATGGACAACCGCCTCTCCTCGTTCTACGCCGGCGGCAAGAAGGTTCAGGCCGTGCTTTCGCCCAACGATTCACTGGCGATCGGCATTGAGGCTTCGCTGAAGTCGGCCGGCTACAAGGTCGGCACGGATTGGCCGCTCATCACCGGGCAGGACGGCGACAAGGCCAACGTCAAGGCGATTCTGGCCGGCCAGCAGTCCATGACCGTCTGGAAGGACACCCGCAAGCTGGGTGACCAGGTATTCACCATGATCCAGCAGATCGCGAAGGGTGAAACGGTTACCGTCAACGACACCAAGTCCTACAACAACGGTGTCAAGGTTGTTCCGTCCTACCTGCTCGAGCCTGAGGTTGTTACCAAGGACTTGGTTCAGTCCAAGCTCATCGATTCCGGCTTCCTCAAGCCTGCCGACATCGGTCAGTAGCAGAATGCGGCGGGGTGGCGGGAAACCGTCACCCCGCCTGCACGTCCAGCCATCCCAATGGAGGTGAACCATGGCTGACCAAGACCCCATCCTGCGGATGCGGGGCATAGTCAAAGACTTCAACGGCGTTCGAGCCCTTGACGACGTCTCGCTCGAAGTCGCTCGCGGCGAAGTCCACGCCATCTGCGGCGAAAACGGCGCCGGCAAATCAACCCTGATGAAAGTGCTCAGCGGGGTCTATCCCCATGGCGCCTACACCGGCACCATCGAACTCAACGGCACCGAAGCTGTGTTCGCCAATATCAACGCCAGCGAAGCAGCTGGCATCGTGATCATCCACCAGGAACTCGCGCTCAACCCTCTGCAGTCGATCGCCGAAAACATCTTCCTGGGCAATGAACGCGCCCACCGAGGTGTCATCAACTGGGATCGCACCAGCCTCGAAGCCGCGGCGCTGCTGGAAAAGGTCGGCCTGCATGAGAACCCGTCAACCAAGATCTACGAGATCGGTGTCGGCAAGCAACAGCTTGTCGAGATCGCCAAGGCGATGGCCAAGGATGTCTCGCTGCTGATCCTGGACGAGCCGACCGCTGCCCTCAACGATGAGGACTCCAATCATCTGCTCGACCTGATTTCGAGCATGCGCGACCATGGCATCACGTGCATCCTGATCTCCCACAAACTGCGTGAGGTCCGCCGGATCGCGGACCGGGTCACCGTCCTGCGCGACGGCAAGACCATCGAGACCATCGACATGACCGAGCCGGACGCGACCGAGGGCCGGATCATCAAAGCCATGGTCGGCCGCGAGCTGAACAACCTGTTCCCACCTCACGAGTCACAGATCGGCGAGGAGCTCTTCCGAGTTGAGGACTGGACCGCCTACCACCCAGTCGATACCTCGCGAATTGTCGTGGACCACGCCTCCTTCAACGTTCACGCCGGGGAGATCGTCGGTTTCGCCGGCCTGATGGGTGCCGGACGCACCGAGCTGGCGATGAGCCTCTTCGGTCGCCTGTGGGGAACCAACATTTCGGGAAAGGTCTTCAAGGCCGGCTTGGAAATCAGCACCGCGACTGTCGACGACGCAGTGTCCAACGGCATCGCCTACGTCACCGAAGACCGCAAGCGCTACGGACTGAACCTGATCGGCAGCGTCAGTACCAACATTTCGGCCGTCGCGCTCGCCCAGTTCGCTAGGTGGGGAATCATCGATCGCAACCGCGAGTACCTCACCGCCGAGGAATATCGGCGCAGCATGAATATCAAGACCCCCAGCGTCTCGGAGTTGGCTGGCCGGTTGTCGGGAGGCAACCAGCAGAAGGTCGTGCTGAGCAAGTGGCTGGTCTCCGGACCCGAGGTGCTGATCCTCGATGAACCCACCAGGGGCATCGATGTCGGCGCCAAGTACGAGATCTACGGCCTGATCAACCAGCTGGCCGCACAAGGCAAGGCGATCGTCGTCATTTCATCCGAGCTGCCGGAACTGCTTGGCGTCTGCGACCGGATCTACACCATCTCCGAGGGGGCCATCACCGGCGATATGCCCCGTACGGAAGCAACCCAGGAAAACCTTATGTACCTGATGACCATGGGAAAGGAAGAGCTCTGATGAGCACGGAGACCCAAACCGCAGCCGAGAGCCCCCGCCACCTCGCGATCGACCTTCGCCAGTACGGCATTCTCGCCGCCTTGGTAGCGATCATCGCACTGTTCGAGGTGCTTACCGGCGGGCGGTTGTTGCTGCCCGGCAACGTCAACAACTTGATCCAGCAGAACTCCTATGTGCTCATCCTCGCCATCGGGATGGTCATGGTGATCATCGCCGGGCACATCGACTTGTCAGTCGGCTCGGGGGTGGCGATGGTTGGCGCCGTGGCTGCGCTGGCGATGTCCAGTTGGAATCTGCCCTGGTGGCTGGCCGTTATCGTCGCACTGCTGGCTGGCGCCCTTATTGGCGCCTGGCAGGGCTTCTGGGTGGCCTACGTGCAGATCCCTGCCTTCATCGTGACCCTGGCGGGCATGTTGCTGTTCCGCGGATTGACCCTGGTCTTCCTACACGGGGGCACCATCGGAGGTCTGCCGGACGAGTTCGTGGCCATCGGCGCCGGTTGGCTGCCGAACTGGCTTGGCAAGGTGGGCCGCATCGACGTGCTCACCATGGTTCTGGCCGTGATCGCCGGTGCTTCGTTGATCTTCTTCCAGTCCTCGGCCCGCAGTTCGCGAAAGAAGCTGCTCCTCCCCGTGGAAGGTGCGCTCTCGTTCTGGGGCAAGATCGTGATCGCTGTGCTGGCCATCTTGGGAGTTGCCTGGCAGCTCGCAAACTACTCTGGCACCCCGATCATCTTGGTCATCTTGACCGTGCTGATCCTCGCCTATAGCTTCCTGCTGAATCGATCAGTCTTCGGACGCCACGTCTACGCCATGGGTGGCAACATGTTCGCTGCCGTGATGAGCGGGGTCAAGACCAAGCGGGTCAACTTCGCCCTGTTCGTCAACATCGGCGTCCTGGCCGCACTGGCTGGCGTAGTCAGCACCTCGCGTGCAGGCGGCGCTGTCGCTTCCGCCGGCCAGAACTACGAGTTGGACGCCATCGCAGCCGTCTTCATCGGCGGCGCGGCGGTTCAGGGTGGCGTCGGCACGGTCACCGGCGCAATGATCGGCGGCTTGGTTATGGGCGTGCTGAATATGGGCCTGTCGATCCTGTCTGTCGATGCGGCCTGGCAGCAGGCGATCAAGGGCTTGGTCCTGCTGCTGGCAGTTGCCTTCGACCTCACGAACAAGCGTCGCGGCGGCCGCTGACCCAGGAATCCTGAACCGGCCTCGCGGTAGGGTCTGCGGGCAGGCAGCTAGCGAAGGGCAACAAAGAAGATGACGCCGACGGGCACCACCGAAGATGTTCGGCGGGCGAATTTGGTCACCATCCTCGGGTTGCTGTACCGAAACGGGTCGGCGTCTCGAGCCACGCTTAGTCGAATCACCGGGCGCAATCGTTCCACCATCGCCCGCCTGGTCACCGATCTGGTGGATCTGAGACTGGTCGAAGAAAGAGATCCGGAGCTGGGCGAACGCCGCGTCGGTCGTCCCAGCCCGGTGGTCAGCCTTCGAACTGATGTCACCGCGATCGCGATCAATCCAGAGATCGACGTGCTCACGATCGGCCTGGTCGGCCTCGACGGTACCTTGCGCAGGGTTGTGCGCCACGAATACGACCGGATCCCGACTGCCGTCGAGATGGTGAGCATTTCGGCTGCAGTGATAGCTGGCATGCAAGTGGAACTGGAAGGGCTGCTGGTCGCCGGCATTGGGGTGGCAGTCCCCGGCCAGGTGCAGACCGCCACCGGCGTAGTGCGTAATGCGCCTCACCTGGACTGGCACGACCAGCCAATCGCCGAACTACTGGCCGCAGCCACCGACTACCGGGTCAGCGTCGCCAACGATGCCGCACTCGGCGCCTTGGCCGAACACGAGTTCGGCAGCGGTCGCGGCAGCGAGCATCTGATCTACCTCAACGGCGGCGCCTCGGGCATTGGTGGCGGGGTGATCACCTCCGGGCGGCTGCTCGGAGGTTCGGCCGGGCACGCCGGCGAGTTCGGACACATTCGGGTAAGCAGCTCGATGGCTGAAGACTCCGCCGGAATCGTGGGCACCCTGGAAGCGGAAGTGAGCCGGTCAGCACTTCAGGAGGCCCTGGGCCTGCCGCGCATCCAGCCGGGAGCCTTCACGAGTTCGCTGCTGGCCAACCGGACTGCTCACGTCAGCGAGGTCGTTCACCGACAGCTGCGCCACCTCGGCAGCGCAGTGGCCACAGCGGTCAATCTCTTCGACCCTCAAGTGATCGCGCTGGGCGGGTTCCTGGCTGCACTACAGGCCTACGACCCGGAATACCTGAGGGCGCAGGTGACGAGTTCGGCTTTGGCTCCCTCGATGGAGGATGTTCGCATCACCTCAACCGAACTCGGGGAAGATCTGCTCATGATCGGGGCAGCCAGGCTGGCTTTCGCGCCATTGCTGGCTGATCCGGCATCGATCAGTAGGTGATTTCGTTGTGTCCGTGCAGCCGCCGAGCTGCTTCAGCCACCGAGCCGGACAACGACGGGTAGACCGTGAACGACTCAGCCAACTGGTCCACCGTCAGCTTCTGGCGCACCGCAATGGACAGTGCGTGGATCAGCTCCGAAGCCGACGGTGCCACCACCACGCCGCCGACGATGATGCCGGTAGTGGGCAGGCTGAAGACCTTCACGAAACCGTCTTCGAGGGCCTGCATCTTGGCCCGCGCATTGCCGGCCAGCGGCAGCATCACACTGGCCACGGCCAAAGTGCCGGCATCGACCTCGGCCTGGCTGATCCCGACCGTCGCGATCTCGGGAGAGGTAAATACATTGGCCGACACGGTGCGCAGATCCAGCGGGCTCACCGAGTCTCCCAGGGAGTGCCACATCGCGATTCGGCCCTGCATGGCGGCCACGCTGGCCAGGGCATTAACCCCGGTGCAGTCCCCGGCGGCATAGACCCCCCGCGCGGTGGTCCGGGACACCCGATCGACCACGATGTGACCTGAGGGCGTCAACTGCACCCCGGCCTCGGTCAAGCCGATGCCATCAGTGTTGGGCACCGCACCGACCGCCATCAGGCAATGCGAACCGATCACCTCGCTGCCATCGGCCAACTGGACCCGGACCTGGTCGCCACGCACTTGCGCGCCGATCGCCCGAGCCCTGCTGAGCACCGTCATGCCGCTGCTCTCGAAGACCTGCTGAATGACGTCTGCGGCGTCCCGATCCTGGCCTGGAAGGACCTTGTCGCGGGAGGAAACCAGGGTCACCCGCACGCCAAGAGCGGTGTAAGCGCTGGCGAACTCCGCACCAGTGACCCCTGAACCGACCACGATCAGATGCTCGGGTACCTCGGTCAGGTTGTAGATCTGCGCCCAGTTGAAGATCCGCTGGCCGTCCGGTTTGGCGGCCGCCAATTCGCGGGGGTGGGCGCCGGTGGCCACCAGCACGATGTCTGCGCTCAGGCGCTGGGCACCGTCGGCGGTGTCCGCGATCACGGCCCGGGTGCCGTCCAGGCGTCCGGTGCCGTTGAGGATTCGCACCCCCTCGGCCTCCAGCCGGTCGCTGATGTCGTCCGACTGAGCCTTGGCCAGAGCCTTGATTCGGGCGTTCACCTTGGCGATGTCGACGTGCACGGCGTCGCGCAGTCGGTGGGTATCGCTGCCCAGTCGCAGGCCCAGCTCCTCGGCCAGGCTGATCTTCGTCATCGCCTCGGCTGCAGCGATCAGGGTCTTGGACGGCACCACATCGGTCAACACCGCCGAGCCACCGAGCCCGCGGCGCTCAACCAGGGTTACCTCGCCGCCCAACTGCCGGGCCACCAGGGCAGCCTCGTAGCCGCCGGGTCCGCCACCAAGAATCACCACATCGCTCACGCTCGGTATTCTTTCATGCCCCGGCACCACGCCAGCCGACCTCACCGCTGACCAATCCGTTCGCAGCTAGGGTCAGGTGGTGACTTCACGAATCCGCCAACTCGTTATCGTCGCGGTCCTGGGTGTGGTGCTGAGCATGGTTCTGGTGGTCTTCGGACTCCCGGAGTCGACTGCCGCCCAATCCCTGGCCCTCGAACTCAGCGCGCTGCCCCTCTCACTTTCGCTGGCTGCCGGCGACCTGATCCTGTTGGAGCGGGCCGGTCGTACGCCGACACCTCGCGCCAGGTCGATGCTGATCCTCGGTGGAGCCATCAGCGGTTTGGGCCTGATGCTGATGGCTTTGTCCTATGTGACTTCCGCACCCAGCCTGGTGCAGTTCGGCCAGTTCGTGGTCTTCGTCGGGCTGGGAACGGTGCTGTTGGTGGCGGTCGGACTGCAGGGTTCGGGCACCACCGAGTGGTTTCACCTCGAAGAAGTCGCCGAGATCGAAGGGGATGAGGCCGATGAGGAGCCCGCGTCGGTCGAAGCTGCTGACCCCCGGCCGGGAGCCTCGTTATAGTCATCGGGTGAGTCACGTTGCCGCAGCAGAGGCGCTGCTATCCCGCTTCAATCTTTCCTCGATCGACATCGCTGTGGTGCTGGGCTCTGGGTGGTCGGGAGCATCAGCCGGACTGGGTGAAACCATTGGCGAATGCGAACTGGCCGACCTGCCAGGCTTTGCCAAACCAGTGGTGGTCGGCCACGGCGGATCGCTGCGCGTCATCAAGACGGCCAACGGCAAGGTTGCTGCGCTGTTCAACGGCCGCACCCACTTCTACGAGGGACGCGGCACCGGCCCGGTCGTCCATGGTGTACGAACGGCTGCAGCAGCCGGTGCGAAGATCATGGTGCTCACCAATGGTTGTGGCGGGCTGAACCCACAGTGGTCGCCGGGCACGCCGGTGCTCATTCGCGACCACATCAACCTCACCGGCGCCAGCCCCCTTGAGGGCGCCACCTTTATCGACCTCACAGAGGCCTATTCGAAGCGCCTGCGCGCGCTGGCCCAAGAGGTGGAACCAGACCTGGCCGAAGGTGTGTACGTCCAATTCCGTGGCCCTCAGTACGAAACTCCGGCCGAGGTCCAAATGGCCAAGATCATGGGGGGCGACCTCGTGGGCATGTCGACCACGCTGGAGACCATTGCGGCCCGCGAGGCCGGCCTGGAAGTCCTCGGGATTTCACTGATGACCAATCTGGGGGCCGGCATCTCCCCCACCCCGCTGGCCCACGAAGAAGTGATCGCTGCTGGCAAGGCCGCTGAGCCGCGACTGCGCAGGTTGCTCGCCGGGCTGCTCGAACGCCTGTAGGAGGAACGATGAGCGAACTGTCGGTCAAGATCGCCGCCTGGCGTGAGCAGGACCCAGATTCGGCCACCGCGGCCGCCCTGGACGATCTGGTGGCCAAGGCCGCAGCCGGTGACCAAGCCGCCACCGTCGAGCTTTCCTCAGCGTTCGCCGGGCCACTCAGTTTCGGTACAGCCGGCCTGCGCGGCCGGTTGGGGCCGGGCCCAGCCCGGATGAACCGGGTGGTCGTCTCCCAGGCTGCTGCCGGCTTGGCCCGCTATCTGCTCGACTCCGGGTTTGCCGGCGGCAGGGTGGTCGTGGGTTACGACGCCCGCCACAACTCCGCAGCGTTCGCCCGCGACACAGCCGAGATCCTTGCCGGGGCCGGCTTTGCGCCGCTGCTCTGCGCCGGCCCACTGCCGACTCCGGTGGTGGCTTTCGGCATTCGCCACTTCGGCTGCGTGGCCGGGGTCGTTGTGACCGCTTCGCACAATCCGCCGCAGGACAACGGCTACAAGGTCTACCTCGGTGACGGCTCCCAGATCGTGCCGCCGGCCGATGTTGAGATCGCCTCTCGGATTGCCGCAGTGTCTGCCGAACCGCTGGCTCTGATCGAGCGCAGTAATGCCTACACCCTGGTCGATGCCGACCTGGTGGATGCCTACGTGGCCAGGGCGGCGTCCCTGATCGCTGCCGAGACCCCGCGCGAGGTGAGCTGGGTCTACACCGCCATGCACGGGGTAGGCGCCGGTGTGGTGGACGCAGTGGTGGACGCCTCCGGCTTCACCCAGCCGCATCGGGTCTCGGCCCAGATCGAGCCCGATCCGGACTTCCCGACCTTGGCCTTCCCAAACCCCGAGGAACCCGGCGCGATGGATCTGGCTCTCGCGTTGGCTCGCCAGGTCGGCGCCGACGTTGCCATCGCCAACGACCCCGACGCCGACCGGTGCGCCCTGGCCGCGGTCTTCAACGGCGAGTGGCGGATGCTCAGTGGCGACGAGCTTGGGGTACTGCTGGCCGACGACGCGTTGCGGCGCGGCACGGCCGGCACCTATGCCTGTTCGGTGGTCTCCTCAACCATGCTTGCCGCCATGGCCGCCGCCCACCAACAGCCGCATACGGTCACGTTGACCGGCTTCAAATGGATCGGCCGGGTGCCTGGCCTGGTTTACGGCTATGAAGAGGCGATCGGCTACTGCACCGACCCAGCCGCAGTTCGGGACAAGGACGGCATCACCGCTCTGATCCGCCTGCTCGCCCTGGTGGCCGGCCTGAAGGCCGAAGGCCGAAGCGTGGCCGATCGGCTCGACGAAATGGCCCAGACCTACGGCGTCCACCTGACCTCCCAGTTGTCCTTTCGGGTATCCGACCTGCGGATCATCGCTGAGGCGATGGCTCGCATTCGCACCACTCGCCCGGCGACGCTGGCCGCAGAGTCGGTGGCAGCGGTCGACCTGGCACAAGGGTCGCCCCAGCTCCCCCCCACCGACGCGATGCTGTTCAGCGGAGAAACGGTGCGCGCAGTGGTGCGACCTTCAGGCACCGAGCCCAAGCTCAAGTGCTATCTGCAGGTGAAGCTGTCACCTGGCGCCGAGCTTGAGGCCGCACGAGCTGCCGCGGCCGAGCGCATGGCGATGCTGCGTGCCGAGGTGACCTCGGCTCTCGGGCTGTGAACGCGCCCGCCGCGCCGCACCTGGTGTTGATCGCCGGGCCTTCGGGAAGTGGCAAATCTCGACTGGCGCATCTTTGTGGTTTGCCCTGCCTGCGCCTGGACGATTACTACTTCGACGCCGATCATCCGGGGATGCCCAGGACCAATCTTGGCATCACCGATTGGGACGATCCGCGCTCTTGGGACGCCGAAGCTGCTCTGGCGGGCCTGCAGGAGCTACTCGATACCGGACGGCTGGAGGCGCCGGCCTATTCGATTTCGCAGAGCCGCCGGATCGGCACCCATCTGGTGCTGCGCAACGGCGCCACCTGCCTTGGGGTGGAGGGGATCTTCGCCATCGAGTTCCTTGCGTACTGTCGCCGCGCCGGCCTGGTCGTCGATCCGATCTATCTGGACCGGCCAGCCGCGTTGGTCTATCTGCTGCGGCTACGACGCGACCTGGCCAAGAAGCGCAAGCCTGCGCTGATCGCCGTCCGCAGGGGTTGGGCGCTCAGCCGGGCGCAGGCCGGGCTGAGGCGTAAAGCACTGGCCGCCGGCTTCACCCCAGCGAGCATGCGGACCGCCGTGGCCCGGATCTCGGACGCGTTGGCTGCGAACCCACGCCTGACCACCGGCGACCAGGCACAACCTTGAGCCTGGTCGGACCAAGTCGGCGATGGTAGCCGAGTCCGCAGGGTTCCAACTCCTGTCCATGGGACGAATCACCCCCGGTGCGACAAGTGGCCCGGATGCCCCTACCATGTGATCGTGACCCCCGAGTTCATACTCCTGTCGCTTGTCGTTGTCACAGCGTTAGCTTTTGATTTCACCAACGGCTTCCACGACACGGCGAACGCGATGGCCACTTCGATCGCAACGAAGGCGTTGTCGCCGAAGATCGCTGTTGCGCTTTCGGCCACCCTGAATCTGGTCGGTGCGTTCCTCTCTGTCGAAGTCGCGCTGACCGTGACGAATGCTGTCATTCGCATTCAAAACGCCGACGGCACGCCCAAGACGGAGTTGATGGCCGATGGCGGCCACGCCCTGCTGCTGATCTTGATGTCCGGCCTGGCCGGCGCGATCATCTGGAACATCCTCACCTGGCTGTGGGGACTCCCCTCCAGTTCCTCTCACGCACTATTTGGCGGCCTGGTCGGCGCCACGGTTTCGTCGATGGGCTGGGGCGGGGTCAAATGGATCGGCGAAAACGGCCATCTCGACGGGGTCATCGGCAAAGTGGTGCTGCCGGCGCTGATCTCGCCAGCGGTGGCGATGGTGGTCGCCTTCGCCGGGACTCGGCTGGTGTTCTGGATCACCCGCAAGGTGGCCCGGCGCTATCAGGAGGCCGGTTTCCGCTGGGGCCAGATCGGTACCTCATCGCTGCTTTCCCTTTCCCACGGCACCAATGACGCCCAGAAGACCATGGGCGTTGTCACCCTGGCGCTCATCGCCGGCGGCTACGTCGACCCGGTTCAACACGGGATTCCGCTGTGGGTGAAGTTCGCCTGCGCACTGGCGATTGCCTCGGGCACCTACATCGGCGGTTGGCGGATCATTCGCACCATGGGCAAGGGTCTGGTGGAGGTGTTGTCGCCTCAGGGGATGGCCGCAGAGAGCGCTTCAGCCGCAGTCATTCTGACCTCAAGTCAGCTGGGGTTCGCACTGTCCACCACCCACGTTTCCACCGGTTCAATCCTCGGTTCCGGGTTGGGCCGTAGGGGCGCAACGGTGCGCTGGGGAGTGGCTGCGAAGATGGGCTTGGCCTGGTTGATCACCTTGCCCGCCGCTGGGTTGGTCGGTGCCGGCATGTGGTGGATCGGGCACCTGGTGGGACAGGCCGCGGGCGCACTGGTGGTCTTCGGGCTGATCTGCGTTTCGGCCCTGTACATGTGGTGGCATTCCCGGCGGGATCCGGTCAGCCATCACAACGTCAATGACGATTGGGCCGCGGATCAACCCGAGCCCAAGGTTTCGGTAACTGGCGGGGTGCACTGATGGATCAGGTCTTCGCCGCACTGGACGCCACCTGGCGCATCCTGTTGGTCGGTCTGGTGCTGGGCGCCGGCCTGCCTGCCCTGTTCGCGGTGGGCGTCCAGGCACTGGCCTGGGGCACCGGTGGTGACAGTGAGACTCACGATGAGGGCGTCAAACTCCCGCCGCACCTGATCGGACGGATCATCGCCTACACAATGTTCATCATTGTTGTGCTCACCGTGTTGGCCGGGATCGGCTACATCGTCGCCCACGGCCTCGGCATCACCATCACGTTCAACGGCGTGCTGCCGGTCTTCACCCCCAAGCAGTGATTCAGGCGACCTGCGGCAACCCCGGTCCCGCGGTCGCAGCTCGCATGTCCGCGCTGATCCGATCCAGGAACCGTTGCGCGGCCAGCCCGACTCTCGGTGTGAGCATGCCGGCCGGCACCGGCTGCAGCTCAACGGTGACCGGCAACCCGGCCATCACCACCGGCAGGGTGTAGCCGACCGAGGACGGGAAGCTGGCCAACTTTTCGGCAACCACCCCGCAGCTCAGCTCGATCTCCAGCGGCACCGAGGGACGCACCACTTGCAGACCGGTGTGGGCAATCTGCTCCAGCTTTTCGGCCGACTCCTTGCGGTGGGCGAAGTAGCGACCCCGTCCGCCGGCCTGCAGCGCCAACTCTTCGATCGCGGCCAGATAGGCCTGCGTGCGCACCACTCCGGATTCGGCCAGCGAAGAGCCGACGACATCCACCCCCGCAACGACTCGGGGCGGTCCGAACCGGCGCCTGGTCCAGTCGTAGCCATGGTGATGGACCTGGCTGGGCGGCAGACCGGCGACCGGCATCACCGTGAACAGTTTCACCCGCTCGCCGGTGAAGAAGCGGCGAGCATTGCGCGCCAGCGGAGCTCGCGCGGCTTCCAACACCGACGGCGGGGCGTCCCAACGGCGCAAGGGTTCGCCGGAGACGAGTTGGGAGACGAACTCAAGGGTGGCGGTGCCATCGTCAACGAGCACGGCTTCGCGGGGCCGGGCAACAAACAGCAGCGCCTGGATCATGCCGGAAAAGGCGTCCCCGATCACCAGCCGCCGCGCCCCGGCCACCCGGGACGCGACTCGGCGCACCGTGCGTAGCCGATTCGCCTTCGAGGTGCGCGGCTCGTGCCACTCCACCTCGATTCGTTCCTCCTCGGCAAAGACGACCATCTGGCGCAGTTGCGCCACGCTGGTTTCCTCCACCGGTGCCAACACCACTGCCACGATGCGCTCAGCGGCCCCTTCGGCATGTGCCCACTCCAAGAGGTGGAGGAACTGCGCCGGGCTCTCCACCAAGGCAACGGTGTCTCGGCTCATGCCACCTGCTCCGGGCCTGCGGCCGCCTCAGCCACCACTCCGGTGAACCGGCGCAGCTTGCGCATGGCCGCGTACTCCTCGGCATAGACCTGTTTGACCCCATCGCCGAGGGAGGACTCCAGGACGCGAATGTCGCGCATCAGGCGACGCATTCCCTCCGGCTCCACCGAGGCCGACTGATCCGAGCCCCACATCGCCCTGTCCAAGGTGATGTGGCGTTCCACCACGCAGGCGCCCAGCGCGACCGCGCACAAGGTGGTCTGCAGGCCGACTTCGTGACCGGAGTAGCCGATCGGCACATTCGGGTATTCCTCGCTCAGCGTGTTGATCATCCGCAGGTTCAGCTGTTCGGCAGCTGCGGGGTAGGTGCTGGTGGCGTGCAGCAGGACGGTCTGGCGGCTGCCGAGCAGTTCCACGGCGTGTCGAATCTGCTCAGGGGTGGACATACCGGTGGAAAGGATCACCGTCCGTCCAGTGTCGCGCATCGCCGCAAGCAGGGCGTCATCGGTCAGGCAGGCCGAAGCAACCTTGAATGCGGGCGTGTTGTAGGCGGCGAGGAAGTCGACGCTTTCGGTGTCCCAGGGCGAGGCGAACCAGTCGATCCCGATCTCTTGGCAGTACTCATCGATCTGACGGTACTCATCAGCGCCGAACTCGACCCGGTGCCGGTATTCCAGGTAGGTCATCCGGCCCCACGGGGTGTCCCGCTCCACCTCCCACTGGTCACGCGGCGTGCAGACCTCAGGGGTGCGCTTCTGGAACTTCACCGCATCCATCCCGGCGGCCTTGGCGTGGTCGATCAGTGCCAGCGCATTGCGCAGGTCGCCGTTGTGGTTGATGCCGATTTCGCCGATCACATAAACCGGCTGGCCCGGGCCGACCAGGCGGTTCCCGATCTTGCGCAGCCGACGACTGATGGTGGTCACAGTTGGTCCTCCTGGAGAGTCCGCGAGACGATCTCGCCGACACCGGGACCGATTCGGTGGCAGGAATCAGTTGCCTGGGTCAAGGCGGGGAGGCTCATACCGTCTCCGCGACGACCGACCGCTGTGACGGCGGCAAAGCTGGCAACCGATCCACCCCGACCGGCAATGCAGACGGCAGCCATTTCGGCCACCCGCTCGTCCCGGCACGTCTTGGTAATCACACTCCGAAAGTAGGGCGACACCTTTCCCAGGAGGGCAACCCAAAACCACCAAAGGGTGAACACTGCACGAACGTGTTCGCGGCGGCGCAGTTACTGCGCCCCGCGCCTACACACGCAGGGTCAGTGACCCACCTCGGCGAAACCCGCTTCGACCTGCCTGATCAAAGCCAGCCGCTGGTCATGGGGCAGGAAGGCACTCTCGGCCGCGTTGATGCTGAACTTCTCCAAGTCGGCGACGGTGTAGCCGAAGGCCTCACTGAGCAGGGCGTATTCGCGGCTCATCGTGGTGGCACTCATCAACCGGTTGTCGCAGTTGATGGTTACGCGGAAGTCGAGCTCAGCCAGCCTGGCGAAGGGATGCTCGGCGATAGTGGCACAGATCCCGGTCTGCAGGTTGGACGAGGGCGAGACCTCCAGCGGAATCCGGCGGTTCAGCACGTACTGGGCGAACTCCCCCAGTTCCCCGTCGGCGGAGATGTCCTCGACCAGGCGGACGCCATGGCCGATCCGGGACGCCCCACACAGCTGCACCGCCTCCCAGATCGAGTCAACTCCGTAGGCCTCGCCAGCATGGATGGTGAACTCGAAGTTATGTCGGCGCAGATAGTCGAAGGACGCCTGGAAGCGGCTGGGTGGGAAACCGTCCTCGGCGCCGGCGATGTCGAAACCGCACACCGAATCGTTGCGGTAGGCGATGGCCAACTCGGCGATCTCGGTGGTGGGATGCGGCACGTGCCGCATCGCAGTGACGATCTGGGCCGCACTGATCTGCGCGCCGGCAGCTTCGGCGGCAGCCACGCCCTCGGCCAGGCCGTCCCGGACGGCCTCGACCGCCTGGGCCAGGCTCAGACCGCCACCCAGATGCTGTTCGGGCGCCCAGCGAGCTTCGGCATGAATCACCCCGTCGGCAGCCTGATCCTCGACGAACTCCCGGGCCACCCGGCGCAGCGAGTCGGCGGTCTGCATCACCGCGACGGTGTGGCTGAAGGTCTCCAGGTATCGCACCAGCGAGCCGGAGTCGGCCGCATCGTAGAACCAGCGGCCCAGCTCTTCCGGCTCGGTGGTGGGCAGCTGGTGCCCGACTGCCGCGGCTTCCTCGATGATGGTCGCCGGCCGCAGCCCACCGTCGAGGTGGTCGTGCAGGGCAATCTTGGGCAGGGCCTTGCAGGTCTGGAAATCGACGCCCATCACTGCTCCTTCACATGTTCCAGGTCGGCCGCGCCAAAGGCTTGCGGCAGCACTTCACTCATCGGCGCCACACCCAGCGGGGTGTCCACCAGCAGTTCGTTGCCACCATGCTCGAACAACAGCTGCCGGCACCGCCCGCAAGGCATCAGCCGCTCTCCCAGCCGGTTGCAGCAGGTGACGGCCACCAGCCGTCCGCCGCCACTGGCGATGAGCTGGGAGACCATTCCGCACTCTGCGCACAACGCGACGCCGTAGGCCGCATTCTCCACGTTGGCGCCGGTGACGATCCGTCCGTCGTCGACCAAGCCGGCCGCCCCCACCGGGAACTGGGAGTAGGGCGCGTAGGCCAGCTTGGAGACCTCGATCGCCAGCCTCCGTAGCTGCTCGAAATCGACGCCGCTAATTCGCCTCACCCTTTCGATACACCTGGCCGTCCGCAGCCGGCATCCGCAAGCGCTGCGCGGAGAAGGCCAGGACGAACAGTGTGGCGACGTAGGGAGTCATGTTGGTGAACTCAGCCGGCACCTCGCTGGTGAAGGCGAACCAGGCCAGCACGGCCAGCGCCATGCCAACGCGCCACAGCCCGGCCAGCGGTTTGCCCTGCGCGCGACGGATCAACTGCCACACCCCCCAAAGGAGCAGCCCCAGACCGATGGGCAGCAGGTAGGCGTGAATCACATCACCGCCGCCACGCAGCTGAATGGCATCGGCGTAGCCGAACAGAATCGCGCCGGCAGCCAAGCCACCGGGACGCCAGTTGCCGAAGATCATCGCCGCAAGGCCGATGTAACCTCGCCCGCCCGTTTGCCCCTCGCGATAGAGGTTGGAGGCAACCAGAACCAGGAACCCACCGGCCAAACCTGCCAGGGCGCCGGAAGTGACCACAGCCAAGAACTTGTAGCGCAGCACGTTGACGCCGAGGGTTTCGGCCGCATGAGGCGCCTCGCCACAGGCGCGCAAGCGCAGCCCGAAGGAGGTGTGCCATAGCAACCAGGCCGAACCGACCAGCAGCAGCACCGAAACCACCGTCAAAGCGTTCACATTGGTGGTCACAGCCCGCAGTATCCCGGCAAGGTCGGCAACCAGCCAGACCCTGGACTACTCCAGTTGCAACAGCCAGTCGCCAAGGCCTGGAATCGAAAAGAAGGGAAGTTGATCCAGCGGCGGCGACTGGGTGGGGCCACCACTGGGCAGTCCGGTGAAGGTACGTACCGCCAGGTAGGAGCCGACACCGGAGCCCAGCAAGTTGATCGCGACACCGGAAACAATGTGGTCAACGCCGAACACCACCGTGGCAAGGGCATGCACGGCCCCACCGAAGGCGCCCATCAGCACCGCGCCGAAGATGCCGGCAAACGGGCCGTAGTAGTAGCCGAAGAAGGCAGCACCCCACGTGCCCAGGATCATCATGCCTTCGAGGCCGATGTTCACCACGCCGGCACGTTCGGACCAGATTCCACCCAAGCCCGCAAGGGCCAAGGGCATCGCCAGCCCGATTGCGGCCGTCAAAGCACCTGAGGAATCCAAATCGTTGGCACCGGTGACTGCCCGCACAGTCGAGATCACCAAAAGCGCACCGATCAGGATCGCCGGCCAATACCAAATCGGACGTCGCTTCCCGGCCAGAGCTTCAGGCGCGATCGGGGTCAGCACGGTGGCGCTCATGCCGCCACCTCCTCTGTCTGAGAAGCCGCAGCCGTTTGGGCAGCCAGTTCGTTGGCGACTCTTCGTTGTTCTACTCGCAGCCCCGCCCGGCGCACCACTTCGTAGGCGATGACCACCGACAGCACGATGATGCCCTGAATGATCAACACCAGCCGATCAGAGACACCGGCACTGATCTGCAAGCCATTACTGAGCTGATTCAGATACCCCCACAGCACCGCGGAGATGGCCATGCCCACCGGATGATTACGTCCCAGCAGGGCCACCGACATGCCAGCGAAACCCAGCCCGGCCTGGACGGTGTCGCCGTAGGCGTAGTCCTGCCCGAACAGCAAAGGCATGCCGACCAGGCCTGCCGCCGCACCGGAAATGACCATCGAGGCCACCACCATCTTCTTGACGTTGATGCCACTGGCCACAGCTGCGGTCTCGGACTGACCGGTGGCGCGCAGATCGAAGCCGAAGCGGGTCTTGTTCAACACGAACCAGTAGACGAAGCCCACCGCGATCGCGAGAAAGACCAGGCCGTAGACCTTGTTGTTGGTGGACAGCAGCCCGTTGAGGCTGATGCCAGGCACTCGGGAGTCATCGGCCAGGATCGCGGTGCTGGTGGCGTTGGAGCCTTCCACTTTCACCGCGGCGCCCCGGAGCCAGAAGGCAACCAGGTAGGTGGCGATGTAGTTCAGCATGATCGTGCTGATCACCTCAGATACCCCTCGGGTGACCTTCAGCAGTCCGGCGATCAGTGCCCACAGCGCGCCGGTGACCATCGAGATCACGATCGCCACGACGATATTCAGCCAGCCGGGAAGGAAATTCGCCCCGGCGAAAACCGCCGCAGCGAAGGAGGCGATCCGGTACTGCCCGTCCACGCCGATGTTGAAAAGGTTCATCTTGAACCCGATCGCCACCGCAACCGCGGAGAGGTAGAGCACGGTCGCCTCGTTGATGATCGCCACGACCTGCCTGGGCAACGGTGCCTTGAACAACACCTGCCACACCGCGAGCACCGGGTCACCGGCCACCAGCAGGATCACGGTGGTCAGGATCAGGGCCACCCCGATCGCCAGCACCGGGGCGGCCACTCCCAAGCCGAGCTTGCGCACGTCGAGTTTCATCGCAGGTCCCCTTCAGCGCCATCGGCGCCGGTCATCGCCGCACCCAATTGTTCCTTGGTGACCACGTCGGGATCGAAGTCCGCCGACAGCCGTCCGCGCAGAATCACTCGGATGGTGTCGGAAAGTCCCACCAATTCCTCCAGGTCAGCCGAGATCAGCAGGACGGCCATGCCGTTGCGGCGTGCGTCCTTGATCAGGTCCCAGATCGCGGCCTGGGCGCCGACGTCGACGCCTCGGGTCGGATGCGCGGCCACCAGCACTCGCGGGGTGTGACTCATCTCGCGACCGATGATCAGCTTCTGCTGATTGCCACCGGAAAGGGATGCCGCGGTGACCAGGATCGACGGCGTCCGGACGTCGAACTCGGCAACCACCCGCTGGGTGTCGGCTTTGGCAGCCTTGGCATCGATCAGCGGCCCGTTGACGTTGGGAGCCTGGGTCTGGTGGCCGAGGACCATGTTCTCCCACAACGGCGCTTCGAGCAGCAGGCCGTGGCGATGCCGATCCTCGGGGATGTAGCCGACGCCGGCTTCCCGGATCTGCCGCACGCCAGCCATGGTGATGTCCTCACCTTCAAGGAAGACCGCACCCTGAGTCGCGCGCCGCATGCCCATGATCACTTCGACCAACTCGGCCTGACCGTTGCCCTCGACACCGGCGATTCCCAGGATCTCGCCGGCGTGAATCCGCAGGCTTATGCCATCAAGGATCTTGACCTGGCCTTCGGTGCCCAGTTCCACGTCGGTCAGTTCCAGCATCACCTTGTCGGTGACGGTGGATTCTTCAGTCTGTGGAGACGGCAATTCGGAGCCGACCATCAGCTCGGCGAGTTGCCTGGCGGTCACCGCTTTGGGATCGACAGCAGCGACCGTGGTACCGCGCCGAATCACCGTGATCTCGTCGGCGACCGAAAGCACCTCGTCGAGCTTGTGCGAGATGAAGATGACCGTCAGGCCTTCGGACTTCAGCTCTCGCAGGTGGTCGAAGAGTTCGTCGACCTCTTGGGGCACCAACACCGCGGTGGGCTCGTCCAGGATCAGGATCTTCGCTCCCCGGTAAAGCACCTTGAGGATCTCGATCCGCTGCCGGTCACCGACCCCCAGGTCGGCCACCAGGTCATCAGGTTCTACGCGCAGGCCGTAGTCAGCCGAGATCTGCCGGATCCGGACGCGGGCAGCGTCCCCGATGCCGTGCAGCTTTTCAGCCCCCAGCACCACATTCTCGAGCACGGTCAGGTTGTCGGCCAGCATGAAGTGTTGGAAGACCATCCCGATGCCTACCTTGATGGCCTCGGTCGGGCTCTTCAGCACCACTTCTGTGCCGTCGATGGCGATGGTGCCCTCATCGGGCAGTTGCACACCGTAGAGAATCTTCATCAGCGTGGACTTGCCGGCACCGTTCTCGCCGACGATGGCGTGAATCGTGCCACGGCGCACGCTCAAAGCAATGTCTTTGTTCGCCACCACGCCAGGGAATCGCTTGGTGATTCCACGCAATTGGACGGCCAGCTCCGATTGGGACGCGGTCGGTGGTTGGTCTAGCTCCACAGCACTCGACATCGGTAGGACTCCTCATTCCGATCGGCATCCGGCGGCGATGCCCGATCCCGACGGAACTCTAGTGGGAAGCGTCGGCCCGGGCGACACTTTGGTCACCCGGGCCGACGATTGCTTCAGCAATGAACCTAGCGGCTCATCACTTGGTGGGAACGACGATCTTCCCGTCGATGATCTGCTGCTTGTAGTCATCCAGCTTGGACTGGATGGCGCTCAGGTGATCACCAGTGGTGGCGTAGCCAACACCGTCGGACTTCAGATCGAAGGTGGTGTTGCCAGCCTTGAAGGTGCCGTCGTGGATCGACTTGATGAAGGCGTACACGCCGACGTCGACGCGCTTGATCATCGAGGTCAGGATGACGCTACGGACGTCCGCAGCAGCAGTGAGCGCCTGATCGGAGTCAACGCCGATCGCCCACTTACCAGCAGCCTTGGCCGCGGTGAACACGCCACCACCGGAGCCGCCTGCAGCGTGGTAGACGACGTCCGCACCACTCTGGTACATGCCCTCAGCAGCAGCTTTGCCCTTGTCAACAGAGGAGAAGCCGCTGTAGTCCGGCGGCTGGGTGAGGTACTTCGAATCGATCTTGATGCTCGGGTTGACCGCCTTGGCGCCGGCGTCGTAGCCAGCCTCGAAGGCCTTGATCAGGTCGGTCTCAACACCACCGACGAAGCCGATGTGGTTGGTCTTGGTGGTCAGCGCGGCAGCCGCACCCACCAGGAAGGAACCCTCATTGGCGGCAAAAGTAAGGCTCATGACGTTGTCAGCGGTGATCGAGGAATCGTCGACGATCGCGAACTTAACGTCGGGGTTGGCCTTGGCGACCTTGCCGACCGCGGTGGCGTAAGCGAAGCCGACCGCAACGATGTTGGTGTAGCCGGCATCGATGAGCTGATTGAGGCGCTCTTCCTTGGCAGACTCGGCCTCACCGTTGGTGGCTGCGGCCTCCTTGGTTTCTACGCCGAAATCGGTAGCAGCCTTGTCCAGCCCGGTGGCGGCGGAGTCGTTGAACGACTGGTCGCCACGACCACCTACGTCGTAAGCCATACCGATCTTGATCTTGGGCGTGGTGCTGGAAGCCGACGGGGCTGCCCCACCACTGCTGCAAGCCGTCAGGGCCAGCGCAGCGGCGGCGGCCACTGCGATGCTCTTGATCACCTTATGCACGGTGTCTCCTTCTAGAATAAAAGGTGCGCACGGTCACCCCGCGCACCCTCGGGACTCTAGCCCCAGACCAACGCCGAAGGTGCAAGAAGTGCTTGCCCTGTGACGAACCGTTACCCAAAAGTAAGCGAAGGCCTCGGCGGTACGCTGGGGGTATGCAAGAGCATTTCAACGGCGAGGTTGAAGCCGTCCTCACCAGCCGCGCGATCGGGTACGACCAGAAGCTTCGCCGGCTGGCTGCCCTGGCCGATAATTCGACGGCCTACCCGAAGCTGAGCCCGCTGTGCGCCGAGGCGCTGGAGGCCCGGGTGATTTGCGATATGTATGAGGGGAACCGCCCCTTCACTCCCCGCTATGTGCTTCCCGACTATGCCAAGGCCTTGCGTAACGGCGTTGCCTACCTTGAGCTCGAGCCGCCGACCAACCTCGATGACGCGCTCAGCTTCCTGACGATCCTCTACAGCCAAGTGCCCTCGGTGACCACCTACCCGGTCTATATCGGTGACCTGGATGCACTGCTGGAGCCCTATGTGCCAGCCGAGTTGCCCGATGCCGAGCTGGACGCCAAACTGCGCCGCTTCTGGATCCAACTCGATCGGCTGCTGCCAGACGCCTTCGTGCACGCCGACGTCGGCCCCGGCGATGGCCGAGTGATTCGCTCGATCTGGCGGGTTGAGCGCTCACTGCGCCAGGTGGTGCCGAACCTGACTCTGAAGGTCTCCCCCGAAACTCCTGATGACCTGATCGAGGATGCGGTGCGGACGGTCTTCGAAACCGGCAAGCCACACTTTGCCAACCATCCGATGATGGTCGCCGACCATGGCAGCGACTATGCGGTAGTGAGTTGCTACAACTCGCTGAAGACCCGCGGCGGCGCACACAGCCTGGTACGGCTCAACCTGAAGGAGGCCGTGGCCCGTCACGTCGGCGACGTCGACTCCTTCTGTGCTGAAGGCCTGCCGCACTGGGTGGAGCTGACCGCTGAGCTCGGCGAGGCCCGGATTCGCTCCCTGGTCGAGGATCAGGGCTTCTTTGAATCCAACTTCCTGGCCACCGAAGGCCTGATCGAGCTCGACCGATTCTCGTTGATGTTCGGCATCTTCGGCCTCGCTGAATGCGTCAACCAACTGATGGTCCGCGAAGGCCGTCCCGAGGCTCGCTACGGCCACGACGAGCGCGCCAACGCCGTTGCGTATCAGGTGGTCGGACGTATCTCGGAGCTGGTCAAACAGCGTCCGCTGCCTTACTGCGGTGGCGGCGGCGGCTTCGCCTACCTGCACTCCCAAAGCGGCATCGATCTGGACCTGGAAACCACTGCCGGCACCCGGATCCCGATCGGCGATGAGCCGGGAATGTTGGAGCACATCGAGGTCTGTGCCCCGATTCATCAGCTGTTCCCCGCTGGTATTTCCGACATCTTCCACGTCGAGGAGACCGTTACGCGCAACCCCCGCGCCATGGTGGACGTCATCCGTGGCGCCTTGAGCGTCGGCATGCGGGACTTCACCTTCAACCTGGATTCCAACGAGTTCATCCGGATCACCGGCTACCTCGTGCGTAAGTCGGATCTGATCGATGTGGAGACCCACGGCGCTCGGCATTCCTCGGATTATTTGGCCGCCACCGCCGAGATCAACCACACCGTGACCACCCGGGCGATCAAACGAATGATTGCCGCCGAACTCAGCCCGCAAGGGTGAACCAGAAACCGTCGGTTCCCATCGTCGAGGCGGCTGGACTCGTCACCGACGTCATCGAGTTTTCCGCGGTCGACGGCCCGGGCAACCGCTTCGTCGTTTTCCTCCAGGGCTGCAATTTCGACTGTCTGGCCTGCCACAACCCCTACACGATCAAGACCTGCATCGACTGCGGGATCTGCATCGACACCTGCGCCTCCGGCGCTTTGAGTGCCGATGCCGACGACAAAGTGGTGTGGGACTCCGCAGCTTGCACCGGCACCGACGCCTGCATCAAGGCCTGCCCCTACGACTCCACCCCGAAGGCCCGCCCACAGGCGGTCGCGTCCCTGCTGAGGCAGATCCGCAGGGCCGCGCCATTCATCTCCGGTATCACCGTCTCCGGCGGTGAGGCCACCGGCCAGGTCGGCTTCGTCCGGGCCCTGTTCACCGCAGTGAAAGCCGAGTTTCCCCACCTCACCTGCTTCGTGGATTCCAACGGCGCCGCCGAACCGTCGGTCTGGGACCAGGTGGAGGAGGTGATGGACGCGGCGATGATCGACCTGAAGTGCCTCGATGAGGCCATTCACCAGCAGATCACCGGCGCTTCCAACGCTCTAACCCTGGCGAGCATCAAGGGGCTGGCCGCCCGCGGCAAGCTCCACGAGGTGCGCCTGCTGCTGATCGCCGGAGTCAACGACTCCGAGGAACTGCTGGCCGAAACCGGACGCTGGTTAGCCGTCATCGACCCCGCAATGCGGATCAAGGTGATCGGCTACCGCGCCCACGGAGTGCGACCCAGCCCCGTCCCGCTGACCGAACCGGATGCCGCCCAGCGCGCCCACTACGCAGACGTCGTCCGCGGTCACGGTGATTTCGACATCGTCGTGATCTAGCCACGAAGGTGGGCCTCCCCGTGCCCACCGGCGGTCCCCAACAAGGGCAGGGACCTGACAGAGGGTGCACCCAGGTGGCTGATGCTGTCGAAGCAGCCAAGCCGAGGCGCGGACTCAGCGCTTCGGCCAAACCGCGGGCAGATCTGCGGCGAAGGCCGCCAGGATCTGCTCGGAAGCTTCCAATGCCGACAGGTCGCCCGATTCGACTTCGGCTTCCAGACGGGCGCGGATCGCGTTGACCGCGGCCGAGCTGCGCAGGGCGTCCTCCAGGTCGCCGGTCACCAGTGCCCACAACCATTCGCGCTGCTGGCGGGCTCGGCGAGCTTCCAGCTCGCCTGCTTCCTCCAGCCGAGCGCGGTGTTCGAGGATCGCCGCCCACACTTCGTCCAAGCCCTTGCCGGTGAGCGAACTCGAGGTCAGCACCGGCGGACGCACCGCATTGGGATCAGAGGTGATCAACCTCATCGCCACGCTGAGTTCACGAGCAGCCACCCGGGCTTCGGATTCGTGATCGCCGTCGGCCTTGTTGACCGTGATCACATCGGCCATCTCCAAGATGCCGCGCTTGATGCCCTGCAACTGATCGCCTGCGCGAGCCAAAGTGATCAGCAAGAAGGTGTCGACCATGCCGGCCACGGCCACTTCGGATTGGCCCACGCCCACGGTTTCGACCAGGACGACGTCATAGCCGGCAGCTTCCAGCACCAACATCGACTCACGCGTTGCCCGAGCCACGCCGCCCAGATGCGAGCCGGCCGGGGAGGGTCGAATGAAAGCGTGCTCGGATTGAGCCAACTCACCCATCCGAGTGCGGTCTCCCAGAATCGAGCCACCGGTCTTGGCCGAGGTCGGATCCACTGCCAGCACCGCGATCTTGTGGCCGGCCTCGATCAGCCGCCGCCCCAACGCGTCGATGAAGGTTGATTTTCCGGACCCAGGGGTCCCCGAGATTCCCACCCGAATCGCCTTGCCGGTGTTCGGCCGCAGAATGCGCAGCAGATCGGCCGCGATCGCATGATGGGCCGGCTTTCGGGATTCGACCAGGGTGATCGCCCTGGCGACGCCGCCCCGAGTACCGGCCAGCACCTGCTCTGCCAGCGACTCAGGGTCGAGGTTGGGACGCCTCACCACCGCAGGATCGCGGTGGGGCGGGGTTGAATCACCGTACTGCCGACCGACATTGAAGTCGGAGTCCAGCCAGATCGGCGGTTTTTCCTCGCCCACACCCACGTCCTTCAGTAGCACTCAGGCCGCGTCGAGGCGCTCACGCAGTTTGCTGAGCAACTCGATCGCAGCTTCGGGGATCACCGTTCCAGGCGGGTAGATCGCGTCGGCCCCGGCGGCGTACAGCTCGTCGAAGTCCGCCGGCGGAATGACCCCACCGACCACGATCATCATGTCCGGACGGCCGAGCTTGTCGAGTTCCTGCCTCAATGCCGGCACCAAGGTGAGGTGTCCGGCAGCCAGAGAGGAAACCCCGACCACATGAACGTCGGACTCCACCGCCTGGCGAGCGGTCTCCTCCGGAGTCTGGAACAACGGGCCGACATCGACGGTGAACCCCAGATCGGCGAACGCCGTCGAGATCACCTTCTGGCCGCGGTCGTGTCCGTCCTGGCCCATCTTGGCAACCAGAATCCGGGGACGCCGGCCTTCGGCAGCCTCGAAGGACTCCACCAGCTCGCGCGCCTTGGCCACCGACTCAGTCGATCCGGATTCGGAGTTGTACACACCCGAGATCGTACGGATATTCGCGGTGTAACGTCCGAACACCTTCTCCAGCGCGTCGGAGATCTCCCCCACACTGGCCTTGGCCCGGGCTGCATCGATAGCCAGCTTGAGCAGGTTTCGCTCAGCGTCATTCGAATCAGGATTGGCCGCAGCCCAGGTGAGCTTCTCCAGAGCGGCATCGGTGGCCGCCGGATCCCGCTCGGCGCGGAGCCTGGTCAGCTTCTCGATCTGCTGACCGCGCACCTTGGAATTGTCGACCTTCAGCACCTCGGGCAGCACATCGTTTTCGACGATGTACTTGTTGACCCCGATCAGTGGCTGGCGACCGGAATCGATCCTGGCCTGGGTACGGGCCGCAGCCTCCTCGATACGCATCTTCGGGATGCCGGCCTCGATCGCCTTGGCCATGCCACCGGCGGCCTCGACCTCCTCGATCAGCTCCCAGCCCTTCTTGGCCAGGTCGTAGGTCAGCTTCTCGATGTAGGCACTCCCGGCCCACGGGTCGATCACCCGGCAGGTGCCCGACTCCTGCTGAATGAACAGCTGGGTGTTGCGGGCGATCCGAGCCGAGAAGTCGGTCGGCAGCGCGATGGCCTCATCCAAGGCGTTGGTGTGCAACGACTGGGTGTGACCCTGGGTGGCCGCCATGGCCTCGATGCAGGTGCGGGTGACGTTGTTGAACACGTCCTGAGCGGTCAGTGACCAACCCGAGGTCTGGGAGTGCGTCCGCAGGCTCATCGACTTCGGATTGGACGGTTCGAACTGGCGCACCAGCCGAGCCCACAGCAGCCGCGCGGCCCGGAACTTGGCAACCTCCATGAAGAAGTTCATGCCGACGCCCCAGAAGAAACTCAGCCGCGGGGCGAACTGATCAACCTTCAGGCCAACCGATTCACCGGCCCGGATGTACTCCACGCCATCGGCGAGGGTGTAGGCCATCTCGATATCCGCCGTCGCCCCGGCCTCTTGCATGTGGTAGCCAGAGATCGAGATCGAGTTGAACTTCGGCATATTCGCGCTCGTGAACGAGAAGATGTCGGCGATGATCCGCATGGACGGAGTCGGCGGGTAGATGTAGGTGTTGCGAACCATGAACTCTTTGAGAATGTCGTTCTGGATCGTGCCGGCCAACTGCTCCGGCTTCACGCCCTGTTCTTCGGCTGCGACCACGTAGAGCGCCAGGATCGGCAGCACTGCGCCGTTCATGGTCATAGAGACGCTCATCTGGTCCAGCGGAATACCGTCGAAAAGTTGCCGCATGTCCATGATCGAGTCGATCGCCACACCGGCCATGCCGACGTCGCCGGCCACCCGCGGGTGGTCGGAGTCGTAGCCACGGTGGGTCGCCAGGTCGAAGGCCACCGAGAGGCCCTTCTGGCCGGCAGCCAGGTTGCGACGATAGAAGGCGTTGGACTCCTCAGCGGTGGAGAATCCGGCGTACTGCCGAATCGTCCAGGGCTGATTGACATACATCGTGGCGTAGGGGCCACGCAGGAACGGCGGCATACCGGGGTAGGTCTTCAGAAAGTCCAGACCGGCGTAGGCCGAGGAATCGAACATCGGCGGCACCAGGATGTGCTCCGGAGTCTCCCAGCCAGCGCTGTAGTCGGCCTTGGCCGCTACCAGCGCCTCGAACTGGGCCGCCGAATCTGCCGGAGGCAGCGACGAGCCAAGGTCGATCTGGGTGAAGTTGGGGATCTGGGTCATTTCGCCACTCCGATCCGGTCGAGAGTCGAGCCAAGGAAAGCGACCACGTCCATGCCGTCGAAGATTTCGCCGTCAATCACAGCATCGACATCCTCAGCACCGGTCTCGGTCTTCCGGCCGGCGATGAAGACGGTCTCCACACCGGCGTCCTTCAACGCCTTGGCGACTTCGATCGCCTGCACTGCATAGACCTTGGCCGAGGAACACAGCACCACGAGCTTGGCCCCGGACGCAGTCACGTTGGCCACGATGTCGGCTGCCGTACCACCCTCACTGGAGGGACTACTGATGCCGGCCACGCCCAGCAGAGCTGAGGTGAACATCTCCCGACCACCGAAGTCACGGCGGGCGCCCAGGCAAGCCAGGAACACCTGCGGGGTACTCGCTGCCGCCGCGGAGCGGTCGCGAAGTGCCTCGAACACCGCTGAGTCGCGCAGCGGAACCAGCCCGCCACGCACCGCTGTCACCGGACGGGGACGAACCGTGCGGGGCTCCTCATCCGGCTTGGGGAACATGCTGACCCCGGTCAGCGGCTGTGCCCGAGTGGCCAGTCGCTTGGCTCGGGCAGCATTGGTGGTGCCGATCCGGTCAGCGATCATGCCCGAGGAAAGCGCGGTGATCATGCCCCCGGCAGCCTCGATCTCGGTGAATGCGGCCCACGCCTTGGTGGCCAACTGGTCTGTCAGGTTCTCCACATACCAGGAGCCACCGGCGGGATCGTTGACCCGGCCGATGTTTGCTTCTTCACCGGCCACCAGCTGGATGTTGCGGGCCATCCGGCGGCTGAAGTCGTCCGGCAGGCCGAGGGCAGTGTCGAACGGCAAGGTGGTGATGATGTCGGCACCGCCCACGGCGGCAGCGAAGGTCGCGATGGTGGTGCGCAGCAGGTTCACCCACGGATCGTCGCGAGTGATCATCCGCCAGCTGGAGACCGCATGCTGCACCGCACCGCGATGCTCGCCCGGAACTCCACAAACCTCGCCGACCCGGGACCAGGCCCTTCGCAGCGCCCGCAGCCGGGCGATCGAGGTGAACTGGTCGGTGTTGACGCTGACCCGGAAAGTGATCTGAGAGAAGGCCTGCTCCGGGGTTATCCCAGCGGCCTCCAGATCGCGCAGGTAGGCAACCCCGGTAGCCAGGGCGAAAGCCAGCTGATCGATATCGCCGGCCCCAGCATCGTCGTAGGCCGTCACGTCCACGGTGAGCGCCCGGACGCCGGGCATCGTGGTGAGCACCTTGGCCACCCAACCGGCCTGGGCACTCAGGTCAGCCGCGGCACCGGTGCGCGCAGCCAACGCCAGCGCATCCAGGCCGAGGTTGCCCCTCGCCTTGGCGGCATCACTGCCGGTGAAGTAGTCGAACAGCGCCGACGCCGCGGCCACCTGATCCTCGCAACTGCTGACGCTGACTCCGGTGTTCGCCGGATCCACCCCAACCAGCACCGTCGCCAAGTCAGCGACCGCGATCGCATCGCTGCCGACGCGCAGCCACACCGAGGTGGCGCCACGCTCCAGATCGGACAAGATTTCGCCGCTGGTGAAGGCCGGGTCCGGATCCTCATGCAGCTGCTGGACGTCCCATGCCGACATGGCGCCGGTCTTGACGGTGGTTCCCCTGGTGAAGGGGTTCACCCCCGGGTGACCCAATGGGCCTTCGGATTCGGTGTAGAGAGGTTCGATGTGCAGGCCGTCCACCGTGGTGGTACGGAGCCTGGCCATCGCCTGGTCAATGGTGAGTTCCTTGCCAGCAGGTCGTCGCCGGTTGAGGATCTTGAGAACCTCAACCTCCCAGTCCGCATTGGCTGGAGAAACGAAATCACCGGCAAGGAGCAACGGCGTCTCGGTCATGGAGCCACCTTAGCCCCGGACTGCGAGCCGCATTCACAGGTGCAACCAAACGGAATCGGTCAGATCACCTGGCGGACAAGTGCCTCTGCGGAACCCACCATCAATGCGGTTTCGCGCTCCCATTCCGGCTCCTGGCTGCGGAACGGGCCGGTGGCCAAGGAAATGATCACCGCTGCCGCCCGCAAGCGCAGCTCAGTGGGATCGACCCGGGCATCGAAAACCGGCACCCACTTACGGATCAGCTGATGAACCCTGGCCTCCTGGGCGCTGTTCATCCGCTGGATAGTGGACAGGTGGGCGATCAGGCAGGCCAGGTCGTCGGCTCGGCGTCCGGGCCCGAGGGTGTCGGTATCCAGCAGGCCACAGATCCGCCCCCCGAAAACATGCACCTGGCCCTCATGGAAATCGCCGTGAGTCGGTTCCTCCCCCGGCGGGATCGAATAGAGACCACCGTCGATCTGTTCAATCAACCATTCCAACCGCGGTTCCAGGGACGGCACCGCTTGGGCGACCATCCGCGCATAGTGCCCCAGCGCATCCGACCAGGGTGGCCGGCGCGGCAACTCGGTGACCCTGGACGGCATCGAGTCCAGCAAGTTGATCAGCGCCTCGGCACTGCACGGGTCAGTGGCATCGAACACCGCCTTGGCCAGTGAGCGCCCCGGGAGCTCTTTCAAGATCAGCAGATGGTCCTCGGTGGTGGCCAGGATCGGCGCCACCGGAACCCCGGCATTGGCCAGCACCAGGTGGCGGGTGACCACGTCGTCGAACAACCGCCCCCGCAGCACCTTTACGTAGGCGACCTCGCTGCCACAGCTGACCTTCAGCACTGCCCGCCGCCGTGGGCGGTAGCCGATCATTTCCAAGTTCAACTGTTCGGGGATCACTGGCAGGGTGAACACATCATTGGAGTTGCACACCTCCGCCATCGACTCGGCATAGGCAGCCCTGGCCAGGCCGGGAAGATCGGGGTCGTTGGGGTAGATCCAGACCGCCACTTCGCGCTGACCATCGGCAAAGATCTCAGCCACCGAATCCGTGTCGACCGGACCGGACGCCCGCGCGCTGACTCCGAGAAGTTCCTCGCGGCGCCCATAGGGCCAATCAATCAGCGCCGAATAGGTGGCGGTGGTGGATTGAGCCGGATTGGCATCGACATGATCCAGGGTCCACGACAGCAGATTCCCACCGGCGTGTTCCACTGCGGCAGCCAACAGGGCACCAACGTCGCCGGAGGTGAGCAGCACCGAACCGTCGGGATCGGGTTGAGACACTTCTTCTCCTGTCAGGCGCATTTGCAGCAGATTACTGGGCCGAGACGTCGGATCCGAGTCTGGTCAGCCGCAACCGGGCGGCCCGCCGTCCGTCCAGTTCGGTGACCTGGAGCTCGAAGTTGGCCGCAGCCTGCCGCTCATCGGTCGACTCGAGAGTGACCGTACAGGTGTCGCCGACGTTCGGCAGCGATCCGAGCCGAGCCATCATAAATCCGGCAACAGTGTCATAGGGGCCTTCCGGCAACACGTAGCCGTAGTCGGAAGCGAAGTCTTCAAGGGTCACCAGACCATCGATATCCCTGCGATCACCGCCGGCCCGCTGCTCATCGTCGAACTCGTCGGTGATCTCGCCGATCAACTCCTCGACCAGATCCTCGATGGTGACTATCCCAGCAGTGCCGCCGTACTCGTCGGAGACGATGGCCAGGTGGTCGTGTCCCTGCCGCATTTGGGTCAGTGCCCGCAGGATTCGCATCGACTGCGGCAGCGACAACACCGGACGCACCAATTGGCTCACCGGAGCGTTACGCGCCGCCGAATCGAGCACCGCCAGGTCGCGGACGTGGACGAAGCCGAGCACCTCATCGGCGTCCACACCGATCACCGGGTAGCGGCTGTGACTGCCGTCCTGCACTTCACGGAAAGCCTTGTAGGCCGGGGTATCGCCGTCCAAGAAATCGACCTCGGTGCGCGGCACCATGGTCTCGCGCAAACTCACCTCGCCGGCGCCGAACACTTCGTCGACGATCCGGCGCTCTTCAATACCCAAGGTCACCGAGGAACCCACCATGGCCCGCAACTCCGAATCGGTGACTTCCTCTCGGGAGGCGTTCGGGTCACCACCCAGCAACCGGACGACCACATCGGTCGACTTGCCGAGGAACCAGATCACCGGCCGGGCCAGCCAGGCGATGCCGTTCACCATCGGGGCCAAGGCCAGCGCGAACTCCTCGGACCGCTGCATGGCCAGCCGCTTGGCACTGAGCTCGCCGATCACGATCGAGAAATAGGAAATGATCACGGTGACGGCGAACAACGCCAGCCCTGACGCCCAGTCCGCCGGAACACCCCAGCTGATCATGGCCACCGACAAGGTGGCGGCAAGGGTTGCGCCGCCGTAGGCCGCCGAGAGGAACCCGGCCAGCGTCACCCCGATCTGCACCGCAGAGAGGAAGCGATTGGGCGAAGCGCTCAGCTCGGCCACGAGCTGGCCCCGCCGCCCGCGTCCGGACAACTGCTTCACCTGGGAATCCCGCAACGAGACCAGCGCCATCTCGGCTGCGGCGAAGACTCCCCCGATGATCACGAAGAGCGCGATCAACAAGGAGTCGCGCACAGAGGGGTTCATCTCGGCAGTCCGTTCCTGGATTCTCCCGGCTGGAGTGGTTCATCACCGTCCGGGACGACGTGGTCGGCCCGATTGTTAGCAACCAACTGTTCGGGTAAGGCCGAATCTTACCGTCGCCGAGCGCTGCCTCCGATGTCTGCTGGCTAACATGTACGCCATGCGAACAGACGACCAACAGCCGGCGTATTCGTTCGCTTCAGCCAATATCGCCAAAATCCGGGCAATGCCGCGCTATCTGTGGGGTGCGGCTCGGTCGCTGTTCGTGCGCCGCGACCCGATGCTGTGGGTGATCGGCAGCGACTTCGGCCTCAGCGATGGCGGCTGGGCCTTCCACCAGGCCGCCTCCAAACTCGATCCGGCGCCCCGACTCGTTTGGCAGGTGAGCGGCGAACGCCAGCAGTCCCAAGCGATCGCCGCCGGTGTGGAGTGGGTGGAGCGAGACTCCCGCGAAGGCTACGAGCTTGCCCTGCGCGCCGGCGTGGTCGCAGTCACCCACGGTTTGGGTGATGTGAATCGTTATGGACAGCACGGAGCGGTGATCGTCCAGTTGTGGCACGGGTCGCCACTGAAGAAGCTGAACCTCGATTCCCCGAATGTGCTCACCCTCGGCCCGGCCGGACGAGTTCCCGGCCTGCCTGCCCTGATCCGAGCGATGTACAAGGCCGGCACCAGGTCGATCTCGGTCTTTCCGGTGGCCTCTGCCGAGTTCGTGGGCAGCATCCGTTCCGCCTTTGCGCTGAGCGCCTCCCAGGTGCTGGCGATCGGTGAGCCGCGCTGCGACCAACTCTTCATTGGCAACCCCACCCAGTTGCGGGCCGCGTCGCGCCGACTCTGGGAACAAGCCATACCCGACCTCGGCGACCAGCGATTGATCCTGCACGCGCCGACCTGGCGCGACGGCGAAGACGACCCGACAGTCCCCGGCCAGCAGGATTGGGAGCGAATCGAGCAGTTCTGCGAGCGCACCGGTTCGGTGTTGGTGATCCGTCCGCACCCCAAGTCGGTCGGGGATTATCGCCATTCCTCGGCCCGGGTCCGGATCCTGGCGGGCGGGGAGCTGCCCGAGATCATGCCGCTGCTGTGGGGGGTCGACGTGTTGGTCACCGACTACAGCTCGATCCTTTTCGACTTCTCGGTCACGGGCAACCCGATCCTCTACCTTGCCCCCGACTTGGAACACTACGAGGCGACCCGTGGCCTCTACCTCAACTACGCCGACATTTGCGGCGGGCAACCGCTGACCAGCTGGACCGAATTGGTCGACCGAATGGAGGGCTGGTCCGACTCGGCCGCCCTGGCGGCCGAGTCGGCGAACACCACCGCAATCTTCGACCGGTTCGTCACCCATCGCGACGGCCGCAACGCCGAGCGAACCGTCGCGCGAGTGCTGGAGTTGCTGGCTCGTTAGCGCCGCCTCAACCCCGGCCGATCAAGGAGCCCGGAGTCATCGCTGCTGCGTTGCCGACGCCAACCCTTCGGCGACCACTTGGCGCAACGGGGCCAGTACCTGCACCCAGGAGTGATGCTGCTCGACATAGGCCCGGGCAAGCTCAGCCATCTTCGAAGCGGCCTGGCGATCATCCACCAGCCGCACCACGGCGTCGGCGAACAGCTGCGGCTGCTCGGCCACCAGTAATTCGCGGCCATCGATAGCGCCGAAACCCTCCAGGGCCAGCGGCGTGCTGACACAAGGCAGGCCGAGGGCGAAATACTCCAAGACCTTGTTCTGCACCCCGGCGCCGATCCGCAGCGGAGCCACCCCGACGCCGGCACCGCGCAGGGCCTCGCCGACATCAGCCACCTCGCCGACCACATCCACCCCATCGAAACGAGCAAGGGTGGCCGCGCTGGCTTCGTCGATCCGTCCGACCACCCGGAAGCGAACTTCGGGTCGCTGGGCGCGCACCAACGGCAGGATGTCGGCGGCGAAGTGCAAGGCGGCATCGAAGTTCTGCAGGCTCTTCACGTTGCCGATGAAGGCCACATCGCTGCCAGCCAGGTCGAATTGGTAGCCCAAGGCGTCCAGATCGACCCCGTTACCGCAGACCAGCACCTTGCGTCGACGCGGATCCTCGGTGGCGAACAGGTGATCCAGGTCGATCTCGGAGACCAGGAAGGAGCGGTCGAACTTGGCCACGATCTGTTGCTCGTAGGGCTTCAACCGGCCGGTCTCCAGCCGGTACGCCAGCGTGCGCGGGTCCAACCAATGCCGCTTGGAGGCGGACTTGGCCCGCTCGTAGTTGAGCGAGATCGCATCGGTCAACTCCAAGAACTTCACCCCGCCAAGATCGGCGACACCGGCGCCGGTACGGATCAGATGAGCCAACACCCCATCGTGACTGGCGGCCAGTTCCCTGGCCCGCGCATTGAACGGTGCCGAGCGGTAATAGGCAACCTGCAGGGGGGTGCGTCCCGGGATTGCCAGCAGCGAGGCAACCCAGGAGCGCCACTTGGGTAGATAGAAGCGCTCAACGTGGGCGAAGACGCCGTCGGCGGGTATCGGGGCGGTCAAGTCGGCCCGGTCGTCACACAGGCTGACCAGCGTCAGCTGGTGATCCTTGGCCAGCTCCACACACAGCCGGTAGAGCCGTAGCCGATCACCACCGACCACTGGGTAGGGGAACCGGGAAGTGAGAACGAGCAGGCTGCTCCCCCGCGAAGTGGGGGCTGCCTGCTCGTTGGGGTTCATCAGGCACAGTCTGGTTCATCACGACAGGGTCACGCCACTTCGGCGAGCTGAACCGCAGCGGCGCTAACGTATGGACCGTGATCGACTCGACCCATTGGCTACTGACCCTTTCCTGCGCCGATCGTCCCGGGATCGTGCATCAGGTCACCGGCGCGATCGTGGCCGCCAGCGGGAACATCACCGAGCTGAAGCAGTTCACCTCCACCCAGTCGGGTCGCTTCTTCATGCGGGTGCAGGTGCAATCGGGCTTCGACCGCTCCCAATTCGAGCACAATTTCGCAGCCATCGCCGCCGATCTGGATGCCGAATGGCTTCTTGACTACGTCGGACGTCGGCGCCGCACGCTGGTCCTCGCCTCCACCGCCGGTCACTGCCTCAACGACCTGCTCTTCCGTCAGCGCTCGGGTTACCTACCGATCGCCATGCCGCTGATCATCGCCAACCACCCCGACCTTGCTGACTTGGCCAACTTCTACGGGATCCCGTTCGAGGTACACGCGGTGAACACCGAGACCAAGGCTGCGGTGGAACGACGGATCCTGGACGTGGTGGCGGAGTACGACATCGAGTTGGTGGTCCTGGCCCGCTACATGCAGATCCTCTCGCCACAGCTGTGTGAGGCGCTGGCCGGGCGGGCGATCAACATCCACCACTCCTTCCTGCCGGGCTTCAAGGGCGCCAACCCCTACCGTCAGGCGCATTCGCGCGGGGTGAAGCTGATCGGCGCGACCGCGCACTTCGTCACCTCCGACCTGGACGAGGGCCCGATCATCGAGCAGAACGTGCGTCGGGTGGATCACACGATGGACGTTCCACAGCTGATCGCGATGGGCCAGGAGCAGGAGAGCCGCACCCTGACCGAAGCGGTGAAGCTGTTCGCAGAGCACCGGGTGCTGACCGACGGCTCCCGAACGGTGATCTTCAGCTAGCCGTGTCCTGCTCGATGTCGAGTGCGGAGGGATCGTTGTCGTAGTGCATCAGCCCGGTCACTTCGGCGAATGACCAGCCGCGGTTGGAATCGCCCTCGGCGATGATCACCCCGGTGTTGGCCAGATGCCCATTACCCAGCGCCTCGGCGAAGCCGGGAACCCGAGCCGCCGCCCAGACCCGCAGCGCGGCGCCGTGGCTGAACACGGCTGCGGTGCGGTGACCCGCCGCGGCGATGCGTGCAATGGCGGCGTCGTAGCGAACGAAGAACTCCAATGCGTCCTCGCCGCCGGGAATCCGGGCGGTCAGGTCGCCGGCCTGCCACTTCAACAAGGTGGTGATGTATCCGGTGGCGTCCGAGCCCATCTCGGCGTCACCGGCCGAGACCTCCCGCAGTCCGTCCAGGACGCCGACGCCGAGATTGCGGGCGGCGGCCAAGGGCGCCGCGGTCTGCTGGGTGCGCACCAGGTTGGAGGCGTAGATCGCCTCCACCGACTCTGCCGCCAGCCGCTCGACCAGCTCTTGGGCCTGTTCACGTCCGGTCTGATTGAGGTCGGCTCCCGGAGCCGCGGTGTCGAGCAACAGGCCCACATTCGAACTTGTTTGGCCGTGACGAACCAGAATCAAACGCATGCCCGAAATCATAGATCGGCGATGAGACGTCCCCAGCCAGACCTCCGGCACGGCCCCCGCAGCACCGGCGGCGTCCTCAAACCACGACTTGGGGTACGTAATAACACGTATCTGGCTGCTCGCCACAGCTTCCCCCGCGTGGGACTCCACCTAGATGCAGGCTTGATCACCCCCTGGGTCCGCCCGGCTCACCCTTCGGTCATTGTCTTTACCCGTAACGGCTGGTCAGCCTTAGCTGCTAGCGTCAGAAACGGTTCCAAATGAGTACTCGTTGAGGAGATACAGACGTGAGCAAGACCCCTGTGAAGGTAGCGGTCACCGGTGCGGCCGGTCAGATCTGCTACAGCCTGCTTTTCCGGATCGCCAGCGGTTCGCTGCTCGGTCCTGATCAGCCAGTCGAACTGCGACTTCTGGAAATCACCCCGGCCCTGAAGGCCCTTGAGGGTGTGGTCATGGAGCTGGACGACTGCGCGTTCCCGCTGCTGAGCAAGGTTGAGATTGGCGACGATGCCAACAAGGTCTTCGACGGAGTGAACCTGGCCATGCTGGTCGGCGCCCGCCCGCGCACCGCCGGCATGGAACGCGGCGACCTGCTCAGCGCCAACGGCGCCATCTTCACTGCTCAGGGCAAGGCCCTGAACGCGGTGGCAGCTGATGACATCAAGGTGCTGGTGACCGGAAACCCGGCCAACACCAACGCCCTGATCGCGGCCACCAACGCTCCCGACATCCCCAACGAGCGGTTCAACGCGCTGACCCGTCTCGACCACAACCGCGCCTCCACCCAGCTGGCCCAGAAGGCCGGCGTCGCGGTTGATGCGGTTTCGCACGTCACCATCTGGGGCAATCACTCCGCCACCCAGTACCCCGACGTGTTCCATGCTCAGATCGAAGGGCAGAATGCCGCCGAGCGGATCAACGACCAGGCCTGGATCGAAGATTTCTTCATCCCGACCGTCGCCAAGCGTGGCGCTGCCATCATCGCGGCTCGCGGTTCTTCCTCGGCAGCCTCGGCAGCCAACGCCACCGTCGAGCACATGCACGACTGGGTGCTCGGCACCCCGGCTGGCCAGTGGACCTCGGCGGCAGTTCCCTCCGATGGCTCCTACGGCGTGCCGGAAGGGCTGATTTCCTCCTTCCCGGTCACCTTCGCCGGTGGCTCGTACCAGATCGTCCAGGGCCTGGACCTCAACGAGTTCTCCCGGGCCAAGATCGACGCTTCGGTCGCCGAACTCGCCGAAGAGCGGGACGCGGTCACCGAACTCGGCCTGATCTGATCAGTCGCTTTCACCCAGTGCCCCGGGCCACCACCCGGGGCACTGTTGCGTTCGAGATGAGCAGGCGTTCGGCGGGAAATGGGGGACTTCCGGCATGGCTGACCATCTACGCCAACTCCGCGAGGATGATTCGATTGCGCTTCTTCAGCTCCAGCTGCGCAACCGCGAGTTCCTGTCACCCTGGGAGCCGCAGCGCCCCGAGTCCTTCTTCAGCCTCGTCGGCCAGCAGGCGGCAGTGGCCGACAGCCTGGCTCGACAGTCAGCGGGCGCCAGCTTCTGCCAGGTGATCCTGGACGAAGCCGGTCAGGTCGTGGGTCGCATCAACGTGAACAACATCGTTCGCGGCCCGTTCCAGTCAGCCAGCGTGGGCTATTGGCTGTCCGAGCATGCCGGCGGACAGGGCCTGGCGACCGCGGCGCTGGCCGAGATGGTCGAGATCGCCTTCGCCGAGCTCCATCTGCATCGTCTTGAGGCCGGCACGATTCCACCGAACCTGCGCTCTCAGGCAGTCTTGGCCAGGAACCAATTCGTCCAGTTCGGGTGTGCGCCGTCCTACCTCCAGATAGCCGGCCGCTACCAGGACCATTTGCTCTTCCAGCGCCTGAAGCGAGACGAACCACGAGGCTAACTTACGGTTCCGTAGCCGTAACCGATAGGATCTCGACGTCCCGTCTCCCGTAAGAAAGCTGGAGTCCATGACCGGCCGACCCGAAACAGCTGCAACCAGAGCCGTCCGCGAGGTTCGCGACTTTCTGCTCGATCACCGTCTCGACTACGACGATACGATCGCTGGCTTCACATGGCCCGAACTCGCCGAGTTCAACTTCGCCATCGAATGGTTCGACGTCGTCGCGGCAGAGCATCCCGACCGGGCAGCGGTGACCATCGTCTCCGCCGACCTTCTCACCCAATCGTGGAGCTACGCAGAGCTGTCCCGGCGCTCCGATCAGGTTGCCAACTGGCTGCGCCTGCAGGGCCTTGGCCGCGGCTCGAGGGTGATCGTGATGCTGAACAACACCATCGAGCTGTGGGAGATCGTGCTGGCGATCTACAAGATCGGAGCGGTGGCCATCCCCACTTCGACCCTGCTGTCGGCGGCCGATCTGTCCTACCGAGTCGAACACAGCCAAGCCAGTGCGGCGGTTGCACCGACCTCATTGCGCGCCCGCCTGGATGCGCTGCCTCCCGACGTGCTGCGCATCGGGGTTGGCTCCGATACCCCGGTCGGCTGGGTCTCGATGGAGGAGTCGAAGCGGGCTTCGGACAAGTTCACCCCCGATGGGCCCACCGCGGCAGGCGATCTCAGCCTGCTTTACTTCACCTCCGGCACAACCTCGCGACCCAAGCTGGTACGCCACACACAGGTCTCCTACCCCGTCGGCCACCTGTCGACGATGTGGTGGCTGGGCGTGCAGCCAGGCGATGTGCATCTGAATATCTCCTCGCCGGGCTGGGGCAAGCATGCCTGGAGCAACTTCTTCTCCCCCTTCCTCGCCCAGGCCACGGTCTTCGTGTTCAACTACGAGCGCTTCGACGCCGCCACCTTGATGAAGGTGATGGACACCCATCAGGTCACCACCTTTTGCGCACCGCCGACCGTGTGGCGGATGCTGATCCAAGCCGACCTGACGGGCTTGTCCCATCCCCCGCGCGAGCTGCTCGGCGCCGGCGAGCCGCTCAATCCCGAGGTGATCAGCAAGGTGCGGGCCGCCTGGGGCGGCACGATTCGCGACGGCTTCGGCCAGACCGAGATGACCTGCTGCATCGGCAACTCCCCCGGCCAGCTGGTCCTGGACGGTTCAATGGGGCGGCCGATGCCGGGTTACCCGGTGGTGCTGCTCGATCCGGTTACCGGCGAGCACAGCAGCATCGAGGGTGAGATCTGCCTTGACCTGTCCCATCCGATCCTCGGCCTGATGGACGGGTATCACAACGACGATGCGATGACCGCCGAAGCCTGCCGCAACGGCTTTTACCACACCGGCGACATCGCCTCAATGGACGCCAACGGCTACCTGACCTACATCGGTAGGGCCGATGACGTGTTCAAGGCCTCCGACTACAAGATCTCCCCATTCGAGCTGGAGTCGATCCTGCTGGAACACCCCTTCGTCACTGAGGTGGCGATCGTGCCCAGTCCCGACCCGCTTCGAGCCGCTGTGCCCAAGGCTTTCGTCTGTCTGGTGACCGACGCCACCTCACGCCCTCAGGATGCGGCCAAGGAAATCTTCGAGCACGCCCGCAAACGGCTATCGGCCTATCAGCGGGTCAAGATCATGGAGTTCGTCACCGAACTACCCAAGACGATTTCGGGCAAGATCCGCCGGGTGGAGCTTCGTCAGCGCGAAGCCGAGCGGGTAGCGGCCGAAGACCTGGCCGGTCAGTTCCTGGAGCGGGATTACCGCTAGTCCCGAACCATCGCCGGGCTGCGCGTGATTGACGCTCAGCCCGGACGTGCGGGGGCAGGCGCTGGCCGATACCGGATTCGCAGGGTTGGCCGATCCGCCGGAGTTGCTGCCCAGGGAGGTCACCGTCAACTCCGTGGGCAGCATCGATGCGGCCGGAGCCCAGCTGGCGTCCTTCCTGCAACCTCTTTCGCTACGGTTCGGCTACACCAGGGTGCACCTGGTTGGGCATTCGACGGGTGGGCTGTTCAGCCTCGCGGCGATCAATCAACTGGACGCAGCCAAGTCCGAAGTGGTGTCGCTGACCACGATCGGCACTCCGTGGCGCGGCGGCTTCGCAGCCGACTATGCAGCCGGCGACATGTTCCTGAGCGAACCCTAGGGGCACGCAGGCTTCGAGGAGGTGCCGACCAGTTTCGCCACCGAAGTGGCCGCCATACCAGCCGATAATGCCGCCCAGCAGGTGGCTGGAAGCTACCTGAACGCCTGGGTGCCCAAGCGGGTCGCAGCTTTGATCGATGCGCCGCTCACGCTGATCACTGGCGACACCTTTACTGGGACCGGACGGATGTGGCCCAACGACGGGCTGGTCACTTCGGCTTGCCGTGGGAACGCGCCCTCACCTGGAATCCGGATGTTCTTCAGGTCGTGCTGACGGCTTTGGCGCGCCGCGCCTGAGTCGGGTGCGCCCTATTTGCGGCCGTACTTGAACTGGTAGCCGGCTGCCTCAACCAGGTTCTTTGCCTGATCGCGCCACGCGTCGTAGTCGAAGGCGATGGTGTAGAGCTTGCCGTAGCGGCGGGCCTGCTCAGTGATGTCGTCGGCCATGCCACCACCGGAGTGGTACCCACCGGATTGGAAGCCGAATCCGACCACTCCATCCGAATCCTCGCCGCCGGAGAGGCCGGTGCCGGTCTCCTTCAGTAGGTCAGAAAACTTGACCTCCCAGGTGCGGTCGTCGATGGCGAACTTGGCCCGATACTCCAGCTTGGCGGTAGACATGAACGCGGTTCTTTCAGCGATCACCAGGCTGGCGGTGACCACATTGCCCTTCTGGTTCACGGTGAAGTGCTGGGACTCTGCCAATCCCTTGAGTTGGGTGACCAGTGCCGACTGCTCGGCATGATCGGCCTGTCCCTGTTGAAATTGCTGGGCCGCCGCACCGCCGGCCAACGGCACCCACTGGGTGCCGTCCCACTGGTGCCCAGTGACGACCTGACCAACCGCAGGAGCCTGCTGGGCCAGCGGAACCCAGCGAGTGCCGTCCCACTCGTGCCCATTTGCGACCTGGCCAACTACGGGGGCCTGCTGGGCAGCCTGAACCTGCTGGTCGGCCGGCACCCACTGCGTGCCGTTCCACTGATAGCCGTTCACCACCTGACCAACCGCAGGAGCCTGCTGGGCAGCCTCGGCCTGCGCAAGGGGCACCCACTGTGTGCCATCCCAACGATGACCATTCACCACCTGACCAACTGCGGGGGCCTGCTGGGCAGCCTGAACCTGCTGGTCGGCCGGCACCCACTGCGTGCCGTTCCACTGATAGCCGTTCACCACCTGACCAACCGCAGGAGCCTGCTGGGCAGCCTCGGCCTGCGCAAGGGGCACCCACTGTGTGCCATCCCAACGATGACCATTCACCACCTGACCAACTGCGGGGGCCTGCTGGGCAGCCTGAGCCTGTGCAAGAGGCACCCACTGCCTGCCATCCCAACGATGACCATTCACCACCTGACCAACCGCAGGAGCCTGCTGCGCCAGCAGCACCCACTGCGTGCCGTTCCACTGGTAGCCGTTCACCACCTGACCAACCTGGGGAGCCTGCTGCGCCAACGGCACCCACTGCGTGCCGTTCCACTGGTAGCCGTTCACCACCTGACCAACCTGGGGAGCCTGCTGCGCGGACTGAGCCTGCGCCAACGGCACCCACTGCCCGCCATCCCAACGATGACCATTCACCACCTGACCAACCGCAGGAGCCTGCTGCGCCAACGGCACCCACTGCGTACCGTTCCACTGGTAGCCGTTCGCAATCTGGCCAATTTGCGGAGCCTGCTGTTCAAGAGGCACCCACTGCGTGCCATCCCAACGGTGGCCATTCACCACCTGACCAACTGCAGGAGCCTGCTGGGCAGCCTCGGCCTGGGCCAATGGAACCCACCGGGATCCGTCCCACTGGTATCCGTTGGAAATCTGACCGACCTGCGGCTCTTGCGGCGTCTGGCTCATGGAAATGAAGCGTATCCATGCTCACGACCGCGCGCCAACGAAAAGCGCCAGTGCCGTTTTGGTACAGCGGAGAGCGGGCTCGCCGACGGACCTGCGTCCCGGCCCAGTCCATCCCGCCCCGAACTCGATGCGATTCTGGTCTGCGCAGGAATGGCACTGGCCGGCGGCGCGATCGCTCGCGGCCACCGGCCAGTGCCGACTGTTGACTCAGGCGCGCAACGCAGCGGCCAGCTCGTCGAAGACGGCCAGGTAATGGTCGATGGCCTCGTCGGTATGGGTGACCGAGAGCGTCCATTCCTCCTCGCGCCCAGGGGTCGCGAAGATTCCACGGTTCATGTTCCACAACCAGGTGAGCTCAGTGAGCTCCACGTCCTGGTTCTCCTTGTAGGTCTCGTAGTCACGAACCGGAACCTCAGAGAAGGTCACACAGCCCTTCGACCCGATACCGACGGCATAGCCAGGCAGGTTGTAGCGGGCGATGATGTCGCGGGCGCCGGCCAGGATCCGGTCGTTGAGATGGTCGAGGTGGGCGTAGCCCTGAGGGGTCAACACCTGTTCCAGAGATGCCCGGGCAGCAGCCATCGACAGTGGGTTCCCGTTGTAGGTACCCACCTGATAAACCTTGCCGCTCTCCACGATCGCCATTACTTCAGCACTGCCGCCGATCGCTCCGGACGGCAGGCCGCCGCCCAACGACTTGGCGAGCGTGACCAGATCGGGAACCACGCCGAAACGGTCGGTCGCGCCACCGGGCGCCACGCACAAACCGGTCTTGACCTCATCGAAAATCAGCACGATGCCGTAGCGGCTGGTGATCTCGCGGACGGCTTCCAGATAACCCGGCTCCGGCAGTACAACGCCGAGGTTCATCATGGCGGCTTCCATGATCACGCAGGCCGGCAGGCGGCCTTCGGCGTCCAGGCGCTGAATGCGGCGCTCCATCGCCGGGGCGTCGTTGAACGGCACCGCGATGGTCATGTCGACCACAGCCTGCGGAATGCCGGCTCCGTAGGGAAGAGAGGCGTAATTCTCCCGGTCCCCGATCGAGTCGTAGGGGACCCCGATGGAAACCATCACCGTGTCATGGTGGCCGTGGTAGGAGCCGAAGATCTTCATCACGGTGTCGCGACCGGTGAATGCCCGGGCGATCCGAATGGCATCCATCGTGGACTCCGAACCGGAGTTGGTGAACCGCCACTTCGGCAGACCCCAGCGAGCGGCCAACTCGTCGGCGACGGCGATGCTGTCGGGAACGGCGCAGCCGAAATGGGTGCCCAACGGGTAGCGCGCCGCGACCGCTGCACCGATCGCCGGATGGGCATGGCCCTGGACCATCGAGCCGAAGCCGTTGTGAAAGTCGTAGTACTCGGTGCCGTCAACGTCCCAGATTCTGGGTCCCTCGCCACGATCGATGTAGATCGGCCAGGGATCGCGTCCCTGATATGAGGAGGCGACACCGCCGGAAAGGTGCTCGGAGGCCTTCGCGTACATCGCGCGTGAGGCCGTGGTGCGCTCGTCGAGACGCTGTTGCTCGATCTGGGTCAGTTCTGCGATCCGAGCGCGGTCAATGGGTTTTGCTGTTGCTTGAGCTGTCATGATTCGCCGTCCACCGGTCGGCCTGGCACCGGCATCCGTGAGCGTCCACCGCGACCGGCCTGGCGACGCGGGTGAGCTCAGCCTAGTGGTTATTGCCCTTTTGAGTAGCCAGGCGCCCACGCTCAGCGACTGGGTGGGATTACCCAGGCCAGCACCAGAATGCCCACGCCACTGCCGAGCAGCAGGATGGTGTCGATCAACCGACTGCGGACGGCCAGCAGACCAACCCGCCGCTGCGGCATCAACCGCAGCAAACCACCGGCGGTCACCGCTGCGCCGATCAAGGTGCAACCGACCCGCCAATGTCCGATGGGGACGGCGATCACCAGCCCGACGAAGACCCCCACCAGCACCGAGGCCAACGGCCACTGGCCCAGGATCTGTTGGACCACGCTCTTGGGCGGACGCGAATCTGGCTCGGGATTGGTCATGCCAACGCTTCAGCTCGATCCACAACGTTGCGCAGCAGCATCGCCCGGGTCATCGGACCGACCCCGCCAGGGTTCGGTGCCACCCAGGACGCCTTCTCCAGCACATCCGGCGCGACGTCCCCGGTGAGCACGCCGTTGACCCGGCTGACTCCGACGTCGAGCACGACCGCACCTTCAGCAATCATGTCGGCGGTGATGATGTGCGGCACTCCAGCGGCTGCCACCACGATGTCGGCCGCCCGGGTATGAGCGGCCAAATCGCGGGTGCCGGTGTGGCACAACGTCACCGTGCAGTTCTCGCTGCGCCGCGTGAGGATCAGCCCGAGCGGGCGACCAACGGTGATGCCACGACCGACCACACACACTTCAGCCCCAGCCAGGGGCACGTTGTGGCGGCGCAACAGCTCTACGATTCCGTGCGGCGTGCACGGCAGCGGCGCTGGCTCATTGAGCACCAGCTTGCCGAGATTGATCGGGTGCAGACCGTCGGCGTCCTTGTCTGGATCGATCAGGGCCAGCATCGCGTTCTCGTCGAGGTGGGACGGCAACGGCAACTGCACGATGTAGCCGGTGCAGCCGTCACCGGCGTTGAGCCCGGCGATGGCCTCGGCGACCATTTCGGCCGGGGCATCGGCAGGCAGATCGACGCGGATCGAGGTGATCCCGATCTGAGCGCAATCGCGATGCTTCATGTTGACGTAGGCGCGACTGCCCGGGTCCTCGCCCACCAACACCGTGGCCAGCCCGGGACGGATGCCGTTGGCGGCCAGCGCACGCACCCGAATACCGAGCTCGGCCTTGATCGCAGCGGCGGCGGCCAAGCCGTCGAGCTTTTCAGCGGTCATGTCGCCCCTTAGTGGAAGAAGTGTCGGGTACCGGTGAAGTACATCGTGATTCCGGCAGCCTTGGCCGCCTCGATCGTTTCGTCGTCGTGGATCGAACCACCCGGTTGCACGATCGCCTTGACTCCGGCAGCAATGAGGATCCCAGGTCCGTCGTTGAAGGGGAAGAAGGCGTCCGAGGCCGCCACCGACCCGGCAGCCCGTTCCCCGGCCCTTTCAACGGCCAGCTTGCACGAATCGACCCGATTCACCTGACCCATGCCAACCCCCACCGAAGCCCGGTCAGAGGCCAGCAGGATGGCGTTGGACTTGACCGCACGCACCGCCCGCCAGGCAAAAGCCAGGTCGGCCAGCGTGGCCTGGTCGGCAGCCTCGCCGGTGATCAGAGTCCAGTTGGCCGGATCATCGCCGCCAGCATCGATGGCGTCAGGGGCTTGCAGCAGCAAACCTCCGCTGATCGCCTTGTACTCGGCCGCAGCGCGCGGGTAGGGATCAGCCACCAGGATTCGCAGATTCTTCTTGCGGGTAAGGATCTCCAAAGCTCCCTCGGCAAAGCCAGGAGCGATCACCACCTCGGTGAAGATCCCGGCAATCTGCGTGGCCGCCTCGACGCTGATCTCCCGGTTGGTGGCAATCACGCCGCCATAGGCAGAGACCGGGTCACAGGCATGCGCCTTGCGATGGGCTTCGGCAACATCGGCGCCGACCGCGATACCGCAGGGGTTCGCATGCTTGATGACCGCCACAGCAGGCTCGGCGAAGTCGTAGACCGCACGGTAGGCGGCGTCACCATCGGTGTAGTTGTTGTAGCTCATTTCCTTGCCGTGCAGCTGCTTGGCAACGGCCAACCCGACCGGAGACTGACCATTGCGGTAGAGCGCTGCACCCTGGTGGGAGTTCTCGCCGTAACGCAGCGACCCGAGCTTCTCCCAGGTGGCACCGACCCAAGCAGGGAAGCCGTCGCCGCCGGAGGAATCGGTGAGCACCGAGCCCATCCAGGACGCCACAGCCACGTCGTAGCTGGCAGTGTGGACGAAAGCTGCTGCAGCCAGTTCCTTGCGCTGAGCCAGCGTGAACCCGCCGACCGCCAGGGCCTCGACCAGCGCCGGGTACTGCTGCGCAGAGGTGATGATCGCCACCGAGGGGTGGTTCTTCGCTGCTGCTCGCACCATCGAGGGACCGCCGATGTCGATCTGCTCTACGCATTCATCCTGGTTGGCACCGGAGGCGACTGTCTGGGTGAACGGGTAGAGATTGGACACCACCAGATCGAACGGGGCCACCCCCAGTTCAACGAGCTGAGCGCGGTGGGTCTCCAGGCGACGGTCAGCCAGAATGCCGGCATGGATCCGCGGGTGCAGAGTCTTGACCCGTCCGTCCAGGCACTCCGGGAACCCGGTCACCTCTTCGACCGGGACAACAGCGAGGCCGGCCTCGGCCAGCTTCGCCGCGGTCGATCCGGTGGAGACCAGTTCAACCCCGGCCGCAGCTAGTGCTTGGCCGAGTTCGATCAACCCGGTCTTGTCGTACACCGAAACCAGAGCGCGGCGGATTGGCAGCTTGTCGGTCATCTGTCCCCTCTACTGAGTGCGTTGATCGAGTCGACGAGCATGCGCCGCTCAACCACCTTGATTCGTTCGTGCAAAGTCTCTTCGGTATCCCCAGGAAGCACCGGGACGGCCTCCTGGGCGAGGATCTCTCCAGTGTCCACCCCGGCGTCGACGATGAACACGGTCGCCCCGGCCACCTTGACCTTGTGGGCCAGCGTGTCACGCACCGCATGCCTGCCGGCGAAGGCGGGCAGGAGCGCCGGGTGGGTGTTGATCATCCGGCCGGCGAACCGGCCGAGGAAGGTTTGACCGACCAGTTTCATGAAGCCGGCGCTGACAACCAGATCGGGAGCGTGCCCGGCGACCAACTCGGTCAGTTTCGCGTCCCAAGCCGCGCGATCAGCGCCTTTGGCCAGGGGATGGACGAAAGTGGGGATCCCGGCCAGCTCGGCCCTGACCAGGCCGTACGCGTCGGCGCGGTCGGATCCGACAGCCACGACTTCGGCGTCCAACTCCCCAGCTGTTGAGGCGTCGAGCAGCGCCTGCAGGAGGGTGCCGGAGCCCGAAACCAGGACAACCAGGCGCATCGGCATGGCACAGACCCTACCGAAGTGAGCGGCGGATCCTCGCGGCAAACTCAGCCGGCGGACCCCAATCTGCGGTCAACCAGCCAGGCAACAAGCGCGCCCACGGCAGCACCGATAGTCAGGATTGCGACACCGATCAACACCTCGGGAACCCGTGGTCCCACCTGGGCGAACCGGACGCTGCCGAGTGCGCCACGGCTGAGCAGCGCCCAGGCCAGATACCCGATGCCGACGATCAGTCCGGCCACGGTCCCGGCCCCGACCGCAGGCAGGATCGGGGCAACCTTGGCTCGGACAGCCCCGACGCCGGCCAGCATCCCGGGGATCAGCCCGGCCAACAGCCAGGCCGCCATGCCGCCGGCACCGTCAGAGGGCAGCGCACCGAACATCGGCACTGAAGGCAGCATGCCAAGTTGGGTGGCCCAGGGAGCGATCAACGACCCGTCCCCAAGAGTGAATCCGGCTCCGAGAATCCACGACGATGTCCACGCCAGCAGATTGGGCAGATAGAACAGGCTGATCAGGGCCCAAACCACCGAGCCGGCGGCATCGAAACCGAGCGCCTGCTCCAGTGCGGCAATCCGGATCTCGCCCTGCACCATCGCGACCCCGAGCACCACTGCGGCCAGCACCGTGAGGCCCAGCAATCCGAGCAGTCCCCCGCGGGCGGCCATCCGCAGCCAGGTCGGACCCACGCCTGTGTAGCCAGCCTTCCCCGCTGCCCCAAGCATTGCGCCGACGAAACTCACCAGCAGGCTGCCGGGCACTGCCCGCAGCGGATCTGCACCGACCGCGACCGCTATCGCCACCGCGGCCCCGACATACCCTCCAGCAAGCTGGGCCGCAGTCAGGAGCACCAGCCGCCGCCGCTGGGCGCCCGTCGGGGCAATCGGACGGGCCTGAACGGCCTGCCGGTAGGCGAACGCCGCAATCCAGCCCGACAACGCCGCCAGCATCACAGATAGACCGAGTGGAACCACGCTGATCTGCAAGCCGTCGCCGATCAGCACACCACCGTTGGCCAGCAGCCAAACCCGGCCGGCGAAAGCCAGCATTGCCGGGACCGGCACGTCCAAGGCACCCAACCAACCAATCAAGACCAAGCCGGCGACCAGCAGCGCACCACCCAGAGCGGCCACCAATCCCCCGCCAATCGCGGCCGCCGGCCACGGCATCGGGGGCGGATCCTCAAGGATGGGTACAGTCTTCGCCGAGGACACATCGAGGCGAAACCGTCTGTGAGAGCGTGTTTTAGGGGTTGGCATGATGCCTCCATGCTGACTCAAACTCGCCGATCCCACCGAGTGGACACGCCCGCCCTACTACACTGTGCCAGTCACGCAACCGTAGACGGGATCTTCACGTGGAGGGGTCAAAAAGGCCACGTCGGGCACTCGGACCAGTTCCTGACGACTGGAACGACCAGTCGGACGCCAGCCCAGCTAGTCCGGCAGGTCCTCTTTTCGACGAGCCCGAACTGACCGACACCGGCATGATGCGACGCTTGGCGTTGAACACCGACGGCTCGCTGCAGAATCTGGTTCCGCCGCCGCGCCCGGTGCTTCCTTCATCGGAGGTACAGCCGGCATCGGCAGGGCGCCGATTCTCCGCCGACGACATGCCCCCGGAAGCGGAATGGACCGCGCCGCGCCGCTCCGCAGCCAGCGCGTCCTCTCCCCCGTCTGCCTACGAACCGCTTTTGCCTCCGGTGAGTCGTCCCACCGCGCCGCCGCCGGTTACCGTCAGCTACCCACGCGCTTCGGAGAGCTACTTCCGCGCCGTCGAACCGCCACCTTCGCGGGCCGAACTGGCACCAACTCCATCACCCCTGCCGATGACGTCCTCAACTCCGGGCGCGCTGACCACACCAGCAGCTGCCGAGATGGGCTCGACGGCACCACTGCCGGCCGTCAGCGAACCGGCCCAACTCACCGCGCGCGAAACCCGCGCCGCCGCCAACCAGGCCAAGGCCGACGCCAAGGCTGCCAAGGATGCCGAAAGGGCCGACGCCAAGGAGGCCGCCACCCGAGCCAAGGCTGACGCCCGAGCCGCTAAAGCGGACGCCAAGGCCGATGCAAAGGCGGCGAAGGCCAAGCCGGCCGAAGCCGAAACCAGTCCGGCGGCCCGGCTGGGCCTGCCCGCACCCGCGGCTTCGCGGGCTGAGGCTTCGGCGCCCCAGCAGCGCGAGCGGAGCGTTCGTCCGGCGGTGGCCGTGATCGCCGCCGTCGTTGGAATAGCTCTGGTGATCGCTGCTGTGGTCTTCGTGCTGGCCAACCGCGGGTCCAGCGCCACCGGCGCGACTGGCACGAATGCGGTCGACCCGCTTCTCACTGCCGCCGATGTCGTCCCGTTGTCGTCTGCAAGCTGGCAAGAGTCATCGACTGCCGGTTCTCCGCTCTGCGTCGGCACGCCGACACCGGCAGCTGACCGCACCGCCGTCCGCAAGCTGTTCACCGCCGCCAATGATTCGGTGCTGCAGACCATCGGCACCTACATCGACGACGCCACCGCGACCAAGGCCTACGACGCTCAGGTGACGCTGGCCGGCACCTGTCCGGACGCTTCGGCCCTGATCGAGGGCGCCTCCGACGTAAAGGGCTTGGCCGACTCTGCCCAGGCGGTGCAATTGAAGGTGCAGGCCGTCAAGGACGAGAACCACGTCCTGCTGTTGACCCGTACCGGACGCACTGTGAACAGCTTCGACATCGTCACCACCGCGAACGTTCCGATCACCACGATCGCCCAGGTGGCCGCCACTTCGCTGACCCGTCAATGCGCCAGCGGTACCTGCCCAGCTGCCATCAGCGTCGCTTCCGCCCTCGCCGCCGCAGGCTCCCCAGCTGGCTGGCTAGTGCCCGCCGACCTGCCTCGGATAACCGCTGGCACCGGCAAATGGACGGCTCATGACTGGCCGGTCAACACCCCCGGTTCGGGGTGCGAGGGCACCGACCTGACCAAAGTCAGCGGCACCACCTCTTCCGGCCAGCGCACCCTGATCCTGACCAACGACACGAAAGCCCCGGCATCATTCGGGGTCGACCAGGTGAACTTCACCTACGCCGACCCGAAGTCCGCCGCGTCGTTGGCCACCACTCTCACCAAGGCAATCAGTGCCTGCGGGAAGCGCTTGCCCACCGCCAGCGTGAGCGATGGCCCGACGATCAAGGGCAGCGGTCAGGCACAGGCAGCGATCACCGGACAGACCTGGGAGATCACCCAAAAGACCACCACGTCCACCTTCATCTATCGGGTAGCCGTAGTGGTCTCGGGCAACCGGGTCACCTACCTGCTGGCCAACCCCAGCAAGAGCTTCGATTTCAGCGACAGCGCCTGGCAGGCCGCCGCGCTGCGCTCAGCCCAGCGAGCCAGCCAAGCCTCCTGACGCCGTAACCGGCATCAGGAGGCTGGTGCTTCAGCCTCGGCGAAGCTCTGCGATCACGTTCCGCATCAACGATGCAGTTTCGCTCGGGGTACGTCCAACCCGAACCCCAGCAGCCTCGAAGGCGGCCTTCTTGGCTGCAGCCGTCCCGCTGGACCCGGTGACGATCGCTCCAGCGTGACCCATCGTCTTACCAGTCGGCGCGGTGAATCCGGCCACATAGGCGACCACGGGCTTGGTGACATTTTCGACGATGTAAGCGGCAGCGCGTTCTTCTGCGTCCCCACCGATCTCGCCGATCAGCACGATCGCCAAAGTCTCCGGATCGTTCTCGAAGGCCGCCAGCACGTCGATGTGGGAGGTGCCGTTGACCGGGTCACCACCGATCCCGACTGCGCTTGAGAAGCCCAGATCACGCAGCTCGAACATCATCTGGTAGGTCAAGGTCCCCGATTTCGAAACCAAGCCGATCGGGCCGGCCCCAGCGATGGTGGGCGGGATGATACCGACGTTGGACTGCCCAGGGCTGATCATCCCCGGGCAGTTCGGGCCGATGATCCGGGTGTGTCCGGCGCGCTTGGCATAGGCCACGAATTCCGCTGTGTCGGCCACCGGAACACCTTCGGTGATTACCACCACCAGATCCAGCCCGGCATCAATCGCGTCGAGCACTGCCTGCTTGGTGTGCGGCGCCGGGACGAACACCACTGAGGTGTTGGCTCTCGTAGCCTGCTTGGCCTCGGCGACGGTATTGAATACCGGCACCGGGTCTTCCTCGAAGATGACCGATTGTCCGCCCTTGCCCGGGGTTACCCCGGCGACGACCCGGGTACCGGCACCGATCATCCGTTGAGTGTGTTTGCGTCCTTCAGAACCGGTCATGCCCTGGACAATTACTTTGGAGCTGTGATCCAGCCAGATCGACATTCGTTCCCCTACCTAACAGCCAGTTCGGCGGCACGACGCGCGGCTGCGTCCATCGTGGCCGACAGTTCAACCAACGGATGGGCGGCCTCGATCAACATGTGCCGACCGATTTCGACCGCGTTACCGTCGAGTCGAACCACGATCGGCTTGCTGGCCTTTTCACCGAGCATCGTCAGTGCATCGCGGATGCCCTTGGCAACCTCAGAGCAGGCAGTGATCCCACCGAAGACATTCACCAACACCACCCGAACCTGGGGGTCGGAGAGGATGATCTCCAAGCCGTTGGCCATCACCTGGGCAGAAGCGCCGCCGCCAATGTCTAGGAAGTTGGCTGGACGAGGCTGACCGGGCAGATCGGCGCCCGCCGCAGCCACCACATCAAGGGTGCTCATCACCAGACCGGCACCGTTCCCGATCACCCCTACTGAGCCGTCGAGCTTCACGTAGTTGAGCCCCTTCTCGCGAGCCCGAATCTCCAGCGGATCATCTGCAGAGTCGTCGGTGAAGGCCGCCCACTCCGGATGGCGGAAAGCCGCGTTGGCGTCCAAGCTGACTTTGCCGTCCAAGGCGATGATCCGCCCGTCCGCGGTCTTCACCAATGGATTGACCTCAACCAAGGTCGCGTCGTTGTCGTGGTAGACCCGGCCCAGTTGCACCAATACTTCGGCGATCGCAGCGCGGTCGGCCTCGGCAAAACCGGCGGCGGCCACGATCTGGTCAGCCGTCGCGGCGTCCAGGCCGGTCAGCGGATCCACCTCAACCCGAACCAGTGCTTCAGGCCGCTCTACGGCCAGCGTCTCGATGTCCACCCCACCTTCGCGACTGCACATAGCCAGGTACTTGCCGGCGGACCGATCGAGCAGCAGCGAGAAGTAATATTCCTCGGCGATGTCGGCACCAGCGGTGATCATCACCCGGCGAACCAGGTGGGATTTGATGTCCATCCCGAGAATGTCGGACGCGCGGTCGGCCGCCTCCTGCGGAGAGCGAGCCAGCTTCACCCCGCCGGCCTTACCTCGTCCACCCGTCTTCACCTGGGCCTTCACCACCACTACCGGGGTTCCCAATTTCTGGGCTGCGGCCAAGGCCTGCTCTGGGCTGTCGGCAACCAGCGCAGGTAGCACTGGCACGCCTCCAGCCTCAAAAAGGTCTCGAGCCTGGTACTCGTACAGATCCACACTCACTCCTTATCTCATCCGGGTTAACCGGGACCGCTTCGACCCTATTCCGCACCTCCGGTATGGCCCTGGTCGCAGGGTCAAGGAGCGAACCCATCTCGGAACTGAACCAAAGCTGAGAATATTCCTGAGAAATGCTAAGCTCTGTCTTGCTCATCAGGAGCAGGCGGATATGTACTCATCACGGGGGCTAGGTGAACCACCAGGAAACGCGGGCTGACAAGCCACGACGCGCCCTGTCGGCACAGTCTCACCGGTTCTCCGGCGAAGTGCTGAAGTCGCTGCTGCGCCGCGGTGCAGCGGTAGCCGTCGTCTCAGGAATCGGACTTGCCGGACTGGCCACTTTCACCGCTTCAGCCAGCTCTGCCGTCGGCCCCGCCTACGCCATCCAGACACCCCTCGCCCTTTCGAGCATCGGCACCGACCTCGCAACGGATAAGACTCCGAGTGCCGCCGATCTGGCCGAGCAGCGCAACCAGGCACTGACCGCCGAGGTCAGCGCGATCGGCAGCGCCTCAGCCGACACGGCAACCACTCAACGCTTCCGGGCCATGGGTCAGGACGCCACCACACTCGATGAAGAGAACGCTCGACTGAAGACGCTGGCCAAGTTCGTCTGGCCCACAGCTGGTTCAGTGGGCTCGGTCTTCGGCATGCGGATGCACCCGATCCTGCACTACATGCGGATGCACGATGGCGACGACATCGGCGGCAACTGCAACCAGCCGATCTGGGCAGCTCAGTCCGGCACAGTGGTCAAGGCGGAGATGGGCTACAACGGCGGCTCCGGCAACAACGTCTGGATCGACAGCGGCGACATCAACGGCACTAACGTCCAGTCCGGCTACCTGCACATGGCGAAATACCTGGTCAGCGTCGGTGAGAAGGTCAACAAGGGCGACGTGATCGGTTACGTCGGCAGCACCGGCCTTTCCACCGCCTGCCACCTGCACTTCTCGATCAAGAAGGACGGTGTCGAGTCCGACCCGATGGAGTACATCGGTTGGAACCCCGAAGGCAAGAACGCCCCCACTCACAACTGAGCGATCAGTAACCAATCCACAACTTGAGCCGAGCGATCACGCTCGGCTCATAGTTTTTCCATCGGCGCATGCTTCAGGGACAACCGCTTCACTCCGGCCGAACCGAAGTCGACATCGGCCTTTGCAGCATCGCCAACACCGTGGGTGGCGATCACCGTGCCCATGCCGAAAGAGGTGTGCAGCACTCGCTCCCCCACCTCAACCGAAGCCACCGTCTTGATCGCCGGCCGCATCCCGAAGGTCGGCGCCATCGGCTTGCCGGTGACCCGCCCACCACTGGAGGGGCGCCGCTCCACCGCCGCCTGGCCAGACAAGAAACCGGGCCGCACCGCGCCCAGGTTGCGCCAGTCGATCAAATGCGCGGGAATCTCGTCGGTGAACCTGCTGGCCGGGTTGTACTTGGGTGTTCCCCACATCGTGCGCACCGTCGCCCTGCTCAGGTAGAGCCGCTGGCGCGCCCTGGTGATGCCGACGTAGGCGAGCCGCCGCTCCTCCTCAAGCTCGGCGGGGTCATACATCGCCCGCTCATGGGGAAAGATGCCCTCCTCGAAGCCGGTGAGGAAGACTGTGTCGAACTCCAGCCCTTTGGCGGTGTGAAGGGTCATCAAGGTGACCACTCCGGCGGCGTCCGGGTCGTGATCGGGGATCCGATCCGAATCGGCCACCAGGGCGATCCGCTCAAGGAAGGCCGGCAGTGAGTCGTCCGGCTCGGGAGCAGCTGCAGCCAACTCGGCGGCCAGCTCGGCATCCTCACCGTCGAGGGCAGGCAGGTCCACCGCATGCGCAGCGGCCACGAACTCCTGAGCGACGCTGACCAACTCCTGCAGGTTCTCCAGCCTGGTTTCGTCCTGAGGATCGGTGGAGGTGGCCAGTTCCTCGGCATATCCGGACCCCTTGAGGATGCTGGAAAGGATCTGGTCGGCAGGCAGCCCCTCGGTGACCTGGCGGCGATGAGCCGCCAACAGTTCGGCGAACCCACGAATCTGGGTCAGTGACCTGGTGGCCAGGCCGGGGGCCTGATCGGCGCGATCCAGGGCCACCCCGAAGGAGATCCGCTCACTGGCTGCATACGCTTCGATCATCGCCTCGGCCCGATCACCGATACCGCGCTTGGGCACGTTCAGCACTCGCCGCACCGAGACATCATCATCGGGGTTGGCGATGGCACGCAGGTAGGCGATCGCGTCGCGAATCTCTTTTCGCTCGTAGAACCGAACGCCACCGACCACTCGGTAGGGCAGGCCGACTCGAATGAAGCGTTCCTCGAAGGCTCGCGATTGAGCATTGGTGCGATAGAAGACCGCCACCTCACCGGGCTTGGTGGTGCCGACATCGGTGAGCTTGTCGATCTCTTCGGCCACGAACTGGGCCTCAGCATGCTCGGTGTCGGCCACATAGCCGACCAAGAGGTCACCGTCCCCCGCCTCGGACCACAGCCGCTTGGCCGGACGGTCGGGGTTGCGAGTGATGACCGCATTGGCCGCGTTCAGAATGTTTTGCGTCGAGCGGTAATTCTGTTCCAACACGATGGTCCTCGCGCCGGGAAAGTCAGTTTCGAAGTCGAGGATGTTGCGGATCGTCGCACCCCGGAAGGCATAGATCGACTGATCGGAGTCACCGACAACCATGAGTTCGGGAGCTTCGATCAGCGGGGCATCCCCGATGGGCTCCTGGACCCCGCACAACTGCCGAATCAATGCGTACTGGGCGTGGTTGGTGTCTTGATACTCATCGACTAGCACATGCCGGAAGCGGCGCCGGTACTGCTCGCGAAGGTCGGGGAAGGCTTGCAACAGGTGAACGGTGGTCATGATCAGATCGTCGAAGTCCAAAGCGTTGGCCGCGATCAGCCGGCGCTGATACTCCACATACGCCTCGGCGTAGACCTCTTCATTGGGAGTGCCGGCCTTCGAGCGCGACGACTCCTGGTCAACAAGTTCGTTCTTGCAGTTCGATACCCAGTTCAGCACCGCCCGCACCGGGTAGCGCTTCGGGTCGACGCCCTGATCGCGAAGCACCAGCTGCATCAGCCGCTTGGCATCGGTGTCGTCATAGATCGAGAAGTTCCTGGAGATACCGAAACGGCCGATGTCGGCGCGCAGAATCCGCACGCACGCCGAGTGGAAAGTGGACACCCACATGAGCTTCGCGCGATTGCCGACCAGGTCGAGCACTCGCGAGCGCATCTCAGCTGCGGCCTTGTTGGTAAAGGTGATCGCCAGGATCGAGCCGGGATGTATGCCTCGCTGGCTAACCAGATACGCAATCCTCCTGGTCAGCACCCGGGTCTTGCCCGAGCCTGCTCCGGCCACCACCAACACCGGGCTGCCCTCATGAACCACTGCGGCCCGCTGCGGCGGATTCAGCCCGTCGAGCAGTTCGTCCTCACTGATCCCACGGCGGCGATACCCGGCCTCGGGATCGGGCATCGCGGCAGGAGCGGAAAGGTCCGGAAACAGTGAGTCGGTCATCGCCGGATAAGACTACGACGTGGCGGCGACAACAAGCGCCCACCCCAACCGTCTGGGAGCTGGCCGGGCGAGTAGCCTCAAAGACATGGGAATTCTCGGATGGATCGTGATGGGGCTCGTTGTGGGGGCGATCGCGAAAGCGATCACGAAGTCTAGCGGCGGCTGGATCTTCAGCCTGTTGGTCGGCCTGGTCGGGGCCGTTGTCGGTGGGTGGATCGGAGTGCAGTTCTTTGGGCACAACGTCAACAACTTCTTCTCGCTGTGGTCGTGGGGGTTGGCCATCGGTGGCGCGGTGATCGTGCTGTGGATCTACAACTTGATCACCCGGAGGCGGAGGAGCTGACCGCAGCCTCGCCCCCAATGCACGGTGACGGCTTTGGTGCGCCTTAAAGCACACCCTTCGACAATCCCAGGGCGGCTGGACCGACACCAACCTCACGGTGGCTGAGCTTGTCGAAGCACCAGCCAAACCCTTCGACAAGCTCAGGGAACTGGCGTGAAGCTCAGGGAACTCAGAGCGAGCCCAGCGAACTCGATTCCCCGGCGACTCAAACCAGCTTGCGGTCAGTGGCCCAACGGGTCAGCTGATGCCGGTTCGACAGCTGCAACTTACGCAGCACCGAGGACACGTGGGTCTCCACAGTCTTGATCGAGATGAACAGCTCCCGGGCGATTTCCTTGTAGGCATAGCCGCGAGCGATCAGCCGCAACACTTCGCGCTCCCGCTGGCTGAGCCGGTCCAAATCCTCATCGATGCTGGCCACATCGATCGCGCCAGAGAAGGCGTCCAGAACGAAACCGGCCAGCCTGGGGGAAAAGACCGCATCACCGGTGGCGACCCGGCCGATTGCCGCCACCAGTTCATCAGCAGAGATCGACTTGGTCACATAGCCCCTGGCCCCGGCCCGGATGATGCCGATAACGTCCTCTGCTGCATCAGAGACCGACAGCGCCAAGAACTTCACTCCAGGCTCTTTTGCACTGACCTGTTTGATCACCTCGGCGCCACCACCGCCAGGTAGGTGGACGTCGAGCAGCACGACGTCGGGCACTGCGGCCAGGATCGCAGCCACCGCGGTCGACACGTCTTCACCCTCGCCAACCAGCTGCACCCGGGGACCGATGTCGTGTTTCACGCCGCTGCGGAACATCGCGTGGTCATCGATCACCACTACCCGCCAAGCGGCCGGGGTCTGCATTTCACTCATCGCGGCAACTCCAGTCTGACTTCGGTGCCCTCACCGGGCGCCGTTCTGATTATCGCCCGTCCGCCGGCGCGTTTCACACGCTCAACGATCGAACCACGCACACCCATTCGATCCTCCTCGACCTCGGCCAGGTCGAAACCGGTACCCCGATCGCGGATGTAGACGCTGACCAGGTCCTCATCGGCTTCGGCGTACAGGTCGATCCGGTCACAGCCGGAATGCTTGGCGGCGTTAACCATCGCCTCCCGGGCGGCCCGGACCACGGCGGTCAGCTCCGGGGTCAACTCGACATCACCGACTGAGACCAGTTCGACATCGACGCCGTGGGCGCCTTCGACATCCAACATCTCCTCGGTCAGCGCCTCGACCAGGCTCCCTGAGGCCGGCGCCTCCCCATAGAGCCACTGCCGCAACTCCCGTTCCTGGCGGCGAGCCAACGCTGTCACCTTTTTCGGGTCCCCAGCTTGGCGCTGGATCAGCGCCAAGGTCTGCAACACCGAGTCGTGCAGGTGGGCGGCCATATCGGCTCGGGCGTCGCCGACCAAGGCGTCCTCCCTGGCTTGAGCCAGCGTCCGGCGTACCCGCAGAATCCAGGGCAGGCCGGCCAACACGAGCCCGGCGACAGACAGGCCCAGCACCAGCAAGAGCCGGCCGGTTTCGCTCAAGCCCGGCTGGGCCAACGTCAGCACCACCACCGCAGCGGTCAGCCCGATGAGTCCGACCAGAATGGCGACCAGTGAGGTCCAGTGCGCAAGCAGTGGAGCCACCAGCCGCCGCCAGCCGCCGCCGCGAACTTCTTTGGTGGAAACTCGATCGGCCTGCCACCAAATCAGGGACAATCCGCCAGCAGCCGCCAACCCGGCGATCAAATGGTCCTGGTTGAGGCCCCGGCCGCTGGCTTGCACCAACCACAACAATCCGATTCCGACCAGGCCAAGGGCGGTAGCCACCCCGAGATCGACCGGACGCAGCGCCCCCTCGCCTCGGGGACGCAATCCGGTGCGACCGTGGGATTCCAACCCGGGCGCCGAGCGCTGCTCCCGTTCGCCGGGCATCACCAGCCATAAGGCCAGATAAATCAGTACGCCGACCAGTCCGAAGGCGCCGAGGATCACGAACACCACCCGCACCACCATCGGCTGCCAGCCGAGCTGTTCAGCCAGTCCGGTGCACACTCCGCCCAGCCAGGCAGAGTTGAGCGGTCGGGTCGAACGCACCTGCCCGGCGGGCACGCTCATGCCGAGTCGCGAACGATCAGCCGGCTCGGCAGGATCACCTCGGCGGCAGGCTTGGCGCCACCGAGGGTCTGGATCAACAACTCCGCTGCCACGCTGCACAGTTGGGAGGCCGGGTTTGTCATGGTGGTCAGGCTGGGGCGGGTTCGAATCGCCACCTCGGAATCGTCGAACCCGACGACCGCGACATCTTCTGGCACCCTCAGCCCGGCCTCGTTGAACACCTGAATCGCCCCAGCAGCCATCAGGTCGTTGGCAGCGAACAGTGCGTCCATCTGTGTCGATCCGGCCAGGATCCGCCCGGCGGCGCTGCGTCCGGCGGCCATGGTGAAGTCCCCGTGCTCGATCGGCCCGGGGGCGAGCCCGGCAGCCGCCAGCGCAGCGTTGAAACCGGCGAGGCGCCTGGCCCCGGCAGCCATGTCCAGCGGGCCGGTGATGGTGCCGATGTGTCGGCGTCCGGAGTTGACCAAGAACTCGGTGGCCTCGCGAGCCGCGCTCACTTGGTCGATGTCGACATAGGTCAAGCCTGGGGTTTCCGGATCGCCGACGAAGACCACCGGAGTCGACATCTCCGCGATCGCCCGAGCAAGGGCCGGACCGTGATGGGAAACCACAATCGCGCCATCGACATGCCCAGATGCCAGATACCGCAACATGCGGTCCGCCGGATCGCCGGGTTCGGCGATCGCCAGCACCACTTGAATGTCAGAACCGTGGAAGCCCTGAAGCGCGCCGTGGTAGGCCTGTGGGAAGAACGGGTCGTTGAACACTCGCTCGTCGGCTTCGGGCACCACCACCGCGACCACACCGGTACGGCGGGTGACCAGCGCGCGGGCTGCCCGATTTGGGCGGTAGCCCAGCTCGTCGATGGCGTCCTGCACTCCGGAGATTGTTTCCGGGGCCACCAAACTGGCACCGTTCACCACGCGCGACACGGTCGCTCGGGAGACGCCCGCCAACCGGGCGACATCTTCAAGAGTCGGCGCCGAGCGAGGCGCGATCAGATCATTGGCCACGGCGCGCCTCCTGGTTAGGTTTCCAACACCCCGGCGCGAACAACATGTTGGTACCAGCGGGCGCTGGCCTTGGGCTGTCGACGAAGTCCGGAGTCAACAGCGAGGATACCGAAGCGCTTGTCATAACCGTGGGCCCACTCAAAGTTGTCGATCAACGACCACAACAGATAACCACGCAGATCCACGCCGTCAGCAATCGCGCGAGCGCAGGCAGCCAGGTGACCACGCAGATATTCGATGCGATCAAGGTCGAGGACACTGCCGTCGGCATCAACCACATCATCGGGATACGCCGCACCATTTTCGGTGATGACCATCCCAACTCCGGCAGGTCCGGTGTACTCCCGATGCAGCCGCAACAACAACTGGTGAAGCCCGTCGGGATCAACTGCCCAGCCCAGCCCGGTCACCGGCAGCTCCCGCGGCACCGGCCGCGCCGCGGCGGCGGTGATGTGGGGGCTGGCCAAGGTGCGTCCACGAACCACTGTCGGCTGCCAAGACTCACCCGGACGCGGCGCCCGCACGACTTCAGTGGTGTAGTAGTTGACCCCCAGCAGATCGATCGGTGTGGAGATCAGGGCCAGGTCGCCGTCCTGGACCAAGCCCGGCTCCCACCACTGACCCAGGTCAGTGAGCACGTCGCTGGGGTAGGCACCGCGCAGGATAGCTTCGATGAAGAAGCGGTTGCCGGTGCCATCGATCCGCCGGGCAAGGTCGACGTCGGCCGGCGAGGACGGATCGGCGGGACTGACCGGGGTGAAGTTCAAGGTGATGCCCAGTTGCGCGGCTGAGTCGGCGGCGCGCAGCGCCTGGGTGGACAGCCCGTGGGCGAGCATCAAGTGGTGGGCTGACCGGACCGCTTCAACCGGGCTGGTGTGTCCCGGTGCGTGTTCGCCGGCGCCGTAGCTCAGGAACGAGGAGCACCACGGCTCGTTGAGCGTGGTCCAGATTCGGACCCGATCGCCGAGCGCAGCATGCATTGCCACTGCGTAGTCGGCGAACTTCGCGGCCGTGTCGCGGTTCAGCCAGCCACCGGGAAGAAACTCGGGAAGGTCCCAGTGGTACAGCGTCAGCCACGGTTCGATCCCAGCACCGGCCAACTCGTCGACCAGGCGGGAGTAGAAGTCCAGTCCGGCCGGGTTCAGGCTGCCGTCGGGACGCATCACCCGCGACCAGGACACCGAGAAGCGATAGGTGTCCAATCCGAGCCCGGCCAGTTGGGCCACGTCCTCGCGGTAGCGGTGGTAGTGATCCACAGCCATCAACCCGTCATCGGAGTTGGCGATCGCGCCCGGGACCTGGCAGAAGGTGTCCCAAATCGAGGGCGTACGTCCGTCGATCGCTGCAGCGCCCTCGATCTGATAGGAGGAGGTTGCCGTACCCCAGCGAAAGCTCTTTGGGAAAGTGAAGGTGGTCATCCTTTGACGGCTCCTTGCATGATGCCTGACACGAGGTGGCGTCCGGCTAGGGCGAATAGCGCCAGGAGCGGCAGCGTGGCCAACACGACTCCGGCCATGATCAAAGAAAGGTCTTTGAAGTAGGAGGCCTGCAGTAACTGCAGTGCCACCGGAAGGGTCGGGTTGGCCGAGCCCAAAACGATGAACGGCCAGAAGAAGTTGGTCCAGCTCCCGACAAAGGTGAACAACGCCAGCATGGCAGCGGCTGGTCGCGCCGCCGGCAGGGCGACGTGCCAGAAAGTGCGGATCATCGAGCAGCCATCCACCCGGGCCGCTTCGATCAGCTCGAAGGGCAGGGCTTCAGACAGATACTGGGTCATCCAGAACACTCCGAAGGCGGTCACCATCGCCGGCACGATGACGCCGATCAGCTTGCCGGTCCAACCGAGCTTGGACATCACGATGAACAGCGGGATCACGCCGAGCTGGGTTGGCACCGCCATGGTTCCGATCACGAAGGCCAAAAGGCCGTTGCGCCCGCGGAACCTGAGCTTGGCGAAGGAGTAGCCGGCCAAGGTGGAGAAGAACACCACTGAGATGGCCGTGATCGAGGAGACGATCACACTGTTGGCCAATGCCTGCCAGAAGCCGATACCGGCATCCAGTACCCGGCTCACGTTCTCGAAGAAATGGCCTTGTGGGATGAGTGAGGGGATCGGATTGCGGGCGATGTCGCCGGCCGTCGAGGAGGACAGCAGGAAGGCGTAGTACAGCGGCGCCACCGAAATCAGGATGATGATGCTCAACGCCAGGTGGGTCGCCCAGCCGGGTCGACGGCCACCCCCGTCGCTCCGGTTGCGTCTGCGGGCCGCTCTGGCGGCGCCCTTACCGGCCAACTGGTGGGCCATGGCTACCGAGCTCATTTGACCAGCGCCTTTCGGTTCGGACGGGCATCGCTGCTGGCGATCCGGTTGGTGATAGCGAAGTTGAGCAGTGCGAACACCACAATGATCAGGAACAACAACCAGGCGATCGCAGCGGCGCGGCCCAGATTGCGCTGGGTGTTCCAGCCGATCTCGTAGAGGTACATGGTTACCGTCATCCATTCCCGGTCAGCTCCACCGAGGCCGAAGTTGTCAAACATTCGCGGCTCATCGAAGATTTGCAGGCCACCGATGGTTGAGGTGATCACCACGAAGATGATGGTCGGGCGCAGCATCGGGATGGTCACGTTGATGAAGGTCTTCCACCGGTTGGCGCCGTCGACCACTGCCGCTTCGATCACGTCGCGAGGAATGGCCTGCATCGCGGCCAGGAAGATCAGCGCGTTATATCCGGTCCAGCGGAAGTTGACCATGGTCGCAATCGCGACGTGTGCCCACAAGCGCTCGGAGTGCCAGCCGATCGGGTTGATACCGATCTGGACCAGCAAAGTGTTGATTACTCCGGAGTCGTCGGCGAATAGCTGGCCGAAGACCAGCGCGACCGCTACCGGCGCCACCACATAGGGCACCAGCACGCCCATCCGCCAGAAGGTCTTCGCCCGCAGGTTGGCGTCCAGCATTGCGGCGATGAAGATCGCCAACAGGATCTGTGGCACCGAGGACAGCAGGAAGATGCTGAAGGTGTTGGTCACCGCGTCCCAGAAGCGGGGCTGGGCCAACACGTAGCTGAAGTTCCCCAAACCGATGAAGCCCTGGTCTCCGGTGATCAGGCTCCATTTGTTGAGCGCAACCCAACCGGTATAGATCAGCGGGAAGAGCCCCACCACTGCGAACAACAGGAAGAACGGGGCGATGTAGAGGTAGGGAGCGCTACGTACGTCCCACCGGCTGAGCCGCTGCCGCCAAGTCAAGGTGATCTCCTTCTGGGTGCGATCGGTTGGAGCCGTGGTCGTGGGCGGGGACACAGGAATGTTCGCCCCGCCCACGACTCTTCGGATTCGGTCACCCTCAGCCGAGGGCGTTGAACTCCTTGATCGCCTGAGCCCACGACTCGGACGCAGACTGCTTCTTGGTCACATCGACCCTGTTCATCGCGTCGGAAAGCACCTGCCGGACGGCGAAGTACTGCGGCCCCTTGTAAGGGTTGACCGTGACAGCCTTCGCGCGGTCGGCCAGGATCTGACCGGTGGGAGCGTTGTTGAAGAACTTGTTCGTCACGCCGAGCAGGTCAGGGCTGCTGAGGGCTTCGGTCTGGCTGGGGAAGGTTCCCTTCAACTTGAAAGCTGTGATCTGCTGTTCCGGAGCGGTCAGCCATGCAGCCAGGTCACGCGCGGCCTGGGCGTGCGCGCCCTGGGCGGGAACGGTCAGGTAGGAACCACCCCAGTTTCCGCCACCACCGGGGAAGGTGTTGGCGATGTCCCAACCCTGAACGCCCTTGGCATTGCCCTCAATGACCCCGAGCATCCAGCCCGGGCAGAGCATCGTGGCGAACTTGCCCTTCTGGAAGGCGCTCACCCAGTCCTGCTGCCACTGCTGCAGGTGTGCCGACAGCTTGTTGTCCACCGAAGCGGTCAGGATCGAGTTGTACATGTCCTTGACCGGCTGGTTCTGATCCATCGGGATCAGGGTCTCGGTGGTGTCAGTTGAGGAGAAGGCGTTGGGCAGTTGGTTGATCTGGCCCTGCATGATGGCGTCGGCCGAGTCGTACCAGGCCACCCCATTGGACTTGGCCACGAACTTCTTGCCCAGGTTGAAATAGTCGTCCCAGGTGGTGCCCAGGGCCTTGGCGACCTCGGCGCGGTCGGTGGGCAGGCCGGCCTTCTGGAACAGGTCGGCGCGGTAGCAGACGGCCTCTGGGCCGCTGTCGGTGCCGTAGCCGACCAACTTGCCGTCGGTGGTGGTGGCAGCGGCGGTCTTCCAATCCAGCCAACGGCCCCTGACGTCGGCGCCGGAAAGATCAGTCAGCTTGTCTGCCGTCTGCATGACATCGGGCAACCAGTCGACTTCGATCGCCTCGATGTCGCTGAGCCCTGAGCCTGCGGCCAGCTTGCTGAAGTAATTCTCGCGGGCCTCGTTGGAGGTGGCCGCCTTCTTCGGGGTGATGGTGATGTTCGGGTGCAGCTTGGTGTACTGGGCCAACAGGTTGTCGTAGCCGAATTCGTTGAAAGTCGCGACTGTGAGGGTGATCTTCTCGTCGCTTGCCGCCGACTGTGTTGCCGACGGCGTGGCGTTGCCGGAGCAACCTGTTGCCAGAAGCGTCAAGCCAGCCAGGGCGGCAGCTCCACGCATCAGGGATGAACGCATTGTGACTCCTTCGTCATGGACGGCCACCGTTGCCGCCCCGTGCCTCGCCCTGAGAGATGAGAGCGCTCCCAGGCCTGTCTCCATCCAAGATGAAAGCGCTCTCACAGTCAAGGTGTGTTATCGAACCGTTACGAGACCGGCCCCAGGGCAACAACTCCAGGCACCATCAGGGCCATCCCGGATGGTCTGGCGGGATCCATCGCTGTTGACTGGAGGAGTGCCAGATCAACTCCCCGTACTCACCCGGCCCCGCGAGGGTGCCGTGATCGGCGGAGTGTGCGCAGCGCTGGCCCAGCGACTCGGCATCGAAGCCAAAGTGCTACGAATCATTGCGGTCGTCACCGCCATCGCCTTCAGCGGTCTCGGCATAGCGCTCTACGTAGCCGGGCTCCTCCTGATTCCCAGAGTCGGCGAGCAGTACAGCCCCTTGGCCAAGGCGATCCCAGCCCTGCGATCCTGGCCCAAGGGCCTGCTGACTGCCCTGGTGATCGCAGTGTCGGTAGCCATCACCTGGGGATCGGGTGGCGGCACCGTGATGGTGCCGGTTGTGGTCGTCGGCGTGGTCTTGTGGTTTACGGTGTTCCGGCACCGCAATCGCCACTCCCGCAACTTTGGTCCGGAGCCGACACCCTTCGAGCGGGCAGCAAGCGCCTGGCGGGTACGCCTGGCCGAGCAGCAGGTGCCCGGCTTCGAAGACGCCGCACCGCAGCAGCGCTGGCAGCAGCCCAATACCGATCCGTCCGACTGGTTGGTCAGCGACAACCCCCCGCCGGTACCGGCGGCAATCAAGCCGCGGCGAAGCTGGCGGCTCTGGGGACTGGCGCTGGCTCTGGCCGGCGTCGGCACCAGCGTGGTCGCCCTGCTCGGTCTGGAATTCGGCCTTCCGGCCTCTCCGATCGCCTACTTCGGTGCCGTTTTGGCCGCCCTGGGCATCACCGGCCTGATCGCCGCTCGGCACGGACGTCCCCCGCTCCTGATCCCAGCCATCATCGTCACTGCGGTGCTCGCCGCCACCGGATTGGTACCCTCCCAATCCCTGGTCGATGACTACACCGCGACGGTAAGCAACGAATCACTGTTGCCGGCCACCATCGACTCCGGCCTTGGCGATGTGTCTCTCAACCTCTCCGACCTGACCCTCACCGCAGACCGAACCATCACCATCAGGTCGGGGATCGGCGACATCCAACTCAACCTTCCCAGCCATCTGCGAACCACAGTCAACTGGCAACTCGGCCAGGGCAATCTGAAGGGCATCGCCCAAACGATGCAGGCAGCCGGAGCGACCAACAGCTTTACCGAAAACCCTGACCTTTCCGGCCCCACCCTCACGGTGAACGTCGAGGCCGGCCTGGGAGATCTGGATGTGATCCCATGAGATCGGACCGAGTCGCGTTCGCATTCGGGGTACTCGCCCTCACCCTTGGTGGCCTGGCCCTCTGGTCCAACTACGCACCAATCGACTGGCGCATCGTCGGCCTGCTTGCCCCGATCAGCCTGGTGGTAATCGGAGTCGGCATGCTCGTGCTCACCAAGTCGTCCAACTGAAGTTTCAAGAAAGGAAACAATCATGAAGGAACAACTCACCCGCTCAGGCAGCGACAAGATGATCGCTGGAGTCTGCGGCGGAATCGCCCGCTCGTTCGGGATCGACGCCACGCTGGTACGGATCCTGTGGGCCGTGCTGACCATCTTCACCGGCGGGACGCTGATCGCGATCTACGCGGTGATGTGGCTGATCCTGACCGTGGACGGTCAAGGCACCACCGGCTTCGAAGACGTGAAGAACGCGTTCAGCAGCAAGCCGCAGGCCTGATCACTCCCACTCGATGGTGCCCGGTGGCTTGCTGGTGACATCCAGCACCACCCGGTTCACCTCGGGCACCTCATTGGTGATGCGAGTGCTGATCCGCTCCAGCAGGTCGTAGGGCAGCCGACTCCAATCGGCGGTCATTGCGTCCTCGCTGGATACCGGACGCAGCACGATGGGATGCCCGTAAGTGCGTCCGTCACCCTGCACGCCGACCGAGCGCACGTCGGCCAGCAGCACTACCGGGAACTGCCAGATCTCGCCGTCCAAGCCGGCCGCAGTGGTTTCGGCACGGACGATCGCATCGGCGTCCCGCAGGATCCGCAGGCGCTCAGGGTCAATCGCGCCGACGATCCGGATGCCCAGGCCGGGCCCGGGGAAGGGATGCCGGGCGACGATGTGTTCAGGCAGACCCAATTGGCGCCCAACCTGGCGCACTTCGTCCTTGAACAATGTGCGCAACGGCTCGATCAGTTTGAACTGCAGGTCATCAGGCAGCCCGCCCACGTTGTGATGGCTCTTGATGTTGGCCGCACCCTCACCACCACCGGATTCGACCACGTCGGGGTAGAGGGTGCCCTGCACCAGGAAGTCGATCGGTCCTTCGGAATTGATCTGGCGGGCGGCGTCCTCGAAGGTGCGGATGAACTCCCGGCCGATGATCTTGCGTTTGGTCTCCGGATCACTGACCCCGGCAAGCGCACCGAGGAAGCGTTCCTGCTCGTTGGCCACGACCAGTTTCACCCCGGTGGAGGCGACGAAGTCGGTTTCAACTCGTTCGGCCTCGCCGGAGCGCAACAACCCGTGATCGACGAACACACAGGTGAGCTGCTCCCCGATCGCCTGCTGCACCAGGGCCGCGGCCACCGCCGAGTCGACCCCGCCGGACAGCGCGCACAACACCCGGGCATCGCCCACTTCAGCCTTGATCCGGGCGATCTGATCTCCGACGATGTTGGAGGAGTTCCAGGTGCGCCGACACCCGGCGATCTGCCAAAGAAACCGCTCCAACACCCGCTGGCCGTATTCCGAATGCAGTACCTCGGGGTGCCATTGGACGCCGGCCAGTCGCCGGGAGGCGTTCTCGAAAGCCGCAACAGTCGCCCGCGGCGAACGCGCGTTCACGGTGAACCCGGCCGGTGCCGCGGTCACTTCGTCGCCGTGCGACATCCAGGCGCTGAGGGTGTCAGGGAGGCCGTCCAGCAGGATTCCGGATTCGAGCACCTCAACCGTGGTGCGGCCATATTCGCGCTGGCCGGTCTGCGCGACCGTGCCGCCCAGCGCCTGGGCCATCGCCATGAAGCCGTAGCAAATGCCGAACACCGGCACCCCGGCTTCCAGGAGCGCCGCGTCGAGTTGGGGAGCACCGGGCTCGTAGACCGAGCTCGGCCCGCCGGAGAGAATCACCGCTGTCGGCTGCTTGGCCAGCATGTCGGCGACGCTCATCGTGTGCGAAACGATCTCGGAATACACCTGGGCCTCGCGGACCCGGCGGGCGATGAGTTGGGCGTACTGGGCGCCGTAATCGACAACCAGCACCAGATCGTGTTCGGCGCTCATGGGGCCTGAGTCTAGTGACGTGGACAGGGTGGCCTTTCGCCACCAGCTGCGGTGGGCCGGCACTGCCTGCGGGACCCGAGACGCCGGGTGATCTGGTGGGAGGACTGCTCACAATGCAGGATGGGAGTTGATCATTCAACTCAGCCCCCTGCTAGCCTTCGTCCATGACCTCGACGAGCGCCGCACTCATGTGTTGCTGCTGCATGCCGTCGATGGCGCGCTGTCGAATGTGCTGAACCAAGCCTCGACCCGCTTCATCATTTGGTTTCCCAAAACCGCAGTTGATCCATGCTCGGATCACGCCCATCCACGCCCGCTCCGCTACCTCGGACGGGCATAAAACTGCAGCAGCAACACAGCATCCACTAGGAGAAATACCATGTCCCTTCATCCCGACACGCTTGCGGTTCACGCCGGCCAGGAGGAGGCCGATTCGGCCACCAATGCCCGCGCGGTGCCGATCTACCAGACCACCAGCTACGTCTTCGACGACACCGAACACGCCGCCGACCTGTTCGCCCTGCGAACCCCGGGCAACATCTACACCCGGATCATGAACCCGACCCAGTCGGTCTTCGAGACCCGGGTCAACGCCCTCGAGGGCGGCGTCGGCGCCCTGGCCACCGCCTCCGGTGCCGCAGCAATCACCTACGCAGTACTCAACCTGACCTACGCCGGCGACAACATCGTCGCCCTGTCCACCCTGTACGGCGGCACCTATGCCCTGTTCGCCCACACCCTGAACCAGTACGGCATCGAGGCGCGCTTCGTCGATCCGAGCAAGCCCGAAGAGCTGGCCAAGTACGTCGATGACAAGACCAAGCTGGTCTTCGGGGAAACCATCGGCAACCCGGCGATCAATGTGATCGACCTGGACGCCTGGTCCGCTGCTGCTCACGCCCTCGGCCTGCCCTTCATCGTCGACGCCACCGTGACCACCCCGATCCTTGCCCAGGTCTTCGAACACGGCGTGGACGTGGCCGTCCACTCGGCCACCAAGTACATCGGCGGCCATGGCACCAGCATCGGCGGCATCATCGTCGATTCCGGCAAGTTCGATTGGTCCGCTCATGCCGAACGCTTCCCCGGCCTCACCGGGCCAGACCCGGCCTACCACGGCGTGGTTTGGACTGAGGCTGCCGGGGCTGCGGCCTACATCATTCGGGCCCGCACCGTGCTGCTGCGCAACACCGGTGCTGCGGTCAGCCCGTTCAACGCCTGGCTGTTCCTCCAAGGTCTGGAGACCTTGCACCTGCGCATCGAGCGCCACTCGTCCAACGCGCTGGCCGTGGCGAAGTACCTCCAAGGACATGAGAAGGTCGCCTGGGTGAACTACCCGGGCCTGGAGACCTCCCCGGACAAGGCGATCGCCGATCGGATCTTCACCGGACGCGGCTACGGCGGATTGCTCGCCTTCGGCCTCAAGGACGGCCGCGAAGCCGGGGCGAAGTTCATCGAGGCACTCGACTTGTTCAGCCACCTGGCCAACATTGGGGACGCGAAGTCCCTGGCCATCCATAACGCCACCACCACGCACTCTCAGCTCAACGAGGAAGAATTGGCCGCTGCTGGTGTCGCCCCGGAGATGGTTCGTCTCAGCGTCGGCATTGAGAATGTTGAGGACTTGATCGCCGACCTCGACCAGGCCCTTGCGCAACTCTGAGCACTTTCAACCTGAGGGGACATCGAAATGAGCTACTACCAGGACGCCACCACGTTGGTCGGGCGGACCCCGTTGGTGAAGATCAACCGCCTCTACGGCGACTCCGAAGCAACCGTGTTGGCCAAGCTGGAGTACTACAACCCGGCCAACTCGGTGAAAGACCGACTCGGGGTGGCCATCGTGGACGCCGCCGAGGCCTCCGGCGCACTCAAGCCGGGAGGCACGATCGTGGAGGGCACCAGTGGCAACACCGGCATCGCTCTGGCTTGGGTGGGAGCAGTACGCGGCTATCGGGTGATCATCACCTTGCCGGAGAGTTTCTCCAAGGAACGCCGCGCCTTGCTGCGAGCCTTCGGTGCTGAGCTCGTACTCACCCCGGCTGCTGAGGGGGTGCCCGGCGCAAATGCGCGGGCAGCCGAAATCGCCTCCTCCACGCCGGGCGCGATCCTGGCCAGCCAGTTCACCAACCCGGCCAACCCAGACATTCACCGGCGCACCACCGCCGAGGAGATCTGGGCCGACACCGACGGCACGATCGACATCGTGGTCGCCGGGGTCGGCACCGGGGGCACCATCACCGGCATCGGCCAGACGTTGAAGAAGCACAAGCCTGAGGTGAGGCTGTATGCGGTGGAGGCCGCCGAATCGGCAGTCCTTTCCGGGGAGCCGAAGGGCCCGCACAAGATTCAGGGCATCAGCGCAGGCTTCATCCCTGAGGTGCTCGACCTGGGCGTCGTTGACGGCATCATCAAGGTGGCCGGCGACGACGCCCTCGAGTGGGCCCGGCGGGCCGCCACCCAAGAGGGTCTGCTGGTCGGCATCTCCTCCGGTGCAGCACTGCGGGCAGCAGCCGATCTTGCTGCCGACCCGGCCAATGCGGGTAAGACCATCGTGGCGATCATTCCCGACTGGGGCGAGCGCTACCTCTCAACCCCGCTGTACGCCGACCTGATGGACTGACACGGCGAGTAGGAACGGCTCGTCCCGATTGCCGGGGCGGGCCGTTCGTCCTCAAGGCTGGGCGGCCCGGCCGGCGTTGTCTTCACCCACCGTGACCGGCACGGGCGAATCGCCTCTGCCCCGCCCGGATCACCAGCGCTCAGCGCCGCCGAAGCACGTTGAAGGCGATCAGGTCCCCGCGGTGATAGTCGAGTGCGTAAAGCACCCGGGAACCATCCACGGCCACACAGGTCTCCTCGACCAGAATCCAGGGGTCGAACCCCGCCAACCCGTACCGCTGGCCGTACTCCTTGGGCAGCATCGTTGCGGTCAGACGAGCCACCGATGAGTTGATCATCTTTCCGTGCGACTGAAGCATCGAGGTCACCGAGATCCCCCAGTCGCGGAACTCAATAGGCCCGGGAAGCAAACCCCGCGGAATCACATCAGTGCTGTACACCATTGGCTCATCGTCCCCACAGCGCAGCCGCTGAACGGCAATCACCGGATCACCGACGCTCAACTCCAAGGCATCAGCCTCAGCAGGGCCAGCCGGCCGCTCACGCACATCCAAAACCACCGTGGTCACCACATAACCAAGGCTCTCCAACATGTCGGTAGTGCTCTCGTACTTGGTCACCGGGCGCTCCAGAGTCAGCCCCGCCGACGCCGAAACGAAACGGCCCTTGCCCTGGATGGCGGTGGCCAAACCCTCCTGCTCCAGCAGCTTCAGTGCCTCGCGCACACTCGAACGCGAGATGGCCAAGGATTCAGCCAAGTCACTCTCGCTCGGCAACTGATCGCCGGATTCGAGTTTGTGGTCCTTAATCAGCGCGCGAATCAGCGACAGCGCCTCGTCAGTGCGTGAAGCGAACTTGCGCACACCCGCTTTAGCCTCAGCAGCCATCATCGACCCCTACCTCAACTCTTCTACGCAGCATTGGCGCTGCGGGTGACTGACTGATCCCCAGACCACTGGGAGACCGCGAGCCTACGCCACGCCACCCAGCACCGTGCGCGTGCCCCACCCAATCGCGTCCTCGGCTCATTCCCGTACCGCCCCAGCCCCCAAACCGGCCAACAAATGCCGCTGTGCCAGCGCGATCAACAGCGCCACCGGAAACAGCGAGATCACACTGGACGCCGCAATCTGAGTCCACAGGATCTGTTTGTCGGTCTGGAACGTGGCGATCAGCATCGGCATGGTGATGAGCCGATTACCCGCCAACACCAGAACGAAAAGGAACTCGTTCCAGATCAGGACGAAGGTCAGCACCGCCGCAGCTGCCAGCCCCGGACGAGCAATCGGCATGATCACCCGCCAGAAGGTCCGGAAAGCACCGGCTCCGTCAATCTCGGCAGCCTCGTCAATCGAGGTGGGAATGTCGTTCATCACATTCAGGAGCACCAGGATCGACAACGGCAACTGAAACGCCGTCAGGGCCAGGATCAGCCCCAGCATGCTGTCGAGCAGATGCAGGCTCCGGTACATGAAGAAGATCGGCAGCACCACCGCAAAGGAAGGAACGACCCGACTCAACGCAAACGATCCGGTGAGCACACCACTCCAGCGGTTACGGAAGCGAGAAAGTGAGTACGCGGTGAGCGCGCCCAAGGTCACGCAGAGGGCCGTGCCGATCACGGTCAACTCGATGGTGTTCAGGAGCGCCGCGACGAAGTCAGGATCGGTCAGAAGTTCGCCGTAGGCAGTGAAGTCGGGCACGAAGATCCACCGTGTGGGCATGCTGTAGGCACTCTTGGCCGGCTGAAGTGAAATGGCCACCAGCCACATCACCGGGTAGAGGCTGGCCAGCACCAAGAGGGCGGCCACAACGAGGTTGCCAGCTTTGGTCAGCCAGGATTTGAAGACCCTCACCGCCGTGATCCTTTGCCATTTCGGAAGCGCTGAAACACCATCACCAGCAGCGCACCGGTTGCGATGGCGCCCACGATCAAGGTGATCGCCGCCGAGGTTTCTCCCATTCGGAACTGCCGGAAGCCGAACTGGTAGAGGTAGAGATTGATGACCGAGCTCTCTCTCCCGGGGCCACCCCCGGTAAGGACATAGACCTCGTCGAAGAGCTGGATGGCATCCATGGCTCGCAGTACCAAGACGGCCCCCAAAATGGGCAGCAGCGCGGGCATGAGCACGTAGCGGAACCGCTGCCACGCGTTAGCTCCGTCCACGACGGCGGCCTCCATCACGTCGGCGCTGAGCCCCATCAATCCCGCGAGGGTGACCAACGCCACGAAGGGGGTGGTGTGCCACACCTCCATACCGACCACAGCCCAGCGCACGGTTGCTGGATCGGTCAGCCAGGCATGCGGCTCGAAACCCAGTAAGGCCAAGTAGTAGTTGAGCTGGCCAAACTGTGCACTGAAGAACATCCGGAAGAAGTTGCCGATCACCACGGGCACCAGCAAGTAGGGAACCAGCATCACCGCGCGAGCTGCCTTGCGCCCGCGGGTTGGCCGGTTAAGCCACAACGCGACCGCCAACCCGATGCCCATCTCCGCAACCAGCGCGGGAAGAACGATCATCAAGGTGACCACCAGCGCCGACTGGAAATCTTCGGATGACACCACCTCGAAGTAGTTGTAGAAGCCGACGAACTGGGCGGCACTGGCCGTGGTGAAGTTCATGTCAGTGAAGCTGAGGACCGCCGCGATTACCATCGGAACCAGGCGCAGCAAGACGATCAACAGCAGAGCTGGGGCCATCAGGACCCACCCGCTCAGACGGTGGTTGGCGCGCCGCTTGGAGCGACGCGCCAACTCCTGATTAGTTGCCGACACAATCAGCCCTTGGCGAGCTCCGCGTCGAGCCTCTGCGAAGCATTCGCAACGGCTTGGTCCACCGACACTTTGCCGCTCATCCCCTCCGACAGCGCCGGCGCGATGGCAGCCTCCCAGTCGACCCAAGACGATGTCACCGGGAAGTAGATGGCGTTCTTGTAGTTCGCCAGTGCGGCCTCAAAATAGGGGTGGGACTTCTGGTTTGCCGGGTCGCTGAGCACCGACACTCGACTCGGCGAACCGCCCTTTGCCAGCGCAGCATTCTGCTGCTCGGCGCTGGTTGCCCAAGCGATGAAGTCGAACGCTCCCTGCTGGTTCGTGGACTTGGCCGATACACCCAGGCCCCATCCCCCCAGGTTCGGGGTGCTCTTGCCGGTTGCGCCGGCCGGAAGCGCCGCGAAACCTACCTTGCCCTTCACCGCAGACGTATCGGCGATGAGCGCATCGGAGGTATCTGAGAAGTTGATCATCATCGCAGCCTTGCCCTCAGAGAAGGAGGCGGCAGCAGCCGGCCAGTCAGCGGCCAAGGCGTCCTTGGGCGCGAACTTGAGTATCTGCTTCCACTGATCCAACGTCTTTACTGCCGCAGGCGAGTTCACGGCACTCTTCTTGCCCGTTGAGTCCAGCAACGCTGCCCCATTCGACCAGGCCAGGCTCCAGTACTCGCACATCAGCGGATCGTCGCGCTTGCCAATCAAGGTGGTGCCAGTCACCCCCGTACTCGCCTCAACAGCCTTGGCTGCGGCCAGGTATTCGTCCCAGGTCGTCGGCACTGCGACGCCAGCCTTCTCCAACAAGTCGGTGCGGTAGTAAAGCATGTAGACAGCACCGAACCACGGCACCGCATACTGGGTGCCGTCGACGGTGGCCCAGGTGGTGTACGCGGGCACAAAGTCGTCAGCCTTCATGTCGGTTTTCGCAGCGATCATGTTGGTCAGACCCGACAGGTAGCCATCTTTGATGTACTGCGGCATCCACAGGTAGTCGAAGCCGATCACGTCATAGGTGGACTGACCCGAGGTGAACCCCAGCACAGTACGTTCGCGAACCGCGTCGTAGTCGTACAGGTCCACTTCGACCTTGCCCTTACCTGCTGCGGTGTAGGCCTCAGCGGCAGCCTTGAGCGCATCTCCCGGCCCACCGGCCTGGGCAACCACCCGGATCGTGCCTTGTGCGTCAGACTTCGCCGAGACAGTGCAACCGCCCACAAGCAACGCGGCGGCGACCGAAACTGCAACCAGTGCGCGGGGCGCAAATGCACCCTGCCATTTTCCATTCATCTGAGTTACCTTCCTCAGCGTTCGGAGTTGTTTTCAACGGTGAACCCCAGGTGGGCCCCACCGCTGACCGGGAGAAGCACCCCGGTCAGGTAGCTGCTTTCCTCGCCAACCAGGAACCGCACGACGCTGGCGACCTCAGCCGGCTCGGCGACCCGGCCCAGTGGGGTGGTGCGTTCGTAGTCAGCAAAGACTTGCTCCGGCGTCTTGCCGGTCAGTTCGGCTTCCCAGGCAAGTTCGCGAGATTCCATCGGAGTGCGCACGTACATCGGACACACCCCGTTGATTCGAATGCCATGAACGGCCAGCTCGGGAGTTGCGGCTTCGATCAGACCACTTACCGCAAACTTGGACGCGCAGTACGCGGTCAAAAACGGTGCGCCGCGCAGCCCGCCCATCGAGTCGATGATCACTATCGACCCGCCGCGCCGCACCTTCGGCGCCAGCGCGCGCACACAGTTGAACACGCCGAAGGCATTGACCCCCATCTGGAAGTCCCAGTCCTCATCGGTGGTCTCCAACAGCGGAGCCATTCGCGACACACCCGCGGCGAGCACGACGGCGTCCAGCGTGCCCAAGGAGGCGGCCGCAACCGCCACCGACTCGCTGGAGGCCACATCGACGCGATCATCGGCGTTCAGATCCCATCCGACCACCTCGAAGCCAACCTCCGTCAGCGCTGCACTACAGGCAGCTCCGATTCCACTTGCTGATCCAGTGACTACGGCCCTCACGCCAGCCCTCCTATCATCAGATGCCTTAGGTAGCCCTCTGAGGAGTGGCCACTTCGGCCAGTGTGCCAGCTCATCCCGCGTCGCGCTAGAGCAAATCCAAAAACCCACCGAGGTGCCGCACGATCGTTACTTTCCGCCTCCCAGGGTGCGCATCGGTTGACAGGCAATGGACCCAGTTCTAGGCTCACAGATGACTCCAGCAGTCCTCAGACAAGTGATGTAAGAGAAAGGCGAAACATGCTGAACCTGGATGAAGGCCGATTCCTGTCGATTCAGTCCGGTGCCGTGGCCCAGGCCGCGGAAATCCGCGCGGCGGTGCGCGAGCTTCAGGGCGAGGGGCTGCGAAATGTGTTCTTCGTAGGCGCTGGCGGCGCCGGCATCTTGATGCAACCGGCGTTCGATCTGCTCCGACTTAGTTCCGCTGTGCCCTGCTACCTGGAATACCCCGCAGAGCTGATCGAAATCGGTGCGACCAACCTTGGAGCCGGGTCGCTGATCGTCATGCCATCGCTGTCGGGTACGACCAAAGAGTCAATCGAAATCATCGACTACGTCCACGAACGCGGCGCCAAGGTGCTGGCCATGACTGGGAACAGCGGCAGCCCGGTCGCCCAGGCTGCCGACTTCTCGATCGTCAATCCGGCAGCCGACGACACCTCGAGCGAGTCCTTCTACATTCAGTCACTGATCCTGGTTAAGGCCCTGACCGACAGCGATGCCGACTTCGATCAGCTCGTCAGCCAACTCCAACTGCTACCTCAGGCGCTGTTGGATGCCAAGGCTGAGTTCGAACCACGAGCCCAAGAGTTGGCCAAGATGTTCGCCAGCCACGAGAACTACCACATCTTCACTGGGGCGGGTAGTTCCTGGCCGCAGGCCTACTACTTCGCGATGTGCATCCTGGAGGAAATGCAGTGGATCCGAACCCGCCCGGTGCACGCGTCGGACTTCTTCCACGGCACCCTGGAACTCGTGGAGAAGGGCGTCAGCCTGATCGCACTGAAGGGTGAGGACGGCACCGGTGCGCTCATCGAACGGATCGAAAGATTCGCACCCCAGGTAACCGATTCGTTCACGCTCATCGACACCACCGAATTCACCCTCAACGGTCTGAGTGCCCAGACCCGGGCACTCGTGTCGCCAGCCGTGTTGGCCACCGTCTGTGAGCGATTGAGCGTGCACATCGAGCATGAGCGCCGCCACCCACTGACCGTTCGCCGCTATTACCGACGCATCAGCTACTGATTCGGGGAAAATGCAGGCTATGGCCCGCCCACATGTTGCGGTCGTCGGTGACAACACCGTCGACCGCTTCCTCGACACCGGCATCGACCTGGTTGGCGGAGATGCGCTGAACACCGCAGTCCACCTCTCGATGCTCGGCGCCGATGCGTGCTATTTCGGCGCTGTCGGCACCGATCAGCCCGGCGAACTGGTCTTGTCCCAAGCACGTCTTCGTGGCGTGGATATGCGGGGAGCAATCCAGGTTCCTGGACCGACAGCCCTGACGACCATCCGGGTGTTAGCCAACGGTGATCGCCGCTTCGAGAGTGAAGACTTCGGTGTGACCGCCGACTACACCCCTGACCAGGAAGCGCTGGCACGTATCGCCAGCACTGATTGGGTGCACCTCGGCATGCTGGGTCACGCAGACCCGGTGCGAGCCGAACTCGTCCGGATTAATCCCCGGCTTCGAATCAGCCAGGACTGTTCCGTGGCACAGGGGTTCGACCATCTTGCTGTGGCATTCCTCTCCGCGGACATGATCCAGGATGACCCCCCAGCGGCTGCGACTCGGGCGCTGAATGCCGGGGCCCGACTCGTGGTGGTCACGTTGGGCGCCCGAGGGGTCTTCGCTACCGACGGCACCAGCCAGTGGCAGTTCCCTGCCACCCCGCTGGTGGTCAGTGATGCCACCGGGGCAGGGGATGCATTTATGGCTGGATTCATCGCGGCCACCCTTGCCGGCGGGAACATCGTTGAGGCGCTGGCGGAGGGCCAGCAACGAGGCGCCTATGCCTGCGGCTTCCTCGGTGGCTGGCCCCAGACAGCCGCTGACATCGCTAGCCACGGCTAGCAATCTCTTGCGATCCTGTCAGGGAAGGCACCCTGCGCGGGGGTTCATCGGAGCAGTCGATGGTGGCCGTGCCGTCCGCCGACCTGCCCGACAGGCGCCAGGACCGCGCCGGGCCCGTCCCGATTGCTGGGGCGGGCCCATTTTTCATCCTCTAGGCTGGGCGCCGTGCAGAGCGACCCCGGACTGGAACAACTGCGCGGCTCGATCGACAATCTCGACGCCGCAATCATCTGCTTGCTCGCCGAACGCTTCAAGGTGACCAAGCAGGTCGGGGTGCTGAAGAAGGAGCGCGGTCTGGCCGCGGCTGATCCCGAGCGCGAAGTTCAGCAGATCGCCCGACTGCGCCGGTTGGCTGAGGCGGCCAATCTCGACCCCGAGTTCGCCGAGAAGTGGTTGACCTTCGTGGTCTCTGAAGTAGTTCGCCACCACGAGGCGATTGCTGCAGAGTAGCCATACCTGTGGCTTGGGCGGTGATCAGCGCTCCGCGCCCAGCACGACCCACGCATCGCCTCGGATGCGGAACCACAAGAAGCCCCAACGAATCACCATGAAGGCGATGAACGCCGCCCACAGCACTGCCATCGCCGTTGGGACACCCAGCCCGACCAGGGCTGCAGTATTCCAATGGACAGCCAGAATCAACGGCAGATAGAGCGCAAGAGTCGCCGCCATCGCCTTGGCCAGCCAGCGCCCATCCCCGGCCCCGATCAGCACCCCGTCCACAACGAACACCAGGCCCGATAGCCACCCGGAGACCCCGACCACCACCAGGCTCGCGGCCAGCGCGGCCCGCACTGCTGGATCGGTTGTGAACAAGGCCGGCAGGACCCCATGCAGCCCGGCCAGCACCAGGCCCAGACCCAGACCTCCCCACCCGCCCCAGCGCAGCATGATCTGGGTGGCCGAGCGCGCTGCGGCCGCGTCCCCAGCGCCAAGAGCCTTGCCGGTCAGCGCCTGCGCAGCGATGGCCAGGGCATCCAGGGCGAAGGCTTGGAACGTCCACACGGTGGCGGTCACCTGATGAGCTGCCAGGGCAACGTCACCGAGCCCGGCAGCCACCCAGGTGGTGACCAGCAGAATCGCCCGCAGCGACAGCGTGCGGATCAACAGTGGCACTCCGGTTCCGACCGCGCGCAGCACCCGTCCCAGTTCGGGACGCAACCCGGCCCGCTCGCGGCGAGCCCTTCGTGCCAACACCACCACCAGCGCAGACGCCATCGCGGTCTGAGCGAACACCGTGCCCCAAGCGGATCCAGCGATCCCCCAGCCCCAGCCAAGAACGAACAGCAGATTCAACACGATGTTTGCGCTGAAGCCGGTTACTGAGGCCACCAACGGAGTCCGGGTGTCCTGTAGCCCGCGCAACGCTCCGGTGGCGGCCAGGGCGACCAACATGGCCGGGATCCCGGCCGCCGAAATCTTCAGATAGACCGCGGCTTGGGCAAGCACCGCTTCCGAGGCGCCGAACACCGCGCACAACGGGACCGCTGCCAACCAGACCGGAAGCGCGACCATCACTCCCAGCCCCAGCGCCAGCCAGACCCCGTCCAGCCCGTAGCTGATCGCTGCCCGCTTCGCGCCAGCGCCCACCTGACGGGCCACGATCGAGGTGGTGCCGTAGGCGAGAAAGACGAACAGATTGGCCGCCGTGAGCAGGATCGCGCTGGCCACGCCCAGCCCGGCCAGTTGCGCAGTGCCCAAATGCCCGACGATCGCGGTGTCGGCCAGCAGAAACAGCGGCTCAGCGACCAGGGCCAGGAAAGCGGGCACTGCCAGTGCCAGAATCTCCCGGGTTTGGTTGGTGGCAGGCACCGACCAAACCTAGCCGGGCGCTGAGACTATGGCCCACCTCACCGCACGCTCCGCTCCCTCCCCCAGCTCTGGGGCTCAGGATCAAAGCGAATGTGCGATTTTCGTTGCTATCTGCCGTCCAGCAAGCCCCTGACACATCCCCCTGTTCGAAATTCGTCGCTTGAGCCTCCTGCCAGGGCCCTCGTTGCGACGAATTTCGAACACCCGTTGCTATGGCCGCCCCGCAAGCCCGCCATAGCGACGAAAAGCGCACACCTTCCGATCAGCCCCGCCAGCCGTAGACCAGCAGCGAGTAGGCGGCGACGGTGATCTCGGCGCTGGCCTGCAGGCCGTCATGGTCATCCTCGACCGCCACAACGTCGCTGCTGTGGTGATCACCGAACGCGTCGGAGTAGATCTTGGCATCGCTGTTCAACAGCAACTGCCACTTACCCGAGGCCGGAAAGCCGATTCGGTACCCACCGGTCTCGGTGTTCGACAGGTTCACCACCACCACGACATCGTCACCGACCCCGTGTTCGCGCCAGCGCTGGAAAGCGATCAGGTTCGCCTGATCATTGTTGTGAAACACCTCGATCCCACCACCGGTGAGGCCCGCCGAGCTGCCATCGCGGTTGAGCCTCAGCCGGATCAGGTCGCGATACAGCTTGACGATCCCGTGAAAGGAGTCATCTTGGTCCCAGTCCAGAGCGACGGTGTCGCGGAACCAACCGCCTTCCAGAAACTCCTGCCCCTGGAACACCATCGGGATGCCCAGGGCGGTCAGCACAAGGCCGGCGCCGAGGGTCGATCGCTTCTGAGCGAAGTACCCGGTGGGGTCGCCCGGGTCGATCTCCTGAGGCACTCTCGCCTTGCCATTGGCCACTTCGTCATGGCTTTCGGTGTAGACCACCCGGGCGAAGGCATCGCCGTAGGAGTAACTGATTGCCTCGGCCACCTCGGCGGTTGAGCGGTACTTGTCGTCGGCCAGAATGATCGCCTCGCGCACCGGATGGACGAATCGAGCGTCCCATTGGGCGTGAAAGGCTGCCCCCTCAGGACCAGTACTGCTGATGGCCGACAATGAATGCAGATCCTCTGCGATCAGGATCTTGCGTGGATATTTGGCCCGCACTTCGGTGTTGATCCAGCGACAAAGGCTCCAGCCCTCGGGGATATCGGTACTGGTGGCATCGACGCTGCGCATGTAGGGCGTCATGTCGTAGCGCAGGCCGTCGAGGTGGAAGCTCTCCAACCAGTTGAAGGCGTTGTCGCGGATGAACTGACGCACCTCGCCGCGTCCGTAATCGGGACGGGTATCGCCCCACGGAGTGGCTGAACGCCAGTCGTTGAAGAAATAGATGCCGCCCTTGCCGTTCTGTGACCAACCGTCGAACTGCCACAGGTTCAAGTCCGTGGGCCCGAAGTGGTTGTAGACCACATCCAGGATCACCGCAAGGCCCACACGGTGGGCCTGCTTCACCAGGTTCTTCAAAGCGTGCGGGCCGCCGTAAGCGCTTTCGACGGCGAAGATGTGCGCCGGGTTGTAGCCCCAGGAAACATCGCCGGCGAACTCGGCCACCGGCATCAACTGGACCGCATTCACCCCGAGTTTGACCAGGTGAGCCAGCCGCTGGGCCAGCTTGTCCAAGCCGGCGACCTGGCCGTCCCTGGTGGCCGCATACGTGCCGGCGTGCAACTCATAGATCACCAACTCGTTGAGGAGGGGCGGGGTGAAGTCATCGCCTTCCCAATCGAAGGCAGCGTGATCGTAGATCACCCCGTTACCCACCGAATTGGTCACCTGTGCGGCGTAGGGATCCACCCGCTCAAAGCTCTGGTCGCCGTTGTGCAGCCAGAACTTGTAATCCTGGCCCGCCACCGCCTCGTGGACGTAGCCGTACCAGTACCCGTCGCCCTCAGCGGCAAGGGGTGCGGCCGCCGTGTCCCAATCGTTGAAGTCGCCGATGACCGCCACCGAATCTGCGTTCGGTGCCCACACTCGGAACCCGACGCCGCCAGGAGCCACCATGGCGCCCATCCCGGCCAGAACCTGCTGGTCCATGCCGTCTCCCTCCACTGGTTCGATGCCCAACCTAGCGGCGCCCTAAACTGGCCGGGTCCCGTCCCGTCTCAGGGGGTTCGATGTCCACCACGCCGGTCAGCGCGCTGCGCTCACCCGGTGTTTGGGTCGGATTCGTCGGTACCTTCTTCATCGCCTGGGGATCGTGCAGCCCGGAGTTCTCCTTCGACCCGCACGGCTGGCCGTCGGCGGTCATCAACACCATCGGCAACCTGGCCGGCCCTTTCGCCCTGGATCGCTTCTTGATCGTGATCGGCTCGATCGCCCTCACCTGGGGTTGGTGGCACGTCCGTCCGACCGGTGACCGCCCGGCCGTGCACGCAGCCACCACGCTGGCGCTGTGGAGCCTGCCGCTGCTCCTGGTGCCTCCGGTACTCAGCCCCGACGCCGCCCTGTACGCCGACCTGGGCTGGACGCTGTCCACCGGCGCCAGCCCGTATCAGGTGGGGCTGGCCAGCAGCGGCGGCCCGTTCGTCGGACAGGTCGACCAGCTCTGGGCCGGCTCCGGGGTGGCCTATCCCCCGCTGACTTTGCGACTGGCCCAGCTGATGGTGATGCTGGCCGGCTTCCACCCGTACTGGTCGATCATCGCGATGCGGCTGCCGGCCCTGGCCTCTGCAGCGGCGATGCTGTGGCTGGTACCACGGATCGCGCCGCTGGTGGGCGTGGCCAAACGCAGCGCGGTTTGGCTGGGTGTCCTCAACCCGCTGTTGGTGCTGCACTTCATCGGCGCCGGCCACAACGACGCCCCGATGGTGGCGGCCACTCTGACCGCGATCTGGGTGGTGCTGCGCTGGCCGAAGTGGTGGTCGCAGTTCCTGCTGGGGCCGGCCCTGGTGGGGGTGGCGATTGCCCTGAAACAGCAGGGCGGCCTGGCGGTGATCGCAGTGGCCGGGCTACCGGTGGCTGCACTACTGGCCGAACTGGGGCTGCGAAGACGACTCTGGCTGCTCGGCTGGCGCACAGCCGTGGTCACCGCGGTCGCCGCGGCGGTGTTCGTGGCGATCAGCCTGGTCAGCGGTCTTGGCTTCGGCTGGGTCAACTGGCTGGATCTGATGGGCCTGGCCGCGACTCCGGCTCCGTTGGCCCTGCTGGCCAAGTTCGGCGCATTGATCGCCCAGGCCGCTGGGGGTTCCTACACCGGCTTCCTGATGGTCGCCGGGCGGGTGACCACCGTAGTCCTGCTGATCGTCCTGGCCTGGATCGTGATCAGATTCAGCGACCGTCCACTCGCAGTGGTGGCCTGGGGGTCACTGGCGATTTCGGTGCTCGGGCAAGCGCTGCACCCCTGGTATCTGCCGTGGAGTCTGGCTCTACTCGGACTGATTCCGATGACCCGGCGGCAGCGGTATGCCGTCTTCGGCTTCGCCATCGCCTTCTGCATCTGGAACGGCTTCCAAACCGTGATCTGGCACGGAAAATACTGAACCTGGTTCAACCGTGACAAGATCGAAGACATGCGAGTAGCCATCGGTGGCGCCACGGGCCTTTTGGGCACCGCGTTGAGCCGAAGCCTGGCCCGCAACGGTCACGAGGTGGTACGCCTGGTTCGCGGCACCCCCCAAGCGCCGGACCAACGCCGCTGGGATCCTGAGGCCGGCCGGATCTCCAAGCCCGGCCTGGACGATGTGGACGCCGTGGTGAACCTGGCCGGCACCCCGATCGCAGGCGCTCGTTGGACCAGGGAACGTAAGGCGGCAATCCGCCGCTCCCGAGTCACCTCAACTTTGACCATCGTCACCTCCCTGACCCCCGACGGTCGCTGCCAGCGGCTGCTCAACGGCTCAGCGACCGGCTTCTACGGCGATACCGGATCGGCGATGGTCGATGAGCTTTCCCCGGCCGGGCGCGGTTTCCTGGTCCGGGTGGTGCAGGACTGGGAGGCTGCGGCCACCCATTCTCCGGTTTCCACCGCCGTGCTGCGCACCGGACAAGTGCTGGCCCGCGAAGGCGGTTACCTGGCCGCGATCTGGAAGCTTTTCGCTGCCGGACTGGGCGGGCGAATGGGTGATGGTCGCCAGTTCTTGAGCTGGATCAGCCTCAACGATCACGTCCGGGCGATGGAATATCTGCTCACCAGCGACCTCACCGGCCCGGTGAACCTGGTCGGTCCCCTTCCGGTGACCAATGCCGAGTTCACCAGAACCTTCGCCGACTTCCTCAACCGGCCGGCCGTGCTACCGACTCCACTGCCTGCGCTGCGGCTGCTGTTCGGTTCGGACTTTGTCCGCGAAGCAGTGGTCGCCGGCCAACGGGTGCAGCCGGCCAAACTGGTCGAAGCAGGCTTCGGATTTGAGCACAAGACCCTGGCCGAGGCCTTGGCCGGGCTCGGTTGAGCACTGCGCAGCGGAGATAGACTGACCACTCGTTACCCGACAGATTGGTGGCCTGTGTCCCTCCCCTTGTCTCCTTCCGGTGTGCCGGAACCGTTCGCGGCTCTGGGTTTGACTTTCGACGACGTCCTGCTGCAGCCCAATGAGTCCGATGTCATTCCGTCCGCGGCCGACACCACCACCTTGGTGAGTAAGCGGATTACGTTGCGGCTGCCGCTGCTGAGCTCGGCAATGGATACCGTCACTGAGTCCCGAATGGCGATCGCGATGGCCCGTGAGGGCGGTATGGGCATCCTGCACCGCAACATGAGCGCAGAAGACCAAGCAGGCCAGGTTGACCGGGTCAAGCGCTCCGAAGCCGGAATGATCGACCAACCGATCACCACCACCGTCGATGCCACCATCGGCGAAGTGGATGAGATGTGCGGCCAGTTCCGAATTTCCGGAGTGCCGGTGGTCGACTCCGACATGTTGTTGCTCGGCATCGTCACCAACCGCGACATGCGTTTCGAGGACAACCCGAATCGTCCGGTCGGCGAGGTCATGACCCGGATGCCCCTGGTCACCGGATACCCGGGGATCAGCTCCGAACAGGCGCTGGCCCTGCTGGCAAAACACAAGATCGAGAAGCTGCCGCTGGTCGACGATGCGGGCAAGCTGCGCGGCCTGATCACCTTGAAGGACTACGTGAAGTCCGACAAATACCCGTTGGCCAGCAAGGACGCTCAAGGCCGGCTTCGGGTCGGGGCGGGAATCGGCTTCTTCGGGGACGCCTGGGAGCGGGCGATGCTGCTGGTAGACGCCGGCGTGGACGCCATCGTCGTCGACACAGCCCACGGCCATTCCCAGGGCGTGTTGGACATGATCCGTCGGCTGAAGGCCGAGCCGGCCGCAGCCGAAGTCGACATCATCGGCGGCAATGTGGCTACCTACGCCGGGGCGAAGGCCCTGGTCGAGGCCGGTGTCGATGGCGTCAAGGTCGGCGTCGGGCCGGGCTCGATCTGCACCACCCGAGTGGTCGCCGGAGTCGGCGTTCCGCAGGTGACCGCGATCTGGGAGGCCGCGCAAGCCTGTCGTCCGGCAGGGGTTCCAGTGATCGGCGACGGTGGCCTGCAGTATTCCGGTGACATTGCCAAGGCGCTGGTGGCCGGAGCTGACTCGGTGATGCTCGGCTCACTGTTGGCCGGCTGCGAGGAAAGCCCCGGTGAGCTGGTGTTCATCAACGGCAAGCAGTTCAAGTCCTACCGCGGGATGGGGTCCCTCGGCGCGATGGCCAAGCGCGGCCGCGCGATGTCCTACTCCCGCGACCGGTACTTCCAAGCCGACGTCGAGGGCGACGACAAGCTCATTCCCGAAGGCATCGAGGGCCAGGTCGCCTATCGTGGCCCGCTGTCAGCGGTGGCCTACCAGCTGATCGGTGGCTTGCGGCAGTCGATGTTCTACACCGGCGCGTCCACCATCGAGGAGTTGCACGCGAAGGGTCGTTTCGTCCGGATCACCGCCGCCGGGCTGCGGGAGTCACATCCGCACGACATCCAAATGACCATCGAGGCTCCCAACTACTCGGCACAGAACTGAGGATCTGATGACCATGATCGAAATCGGTCGTTCCAAGCGCGCCCTTCCGGTGTTCGGCTTCGACGACATCGCGATCGTGCCCACCCGTCGTACCCGGGGCATCGAAGAGGTGAACCTGAACTGGAAGATCGACGCGCTCACCTTCGAGTTCCCGATCGTCGCCGCCCCGATGGACTCGGTGATGAGCCCACAGACCGCCATCGCAATGGGCAAACTGGGTGGCCTGGGCGTGCTCAACCTCGAAGGCCTGTGGACGCGCTACGCCGACCCCGTGCCGCTGCTGGAAGAACTGGGCGACATCGAGGATCAGGTGGTGGCCACCCGACGGATGCAGGAGCTGTACGCCGAACCGATCAAGGCAGAACTGATCACCGAACGGATGAAGCAGATCCGCGACGCGGGCGTGCCGGTGGCCGGGTCGCTATCGCCGCAGACCTGCGCGGAGTACGCCAGTGTGGTGGAGAAGGCCGGGGTTGACTTCTTCGTGATCCGCGGCACCACGGTTTCGGCCGAGCATGTCTCCAAGATTTCGGAGCCGCTGAACCTGAAGGAGTTCATCTACGAACTCGACGTGCCGGTGATCGTGGGCGGCTGCGCCACCTACCAGTCGGCGCTGCACCTGATGCGGACCGGTGCGGCCGGCGTGCTGGTCGGCTTCGGCGGCGGCGCCACCAAGCGCACCCGCAACGTGCTGGGTGTCGAAGTGCCGATGGCCTCGGCTTTGGCCGATGTGGCCGAAGCGCGCCGCGACTACCTGGACGAGTCCGGTGGCCGCTACGTCCACGTGATCGCCGACGGCGCCCTGGGCAAGTCCGGCGACATCGCCAAGGCGATTGCTTGCGGAGCCGACGCGGTCATGGTCGGCTCTCCGCTGGCTCGCGCCTGCGAGGCTCCAGGCAAGGGCTACCACTGGGGCCCGGAGGCCTGGCATGCCACTCTGCCGCGCGGCGAGCGGGTCAAGTTCGGCGCCGTGGGCACTTTGGAAGAGATCCTGCTCGGGCCCTCCCATGTGGCTGATGGCACGATGAACCTGGTCGGCGCATTGCGCCGGGCGATGGCTACCACCGGCTACAGCGAAGTCAAGGAGTTCCAGCGGGTCGAGGTCGTCGTCCACCGTTGAGCCGGCGGCGTTCATGACACCGGTGGAGTTGACGCTGACGGTTGCGCTGGTGGTGTTGACCGGCGTAATCGTCGTGCTGCTGGCGGCCCTGCGGCGCGCGCAGATCTCGCGGCGTTGGGCGCTGGCTGCCCGGGCATCTGCGGTGGAATCCCAACAGCGGATCGCCGAGCTGGCGGTAGCGGCTGAACGGCTGCGGATCTTACGGGAGATGCATGATGTGATCGCCCACTCCTTGGCCATCATGATCGCCCAGGCCGACGGCGGCAGCTATGTCAGCGGCGACGCCGACGCCGCCAAGCGGGCCTTCACCACCATCGCCGAAACCGGACGCGGCGCCCTGGCCGACACCAGGCGGATCCTGGGCATCCTGAAGCACAATGGCGACTCCACCCCCGAGCTCACCCCCGCTGCCGAAACCGGCCTGGACGCGCTGGCAGCCCAGTATCGCGATGCCGGCCTGGCCGTCTCCCTGATCCGGGTCGGTGAGCCCCGCGGCCTGCCCGCAGGTACCCGGACGGCGATGCACCGGATCACCAAGGAAGCTCTGACCAATGTGCTCAAGCACGCCGGAGCGCGGGCCAGCGTGATCATTACCGAGAACTGGCGTGAGGAAGCTGTCACCCTGACCGTGACCAGCAGCGGCGGCACTCGGGCCAAGGCCATCGACCCGGTGACCGGGGAATCTTTGCCCGGGGTCGGGCTGGGCCTGATCGGCATGCGGGAACGCGCCCAGCTGCTGGGGGGCACCCTGGCCGCCGGCCCCACCGATACTGGGTTCCAGGTGCGCGCCGACCTGCCGTTCCGTTTGGAGGAGGAATCGTGACCACTACGCCCGCTGAGCAACCTGCAGCTCCGATCAGGGTGGTGCTGGTTGATGATCAGCAGCTGGTCAGCGCCGGGCTGGCGATGGTGATCGAGGCCCAGCCCGACATGGTCGTGGTCGGACAGGCAGTCGACGGGCTGGCTGCAATCACCCTGCTGGCGCACCTGGAGGCCGATGTGGTCTTGATGGACGTGCGGATGCCCGGCCTGGACGGTATCGAGGCCACCCGGCAGATCCTGGCCCACGCCGATACGGCCGATCGTCCAGCTCCGAAGATCGTGATGCTGACCACCTACGACTTGGACGAATACCTGCTCACTGCGATCAGCGCGGGCGCGTCCGGCTTTCTGTTGAAGAACGCGCCGCCCACCGATCTGCTGGGCGCGATCCGCACCGTGCACTCCGGGGATGCAGTGATCGCCCCCTCAGCGACCAGGAGGCTACTCACCCATGTCGCCACCGGCGGCCCGGCCGTACCCGACCCGAAGCTGAACTGCCTCACCGAGCGTGAGACCGAGGTGCTGGAGCTGATCGCCCAGGGCCTGTCCAATGCCGAGATTTCGGCCCGGCTCTACCTGTCCGAGACAACGGTGAAGACCCACGTACGCCACCTCCTGGCCAAGCTGCGCCTGCGCGACCGGGTACAGGCGGTGGTTTTCGCCTACGAGTCGGGGTTGACCCGGACCCGGACCCGGACCAACCCCTGACCGGGCCGGTTCAGGCCACCCGAGTGCCGCGCGGGAGCGGCCCGTAAGGAATCTTCAGTCTCCGCACTGCCCCCCAGAAGAAGATCGCCCCGATCAGCACGTGCACCCCCAGGCCCCACGGCCAGATCGGCGTTTCCACGTTCACCGGACGGACCTTCACCGGGCTCACAGTCACCGGGGCTCCCGAGCTGGTGGTCACTGTGGCATTGCCCTCATTGTCATAGGTGACCCGGTAGCCGGGCAGGCCGTCGTAGTACTGGGAGCATTCGTCCTTCTCAGTGGCCGGTACTTGACTCATCTTGCTTACCACCCACCGGACCGCCGCCAACGGATCGGAGCTCCGGCTCAGGTACCCGGTGAGGTTCTGCGCAGCTCCTGGCGGCAACGGAGCCGCATCGGCCACCACGACGAACGGATTGGCCGCCACCACCCACCAGACCAGGTCTATCCGGCTGGTGTCATCGGTCCGCTCGTACCAGGTGCATTTGTCGACCGGCGCCGCCGGCGGGTTGGCGTCGGGGTCCTTCTGGTTGGCTTCGGCTGCCTGCTGCTCGTATTCGGCCTGTACCTGCGGGGTCAGGCCCCAGACCCGGACGGTCATCGGCTGTATCACCAGCACCGCCGACAGCCCCAGCACGATCACGGTGACCACGCTGAGTGCCACCACGGTCAGGTAGGTGAGCATCGCCGCCCCGGCAGCCCGGGAGATCATTGCGGAGAAGCCCAAACCGATCGCGCAGACCACGGCGACCTCGGCGAACACCACCGCGAAAGTGACCGCGACCTGAAGCACCGAGATGTTGCCCAGCACCATCGCCCAAGCGATGAACGGCAGCGAGACCACCAGGAACACCGCCGCCGCCAGCCAAGCCGCAATCAGCTTTCCCAAGACGATTTCGACCGAGCTGAGGCGGGTAGCCTGCAGGGTGGCCAGCGTGCCCGCAGCCCGGTCACCGTTGATCGTGGTGGCGGTGAAAGCCGGCGCGATCATCAGCCCCAAACCGAGAACGAGGTAGGTAATCAGGCCGAAGGCCAGCGGGCCGGCCTGGAAGCCGGCCGGGTTGGTGCTCCCACTTTGTCGCACCAGCTCCGTTGCACTCCAGATCACCAAGCCGGTCAGGGAGCCGACCAGGACGAACCAACCGGCCAGCGCCCAGACCCAGCGCTTGGAGCGGATCCGCTGCTTGATCTCCAGCTCAACAACGGTGCGCAAGCCGTTCCAGGACAGCGACCAGGTGTTCATATCCGTTCCTCGTCCAGCGAAAGGTAGGCCTCTTCAAGCCGTCCGGACAGCGGTGCGACGGTGTGCAGGGACACCCCGGCCCCCACCGCTGCCCGGATCAGCTCACTGGCCGATTCGATGCCGACCAGTGGCACTGTTACTTCGGCCGCGCCGGGGCCTGGCACCCAAGGAATGCCGGCGCCGTCCAGGAATGAGCGCAGTTCAGTCGGATCCAAAGCCTCTAGTCGCCAGCCACGGCTGGTGGCCGCCGGCTGGGCAGCCTCTGCGACATCGACCGTGCGCCCCCTGGAGAGGAACACCGCGTGATCATAGAGCTCCTCCAGTTCGGCCAGCACGTGAGAGGAGACCAACACCGTCTTTCCCTGGGCAGCGAACTCACGCAGCAGATCGCGCAACTCCACTCGGGAGCGCGGGTCCAGGCCGGACGCGGGTTCGTCAAGCAGCAACACCGCAGGATCATGAACGAGTGCGCGGGCCAGACCGAGGCGCTGCTTCTGGCCACGGCTGAGCACGCGCGCGGAACGATCGGCGAACTCGCTCAGGTGCACCAGTTCAAGCACCTCGGCGACCCGTCTCCCAGTGGCCGCGCGGTCCAGGCCGTAGGCATGGGCGAAGGTGCTCAGGATCTCGGTGCAGGTGAGCGCATCCCAGGTACCGAAGACGTCGGGCATCCACCCGATCTGGGAGCGGGCGGCCAGATTGTGAGTGGCGACGTCGTAGCCGGCGATTTTGGCGATGCCCTCATCGGGAGCCAGCAGCCCGGAAAGCAGCAGCAACAAGGTGGTCTTGCCCGACCCGTTCGGGCCGATCAGGGCGGTCACCGCACCGGCGGGGGCAGTGAAGGTGATGCCGTCCACCGCGCGCACATCGCCGAAGGCGCGCTTGAGGCCTCTGGCTTCGATTCCCGGCGTTGGGCCGGGAGTCTGGTCGGTGACGTCATCAATCAGCACAGCGCTCATGACCTCAACCCTAGGCAGCGCGACCGCGATAGTGCCTCCTCCACCCGGGCCGATCGACTCATCCTTTCGGAGGATGCCGAACGCGGCTCCACCAGCCAAGGAGGAGCCGGCAGGGCGCAGTCGGTCAGGCCACCGTGGTGAGAGGTGTCGGGTGGGCTGGTTCATTGTCTGACTAAGATCGGGAGAACCGTGTTCACCAATGTCGAGGAGAATCAATGCGCATAGTACGCATCGCCATCGCCACCGCAGTTTGTTTGGCGGCGGTCACCCCCACCGCGGATGCGGTCACCATCGGTCAGCATTTCAACCTCAACGAGGCGAATTCCCAGACGAACGCCCCGATGAAACTGTCCGGGCCGAACATGCCCCAGACCTTTGGCTACGACAACGTCAAGAACAAGCTCTACGCCGCCCAGATGCAGAACGACAACAACTCTGGGGAGTCGACCAGGAAGGGCAACCTGCGAATCAGCAAGATCAATAGCTCCACCGCCAAGGTGGACAGCTACATCGTCCTCAACGGCTTTGGGCACGGCGTCTCGATCGGGGTGGAACCCAGCGGGAATGCAAACGCCTGGCTGTGGGTCGAAACGGCCGCACCGACGCTGGCCAAGGGCAAGGTCACCTTTGGCACCAGGATCGCGCGAGTCAGGTTCGCCAGCAAACACACCTTCGCCTACCAAAGCGGCACCATCGTGGAGAAGGACGAACACGGCAAGAAAGTCGCCAAAACCTCGGCCAAGGTGATCAGCGCCCTCGACCTCAGCGGCTTCACCTACAGCGGACTCTCTGTTGCGATTGACCCACTCACCGATCAGGTGGCGGTGCGGTATCGCACCGGCTCGACCAGTTCGCGATACCGCGTCTATGCCCGCGCCGACATTCTGGACGGCGGCTCGCTAACCAACCTTGCCAACCCCAGCCTCGCCGCCAGCACCTGGCCCTATGACGGCTCGACCAGTGCGAACTTCCAGGGGTACGCCCTCTGCAACGGCTGGATCTATACCCTCACCGGCAAGAAGGGGAAGAACAACGTGGCAATCGCAGCCATGAGCATCGATGGGGGCCAGCGCATTTCGGCGAAACAGAGCTACTCCGCACCGAAGATGACCAAATCCACGCAGGAGCCCGAAGGCATTGCGATTCGAGTGACCCCCGATGGCAAGCCGCACCTGCGCTGGGGCCTGGCCGGAGTATCCAGCGGATCGAAGAAGTTGATGATCTTCCAAAAGTCCACGATGTCCTGATCCGACACCGGCAAAAAAGGGTGGGTCGCCGCGAAATCGCAGCGACCCACCGTTGTGTTTGTCAGCTCAGTGGCTGTGACCGTGATCGTCTTCGTCATCGGCCGGCTTCTCGACCACCGCAGTTTCGGTGGTGAGCAGCAATGCCGCGATCGAAGCCGCGTTGGCCAGCGCCGAGCGGGTCACCTTGACCGGGTCGATGACGCCCTGCGCGAGCAGGTCGCCGTATTCCCCGGTAGCGCCGTTGTAGCCGAAACCCGGCTCCAGTTCGGACACCTTGGCGACAACCACCAGGCCGGCTTCGCCACCATTCTCAGCGATCCAACGCAGCGGCTCACCGATGGCCTTGGCCACGATGGAAACGCCGGTCTTCTCATCACCGGTCAGCCCAAGACCACCCACAAGCACGCGACCGGCATGCACCAGGGCGGAACCACCGCCAGCGACGATGCCCTCCTCGATCGCAGCCCGAGTCGCGGAGACAGCATCCTCAATGCGGTGCTTCTTCTCCTTGATCTCGACCTCGGTAGCCGCACCGACCTGAATCACACAGACGCCACCAGCGAGCTTGGCGACCCGCTCCTGCAGCTTCTCGCGATCCCAATCCGAATCGGTGCGCTCGATCTCGGCACGCAACTGGGCAACCCGACCGGCAACCTCCGCAGAGGAGCCAGCGCCCTCCACGATGGTGGTGTCGTCCTTGGTGACCACGATGCGCGCAGCGCGGCCCAGCACGTCCAACCCCACCTGGTCGAGCTTCAAGCCGACCTCGGGCGAAATCACCTTGCCACCGGTGAGGATCGCGATGTCCTCCAGCATGGCCTTGCGACGATCACCGAAGCCGGGGGCCTTCACCGCAACAGAGGTGAAGGTGCCACGGATCTTGTTGACCACCAGGGTGCTCAACGCCTCGCCGTCGACATCCTCGGCGATGATGATCAAAGTGCCGCCGGCACCGATGACCTTCTCCAGTACCGGGAGCAGGTCGGACATCGAGGAGATCTTCCCCTGATTGATCAGGATGTAAGGGTTCTCCAGAATGGCTTCCATGCGCTCGGGATCGGTGACGAAGTACGGCGAGAGGTAGCCCTTGTCGAACTGCATCCCCTCGGTGAACTTCAGCTCGGTGCCGAAGGTGTTGGACTCCTCGACGGTGATCACACCGTCCTTGCCGACCTTGTCGAAAGCCTCGGCGATCTGTGCGCCGATCTCCTCGTCGCGAGCCGAGATGGTGGCAACGTTCGCCATGTCGGCGGTGGTCTCCACGTCGCGGGACAGCCTCTTCAGCTCGTCCACGATGGCAGTGACTGCCGCGTCGATACCGCGCTTGAGCCCCATCGGGTTGGCGCCGGACGCCACCGCGCGCAGGCCTTCGTGCACCAGCGCCTGGGCGAGCACGGTCGCGGTGGTGGTGCCATCACCGGCTACGTCGTTGGTCTTGGTTGCGACCTCCTTGGCCAGCTGTGCGCCAAGGTTTTCGAACGGATCGGAGAGTTCCACCTCCTTGGCCACGGTCACGCCGTCGTTGGTGATGGTCGGGGCGCCCCACTTCTTGTCCAGGACGACGTAGCGTCCCTTGGGCCCCAAGGTGACCTTCACGGTGTTGGCGAGGATATCGACCCCACGCTCGAGAGAGCGGCGGGCCTCCTCGTCAAACTGAAGGAGTTTCGCCATGTGCTGATTCCTTACTTGGTAACGACAGCGAGGATGTCGCGGGCGTTGAGCAACAGGTACTCGCAACCGTCGTACTTGACCTCGGTGCCGCCGTACTTGCTGAAGATGACGACATCGCCTTCGGCGACGTCCAGCGGAATGCGGTTGCCGTTGTCATCGATACGGCCTGGGCCGGTAGCGATGACCTTGCCCTCCTGGGGCTTCTCCTTGGCGGTGTCGGGGATAACCAACCCGGATGCGGTGGTCTTCTCTGCCTCCAGCGGCTGAACGAGGATTCGATCCTCGAGCGGCTTGATCGTGACTGCCACGTCAAAACCCTTTCGTTCTACTGGGCCGGATTCGGCCCTGTGCGGTCAGGTGAATTGCGGCCTCGGCGTCGTCGCGGCTGCCTGAGGCTGATCTGGCACCCTCAGGGTGAGAGTGCTAAAGCGAATCTATACCGCCAGTTAGCACTCGTTCAACCCGAGTGCCAATGAATACGGCCAGAGCTCGGCCTTTCAAGGCACCTTCAGGGCGTTGCAGCCAAGGTCGGACGGCTCAGCCGCTTGACCACCAGCGCTCTCGCACCGGCCGGAGTCGGGGTCAATACCACCGTGGCCGGGGCCGAGCCCTTCGGCTTCAGCCGACGGCGCAACTCAGCCGGATCCACCTCGATGCCGCGGGTTTTGATCTCGACCGAACCAATGCCATGCTCACGCATCCAGGCCCGCAGCGCCCGCTCGTCATAGGGCAGCACCTCCAGCACCTCGAAGGCTTCAGCCAACGGCGTCGCCACGAACTGATCGGCACTCAGGTAGCCGATTCCCGGGTTGATCGCCCATCCACCCAGCAGTTCGGCCAATGCCGCGATGGCACCGGCCCGCAGCACCGCAGGATCGGGTTCGTAGAGAAGGCCACCGATCGCTGCCACCGGTGGCAGCACGCGAGCGCCGGCGTCCAGTTCGACTCCAGACGGCAGCAGCACTGCCGTGCGCGATCCCGGCTCCCCGATACCCGACCACAGCGAGGTTTCCACCAGATCGCCGGCATGACTCACCCAGGTGGCCGCGACTTCGGAGGGGATGAACCCCGACGGCAACCCCGGAGCAGCCTTCACGCAACCCAGGCGTCCGGCGAGCAGGTCGGTGGCAAAGTCCCACGGCGGCGCGAAGTCGGCAACCCGCCAGGTGCGTCCGCGTCCGGTGCGTCGGGCTGGATCGATGAAGACCGCGGTCGCCGCCACTGCCAGCTCATCGACGAGCACGGCTGCTGCGGAATCCTGCGATGTTCGGGTGGCGTCCCCACACACCACTCGCCCCCGCCCGGACAGGTTCGCCGCCGCGAACGTCGCTGTGACCGGATCGGCTTCGATCGCGACCACCTCAAGACCGGCATCTGCGAAGGCCAAAGCATCGGCACCGATGCCACACCCCACGTCCAGTACCCGTTTCGCGCCGGCCTGCACAAGGCGCTCGGCCCGCCAGCGGGCAACCTGGTGACGAGTGGCCTGTTCCAGACCGTCGGTGGTGAAGAACAGTTCTGCGGCTCTCGACCCGAATTTGGTCTTCGCCCGGCGCCGCAGTTTGGCCTGAGTCAGCACGGCCGCGGCCTGGTCCGGGGTCCAGTTGCGCCGGAGTCGCTGGGCAGCCGCGAGCGACTCCGGCTCAGCCTCAGCGCTCGCCTGCGCCAAAGCCGGCCGGGCAAGCTCTGAGGTCAGCCATTGGGCAAGTTCTGATTCCACACAAGCAACCTAGCCCGCTGCGTCCAGAACCGAACCCAAACCGGCCTTCCCCTCACGGATGCCGCGGCACCTCGCTCCATCGACCTATGCAGAGGGACTCGAGACGGCACTAACTCACAATTCGGTCCGACCACCCGGCGCAACCGGCCTCGCGATCCCTATGATTCCTCGCATGAAGGTCATGTCAAAGGTAAGCCTGACGATCGGGATCCTCGCGGTGCTGGTCGCCGCCGCCATCATGGGATGGGGATCGCTGGACATCTGGGGCAATATGCAGCCCAAGAACAGCATCAACCCGATCAATCCATTTCCGAGCCTGTGGATCGGGTTCGGCGTTGGCGTCCTGGGTGGCTTCTTCACCGGACTGGGCCTGGTCTCATCGCGCAAGGCCAAGAAAGTTGCGCAGCCAATAGAGGATCCGAAGGGCTGACCGAGGCCGGGCTCATCTCCGCGGCGCTCAGAACGCCGACCACCTGCTCAAACCCACGAACAGCATGATCCACAGCGCAGCCAGCACGAGCAGCGCGATCACCAGCCCGATCAACGCTCCCACCCCTTCATTGAGAACACCGTTCACGGTCACGGCCACAACCTGGCCCACGACCCCGACGAGCGGCACGGTGGCGCCCGAAACTCACCCATGTTGCGGCCAGGAACAGGCCCAGGTAGGCCAACACCAGCCCGCCTTGGCGTGCCTTCCAATAACCGAGGAAGCCAACTGCGGCGCAACTGGGCTGCAACCCAAACCCGGCCACTCCGCCGGGAATCGCGGTCTGCGCGGGAGTGAGCATGATCCCCCAATCACCGCCGGCTGGGACGCCGGGATCCTCAGTGAGCAGGCAGCCGATCCGCCCGATCGCTATCGCCAGCGCCACCGCCGGCGCGAAAAGGTCGCCGGTCGAGCTGCGATAGCCAGTGATCAGCTTGCCCGCATAGGCCCCGATCCAGGCGAAGAACAAGCCGGCCAGGACGATGCGGATGCCATCGGTCCACCACAACTGGATCGGCTCGTTCTGGCCCGGATCGATGAACTGGAACCAGGTGCCTAGCGGCGATGCCGAGAGCCATGAGGATCCCGTGCACCAGACCGCTACCTGCGAAGGGAAGTCCGATCATGGGCTAGCGGCTAGCGGGAACAGGTGCGGATGAGCGGGCTGCGGATGTGTCTAGACGGTGGGGCAACCTCTCCCAAGAAGCTGGCTGAGCTTGTCGAAGCCACCGGCGCAACCCTTCGACAGGCTCAGGGAACTCCGGTGGAAACAGCGGAACCCTTCGACAAGCTCGGGGAGCTGAGGCAGGCCACGGAATGACGCAAGCCCCCGGCCGCGATGGCCGGGGGCTTGCGATCAGCGATCTAGACGGCGGCAATAATGGCGTTCAGCTTCGCCGAAGGACGCATCACCGCATCGGTCTTGGCCTGATCGGGGCGGTAGTAGCCACCGAGGTCGACCGGCTTGCCCTGGACGGCGAGCAGTTCCTCAGCGATGTGCGCCTCATTGGCGACCAACGCCTCGGCTACCGGGGCGAACCGGGTGGCGAGTTCCGGATTCACCGTCTGCGCAGCCAACTCCTGGGCCCAGTAGGTGGCCAGGTAGAAGTGGCTGCCGCGGTTGTCGAGCTCGCCACAACGACGACTCGGCGACTTGTTCTCGTTCAGGAAGGTGCCCGTGGCCCGATCGAGGGTGTCGGCCAGCACCTGCGCGCCGGCATTGCCGGTGAATCCGGCCAGATGCTCGAAGCTGGAGGCCAGCGCCAGGAACTCACCCAGGGAATCCCAACGCAGATGGTTTTCCTTAACCAGCTGCTGCACATGCTTGGGAGCCGAACCACCCGCACCGGTCTCGAAGAGGCCACCGCCGGCGATCAACGGAACGATCGACAGCATCTTGGCGCTGGTGCCCAGTTCCATGATCGGGAACAGGTCAGTGAGGTAGTCACGCAGCACATTGCCAGTCACCGAGATGGTGTCCAGGCCCTGGCGGATGCGATCAATGGAGAACTTCGCCGCAGCGGAGGGCTCCATGATCGAGATCTCCAGGCCGGTGGTGTCGTAGTCGGCGAGGTAGGTCTTGACCTTCTCGATCATCACCGCGTCGTGGGCACGATTGGCGTCCAGCCAGAACACCGCAGGCGTCTTGGACGCCCGGGCTCGGTTGACCGCCAACTTGACCCAGTCGCGGATCGGGACGTCCTTGGCCTGGCAGGCGCGCCAGATATCGCCAGTAGAGACAGCGTGCTCCATCAGAACCTCACCCGAGCCCGACACGATCTGGACGGTGCCGTCGGCCGGAATCAGGAAGGTCTTGTTGTGGCTGCCGTACTCCTCAGCGGCTTGGGCCATCAGGCCAACATTGGGCACCGAACCCATGGTGACCGGATCGAACGCCCCGTTGACCTTGCAGTCAGCGATGGTGGCCTGGTAAATCCCGGCGTAGCAGGCGTCCGGGATCAAGGCGATGGTGTCGGCCTCGGCGCCGTCGGGGCCCCACATGTGGCCGGACTGGCGGATCATGGCCGGCATCGAAGCGTCCACGATCACATCGCTAGGTACGTGAAGGTTGGTGATGCCACGATCGGAATCGACCATCGCCAGGGCCGGGCCATCAGCGATCGCGGCGTCGATGGCCGCTTTCACTTTGGCGCCCAGATCGCCGGGCAGCTTGTCCAGGCCTTCCAGGATCGCGTTCAGACCGTTGTTGGGGTCCAGCCCAGCGGCAGCCAACTGCTCGCCGTAGGCGTCGAAGACCGGAGCAAGAAAGCGCTTGACCACGTGGCCGAACATGATCGGATCGGAGACCTTCATCATGGTGGCCTTCAGGTGCACGCTGAACAGCACGCCAGCGGCCTTGGCCGCAGCCTTCTGCTCGTCGATGAAGGCATCCAGAGCGGCGACATTCATGAACGTGCCGTCCAGCACCTCCTCGGCCAGGACCTTCACCGTGGTGAGCACCTTCGTGCCTTCGGCCGAAACAAGCTGAATGGTGACGGTGTCGGCGGCGGCCATCACGATCGACTTCTCGTTGGAGTAGAAGTCGTCGTGGCCCATGGTGACCACTTCGGTCTTGGAATCGGCACTCCAGGCACCCATGCGGTGCGGGTGCGAACGCGCGTAGTTCTTCACCGACAGCGGCGCGCGGCGATCGGAGTTACCCTCGCGCAGCACCGGGTTCACCGCGCTGCCCATCACCTTGGAGTAGCGGGCGCGCGCGTCCTTCTCGGCATCGGTGCTCGGGTCGTCGACGTAGTCAGGCAGGGCAAGGCCGAGCGCCTGCAGCTCAGCGACGGCCGCCTTCATCTGCGGCACCGAGGCCGAGACGTTGGGCAGCTTGATGATGTTGGCCTCGGGACGCTGAGCCAGCGCGCCGAGTTCGGCCAGATCGTCGGCCTGGCCCTGGCCTTCGGGGAGCAGGTCGGAGAAGGCGGCCAGAATGCGGCCGGCCAAGGAGATGTCGCGGGTCTCCACCTCGACCCCAGCCGCCCCGGCGAAGGCCTGGATGATCGGCAGCAACGAGTGGGTCGCCAACATCGGCGCCTCGTCGGTATAGGTGTAGATGATCTTGGACATTCGCAGATCCCTTCTGGCCAGCTCTCAATGCCGAACCATATTGGCTGGACGCAACAGCGGGCGAGTCAGCAGTTCATTCCTCACCCTCCAGCAAACAGCCTCCCACGGGCCGATCCTGCCAAGGTGAAACATCAGGACATGGCCGGCAGGCCCCGCTGAAGCTGGTTGAGCCTGTCGAAACCACCGAACGACCCCCCACCAAGCTCAGGGACCTTGGACCGACTCAGGGGGCTGAAGGCGCGGGGAGGGTAGTGCACGTCCAACCAGCCGGGGCGCCGTCGACGTAGGGCATCACCCCGTGGAAGGTCGGCCCGTCGGCGAAAACCAGCGGTAGCCAGTACCGATCGCCCTCCCACATAGGGAGTTGGCCGAGATGGTCGATGTCGTGCCAAGCCAGCGGGCCGTCATCGTTACACTCGGGAACGGTGCCGGTGTAGGCGTCCACCACGAAGACGAAGCCGAACCAATCCTCGCCACCGAGTCCGAAGCCGGGCCAAGAAATGGTGCCGCACAGTCGGGCAGAAGTCACCTCGATGTTGGCTTCTTCAGCCAATTCGCGACGCAGGCAGGTGTAGATGTCCTCGTCGGCCTCCAGCTTGCCGCCGAGACCGTTCCACTTGCCGGCGTGCTGATCGCCCTCGCGGCTGCGGTGTACCAGCAGCACCTGGCGACGATCTTCACTGAGCACGTAGCCGAGGGTGCCGATGATCGGGGTGAACATCGCCGACCTAGACCAAGACTGTCGAGATCGGCATTCCGGAATCGGCCCCGATCTCCAGCGAGGACGGACGCCGCCCAGCGCTGACCACTTCCGCGCCCAGCACCGCGATCATCGCCCCATTGTCGGTGCACAATCCCGGACGGGGCCGACGCAGAGTTACCCCGACTGCGGCCGTCCGCTCCTCCAGCAAGGCGCGCAGCCGAGAGTTGGCCGCCACTCCCCCGCCGAGCAACAAGGTGTCGACCCCGAGATAGCCACAGGCGTCGACAGCTTTGGCGGTGAGCACGTCAGCCACCGCCTCCTGGAAAGAGGCGGCCACATCGGCGATCGGCACTTCACGTTTGGCCACCCGCTCGGTCTCAACCCAGCGCGCGACTGCGGTCTTCAGACCGGAGAAGGAGTAGTTGAAACGGTGCTTGGCCTGATCCTTGCCTGCGGTCAGGCCGCGCGGAAAGGCGATCGCCTTCGGGTTACCTTCGGCAGCCAGACGATCGATCACCGGACCGCCGGGGTAGGCCAACCCGAGCACCCGGGCGACCTTGTCGTAGGCCTCGCCGGCGGCATCGTCAATCGTGGAGCCGACCTCGGTGATGTCGCCGGTGATGTCACGCACATGAAGCAGCGACGAATGCCCACCCGAGACCAGCAGCGCAGCGCAGGGTTGCGGCAGCGATCCATGGTCGATCAGATCGACAGCGACGTGGCCGATCAGGTGATTCAAGCCATAAAGAGGCTTGTTCAAAGCCAACGCCAAGGCTTTGGCCGCGCTCAGGCCGACCACCAGCGCACCCATCAGGCCGGGTCCGGCGGTCACGGCGATGCCGTCCACCTCAGCCAGGTCGATGTCGGCGGTCGCGCAGGCCCGGCGCAACGCCGGGATCAACGCTTGCAGGTGAGCGCGGCTGGCCACTTCGGGCACCACCCCACCGAAACGGACGTGCTCGGCCACCGAGGAGGCCACCTCGTTGGCGAGCAACTCGCGGCCACGAACGATTCCGATCCCGGTCTCGTCGCAGCTCGACTCGATACCCAGGATGAGCGGTTCGGTCATCGGCCCAACGCCCAACCGTCGATCTCTTCACCGATCAGGCGATGCATCACCACAGCGTCGAGACCCGGGCCGTAATAATCACGACGCCGACTGATCTGGTCGAACCCGAGCCGGTGATACAGCGACAGGGCCGAGGCGTTGTCAGTGCGCACTTCGAGCAGCATTCGGGTGGCGCCAAGGGCCTGGGCCCATTCCACCCCGGCACGCACCAGCGAGGCTCCCACCCCGCGTCCGCGCGCCTGGGGATGCACCACCACCCGATTCAGATCAGCCATGTCCTGGACACAACTGAAAGTGGCCACGCCCAGAATCTGGCCGTCGATATCGGTATGGGTCAGCACGCAACGGCCTTCAGCGGCGAGCTCTTCGGCCCAGGCGCTCGGCGACCATTGCTCCTCGTGGGCGAAGCCGTCCTGCTCGAGGGCGAGAATGCCGTCGAGATCGGCAACACTGGCATGGGTGATGATCATCGCGGTCCCATCATCGCAATCCGGGGCTGCAGCAGCGTGGACTTCCGGGTGGTGGGCACCTCCGCGTCAGGACGGCGCAGGTAGAGCGGCTCAAGTCCGGCATCGGCCAACCGATCGGCCGAGGACGCCATTCGCCCCGCGTCCAGCACGGCCGGGCCGACGCAGTCGCGTCCGGTGAGGGTGGCACCGGAGCCGGCCAGCGGCAGTTCGAGCACCTGATCAGGAGCGGTCACGAATGGTCCAGCCGTCCTGGCGCCGTCGGCGGCATAGGTGGCCCAGTAGACCTCTTTACGGCGGGCATCAGCCACCACCGCAAAATCGGGGGGAGCATCCCCTCGATCAGCCCAGGCCAGCGCAACCACGTCGAGACTGCACACCCCTCGCACGCCAATGCCGAGGGCTTCGGCCAAGGTCAAGGCTGCTGCCACCCCGACCCGCAGCCCAGTGAAGGGGCCCGGCCCAACACCGACCACCACCGAGGTGAGCTCGCTCAGAGCCACCCCGGCATCGGCGGCCACTTGGCGCACCAACGGCAGTAGTTGTTCGGCGTGGGCACGGCGGTCTTCGATCGCTGCACTCACCAGCACCTGGCCATCGCGAGCCAACCCCACGCGGACGTCAGCGGCGGTATCGATGCCGAGGATCAAGCTCACTTCGCCTCCAGCTCTGCGCGCAGGTTCGCCCAGCGTTCCCCGACCGCGGTCAGAAAGATCCAACGCGCCTCGTCGCTGGGATCGAGACTACGGCGAATGTCGATCTCCAGGCGGTCATCGCTGAGGCCCTCCGCCACGCCGGTGCCCCATTCGATCAAGGTCACCGAATCCTCAGCGGTTGCGTCGAGGTCGAGATCGTCCAGTTCTGCCGCCGAGCCCAACCGGTAGGCGTCCACATGCACCAGGGCCGGTCCGCCCACGGTGGAGGGATGCACCCGCGACAGCACGAAGGTCGGCGAAATCACCGCACCGGCCACCCCGAGCCCATCGCCCAGGCCCTGGGTGAGCGTGGTCTTGCCGGCCCCGAGGTCGCCGGCGGCGATCATTACGTCGCCGGCGCGAACCAACCGGGCAAGCTTGCGGCCAAGATTCTGGGTGTCTTCGGCGGTGGCTGCGGCGACGCAGACCGGCAGTTCGCGGGCCAGGCTGAGGCTGCTGCCATTACGGGAGGCCTCGACGAACCCGTGTCGATGCCACCACGACACAACCTTGGGGAACTCGGCGCGAGCGACCAACTCCACACTGCGCACCGACTCAAGAGTGAGTGCTTCCAGCACCACGGTGACCATCGCCGAGGCGATCCCCAGCCGCTGAAAGGACGGCCGCACCGAAACCCGGTGGATACCGGCGATTGCGGCCTCGATGCTGACGATCACCACCCCGGCCGGTACCGAGTCGACCAACGCCAACACCCCGAAGCCCTTGGCCAGCGCGGCCCGCACCTTGGCGGGAGTTTCGGTCAACGCCGGCGGCGGCGGCTCCACCTTGGGACGGCTGCCGAAGGCGTCCAGGATGACTTGGCTGATTGCTTCGGCATCGACGGCTTCGGCCCTCACCAATTGCAGCAGGCGTCCATCGCCGAGCGTGCTCTCGGCCAGCATGGTGTGCTGCATGCTGTGAACCTCCCCCACCGGACGGGCAACCGGGCGAACCGGATGATTCTATGCCAGCCACGCCCAGAACCGGATTTCCGCCCTTTCCAGCCAGTGGATGAGCACCACGCAGACACCCAACCGGTTTCCCGCCCTTATCCGCTCGCTTCTCCGCCTCAAAAGGGCGGAAACCCGGTCCGTCCTCGATCATCATGGCGTCGGGCGCCTGATAACGGCTGAAAGTCGGCTCAGGGCTGGTCGGTGACCTCGGCGATCCAGGCAGGTAAGCGACGGGCCAGATCCTGAGGTGGCAGTGGACCCGGATTGGCCGCCGCCACCATCGCCTGCGCGGAGGCTGCGGCGACTGCGGCCAGCGCCGGTTCCAGCCCGGCGGCCAACAGCGCGCCGGCGATGCCGGCCAGCACGTCCCCGGATCCGGCCTGAGCCGTCCAGCCAGGTCCTGGCACGGCCAACTGCACCGTGGCCTGTCCAGGGCTGGCCACGTACTGGGTGGCGCCCTTGAGGAGCACAGTGCAACCGGTGCGGTCGGCAGCCCGATGCACTGCGACCAGCGGGTCGGCACTCACCTCGGCCCGATCGATGCCGAGCAGGAAGGCCAGTTCCCCGGCGTGCGGGGTGAGCAGCACAGTCTCGCGGCCCTGGCTGGGTAAGTGACGCAGGCCGTCAGCGTCAACCACCATCGGCACACCGGTACCCATCGCCCAGGTCACCACCCCGACATCCTTGCGGTCGCCCCAGCCCGAGCCGATCACCAACGCCTGTACCCGTCCGGGCGCGGCCACCACATTCGGGAACACGTCGAGCACCCGCGAGGCGACTTGGGACGAACCGAGGTGGCGCACCATCCCAGCGCCGGCGTACATCGCGCCAGCAGCCCCCAACACGGCAGCGCCGGGATAATCCGGGGAGCCAGTGTCCAGGCCGACCACACCGCGGGAATATTTGTCGGAGCTGGCATCAGGGACTGGCCAGATCGCGGCCACGTCCTCGGGCTGCCATTGGCGGACGACCGGATTCGGCAGCTCCAAGCCGATGTCGACCAGCTCAATCTCACCGCAAGCCGAACGGGCCGGTTCCAGCAGCTGACACAGCTTGTAGCCGCCGAAGGTCACGGTCAGCTCGGCAGTGAAGTGCTCAGCTTCGACGAACGGCGGCTCTGGGGCCAGCCCGGACGGCAGATCGACTGCCACCACCGGGACCCCGGCCTGCCCGCAAGCCTGCGTAAAAGCGGCTACCGGCTGAGCCAACCCCGGACGTGATCCGATCCCGGCCACCGCGTCGACGACCACATTGGCCACCGCCAGCAGCGCGAGCGCCGCACCGGCGCTCACCTCACGCCCGCCGGCGGCCAGCAACGCGGCCCAACCCTCGGCGTGCACCGTCGAGCCGGTGCGCCAGCAGCTCACCTGAACGCCTCGCCCCGCTAGCCGTACCCCGGCATACAAGGCGTCGCCGCCGTTGTTGCCCGAACCGACCACCAGCAGCACCCGGGATCCGTAGGGCCGATCCAGCCGACGCAAGATGGCTGTGGCCAAGCCGGCGGCAGCCCGCTGCATCAGGGCGTCCGGGCCCACCACGGCAAGAGCGCGCTGTTCGGCTTGCCGAATCTGGTCGACGCGGTAGCCGTCCATCAGGACTCGCACACCACCATCGCTGCGGCCACGCCCGCGTCGTGGGTGATCGAAAGGAAGACGTTGGTCACCTTCAACTCGACCATCCGTGCGGCGACGGTTCCGTGACCGACCATATAAGGCTGGCCGGATTCGGCAGCCAGCACTTCCACATCGGTCCAGACCAGCCCGAGCGGAGCGCCCAATGCCTTGGCCAAAGCTTCCTTGGCCGCGAAGCGGCCGGCCAACCGCTCAACGGGGGCGTCCTGCTCAGCCTTGGTGAACAGGCGATCGAGCATGCCGACACGCTCAATCGCCCGGGAGAACCGGAAAACCTCGGTGATATCCAGTCCGATGCCGACGATCATGTTCCAGCCTCACTCCACCGTGACACTTTTAGCCAGATTACGGGGTTGATCGACGTCATAGCCCTTCAACGTGGCCAATTCACAGGCAAACATCTGCAATGGGACGGTCGCCACCAGCGGCTGCAGCAAGGTGGACACCTTGGGCAGTCGGAACAGCACGTCCGCGTAAGGAACCACTTCCTCGTCGCCGTCTTCGGCGAGGACGATGGTCAGCGCGCCTCGGGCGCGCACCTCCTGAATGTTGGAGACCACCTTGTCGTGCAGCTGATCTCGGCCCTGCGGCGGCACCACGATGAAGATCGGCACCCCCTCCTCGACCAACGCGATCGGGCCGTGCTTCAGCTCACCGGCCGGGAAGCCCTCAGCATGCAGGTAAGCCAACTCCTTCAACTTCAGCGCACCCTCAAGGGCGACCGGGTAACCGACGTGACGCCCCAGGAAGAGCACCGACTTCGCGTCGAGGAAGCGAACGGCGAGCTCCTTGATCTGGTCAAGGGAGTCGAGCACCTGCTGGATCAGTGGCGGGGTGGCGGCCAACTCCCTCATCACGGCGCGGATCTCGTCGCCGTACATGCTGCCGCGCACCTGGGCAAGGTAGAGACCCAGCAGGTAGCAGGCGGCCATCTGTGTGAGGAAGCCCTTGGTCGAGGCCACCCCGATCTCCGGACCGGCATGGGTGTAGATCACCGCGTCGGATTCTCGCGGAATGGTGGCGCCGTTGGTGTTGCAGATGGCGATCACCTTTGCCTTCTGCTCCCGGGCGTGCCGAATGGCCATGAGCGTGTCGGCGGTTTCACCGGATTGGCTGATGGTCACCACGAGAGTGGAGCCGGTGATGATCGGGTCGCGGTAGCGGAACTCACTGGCGATCTCGACCTCACAGGCGATCCGCGCCCAGTGCTCGATGGCGTATTTGGCCACCAACCCGGCGTAGTAGGCGGTGCCGCAGGCCACGATGATGATCTTGTCGATCGCTCGCAGTTCGGCTTCGGAAATACGCAACTCGTCCAGGGTCAGCGCGCCATCAGGGGTGAACCGGCCCAGCAGGGTGTCGGCCACCGCCTTGGGCTGCTCGTAGATTTCCTTGCGCATGAACCAGTCGTAGCCGCCCTTCTCCGCAGCTGACAGGTCCCAAGTGACCTCGAAGGGGTGGCTGGTCGCCGGCGCGCCGTAGAAATCTGTGACGGTGATCGAATCAGCGCTGACCTCGACCACCTGGTCCTGGCCGAGCTCGATGGCCGCCCGAGTGAACTCGATGAACGCAGCCACGTCGGAGGCGACGAAGTTCTCGCCTTCGCCCACGCCGACCACCAGCGGAGAGTTGCGCCGCGCCGCCACCAGGCGTCCGGGCTGGGTGGAGTCGATGGCTACCAGGGTGAACGCGCCTTCGAGCCGGCGACAGACCGAGCGCATCGCATCGGCCAGGTTGAGACCCGACGCGACCGTCTCCCCGAGCAACTGGGCAGCGACCTCGGTGTCGGTCTCGGACCGGAACTCCACTCCTGCGGCCTGGAGTTCGGCGCGCAGCACAGCGAAGTTTTCGATGATGCCGTTGTGGATCAGCGCCACCCGGCCGTTTGCCGAGACATGCGGGTGGGCGTTCAGATCGGTGGGGCCGCCGTGGGTGGCCCAGCGGGTGTGCCCGATTCCGGTGCCGACCTCGGGTAGCGGGTCGGCAGCCAGCAGCGCATCGAGGTTAGCGATCTTGCCAGCCTTCTTCCGTACGGCAATGCCGTCGGGAGTGACTACTGCGATTCCGGCGGAGTCATAACCGCGATACTCCATCCGCCGCAAGCCCTCCAACGCGACCACGGGGGCGACACGGGGACCGACATAGCCGATAATTCCGCACATAGCGGTCACTGTAGTGGGGTGAATGGCCCAGGCTTACATCGGCGGCCCCGGGGCCGCTGGGAGCAGAGGTGGAGATGACGTCAACCGGTGGGAGCTTCTCTGGTGCGCCAGAGGACAACCCCTACGGGCCTTACCTGACCCTGGACCGTCAGCATTGGGCGGCCCTGGCTGCGGCCCGCCCCGCAGCACTGGAGGAGGAAACGCTGGCCCGGCTGCGTGGCTACGGCGACCCGACTGATGCCGCCGAGGTGAGCGAGGTCTACCTGCCGTTGACCGATCTGCTCAGCCTCTACATCGAGCGAACCGGCGAGCTGTTCTCAGCCAGCCACGAGTTCCTCGGTCTGACCGGACGCCGCACTCCGTTCGTGATCGGGGTGGCTGGCTCGGTGGCGGTGGGTAAGTCGACCACTTCCCGCCTGCTGGCCGAGCTGCTGCGGCGGTTGCCCTCGCGTCCCCGGGTCGATCTGGTGACCACCGACGGATTCCTGCATCCCAACGCGAAGCTTGAAGCGCTGGGCCTGCTGGACCGTAAGGGCTATCCCGAGTCGTATGACCGCAAACGACTCCTGCAGTTCGTGATGGACGTGAAGTCCGGCGCCCCGCAGGTGAGCGCACCGGTCTATTCCCACCACGTCTACGACATCGTCCAGGACGAGACGATCACGGTGAACCGGCCCGACATCTTGATCATCGAAGGACTGAATGTGCTCCAGCCGGCCCGGCGTCGCGCCGACGGCACCAGTGGCCTTGCGGTCAGCGACTTCTTCGATTTCTCGGTTTATGTCGATGCCGCCGAGGCCGACATCCGGCAGTGGTATCTCGACCGCTTCAGGCACCTGTGGCACACAGCCTTTCGCGACCCGGAGTCCTATTTCGTCCGGTTTTCCTCCCTGAGCCAGGATGAGGCGAGCAAGGTGGCCCTGGACATCTGGGATTCGGTGAACGGCCCGAATCTGGAGCTGAATATCCGCCCAACCAGGGGACGCGCGACCGCGATCCTGCGGAAAGGGCCGGATCATCAGGTCAGTTGGGTGCGCATCCGCAAGGTGTGATGTCCGCGGATCGGCGGAATCCGCCTTTCCCCTCACACATCAACCCACTCCACCGCTATCCTGCCCTCGGAACTCCACCCAGGGGGATGGTTTGGGGTTCGAGGGGAAACCAGTGATTGAAATACTCACCAGCAATGACGCACGGATGGTCGTACTTCTTTGGGAAGAGACCAACCTGACTCGACCGTGGAACGACTCGCGCGCTGACTTTCTGAAAGCCATCAGCGGGCCGTGCTCGGCCGTGCTCGGCGTTCGTGAGGATGGGCACCTGGCCGGCACCGCCATGGTCGGCTACGACGGTCATCGTGGCTGGGTCTACTACCTGGCAGTGAAACCCGCCTACCAGGGCAAAGGTTTGGGTCGCCAATTGATGGCCGGTGCCGAGACCTGGCTGCGCCAGCACGGCGCCCCCAAGGTGCAGTTCATGGTGCGTTCGGAGAACGCCGAGGTGATCGAGTTTTACACCCACCTCGGCTACATCCCGCAGTACGTGCAGGTGCTGGGCCGCCGGCTCGACTGAACCTCAGCCGACGGTAGGCTCCAAGGTGAGCCGCTCACGCACGACACCGGCAAGCTTCTGAGCCACCGAACGCGCCTCAGCTTCGGTTTCGGCCTCCACCATGACGCGCACCAGCGGCTCAGTACCGGAGGGACGCAGCAGCACTCGGCCACGTTCCCCCAGCTCCCGGGCGGCTGCCGAAACGGCAGAGGTCACCACCGGATCTATCCCGGCGCGGGCCTTGTTCACCCCAGCGACGTTGATCATCACCTGCGGCAGCCGGGTCATGACTGCGGCCAGGTCGGCCAGCGTCCGACCAGTGCGGGCCATTCGGGCGGCCAGATGCAGCGCGGTCAGCACCCCGTCGCCGGTGGTGGCGAACTCGCTCATGATCACGTGCCCGGACTGTTCACCGCCGAGGGCGAAGCCGTTGGCGTTCATCGCCTCCAGCACGTAGCGGTCGCCCACCTTGGTCTGATCGACGTGGATGCCAACGGCGGTCATCGCGTGCAGGAAGCCGAGATTGCTCATCACCGTTGCCACCACGGTGTCCGAATGCAGCGTCTGGGCCTCGCGCATCGCCAGAGCCAGAATCGCCAGGATCTGGTCGCCGTCGACGATCACGCCGGACGCATCCACAGCGAGACAGCGATCGGCATCCCCGTCGAGTGCCACTCCCAGATCGGCGCTCTGGCCGATCACCGCAGCCTGCAGCGAAGCCATATGCGTGGATCCGCAGGCATCATTGATGTTCAGTCCGTCCGGAGCCGCGTGCAGCGGCACGACTTCGGCGCCTTGCGCGTCGAAAGCCGCCAGCGCGGTCAGGGATGCTCCACCGTTGGCGCAGTCGACGACCACTTTCAGCCCTTCCAGGCTGGAGTTGTCGCCAAGGCTGGACACCAGGTGGGCGACGTAGGCCTCCACGGCACCGGCGTCATCGATCACCCGACCGACTTCAGCGCCAGTGGGACGCAGCCACACCTCGCCCATCTGCTCCTCGATGGCATCCTCGATCGCATCGTCGAGTTTCACCCCACCGCGGGCAAAGAACTTGATGCCATTGTCGGGCATCGGGTTATGGCTGGCCGAAAGCATCACGCCAAGATCGGCTTCCATGCTGCCCACCAAGTAGGCCACACCCGGGGTTGGGATCACCCCAAGGCGAACCACGTCCACCCCGGCCGAAGCCAGTCCGGCCACGACCGCGGATTCCAGGAATTCCCCGCTCGCGCGGGTGTCCCGTCCGACCAGAGCCATCGGACGCCGAGTGGCCGCGAAGGCACCGGCCTCGCCCAGCACATGGGCAGCGGCAACCGACAGCTCCAAAGCCATCTCGGCGGTGAGATCGAGGTTTGCGGTTCCCCTGACCCCGTCAGTCCCGAAGAGGCGCGCCATGTGGGCCCCGAAGGATCAGCGCTTGCTGTACTGAGGAGCCTTACGGGCCTTCTTCAGACCAGCCTTCTTGCGCTCCTTGACCCGAGCGTCACGAGTCAGCAGGCCGGCCTTCTTCATGGCCGGACGGCTCGCCTCGGCGTCCACAGCGTTCAGCGCACGGGCGATGCCCAGGCGCAGCGCACCGGCCTGGCCGGTAACGCCGCCACCAACGATGGTCGCGATGACGTCGTAGGAGCCGACGACCGCAGCGGTCACGAAAGGCTCGTTGACGGTCTGCTGGTGCAGCTTGTTCGGGAAGTACTCCTCAAGCGTGTGCTTGTTGATGGAGAACTTGCCATCACCGGGAACGATCCGGACCCGGGCGATGGCCTCCTTGCGGCGGCCGGTCGCACCAGCGGCAGCGATCACCGCGGGACGAACGCCCGGGTGTGCGGAGCTCGGCTCGGCTTCGGCGCGGTAGGAAATCTCGCGGTCGCCCTCGGTGAAGGGCACAACCTCGTCGGCAACGGTCTCTTCGACGGTTTCGGTCACGTTTGTTCCTTGACTCACTGGGCGATCTGGGTGATCTGGTATGCCTGCGGCTTCTGCGCCGAGTGCGGGTGCTCGGGGCCGGCGTAGACCTTGAGCTTGGAGATCAGCTGGCGGCTGAGCTTGTTCTTCGGCAGCATGCCCCAGACCGCGCGCTCAACAGCCTTGCGCGGATCCTTGGCAAGCAGCTCGCCGTAGGGAACCGACTTCAGACCACCGGGGCGACCGGAGTGCCGGATCGCCATCTTGTCGGTGGACTTCTTGCCGGTAAGGGCGATCTTGGAAGCGTTCACCACGATCACGAAGTCGCCCGTATCGACATGCGGGGCGAACTGGGGCTTGTGCTTGCCGCGCAGGAGGGTCGCCGCAGTCACGGCGAGCCGCCCGAGGACGACGTCCTCGGCATCGATCACGAGCCAGTTTCTGGTGATCTCACCAGGCTTGGGGCTGTACGTAGACACGTGTCTTCGTCCTGCTTCCATGAGTTGTAGCCATTGTCGGTTGCGGGATCTACCAACACGGCAGACCACAGCGCAACAGCGGCTAAGATTACCGCGCTGGTTGTGGGGGGTCAAAACCGGGCTTGGCGAGGCCGCTCGCGCCCAATCTTGCCAGCTGAATACCGGGCCTGCCCAACCGCCTCGCCAAGCGGGATCGAGCCCGTCCAGCGCTGGATGCTAACCTCGCCACATGGCGGCTAATGGGGATGCGCTGGCCAAGGTGTTCGAAGCGATTTCGCCGTCGAACTACGTCCAGCATCGATTGCACGGGTCCGATCATGCGTGGCCACAGACCAACTGCTATGTCGATCTGTGGATCGAAGCGCTGGGCAGCTCAGGCGTGGCGCCAGAGGCGATGCTCGGCTTCACCCTGATCCAGGATTTCGAGGGTGACCAGTTCACCTTCTTCAAGGTTCCGTTGGAAGATCTGGAGAGCCTCTACGGCATCACGGTCACCGAGTTGGCCCTCTATGACACGGTGGAGAACCACGTCAGCACCCAGCTCGAGCGTGGCCGCCTGTGCCTGGTGGAAGTGGACAGCTTCAATCTGCCCGACACCGCCGGGGTCGCCTACGGCATCGACCACATCAAGTCCACGATCGGGATCAACCGGCTCGATCCGGTGGCCAAGACCATGGACTATTTTCACAACGAAGGCTTCTTCGCGCTCGGCGGCGCCGACTACGAAGGTGTCTTCCAGCATCAGGTGGAGCCGAAACTGCGGTTCATCCCTTACACCGAGTTCGCCAAGTTCCCCGCAACTTTCCCCACCGAGGCCCACCAGCGCAGTGAAGCCCGCAGGCTGCTGGCCCACCACCTCCGACGGCGTCCGTCGGTCAACCCGCTGGCCACGTTCGCCGAGGTGTTCGGCGCCCAGGTCAGGCAGGTGGCCGAACGCGGCATCGATTTCTTCCACCTCTACGCCTTCAACACTGTGCGCCAATTCGGGGCGAACTTCGAGTTGCTCTCCGGCCACCTGGAGTGGCTCGGCGGTGCCGAGTTCGCCGCCGAAGCTGCGGCCGCAAAACAGATCTGCGACAACGCCAAGACCACCCAGTTCATGCTCGCCAGAGCCGTGGCCCGAAACCGGTTCGATCCGCTGGCCACCGCATTGACACCGTCGGTAGAGGCTTGGGAAACACTGATGACCGGGCTGAGCGCAAAGGTGGGCTGATGCGCCACTACGCCGACGGCGAAGTTCGCCGCCTCGACAGCGGTTGGAGCGTTGCGGCGACCGCTGCCGGTGCCTGGTCGAGCCCGCCCGACTTCGTCGAGGCCGAGTTCGTGCCGGCCATCGTGCCCGGAACCCTGGCCGCAGCCCTGGCCGCTGCCGGACGGTTCGACGCCGAGCATCCCCAGCCGCTCCAGGATCTCGATGCCTGGTATCGCTGTCGGCTTGTCGGAGCACCGGGGCCGGCAATACTGCGCTTGGACGGCCTGGCCACCTTGGCTGAAGTGTTCCTCAACGGCAAAGCAATCGGGCGCAACGAGTCGATGTACGTGGCCAGTGAGCTGGCCGTAGAACTGAGCGGCGAGGACGACTTGGTGATTCGCTTCGCCGCGCTCACCGACGCCCTGGCCGCCCGCGGCCCCCGAGCCCTGTGGCGCCCCCGGCTGTTCGACAACCAGGGACTGCGACTGGTGCGCACCACCCTGCTGGGTCATATGCCGGGCTGGTGCCCCTCGATCCAGGCCGTCGGCCCTTACCGCGAGGTGAGTCTGATTCGTCCCGGCTCGCTCACCCTCGACGACGTCCGGATCGCCGCCGACCTCGCCGAATCCGGCGCTGGCCTGCTCACCTTCAGTTGCGCGAAGGTGCCGAACGGCCTGCTGGTGCGCTGCGCCGGCGTGGCTGCCCCGCTGGTCGCCGAGGGTTCCAGATCGAGGGCCACTTTGCGGATCCCCGAGATCGAACCGTGGTGGCCGGCCACCCACGGCAATCCCCGGCTTTACGACATCGAGTTGGTCAACGGTCACAGCGCGCTGGTGCTCGGCCGCACCGGCTTTCGCCATCTCGAAGTCGAGCGCGGCGAGGGTGAGGACTTCGCCATCCGGATCAACGGTGAGCCGATCTTCTGCCGCGGGGCGGTGTGGACCAGTGCCGACCTGCTCGGTCTGTCCGGCAGCCGCGGCGCCTACGAGCCGATCCTCACCCGGATCGTTGCGGCCGGCATGAACATGGTGCGCCTTCCCGGAATCGCCACCTACGAAAGCCCGTCCTTTTTCGAGCTTTGCGATGAACTGGGCGTGCTGGTCTTCGCCGACTTCATGTTCGCCAACTTCGACTACCCCGGCGCAGATCCGGCGTTCGCTGATCTCGTGGAAGCCGAGGTGCGCCAGTTCCTGGCGGCCCGGCAGGGCAGTCCTGCGCTGGCAGTGCTGTGCGCAGGCAGCGAGATCGCCCAGCAAGCAGCCATGCTCGGGCTGCCGTCGCAGCGCTGGTATTCCGCCCTGGCCACCCAGACACTGCCCGCACTGGTCGCCGACTACCGTCCCGACCTCGCCTATGTGCCCGGATCCCCCTCGGGTGGACCGCTCCCGTTCAGCGTGGACGCCGGCGTTGGCCACTATTACGGCGTCGGCGCCTACCAACGTCCACTCGAAGATGCCAGGCGCGCCCGGGTGCGCTTCGCCAGCGAATGCCTGGCCTTCGCCAATCTGCCCGATGATCCCGCGCTGTTGGCCCAGTTGCGACGAGCCGGCGCCGAGGACCCCATCTGGAAGCTCGGAGTACCGAAAGATCCGGGCACCGACTGGGATTTCGCCGACACCCGCGACCACTACCTGAGCAGGCTTTATGGGGTAGAGGCCGCCGAGTTGCGCAACAGCGATCCGTCCGGCTACCTCGACTACTCCAGGGCAGCGGTCACCGAAGTGGTCACCGAGACCTTCGCCGAGTGGCGCAGCCTCGACTCGACCTGTGGGGGTGGGCTGGTGTTCAACCTGGCCGATCTGGCCCCCGGCGCTGGCTGGGGCGTCCTGGATTCCACCCATCGCCCCAAGTCGATCTTCCGTGGCCTGGCCAGAGCATTTCAGCCAATCGCGGTAGCCCTCACCGACGAGGGCACCAATGGGCTACGGCTGCACCTGATCAACGAAACCGCCCAGGCGGTCGAGGCCAGCATCGAGGTGTTCGGATTGCACGACGGCTCAGTGATTCTCGGCCGGGCCGAGCGCGAGGTGAGCCTGGCGCCACGCAGCACCCTGGCGATACCGGCGACCGATCTCTACGAAGGTTTCTTCGACTACACCTACGCCTACCGCTTCGGCCCGCCGGCTCATGAGGTGACCGTGGCCCGGCTGCGGGTCGGCGCCCAGCTGATCGGTGAGGCCTTCGCCTTCCCGCTGGGACGCAGTGCCGCTCTGCAACCAGCCCGACTGGATGCCGAGCTGGTCACCGGCGAAAACGGGTGGGCCCTCCAGCTGGCCACCGACCGGTTCGCCCAGTCGGTGCACCTGGAAGTGGGCGGGTTCGAGGCCGGCGATGACTGGTTCCACCTGGTTCCCGGCGAGGCCCGGCTGGTGGCGCTACGTCCGCTGCCGGGCACCGGGGCACAGGCGCGTCCCTGCGGTGAGGTGCGCAGCCTCGGCGGCGCGACCACACGTTACTAACAGAAGTCAGACGCGAGACAGGTTCGGCAGACCTCGCTCGGCTCCTTAATGTTGTGACATGGCCGACGTTCTGCAGATCCGCTACCCCGCAACCGGCACCGAAGCGGAGCTGGCGATCACTGACGCGACCATCAAAGCACCCGATCTGCGACAGATCAGCGTCGGCGGTGAGCCATTGGCCACTTTCGACCCTGGATTCGTGAACACTGCTGTCTGCCATTCCTCCATCACCTACATCGATGGTGAAGCCGGCGTGCTGGAATACCGTGGCTACCCGATCGCCGACCTGGCCGAGCACTCCACCTATCTGGAGGTCGCCTATCTGCTGCTGAACGGCGAACTGCCCAACGCGTCCCAGCTGGCAGAGTGGGAAACTCGGATCGGCCACCACCGCTGGCTACCGGAGGAGCTGCGGACGGTTCTGGCGGGCTTTCCGAGTAACGCTCACCCGATGACCATCCTGATGTCGTCGGTGGCCGCGTTCTTCTCCTTCTACCCCGATGCCCGCAACTTCGAGGATCCCCAGGCTCGCGCTCGCAATATCGCCCGACTGATCGCGAAGATGCCCACCTTGGCCGCCTTCGCCTACCGCAAGGGCAAGGGCGAGCCGTACGTCACCCCCGACGACGACCTGGGCTACTGCGAGAACTTCCTGCACATGTTGTTCAAACAGCCCGGACGGCCCTACGAGCCGCACCCGCGACTGATCAGGGCCGTCGAGGTGCTGTTCATTTTGCATGCCGACCACGAGCAGAACTGCTCGACCAACGCGGTGCGTTCGGTGGCCTCCTCCGGCAACGACCTGTACACCAGTTGCTCAGCCGGCATCGGTGCCCTGCACGGACCGCTGCACGGTGGCGCGAACGAGGCGGTGCTGAAGATGCTGCGCGAGATTGGCAGTGTCGACCGGGTGCCGGAGTTCATCGAGGGCGTGAAGGCCGGCCGGACCCGGATGATGGGCTTCGGTCACCGGGTCTACAAGAACTACGACCCCAGGGCCAAGATCATCAAGAAGTCGGTGGCCGACGTTTTCGAAGTGACCGGGGTCAACCCGCTGTTGAAGATCGCTCTCGAACTGGAGCGTTACGGCCTCGAGGACGAGTACTTCGTCTCGCGGCGGCTTTACCCCAACGTCGACTTCTACTCCGGGCTGATCTATGAGGCCCTCGGCTTTCCGCCGGAGATGTTCACCGTGTTGTTCGCGGTGCCGCGTGCGTCCGGCTGGGCCGCGCAATACCAGGAGTTCATCACCGATCCGGAGCAGAAGATCGTCCGTCCCAAGCAGATTTACACCGGCTACCCAACCCGCAGCCACATACCGATGGCTGAGCGCGGCTGAACCGTCGGTGCGCAACCGTTGAACCTGCCGACACCATCTACCCTCCGGCATCGGAACCTCGCCTTTCGGCTCTTCGGCCAAGGGCTGCCACCGAGGTTGGAGCCTCTCTCGGACTGCTCCCCGACATAGTCGGGCGACCAATCTGGTGAAGGCTGTTGCGGGGGCTCCGGACGCGTAGTTAGGTAGGGGCATGAGTTCAAAGTTGAGCGCTGCCGCAGTGCAGGTGACCAGTCCCGATGACGTCCGCAACGTAGTCCTGATCGGAAACGCCGGATCGGGTAAAACCTCACTGTTCGAGCAGTTGCTCAAGGCCCGGGTCACCGGTTACCGCGGCGAGAAGGAGGACGCCGAGCGCGCCGCCCAGCTCTACCTGGCGTCATTGGTCACCGGCGAATTCCAGGTGAATCTGCTCGACGCCCCCGGCCACCCCGATTTCGTCGGCGAGTTGCGCGCCGGTATCCGCGCCGCCGATGCGGCGATCTTCGTGATTTCGGCCGCCGACGGCGTGGACGGCGCCGCTCAGGCTCTTTGGGACGAATGCGCCACAGCGAACCTGCCCCGAATCATCGCCTTGACCAAGCTGGACGCCGGCCACGCCGATTTCGACGGCTCGGTGGCCGATGCGCAGACCAAGTTCGGTGAAGGCGTGCTGCCCACCCACGTGCCGACGATCGGCCCCGACGGCATCATCGGCAACATCGGACTACTCAGCCTTGAAGAGCACGACTACTCCAGCGGCTCGGTGGTGAACCGCAAACTGACCGCCGACGACTCCCATGTGGAGACCTATCGCGGCCCGCTGATCGAGGCGATCATTCAGGAGGCCGAGGACGACGGGTTGATGGATCGCTATCTCGAAGGCGAGGATCTCGACACCGAATACCTACTGGACGACTTGATGAAGGCTGTCGCCACGGCCAACCTTTTTCCGATGGTCCCGGTGTCCTCCAACACCGGGGTCGGAGTTGAGGAACTGCTGCGGCTGATCGAGCACGGTTTCCCCACCCCATCGCTGCACCCGAACCCGAACACCACCACGCCGGCGGGCCTGGACCTGCCCAATCCACCCACAGAAGCCTCCGCTCCCCTGGTGGCACAGGTAATCCGGACCACCACCGACCCCTTCGCTGGACGCCTGTCGATGGTGCGCATCTTCTCCGGGACGCTGAAGGCCGACGAGGTCGTCCACATCTGCGGACATCGCGCCAGGGCCGACGACGCCCACCCCGATCACAACAACGATGAGCGGATCGGCCAGATCCAGGTGGCGGTCGGCAGCGCGCTGGAGCCGCGCACCCAGGCGATCGCCGGCGAGATCGTGATGCTGCCCAAGCTGACCAGCGCCGAAACCGGCGATACTCTCTCATCCAGGGAGCACCCGGCCCTGGTGGCGCCGTGGGCTTTGCCGGAGCCGTTGCTGCCGCTGGCGATCAAGGCAGCCACCCGCAACGACGAGGACAAACTGGCCGGCGCGCTCCAGCGGCTGGCGGTCGAGGACACCACCGTCCGGCTGGATCGGGGAGGCAACGATCAGCTGGTGCTTTGGACCACCGGCCAATCCCATGCCGACCTGCTGCTGGCTCGCCTGACCGAGCGCTACGGAGTGAAGGTTGAGCAGGAGGACTTGAAGATTCCCCTGCGGGAGACCTTCATCGCCAAGGCGACCGCCCTTGGCCGCCACGTGAAGCAGTCCGGCGGTCACGGCCAGTACGCCGTGTGCAATATCGAGGTGGAACCATTGCCTCGCGGAGCTGGCTTCGAGTTCGTCGACAAGGTGGTGGGCGGCGCCGTCCCTCGCCAGTTCATTCCCAGTGTCGAGAAGGGGGTGCGGGCCCAACTTGAGAAGGGCGTGTTCGCCGGCTTCCCGATGGTCGATGTTCGAGTCACCTTGTTGGACGGCAAGTCCCACTCGGTGGACTCCTCCGACATGGCTTTCCAACTCGCCGGCCAGCTGGCGATCAAGGAAGCGGCCAACGCCAAGACCGTTGCCCTGCTCGAGCCGCTTGATCTGGTGACGGTGATCGTCGGTGAGGAATACCTCGGTGCGGTGATGAACGACCTCACCGGACGCCGCGGCCAACTCCTGGGTACCGACGCCGAAGGCCGTAAAGCGATCATCCGGGCCTTGGTGCCACAGACCGAGCTCGCCCGCTACGCCATCGACCTGCGTGGTATCGCCCACGGCTCAGGCAGCTTCACCCGCGAGTTCCACGGTTATGAGCTGATGCCGTCCACCCTGGTCGAGAAGTACGCCAAGAACAGCTGATCCCAGCCCGTCAAAGACAGCGCAATGAACCACTGGCCAGGCGCCGAAGCTTGATCAGCGCGCTCGCGGCGCCACCTAGCGGCGACCACGCGGGGCGGCCATCGCTCACGTGGTTTCGGCCACCGATGCGCTTTGCCCAGCCTCCGGCGACATCGCCGACACGTGGCGGTGGATCTCGTCCAGGAGGTCGGTCTGATGCTTGACCTCGCGCATAAGTTCGAGGTTCTGACCGATCAGAGCCTTGATGTCGTCGGTGTTGCGCTCGGTATGGATCGCGATCTCAGAGGCGATGGAATCGGAGCGCTTGGCTGCTATCAGCAACGCCGCAGCCTGGACGCCGGCCATCATCGACAAGAACAGATTGAGCAGGATGTAGGGATAGGGGTCGAACCCGTGCGGACCGCCGAGGGCCAGCACGGAGTTGATCACCACCCAAATCACCATCACCGTGAAGAACCCGAACACGAAGGGCCAAGATCCCATGGCGTTCCGCATTCGATCCGCGGCCCGCTCTCCAAGAGTCAGATCAGCACCCGTTCGAACCCCCGGGTGACTGTGCCAATGCGTTTGCCAACCCCTACCAGCCATGCGACCAGTATGCCCAGCCCCGCAGTCTTTGGCCGTGGCTTGGGCCGGCAGCGCGCGCTCAGTGCGCCGCGATGAAACCGAAGATGCCGTCGGCAACCATCTGCACCGCGATCGCGCTCAGCAGCAGGCCGGCGATCCGAGAAGCCAGCACAGTGCCTGACTCCCGCAGCACCGCGCGGATCAGATGGGCGTAGCGCAGGAAGATCCAGACCAACGCCATCACCACGACCAGTGCCGCAGCCACGGTCAGGTAGCCGATCAGATCGGGTTGACGCTGGACGGCCAGCATGGTGGCCACAATCGCGCCCGGTCCAGCCATCAGTGGGGTGCCCAGCGGCACGATGGCCACATTCACTCCTTTGTGGAGGGTGGGATCTTCGGACCTGCCCATCAACAGTTCCAGAGCGACCAGCAACAACAGCAAACCGCCAGAAACCGACATGGCCGGCACCGAAACCTGCAGGTAGTCCAGGATCTGGCGGCCGAACAATGCAAACACCGCGATCACCCCGAACGCGACTGCGGAAGCGCGGTTGCCCGCACGTCGACGCGATTTCGCGTCCATTTCGTTGGTCAGGCCAAGAAACACCGGCAGCAGGCCCGGCGGATCGACGATGACGAACAGTGTCACCGCAGTGGTGAGGAAGAGATCGAGACTGAAACCCACCGGCTCAGCCTATGGCCGCGGGCTCGCGGGGACGAACTCAGACGTGGTAGACCGCCGAGGCGCCCGGGACCAGCAGGGCGTCGTCGATGATCTCCTTGCCGAAGGGGAAACAGGTGACCGGAATCATCTTCACGTTCGCAATCGCCAACGGAATACCGATGATGGTGATCGCCTGAGCGAAGGCGGTGGTCACGTGGCCGATCGCCAGCCACAGCCCGGCGACCAAGAACCAAATCACATTGCCCAGCGCCGACCCCAGACCAGCTCTCGGCGTGCTCACCACGGTGCGCCCGAAGGGCCACAGCGCGTAGCCGGCCATCCGGAAGGACGCGATGCCGAACGGAATGGTGACGATGAAGATGCAAGCCACAATGCCGGCCAGCACGTAGCCGATGGCCAGCCACAGGCCGCCGAAGATCAGCCAGATCAGGTTCAGGAGCGTTCTCACCTGTCCATCCAAGCCGCATGGGGCGTCAAACCACAGGCCGACGCACCCTGGAGGCCCCCTGGACGGCCACCGAGGCATCCCTGAGCGTCAGTTCTTCTAGAATGGCCGCCATGCCCACGTCCGCACCGATCACCCGCGACGTGGTTTCCTATGCGCGGCGCAGTGCCCGGATGAACTCCTCCCAGCAGCGTTCCTGGGACGCCAACCAGCACCTGTTGATCGAGCTGCCTGCCGGGCAGCGAATCACCTCGGTGGCCGCCGAGGCCCACATCGACTGGACGGCAGCCTTCGGGCGCAACTCCGCCCTGATGGTCGAGATCGGTTCTGGCACCGGGCACGCGATCACCGCCTTGGCCCAGGCCAATCCGCAAGCCAATCTGGTGGCCTTCGAGGTGTTCACCCCGGCAGTCGCCTCGACGCTGGGCCGGTTGGCCCGGCACGAGGTCGAGAACGTGCGCCTGGTGGTGGCCGACGGCGCCCAAGCCCTGGCCACCGTGTTCGAGGAGGCCAGCATCACCGAACTGTGGACCTTCTTTCCCGACCCGTGGCACAAGGCCCGCCACCACAAACGCCGCCTGGTCAGCACCAAGTTCGCCCAATTAGTGGCCTCCCGACTCACCCCGGACGGAGTGTGGCGACTGGCCACCGACTGGGTCGACTACGCCGAAGCGATCCGTGAAACCCTCGATGCCGCACCCGGTCTGCGCAACCTCTATGACGGCTGGGCGCCACGGTTCCCCGGACGCCCGGTGACCAAGTACGAGCAGCGCGGCCTGGACGCCGGGCGCAGGATCTACGACCTGACTTACCAACGCCGATGAGGTACCGACTCGACATCTCCTACGACGGCACCGCCTTTCACGGCTGGGCCGCCCAGACCGGTCTGCGCACCGTCCAGGGTGAGTTGGAGGCGTGGATCGCCCGGATACTGCGACTGGAGGACGCCCCAACCCTGATCTGTGCCGGCCGCACCGACTCCGGGGTGCATGCCCGCGGCCAGGTTGCACATTTCGATCTGGCCGACAGCGACCCCGAAGAGGTGGTCGCCACCTTGACCAAGCGGTTCCGTCGCGCGCTGCCCCAAGACCTGGCCGTGCGCAAGGTGAGCGTCGCGCCGCCAGGATTCGATGCCCGCTTCGCCGCACTCTGGCGGCGCTACATCTACCGGCTGACTGACGGCGTGCTCGATCCGCTGGACCGGTTCACCACCGTCGCGCTGCGATCCCCGCTCGACGTGGCAGCACTCAATGCCGCCGGCGAGGTGCTCCTGGGTCTGCACAACTTCGCAGCCTTCTGCCGCGCCCGGGATGGTGCCACCACGATCCGCCAACTCCAACACCTGTGGGCCGAGCGGGGGCTGGATGGGCGCGTGCAGATCGAGGTTCGCGCGGATGCTTTCTGCCACTCGATGGTGCGCTCACTGGTCGGCGCTCTGGTCGAGGTGGGCACCGGACGTCGCGATGCAGCCTGGCTGGCCGCCCTGGTGGACGCCCCCACCCGCAGCGGCGAGGTGCGGGTGATGGCGGCCAAGGGATTGGTGTTGGAGGAAGTCGGCTATCCGGCCGAGGATCTGTTGGCGGCCCGGGTGATCGAGGCCAAAGCTCGACGGGAGTTGGACCAATCGTGAGCCACTACTTCGAAACCCCGACCGGACCCGAACACCGCCGCCAGGTGCGGATGCGTTTCTGGGAGACCGAATGGATGTTCACCACCGCCGCCGGGGTGTTCTCAGCCGATGGCCTGGATCTGGGCACTGCCGTGCTGCTACGCGAATCGATTCCGCCGGCCGGGGCCGCGCGATTGCTCGACCTTGGCTGCGGCTATGGGGTGTTGGCCGTCGCGCTGGCGACCGCCTGCCCCTCGGCCATCGTGGACGCGGTGGACGTGAACGGCCGGGCCCTGGAGCTGACCGTAGCCAATGCCGAGGCCAACGCCGTCGGTGCGCGGGTGCGTCCGCTGCTGCCTGAGCAGGCCGATCCGCTGCTGCGCTACGACGAGATCTGGTCGAATCCGCCGATCCGCATCGGTAAGGAGGCGCTGCACGAGCTGTTGCTCACCTGGTTGCCCCGGCTGGCGCCCGGCGGTGTGGCCCGCTTGGTGGTGGGCAAGAACCTCGGCGCGGACTCGCTGCAGACCTGGTTGATCGCCAACGGCTATAACTGCGAGCGCACTGCCAGCGCCAAGGGCTTTCGTCTGTTCGCGGTGACCGCCAACACCTAGGCTGGTCGGAGGAGACCACCTAGCTAGGAGTGCCCATGAGTAATGAAACGCCCCTCAGCCCCGAACCCACTTCGCCGGCCGGAGGCGGCGGCTTCCTCAGCGATCTGCTCGGTAAAGCAAAGGAGCTCGGCGGACAGGCCAAGGACGTCGCTGGCGACGTTTTCGCCCAAGCCAAGGACGCCGCAGCGGACCTGCCGGAGACTGCCCACAAGATCGCCACGGAAGCCTCCACCGCAGTGAAGGGATTCGCCGAGGAGTTCCCGGAGAATGCCCACAAGATCGCCGCCGACACCTCGGCCGCTGTGAAGGACTTCGCCGCTGACTTCCCCGCAAATGCCCAGAAGCTGGCCACCGATGCCGGGAACGCGGTCAAGGGCCTGGTGGATGGCGAGCAGCCACCCGCGCCGCCGACCCAGGAGCCGCCGGCGCCGACCGCCTGACCCACTCCGAAGGGGCGCTGACCACCAGGTCGGCGCCCCTTCTGCCAACCCAAGACATGGCCGGTCGACGGCCGAGTTGGGATAAGCTGGCCGCACCTGAACTTGGTGGGGGAACCCGGTGTGAATCCGGGACTGACCCGCAACCGTGAAGCCGCAAGGCTAAGTCGGACTGCCTACTTGGTTCTGGCTCAATCAACAACCCGTCGTGGCACGCGGGTAGAGCCGGATGTCGTGCGTGTAGGCCCGGTCCCGAGTGCCCCGCACGAAAGGACTCAGATGCACTCCATCACCAAACGATTGCTGACCGTCGGGACTGCGGTGGCAATCTCCCTAGTTGGCTTCGCGCCGGCGACGCCGGCCCAGGCGAAAGCACTGCCGGCCAATGTCGCCAGCCTCAGCCGCACCGCCAAGGCCGCCAATTGGCTGGCTGCGCACTCCGCCACTGCCGATGACGGCTACGTCTACCAGATCTACAACGTCACCGGCCTGGCTGCCCTCTCCACCGACGCCACCGCCGCCACCCTGCGCACCCGGGTCAAGGAACTGCGCAGCCGCGCTGCGGCAGCCGTCGCGGCCAAGCCCACGACTGCCCCCTACCTCGCGATCCTGGCCGATGCAATGCACCTGAACCCGGCGAAGTTCGGTGGCGTCAACCTGGTTTCCACCATCAACACCAGCATCACGAACGGGGACTACAGCTACGCCTACGGCCAGGCCTTGGCGATCATCGCTCTGAAGCGGTCCGGCGCCACCGTGCCGTCCAGCCTGATCAGCGACCTGCTGGCCGGTCAGGCAGCTTCGGGCACCGACGCCGGTGCGTTCGGCTACACCTGGGGTGGCGCTTTCATCGCCGATCCCGACTCCACCGCACTGGCGATTCAGGCCCTCGACGTGGTCGGAAAGACCAAGTACGCCGCTCAGGTCAAAAGTGCGGCCAGCTGGGCCAAGCGGACCCAGACCAGCGCCGGAAATTGGGACGCCTATTCCCCGGTGGATTCCACTGCGCTGATGGCCAGCGCGTTCAAGACAGTCAAGGCCGCCACCTACAAAACCTTGAAGCTGTCATCCCGCTACGCCCTGGCCTACAAGTGGATCAAGGGCAAGCAGCTGTCGAACGGCGGATTCCCGGGCGCGACCGCTGACGCCGACCTGATGGCCACCTTCGACGCCGGTTTCCTGCTCACCGGCAAGGCGTGGTCGACCTTCAGCTACAAGTTGCGCCACTTCAGCAAGCTCACCAAGCCGACCATCACCGGCACCAAGAAGGTGGGCAGCACCCTCACCGCGAAGCTGCCCGGCTGGAAGCCGAAAGTCGTGGCCAGCACCACGGTGTCCTACCGATGGCTGCGTGCGGGCAAGGCGATCACCGGCGCCACCGCCGCGACCTACACCCTCACCAGCGCCGACGCCGGCAAGCGCCTGCGGGTGTTGGTGACGGTTTCCGAAGTTGGCCTGGTCAAGGTCGTCAAGACCTCGACCCCGACCAAGAAGATCAGCGCGTGATCAAACGCCTGCTGCTCGCGCTGGCGGCGGCCGTCCTCACCCTTGGCTGGGTGTGGACGGCGCCGTCGGCGCAAGCCACCACCTTCACCGCGTGTGAGGGGGTGTGGGTGGTCGTCGACTACGGCACCCTGGGCGGTGGCGTGGACACCAAGTGCGCGACCAGTTTCAGCACCGGCACCAACGCGCTGCGCAACGCCGGGTTCTCCCCGATACTCGAGGCCGGCATGGTCACCCAGATTTCGGCCAAGCCCGCCAAGCCCGTCATCGACAAGGCCTACTGGTCCTACTGGCAGGCCACTCGTAAGACCGACGGCAGCTACTCAGGTTGGAGCTACTCCAATTCCGGCTCGAACGCCTACCACCCCACCAAGGGCAACGCCGAGGGCTGGCACTACGTGAGCTTGAGCGAGGCAGCCTCCGGTCCCGGCAGCAAGCCGCCGAACAACCCGGCGGTCAAGGCGGTAGCGACCCCCTCGGCCACCAAGGCATCGGCCTCGAGCAAGGCATCCGCCTCGGCCTCGGCCTCGAGTAAGCCCTCAGCCAGCGCCAGCACCTCAGCAACACCGACCCCAACTCCGGCGGCCGCAGACACCCAGAGCTCGACGCCGCAGCCGACCGTAGTCAGCAGCCCTGATCCGTCCGCGCCCACCGGGGGCAGTTCCCCGCTGCCGCTGATCATCACCTCGACCGTGGTCGTGGGCGGCGGCGCCGGCGCCGGCGCCTGGTGGCTATGGAGAGGACGGCGACGCTGAGATCACTGCACCCGCTGGCTTGGTGGGGCTGGGCGATCGGAATCGGGATCGCCGTCAACGGCACCACCAATCCACTGCTACTCGCCCTCGTAGCCCTGGCCATGATCGTGGTCGTGTTGGCCAGGCGTTCGGACGCGCCCTGGGCCCGGTCGGTGCGCGCCTATCTGGCGCTGGCCGGTTTTGTGATCGGCATGCGGGTGATCTTCCAGATCGTGATCGGCGCCAAGACCGGCGAAACGGTGCTGTTCGCACTGCCGGAGTTGCCGCTGCCGGCCTGGGCCGCCGGGATCAAGCTGGGCGGTGCAGTCACCGCTGAGGCTCTGGCCGGCACCGGCTACGACGCGCTGCGGTTGGCGGTGATGCTGTTGTGCATCGGTGCAGCCAACTCCCTGGCCAGCCCGAGGCAGGCGCTGCGCTCGGTCCCGGCCGCACTGTATGAGGCCTCAGTCGCGGTAGTGGTGGCCCTCAATGTTGCCCCGCAGCTGATCGAGAGCGGCCAGCGGGTGCAACGGGCCCGGCGGTTGCGTGGCGACACCGGACGCGGTCTGCGTGCGCTCGCCCCGATCGCATTGTCGGTGTTGGCAGATGCCATCGACCGCTCGATGTCGCTGGCAGCCGGCATGGAAGCCCGCGGCTTCGCCCGCACCAACGGCCTGCCGACCAAAGGGACGCTGACCGGCATGATCATTTCGGTGATGGTGGCCACCCTTGGCGGCTTCCTGCTGCTGAGCACCGACCTGCCCGTCTTGGCGACCCTGCTGCTGGTGGCCGGGCTGATCGGCACCGGCTGGGCCCTGCGAAGGGCTGGCGCCCGGTTGGCTGTCACCCGGTACCGTCCGCATCCGTGGGGCTGGCGGGAGACCCTGGTGGTGGTCAGCGGCGGGTTGGCCACCGTGGTGGTGTTGGGCATCGGCGGTCTCGATCCGGACGCGCTCAGCCCTGTGGTCGCGGCCTTCCTTCAACCGATGGCCTTCTTTCCAGCCACCGATCCGCTGTCGTGGCCGCAGCTCAGCGCGCCGATGCTGATCGTCGTGGCGCTGGCATTGGCTCCGCTGCCGCTCACTTTCTTGGTCCGCTCCCGAATCCCGGACGCGGCTCGCACCGACGTTCGCACCCGCAGTCCCCGGCCCGCGCCTGAGCTGGTGGGGTGATGATCACCTTTGACCGGGTCTGCTTCAGCTACCCCGACGCCACCCGGGCGGTGCTGGACCAGGCGTCCTTCCAGGTGGCCGAGGGCGACCTGTGCGTGGTGGTCGGTGCGACCGGCTGTGGCAAATCAACCTTGTTGAGTGCGATCAACGGCCTGGTGCCGCACTTCACCGGCGGCACTTTTTCTGGCCGGGTACTGATCGACGGTCGCGACACCGCCCGTCACCGGCCCCGCGACCTGGCCGAAGTGGTCGGCTATGTCGGTCAGGATCCGCTGCGGGGCTTCGTCACCGACACCGTCGCCGACGAGATCGCCTACGGGATGGAACAGCTCGGCGTCGATCCGCTGGCGATGCGCAAGCGGGTCGAAGAGACGCTGGATCTGCTCGGCATCGCCGAGTTGCGACGGCGTCCGCTCAGCGAGCTCTCCGGAGGCCAGCAGCAGCGGGTGGCGATCGCTGCAGTGCTGGCGGCCCGTCCGGAGGTGCTGGTGCTGGACGAGCCCACCTCAGCCCTGGATCCCACCGCAGCAGCCGACGTGCTGGCCGCGATTACCACCTTGGTGCATGAGGTCGGGCTGACCGTGGTGCTGGCCGAGCACCGGCTCGAGCGGGTGATGCACGCCGCCGACTCCATGCTCTGGCTGCCCGGCGACGGCACCGTGGTGGCCGGACGACCCGCTGAAGTATTGGCCATCTCCGACATCAACCCACCGCTGGCCGCCCTGGCCCGCGCCTTGGACTGGGCCGAGGTGCCGCTCAGCGTCCGCGAAGCCCGTCGCCGGGCGCTGGCCGAAGGCCTGCTGCCCGTCCCGGCGCCCGCGATTGCCAAGCCTGAGGGCCCGGCTGCCTTAGTCGCTACCGCGGTGGAGGTGCGCTACGGCGACGTGATCGCGGTGAACAAGGTCAACCTGGTGCTGCATCGCGGCAGCGTCACCACCCTGCTGGGGCGTAACGGTTCAGGCAAGTCGTCGTTGCTGTGGGCCCTGCAAGGTGCGCTCAGCCGCGCTGGCGAAGTGCTGGTCGGCGGGGTCGATCCGCGCAGCCTGTCTCCGGCCGAGGCCCGGCGCCTGGTCACCCTGGTGCCACAGACCGCCGCCGATCTGCTCTACCTGAGCAGCGTCGGCGCCGAATGTGAGCTGGCCGATCGCGACAGCGCCACCGCCGACGGCACCACTGTGGCAATCCTGGCCCGGCTCGGGGTGAGCGTGGAGCCCGACCGCGACCCCCACGACCTGTCTGAGGGCCAACGGCTCGCCCTGGTGCTGGCGATTCAACTCAGCGCCGAGCCGCCAGTGCTGCTATTGGACGAGCCCACCCGCGGCCTGGACTATCGGGCCAAGGCTGAACTGGCCACGATCATCACTTCCCTGGCCGCTGAGGGCATGGCGGTGCTGGTGAGCACCCATGATGTGGAGTTTGCCGCCACCATCGGTGACCGCAGCGTGCTGATGGCCGATGGCGAGCTGATCGGCGCCGGCAGCACTGCGGCGCTGCTGACCTCTTCGGTGGCCTATGCCCCGCAGATGGCCAAGGTTTTCGCTCCCGCGCCGGTGCTCACCGTCGCTGATGTGGCCAGGTGGTTGGCATGACCGCCCTGCATCTCCCAAACCTCCAGCGGGCGCGGCTAAGCGTGGCCGTGGCCCTGGCTCTGCTGGTGGGTGTGGTGGCGTTCTCGTGGCCGCTGTTCCTCGCCCCCACCTCCGGGGTGTCCCCCGCTCAGGCGCCGCTGGTGTTTGCTCTGGTGCTGCCCCTGGTGCTGGCGGTGGTGCTGGCCGAGCTTTCCAGCGGACGGCTGGACGCCAAGACCTTGGCGATGCTCGGCGTGCTGGCCGCAGTCGGCACGGTGCTGCGTCCACTCAGCGCTGGGACGGCGGGCTTCGAGTTGATCTTCTTCCTGATCATCCTGGCCGGACGCGCCTACGGCGCCGGTTTCGGCTTCGCCCTCGGTGCGATCACCTTGTTCACCTCGGCCCTGATCACCTCCGGGGTTGGGCCGTGGCTGCCCTACCAGATGCTTGCGGCGGGGTTCGTTGGGCTGTTCGCCGGGTTGTTGCCAAAAGTCGTCGGCAAGGCGGAGCTGGTGTTGCTGGCCGGCTACGGAGTGATCTCGGCCTTCACCTATGGCTGGCTGATGGATTTTTCCTTTTGGCCGTTCGCGATCGGTGAGGGCACCCAGTTATCTTTCGACCCCTCGGCCACCCCTTTGGCGAATCTGCACCGCTTCGTGGTGTTCAACATGGCTACCTCGATGGGGTGGAATCTGGGTCGAGCGATCACCAACGCGGTGCTGATCGTGATGTTGGGTGCTCCGTTGCTGCGGCTGTTGCGCCGTTCGGCTCGGGAGGTCAAGCTGGTTGGAACAGCAATTGCCGCACCGGCTGCGAAGGAATAGCTCCCTGAAGGTTCCGGTTGGTGATAGATGACTGATGAAACGAATCACTATGAAGGGATTACCTCATGGCCTACACCCTGCCCGATCTCGATTACGACTACGGCGCACTGGCGCCGGCGATCTCGGGCGAGATCATGGAACTGCACCACTCCAAGCACCATGCCACCTACGTGGCCGGCGCTAACACCGCTCAGGAGAAGCTGGCAGAGGCGCGCGACAAGGGTGATTTCGCGTCCATCCCGAAGCTGGAGAAGGATCTCGCTTTCCACCTGGGTGGCCACATCAACCACTCGATCTTCTGGAAGAACATGTCCCCCAACGGTGGCGGCGAGCCCACCGGTGAGGTCGCGGCGGCGATTGATGAGTTCTTCGGCTCCTATGCCGGCTTCTCCGGCCAGTTCGCGGCTGCGGCCAACTCGCTGCAGGGTTCGGGCTGGGCGATGCTGGTTTGGGACAGCTTCGGCAAGCGCCTGAACATCAACCAGCTCTACGACCAGCAGAACAACCTGCCTGTCGGCCAACTGCCGCTGCTCCAGCTCGACATGTGGGAGCACGCCTTCTACCTGCAGTACAAGAACGTCAAGGCCGACTACGTGAAGGCCTGGTGGAACGTGGTCAATTGGACCGATGTGGCCCAGCGCCTGGCCAAGGCCAAGGCTGCCGACATCTTCTGAGCTTCCTGCGGCGCGCCGCCTGACTCCAAACGGAGTCGGGCGGCGCGTTTTGCACGTCCGGGCGCTCGGTTTCCTGAGAAACTTGACCTGAACTCTCAGGTTCGGGCAGAGTGTTCTCAGGAAACCGTCACCGAGCACAGGAAACTCCGTCTTGAAGAAGATCATCACCGCCGTCGCCTTGGGCATTGCCCTGGCCTCAGGTGGGACGACCACCGCCGCCGCCCTGTATAAGGACGTGCGGCTCACGGTGGACGGACAGGTGCTCACCGGTGGTGCATTCGCGGTGACCGTGGCCGATGTGCTGAACGCCAACGGGATCGTCCTCGGCCCCAACGATCAGGTTTCGCCCAGCCTGGACACCAACGTTTCTGATGGCCAGAACGTCACGGTCAACTACGCCAAGTCGCTGGTCCTGACAGTGGACGGCAAGCGCGAGAGTTTCCTCACCGTGGCCAGCACCGTCGAGCAGGCCTTGCACGCCCAGTCGATTCCCCAACTCGATCAGGCCTGGACGTCAGTACCGCTGACCGCAGGACTTCCCCGCACCGGCCTTGAAGTGAAGGTCAGCACCCCCAAGCAGGTCAGCCTTGCGGTAGCCGGCGGCCAGGCTGAGAAGCTGACCACCACCGCCGACACCGTCGCCGACCTGCTCAGCCAGCAGGGTCTGAGCGCCGATAGCAACGACATCATCTCCCCCAGCCCGCAGACGCCCCTCACCGAGGACGCCAAGGTGCGCCTTGACCGGGTGGAGATCATCACCAAGACGGTGACCGAGAACCTCGCCTATTCGGTCACCAAGCAGCAGAGCCCCACGCTGTGGGCCGGTGAATCCAAGACGCTGGTCGCAGGCAAGAACGGCCGGGCCGCTCGCACCTACCAGATCGTCAAGGTGAACGGAAAGGTCACCAAGAAGGTCGTGGTCAAGGAACTCGTGATGGTTCCGCCGAGTGCAGCCACCTTGCAGGTCGGCACCAAGACCTCCGCCAACGGAGTGGGCATCAATCTGGCCCGCGCAGCCATGTGGGATCGGATCGCCAAGTGTGAATCCGGCGGCAACTGGCGCATCAATACCGGGAACGGTTACTACGGCGGGCTCCAGTTCAATCTGGCGTCCTGGCGGGTCAACGGTGGCCGCGACTTCGCCGCCTACCCACACCAGGCCACTCGCGAACAGCAGATAACGGTCGCGAACCGCTACTACGCCAAGGCCGGCACCGGCCCTTGGAGCTGCGCCTAGCGCAAATCCGAATCCTGCCCGGGCCACCCACCCGCGGCTGGGGCTGCGCCATTGGCGCGTCCGCTCCGCTCAACCCTCGAATGACCGACTCAACCCCTCGGAGGAAGCCATGTTGAAGACAATCTCTGGGGCAGTGCTCAGTTTGGCGTTATTCGCCGGCGCCGCCCCCAATGCCACTGCGGTAACCGATTCCGCTCCCCAGTCCGGCATCGCCGTCCAGGCCCCAGCGCTCGCCACCAGGGTTCTCACGCTGCAGAAGGTCACCTTCAAGGTGGGTTCGACCAAGACCAAGGCCACCAAGACCCGGGCGATTACCGTGGCCGATTTCCTGGCCAAGCGCAACATCACCCTTGGCCTCACCGACGTCGTGAAACCCGCCCTGACCACTGCGGTCAAGAAGGGCATGAAGATCGTGGTGCAGCGGGTGAGCATCGCCACCGTGACCGCCGTCGAAGTGGTGAAGCCGCCGGTGATCAAGCAGACCAACGCCACGATGCGCCGGGGCCTGAGCAAGGTGCTGGTAGCCGGCACCCCTGGCAGCGCCGAGCGCACCTATACCCTCACCACGGTGAATGGGAAGCACACCACCAAGGTCCTGACGAGCGAGACTGTACTGCTGGATCCGGTGGCCAAGGTCGTCGAAGTTGGCACCAAGGGCAAGCCGTTGAACCTGGCTCACTTCAAGCTTTGGAACAAGATCGCCAGGTGTGAGTCGGGCGGAAATTGGCACATCAACACCGGCAACGGCTACTACGGCGGACTGCAATTCAACCTGGCCACCTGGCGGGCCAACGGCGGCCGCGATTTCGCCGCCAGGCCTCACAAGGCCAGCAAGGCTGAACAGATCACCGTGGCCAACCGGCTCTACGCCAAGCGCGGCACTCGTCCGTGGGGTTGCGCCTAACCAAGACCCCTACCCCCGGCTTCCCCAGCAGCGGCCCAGGCAACTTACTCCCCCCTAGTTGCCTGGGCCGTCGTTCGCGTCGCCAGGGCGCGACAGCTCACCTCAGGCGTCCAGTCAGCGTTGCGATGAGCTGCGGGTCGCCGACTCAGTATTCGGAGAACGCGATCTGCTCGCTGTAGGTGACGCCGGGTACCTCTTTGGTGATCGGCTGGCCGCAGGCCACCCGGCCCCGTTCCGGGTCGAAGGTCATGGAGGCGGGGCCGGCCAGCGCCCAGCCGTCGTTCAGAGCTCGGGTCACCTGGCGAAAGAACGTCTCGTTGTCCGGCCCAGTGAGAAAGCGATAGAGGATCACGGCGTCACTCTGCCACCGCCGAGCCCACCAGCGCCGCAGTTTCACTTCTGGGCGGGCCGGCACGCTGGCCAACCTCGACCTTTGGCGCCGCTGGCGCCAGCGGCGTCGGCACAACGCAAACCGCCCGCCCCCGAATCCGGGGACGGGCGGTTCGACGCTACTGACGGTTCAGGCCTCTTCGCTGTCCTCAGCCTTGGGCTCTTCGACCGCAGCCTCTTCGACCGCAGCCTCTTCGACCTCGGCCTCGACGGCTTCGACCTTCTCCTCAGCCTTCTTGGCGGGAGCCTTCTTGGCAGCAGCCTTCGGCTCGGCCTTCTTGGCGACGGGCTTGCCCGCACCCTTGGCCTTGGCGGCCCGCGATTCCTCAACGGACTCGGTGATGACCTCGATCACGGCCATGGGGGCGTTGTCGCCCTTGCGCGGCCCGATCTTGGTGATCCGGGTGTAGCCACCCTCACGCTCGGCCACGGCCGGGGCGATGTCGTTGAACAGCACCCGAACCACAGCCGGGTCCTTGACGGTCTGCAGCACCAGACGACGGTTGTGCAGGTCGCCACGCTTGGCCTTGCTGATCAGGCGGTCGGCCAGAGGCTGAACCCGCTTGGCCTTGGCCTCGGTGGTCGTGATCTTGCCGTGCTGGAACAACTGCGTGGCCAAGTTGGCCAGGATGATCCGCTGGTGTGCCGGGCTACCGCCGAAACGAGGGCCCTTAGTCGGCTTTGGCATTGTCGTGTCTCTCCTGATCAGTACGTGTCGTCGTAATCGACGTCACTGTCGTAGTTAGCCAGAGCGCTCAGCGGGTCGAACCGCGGGGAGCTGTCCTTCAGCGCCAGGCCCATCTCCTGCAGACGGAGCTTGACTTCCTCAATCGACTTGGAGCCGAAGTTGCGGATGTCCAGCAGATCCTGCTCAGTGCGGGAAACCAGCTCGCTGACGGTGTGGATGCCCTCACGCTTGAGGCAGTTGTAGCTGCGCTGGGTGAGCTTGAGATCCTCGACCGGCAGAGCCAGATCAGCGGCCAGCTGCTCGTCCACCGGGGACGGACCGATTTCGATGCCTTCAGCCTCGGAGTTGAGCTCGCGGGCCAGGCCGAACAGCTCAACAAGGGTCTTGCCGGCAGATGCCATAGCATCGCGCGGGCTGATCGAACGCTTGGTTTCCACGTCCACGATCAGCTTGTCGAAGTCGGTGCGCTGCTCGACGCGGGTGGCCTCCACTTTGTAGGTGACCTTGAGCACCGGGGAGTAGATCGAATCGACCGGGATCCGACCGATCTCAGCGTCGGGGTTCTTGTTCTGAACACCGGAAACGTAGCCACGGCCACGCTCGACGACCAGTTCCATCTCGATGCGACCATCGTCGTTCAAGGTGGCGATGTGCAGATCCGGGTTGTGAATCTCCACGCCGGTCGGCGGGGCGATGTCGGCAGCGGTGACCGCGCCGGCGCCGGACTTGCGCAGGTACATAACGACCGGCTCGTCCTCTTCGCTGGAAAGCACCAGGGTCTTCAGGTTCAAGATGACCTCAGTGACATCCTCGACGACTCCAGGAATCGTGGAGAACTCGTGCTGATTGCCTTCGATCTTGATGCTGGTGACCGAGGCGCCTGGGATGGACGACAGCAGGGTGCGACGCAGCGAGTTGCCGAGGGTGTAGCCGAAACCGGGCTCCAGGGGCTCGATGACGAACCGCGAACGGTACTCGTCAACGACCTCCTCAGTCAGGATCGGACGCTGTGCAATGAGCATGTTTGTTCCTCTCCACCGCCCACTATTTGACGGTGATTACATCCGCCGGACGCTCTGACCGGCCTTTGGTCTTGATACTGGTTCTCCTCCCCGGGCCTATAGCGCAGGGAGGAGAACCAGGGCTCTTACTTGGAGTAGAGCTCGACGATCAGCTGCTCGCTGACGTCGATGACGATCTGCTCACGAACGGGCAGCTGGTGAACCAGGATCCGTCCCTTGTTCGGACGCGAGGTCAGCCAACCCGGCACTACCTGATCGTTGAAGACCTCGCGAGCGACAACCAGCGGGTGCAGGTTGACCGACTTCGGACGCACATCGATCACGTCGTAGGCGCTCACCCGGAAGCTGGGCACGTTGACCTTGCGACCGTTGACCGTCAGGTGGCCATGAACGACCAGCTGACGGGCCTGGCGCCGGGTGGAGGCGAAGCCGGCCCGGTAGATCACATTGTCCAGACGAGACTCCAGGATGATCAGCAGGTTGTCACCGGTCTTGCCGGCAAGCCTGTTGGCCTCTTCGTAGTAGCGACGGAACTGCTTCTCCAGGACGCCGTAGGCGAAACGAGCCTTCTGCTTCTCGCGGAGCTGCAGCAGGTATTCGCTCTCCTTGGTGCGGCCGCGGCCATGCATGCCCGGCGGGTAGGGACGGTGCTCGAAAGCCTTGTCGTTGCCAACCAGGTCGGTACCGAGCCGGCGGGACTTCTTGGTAATGGGTCCGGTGTAACGGGCCATGTTCTATCTCCTCTTCGACTCGGGGCTCAGACGCGACGGCGCTTGGGCGGACGGCAACCGTTATGCGGTACCGGGGTCACATCGGCGATCGGGCCGATCTCCAGACCAACGGCGCCCAGGGAGCGGATCGCGGTTTCACGGCCGGAGCCGGGACCCTTGACGAAGACGTCGACCCGCTTCATGCCATGCTCCATGGCCCGGCGTCCGGCGGCCTCGGCGGCCATCTGCGCAGCGAACGGGGTGGACTTACGCGAGCCCTTGAAGCCGACAGTGCCGGCAGAGGCCCATGAGATCACCGCACCGGTGGGGTCGGTGATCGAAATGATCGTGTTGTTGAACGTGCTTTTGATGTGCGCCTGACCGGCGACCACGTTCTTCTTTTCCTTGCGACGCACCTTGCTCTTGGCATTCTTAGCGCTCGCGCTGCGGCCTGCAGTAGCCATTAGCGGACCTTCTTCTTCCCGGCGACAGCCTTCTTCTTACCCTTGCGGGTACGGGCATTGGTGCGGGTGCGTTGCCCCCGGACCGGCAGGCCCTGACGATGGCGACGGCCCTGGTAGGAGCCGATTTCGATCTTGCGACGGATATCGGCGGCCACACTGCGGCGCAGGTCGCCCTCGGTCTCGTAGCTGGCGTCGATGTAATCACGAAGCGCAACGAGCTGGTCGTCGGTGAGTTGATGGACACGAATGTCGCCACTGATACCAGTGGCAGCCAGGGTCTCCTTGGCGCGGGTACGGCCAATGCCGTACACGTAGGTGAGGGCGATCTCTAGGCGCTTCTCGCGCGGAAGATCGACCCCGATGAGGCGTGCCATGTGCACGTACCTTTCAGGTTTCGAGTCGGTGTCACCCAACTCGCGAAGGTGTCTGGCGTGATGCGTCCCCTCGCCCTAATGGCGTGGGCCCCGGCCTTCGTCCAGGGGTGGTCACCGAGAATCAAGCCCGGTGTTGCTATCACGTTGTCTAGTTATTCAGTTGTGTTGGCTCCGAAGAACCAGGTGTTCCGCGTCCCGCGACAGCCCTTCGACCCTTCGAAAAGCTCAGGGCAGGCAAGCTCAGGACAGGCGCGACCAGGTTGACCGAGGTCAGCCCTGGCGCTGCTTGTGGCGCGGGTTGTCGCAGATCACCATCACGCGACCGTTCCGGCGGATCACCTTGCACTTGTCGCAAATCTTCTTGACGCTCGGCTGAACCTTCATCGAGCAACTTTCTGACTCATCGCCGAGCGCAAGGATGTCCCTGCGAACGGGCTGGTGGTGGATTCTTGCGGGTACTTGCTTACCGATGCCGGAAGACGATGCGTCCACGGGTCAGGTCATAAGGAGACAGCTCGACGACAACGCGGTCGGCCGGAATGATGCGGATGTAGTGCTGCCGCATCTTGCCGCTGATGGTCGCCAGCACCTTGTGCCCGTTGGCCAGTTCCACTCGGAACATGGCATTCGGCAGCGCTTCGACGATCGTTCCCTCGAGTTCGAGGGCGCCTTCCTTCTTCGCCATTACTCCCAATCGCTGAGGTTGTGTGGGCGCACGCGCCTGTAAGCACAGGTCGTGCAAGGGTCAAGAGTACGCCAACGGCACTTGCCGACCCAAATCGGCCAACAACATTGAGCGCCGCAGCCAGGTTGAGCGTAAAGTAGTCCGTCGCGCACTCTCAGCAGAAGGACTACACGTGGATTCAGCTGTGCCAACACCTTCACCACTTGATCGCGAGCTCGCAATCGAGCAGGCACATGTGGATTTGGTCTACAAGCATCTGAAGAAAGCGACCAAGTCGGCAAAGAAGATCGCCAGCCAGGGCCAGAAGATCTTCCGCTCCAACAACCAGACCTGGGTGCGAGAGGAAGACGGCACCGCACTGTTCGAACGCGACGCCTTCGCCTTCGCCGCAGCCCGCCGCCTTGCTGTCTTGGATGCCGAGCATGAGGGCCTGGTCTTCGGGCGCTTGGATCACACCGACGGCGAAATTCGCTACATCGGTCGCCTCGGCGTCCGCGATGACGAGTACGAACCGCTGGTCATCGATTGGCGAGCCCGGGCAGCCGAACCGTTCTACCGCGCCACCGCCACTGACCCGATGGATGTGGTGCGGCGCCGGGTACTGCGCTGCCGAAACGACCTGGTGGTCGGTATCGAGGACGACCTCCTCGACTCCACCTCTGCTCCCGCCGACCTGCCGATCATCGGCGAAGGCGCCCTGATGGCCGCCTTGAAGCGGGCCCGCGGCCCGCGGATGCGCGACATCGTGGCCACCATCCAGGCTGAGCAGGACGAGGCGATTCGCGCTGACTACCGCGGCGTCACCGTGATCTCCGGCGGTCCCGGCACCGGCAAGACTGTGGTGGCCCTGCACCGCGCGGCCTACCTGCTCTACTCCAACCGGCGCCGCTTCGAGCGTGGCGGCATTCTGGTGGTCGGACCCTCGGGGCTGTTCATGAACTACATCGAACGGGTGCTGCCCTCCCTCGGTGAGGATTCGGTGACCCTGCGTTCGATCGGCGGGGTGGCAGTGGACTCCCTCGGCTTGGTCGCCTCCCGGATCGACTCGGCCGCAGCGGCCACGATCAAGGGCAGCCTGCGAATGGTGCCGGTGCTGAAGCGCCTGGTCAACCTGCCGATGCAGGACAGTGACCAGCAGCCGCTGATCGTCACCATCAAGGGTGAGGCGCTGCGGCTGAACCCGGACGAGCTGGCCCGGATCCGCCGCGAAGTGCTGATCCGGAACAAGGTGAACGCCGGCCGCGAGGCGGCCCAGTCCGCGGTGCTGCGCGAGCTGTACGCCAAGCTGTCCGAAGAAGTCGACCTCGACTTCGAAGTGGTCAGCGAGCTGATCACCGACCAGGCCGCCTACCAGAGGTTCCTGCGAGCCTGGTGGCCCGATCTGGAGGCCGGCGAGGTGTTGCGCCGCCTGGCCTCACCGCAGGTGGTCGCCCAGGTGGCCGGCGGAGGGTTGGACACCACAGATCAGGCCGAGCTGGCCGCCTCCTTCGACTTCGAGGAATGGTCGGTGGCCGATATTGCATTGTTGGACGAGTTGCTGGAGATCGTCGGCCAGGTGCAGCCCGAGGAGAACGAAGATCCACTGATCTTCCTGCCTGACGGCACCGAGATGAGCGAGTTGGTCACCACCGCCGACCTGCTCAGCCACGGCCGCGAGATCGACCCCGACGATGAGCCCTACGACACCTTCGCCCACGTACTGGTGGACGAGGCCCAGGACATCTCCCCGATGCAGTGGCGAATGCTGCGCCGCCGCGGTGCCGACGCCAGTTGGACCATCGTCGGCGACCCGGCCCAAAGCTCCTGGCCGGACGTGACCGAGACCGAGCGGGTACTGGCTGAGCTGATCGGCAACGCCCCGAACCGGCGATACCGGCTGAGCACCAATTACCGCAGCCCTGCTGAGGTGTTCGAGCTGGCCGCCCAGGTGGTCCGCCGGCATTTCCCGGCCGCCGATCTGCCGCACGCGGTACGCACCACCGGCATCGTTCCGCTGCTGCTGACCACCCCGGCCGAGCACCTCCACGACCGCCTCGAACAGATCCTCAGCGAACTGGTCACTCAGGTGGAGGGGAGCATCGGTGTGATCGCGCCCCCGTCGCGGCTCAACGACCTGGCGGACGCAAACCTGCCGATCACCCACGCCGTGCCCGACCGGATCTCGTTCATCAGCCCGCTGAATGCCAAGGGCCTGGAGTACGACGCCGTCATCGTGGTCAGTCCCGACGAGGTCGTGTCTGAATCCCCCGGTGGTGAGCGGGTGCTTTACGTGGCACTGACGCGTCCCACCCAACGCCTGGTGACCATCGATCTCGGCGACTCCCGAACCTGGCGCGCCGACCTGAGTTGACGCGTCGAGGAGGCCCCTGAGTCGGTCGAAGCGACCCGACCGACCTGGGCTTCGACCCTTCGTCAAGCTCAGAGCAGGCCGAGCAAGGCCACCGTGGTTCGCTGCGACTCAGCCGGCACTGGCGTGTGGCGGGATCCGACGCAGCGCAGCCAGGATCTGCGCTGTCGCCCGGGAACGGTTCTGGGTGAAGAACTGCAAACCGGGGGCACCGCCAGCAAGCAGCTCATCGCACAACTCGACAGCAATCTCAACCCCGACGGCCCGCACCGCAGCCGGATCCGCAGCGACCGCCCGGAGCCGATTGACCACCGGCGTCGGTAAATCTGCACCGGAGAAGGCTGCGAAGCGTTCGATCTGGGAAATGTTGGTCACCGGCATGATCCCGGCGATGATCGGTAGCTCGCAGCCCAGCTTGCGCACCCGCTCGACCAGCCGGAAGTAGGCGTGGGGGTCGAAGAAGAGCTGGGTGATGGCGAACGCAGCGCCCGCCTGTTCCTTCTCGGCCAGGATCCGGGCGTCCAGATCGAAGTCGTGATTCTCGGGATGTCCGTCAGGGAAGGCCCCAACGCCAACGCAGAAGTCACCGGACTCCTTGATCAGTCGCACCAACTCGGTGGCATTGTCCAGGCCTTCCCGGTGTCGCTGCCAGAGCGCCGTGGGGCCGCCGGGCGGATCGCCGCGCACCGCCAGAATGTGGCGAACACCGGCCTGGGCATAGGCCTGGATCGCGCCCCGCAACTCCTGCGTGGACTGGCTCACACAGGTCAAATGCCCCACCGTGATCGCGTCGGTGCGCTGGCTGATCATCAAGGTGGCATCGATCGTCCGCTCCCGGCTCGACCCGGTGGCACCGTAGGTGACCGAGACGAAATCGGGCTGCAGCGGCTGCAGCGCACCGATCGACTCCAACAGCATGGCAGTGGATTCGTCGTCCTTGGGCGGGAAGAACTCGAACGACATCGTCGCATGATCGCCTTGGGCGAGCAGGTCGGCAACACGTCGTGGTTCAGGCATGAGGGTAAGGCTAAGCCAACCGTCCAGGCGGCGAGCAGTCTAGGCTCAGTGCGTGGTCAAGCTCAGCTCCAGCGATCCGCTCTCGATTGCCTTCCGAGCCGAGGTCGGCACCGAGCTGTCGGCCTACCTGGACGGGCGCGCCGCAGCTTTGGCCGGACTCGGCCCAGAAACCACCGACGTCGTTGAGTTGGCCAGGGCCTTCGCTACCGGCGGCAAGCGGGTGCGTCCGGCCTTCTGCTGCTGGGGCTATCTTGCCGCCACCGGCGAAACCGAGGTGCCCGAGCAGGTGCTTCGCGCCGCGGCCAGCCTCGACCTGCTGCATGTGGCCGCACTGATCCACGACGACGTGATGGACGGCTCCGATACTCGCCGCGGACTCCCCTCCGCCCACGTGCAATTCGAGCGCTGGCATGGCGCCAACAGGCGCCGCGGGTCGGCGGAGGTCTTCGGGAGGGCCGCAGCGATCCTCCTGGGCGACCTGCTGCTGCTGTGGTCGGCAGAAATGTTCGCCGGCTGCGGCGCCCCGGCCCAGCGCCTGGCCGCGGCCGCCCCGCTGGCCGCGCTGATGCGCGAAGAGGTCAACGCCGGGCAGGTACTCGACGTCACTGCCCAAACGCGTCCGCCGCTGGACGCGCGCAGCGATCCGGCCTCGGTGACCGATCAAATCCGGCGAGTGGTGGAGTACAAGACCGCTCGCTACACGGTGATCCGGCCACTTCAGATCGGCGCGGCACTCGGCGGCGGCTCCCCCGAACTGCTGGACGCGCTGGCCCGCTTCGGTTCTCCCCTTGGCCGAGGTTTCCAGTTCCGCGACGATGTGCTCGGTGTGTTCGGCGACGAGGAGGTCACTGGCAAGCCGGCCGGCGATGATCTGCGCGAAGGCAAGCTGACAGTTCTGGTGGCCAATGCGATGGCCAACGCCACCGAAACCGAGGCCGCTGAACTCGACGCCCTGCTCGGCCATCCGCTGAGTAGCGCCGAGGTGGCTCGGGCGCAAGACATCATCACCGTTTCGGGCGCTCTGGCCGCCACCGAAGCCGAGATCGAAACCAGCGCCGCCCAGGCCTTGGCGGCACTGGCCGCCGCAGGGCTGTCGCCGATGGCCAGTGCCGGGCTGACCGAACTGGTGCACCTGGCCACCCAACGCAACGCGTGAACGAGGCGGGGCGCCGCTGCCGACGCCCCGCCACTGCTCACTGCGAAAGCTGCCCGGGCAACACGTGCTGCTCGCGCGCCGGGAAACCGGCATCGAACTCCAACAGCCGAGCCGAATCGAAATCGAAGGCAGCGCTCTCCAACAGCCGACCGGAGATCTGGTCCAACCCGCCCGGACGCAACTCAATGCCCATGAAGGCGTCGAAGTTGAGACCGTCTGGGGTAGTCACAGCCCAGGTGTCGGCATTGCGAAATCCGAACCGTTCGTAGTAGGTCGGGTCGCCGTAGAGGAACGCGGCGACGAAGCCCTGCTGGGCGCCTCGGTCGAGACCGAAACTGACCAACCGAGAGCCGATCCCGCACCGTTGCAGATCCGGACGCACCGCCAGCGGGCCCAGATAGAGCACCTCATGGGCGACTTCGGCCGAATCGAGGACCCGCGCACGGGTGGCGATCAGTGCACCGGCCAGCACCGAGTCGGCCTCGGCCACCAGGTCGAGCACCAGATCGGGCGAGGTGCGCACCTGATGCAGGATCAGGTGCTCCACGCAGCCGGGTCGGTAAAGGTCCCAGAAGGCGTCACGGACCAGCGCTTCGCACTGGTGATGTTCGCTTGCTCGCTCGGGGCGAATGTTGAGGTTCACGATGGTTGTCCTGTTCTGGCGCAGATCGCGCCATCTGGAGTCGGAGTCAGGACTGTTTCTGGACACCCGGTCAGATCCGGGCCGTCCTCCGGGCGCGCAAAACGCTGGTCTGCGCCGCCTTGTTGTCCGCGACTAGACCCCGACCGTCATCGTGAGTTTCTGCATGCACCACCAGATTGCCACTGCACGGGTGCGGCGGCAATCTCGACAACCCAACTCAAATCTGAGAGGTCTTGAACCTGGCCGCACCGTAGGTCGGCGCGATCTGGGTATTCCACACCGACAAGAAGTCATCCTTGGCCACCGCAACGTTTTGGTTGAGCTGGCGAACCTGCTGGTAGAGCGGGCTGCTCTCGCCATCGGCACATCCGTTGGCCTGCTGCGACTGCGCCCACTGGACCCACACCAAGTCCGAGTCGTGGGAAAGCTGCAACGCGTTGCGCAGCTTGGCCACCAGCGCACTGCCATCAGGAATCGCGTCCACCGGCGTCGAATCGAGCGCGTCCAGCAACTGCTGGCGATTGGCCACCACATCGTTCATCGTCGAGATCGCACCAGGAAGATCGGTGCAGGAACGAACCTGGCTCACAGCCTTGTCCAGATTCGCCCGGCCGGCCATCGACTTCTGGAGGATCTGGGTGAGGTAGCGCACCTGGTCCTTGGCGTTTTGTTCGGGGGCATCCACCCCGTAGGAGCCGGTACCCTCCCCTGCCCCGCCTTGGCCGTGCCCGTCGAAGTAGTTCGACGAAGCGCTGTGCTGGGTCAGGCTGCCGTCGGCACCCTTCACGCTGACCACCGCCGGGGATCGGTAGGCGCACACCTCGCCCACATTGGACGTACCGCAGTAGCCGCTGTCACGGTAAGTCACCGAACCCACCTGTTCCTGGATGCCGGCGCTGGAGAACACCATCGAGATGGGCTGACCGGCCGTGGTGCCACAAACCAGCAGCCAACCGCCGTCGAAGGTCGACAGCGAAATCGGCCAGGAACCGGCCGGGCAGGTCTTCACGTCCGCCGGCACCGAGAACCTCACCTCACCACGGGAGTTGCTCCAGGTCTGGGTGGCTGGCTGGGAAGTCACCGTGCCGCTGGCATCGGTATAGACCACCGACCCACCCAACACCACCCGCACTCGAGTGCCGTTGGCGAAGACCACCTCGTGACCGCCGTCGGTGAAGTTCAGCTCAGCGGCCTGCCAATCAGGATGGCTGGGATAGACCACCGCAAACCGCTGATCTGCCTGGCACAACAAGATCGAGCCATCGGTGTACTGGGTCCACGAAATCGGCGACATGCCGGTCGGGCAGGCCGGCGCCGCCGTTGGCGGAGTTGGCGTTGCGGCAGGCCGATCGGCCGGATCGAGGCGCGCGAGGTAGGAGTTGTCGTCGGTGTGTCCGCCGACTTGGACCAAGCTCTGGCCACCCTCAGGGTTGGGCACTGGAACCAGGTCACCGGTGCGTTCCCAAAGCTCCGCGCCAGTTTCAGGATCAACGGCGAAGCTGCCGCTATAGCCATGCAGCAGGATCGTGCCGTCGTTCAGCCGACTGAGGGCGTGGTAGGTCTCCTCATCACCATCCTGAAGGGTCCACAGCACCGCACCGCTGTTCGGATCGACAGCTTGAAGGGTGTATTTATCCTGGATGATCAGGCGCCGACCGTCGTAGGAGACCTGGCCGACAAAGGTTGTCTGACCACTGGTCTCCACCGCGACCCGTACTGGAGTGGCCCATTTCGCGGCGCCGGAGGAGGCATCGAACGCGGTGACACCGGCCGTACCTGACCTGTCCCCGTATTCGGTGGTGTCGGTGAAGTTGGTGTTGGTCAGCTTGAGCGGCAACGGCAAGTTCTGGTCAACGAGCTGGAGACCACTCCACTCCGGGGTAACCGCATAGGTGAAGCCGTCTGGAGCGGCCACAGTCGAAGGGATTGGGTCCCCCTGCCTGGCCGCCACCAACAACACCCCCTCACCTACCGGGGCCACGCAGTGCAACTGCCCGACCAGCGACTTTCCAGAAGACAAGTCGAAGCCGAGCCCCCAACGGGTGAAAATCAACCCGTGTTGGATTTGGACGCTAGAGACCACCTCAGCGGAGCTCGGCCCGTTCCAGGCCCCGTTGTCGCAGCCGGGCTCCGAGACTGCCCAGGCGGCTCGCTCCGCACCGGGGCTCACTTTGGCGACCACCACCCCGCCCAGCCGACCTACCTCGGGACCGCTGAAGTCGGGATACTTCGGAATGGTCAGCACAATCTCGCCATTCACCACGTTCACGTCGGAGTTGATGATCGAATCAACCTTGATCCCGAGGCTGTCGAGAGGGCGCACCGATTCGGCCTTGCCCGTGCGCCAGTTCACCAACGCGAGGGCATACTGCGCCGCATCGTCCTGCGCCGAGTTCACCGACACCAAGCACGGCACCCGGTCACCGACCAGCTGACTTGCACAACTCTCCAGGTAGGGAGCAGTTGAGTCCCAGTTGTTCCACAGGCTCGCCCCAGTGGCGGGGTCATATGACCAGACTCCAAAAGCGATGTCGCCAACGACGTCGAAGAGCCCCCAGGATTGGCCAGTAGCAGCGAACAACCCGCCGAAGCTCCCCCCGGAGCGTTCTTCGCCGGCGTCGTGGGTGCCAGATACCTTCCACACCTCGCGCACCCCGCTGGCCCAGTTGCCTGCGCTGCTCGGCGGTGCACCGGTGACCTTCAGTTGAACCGAGGCACCCGGCAGAGCCGGCCCGCCACCGAACATCCTCACCGCCGCGAACGCACCGCCGGCTACCAGGGCAAGCGCCACTACCGTGACACCGATGATCAGCGGAACCCGTCGCGCGGATCCACTCTTGCCAGCCTGGGGCATCCCGATGGGCTGCGGGTCCGGTGGCTGAGGTGGAGGGGCTTGTGGCGGAGGCGGCGGCGCCATTGGGGTGGCGGCAGCAGCCACCGACCCCGCGCCCGGTTCGGCTCCCAACGGGCCACCACAGCGCGGGCAACGCTCTCCTGCAGCGAAATGATGGCCGCAAGAAGGGCAGATCAGAGCCATGGCCGCTCCTCATCAACATCGCGATGGCCGCAGCTTCTTCGGCAATCAGCTAGCCGGACGCTACACCGCAGGCCCGCTCGCCGAGGGGAAATCCCACCGAGCGAACGGCGTTCGCGATGGGCGCCTCCCCGTGGGTATCGGTGCCCGGGTCGCCTAGCCGCCCAGAGCCACCAACTCCATCCCCGGATCGTCGTCCCACGCGCTGATCAGCCGCTCCTTGAAGGTGGCCGCCGCAGCCTCAACAGCCGGCGCGGCGGCGATCGCTCGGGTCACGCCAACTCGGCGGGCCCCGGCGGCCAGCACCTGATCCAGGTTGTCCAGGTTGACGCCCCCAACGGCGAACCACGGCTTCGAACCCACCGCGGAGGCCGGCGCAACCCTGGCGGCATGTCGCACCAGCTCGATTCCGGCCTCACCCACCCCAGGAGCGTTGAACACCGGGCTGACGGTGAAGAACGCCAAATCGGCATCGGCAACCGCCGCGTCCACCTGGGCCGGTGAATGACATGAGCGACCGATCAACGCCCACTGACCAAGCTTCTTCCGGGCCTGGACGGCGTCGCCGTCGAAGGCCGATAGCTGCAGCACATCGGCCCGGACCGCCTCACCGATTTCGGCCGCACCGTAGGAACTCACCAGACCCCGGTGTCCGGCAGCCTTTTCCAAAGTGGCCAGCGCTACGGCCTGGACGTCCGCGGCAGCTCGGGGCTCGCGAAGCTGAATGATGTCGACGCCACCAGCGAAAGCAGCCGCGGCAAAGCCACCCAGATCACCAAAGTGGGTACGCGCATCGGTGATCAGCATCAGCTTGGCCACCCGCAATCGAGCGGCTAGTCCCAGGAGCACGGTCACTCAGCCAGCCTATCCGGGCGGCGGGTCGCGGCAAGAGCCTTTGCTGTGGGCTTTACAATTCGTCGGAGGTCTGGAATGCCCGCCTTCCCCGAAAGTTCCGGAGCTAAAGCCGAATGACGACAGTGAACAACACCGATCCCCTGCTGGGGCGCGTTGTCGACGGCCGCTACCGGATCGTGCGAAAGCTGGCCCGGGGCGGCATGGCTACGGTCTATCTCGCCGACGACCTGCGCCTTACCCGCACAGTGGCGGTGAAGGTGATGCACGAGAACCTCGGCACCGATGACGATTTCGTCAGCCGCTTCGATCGCGAGGCCCGCGCCGCAGCCCGACTTTCCCACCCGAACGTCGTCTCGGTCTTCGATCAGGGCATGGACGACGAGCGCCCCTACATCGTTATGGAGTACGTCGAAGGTTCGACGCTGCGCCAGGTGATCACCCGCGAAGCGCCGATGACTCCACTGCGCGCAGTCGGCCTGATGACCCAGGTGGCCGGCGCGGTGGCGGCAGCACATGAGGCCGGGATCATCCACCGCGACCTCAAGCCGGAAAACGTGTTGATCTCGCCGCGCGGCCAGCTCAAGGTTGCCGACTTCGGGCTGGCCAGGGCGGTCACCGCCCATACCGCTACTGCCAATGGGATGCTGATCGGCACGGTCTCCTACATCGCCCCTGAGCTGGTGACCCACGGCCACGCCGACACCCGCTGCGACGTTTACGCGATGGGCGTGGTGTTGTACGAGATGCTCACCGGCAAGAAGCCGCACACCGGCGAAACTCCGATCCAGGTGGCTTACAGCCACGTCCACAACGAGATCGCCGCACCCTCGGCCATCGGCCCCCGCCTGAATGGCGCCACAACCATTCCCGACTATCTGGACGCGCTGGTGATGGCCGCAGCAGCCCGTCAGCCGGCCGACCGTCCTCAGGATGCGAAGGTGCTGCTGGAGCACCTGCATGCCGCCCGCAACGCCCTGGCCGCAGGCGTGGCCTCAGATCCCGCGCTGGCCACCCGGATGCGTCGAACCTGTCTCGAGGATGGCGACGAAATCACCGAGGGCCTTCCCCAACTGGCCGCTGCTGGCGCCGCTTTCATCCAGCCGCCGGATCCGGAGACCAACGCCACCTTGGTGTTCAACCCGCAAGCGGGCGCCAACCCGGGTGCGCCCGCCGGCGGTGTGGGTGCCTATCTGCCTGGGATGCCGATCACCAGCCCCACAGCGCAGTCGCTGCGCGAACGCCGGGCGCGCAGCCGTCGCCGCGGCCGCACCACGCTGATCCTGCTGATAGCGCTGAGTGTGCTGTTGGGCGTGGGCGGCTGGTACCTACTTGCCGGCCAGTTCACCAGCACCCCGGACTTCACCAACCTCACCCAGGCCCAAGCCCAAGCGCTCGCCGCGAAGACTGGCTTCACCATCAAGGCCTGGGACGCCGCCTACAGCGAGACGATTCCGTCCGGGCAAGTGGTGCGCACCGATCCCGCCGCCGGCGAGCGGATCCGCTACGGCGGTGATGTCAGGGTCTTTCTGTCCAAGGGGCCGGAGCGTTACCCCGTCCCTTCGTTGGCCGGACGGACGGTCGATGATGCTGAAAAGGCCCTCACCGACGCCCACCTGACCTTGGGGAAAGTCACCGAGGTGTGGGCCGACAACGTCGCGATCGGCTTGGTTGTCGGTGCCTCGATGGATGCTGGTAAGTCGGTCAAGCCCGGCACCCAGGTGGATCTGAACGTGTCCAAGGGCCCGGCACCGGTGCCGATCGTCAGCTTCGTCGGCAAGACTTTCGATGAGGCCAAGGCCTACTACGAGGCCGCCGGCTTGGTGGTCTCCCGGGCGCCGGAAGACAAGTTCAGTTCCAAGATTCCAGCCGGCAGCGTCATCTCCCAAAATCCCAAGAGCGGATCCTTGGTGAAGGGCAAGACCATCACCTTCACCGTCTCCAAAGGACCAGAAATGGTCAACGTCCCTTGGGTCACCGGGACCTCGGTTCAACAGGCAACCAAGACATTGAAAGACCTCGGGTTCAAGGTGAAGGTCATCTACACGTCCAAGTGGCTGCACCAGGTGACCCACACTGACCCGGCGCAGAACACGCCGGCACCCAAGGGCTCCACAATCACCGTCTACGTGGCGTGATCAGGCCGGCAGCCAAGCTTCTCCACCGCGCAGATCGATCAGCTTGGTCGCGGTGATCTCGTTGATCCGGTTGAAGGCCAGTGCCCAACCGCGCTCGTTCAGCAGTCCCTCGTGAATGCAGAAGCCCTGGGGTGCGGCGACCGCACGGACGAAATCGACGGTCTCCTTCATCGCCGCCCACGGCCCGTAGGCCGGCACCCCGAGGACGTCCACCCCGAAAGGGACGGCGGCCAGGCTGTCGCCGGGATGGAAGAAAGTGGGTTCGCCCTCGGCACTGAGCACCAGCCCGACGTTTCCGATCTGTGGAATGTCGCGGTGGATCAGCGCGTGCAGGCCACCGACCGCAGCGATGGTCAGCCCGCCCAGCCGCACGGAGGTGTCCGCGGTGATCGGCTCGGCACGCTGTGGGTTGTACGCGGCGATCACCCCTGGTTCGGCCAGCACCCGGGCACCGGGGTTGGCCCCGATCAGTGCTGGCACCCGCTCGGGGTCGATGTGGTCGGGATGCAGGTGGGTGATCAGGATCGCATCGAGATCGGTCAGGTCATGCCAGGCGTGGGAGAAGTTGCCCGGGTCGAGCAGAATGCGCACCCCGGCGGTCTCCACCAGCACTGCGGCGTGGCCAAGGTGAGTCAGTCGCATCGCCTACTCCTTACCGAGTCGATCGATGACGTAATCCATGGCCATGGTGTAGCCGTGCCCACCGAAGCCAGTGAGCACTCCGACGGCGAGGTCGGAAAGGTAGGAGTGCCTGCGAAACTCCTCACGGGCGTACACGTTGGAGATGTGTACCTCGCAGAACGGGACCCCGATCGCGGCGAAGGCGTCCCGGATGGCCACCGAGGTGTGGGTGAAAGCGCCGGGGTTGATGATGATGAACCTGGTGCCATCAGTGCGCGCGGCATGCAGCCGGTCGATGATCTCGCCCTCATGGTTGCTCTGGAACGTCGCCACGTTCAACCCGGCCGACTGCGCCTGAGTAACCAGCCCAGTCTCGATGTCAGCCAAAGTGGTGGTGCCGTAGATCTCGGGTTCGCGAGTGCCAAGGGTGTTCAGATTGGGTCCGTTGATGACCAGCACGTCCATGGGCTAACTCTCCCACGCCCGCGGCTACCGGCCCAGTAGGGCCACGGCGCCACCGATCGCCAGCACCACCGAGGTAGCCGCAGTAGCCAGGATCAGCGGACGCTTGCCGGCCTGCTTGAGCACCGACCAATGCACTGAGGTGCCCAGCGCGAACATCGCCGCCCCCAAAAGCCAAGCCTGGGCCACCTTCGCGGCGTCGGTTACCGAGGTCGGGACGACGCCGAGGCTGCGCAGGGCCACCATCGCCACGAACCCGGCCACGAACAGCGGCATCAGCGGCCCCCGCTTGCTGTCACCGACGCTCTCGGCTCGCTGCCGCCAGGAAATCACCGCCAGTACCGGAGCCAGCATCAACACCCGGGCCAACTTCACCACCACAGCCACCTTCAGCGCGTCCGGCCCGATGATCCCGGCAGCGGCCACAACTTGAGCGACCTCGTGAGTTGAGGCACCGGTCCAGATCCCGGCGGTCCGGGGGTCCAAGCCGAACAGACCGGCCAGTGCAGGCATCAGCGCGATCATCACCGTACCGAACACCACTACCAGGGCCACTGCCGTGGCGGCCTCGGCGTCCTTGCGCTTAGCCAGGACGCCGTCGATGCCGGCCACGGCAGCTGCGCCACAGATCGAGAAGCCGCCCGCGATCAGCAAGGTTTGGGTGGCCCCCACCTTCAGGACTCGACCCAGTAGCAGGGTGATTCCCATGGTGCCGCCGACGATGGCAACTACCCCCACCACGATCGGCCAACCGAGGGCGAGGATATCGCCCAGCACCAGCTGCAGGCCGAGCAGCACCACTCCGAGTCTCAACAGCCGGCGCGAAGCGATGGCCAGGCCCGGACGAAGCATCCTCATCATCGGACTGCCCGGAGCGACGGTGTTGGCCAGCACCGCTCCCAGCAGGATCGCGATCAACATCGCGCTTACCCCGGGGACGAAGAAGTTCACCGCGATCGACAGGCCGGCACCGCCGACCGACGCCAGCAGGCCGGGCCACCAGTGAGGTTGGCGGGCCGGCACCTTTTCGGTTGCAGTCGGCTGGATCAGTTCAGTTTCAGAGGCTGGCACTCGGCCAGACTAGACACAGTCTAGATATGTCACTAGACCCAATTTGCGCATGGGTAACATATCGTTTGCGATATGACTGATCTTCCCGCCGGCTTGTATCGCTTCCCTGCGGTGGCCGACCTGCTGATCCTGTTGGCGGTGGCCGAGGTGGGCAGCGTCAGCGCCGCCGCCCGACACCTGGGCATCGCTCAGCCCAACGCGAGCCGGACGCTGCGCCGACTGGAACGCCAGCTGGGCGTCCGGCTGATCGACCGGGCCGCCCGCGGCAGCAACCTCACCAGCGAAGGCTGCCTGGTCCTGGACTGGGCTCGCCAGGTCGTGGAGGCCAACGACCGCCTGGTCGCCGGCACGGCCGCCCTCCGCGGCCCCGCCTCGGCCCGCCTGGTCATTGCTGCCAGCCAGACCATCGCCGAGGAGTTGCTGCCGCGCTGGCTGGCTGCGCTGCGTGCCGAACGACCGGGCAGCGACGTCGCGCTCACTGTGGCCAACTCCACCGAGGTCGGACGTCTGGTCAGCGGCGGAGGCGTCCTCGGCTTCGTGGAAAGCCCCCAACTACCGGCAAGCATCAAAGTGGCCGTAGCGAGCCGGACGGTAGCCACCGATCGCCTGGTCGTGGTGGTCTCACCCGATCACCCCTGGGCTCGCCGAACCCGTCCGGTCGGCTTGGCGGAGTTGGCTGCAACCAGGTTGGTGGTGCGCGAACCCGGCTCGGGTACCAGAGTCAGCTTCGAGCAGGCGATGGCCCACTTCAAAATGGCCACCCCGGCACTGGAACTGGCCAGCAACGCCGCCGTGCGGGTCGCGGTATCGGCCGGCGCTGGGCCGGCTGTGCTGAGTGAGCTCGCCGTTCAGTCCGCGGTCGGCAACGGCGAACTCCGCGCCGTAATGGTCGAAGGCCTCACCATCGAGCGAGAGTTGCGGGCGGTGTGGGCCAGTTCCACCGAGCCGAGCCCCGACCTCCTGCGCCTGGTCGACCTCGCCACGGCCGGCGGCACCGCCGCCCGGGCGACCAGCAGCAGCACCTGATGCCGAGCCGGCCCTGTGCCCGCAGTTGAGATACCTGCGAGGTCATGCCTGCTGACCAAGCGCCCTGAGCACCGACTCGGCCACCTGCTCGGGCTCGCCGGCCGCTGGCAGGATCACATCGGCCGCCTGCCGGTAGACCGGCTGGCGGTCGGCGAACAGCTGCGGCAGGTCGGGTCGGGCCAGTAGCGGGCGACCCGGGTTCGGGCCCATCCGGGCGAGCGACTGCGCCAGCGAGATATCCAGGAGCACCACCGTGTGGGCCTTCAGGAGTTCATTCACCTTCGGCGTCATCACCGCCCCCCCGCCAAGCGCGATCACCGCCGGCGGCCCGGTGAGGAGGTCAGCGATAACCATGGCCTCCAGCTGACGAAAGGGCGGCTCGCCGAGATCAAGGAAGATCTCGGGAACCGATCTCCCCTGTACGGCGACGATCACCTCATCACTGTCGACGAAAGGCAGCCCGAGCCGCTCCGCGACGAGGCGCCCGACCGTGGTCTTGCCGGCCCCCATGAAACCGGCCAGCACCAATTTCGGACGCAGCGCGACCGCAGCGGCGGCGCGCATGACCAGCTCGGAGGCGTCCTGGCCGGTGAACAGCCGGAACTGCAACCGGGCCTGGGCCACCAGAAGCTCCAGGCCACCGATGACGTCCATTCCGGCAGCGCTTGCTGCGGTGGCCAGCGGAGTCGGCCAATCGGTGTAGACCGCATCGAACAACAAGCCGGACCGAGCTCGCAGCCCCGACCCATCCGCGACGCCGGCGGGCAGGGTGGACAACACCGCCGGTTCTTTCGCCCGCGCCCAATCGCCGAGGTCGCGGACCTCCAGGCTCAGCCCGGGGGCGGCGACTGCGGCCCATTCGACCAGTTCGGCCGCCCGGCGGCGATTGCGCGCATAGAGATGCACTTCGGAAACGCCGAGTTCCTCCAGGGCCAGCACCGACGAGCGCGCGGTCGCTCCCGCACCCAGGACAGCGGCCGTGGGCCACCCCCTCCACGCCGGGCGAAGTGCGGCCACGAGGCCAGGGATGTCGGTGTTTTCGGCCAGCCAGCCGTGCTCGGTACGGACCAGCGTGTTCCCGGCACCGGCCCGAGCCGCTCGTTCAGTCACGTCGGTGGCAACTTCAAGGCAAGCCGCCTTGAGCGGCATCGTCAGGCTGAGACCGCGCCAATCGTCGTCCAGCCCAGCGACGAAATCGGCAAGCTGCTCGACGCCCACCTCATGTCGCTCATAGCTCCAGTCGGTCAGCCCAAGGGCCGCGTAGCCGGCCCGATGCAATGCCGGCGACAGGGAGTGGGTGATGGGTGACCCAAGAACCGCAGATTTCACAACCCGAATGCTCCCACAGCTGCACGACTGCACTGCACTGTGGCACTGCCGACCGGCGCGACCTTCAGATTCAGCCCCGGGCCAAAATGCCCGCCACCAGTCGGCCGGCGGCGACGGCATCATCCAGGCTCACCTCAAGGCACGTCACCGCGCGAACCGTCCGTGGCCCCACCGCAGAGATGCGTACGCCAAGTCCGGCGGCCTCAGCCACAACCTCGGCGGCGGTTTTGGCACCGGTGTCCAGCACCACGATGTTGGTCGCCGGGGTGGTGACGGCGTCCGGAGCGAGCGCGGCCACCTCGGCAGCAAAGGCAGCAGCGGCGGCATGATCTTCGGCCAGCCGGTCGAGCTGGTGATCCAGGGCGTAGGCCGCGGCCGCAGCAAGAATGCCGATCTGACGCATGCCACCGCCCAGACGCTTGCGCTGAGTTCGGGCACGCTCGATGTTGGCTCGGCTGGAAACCAGCGTGGAACCGGCCGGCGCCCCCAGTCCCTTCGAAAAGCACACGTTCACGGTGTCGAACAGCCGACCGTAGGTGGCCAGCGGCACCCCGGTGGCCACATGGGCATTCCACAACCGGGCGCCGTCCAGGTGCAGGCCCACTCCGGCATCGCGACAGAGCGCGGAGACCTCGCGCAGATGCTGAATCGGTTGGACGGTGCCGCCACCGAAGTTGTGGGTGTTCTCCAGTGCCACCGCGGCGGTCTGCACCAGATAGGCCGTCTCCGGGGCGATCATCTCCGCGACCGTGTCGGTGTCGGTAACCCCGTTGGCCGAGGTCCACGTCCGGGTGGTGATGCCGTGCAGCGCGGCGTGCGCACCCAACTCAGCGCGGACGATGTGCGCCCGAGCGTCGCAGAGCACCTCCTGGCCAGGCTTGGCCAGTGACCAGATGCCCAGCAGATTGCCCATCGAGCCGGTGGGCACGAAGAGTCCGGCCTCCTGGCCGAGCAGCTCGGCCACCCGCTCCTGGAGCGCATTGATCGTTGGGTCTTCGCCGTAGACGTCATCACCAACCTCGGCTTCGGCCATTGCGGCCCGCATCCCGGGAGTCGGACGGGTGATGGTGTCACTGCGAAGGTCGATGGTCGGGTCGGCGATTGGCGAAAAGCGCATCAAAAAGTCCTCTGTGGCGGTGGATCACTTGGCACAATAGCCCGCTGATCTGGCCACCCGGGCCGGATCTCGCTGCCCTGAGGCCGACCGTTCTCAAACCACTGGCGACGGCACCGCCCGCGAGCAGGCCGACTCCCCGCGCAAGGGGCAGAAGCTTGCGCTGAGGTTGCCTTCGGCTACAGGCGGGAGCGCTGCCCGCTCAGAAGTCCTCGAGCTGGAACTGTTGGGCTTGATCGCCGCGCTTGATCCGTCCGCTGGTCAGTCGATCGGCGATCAGGAATGCCATCTCCAGCGACTGATTACGGTTCAATCGGGGGTCGCAGGCGGTTTCGTAGCGGTTGGCCAGGTCGGCCTCGTTGAGTTCATCAACCCCGCCGACGCATTCGGTGACGTCATCTCCGGTCATCTCCACGTGAACCCCGCCAGGCCAGGTGCCCAACTCCTCATGGACGTCGAAGAACCCGTTGACCTCCTCTGCGACCTGGCTGAACGCGCGGGTCTTGTAGCCGGTGGCGGTCTCGAAGGTGTTGCCGTGCATCGGGTCGCAGACCCAGGCCACCTTGCGTCCGGTCGCTTCGACCGCCTCGATCACCGGCGGCAGGGCGTCGCGTATCTTGTCCGCGCCCATTCTGGTGATCACGGTCAGCCGTCCCGGCTCTTGGCCGGGATCGAGCTTCTCCATCAAGGCGACGGCCTCCGCGCCGCTCACCGACGGGCCGAGCTTGATCCCGATCGGGTTGCGCAGGTGGCGCAGGTACTCAACATGGGCACCACCGAGCTGACGGGTGCGCTCGCCGATCCAGACCAAGTGAGCGCTGGTGTTGTACGGCGTGGCGGTGCGCGAGTCGATCCGGGTAAGGGCGTGCTCGTATTCCAGCAGCAGCGCCTCATGGCTGGAGTAGAAATCCACCGTCCGGAAGGACTCGTTGTCGACCCCACAAGCCACCATGAAGGCCAGCGCGCGGCTGATCTCCTTGACGAGTTCTTCGTAGCGGCTCTCCACATTGGAGTTGTTCACGAAGTCGGCGTTCCAGCTGTGCATCGCCCGCAGATCGGCGTATCCGCCGGTGACGAAGGCGCGCAGCAGGTTCAGGGTGGCCGCCGAGGAGTTGTAGACCTCCAACAGGCGCCCGGGATCGGGAATCCGCTCAGCCGGGGAGAAGCCCAGCGCGTTCACCGCATCGCCGCGGTAGGCCGGCAGGGTGACGCCGCCACGGATCTCGTCGTTACGGCTGCGCGGCTTGGCGTATTGACCCGCGATCCGGCCCACCTTCAACACCGGCACCTGGGCCGCGTAGGTGAGCACGACCGCCATCGAGAGCAGCACCCGCAGTTTGTTGCGGATGTTTGCTGCAGTCAAGGTTTCGAAAGTCTCGGCACAATCGCCGCCCTGGAGCATGAATGAGCGACCCGCAGCCACCTCAGCCACCCGGCCACGCAGGTCGTCGCACTCACCGGCGAACACCAGAGGCGGCCGGCGGCGCAACTGATCGACCACGGACGCGACGGCGGTCGCATCGGGATAGGTCGGCTGCTGGGCTGCGCCCATAGCGTGCAGTTCGGCCAGGGACGGGATCGGATCAGACACGGCGGTCAGGATAGCTCCCCTGACGGCATTCGCGGCGGGATGGCCCCAAGACCGGGACGAGCCAGGATGCGCGCGTCGGCTTCGGCCTTCGACACCGACCCGCGTTTCACCGAGGACCCGTAGGCCTCGACATAGGTCTGACCCGACAGCTCCTGGATGGCAGCCATCACCTCATCGGTGACCCACCGCAGCGCCACGCGATCATCATGCAGGCCGGCATAGGCGCTGAAATCCAGCGGTTTACCGATCACCACCCGAGGCCGGCGAATCCAGGGGAGGCCAAACGGACCCCGCACTGTCGCGGTGTCGAACACCGCCACCGGGATCACCGGCACGCCCGCAGCCAGCGCCATCCGGGCCGCACCGGTGTGGCCCTTGTAGAGGCGTCCATCAGGAGAGCGGGTGCCTTCTGGGTAAATGCCGACCAGGCACCCCTCGTACAGCGCGTCCAGCACCGGACGCAGCCCTTCCAGGCTGACTCGTCCGCCGGAGCGATCCAGCGGAACTTGCTTGATCGCCTTCATGAACCAGGCCAGAATCATCGACTTGAGCCCGCGGTCGCCACGAAATAGTTCCGCCTTGGCCGGAAAGGTGACCTGCCGCTTCACCAGGGCCGGCGTCACGAAAGTGTCGCCAGCAGCGATGTGGTTGGACACCAGCAGTGCACCACCGGATGCCGGGATATTCTCCTCGCCCACCAGGGTGGCTCCGAACAGGAAACGCACTACCGGGCGAACCAGCAGGTACTTGAAGAAGTTGTACATTCAATGCCTCTTATGCGCCATTATTGGGCGACAGCCTACGATGCTGCCATGCAGGTCAGCGAGACGGCGCAGCCGTTCTACGGTGGTTCAGGTTCGGTCGGCGTGCTCTTCTGTCACGGCTTCACCGGCTCTCCGTGGTCACTATTGGAGTGGGCCAAGATCACCGCGGACGCGGGCTATCGCGTCGCACTGCCCCGGCTACCCGGGCACGGGACGAGCTGGCAGGAGATGGCCCTGACCGGCTGGCAGGACTGGTATTCCTGCGTGGAGCGGGAGTTCGACGAACTGCTTAGCACCTGCGCCCAGGTGTTCGTGGCCGGGCTGAGTATGGGCGGGTCGCTGGCCCTGCGACTGGCTGAGAAGCGCGGCGCTGAGGTGGCCGGGCTCCTGCTGGTGAACCCCGCGGTGCTGCCCTACCCCAAAGACCGGATCGCACCGCTGGCTCAGCATTTCATCGCATCGGTACCGGCCATCGGCTCCGATATCGCCGACCCGGGGGTCACCGAACACGCCTACGACCGGACGCCGGTGCGCGCGGCAGCCTCGATGCTGAAGATGTGGGTCGACGTACGAGCCTGCCTCGATCTGATCGCCTGCCCACTGCTGCTGTTTCGCTCGGCAACCGACCACGTGGTGCCCGGCGCGTCGAAGGACTTCATCCGCGATCACGTCTCCTCTGATGTGGTGATCGAGCGCGTGTTGGAACGCAGCTATCACGTGGCCACCATGGATTACGACCGCCAGCAGATCTTCGCCGAGTCGCTGGAGTTCTTGGCCGCGCAGACCCGAAAGGCCTCGGCGCAGTCCTAGCCGGCGCCACGTCTGGTCAGCCGCGGCGTTTCAGCTCCGCCAGATACCAGCCGGTGGCCTTGGCGACTTCGGCCTTACTCAGTTTGCCGCTGATCCCCGCGGCGATGAAGGCCGGCGCTGAAGTGCCCAGCTTGGCCCGAACCTGGTCGAGCGCCAGTTGTGCCAGGGCGTAGTCGGTCTGAGTGACCAGGGACGTCGGCAGCGCCGTGGGTCGGTGATGGGAGCGCAGATAGGCGTGCACCAGTTTCGCGTTGGACTTGGCCGTGGCCGGATCGTTGTGAGCAGCCACCGACTCTGCCACGCCTTCGACCACCCAGGCCACCCCGCTGCTGCACGGCGACTCGGTAGCGACGTGGACGGCCTCATGGGTGAGGGTGGCCTGCAACCAGTCAGCAGTCTGGGTGAAGGAGGCCGGGTTGATCACTATCCGTGGGGTGCCAGCGGAGCAGGTGGTGACTGCCGAGATGTCGGCGGCCGAGCTACCGGTTATTGCGGTGAACCCGGTGGCATCAGCCGGAATTTCCACCACCAGTCCACCGTCCCAGTGGTTGCTCGTGGTGAGGATGCCGGCGTGGCTGACCGCAGTTGAGGCCCGATCCAATCTGAGTTCCCAGGCTCGACGGGCAGCTGCGGTCAGGTCAGAGGAGAGCAGCGTCCCGTGGGCTGCGCTGGTCAACTCAGTGCGACCCAGCGCCCAGATCGGCCGGACGCCTGCGTCGAGGGTGCCGCGGATGGTGCCGTCGGCGGCCAGATCCACTTTCAGAACCTCGCTGGCGCCTCGGCGGTCGCCTGGCAGCCGGGTGCGTACGGTCACCAGCGAGGCCGCTGTGGGATCTGGCGTGAAACTGGCTTCGGCGTGACTGAGCACTGCATACCAAGACGTTGCGGTCAGCGGCGAGCTGAACTGCGCAGCGAAGGCAACCTCACCACCGGCCAGTGCAGAGTTCAACCGCGCGGCAAGATCGGAGTCCGCAGTCTGCGCGGGGGCAGCCGTACAGCCGGCCAACATCGCTGCGACCAGCAGCGCGCTGAGTGCAGCCTTGATGACGATCAGCCGATGATGCGTCGAGCCCCAGCCCACGGAGCCGGGTAGCTGGCCAGGGTCTGGACGACCAGGTCGACGCGGGTGTTGCGGGCATGGACGAACTTGCCGCCGCCGATGTACATGCCGACGTGATGGACCGGGCTGTAGTAGAAGATCAAGTCGCCGGGCTGGAGATCACTCTTGGAGACCGCCTTGCCCATCGTGGACAGAGTGCGCGAGGAGTGCGGCAGTGAGATGCCCGCGGCGCGGTAGGAGGCCAGCATCAGACCGGAACAGTCGAAGCTGCGGGGCCCGTCTGCGCCCCAGACGTACTGGCTGTTGCCGACCTTGGACAGTGCGTAGGCGATCACCGTCTTGATTCGGGCACTCGCGTCGGCGTAGTCACCGGGATTGGCCGGGGAGGAGTTGCCATCGCTGGAGTTCAAATCCTGCTGGTCGGCAGCCGAGAGCGTGTTCACCAGAGCCTGAGCCTGGTTCACCTTGTCGTTGATCTGAGACTTGAGGTCGGAGAGCCGCTTCTCCTCATCGGCCAAGGCGTTGACCTCGGACTCGGCGGAGCGCTGCATGTCGGCCAAGTTGGCCTGCGCTGCCTGCTGTTCCGACAACGTCTTGCTCATGGTCTCGTCCACCTTGCTGACGGTGGAAAGCCGGTCGAGCAGGGTGTCTGGATCACTGGAGGTGAAGATCTGAATCGTGGTGTCGAACTCGCGGCTGCGGAACTGCGCCAGAGCGATCGTCTGGGCAGCAGCGCTGAGTTGGTCGACCTTTTTCTGCTGAATCGCGATATCGGCCTGCAGCACCTTCAACTGCTGGCGACCCTCGTCCAGAGCGGCGGAGACGGTGTCGTAATCCTCACCGATCTGGCTGGCCTGATCCTCCAACTGCTTCACCCGGTCCTTGGCGCCAACCACAGTGGTAGCGGAAGGGCTGGGCTGGGGCGTTGGTGCCGCTGCGGCCGGTAGAGACTGCCCAGCGAACAGCGTCATCGCTACGGCAGATGCCGCAACCACGACGAACCGTCCGGCTCTCAATCCCATTAGGTGCCCCTCAGCAGTTGGACCACGACGGCCCTGAAACGAAACTGAGAAAATCCTAAGCGAAGCCGTGCGAAGACGCAACTCCTAGTCCGGGTGACAACCGGTCCACTCGCTGGCTAGGGGTGTCACCCACTTGGGTGACTTCGCTACTGGCCCACCACCAGTCGCAGCGGGGGCAACAAGCCGGATCCAGCCATCGCAGCAAGGGCTGCCTGCTCCTGATCATCGAGATCGACATCGTCGGTCATCGGCCCCAGCAGCACCGAAATCACACAGTCCGAACAAGCCGGACCCCGCGCCCGACACGTTGCACAATCGACATGTAATACGTCCATGGCTCCAGCGTGTCGGGCAGGTCTGACAGTTCTCCCCCAGCTAGGCATCCACCGGGCCAACCCCAGCTGAATCAGACAGACCGATAACCGGCTCGCGCCCTAGGCTGGCGTGATGAGGCGCGCGCTCACTGCGATCTTGGCCGTCGGCCTGCTCAGCGGCTGCAGCACTGCGTCCAGCTGGCAGCAAGTGCCCTTGGCCGGGACACACCCGGCCGCCCTGGCACCGGCCGGGGTGCGGCTGCTGGTCGGCGGCTCGACCAACGGCGCTCCGACGCTCCTGGAAGTCGACGCCGACCGGGTCGGCCGACAGTTCCACCTCCTCGCCAACGAGCCGTACGCCTCCACAGCGGAGCTGGTCGCGGTCACCGCAACTGAGGCAACGGTGTACGCGATCGGCACCGACATCGGCGGCGCCCACAGCAACCCCCGCTGGACCGCCTGGGACGGGTCCGGGGACAGCTTTGAACTCAGCAGCCGCCCGCAGGGGTTTTTCACCTTCGGCGGCCACGACGCCGGGCCGCTGCTCGGTACTGCTGTGCTCGAGGGTCAACCGGTGATCATCGGTTCGCGCACCACCGCGAGCGGCGCCCGATTGGTGCTCTACACCCGGGTCGGCACCACCTGGAGGGCCCCGGCGACCTCGCCGGCCCTGCTGAGCTCCGGCGCCGATCGCGAGTTCGGCTTCACCGGCTTCACCGCACTGAACGATCGGCTGGTGATCGTCGGGGACGAGCTCGATCTGTCCCCCGGGTTGCACCAACAGCCGCTGCTTTGGGTGGGACGGCCCTCCGGTGACTGGCAGCAGATCCGGCTGCCAGTACCTGCCGACCTCACCGGGAGCGGGCTGTCCAGGGCGACCGCAGTTGCCTGCCTGGCCACTGCGGATCGCTGTTGGGTGGCCGGTTGGGTGCTCGGACATCCGATGTCGTGGCAGGTCGATCTCCCCACCGGTGCTGATCCGAGCGTCGCCCAGGGAGTGCCCCTGCCCGGCGAGGCTCCCGACGGCGCAGACCCCGCCGCGTTGGTCGCAGTGGTGGCAGGGCACCCTGTCGTGGCGACCAACTCCGCCCAACCCGGGTTGCAGCTGGGTTGCCCGTCCGGCTGGGTGCCGCTGGCAGCCCCGGGCCGGGTGAGCGCCCTCAGCGTCATCGGCTCCGGGTTGTACGCGATCAGCGGCGACGCACTCTGGCTCCTCGACGCGCCGGGCTGCTGACCCGATCTGTCAGTGCCGGGGTCTAGCGTCCCGGGAGTGAGCAGTACGTCGGTCGTCCAACCCAGCTTCGAAGATCTTGGCCGTCCGCTGTCGCAGGTGGTGTTCTGCGTGGTCGACCTGGAGACCACCGGCAGCTCTGAGCAGGACACCATCACCGAGTTCGGGGCGGTGAAGGTACAAGGCGGCCAGGTGTTGGGCGAGTTCCAAACCCTGGTGAACCCCAATACCCACATTCCGGCACTGATTTCGGTGCTGACCGGCATCACCGACCAGTTGGTGGCCGGCGCACCGAAGCTGCCACAGGTGTTGCCCGGCTTTCTGGAGTTCGCCAAGGGCAGCGTGCTGGTGGCCCACAATGCCCGCTTCGACGTCGGCTTCCTCAAACGTGCCTGCGCCCGGCACGACTACGCCTGGGGTAATCCCGAGGTGATCGACACCGTCGCACTTGCCCGTCAGGTGTTGCTGCGCGACGAAGTGCCCAACGTGAAGCTGTCCACCCTGGCTGCATATTTCCGCACCGATACCACCCCCAGCCACCGCGCCCTCGACGATGCCCGCGCGACCGTCGACGTGCTGCACGGCCTGCTGGAGCGGGTCGGCAACCTCGGCGCCGACACCCTTGAAGACCTGCTGGAGTTCCTCCGGCGGGTCTCGCCACAGCGGCGCGCCAAGCGCACCATGGCCAAAGATGTGCCGGCAGCACCCGGCATCTACCAGTTCATCGCCGACCTCACCGGGCCGGACGGCAGCACCCGCCGCCAAGTGCTGTATGTCGGCAAGAGCCGCGACCTGCACCGCCGGGTCGCCAGCTACTTCACCGCGGCCGAGACCCGTCCGCGGATGGACGAAATGGTGCGAATCGCCACCGGCGTGGAGACCGTGGTCTGCCGCACGCCGCTGGAGGCTGACGTGCTGGAGCTGCGGCTGATCGCTGCCCACTCCCCCCGATACAACCGCCGCTCCAAATTCCCCGAACGCCAGCAGTGGCTCAAACTCACCAACGAGGCCTATCCGCGACTGTCGCTGGTACGCCAGATCAGCGATGACGGCGGCTTCTACTTCGGCCCTTTCCGGCGCCGGGCCGCGGCCGAAGAGGTGATGCTGGCCATCTACGAAGCCTTTGGCTTGCGCCAATGCACCACTCGGTTGTCAGCGAAACGTCCCTCGCCGGCCTGCGCGCTGGCAGAAATGGGCCGGTGCTCCGCACCCTGCGAACTGTCGATCACCACCAGTGACTACGCCAAGACCGTCGCCGAGGTCCGTGCCAGCCTGGCCAGCGACATCAAGCCGCTGCTGCGGGCCGCCGAGCCGCGGCTGAATCAGTTGGCCCGCGCCGAACGCTTCGAGGAGGCCGCGGCGCTGACCGCCCGTTTGGAGACCTTTACCCGCGCAGCCCTGCGTCATCACCGGCTGGCCAGCCTGGCCGGCTGTCCACAGATCGTGGCCGCCTACCGGGTCGATGCCAGCTGGGAGATCCATGTGATCCGCTACGGACGCCTGGCTGCCGCGGCAACCACCCGCAGTGGCGAGACCCCCCAGCAGGTGGCCGCAGACGCGGTCACCGCCGCCGATTGGGTGACCCGGCCAACCGGGCCGCAGCCGGCCGGGATCGTGGAGGAGACCGAGCGAATCGCCGACTGGCTGGAACGTCCAGGAGTACGGCTGATCGAGATCGACGGCGACTGGTGCTGGCCGTCCGGGGTCGGGCCGTCGGCCACCGCGCAACTGCGGGTGCAGACCGGGCCGGCAACACCGGCGTGGGACGAGGCGGGGCCTACCGAGCCGGAACGAGCCGACGCGCAATAGGATCGAGATCATGATCACCGCGATTGTCTTCGTCAAGGCCGATGTCGCCCGCATTCCCGAAGTGGCCCAGCATCTGGCCGACATCGATGGTGTTTCCGAGGTGTACTCGGTAACCGGCAAGATCGACCTGATCGCCTTGGTGCGGGTGCGCACCATCGACGAAGTGGCTGCCGTGGTTACCGACAAGGTGAACAAGGTGTCCGGCGTCTCCGGCACCGAGACCCACGTGGCCTTCCGCGCCTACTCCACCCACGACCTGGAAGCCGCCTTCGCGATCGGCGTCTGAGCCGGCGCCTCGATTGAGGCCTGCCTCGGGGCATCCCCTGCTGTTGGACGGTAGGCCAGCACGCCTAGGGTTACTGGAAAGCAGCTCACGAAGGGGAACGTCATGGCGACTAACCAATCAGCGCTGGACCAGGCTCTGACGATCGCGTTTAGCCTGCGGGCGACCGTTTCCTGGCAGGCGGTCGAAACGCTGTCGATGCTGGCGATCGAGGCCGCTGGACGGCCTGAGGCCACCTCCCTACTCGAAATGGCCCGGCACGCCGCTGGTCAGCTGCTGCCCGGCAGCTGGGAGAGTGTGCGGGGGTTGGCCTGGCTGGCCCGAGCAGAGCGAGAGCTCGACCTGCGCTGACCGCAGCCACCGGCGGGCCCCCAAACAACAGCGCCCGCCCCCAGCAGGGAGCGGGCGCCATCACTGTGTTCAGGCTTCGGTGATCTCCACCGAGGTCATCACTACCGGCTCCACCGGACGATCCTGTCGGCCGGTCGGCACCAGGCCGATTCGGTCGACGATCGAGCGGGACTGCTCATCGGCCACCTCACCGAAGATGGTGTGTTTGCGGTTCAACCACATGGTCGGGGCCAAGGTGATGAAGAACTGCGAGCCGTTGGTGCCGGGACCGGCATTTGCCATGGCCAGCAGGTACGGCTTGTTGAACACCCGCTCGGGGTGGAACTCGTCGCCGAACTGGTAGCCGGGGCCGCCGGTGCCGGTGCCCAGCGGGCAGCCACCTTGGATCATGAACCCGTCGATGACCCGGTGGAAGCCGAGCCCGTCGTAGAACTTGCCGGTGGTCTTGGCACCGGTCTTCGGGTCGACATACTCCTGAGTGCCGGTGGCCAGGCCAACGAAGTTGGCGACGGTCTTCGGCGCTTCGTCGGCGAACAGGTTGATCACGATGTCACCGTGGTTGGTGTGCAGGGTTGCGGTCTGAGCCATCTGGACGTCCTTTCTTGTTGCACTCCCATCCTTACAGATAGGTGTGTGCGAGCGGGTCACGGCGGGTACGGTGGAGGTCAACAACAGTCTCGATGAACCAATGGAGGCACAGTGAACACCAAGAAGCTGCTCAACGCGGTCGAAGATGGCACTCAGGTCGCCATCGAGCGCCTGTCTCCCTACATCGAGCAGGCCCTGCGCGAGGGCGGAGATTTCGCCGATCACACCTACTCCCGGGTCGGCCCGGCGATCAAGGATGCGACGATCCGCAGCGCCCGGTTGGCCTCAGAAACCTTCGAACGGGTGCATCCGGCGATCGACGAGGCCATCGACAAGGTCTACCCGGCGGTGAACTCCACGGTTAAGCGAGTGCGTCCGGCGATGGACGATGTCCTCGAGCGAATCCCGCCGACCGTCGATTTCGCCCGCGAAAAGGTGCAGGAGGAGTTGCTGCCCGGCCTGGCCGAACAGCTTCGTCACCTTGCCGACCAACCGCTGGCCCACGAACTGAAGGTGGCCGCGGCTTCGGCAGCATTGGCCAAGCAGCTCGACAAGGCCTCGGGCAAGAAGAAGCATTCGGGTTGGAAGACCTTCGGCAAGATCGTGTTGGCCGGCGCCATCCTGAGCGGGGTCGCGGTCGCGCTGAAGAAGCTGCTCGCTGATCCGTCCAGTGGCTGGGAGACCTACACCCCGCGCGACAACGCTTACGTCGCCGACCCGGTCGCCGATGAGCTCGACGACTCCGATGAGGATGCCGAGATCACCGAAGAGGTGCCGACCCCGGATGTGAGCACCGCAGCCACCGACGGCGGCGATGCCGACCCTTTAGCCGATAGCCCTTACGGCGAGGGCTCCTACACCGGCGACGAACCGCCTGCCGACTACCTGATCAAGGGCAACGACCGTTCGAAGAAGTACCACGTGCCCGGGAGCGCCTCCTACGAGCGCACCAGCGCGGAGGTGTGGTTCGCCAGCGAGGAAGCCGCCGAAGCTGCGGGTTTCTTGAAGGCACAGCGCTGAGGCAGCTGTCCTGAAAAGTTCCTGAGAATCAGGGGCGCCGGCTCACACCGGCGCCCCTTTTTCGACTTTCTGGGGTGTGACGGCTCAATCCATCGAATACGGCTGGGTGCATGCTGCGCCCTTCCGTGCACACCTGCACCTCTTGCTCGATCTCACCGGCCTGCCCTGGCCGGTGATGGCGCTCAAGGCCGGCGTCTCAACCCGCCTGGTCCGTCGACTGCTGTTCGTTGATCGCGGACGCCGCCTACCCAAGCTGCCCCGAGATTCGGCGCTGCGACTGCTGTCGCTGAATGACGCGGCCCTGGCCGAGCTCGGACGCACCTGGGTGCCGGCTGATGACACCCGACGCCACCTGTCCGAATTACTTGCCAACGGCTGCCCAGCGCCCACCCTGGCCCGCTATTGCCGGCTGTCGCTCGCCGACCTGATGGCTACGCTCACCGCGCCGGCGTGCACCGAACTCACCGCGCTGCTGGCCAGCTCGGCCAGGGTGCAGTACTCATGCTGAGCTTGCAGTGGCCCCGCTAGAGTGCCCGACGTGATCGCCCCGGTTCTCGCCTTGTTGGTCGCAGTCTGCTGCGCGCTGGCTACCGGCTGGTTGCTGCGCCGGCTGCCCGCTCCTGATGAGGAGCCCGGGTTGCGCTACGCCGACCTGGATTCGCTGCGCTTTCGGCTCGCAGTGTTCGCGCTGGTCTTCGGTTTCGGCTGGCTCAGCCTTGGCCTGGTCGCCGCGACCAGCTGGCCGATCTGGGTGCCGCTGGTGGGGCTGGGCTCGCTGCTGGGGCTGATCGATGCCCGAACGAGCTTCCTGCCGCTGCGGTTGCACTACCTCACCCTCGGGCTCGTCGTGGCCGGGGTGGTGGTCAGCGCCTGGCTGCGCGCAGAGTGGGCTTTGTTGCTGTGGTCCGGCCTCGGCGGGGTGGTGGCCCTGGCGCTTTACGCGGTGGTGTGGCGAGTCAGTGGTGGCCAACTCGGCTTCGGTGATGTCCGCCTGGCCGGGCTGCTGGGGATCGCTGCCGGTGCGACGAGCTATCCGGTGCTGCTGTGGTGCTTCCTGCTCGGCTCGGTGATCGGCGCAATCTGGGCGGTGGCGGTGCGGCTGCGCGGTCGGAAGGCTTTCGCCTACGGCCCCTCCATGCTGCTCGGTGCGCCGCTGGCGCTGATCGTGACCACCCTCGTGCGGTAGCCCGAAGCCTTTCAGCCCTGGCGAGCCGCCTGGCTGGCCTCGATCCACACCTGGAGCACCTTGGCTGCGGCGCCGGAATCAATCGCCTGGCCAGCCTGGGTGAAATGCTGGGCCAGCTGCCCCGCGATCGGCGCATTCAGGTCCGGTCCGGCGAAGGCGAACGCCGCCGCAGCAGCGTTCAACGCGACGATGTCGCGGATCGGGCCAGTCTGCCCGGCCAACACATCGCGCACCACCTGGGCGTTGTGCGCCGGGTCACCACCGACCAGATCTGCCGGCACCGCCGCAGCGATGCCCAAATCGGCTGGGTCGAAGGAACCCTCCACCACCTGGCCGGCGTTGATCAGCCAGACCCTGGAGGTGGTCGTGGTGGTCAGCTCATCCAGACCGTCGCTGCCATGGAAGACCAGCCCACGGTGCCCGCGTCCAGCAATCACCCCTGCGACCAGCGGCGCCATCCGGACATCAGCCACGCCGATCGCCGAAGCGTTCGGCCGGGCCGGGTTGGCCAACGGGCCGAGGAAGTTGAAAGTGGTCTGCACCCCGAGCTCGCGCCGGGCGTTCGCCACGTAGCGCAGCGAGGGATGGTACATCGCGGCGAACATGAACACGATCCCGGCTTTGGCCAGCACCGCTGGCTGGGCTGCCGGTGGTACGTCCAGGGCCACTCCGAGGGCTTCGAGGCAATCGGCGGTGCCACAGGCGCTGGAGGCCGCCCGGTTGCCGTGCTTGACCACCGGCACCCCCATTGCGGCGGCCACGATCGCGGCCATCGTCGAGACGTTCACCGTCATTGCCCGGTCACCACCGGAGCCGACCACATCAACGGCCTCGCCGGGCAGACTGATCGCAGTCGCGTGATCGAGCATTCCCTGGGCCAGGCCGCCGAGTTCGTCGACACTCTCGCCCTTGGCCCGCAGCGCAATCGCGAAGCCGGCGATCTGAGCCTGCGTGGCCTCACCGGCCAGGATCTGGTCCATCGCCCAGGTCGCAGCCTGGGTGGTCAGATCACGCCGGGCCATCAGCTCGGTCAGGACCGCTGCCCAGGTCACGACTTACACAGCCTGCTTGGCGGTGAGCAGCTTGGCAGCTTCGGCCGGGAGCGCGATCGGATCGATCGGGTAGGACGCGATGCCGTCAGCCTCTGACCAGGTGGCCAGCCAGGCGTCAGCCAGGCGGGCGACCAACAGCAGCACCGGCGGGCAGGGCTCGAACTCGGACTTGAGCTGGTGGCTGAGGCCCATGCCGCCGTAGGGAACGGCCTCACCGTCAAGGATCAACAGGTCGAACTCGCCGGTGTCCATGGCGGTGATAGCTGCCGCTCCGGTAGCCACCTCGAACACGTCCAGGTCGCGATCGGCCAAGCGCTTGCCGAGCGCGAGCATCACCTGCTCGCGGACGGTCCGATCGTCGGAGTACAGCATGATCCGGGCTGTGGACGCGCTCATCGGTATCCCTCGATTCAGCAGTTGGGCGTTGTCATGTTAGCCGCTCCGACGTGCGCGATTCCTCAAGTCATAACCAGCGTCCAGAACGCGAACCCACCGACCGGTCAAGCAGGGGCGGTTCGTCGCGGTTCACGAACCGCGCAACAATCTGGCTCACTAGGTAGCCTTGTCCGGTGCGATTCCTCACCGGTAAGCCCAGCTACGACCTCACCTACGACGACGTCTTCATGGCGCCGCGGCGCTCCTCGGTCACCTCCAGGCTGGACGTTGACCTGACCACCAGCGACGGGCTGAACCTGCCCCTGCCGCTGATCGTGGCCAATATGACCGCAATCTCGGGGCGGCGGATGGCCGAAACGGTCGCCCGCCGCGGCGGCATCGCGATCATCCCCCAAGATCTGCCCACCGACATCGTCGCCGCAGCCATCGCCAAGGTGAAGGCTGCCCACACCGTCTTTGACAGCCCACTGACCATTGATCCGCATGCCACCGTCGGCGAGGCGCTGATGCTGCTGCCCAAACGCGCCCACGGTCTGGTGGTGGTCGTTGATGCCAGCGGCGCCCCGGTCGGCACGGTTTCCGAGCGCGACCTGGCCGGTTTGGACCGATTCAACCAGGTGCATGAGGCGATGAACTCCGACCTGACCTTGGTGGCAGACACCGCCACCCCCACCGAGGTCTTCGAGGAACTCTCGACCCGACGCCACAAGGCGGCCCTTGCCGTCAGGGACGGCAGGCTGATCGGCCTGATGACGGTCAAGGGTGCGGTGCGCGCAGCGCTGTATCCCCCGGCCCTCGACGCCGACGGCAGGCTGAAGATCGGCGTGGCCGTGGGAATCTCCGGTGATGTCGACCAACGCGCCGAGGCGCTGCTGGCCGCCGGCGCGGACGTGCTGGTGATGGACACAGCCCACGGACACCAGGAGCGGATGATCGCCGCGGTAAAGCGCTGTCGCTCGGTGGTTTCGGCCTCCGAGCGGGATGTGCCGATCGTTGCCGGAAATGTGGTCACCGCCGATGGCACCGCCGATCTGATCGAGGCCGGTGCCGATGTGGTCAAGGTCGGGGTCGGGCCGGGAGCGATGTGCACCACCCGGATGCAGACCGGCGTCGGCCGTCCACAGTTCTCGGCAGTGTTGGAGTGCGCGGCCGAGGCCCGTGAAGCCGGCAAGAGCATCTGGGCCGACGGCGGCGTTCGGCACCCCCGCGATGTCGCCTTGGCCCTGGCCGCCGGAGCGGGAGCTGTGATGATCGGGTCCTGGTTCGCCGGCACCCACGAGTCACCGGGCGAGCTGATGTACGCCTCCGACGGACGCCCGTACAAGGAGTCCTTTGGGATGGCCTCCGCTCGCGCCGTCCGGGCCAGGACCCGCCATCAGTCGGCCTTCGATCGCGCCACTGCCGCCCTCTTCGAGGAAGGGATCTCCTCGTCGCGGATGTATCTGGATCCGGAGCGTCCCGGCGTGGAAGACCTGATCGACTTCATCGTCTCCGGCGTGCGCAGTTCGGCCACCTACGCCGGCGCCCGCAATCTGGCTGAGTTCACCAATCAGGCGATCGTCGGAGTGCAGTCGGCGTCGGGCTACAACGAGGGTCGCCCGCTGCACTCGAGTTGGTGATGAGTCCCGCCGACTGGTTACTCGTCCTTGGATTGGCTGGCACTGCCGTCTTCGCGATCAATGGCGCCCTCACCGCCCTTCAGGCCGCCCGCTTGGACATCGTGGGGGTGCTCACCCTTGGCAGCATCACCGCGCTGGGCGGCGGCATCGTCCGCGACGTTCTGCTGGGAGTGCTACCACCGGAAGGGTTGGCTGACTGGCGGTTCCTGGCTGCGGCACTTGCGGCATCCGGGGTGGTGTTCCTCGTGCACAGGCCGTTGGTGCGGCTGGTTCGCTGGATCACCGTCTTCGATGCAGCCGGACTGAGTCTGTTCTGTGTCACCGGCACCCTTGCCGCCCTCGACCAAGGTTGCGGACCCTTGCTGGCAGTCATCCTCGGTGCCACCACAGCGGTCGGCGGCGGCACCTTCCGCGACCTGCTCACTTTGCGGGTGCCGCAGATCCTCACCAGCGATTTGTACGCGATCCCGGCCTTGGCCGGTGCCACCCTCACCTGGGGAGCGTGGGCATTGGGCTGGCGCAGCCCGCTGACCTACCTGGCGGCCGCACTGCTGTGCTTCGGCATCCGAATGGTCGGGGTGAAATACAAGCTGCATGCGCCGCGGGTGCGGCCATGAAGGCAGCGGTGGTGGCGTCGGACCGGGAGCGCCTCTCGGCGCGTGGCCGCTCGAAGCGGCGAGTGTTGGAGCCCGGGGCTACCGCGGTCCGACGCCGTCAACGAGGATAGGCGAATACCGAAGCAGGGGCTACTTCACTCAAGTTTCCCGGTCCGCCAAAGGCGAGCACCAGCGGCCAGATCGAGCGCCATCTCCTGCAGTCGGGCTGCGGTAAGCACTGCTTTCGAACCCTCGGTCACGTCGGCCCGGCCGGAGGCAACCACCTGGCAGAAGGCCGCAGCTCGTTCCAGCGCCACCGCAAAATCTCCGTCGAACACGCCCCGCAGAATTTCATCGGACACTCGGCGCACCTCGGCTGGTCCGGGCGGGTCCACCCCGGCCACCACGTGGTTCGGCTCGGTGAACCGGATGCCGGCCGCGTACTCCCTTGCGGCCAGTTCAGGGGCGGTGACCACCCACTCGCGCAGCAGGTAGAGCCGCCACAGCACCCCCGGAAGGCTGCGGGCCGGACGCACCGACCACACCTGCGCCAACGTGTCCAGGCCCACCTCGTCGGTCAGCGCGATCAGCCGCGCGGTCACCTCCGGGTCACCTGCGGCCCGCCCGGTACGCAACAGTGCCGCGGCTGACTCGTGGGCGGCGTGCAACTTCGCCACCGGGTCGGACGTCTCGCCGATCACCTCCAGGGCGGCCGGCTCCCGATAGCTGGGTCGCCGCGGCTTGTGCGGTTCATTCACCGCTCCAGGCTAGCCGCGCGGCGCCACCGGCGAAGGCCGCACTGGAAGCTATCGGCTCGACTGCGCAACCGAGGAGCGCAGCGGCGATATCGTCACCATGTCGTCGGCATCCCGCCTGACGATCGAGGCTGGTGCCCTCGACCCTGACCGAGTTCCTGGGGGAGTTCGCATGAGCAAGTACCCGATGTATCCCGGCGGCATCCGGGGCCACTGGGAGTACTTCACCGGCCAGGAACAGCTCGACTCCCCTATTCGCGACCAGGTGCTCGCCACGGTCGCCGCCACCGACCCTGACCGCTTCACTGCGGCCGACGTCAAGTCCGCGTTGGAAAGCTCGGACCGCACGGCCGACGACTTCGCGGCGCTGCTGTCACCGGCGGCAGTCCCACTGCTGGACGAGATTACCGAAGCCGCCCACGCGCAAACCCGCGCTGGTTTCGGCACGACGATCCAGCTGTTCACTCCCCTCTACATCGCCAACTACTGCGCCAACGCCTGCATCTACTGCGGCTTTTCGGCGCGCAACAAGATCGTCCGCACCCGGCTGACTCCCGAAGGGCTGCGCGCCGAACTGGCGGCCATCGCGGCCACCGGGCTGAAGGACATCCTGATCCTCACCGGGGAGAGCTCGAAGTTTTCTGGTGTGGACTACGTCGCCGACGCGGTGCGCGAGGCCGCGCTCAGCTTCGACGTCGTCGGGCTGGAGGTGGCGCCGGTGAACGTCTCCGACTACGCCAGCCTCCACGAAGCCGGCGCCGACTTCGTGAGCGTCTATCAGGAGACCTACGATCCCCGCGCCTACGAACCGCTGCACCCCGGGGGACGTAAACGCAGCTTCCCCTACCGCTTCGATGCCCCCGAGCGCGCCTTGCTCGGCGGGATGCGCGGGGTCGGGGTCGGTGCGCTGCTCGGCCTGGCCGACTGGCGCAGCGACGCCCTGGCGACCGGCCTGCACGCCGAGGCTCTTCACCGCCGCTACCCGCACGCCGAGATCTCGGTCTCCTGCCCGCGGCTGCGTCCGACCGTCGCCGATTCCTCGGTAAACCCCGGCGGTGTGGGCGAGCCGGAGTTGCTGCAGATCCTGTGCGCGTACCGGCTGTTCCTACCGAACGCATCGATCACCGTCTCAACCCGCGAAAGCGCCACCTTCCGCGACCGGGTCGCCGGCGTCATCGCCAACCGGCTGTCGGCCGGGGTCAGCACCGGCGTGGGCACCCACGCTGAGGGGCTGGACGCCGGCGACAGCCAGTTCGAGATCGCCGATTCCCGCTCGGTCGCCGAGGTGAAAGCAGCGCTGCATCGCCTGGGCCTGCGCGCCGCCTAGCCGGTCGCGTCCACCCGACAGGCCTGAGTGAAGCCGGCCGGCGGAATGCCGAGACCCTGAACCACCCGCGCCCAGTAGTTCACCTGCGCCGCGGTGGTGGCCAGGATCACCAGCTCACGCTCGGTGAAAGCTCCGCGCAGCGCGTCCATGAACTCGGCGGGGAACAACAGCGGCGAGGACGAGATCCGCCGGGCATATTCGATGGCCAACAACTCGCGCTCGCTGAAGGTGCTCACTGCGGCGACATCGGCGCCGGACAGCGCGGCCAACTCGGCATCGGTCAGCCCGGCCCGGTCGTGTTCGAAGCTGTTCATGTCCACACAGAAGGCGCAGTTGGCCGTGATCGAGGCCGCCACCCGCACCAACTTCAGCAATCGCCTGGACGGCTCGTGGTGGGCGACCAACGACTCCAGGACGCCCGCGCCGATGGCAGCCTTCGGATACCAGGCCAACAGCCGTGCCGGCAGCATCCGGCGTCCGGTGGTGCGCTCGGAGATCATCACTCCAAGGCGCAGTAGCAGATTCATTCGGCGGGGTTCCTCGATCAGGGCCATGCCCCATCATCGACTCCCGCCGCGGCCCCGGCCAGTTCGTCGGACCAGAAAACCGAAAAGCCGGCCCCTTAAGGAGCCGGCTCGCGGTGTTCCCGGGTCAAGCCCGGGACCAGGTCACTGGAACGAATCCCCGCAGGCGCAGGAGTTCGTCGCGTTCGGGTTGTCGATGGTGAAGCCCTGCTGCTCGATGGTGTCGACGAAGTCGATGCTCGCCCCCATCAAGTAGGGGAAGCTCATCTTGTCGGTGACCACCTTGGTGCCGAACTGGTCGACGACCACGTCACCGTCCAGTTCGCGGTCATCCAGTGCGAGTTGATAGCGCAGGCCGGAGCAGCCGCCCGGTGCTACCGAGATGCGCAGCAGCAGATCAGGGGTGCTCTCAGCTTCAAGCAGCGCCTGCACCTTGTTGGCGGCGGCCTCGGTGATGGTGAGGCCGGTGGTGGTGGTCTGGTCAACCGACATGGGTCCAAGTTCCTTCCAGTGCGGACGCTCGGGCGTCCCTGGGTAGATCCGGATTGATGGATCGTCTGATCAGTCTATGTCGAGGTCTTGGCGATTTCGGAACCAACTCCGCGCCACTCGGGACGCCGCAGCCACCAGTTCGGACTCCGTGATCGGGCTGCTCACGGTGTGCGCGGCTTCGAGTCCGAAGGTGCGCAACTCCCGGCGGGACAGTGCCTGACCGCCCGCGAAGGCCACGCAGGGCCGCTGTGCACGCTCAGCCCAGGCGGCCACCGCGGTCACCACCGCACCGCCCCGATCCAGCGCAGAGAGCGCGCCACAACCGGTGACCACCAGGTCGGCCGCCGCCAAAGTGGACTCAAGACCGGCCACCGAGTGGCAAAACTGCGGACCGGAAACTACTCGCCCACCGAGACTGAGAATGGCCAGTCCGCAACCGCCGGCCGCCCCACCACCGGGAGCGGTGGCCAAGCCGACACCGAGGCCTTCGGCGACAGCTTTGAGCGTGGTGTCGGCGGCCAGCACCTCCGCGACATCCACCCCGGCGGCATAGGCTCGCCGGGCTAGTCCTCCGGTGACGCCGGTGGCCGCCAGGTCGAGTTCGTCGGCGTCGACGATGCCGATCACCTCGCGTCCGGCTAGAACCTCGCCGGCGGCGGCCAACAGTCCGGCCCCGCCGTCGTGGGCGCTGAGGCCGGTCAGGTCGATCGCCACTGTGGTCGCAGAACTCGCCTGCACAATCTCGCTGACCCATTCGCCCAGATCACGACTGGAGGCATCCGGCACCCACCCAGGACGCTCCGGCTGCTGCAGACCTACCAGCACCAGGTCGGCTCCGACGACGCTCCAACTCCGCGTGGTGGCGACCACCTGCCCGCCAACGAGTGCGGCCACCGCATCGGCCAACGCGGGTCCACCAATTGCCAGCGGCACCACCGCGACATCGGCTACTGAGGCAAAGCCCCTGGCCAGGGCCGCGCCGACGATGGCTGAGGGCAGCTCACTGATCTGATCGCTGGCCACCAGCACCCGTGGACGCCTCACCACGGTTGCCTGAACGGCGGCTGCTCGAAACCGTCGACCACGGATTGCGGCGGAACCTCGTCCGGCTCGGCGTGCAGGTCGGTGAGTCGCCGCAGTGCGGAGCGCGCCGCCAGGGCTGCGGCATGCAAACGATCGACTTCGTCGGTGAGTTTGGCGCGTTGAGCGCTCAGCGCCGCCTCCTGGGCAGCAGCCTCGCCCGGTTCCATGCCGAAGCGGTGGATCGCGAGGCGGTGCAGCGCTGCCTCTTGCTCAGCCAGCTTTGCCCGAGCCTCATGCAGCGCCGTCAGGCGAGCCTGAAAGTCGCGTTCGGCACTCACCAGCTGGTCATCACTCACGTCGCCTCCGTCCCGCCCTCCGCTGTGACCTAGGATGTGGCAGACATCGTCGCACCACAGGCAGGTTTGAAGTGGGATTATTCCGCCCTTATGAGCGCCGCCAGGACTCCGCGTCCAAGCCGGCACCGACCGAACAGACCAACCCCGAGCCTGCGGCCGCCAAAAAGAAAGTGCCCACGCCCACCCGCAAGGAGGCCGAAGCGGCCCGCCGGGAGCGGCTGAACCCAACGTTATCTCCTGCCGAACAGCGCAAACGCGATCGTGACGCGAAGGCCAAGTCCCGCGAACGACAGTGGTCGAGGGTGGATGAAGAGCCCGGGCGCGTCCTGTTGCGCGACTTCATCGACTCTCGAAGGGGCATGGCGCAGTGGTGGATGCCGGTGGTCATCAGCGGCTTGGTGGTCGCGTTGGTCGTGATGTACGTCCTCCCCGACGCTGCGGTGTGGGCCACTTTTGTGCCCTACCTGGCGTTGGCCGTGATGGCAGTGCACATCTTCTTCCTCTGGCGCCAGTTCAAGGTGCTGCACGCCGAGCGGTTCCCGGACCTGCCGCTGCGTGGCCTGCTGATCTACCTGATCAACCGGATCATCAGCCTGCGCCGCTTCCGGATGCCGCTGCCGCGGGTGAATCCAGGCGACGAGATCTGATTCGGGCGTGGGCTACTACTGGGCCACCACCCCTGAGTTGGAGACTGAAACCGCCGAACAGGTTGGCCTGCTGGTCGAATTCGATGACCAGGGCACGGCGGAGGCCTGGCTGAGCGACGCCTATTCCGAGCTGACCGAGGCCGGGGCGCACGATGTCTGCCTCTACGAGGGCGATCGCCTGGTCTACGGCCCGATGAGCTTGAGCGAGTAGTCGCTCAGACCCCGCTTTCGCCGGGCAGCGTCTGGGCCAGTTCGGCCAGCGCGTCGGTTCCGCCGCTGCGGTAGGCGATCCAATCGATTCCGGCCTGCTGCGAGCGCAGACGCTCCAGCTGAGCGGCCCAGGCGTGGGCCAGTTCTGCCACCACTTCGGCCAGTTCGGCATCCGCTCGTCCAGCCCGCTGCACCTCCCGCAGCGCCGCCCAACGCCCCTCGGCGTACTTCAGCCCGGGTACCGATTGGCCGGCTTTGGTCAGCGAACACACCGCCACCTTGCCGCTACGTTCCTGCATCAATTCAGAGGCTGCGGCGATGAGGTCGGCCAGGCGCGGATTCGAGGTCATCGAGGCGAACTGGCCACGGTGCAAGCCACCGCACCTACCAACCGGCGCCACAAGGCGTAGCCGAGCAGGCCAACCCCGGCTGCGGCCAGCCACGGCTGGGCTGGAGCGAACCACTGCAACGCCCCGGTGTAGCCCAGCGCCAGCAAGGCCAGCTTGTTGCACACCGGACAGCCAACGGCGAAGTAGCTGAGTAGCCCGCCGGCCATGCCGAAACGGCTCTCCCGTACCGGGGCGTCAGGGTCACGGACGTAGGTGGCCCCCAGCAATCCGCCGAGCACGGCGGTGATCGCCAGTACCGGCCAGGCCCACCAGGTGGTCGGCACCGCGCGTCCGAAGACCGGGGTGGGGATCATCGCGGTCGAGACTCCGATCACGGCCACGATGCTGGCGGCCCCCAGACCTGCGGCCAGCCAGCGCCGGCGGGGCCAGGCGATCAGCTGCGTCCACGGGCTGCGACTGGGCAGGGCAAGCTCGGCCACGGCAGTCGCGGCGGAGGCTCCCTCCGGCAGATCCCAAGGTTGGGGTGGCGAACTCATTGGCATCTCCCTTCTCGCACAGCATACCCTGGGGGGTATATAGTTACAGCAGTTTCCATTACCGAATCCTGACCAGGAGGATCCCCATGACCGCGGACACCGCTGAAGTCGCTGCTCGGATCGCACTGCGCTTCGTTTCCGAAGCCGCCGACATCCTTGATGTTCGCGACCCCAACGAATGGCTCGCCGGTCATGCCCCGCTGGCCCAGCATGTGCCGCTGCCGACCTTGCCCGGCGCCCGCACGCCGGCATGGTGGAACCGTCGGGTAGTTGTGCTGTGCCGCAGCGGGAACCGCGCCAAGACCGCCACCGCGCTGCTGCGTCGTCGTGGGGTCGAAGCCTTCGCCGTCAGCGGTGGCATGAATGCCTGGCGCGACGCCGGCGGTGCCGTGATCACCGACGGCGGGGGCCCCGGCTACGTCGCCTGAGCGAGGGCTCAGGACTCCCGCACACCCGTACTGACGAACGGCGGCTTGACCACTTCGAACGGCTCACGCCGCCCGCGCAATTCCACCTCGACCACATCGCCGAGCTTGATCGAACGATCCAGCAGGACCAACGCGATACCTGCCTGCAGCGTCGGGGAGAAGGTGCCCGAGGTGATCGTGCCCACCTCGGTCTCGCCGGCGAACACCACCATCTCCGGACGCGGAATCGCCCGTCCGGCCGCTTTCAGGCCACGCAGCAGCCGGCCGGTCTTGGCCGCCCGCTGCTCGCGGAGCGCCTCGGCCCCGCAGAAGGTCGGCTTGTCCCAGCCGACCGCCCAGTTCAGGTTGGCCATCACCGGCGAAATCTGCGGGCTCAGGTCGTGACCATGTAGCGGGTAGCCCATCTCAGTGCGCAGGGTGTCGCGGGCACCGAGCCCACAGACAGCGATGTCGTACTCGCTGCCGGCCGCCAGCACCGCGTCCCAAATCTCGCCGGCCGCATCCGCTGGCACGACCAACTCGTAGCCGCGCTCACCCGTGTAGCCGGTACGGCACACGGTCAGCTCAACCCCACCCCAACTGGCTTTGGCGAAGGCCATGTAGTCCTGACCCACCGGCAGATTGAGGGCGGCCAGCACCTCATCGGAGTTGGTGCCCTGCACCGCGATCACCGCATGGTCGCGGTGCTCATTGGTCACCACCACGCCCTCCGGTGCCACCTCCGCCAGGGTCTTGACCACCTCGGCGGTATTGGCAGCGTTCGGGATCACGAATACCTCTTCGTCGCTGAACAGGTAGGCGATCATGTCGTCGATCACCCCGCCGGCGGCATTGCACAGCATGGTGTATTGCGCCTGGCCGGGCTGAATGCGCCTCAGATCGTTGGTGAGGCAGCTGTTCACGAAATCGGCCGCTGCCGGGCCGGTGATCCGCATCTTGCCCAGGTGGCTGACGTCGAAAATGCCCACCGAAGTGCGGACCGCTCGATGCTCGGCCACCACCCCGGCGTACTGCAGCGGCATCAGCCAGCCCCCGAATTCGGAGAACTTCGCCCCAAGGGCGACGTGCCGATCGTGCAACGGCGAATGAATCGGTTCGGTCATAGCTCCTCCGCTCGGTCCACAGGCTAGTCCTGGCTGCGGCCGCCTCGAACCTTACGTCGAGGGGAGCCACACCTGCCTGCGGCGCACTAGCCTAGAGGCGTTGGGGTTCGTCACTACTTAATGAAGGCAGCCAAAGTGTTCAGCTTCAGTCTTCCCGTCATCACGCTGACGACCGGAGTCGCCAAGGATCCTGGTTTCCTTGTCGTCGGCCTGGCCGAGACCTCTGATGGCGACCTCCTGGTTGGCCTTCCCGAAGACCTGGCCAAGAGCGTAACCAAGGCGCTCGGCGCCGACGTCGCCACCCTGGTCGCTTCGCTCGGCGGCTCGTCGAAGAACGGCTTGGTCACGCTGCTGCCGTTGCCCGGTGGAACCAAGCTGGTGGTGGCCGGGCTCGGGCCGATCGATGTCACTCCTGAGCAGGTACGCCGAGCCGCCGGCGCTGCCGTCCGGTTGGTTGCTGGACTACCCGGTCAAGCTGCGCACCCGATCACGATCAGCCTGGAGACCACCGAACCCGGGGTGATCAAGGGCGCAGCCGAGGGTGCATTGCTCGGCGCCTACCGATACGGCCCGGCCAAAGCCGAGGTCCCCGGCGTGGGCTCGCTCACTTTGATCAGTCAGAACAAGAAGCCGGAAGCAAAGCAGGCCTTGGAACTCGCGGTGGCCACTGCGGCTGCGGTGGTTCAGGTGCGCGACTGGGTGAACACTCCGGCGAATCTGCTCTACCCCGAGACTTTTGCAGAGGCCGCCCGGACGCTGGCCAAGAACGCCAAGCTCGGCATCGAGGTCTGGGATGACAAGGCCTTGGAGCGCGACGGCTTCGGCGGCATCCTGACTGTCGGCGGCGGTTCGACCCGCACGCCCCGGCTGGTCAAGCTGTCCTACGCCCCGCGTGGTGCCAGGTTCCATTTGGCTCTGGTCGGCAAGGGGATCACCTTCGATGCCGGTGGTCTGGATCTGAAGACCGCAGAGGGCATGTACACCATGAAGTGCGACATGGCCGGCGCCGCCTCGGTGCTCGCTGCGGTCGCAGCGATCGCCCAGCTCGGCCTGCGAATCCGAGTCACCGCCTGGGCTGCGATGGCCGAAAACCTGCCCTCCGGTAGCGCCGGTCGTCCCTCCGACGTGCTGACCATGTTCGGCGGCACCACCGTCGAGAACGGCAACACCGACGCCGAGGGTCGGCTGGTGCTGGCCGACGCGCTGGCCAAATGCGCCACCGAGGCCCCCGACCTGGTGATCGATGTGGCCACCCTGACCGGCGCCTGCATGGTTGCCCTTGGTGAGAACGTTGCCGGACTGATGGCCCGCGACGACGAGACCGCCGACATCGTGCTGGACGCAGCCGAGGCCGCCGGTGAGCTGTTCTGGCAGCTCCCGATCCCCGAGGACGCTGCACTGAAACTCGAATCTAAGGTGGCTGACCTGAAGTCGGTCGGCGATCGCTTCGGCGGCGCGCTGACCGCAGCAGCCTTTCTCTCCAAGTTCGTGCCTGAGCCGATCCCGTGGGCGCATCTGGACATCGCCGGCCCGGCGTTCAACTCCGCCGCCGCCCACGACTACACCCCAACCGGCGGGACTGGCATGAGCGTGCGGACGCTGGTAGCGCTGGCCCACTCCCGGGCCAACTGAGATGGCCTCGTTCACCACCGATCTCGTGGTGGTCGGTGCTGGGGCTGCTGGCCTGCTGGCTGCTGCCGCCGCCCGACGGTTGGGTGATCAGGTGATCGTGGTCGAGGCTTCGGGCCAGGCCGGCGGCAGCACGTCCGCCGGTGATGGCGCGGTCTGGCTGCCGGCCAACCCGATCATGGCCAAGGCTGGCACCGAGGATTCGATCAGCGAGGCCACTGCCTATCTCGACGCACTGCTCGGAGTACCGGCGAATCCGGCGTGGGCGGCCCAGCGCGCAGCTTTCCTCAAGACTGCGCCGAAGCTGGCGCGCTGGCTGGCCTCCTCGAATGTGCCGCTGCATGTGGCCAAAGGTGTTCCCGACCTGCACCTGGAACTGACCGGGGCCAAAGCACTCGGACGTGCGGTTCAAGCTGGGCCGATCGACCGGCGCCTGCTGGGTGAGACTGAGGCTGCGCTGGCCCAGACCACCGGCCTGGTCCGCGAAACCCTGGCCAGGTTGCCGCTGCCGCGACGCACCGCAACCGGTGGTGAATCGCTGGTGGCCCACCTGCTGCACCGGGCAGTGGCCAACGGAGTTGACCTGTGGCTGGACTCCCAGGTGATCGAGTTGATCACCGGTGGCGGTCGGGTCACCGGCGTCCTGGTCGAGCGTGACGGCTCCGAGATCGAGGTGATGGCCACCCGGGTGTTGCTGGCCGGTGGCGGTTTCGAGGCCAATCCGGACCTGCGCGACGAGCATCTGCCGCTACCCACCGATGCCGCCTGGACGACCACGGCCGTCGACAACTACGGCGACCTTCTTGGCCTGGCCGTCGGCATCGGCGCTGAGGAAACCAATCTCGCCGAGGCCTGGTGGACTCCGGTGGTGCTGGTCAACGGCCACGCCTATTCGATCGAGGCCGCGCTGCGGCATCCGCATTCACTGCTGGTCGACGCCGCTGGTGATCGCTACATCGACGAGACCCGTCCCGGTTACGACTTGGGCCTAGCGATGTATGACCACAGCCGCGGTGTCCGCGCCGTGCCGTCCTACCTGATCATGGACAACCGGCACCGGCAGTCCTGCCAACTCGGTCCGTGGGCCCGCGGCAACACCCCGCGGCGCGCTATCGAGGACGGCGAAATCACTCGAGCGAATACCCTCAACGATTTGGCTCAGGCGACTGGGCTGGATCGTGCCGGGCTATTGGGCACTGCAGTGCGATTCAACAACTTCGCAGCCAAGGGCACCGATTCCGACTTCGGCCGCGGCCTTCCCGATCCTGCTGCGAAGAGCAAGTCGAAGAATCCGTCGCTGGGCAAGATCGACAAGCCACCGTTCTGGGCAATCAAGGTTTATCCAGGCGATGCCGGCACCAAAGGCGGCCTGGTCACCGATTCGGCCTGGCGAGTTCTACGTAGTGACTCCTCGGTGATCGAAGGGCTTTATGCCTGCGGTGGCACCGCGGCTTCGATTTTCGCCGGCGGCTCACCCTCGGATGCCGCAGCGCTGGGCGAGTCCCTGGTAGCCGCCTTCCTGGCAGCCACGAGTCAGCGCTCGGAACGCCGCCGGGAGTTATAGTCCCGCATCCGCTGGGGATAGCCGACCACGCCGGCATCGTAGGCCGGCAAGCGATGATGTCTTGCGAAGCCGCGGGCCCATTCGACATCGGGCACGCTGCGCCGCGTCCATTCACCGTCGTGGGCGATCAGCAGCAGGGTCGCAGAGGTCATGGTTGTGGGTAGCTCAATGAATGCTTCCACCCCATGATGCGAGCTCAGAAACCCCTCTAAATGGCTCACCGTTGCCGGATCGAGCCGACGCGCGCCAGGGGTGCCAGTTTTGCTGCGCTTTCTTGAGAACCAGCCCACCTCGCCATTATGACCCCCTGTTGAGGGGACTAGGCTGAACTCCTGTAACCGTCAGTAACGCGTTAGGAGCACTTGATGTCCACTCCCGTTCCACTTCCGGCACTCGGCGAGAGCGTCACTGAAGGGACGGTCTCTCGTTGGCTGAAGCAGGTCGGTGACGCCGTTGCAGTGGACGAGCCGTTGGTGGAGATCTCCACTGACAAGGTCGACACCGAGATTCCCTCGCCGGTGGCCGGCGTAGTCCTGGAGATTTTGGTTCCCGAGGATGGCGTGGCTGAGGTCGGCGCCACGCTCGCCGTGATCGGTGCGGCTGACGAAGCCCCCGGCCAGGCTGCGCCTGCGGCTGCTGCGCCCGCTGCTGCGGTGGCGCCTGTTGCCCCCGTCGCACCCGTCGCCCCTGTTGCACCCGTCGCCCCTGTTGCCCCGGCCGCACCGGCTGCCGCCGAAGGCATCGAGGTCGTGCTGCCCCAACTCGGTGAGTCGGTCACCGAGGGCACCATTTCGCGTTGGTTGAAGAAGGTCGGCGACACCGTCGCGACCGATGAGCCACTGGTCGAGGTTTCCACCGACAAGGTCGACACCGAGATTCCGGCCCCCGCTGCGGGCGTACTGCTCGAGATCCGGGTCGGCGAGGATGCGGTTGCCCTCGTCGGCGCCGTCCTCGGCGTGATCGGCTCGGCGGCCGCTGCCCCGGCCGTTCCCGCCGCTGCCGCCCCTGCCGCACCAGTCGTCAGCGCCCCGGTGGCTGCAGCGGCATTGCCGAGCGCTCCCGTTGCTGCGCCGGCTCCCGTTGCTGCGCCGGCTCCCGTCGCTGCCCCGGCCCCCGTCGCTGCCCCGGCCCCCGTCACT
>MCHG01000007.1_pt1 | contig 292927 bp, 253 predicted proteins | sample 787351 | NCBI WGS metagenome assembly MCHG01 (sample SAMN05430296, study PRJNA330682) | permafrost metagenome | biome: Cold desert; feature: permafrost; material: soil; isolation source: enrichment culture inoculated with soil incubated with H2/CO2 at 20 degrees... ... | reverse complement strand
CCCTGCACCCAATACCAACACGACCAAATGACCGCCAAAAACAAGCTCTACACCCAAGCAGAAACCGTCTACCGCAAATTCCTCGCCGAAGACGAACGCATCAACCGAGCTGGGGGCGTCACCAAACCCACCCCCGTGCTCCTCGAAACCACCACCGGCGAGTACCTCAACAACGCCATGGCGATCTACCGCGAGCTGCACAGAATCCACGCCAGCGCGAGCGGCGGGACCTACCGGATCGCCTGGATAAAGCGAGTGCCTGGCGAGGCTATGAACGGCTCCATCATTGCCCTGCAATCCTGCGTCGACGCCAGCACCATAAGGATGGGTGCCAAAGGAACACCACCGAGACCCGGCCTCATCAACCAGCTCACTGGCTACTTCGCGCAGGTCGGACCAACGCTGAAGATCACCGCATCCCAGTTCGAAAAGGTCAGCAAATGTTGAGCCCATTGGCCGTCGCGGTGACTCTCGCGGCCTCCCTGCTTCTCTCGGCCCCGCCTTGCCATGTGGACGACCCGAAACCAGTGACGCCGGAGTGCCACGCCGGAAAATGCAAGGGGGCCCTGGTCAGCAACCCCATCCTCAGCCCCGCTACACCCAATAGCGGGCGCCGAGGCGTTGTGACACCACACCCACCCAAGCTGCACACGCCCAAGCCACAGGCGGGGAAGCCAGGCGCCTCAACACTGAACACCTGCTTCGGCGAGTGGTACGCCTACCGCTGCGTAGCCGCCCCCACACCCAAGAAGAAGCCCACTGCCCCCGATCCGTCGGCTCATATCCGTGAGGTCGTGGCGAAACTCAAACTCCCCGACCCCACCCCCCAAATCGGACCCGACCCCAACAACAACAAATGGCACATGCTCGCCGTCGGCTACCCCATCTGGCTATGGACCAACCAACCAACCACCCTCACCACCACCGCCCACCACGACGGCCTCACCTGCACCCTCCAAGCCACCTGGCAATCCACCACCTTCACCACCGGAGACAACACCACCACCACCTGCACCACCACAACCACCTACCCCCAACACCCCAGCAAACCAGGCACCCCCTCCCCCACCTGCGGCCACACCTACCAAACCCCCTCCCCCAAAAACCACCCCTACACCATCACCGCCCAAACCAACTGGAACATCAACTGGAACACCAACAACCAACACGGCACCCTCACCACCACCTACACCGGCCAACACCAACTCACCATCGGCGAACTCCAAACCCTCACAAAAGGCTGACCCCGGACCAAACCCAAACCCAGACTTCAACCCAGCAAAACCCCTTCAACAAGCTCACGAAACCGACACGCCAACAACACTCAGCAGACAGGGACACCAACAAGGCCCGGGAACTGGTGAGCTACGGTCCCAGGAGCCGGACCCGCCGATGCGAGTCCAGTGCTCGGACGGCTCCCCCATCGTGAGACCGAGGAATCCACTTTCTCCGGTTTGAGCAACCCGCAGCCTGGGCCGTATAGTTGCGCCTCAGGTCCCCATCGTCTAGTGGCCTAGGACACTGCCCTTTCACGGCAGCAGCACGGGTTCGAATCCCGTTGGGGATGCCAATGGTTTCGGCTGTGACTAGCCCATATACGTGGGCAGCCACACCGATGGTGTACGAATCGTGTAGCTTCCGCCCCTCTGGCGACCGAGCAACCCCCTGCAAAGCGAAGGGAGCACGTCACCATGACAACCACCACAGAGCCGACCTACCCCCAGCAGATCGCACCCGCACCGTGCCCGGCATGGTGTGAGCAGCACCTAGAAGACGAGTTCGGGCAGCTTTCGAGCCCGGTTCACCAGCGGCGGGTTGTCGTTGGTGATGTGTACGTGACTATCGAGGAATCGAGCGGCGTCAATGACCCGGTTGGGCCGACTGTCGAGGTTGATCAGTTCCAGTGGGTTTCGGGCGAGTCGGTGCGGTGGATGGCCGAAGCGCTGCACCAAGCTGCCGATCTGATCGGGATTCCGGCCACGGGCGGCACCGCTGAGGGTTCGGTGATCGCGTGAACAGCTACGAAACCCATCCGGAATGGTGCGAGGACCATGGCGCTGCCGGTGGCGCGCATCGATCGATCCGTTGGGCGGATCAGATGGGATGCTGCCGTATCCATCTCGGACTAGTCAACGGAGATCCAATGCCGTCCGCGCCCACGGAAGTGCTGATGGACCTCCTAGACGTTGAGTGCTCCCAGAATTCCGGTGCTCCACTCACAGCTCAGGTCTGGCTCAGCCCAGAACAAGCAGAGAACCTAGCCTCACGGCTTGTTCGAGTCGCCCACCTTGCGCGCGAAGTGAACACTGTGACGCTAGAAACCGTCACAGCGACACCGCTACCCAAGGATGTGAACCGTTGAGCACCACCATCACGGCCGAGGGCATCGCAGTCCCAATGTTCGCGTGGGTCGCCCGCCGTATCGCCGCCGTAGATCAGGAGATGGCAGCCATGACCGCCTACGAAGCGTTCCTGCGCTCCCTCACTGCCGGCGACCTCGAATCCGCGAAAGCGTGGTGGCGGCACGTCGCTAGGACTTGTCGGGCCGACCGGTGAACGGAAGGACAAACGCTCTTGAGCGCCCCCGGAGCTTAAGCACAGCCTGCAACGGGAACGGCCCTGCCGAGTACTTCGCAGACGCGGATCCGCGAATTGCCTCACCTCCCGCGATGGTCACGGGCGTCACGAAGGGTCGTCGCGAGAAGTCCTTGGCATTGACGAGCTCAACAATCTCGACAGGCTCGCCTTGGGTGTTGCGGATGTCGTAGTTGTCATGGTCAATCCAGGTGACCTCTAGCGGTGCCGGCGTGAAGCGGTCCACGAGCTCGGAGACCTGCGTCGCTAAGGCTTCGGCGGCGACAACCGAGCGGTCGGCGCGCGAGGCAGCCGCTTCTGCGTCCTTGCGCGCCTTCTTTGATCGATTGGCCTCCCACCACGACCAGACCGCCGCGGCTACGGAGAAGGCGAGCGCGCTGAGCGCGATCCAAGCGTTAGCGTCCATGGCAAGACTCTATGGGCCACAACCCCCGATCCCCCCGCAGCGGTCCCGGTAAGGGTGCTGCGAGAGGTTTCGTTGGGCGCGGCCTGAGGGCCGCTAAGAGCCTCGGCGCGGGCTAGCGTCTGAGCAGTCTCGCTTTGGCCACTGTGAACTCCTCGTCGGTTAGTGCCCCTGCCGCGTGAAGCGCGGCGATCTCGCTCAACTGCTGCGCAAGGCTGGCCTCAAGCTCGGGCGTCGCCGCGTTGGCTGGCGGTGTCGGCTTCTTGGTGCTGGCGATGCGTGCTCGCAGTTCCTTGATCTCGGGCAGGAACGATTCGTAGTTGGACTTCGATAGTGGGAGCGTGTTGCTTAGGGTGAATGGGTCGCTGGCGTCTGCGTTCCTTGACCGGTTCGACCCTCTCCAGTAGTCCCGGTTGGCCGTGCCGTTGTAGCTCGGGGTCAGGATCTCCAGCACACCCGTTACCAATCCGGAGTTGTACTCGATGCCAGTCACATCGACGTAGTGGAACGTCGCCGCCCTCTCGCCGCCCAGCGCACCGGCCAGAAGTCCCGTCATCCCGCCTGTCTTGATGATGGCCATGCGGTCATCGAACGCGGCCAGAACACCCGCGACCGGACTCTTGAGGATCAGCCAGGGGGACTCACCGGGCAGGCATTGTCTCTGAACTGCTGAGAACTCCGTGCGTGATAGACCTCCGCGGACCTTGGTGGTCGCAGGCCAGCCGTAGTTCGCCAGACTGGTAAAGGACTCGGGCACACCACCACGAGCCGCCCGGTCCCGTTCGTGGTGGTGTCGCAGGGACTCAGGTGGCGGAGTCGCGACACCGACATTGAAGTAGTACGTGATCGCGTCGTGGTCCTGCTCGGGCACCAGCTTGTGCAGCATGGACTCTCCGTCCTTGCAGACGATATCCAGGTAGCCCCTCCTGTCCAGCGCCGGGCCGAGATACCCGCTGACCGACTTCACTTCGCTGTACAGCGCTTCGAACCGGACCTGGCTGGAAGCGAGGTCCATCGCCGCTATCCGCAGGTTTGTGAGCGCGACAGCGTTGGCCAACGGCTTCACGCTGTTGTACCAGCCGAGATACCTGACTTCCTCGCCGGGGAGAAGGAGAGCTTGCGCTTTCGCTAGCTTCTTCTGGGCGACTGCGGGTTTCCACTTGGCGGAGAAGTACGTGGCCACGACGGTGCTCCTTCGGTCGTAGGGACCTGCCTCCGAATCCTATTGCGGTGCTGCCCAGCGGGGCGTTGGGCTAGCGGTTCGAGCTCACCGTCTGGGATCGAGCCGGGCTAGGAGTTGGCTCGTGAGTTCGCGGGATCGGCGGACCTCAGCGAACAGCGGGTTCGGGCGTGGTTGGCCTGTGCTGCCAGGCACGGTGACCTGTTCGCCGGCCAGTTGTGTCGCGAGGCGTTCGGTGTCGTCAGCGCTGCGGCAGGCGTCGGTTAGGAGCACTTTCGATATGCCGTCGAGGGGCTTTCGGGTGTCGCTCAACTGGCGAGTGACGGCATCCCAGAGGCGGCGACCGGCGACGCCGAGGCCGGGCGGCGGTGGTGCTTTGCGGGTGCTTCTGCGCTTGTCGGTGGGCATGTTGGCTTCTCTCTCGTTGTGGGGCCAGGGGCGTTGCTGCGGGTTGCGGACGTGGAAAACCTCGCGCACGCGCCCAACCCCCATCGGGGGCTCAGGGGGGAGAGGGAGGGGGAACGCGGCGGTATCCACCCCACCCCCCATGTCTGGGTTTTCCGCGGGTTGGGGCTGTGGTGGGTGTGGCTGGGCGGAGGTTGTCCGTGGTCGCGTTGGTGGGCGTGGGTGTGGGTTGTGGGGTGTCGTGGGTGTGGCGCGTGTGAGCGCGGTTCACCAGGGCGAGACGCCATCCCAGCCCCACGGTGGACGCCAGCGTTTGAGGTGTTCTGTTCCTGGGATCGGTGAGACGGGGAGGCTGAACCGTGCGGCTAGTTGGTCTGCGAGTCCTGGTAGCCACCAGGCGGCTGGTGACAGGTGGATGGCCAGCAGTTCGAGCCTCTCGGCACGCAATCCGGGATCGTCCGGTGAGGGCAGGGTTCGCCCAATCAAGCGGACGGGAGTGAGGGCGATCAGGTGGGGGGCGGTTGCGGAAAGCGACTCCCGGTAGAGGCAGACTGGGGTGTTCGCTAGCCCGTATTCCCCGTCCTCATCCAACAAGACTTCGGGGGATGACACTGCACGCCAACCACAACCGCATCCCGGCGCCGGAGCGGGGCCGGAATGAGTGGAAAGGCCAAACAACGAAGCTGCGAGGTGGGCGCCAATGGTGCCGCCTGGGCTGGTCGAAAGTGCATTGACGAGGCACCTTGCATGCGGGGTGCGTGCGCTGGTGACCGGCTCCGAAGGAGTCTTGCTGAAAGGTGCGACGAGCGCGGGGCCACCGGCGTGGTCCAGCTCGATGACCCAAAAGCGCCAGTGTGGTGCGCTGGCCTTCTTGCTCATGGGGTGCTCCTTGTTGGTGCTGCGTGGTTGAAGTCGGGGTGACGTGCCGAACGCCCGGCTCGCAGGACGCGAGCCGGGCGTTTGTTGGCGATTCCCGCGAGGGTTGCGGCTACCGGGTTCCGAACATGCGGGCGTAGTCGGCGGCCTCGGATGCGCTTAGCCCATCCGGCTCGGGTTCCTTCGGGAACATCCGTTCATAGATGGTGCGCTCGTCGGCGGTCATCCCGGCGTTGAGGCCGGGCGGACCGGAGGGGAACGCCTTCGCCCACAGCTTCGCTTCAGCCGCTACGGTCTCCGCGTTCGGCCTGGTGGTTGCCGCTGGCGCGTTGGCCGGCTCGGCGTTGGCGAAGTCCTCGAGGTCTCCCTCCCCGCCGAAGAGCTTCGCGTAGGCCGCGGCGAGTTGCTGGGCGGCATCGTCTCGGCGTTGGTTTCGCTGTTCGACTGGCAGGCTCGCCACGGCGGATGCTGCGGGAAGCATCGGCGCCGGGGCAGAACCCCGACCCGCGTACGCGAACGCCGACAGGTCGAACCGGGCAACGGCCTCGGCGTCAGCCTCAGCCTCGATGTCGGTGCGATCGGCGAGCCCAGCCGTCACCGCTTCGTCGGCGTCGTACCAAGTCTCAGCGAGCATGGCCGCCCGCCACTCGGTGGCCTCCCCGCCAGCCTTGGCGGCGTACACCTCGGCCATGCCGTTACTCAGCTTGTCGAGCACCGCGGCGGTCTTTCGCTGCGTCGCAGCGTTGCCCCACGCGATGGCCGTGGCGTCGTGGACCATCAACTGCGAGCCCTTCGCCATCACGACCTCATCACCACCCATTGCAACGACCGACGCGGCCGAGGCAGCGAGGCCGTCAACGATCACGGTCACCTTGGCCTGATGCTGACGCAGAGCGTTGTGGATGGCGATGCCATCGAACGCCTGTCCGCCCGGAGAGTTGAGGTGTAGTTCGATCTCGTCCACGTCGAGCCCGTTGAGCTCGCGCACGAACTCGGAGGTCTGCACGCCGAACCAGCCGCCGATGGCGTCGTAGATCATCACCTTGGCTTTGCGCGACTGATCTGCGGCAGCATGGAAGCTGTACCAGGGCTTCTTCGGGTCGTTCTTCGGGTCAGGCATTGGAGACCGCCTGCTCGGTGGTCAGATCGTGCGCGAACTGCCGGATCGCAGGTCCGATCAGGCTGGGCACGTCAACGCCCACGGCGCGCAACTGTTCGCTTTGGTTGAGTTCGGCCAGCGTGGACAGGTGCAGGCGGTTCGCGACCCGCAGCCAGCGACACCAGTTGGCCTCGGCGGGCTCGACCCGATCCAGTTGCCCCGGCGCGAAGTCACGCACCATGAACACCGCCGCTGGGGAACCGGTGGCGCCGGACACCTCGGGAAGAACCCGAGTGCTCTCAGCCAAGTCCGAAATTGCCCGGTAGACAGCATCCAGGCTGGCGGCGTGAGTGTTGCGGAACTCCAGCCAAGCCGAACGCACCGCCCGCGGGCGCATGAACAGAGTCTCGGCGGTGTCCAGCTCGGTAACCCCGGCTTCGACCAGCCATCGCGCAGCATCGGCGGCAGAGTCGAACACTCGCGGCGCGAACTGCGACACGATCAAGTCAAAGTTCGTGGCCATCATCTCCACGAACTCGCCGGCCAAGGCTGACTCGGCGGCAACAACGTCCGCGTCCACATGGGCGCGCCGGCTAGTCTCAGTGACGATGGCCTCGTGAACATGGTCGGCCAGCTCCGCAGGAGTCATTTCAAGCATGCTGCGCGGGGACTCCTGGGGCTCACGCAGTGCGCCGAGCAGCATGCGATAGTTCTCCACGCCAGGCACGGTCACGCCCAGTGCTTCGAGGCGCCCCAGCAGAGCGTCCAGCAGGATTGGGTTGCTCATTTCAGTTCTCCTTCGTGTTGGTGGCGGTGAGTTCGCGCGCCTTCGCTACCTGCTCGGCGTTCAGCGTGACGGTGACCGGGGTGACCAGGTTGCCGTTGACCAGCTTGGCGACCTCATCTGGCGGGGTGGTGGGCGGTAGGCATTGACCGGCTTCGAGGTGGCCGATCATGGTGTGGCCCTGTTTGTCGACCTTCCTGATCGGGCATCCGCCGCGCCAGGTGACGAGCGGGACGGTGACGTTTGCGCCGCCGTCGGGGTTGAGTTGGATGGGCATTTCGTTCCTTCTTTCTTCGGTTCACTCCGCCGACGGCGGGGGTGTCTTGGTGGTGGCTGGCGTCGGGAGCGGGCCCCATGACCCACACCCGGGGCACCAGCCGCGCAACGCGCCGGTACGAATCCGCAGACGGATAGGCGGGCGAGGGCACTTGCGCGTGTGGTGGTGGCGATCGGCTCGGCGTGCGCGAGCCGGTGTGTAGGCGTCGGTGGCAGTCATGGTGCTTCGGTCCCTTCTGTGGTCAATTTGCGTTGGTTGGCGGGCTTCTTGCGCCTCTTCTTGCGGCGGCGAATGGTGCGATCACGGCCAGCCCACACCCCGAATGCGAAGACAGGGCACCCGCCGCATCGCCCCGCGGCCTTCGCGCGCTGCCGCGGATTCTCCGAGAGCCATGGGCTACCGTCCGGCGAGCCGGCGCAACGCGTTCGGACGCCGATCGCGCCGAGATTGCGGATTGCTCGGCCCAGCTCGCGGTCCGCTTGAGTTGGGCGCCAATCGGTGCTCACCGCAACCGCCGATCAGGTGCAACCGCTGAACGGCCGCAAGCTGGGCAGAAGATCTCCGGTCGGCCGTCCCATGCGGTGCGCAGAATCGGCGTCGGTCTGGAGCAGCGGGCGGCGTGCGGGATGGGGTTGGTGCTGGTCATCGAGTCACCTCCGCGAAGGCGTGTCGTTGATCGTCCGGAACCTTGGCTTCGGCTGCGTCGTGAACGTCGGCCAGCCGGCCGCAGACCGTGCACTTGGGCCGGGTGTCGTGGCTCGGCGTCGGGCTGGTTGCCAGGTAGCGGGCAGGCCAGCGGATCGCCCCCGGCGTCTTGGCGGTCTTGTCGGCTATCGCGGCCAGGCCGGCGAGGACGACTTGAGCCGGCGTCCGTCCGTCCTCTTCGAGGGCTCCGGTTGCTGCGGCGAAGATGCCCTGCATCGACCATCCGCGGCCGACCCGTTCGGCTTCGGCGTTGAGGACCTGCGTAACGGAGACTGCGATGTTGGTCATCGAACCGCCTCCTCCCTGACGAGATCCCGCCAGGAGGGCCGGCCAGAAGGCTCGACGGCGGGCGGGCCTTGATGAGTGTCTTGATAAGAACCTGATGAGAGGGTCACCTTGGCCCGGGTTTGCGGGTCACTGTGACCCGGGTTTGCGGTATCGATTTGACCCGGGTTTGCGAAAGAGGGGTCATCCTGACCCGGGTCACCTTGGCCCGGGTTTGCGGGCATGGCCAGCTCATACTCGGTGGCCTTCTTGCGGCCTCCACCGACCCTTGATGTGACCAGGTAGCCCTTGGCTAGCAGCTCAGGGAGCATCCGGCGCACTCGACGGTCTCCCCGGTGTCCGAGATCATTCGCAAGCCGATCGGTTCCCGGGTGGGCATGCCTGCCGTCAGGGTCGGTGTAGCTCCAGATGGTGATGAGCAACCGGAACTCGCCCAGGGTCAGGTCGGCACGTCCGCGCAGCGCCTTCACATAGGCGAACTTGTCGCGGCGGCCGTCACTATCCGGCCAGACGGGCGGTACAATGGAACCAGAGGCGAACGAACTCTTCGAAGCCGGCCAGCTACCCACTGGCCGGCTTTTCTCTGCGGTCACCGCTCGTCACCGCCACTGAACTGATCGAAGCGGTCAGCCAGCTCGGGCTTGCGGGCGAGCCTGAGTCCGGCCCGCATCGTCGGGTTCTCTCCCCTAGTCAAGAAACGGAACCCGAGCCCGGTCAGCCTGGCTGCACTGTCCAGCCAATCCCAGACGCTCTCCTCCGGGTTGTTCCGCTGAACAGTCGGGACGGCCGCGGCGAGGTTCTCCCGGGCAGACCGGCTCAGATGCGAATGCTCACGCTTCAGCCAGGCGTCGGCATCGCGACGAGTCACCAGGGCAGGCTGCTTGCGGCCCTTCGCCGAGGTGGTGAAGGGCAGGACGGTGGCGGTCATTCGATGCCACCATCCCCAGGCCGGATCTCACACTGATCGGCGTGATCGGCGGCAGCCTGCAGTGTCGCGGCCAGCACCCTCGCCTCGTCCGGAGTGAGGATTCCGACCCCGGACGAGAGCTGAAGCTGTAGCTCCGGTCGGGGGCCATCGCCGAGCCACAGACCCAGCGTGATCGTGTGCGGATCATCGTTCGGGTCAGCGGCCGGGACTGTCCAAACGCCGCCCTTCGGCTCCAGATCAGCCAGCATTGCGCTCATGCGACACGCTCGATCAAAGCGACGACGTCGGCGGTGCGAAGACGCAGGGCTCGAGCACGCCCGATGCGGTAGCACGGAAGGTCACCCGCAGATGTGAGCCTCTTCAGGGTGCGGACAGAAGCTGTGGTGATTCCCGCAGCCTGCGTGTAAGTGACGAACTGACCGAACTCGGTCGCGAGAGACGCTAGTTCGGGATTTGATGCCTTGGCTAATGTGGCCACAGCAAGACCACCCTTTCGGGTTAGTCCCGCGCGCTCATCTCACAGGGGTCAGCCACCAAGCCAAGCATCTTCAGTTACAGCAGAGAGTACACGTCCGCCCGATGCGTCACGATGCGGCACGCCGGGAATGCGAACACAAACGCTGGTCCGCGATATCGACGTTCCTGTCGGCGGATCCGTTGAGGACAAAGACCAGAAGGCGAGGGTCGAATATCCAGACTCGTCGGCACTCATCACACGCGACAGTGGTGAGGCGGGGCCAAGTGAAGGCGTGTGAAAGCAGCTGAGGTTCGTCACGCCCGAGGAACGACGCGGCTCCTCGTTCATCGACGACCGCCCCACCCTCCAGGATCTCGTAATGGCCAAGCCGATCTTCGATGTTCAGCCGAGCGCCCTGAGGGATGAGAAGGTGGTCAGAGTTCAGATGAAGAACGGAGGCCAGTATCCGGCTCCCGCATGTGATCTTGACGCCCCTGGCCTTCGCGCGCTGGCGATCACTCAGTCTCGTGTAGTGACCGATGGCGGCGTCAAGCTGGGCCCGCTGCTCGCGAGGCAGCCAGTCGCTCGGCGCATCAGCCAGCCCATACCCCACCTCTTCCAGAGGTGGGAGGTTGCTCACCATCTCGCTCGCTTCACTCACGTCGCCACCCTCCCGCTAGGGCGGTGACGACTGCCGCTACTCTCCTCGTCGGCAGACTTGGGACCACCTCGGCCAACTGCTCAGCTGATAGCGAAGTGATCGCCGCGGCGAGCGCCGAATCGTCCAGCGCGGCCAACACCGCCGCTAGAGCAGATCCAACCAGCTCCGTGTTATGAAGTTGGTCCTGCCCGGCGGATCGGTTGGGCGACACCCATCCCGCCAGCTCGGAGACTCGCTGCGCGTAGGGGCTGGCCTTGGTGGTGTCGGGGTGGGTGTAGTGCCCCGTCATGCCCGACTGCGCGTGCCCCATGATCGCGATACGCAGGCCTGCAGGCGTTCCCGCCTCGTCCCACAGTGTCGCCCCCCAGTGCCTCAGGTCGTGGAGGTGCGCCTCTGGACACCCGGCGAGCTGCCGGGCGCGATACCAGCCGTAGCCGGGCTTCCGCGGACGCTCGGCGTTGCCGTTGACCTGGGACGCTGTACGGAACGCGACGGCTGGATTCGTGGATGGGAACAGCAGGCCATCCGGGCCAGCCTCGGCCCACTGGTCAAGGTGCGCCCGAATCTCGGCCACCAGATGGGGCGGGATCGGGACGACGCGGTTACCGAGTTCGCCGGTCTTGGTCTCGCCCTCGTGCCGCTGGCCGTCGTAGGTGCTCACTCCGCGCTCGACTGTCAGCCAACCGAAGGGCTGTCCGTCCGGTCCGGTGCCTAGCTCGAGGTCGCGGCGTCGCAGAGCGAAGGCCTCCCCCGTCCGCAGACAGCAGTAGGCAGCGAGAAGGATCAGGAGCCGGTCGCGGGGCTGGACCAGGCCGGCTAGCTGGGTGACCCGATCGTGGGTGAGCCACTTCACGACCACCGCCGAGTTGTGCCGGGTGCGCGGTCTACGGGTTGCGTTCTCGACGTTGCACGGATTGGTCTCGATCAGTCCGTCGATGGTCGCGGACTTCATCACCGACTTGAGGAACGCATAGGCCTTGTGGCGCTGACTCGGTGCCTTGGCTGCGCCGTTGTGCCAACGCTTCACATCGGCGAGGGTGATTGCCGAGATCGGCTTCGGCGCGAGCGGGGCGAGCATTCCGCCGAGGTACTTCAGGTAGTCCTCTCGCGTTCGGGGGTGCAGCGGGCCACCCTTGCGAGTCACGCGCTTGTCGATCCAGCCGCGGGCGTACTCGTCCAGGGTTGTGGAGTCGGCACGTTCGGAAGCCTCAGCCAAGGCGCGGCGCTCAGCCGGTGGCGTCCATTGGTCGAGGTCGATTAGCCGGCGCTCGATGGCTAGCCACCCCTGCGCGAGCTTCTCGGTAGCGAAGGTGCGCCCGGGGCGGTGCATGGCCGCATTGTGCGTGTAGCGAGCCCACCAGGAGCCCCCGGACGTCTGTCCGACGCTGCCGAAGGTGGCCTTGCCAGCAGTCCTGGCCAGTGTCGCCACCTCCCCGGCTGTGTACGAATCGTGTAGCTTTCGTGTCCACTCTAGCCCGTTGTGCCTGATCTGCGCTACAGTCTGTACATCAACTGGATAGGGGCTTACTCCGTAGTCAGAGCGGAAAGCACGTAGCCACACCGAAAGTCGAAGGTCGCAGACCAGGCCAACGCCAACACGGGTTCGAATCCCGTTGGGGATGCAAGTTCAAGGCCTCTGCCGGAGTTCCGGCAGAGGCCTTGTCACATCCCGGTTCGTGCACCGGGGAGCCTCGACAGCTGCTGGTCAGCGAACTCCGAGAATCAGGCTTTCGGCGTCACCCAGCAACCACATCGCCGCCGTGGCGAGCGTGTAGTACTCCGGCTGCCAGCGCAGGGCCTTCAGCTTGATCCGCGACAGCTCGACCGCCGAGGCATGCGCGGTGGCGCTGAGGGTGGCCAACTCCGATTCCAGCACCAGCGCCAGCGAAACTCCGGTCTGTGGATCGAAGATCGTCTTCAGCCGCTCTCCGGGCCCCTCACCGCCGCGGGTGCCTTCGTTCGAGATCCGCTGAATCATCCCCTGGGCTTCCCGGCTTATCCACAACGGCGGTCCGGTCAGCGCCAGCGACGTGGACGCGACCACCTCTGCCGCGTCCGGACGTCCGATTCGGGCGGCGTTAGCCGCCATCGCCGCCAGGCGCTGCGGATCGGCCAACAGCTTGGCCACCTTGTAACCGACGGTCGTGGAGTAGTTGCAGCGCACGGCAACCCCCTCCTCCAACAGATAGTCGGCGTTGCGCACCTCTTGACCCGGAATCGGGTCGATGATCACCATCGGCAATCCGGCGGCCAAACACTCCGAACTCGACAAACCGCCGGGTTTGCCGACGAACAGCGAGGAGATCCGCATCAACTGCGGCATCTCCTCGGTGAACCCCAAAACCTTGAAGTTGTCCCGCCCGGCCACCAGCGCCTTGACCTCTATCTTCAGTTCGGCGTTACGGCCACAGACCACCACCGCTTGGAATTCTTCGGTGATCGCCAAGCACTGCTGCACCACCTGCAGCGTCCTGGGGCCCCCAGCAGCGCCCGCGGAGATTAGCACCACCGGAACGTCCTCGCGCAGCCCATGCCGGGCCCGCAGGGCCGCGGAATCCAGCGGTGCGCGGTAATCCGGACGCACCGGGATACCAGAGGTCGTCACTCGATCCTCCGGCAACCCAATGTTGAGCAGGTATTGCCGGGTCTCCTCCCTGGCAACGAACAGCTGGCTGACCGGAGTAGTAAGCCAGAGTCCCTGAAAATCGAAGTCGGTGGTAACCACCGCGAGCGGGGCGCTGAGTTGGCCACGGGCGATCATCAGAGAGACCATCCGGGCCGGCATGAAGTGGGTGCAGATCACCAGGTCGGGTTCATAGGCGCGAATGTCGCGCACCAGCGAAGTGGTGTTGGCCTCCTCCCACCAGCGCATCACCGGGGCGAGCTTGAACGGCGGGTCCTGGTTGTCATAGCCCCAGCCGACCAACCACGGCACCTCGGCGACCAAAGTGAAGTAGGCGTCGTCATAGAGCTTGTTGAACACCTCATTGGTGGTGTCGAGCACGTCGAGGCGGCGAACCTCGCCGTGGTCACCCAAGGCATTCAGCGCGTTCTCGACGGCCCGGGCGGCACTGTTGTGACCTGAACCGACTCCGGCGGCAAGAATCAGAGCGCGTCGCTGCATGCCCTCATGCTACGGGCGCTCCTGGTCGGCGGGGGACGGCTCAGCCGGTTCAATGGTCGGCCTCGGCCAGTCAGGGCTCTCAACAAAGTGGAATCGCCAAGCCGTGGGCTGGCGGCCCAACCTCCCGATGCCAACGTCGAGACGCTCGGCGTTTCGATCGCGCCGCCGACTCCGGCGGCCGCCAAGACTGGCGCATCGCTCCAGATCTGAAGCCCGATTTTTGCCCCGGCTGGCCTTACGTTATAGTTTCGGGGCTGGCCGGAGACGGTCAGTGAGGCCTTAACAAGGCCCCGTAGCGCAGTTGGTTAGCGCGCCGCCCTGTCACGGCGGAGGTCGCGGGTTCGAGTCCCGTCGGGGTCGCTGGATGCTTAACGCTCCACTCGGCCAGGTAGCTCAGATGGTAGTAGCGTTCGCCTGAAAAGTGAAAGGTCACCGGTTCGATCCCGGTCCTGGCCACCAACACCATCACACCTAGTCAACCCCATTTCTGGGCATCGCGACGAGGCCGGCTCCGCCACTGGCGCAGCACCCATGACGACAGCGGCGGCCAAAGCCATGCCAGCAACACGAAGTCCCTGGTTGATCGCTCACCGATCAACCAGGGCCTTCGGGACATCCTCAGGACACGCCGTGCTCCGCCAGGATCGCGTCACGGAGCTCGCGGCGCTTCTTCTGCTCCGCAGGATCGGGCACCGGCACCGCAGCCAGCAAACGTTGGGTGTAGGGGTGCTTCGGGTTGTTGACGATCTCCGCGGTCGGACCGACCTCCACCAGGCGACCATCCTTCATCACTGCCACCTGGCTGCTCAGCATCTCAACCACGGCCAAGTCGTGACTGATGAACAAGCAGGCGAAGCCATAGCGAACCTGGAGGTCAGCGAACAGCTTCAGCACCCGGGCCTGCACCGACACATCGAGCGCCGAAGTGGGTTCATCGGCGATCAAAAGCTTCGGCTCCAAGGCCAGCGCCCTGGCGATACCGATTCGCTGCCGCTGTCCACCGGACAGCTCGTGCGGATACCGGTTACGCATCGCCCGCGGCAGCTCAACGCTATCCAGCAGGTCCTCCACTCGCTTTGAGAGCTCCGCTCCGCGCAGATTCTCATGCAAGTAGAGCGGCTCACCGATCGACTCCCCCACCGGTAGCCGCGGATTCAGCGAGGAGCCAGGATCCTGGAAGACGATGCCGACATCACGGCGGAACGGGAACAGGTCTTTGTTGGTGGCATGGGTGATATCGCGACCAGCCACATGCAAGGAACCTTCCGCGACCGGCAGCAGCGCCACCGCAGCCCGCCCGATGGTGGTCTTGCCCGACCCCGACTCGCCGACCAGGCCAACGACTCGCCCCGGATCCACCCGAAGGTTGATGTCGGACGCCGCGCGGAACACCGGACGCCGACCCTGCTTGGGGTAGTCGATGCAGACCCCCTCCATCAGCAACGCAGGAATCGCCCCAGGATCTCCGGGAGCCAGTGGCACCGCCTTGCCATCCTCGGTGACCATCGACACCTTGAGCGCTGAAACGGTCTGCTCCAATGCCACCGACCCCAGGTGCGGGACGGCCGCCAGCAGGGCCTGGGTGTAGGGATGCTGCGGATCGTTGAAGATCTGCTCAGCCGTGCCGTGCTCCACGACCCGGCCATCCTTCATCACGATGATCCGGTCGGCCATATCGGCGACCACACCCATGTCGTGGGTGATCAGAATGATGGCCGCGTCCACCCGCTCACGCAGTTCGCGCATCAGCTTCAGGATCTCGGCCTGGACGGTGACATCAAGTGCCGTGGTCGGCTCATCGGCAATCAACAGCTTCGGGTCGCAGGCCAGCGACTGAGCGATCATGATCCGCTGCCGCTGACCACCGGAAAGCTGATGCGGGAACTTGTCGAAGCTGGTCTCCGGATCCGGAATCTCCACCAGCCGCATCAGCTGCATTGCTCGCGCCTTGGCCTGGGCCGGCGCCATCACGAAGTGCGTCCGCAAAGTCTCCACGATCTGGAAGCCGACTGTGTAGACCGGGTTGAGCGCAGTCATCGGCTCTTGGAAGATCACTGCGATTTCGTTGCCGCGCACTTCCCGCATCCGGACTCCGGTGAGCCCGATCAACTCGGTGCCCTTCAACTTGGCCGACCCGGTGGCCCGACCGTTGGAGGGCAGCAGGCCGATCAAGCTCATCGAAGACTGCGTCTTGCCCGATCCAGATTCGCCCACGATTGCCAGAACTTCGCCGGCTTTGAGGTCGTAGTCGACGTGCTCGGCTGCGTCGAACCACTCACCATTCACCCAGAACTCAACGCCGAGGTCGCGCACCTCGAGAATGGTGTCGCCACGTTTGAGGTCGCCGTCGCCGATGCGACGCGACAGCCGGACGGCGCCATCCAGGCCGGTCTCCACCACTGTCTCCTTGCTCACGGCTGGTTCCCCGCAAACCGACCTGACCCGCCACTGGCCTCGATCCTCATCTGATGGTTCTCCTTCTGTGGCGACACGCCGGCATTTCTGGGTGGCAACCGCTTGGTGCGCGGGTCGAAGGCGTCGCGAAGACCGTCACCAATGAAGTTGACGCTCAGCGCGACCAGGATGATGAACAGACCCGGCCACCAGAACAGCCATGGCCGAGTGGCGAAGGCGCCCTGGTACTGCGAGATCAGGTTGCCCAGCGAAACCAGTGGCGGGTTGATCCCGAAGCCAAGGAAGCTCAGTGAAGTCTCCAGCACCACTGCCAGCGACATCAGCAGGGTCGTATTCACGATGATCACGCCAATGGCGTTGGGCAGGATGTGCTTGGTGATGATCCGCCAGTCAGAGGCTCCGGCGACCCGGGCCGAGTCGACGAATTCTCGCTCCCGCAGACTGAGGAACTCCCCTCTCACCAGGCGAGCGAGGCTGGGCCACAGGATCAGTCCCAAAGCTATAGCCAAAATGACTGGCATGTTGTTTGAGATGGCGTCACGCACCTCCTGGGAGGCGTTCAGCTTGTCGGGCAAGGTGGAGGCGAGCTTGCCCAAAACTGCCCCGAGCACGATCACCGGCAAAGTGATCACCAGGTCGGTGAGCCTCATCAGCGCCTGGTCGACGCCCTTGCGGTAGTAGCCGGCGAGCGCACCGACGCCGACGCCGAGCACCAGCGCCACGATGCTCATGACCAGCATCACCACCAGGGAGGTCTGCACCCCCTTCATCACCAGCGCGAAGTTGTCCCGGCCAATATCGTCCTGGCCGAAGGGGTGATCACCAATGGCGAATCCGCTTCCCCCGAGCCACTGCGGCAAGCTCAGGGTTGGTGCGCCTCCATTGATCACATCGGAGGTACGCAAGTAGTCCTGGTACTTCCACAGTCCCGCGATCGGTCCGATCCCCATCGCCAGGATCGACATCACGGTGATCAGGATCAGCAATCCAGCACCGAACACCGCGCCACGATGCCGAATGAAGCGCTGCCGCACGATCTGGCCTTGCGAAAGGCCCTCAACTTCTTTGAGCTCGATCGCATTGTCCCCGCGACCGGCGCTTTGGTCTTCGGAAGCCGGCAGCTGATCTTTGTCTGGCGTGGTCATGCGTTCACCCGAATCCTTGGGTCCAGCAGGGCATAGAGGAAATCAGCCACCAGGTTGGCCACCATGGCCAACGCTCCGGTGATCATCACGTAGACCATCACCGGATCGATTTCGCTTGATCTCAGTGAGTCGACGAACATCTTGCCCATGCCTGACCAACCGAAGATCGTCTCGGTGATCACCGCGCCACCGATGAGGCTGATGATGTCCACCGGCACGACTGAGGCCAAAGGCATCAATGCGTTGCGCAATGCGTGCCGCACGATCACCACCCGCTCGGTCAGGCCTTTGGCCCTTGCCGTGCGGATGTAGTCCTGGTTGAGCACTTCGAGCATCGAACCGCGCTGGTAGCGGGTGTAAGACGCGAAGGAGATCAGCACCAGCGCCACGGTTGGCAACAGCAAGTGGGTGTACTTGTCCAGCTGCTGAATCCAGAAGTCACCACCCAGGCCAGGGGTTTCCGATCCGATCGTGGCGATCGGGCGTCCCTTGATCGCGCTGGCGTTGAAGTACACCTGCCACCCCTGCAATACCCGGTCGACGAAAGTCAGCACCGCCATCAGCAACGCGACCAATGCGCCACCTCGCATCGAGACCGAGCGATCCGGGCCGCCGAAAAGCCAACCGATGCCCATGCCGCAACCAATGGCGATCAGGAACAACAATCCGATCAGGCCCCAGTTGGCGGGAAAATAGTAGAACACCCACTGCATCACGTAATGGGCCACAACGCCCACCACCGCAGTGGTCAGTGCGGAGTACAGCGCCCGACGGTTGTTGATGCCAGCGAACACCACGGTGACCGCTACAGCCCAGGCCAGACCGATCAGCGCCACGCCAACAATTCCGATCTGGGGGTTGACCAGCCAGTCGGACAACACGATGTAGGCCGCGACCGCCAAGGTAACCACGCTTGCCGCAGCGAAGGTGATTAGTTTGCGCCTTCGATCACCACCGATCGCGCCCGCCCAGAACAACCCCGATACCACCGCCGTGATTATCAGGCCCACCCAGTTGGCGCTCGGGTGGTTCAAGTAGTCGTTCAATCCGATTGCCAGGAACTGCTTGAGCAGCACGGCCACCCAGAACACCGGCAGCGCGTACAGCACGAAAGAGACGAAGGTCAGCGCGTAGTCGAAGGTGGTGTACTGCCGCAGGGCGCTGATGACTCCAACCAGCACGCCCAGCACGATCGCGATCAGGGTGGCTGCGAGCACGAGCTGGACTGAGGTGGCGATGGCACCCGGCAGCATCTCGTTGACCCGCTGCTGGGTGCGCCAAGCTATGCCGAAGTCACCGGTGACAAAGTTGCGCAACCACAGCCAATACCGCTGCCACCACGGCAGGTTCAGTCCCAACTGGGAGATTCTCGCCTGGAGGAGCTGCTCCTTGTTGGGCGCAGTGCTCGTCCGCAGATCGTCGAGGGGATCCATGGCCAAGTCGAGCATGAAGTACATCAGCGCCGACAACGCCAAGAGGATGCCGAGTGCCAGTGCCAATCGGCGACCTATAAATCTGACCATGTTGAACTCTCGTTGAGGACGCATCCGAGGATGTGTTTGTCCATGTTGCCTGCAATCACGCCAAAGGGCGTCAGGAGTTCACACCCTGACGCCCCAGACCCAAGTTGGCCCGACGACATATCATCCGCCGGGCCAACCGAGTCGAGCGAACTAGATCTTCCACTCCCAGAAGTTCCAGAAGATGGTCGGCGCAATGGCGCTCGGGTCGATACCCGACAACTTGCTGCTGTACGCCGTCACCGCCGGGAACTGGAAGACCGAGACACCGAACGCATCATCAACCAGCTGCTTCTCCAAATCACCCAACAGGGTGGTCTGCTTGGCGGGGTCGATCGTGACCTGCAGCTCGTCCAGGATCTGGTCGACCTTCTTGTTGGTGTAACCACCGAAGTTGTTCTGCCCGCCGGTGCGGTAGTTAGCGTCGTTCTCGCTCACCGCAGTGGACACCGACTGCCACCCGAACAGGGAGGAGTCGTACTTGGAGGTGTCACTGAGCTTGGCGCCCCAGTTGGCGTCAGCTCCGTTGACCATCTTGAAACCGGCCTGCTCGGCCGACTCCTTGATCAGCTGGAACTCCTGCTCGCGACGCTGATTGCCCTTGGCATACAGCATCCTGACACTCGGGCTGGTAACGCCGGCCTCGGCAAGCAATTGCTTGGCCTTGGCGAGGTCAACCGAAGCGTAAGTGGTGCCCATGCCGTTGGCATCGCTGACCGCGGTGTAGTTGGGCGAACCCGGAACCTGCGTGAAGGAGTTGCGAACCGCCGCATCCGCGTTGAGCGGCTTGATGATGGTGTCGACGATCTTCTGCCTCGGAATAGTCAGCAGGAATGCCTCGCGCACCTTCATGGCCTTCGTGGCGTCGCCCCCATAGGTCTTCGGGTCGAAGGGGCCGCCGTTGTTGAACACCAGGTCAATGTGCTCGAAGGTGGCGTCCAGGCCAGTCTTGACCGTGACGCCTTGGATCGCCTGAAGTTGCTTCGACACGTCCTGGGTCGCCTGGGGCGAGATCAGCTGCACTTCGCCGTTCTGCAGAGCCTGAACAGCAGCCTGCGGATCCTCGTTGTACCGAATGGTGATCGCGTCGATCGAGGCCGGGTGCTCACCCTTGTAGTTGGCGTTCTTGGTGAGGGTGAGGTACTGATCCTTCTTGAAGTCGGAGATGGTGTAAGCACCGCTGCCGACCAGAAGGTCCTTGTTGGTCGGCATCTGGGTGAAGTTCCAGTCGCTGTTCCAGGAGTTCGAGATCTTCGACAACGCAGCGTTGTCCTTGTTCTTGAACGCATCAAGAACGGCCTGCGCAGCCTGAGTGGGATCACTGATGCCCAAAGCGATCTTGCCGATGATGTGGGCCGGCAGCCCCGGGGTGAACAGGTTCTTCTCCCAGTCAGCGAACGGCTTGCTGTATTCATAGGTGAAGGACTTGTTGTCTGCCGCGACGACCGGGAACTTCTTGATCAGCGCCCAACCGGCATTGCTGGAGTTGAAGAACACCTTCGTTCCGGAGTTGTCTTTGGCCACGTTGCCCGTGTCGGGATCGAGCTTCGCGGTGTAGTTGTTGAACAAACCGCTCTGCGCACCGTAAGCGAGGATGAAGTCCGCGGCGGTGACCGGGGTGCCATCGGACCAGGTGGCGGTGTCGGCGACAGTCTGCTTCACCGAGAGTGGGCTGTCCGAGGTCTTTTCGTAGCTACCGAAGCTCTTGTTGCTGACAAGGTTCAAATCCTTGTCGTAGTAACTGATCGAATCGTTGGTCAGGTACAGGATGTTGTTGTTCGAGGTCGCATTGCCATAAGCGGTGGCACCGTTGCCGGAGTAGAACGGCTGGTTCCACATCACGCTGATGGTGCTGGCCTGACTCAACGCGGTTTGATTGCTGCTAGGGGTCGGCGGGGTGCAGGCAGCGAATGCCAGTGCACTAGCTACCAGGACCGCTGCCCCAGCAAGGAGCTTCTTGGTGCCCAATGTTCCTCCAGTGTCCATGGCTTCCGGCCAGCGACGCCGGGCGGAAGCGTGTGTGAGCGTCTGTCACGGTACAGCCGCTCACGAGTGGCAGCAACGAAGGGCACACCTTGTTCACACTTTGTTACCCAACGGAGACGTCTCCTCACGCAGACATGTTCCGCGCCTCGACCGGCCGACCGGCCCACTTGCACCTCCGACATCGCCGGTGAGGCGCGCCGTGTAACCCCGCTGAAACATGGACGCAACCCGTCAGTTACCCCCGATCCCGTAGCGTTTGGTCAGTTACTCTCCCTGACTTTGGAGGAAATATGTTCCAAGGCGCCGACGACCTGTTGGCCTACATCAAGGATGAGGGTGTCGAGACCGTCGACGTCCGCTTCTGCGATCTTCCCGGCGTGATGCAGCATTTCACTGTGCCCGCCCAGTCGTTCGGCCCCGAGGTCTTCGAGGACGGGCTTTCGTTCGACGGTTCGTCGATCCGCGGCTTCCAGAAGATCCACGAGTCCGACATGACCCTCATGCCCGACGCCACCACCGCGTACCTCGACCCCTTCCGGAAGTCGAAGACGCTGGTGGTGAGCTTCTTCGTACATGACCCGCTCACCAAGGAGCCCTACAGCCGCGACCCGCGCAACATCGCCCGCAAGGCCGAGAACTATCTCACCTCCACCGGCATCGGCGACAAGGCGTTCATGGGCCCGGAGGCCGAGTTCTACGTCTTCGACTCGGTTCGCTTCGAAACCAAGCAGAACGCCTCGTTCTACTACATCGATTCCGAGGCCGGCGCCTGGAACAGCGGTTCAGAGTCCGACGGCGATGGCCGTGGCAACCGTGGCTACAAGGTCAAGTACAAGGGCGGCTACTTCCCGGTGGCCCCGGTCGACCACTTCGGCGACCTGCGCGACGACATGGTGCGCCACTTGATCGATGCCGGCCTGGTCATCGAGCGCGCGCACCACGAGGTGGGCACTGCTGGCCAGAGCGAGATTGCGACCAAGTTCGACTCGCTGCTCGCGGCTGCTGACAACCTGATGAAGTACAAGTACATCATCAAGAACACCGCCTGGGAGGCTGGCAAGACCGCAACCTTCATGCCGAAGCCGATCTTCGGTGACAACGGCTCGGGCATGCACGTCCACCAGTCGATCTGGAAGAACGGCGAGCCGCTGTTCTACGACGAGGCCGGCTACGCGGGTCTTTCCGATCTCGCCCGCTGGTACATCGGTGGCCTGTTGCACCACGCACCGTCGCTGCTCGCGTTCACCAACCCGACTGTGAACAGCTACCACCGCTTGGTGCCCGGCTTCGAGGCTCCTGTCAACCTGGTCTACTCCAGCCGTAACCGCTCGGCATCCATCCGGATCCCGATCACCGGCTCGAACCCCAAGGCCAAGCGCATGGAGTTCCGTTGCCCCGACCCGTCGGCCAACCCGTACCTGGCATTCGCTGCCATGCTGCTCGCCGGTCTCGACGGCATCCAGAACAAGATCGAGCCGCCGGCCCCGGTGGACAAGGACCTCTACGAGCTGCCCCCCGAGGAGCACGCTCAGGTGGCCACCGTCCCCGGTTCGCTGGGTGACGTGCTCGACGCGCTCGAGGCTGACCACGAGTACCTGCTCGCCGGGGACGTCTTCACCTCGGACCTGATCGAAACCTGGATCGAGATGAAGCGCGCCGATATTGACGCGATTCGCCTGCGTCCGCACCCGCACGAATTCGAGATGTACTTCGATTTGTGATCATCACACCTAGCCAGCAGCTGATGATGGCTTGAACATCCATCGTCGGTTCGCGACATGGTCGAACCGGAACCGCTCGGGAGCCCACGCTCCCGGGCGGTTCCTCGTGTTTGCGGAAGTGTCGGCGCGCTCGAGGGATTTCGGGATCGAGATCACCGATTCTCAGCCGTCCGGCTGCACGCCCGCCAGCCGGCTCCGGCCGGTAGGCTGAGCGGCATGCGTTCAGGAGCGCCCGCTGAGACGGGGTCGCCTCGAACTGTCGCCAATTGGATCGCCCGGTGGTTCTTCGCGCCTTCTCCCCACTCCAGCGAGGCGAAGGCGCACACTCGGCTTCGTCGGCTCCTCGCCACAACGGTGGCGCTGCTTTCCGCAACCGTCGCGATGTGGAACATTCAGGTGCCCACGCCGTGGCTGGACGAATCGGTGACACTACTGGTGATGCAGAGGTCCTGGTCCCAATTGTTCTTGCTGTTCGCCGGCGGCGATTCTCCGCTGACGCCCTATTACTTCGTGGCGAAAGTCGCAGTGAGCATGCTGCCGTGGCTGCGCCCGCTCGTGGCGATCCGCATCGTTTCCGCGCTCGCCATGACCGGCGCAGCAGTGTGCCTGTTCGCTCTGGTCGCCAGGCGGGCAGGGCTTGGCCCAGCGCTGCTCGCCAGCGCGTTCCTGGTGAGCCTGCCAGGGTGGTCCCGTTATGCCCAGGAGGCACGTCCCTACGGCCTGCTCGTCCTGGCCACCACCGCAAGCTGGCTTGCCTGGGACAGCTGGCAGCGATCGGAGAACCAGCGCCCGATTCGAGCAGCCGATTGGCTGGCCGGTGGCATCTGGGGTCCGCTTCGCTACGCGGCCTGCCTGGCGGCGTCGGTTGTGACCCATCTCTTCGGCTTCCTTCTGTGGCCAGCCCAACTGCTGGCCGACCTGACGACGCCGCACATCAGTTGGACACATCGCTGGCGGCGAGTTGTGACCTCGGCGTCAGCGATGCTGGCAGCGCTGTTGCTGGCCTGCGTGCCGGTGGTCCTGGCACTCACCCACGGCGCCGGGCCCCAGATCAGCAACGACCGAGTCGGCCGGGTCACCATCCTCACCAAGATCACCGAGGCCTTCACCACTGACGGGGAGGACCCCTGGCCCGTCCTGATCCTGGCGATCCTGGCGGTCATCGCCGTACTCGCCTACGCGCTGCGACTACGGCTGGCCCGGCGTTATCGCGATCTGCTGCGGATCCTGTTGCTGTGGCTGCTGGTTCCGATCGCTCTGGCGGCGGCCGCAGGCCTGCTGCGACCGGCACTGTCGATGTCGCGCTATTTCGTGCCGGCCCTGCCTGCCGCCTCAGCCCTGGCCGCTGTGGGTTTGGTGATGCTGGCCGAAGGCGGCTACCGATTGCTGTCACGGTTGCGGACCTCCTCTCCGCGAACCCACCAGCTCAGGAGCGTCCTGGCACTGGGCGCCGCCGCCGTGCTGATTGCCGCCCCATTTCTCGTCCATGCGCAGCTGAACCTTTCGCTCGAAGCGACAATTCGGAAGATCAACGGGCATTCGATGAGTCCGAACCGAGCATTGAAGCAGATCGACCAAATGCTCAAGAAGGACCCGGGCATGCCAGTGGCGATCCACCCATGCACATGGTCGACGATCATCATTGCGGCGCGCCCCGAACTCAAGGACCGCAATCCGCTTTGCCGAGTGAACCAAGATTCGTCCAATCCGTTCCCGATCGACACCACCGCTACGGACGTGCAGGCAGCCACTGCCGGCCACAACAGCGCGGTGTGGTTGGAGGGTATGACCGGAAAACAGACCCGGACACTGGCCCCGGTGCGCCTGATCAATGCCGGTTTTCGGCTTTCGAACCTCCACTACGCAGGCGACGACTGGTGGATCGCGGATCTCAACCGTTGACTTCCCAGAATCAGCACGCCCAGTGGGGTATCTCGTCCGCACTCAGGCCGTGATCTTCACCTTGGCGTTGATCTGGGGAAGCTCGAAGAAGGTCCGTCCTGGAGCGATCTTGAGCGGGGTACCGTCATCAAGGGTGAACTGGAATAGGTCGGCCACCCCCTCCTTGGTCCAGGTGCCCTTCACAATCTTGCCTTGATTCGCGTAGTAGAACGTGCCTGCCGCGTTGATGATGTTCACCACCGGATCAACCTCGCCGCCGCCGGCGAAGATCTTGTCCATCTTCCACTTCGCCCGCACCACCAAGACGTTGTCGGTCACGACCCGCTTGCCGTCAGCAAGGATGTGTCTTCCCCAAGGCTCGTTGCGCAGGTACTGCCTGGTGGCCTCGTCGTAGTGGTAGCTGGTGTTCCAGGTATCTTCTGGTCCCCACGGAACCGAGATCGTCCGGGCTGCTGTGCCCGACACCTGAGTGGAGACCTGTTCGGTACCCGTGGCAAAAGGCAGGTACGGCGCGGACGGCGGCGCCGTCATCCGCTTGGCCAGCTTGCGCAGCTCGTCGGGACGGCAGAACACCGAATGCACTGTGAACCGGTGCGGCATCGTGTAGGTTCCTGGTTCGAGTCCAGGCGGGGGAGCTAGATAGAAATGGAGCTCTGACTAGGTTCAAGACCAGTCGGAGCGCCTCTTGTTTACTCCCCGCAGGCAACCTCCAAGCAATAGGGAATGCCTGCCGGCGACCGGGTCGTGGTCGCGTCCTGCCTAGCCACCGAGGTCGCCAGCGCCGCGCAACTCCCCGGAGACCTAACAAAGGCCCGCAGCCCTTGACGCAGGTGTCCGAACCATCGCTAAGGTCGGCAAGAGCGGGCTCGCACTCCCCTGCCTCGCTCGGTTTAGGGTGGGTAGGTTTCGGTTGTACCCCCTCGGAAGGGACAAGATGCCAGCACTGCAGAGTCCGTTCGCCAAGCTGCTTCGGCGAGTTCGGAGCTATCTCGGCACGAACGTCGCCCTGCTGTTGACCGGCGGCGTTGGCGCGGCTTTCTTCACCGTCCTGTTGGTGGCTAGCGCTGACGTTTACGAAGCTGTGGCCCACGCTAACGGTGTGAGCTGGCTCGACCAACCAACGCTGAATCTGGCCATCAGCCTGCGCACGCCGGTCCGCGACCAGTGGGTCACCTTCTTCACCAACCTCGGCGATACGGTGCCGATGGTCATCTTCGGCCTGCTGCTGACTGGCGCCATGTACTGGCGGTGGCGCCGCCTGTCGATCCTGACTCTGGTGGGAATCGCCGCGGCCGGGTCGGTGACCTTCACTGTTGTCGGGAAGGCGGTCGTCGGAAGAACCCGTCCGCCGCTCCAAGATGCTGTTCCGCCCTACGAGTACGCCCCATCGTTTCCGTCCGGCCACACACTGAACAGCACCGTGGTGGCGCTCATGCTCGCCTATGTCGCTGTGTGGCTGACCAAACGGGTCTGGGTTCGAATCCTTTGCCCGCTGGTGGCCGGGATCTGGGCGGTGGCGATCGGACTGAGCCGGGTTTTCCTCGGGCACCACTGGCTCACCGACGTCATCTTCGGATGGGTGTTCGGGCTGGCCTGGCTAGCATTGATTATCACCATCCACCGCATCCTGCTCAGGCTCGAACGGCGAGCCGTCCGAGGCGGCGGAATTGAGCAGGCCGCCACCCCTGAGTCCGCCCCCTGATCAGGCGGTAGGTTCCATCCCAGGGGGTCGCCCCGCACCGGGGGATTGAATCTAGCACTTCGGGGTATTCCATAGTCGTCAGGGAGGCAGTATGACCACAACCCAGCAAGACGAAACTCCGCCCCAGCCAGTCTCCGCATCAGGGGTTGGCAACGGTGGCGACATCAAACCCGCCTCGCCAGCGCCGAAGCCGAGCAGGTCGGTCGCGGGTGAGGCATCCTCCCCCGACGAACGGCTGGCTGTGGTCGTCAACCCGTCCAAGTTCACTGACCTGGACGCAGTGAAGGCCCAGGTCACAGACGGCTGCCTGACCCACGGCGGGATCGAGGTGCGCTGGTACGAGACCAGCCAGGACGATCCCGGAGCGGGGCAGGCTGAACAGGCCCTCAGCGAAGGCGCCACCATGGTGTGCTCGCTGGGGGGCGACGGGACCGTACGGAGTGTGGCCAGTGCGCTGGTCGGCACCGGGGTTCCGTTGGGCCTCCTGCCGGGTGGAACCGCGAATCTTCTTGCCCGCAACCTTGGCCTCCCCGTCGACGACCTCGCTTCGGCATTGGCGACGGTCCTGACCGGCACGAACCGGCGCATCGACATGGGCGCGGTGACCTGGGATGAGGAGGCCGAGCGGATCTTCGTGGTGATGGCCGGGATGGGGATGGACGCCACGATGATGGGCGAGGCTGACGAACGGATCAAGGATGCGGTCGGCTGGCCGGCCTACCTACTGTCGGGGGCGAAGGCGCTGTTCAGCCCCGGGTTCGCCCTGGCAGTGTCAGCCCACCAGCAGCGCGCCCATTCTCGACGCGCCCGGATGGTGGTGGTGGGCAACTGCGGCGAACTTACCGGCGGGGTGAAGTTGCTGCCGGCTGCCCGGCTGGACGATGGCAACCTCGACCTGGTGGTCCTCGCCCCTCGGGGCATCGTCGGCTGGTTCGCACTGGTGCACGAGCTTGTGACGAGCCGGGGAGACAGCCGTCGGGCGGTCAGGCGGATGACGGCCGAACGGTTCGACCTCACCACCAACCATCCCGTTGAGGCTGAACTCGACGGCGACGCAGTGGGCCAACGCAGTCGCATGCTGATCAGAACACTCGCCGGTGCACTGCTCGTGCGCGTGCCGCGTCTCCCCTCTGACTCGGAGGAGGCATGGCGGCGCTGACTCGCTACCGCGACGACGCTTCACCCCCGGCGCTCGGCGCCGCCGCTCGGGATCTGGTGGTCCGCGCGATCCTGCCAACCCTGGGGCTGTTAGCCGTTGGGCTGGTCGTGGGCTGGCTGGTGGTCGTTCCGCTCAGCGTCTGGACAGGTGAGGATCGGCTGGTCCTGTGGCTCAGGGCAGGCCGTAGCCCGTCGATGGACAGTCTCGCCAGGGGTGCGTCGGCGATCGGAGGAGTGACCGGCAGCGCGGTGATCTGCATCCTGGCAGTCACCATGATCTGGGCGCTATCGCGCCAATGGTGGCTAGCGGCCCTCCCGGCGATCGCCCTGTGGCTGCACATCTTCGTCCACATCGTCACCACCATGCTTGTCGCCAGGCAACGCCCCGACGTCCAACCACTGGACATCGGCCAGCCGACAACCAGCTTCCCCAGCGGCCATATGGGTGCGACGACCGCCCAACTCCTGGTGGTGGCCCTCTTCCTCTGCCACCAAGTTGAGCGCATGGCCGTGCGCATGGTGATCATCGCGACTACGTGCGCTTACCTGTTGGTGCTGGGGTGGTCGCGGGTCTACCTGGGCATGCACCACCCCAGCGACGTGGTCTGGGGTGCGGTCAACGGCATTGTGTGCGGGTTGATCGCCTGGCTGTTCCTGCGGCGAAACCGGCCCAACCAGCTCTTGAGCGTCCCAGTTTAGGGTCTGGCGCGGCGGGCCCGGCTGAAGGAGTACAGGCCGTAGGCGGCAAAGCCGACCGCGACGACGGTCACCAGCGCCTGACCCAGCGGCAGGGTGACCATCTCATGCAGGGCGCCGTCGAGCCCTTGCGATTGCGACGGACGATGCTGCACCGCCGCACTGATCAAGCCGCTGCCAACGGCGATCAACGCGATTCCCTTGGCGATGTAGCCGACCCGACCAGCAATGATCACAAAAAGGCTCGGCGTGCTGGCAAGATCGCTGCGGAACTTCTCGGCCCACCCTTTGTAGATGTGGTACCCGCCAATCCCGACGACCGCAGCCCCGACCGCGCCGACCAGGATCACACCGAACGGAAGAGCCATCAGCGCCGAGGTCAGGTCGGTGGCCTGGGCTGACCCGGACCCGCCCAATCCCCGCAGGAACGACACCGCGGCCCACGCCAGCACCAGATAGGTGACGGCCTTCGCCACAGCCTTGATTCGATCCGCCCCCCGCCCGCGGACGCTCTCAGCGAACTGCCATACCGCGAGCAGCACGAACGCCACAACCACGGCTATCAAGACCACCACGCCCACCGGCGTTCCAGCGACCATCGCCATCGCACCGGAGGGATCCGCTTTTGCTCCGCCACTGCCGAAGGCCACCTGCAATGCAAGCCAGGCGATCAGCAGGTGCAACAAGCCATTCACGGCGTACCCAGCGCGCGCACCGGCATCGACCACCGGATTATCAGACACCTCGCCAGCAGCCTTCGCCAAGCCGCCCGTCCCCGCAGCGGTCACCTTCCTTGGACCCGTCATCCTCGCCTCCTTGCCCCTAACGATGCACCATTACCCGCAAAATGGGGAGGAAGCCCCGAAGAGAAAGTCAATCTCTACAACGACCGTGGCGAAAGTGATTAGTTGCTGGGGGTCCGCATTCCCGAATTGGGTGGCGCCGGAGGCGAATACTGTTGGGCAGGGTTGCGGTTCGCAGCTGTCATTCGCGAGGGGGGGCTATGGCTTTTGGAGGCCAGTTGCAGAGGGCCCCGCTGCAAGTGCGGGCCGACGATGCCGTGGGACGACGGATTGAATCGCTTATCCGCAGGCATCACCGGCGTCGGTTGACCCGAAACGGTTGGTCGGCCATCCTCGACCCGTTCCCCAACATCGCGGTCGACGCGGCGAGTTCGCCCGTGCGTGGCGGGAACAGCGTTGCGGTTCTCGTCGATGGACAGGACGCGTTTGCGGCGATGCTGGCCGCAATCGAGGGCGCTCAGCGCAGCGTCCACATCGCCGGCTGGCACGCCACACCCGACTTCGAGCTGGTACGAGGAGAAACCCCGACGACCCTGGGCGGAGCCCTGGAAGTCGCCGCCGGGCGTGCGCAGGTGCGCGTCCTGCTGTGGGGTGGGTCCCAGTTGCCAGTCATTCGGCCAACCAGGTCCGATGCTCGCCAGGCCCGAGACGCGTTCGCGCGCATCCCTGGGGTGAGCGCGGCGCTGGACACCCACGAGTACCTGCAGCACTGCCACCACGAAAAGCTGCTGGTGGTCGATGACCAAGTGGCGTTTGTCGGCGGGCTCGACCTGACCCACATCACCGCCGACCGATGGGACACGGCCGGACATCAGCCCCGGGCAACACTGGGCTGGCACGATACGGCCGCCCGCCTTGCCGGGCCGGTCGTTGCCGATATCGCCGCCCACTTCAACGCCCGCTGGACTGAGGTGACCGGGGAACACCTGCCGAGGCCGGAGCCGCCACTGCCAGCCGGCCCACACACAGTGCAGTTCCTGCGGACGGTACCGGAGAACATCTACAGCTTCCTGCCCAACGGCGAATTCTCGATCCTCGCCGAATACCGCCGAGCGCTCGCCGGCGCCCAGCAGCTGATCTACCTGGAGAACCAGTTCCTGTGGGCCCCGGAGATCGTGGACATCCTCGAAGACAAGCTGAGCCACCCGCCGGGGCCGGACTTCCGAATGATCCTGCTCCTCCCCAGCCGTCCTTCGACCGGGCGGGACACCACCCTCGGACAGTTGTCCAGGCTCGTCCGGGCCGACGTCGAGCATCGACTGTTGGCAGCCACGTTGCAGCCGATGGGAGTCGAGGGCCAAAGCACCTATGTCCATGCCAAGCTAGGGATCGTGGACGACAGCTGGCTCACCATCGGCTCGGCCAATCTCAACGCACATTCCCTCTTCAACGACACCGAGGCGAACGTTGTGTTCACCGACCCCGACCTCGTCCGCAGCACGCGGCTGCAACTGTGGGCCGAACACCTCGGCAACGAAGGAGTCAATGGTGACCCAGCCAGGGTCTTCGACCAGCAATGGGTGCCCCTCGCGGTCGAACAACGCACGCGGAAGCGCGACGGTCTCCCACCGACCCACCGACTGTGCGAACTCGAAGGTGTATCTGCCCGCAGAGACCTCATCCTCGGCGGCCTCATCGGCCTCCTGGTCGACGGCTAGACACGCCGCCCGCCAGCGGTCCGCCATGCTCGTTGCGAGCAACAGGATTGCGGTGTTGGTCCGCGGGTCCTCTGGGCGCGGTTGTCTGCGGCTCAGCCGAAGATGCTGACCCCACCGGGACCAACAAGCAGCCCGACAACGATCAACACGATGCCCCACAGCATCCGGCCCCGGATGATAGCGAATATGCCCGAAACTACTAAAATGACTGCGATAACCCATAGCACGGTGGCCATGACGGCCTCCCTCCGGGGTGCCCCATCAGGGCGCCCACTTCAGTGTCCCGCGGGACCCATTTAGGACCTCTCGGACGACTGCGCCGCAGGTGCGGCACGCCTAGCACTGCACCCCTAAGACTATCTGGGTGGGGGCTCGGTCAAGGTGGCAGAATTGACATGGCGACGCATCGCCTAGACCGAACCAAACCGCAAGGCCGCCGACTAGCTCAGGGCGCCAGCTGCTGCACGGCCGCGTCGAACACCCTTGGCAGCCGGGCGGCCAACGGGACGATCCGCTGGGCCAGCACCGGCTGGCGCCGAGCCCAAAGTAACGACAAGGTGATGTTGCGATAGCGCCGCGACGCTGAGAGCCAGCGCCGTTCGTAGGCGCCGGGGTCGTCGGCGACGACGCAGTCCACGAGCGCGCGGGCGCCGGCCAGCGCCACCGCGATCCCCTCGCCAGTCAGGGGATCGAGGAATCCGGCGGCGTCCCCGACCAGCAGCACCCTTCCGGCCACTCGGGCCGATGTCCGCTGCCGCAGCGGGCCGGCCCCCATGACGGAGGTAACCCCGGTGTCGCCCAGCCGCTCGCGTAGCGCAGGAAAGGCGTCGAGTTGCTGATCGAATGGCGCCTGGACGCTGGACAGGACCGCGACGCCGATCAGTTCGGGGCCGACCGGCGTCACGTAGACCTCCGACCGGGACGCCCAATGCACCTCGACCAGATCGGTCCACGCCGCCACGGCGAAGTGGCGCCGGGTGCCCCACCGCCGCGCGGTCCTCGGATCGGCGGCCTTTTCCAGGCCGAGCTGGCGACGTATTGGGGAATGCAGCCCGTCGGCCACGGCCAGGTATCGCGCGCGTCGGCCATCGACGCTGACCCCGTCAGCGTCCTGGCGGATGTCGTGGGCCCGTGTCGGCACAACCTCGACCCCTGCGGTCTGGACGGCGTCCACCAGCGCAGCCTGCAGGGTGGTGCGGCGCACGCCAAGGCCGGGCCCGTTTCGGAAGGTGGCATCGACGTCGTGCCGGCCATCGGTGTAGCGGATGCCGCGGATCATTTGCCCCTGTGGGTGCACCCCGAGCTCGCGCAGGCCACGGACGGCTGCGGGCATCAGGCCCTCACCGCACGCTTTGTCGATGGGGCTGGGCCGGGGCTCGAGCACCACCGTGCGCAGCCCGGCCCGCGCCGCGTACAAGGCGGTGGCCAGCCCGGCCGGTCCGGCTCCAACAATGATCAGGTCGGCGTCAGTCACCCGGACACCTCCCTTTCCGGGGACGGGGACTGCGGCAAAGCCTGCGCCAAGGCCGCGTCTTCCGAAGAGATCCGCACCCACAGCAGCCCAGCGTTGGCCACTGTGAAGACGACTGCGGTGATCCACGCAGAGTGAACCAGCGGCAGCGCGACGCCCTCCGCCACCACGGCGACGTAGTTGGGGTGCCGCAGCCAGCGGTACGGGCCGCTCTCGACCAGCGGCAACCCGGGCACCACAATGACCCGGGTGTTCCAGCGGGGGCCGAGGGTGGCGATACACCACCAGCGCAGGGCCTGCGCGAGCACAACCACGGCGAACATCGGCCAACCCAGCCCCGGAATGAACGGACGGTAGGCCGCCTCGATCAGACAAGCCACCAGGAGACCGGCGTGCACCACGACCATGAACGGGTAGTGCCCGAAGCCATACTCGCGCCCACCGCGGGCCAGCGCCCAGCCCAGGTTGCGCTTGGAGATGACGAGCTCGGCCCCTCGCTCGACGGCGACCGCGGCGATCAACACAACGTAGAGCGCCATCAGGGGTTCACCACTGGACCAAGACGAGCTCGGAGCAGAAACCAGGACCCATCGCCATCAACATGCCGGGTGTCCCCGGCTTGAGCGAACCTTTGTCCAAGGTGTCGCGCAGCACGTGCAGAACCGAGGAGGAGGAGAGATTGCCGATCTGGTCGAGCGAACGCCAGGTGAGCTCCAGTGGGTCCCCGGCCAGTCCCAACTCGGCCTCGATAGCCTCGATCACCTTGGGGCCGCCCGGATGCGACACCCAGGCGCCGACGTCCTCGACCTGCAGTGAATGCTCGGCCAGGAATGATCGGATGTCCCCGCCGAGATACTGCCGCACGATCTCGGGCACCCGCGGGTCGAGCACGAGCTTCAGGCCGCCAGCACCGACGTCCCAGCCCATCATCTGTTCGCTGTCGGGGAAGAGGTGGCTGCGAGAGTCAAGGACGCGGGGTCCCGGTTCTGGCCGGTCCGCACCCACCGCCACCACTGCCGCCGCACCGTCGCCGAACAGCCCGCTGGCCACCAAGTTGGCGACCGAACGGTCGTCTCGCTGCACCGTCAGCGAGCAGAGTTCGACGGAGATCAACGCCCCGACCTGATCCGGGTGACCGATCAGGTAGTCGTGCAATCGGGCGATCCCCGCCGCGCCGGCTACGCACCCCAGCCCGAACAGCGGTAGTCGCTTCACGTCGGGGCGCAGGCCGACAACCTGGGCAATGCGGGCCTCGATCGAGGGCACGGCGATGCCGGTGATGGTGGTAGAGATGACCACGTCGACCTCGTCCGGGGCGATGCCGGCGCGCTGCAACGCGCCCGTCAGCGCTTCGGCGCCCAGTTGGACCGCGTGGGCGATGTATAGGTAATTGGACTCCCCAAAACCGGTGAGCGTGGCGTACTGCTCCAGCGGTAGGACAAGGTGTCGGCTGCTGACCCGGGCGTTGGTGTGCAGCCTTGTCAGCAGAGCCTGGTTGCCATCCGGTCCCAGGCAGATCTCGGCAAAGGCCGCAGTCAACTCCGCCTGTTTGTAGCGGTGCGGTGGCAAAACCGCGTGTACGCCAGCCAAGGTAGTCATGTTCGACCATAGCGGAACTGCGGAGACGGCCCAGATTTTGGCCCGCACGGTCGGACGCCAGCCGCAGCGTTCCGGCCTACCGGAACGCGAAGGACTTGACCGGGATTTTCGACTGCGGAAGCTCCAACGTCGAGATCCTCCGACGCCGGGCGCCCCTAAGATCGCTTCATGTCCTCAGCCCAGCTGATCCGAGCGCTGGCCCTGTCCTGTCACCCGATCCCATCGGTGGCCGTCACGGCAATCAGTGCCGGGCTGGCCGCGCTGGCCGGCCTCCCCCTCGACCGGGGCGCTCTGGTGACGGGGGCGGTCTTCACCGGCCAGCTGTCGATCGGCTGGTCCAACGACTACCTCGACGCCGAGCGGGACCGTGCCGTGCTTCGGTCGGACAAACCGGTCGCGACCGGGGCGATCCAGCCCCGCGCCGCCGGTATCGCCGCCCTTGTCGCGCTCGTCTTGACCCTCGGGTTTTCGGCGACACTGGGCTGGCTCGGCGGCGCCGCTGCACTGGCTGTGGTGCTGTGCGGGTGGGCCTACAACCTGGGCCTGAAAGCAACGGCCTTGTCGTGGTTGCCGTACGCCATCGCCTTCGGGATGCTCCCCGCGGTGGCGACCCTTTCGGCTTCGCCACCACGCTGGCCTGCGGTCTGGGCCCTGACCGCAGGCGGATTGCTCGGCGTGGCCGCTCACCTGGCCAACGTACTTCCCGACCTCGGCGAAGACGTCACTGCAGGGATCCGTGGGCTGCCTCATCGGATCGGAGCCAGGGCCACCGCGCTGAGCGCCGCCGCAATCTTGTTGGCCGCCTCTGCGGTGATCCTTTTCGCCTCTGGCGGGACACCTGGGCCTTGGCAATGGGCGGGTTTCGCCACAGCGGTGCTGGTCGCTGGTGTGGCTGCCCGCTTCGCCTACCGCGACCCGTCCTCGCGGAGGTTCTTCCAAGCGGTGATCCTGATCGCAGCGCTCGACCTGGTCTCCTTCGCGTTGGCCGGCATCCGCCTCTGAACTGCCTCGGCCTCGGTGCCGAGGTCCGACTCATCGACGACGACGACCCTCGGGTGCGATCGGTCCCACCCAGTCACTTTGTGCCGGGAGTGGGTACCGTGGTCCGATGGTCGCTCTGCTGTGTGAACGGGTCGTTCCGCCCTCGCTGGAGTCTGTGACGTTCCCGCCCCACGATGGCGACATTGAGGCCGTCGGCGAACTCGAGGGGTGGTAGTCGGTGTCCAGGATCGAGGACTACGCGCTCATCGGGGATCTCCATACCGCTGGGCTGATCGGCACCGACGGCTCGCTGGATTGGTTGTGTCTACCGCACTTCGACTCCCCCGCTTGCTTCGCTGCCCTTCTCGACTCCCCCGAGGCCGGCCGGTGGCTGCTCGCCCCCGCCTCAGCTGAGTTCACCGCCACCCGGCGCTATCGTGCCGACACCTTGATCCTCGAGACGGAATGGGAATCGCCTGAGGGAAAGGTGCGGGTAACCGACTTCATGCCGGCCCGCAACGAGACCGTAGATGTGGTCCGAATCGTCGAAGGGCTGCGTGGTTCGGTGCCGATGCGCGGCGAGCTTGTCCTGCGCTTCGACTATGGCCAGGTGGTGCCCTGGGTTCGCAAGGACGAGCGAGGAATCCAGGCTGTGGCCGGCCCGGACGCCGCCTATCTGGACACACCCGCACCCCTGCGAGGCGAGAACTGGCGCACCATCAGCGACTTCACAGTGCAGGCCGGCCAGCGGGTCCCTTTCGTCCTGAGGTGGACGCCCAGCTACCAGCCCCGTCCCGAACCCGCCGACCCAGAACGCGCACTGGAACAGACTCACCAGTTCTGGACGACCTGGTCGGGGCAAAGCCAGGCGGCCGGACCGTACAAGGATGCCGTCCAGCGTTCGCTGATCACTTTGAAGGCCCTTATCTACGCACCCACCGGCGGAATCGTCGCTGCGGCGACGACTTCGCTGCCCGAGCAGATCGGTGGCCCACGCAACTGGGACTACCGGTTCTGTTGGCTGCGTGACTCGACGCTGGCCCTGCAGGCTATGCTCGCCGCCGGCTATACCGAAGAGGCTGCGGCCTGGCGGGAATGGTTGCTGCGTGCGGTTGCAGGGGACCCGTCAAAACTGCAGATCATGTACGGAATCTCCGGTGAACGCCGGTTGCCTGAGACCCGGCTGGACTGGCTGGCCGGGCATGAGGGGTCTCGACCCGTTCGCACCGGCAATGCGGCCTCGGGCCAACTCCAGCTCGATGTCTGGGGCGAGGTGCTCGATGGTCTTTCGCTCACCCGTAACGCGCTCCTGTCCTCCTCGCAGGACTCGTGGGATCTGCAGGTCGCTCTCATGGAGCACCTCGAAGGCGCCTGGGACCAGCCCGACAACGGGTTGTGGGAGATGCGCGGCGAGCGTCGCCACTTCACCCACTCCAAGGTGATGGCCTGGGTCGCGGCCGACCGGATGGTCAAGGGAGTCCGCAACTCCGGTCTGCCCGGCCCGGCCGACCGTTGGAACGCGCTGGCCGCAACCATCCATGCCGAGGTGATCGCCCGCGGGTTCAACACCGAGCTGAACAGTTTCGTCCAGTCCTATGACGCCACCGCGCTCGACGCCAGTCTCCTGCTCATCCCGAAGGTGGGCTTCCTACCCCCGCACGACCCCCGGGTGCTCGGCACCATTGCGGCTGTCCAGCGGGACCTCACCCAGGACGGATTCGTACTGCGCTACCAAACCCAGGATGGCGTTGACGGGCTGCCCGGCGGCGAAGGAGTCTTTCTCGCCTGCTCCTTCTGGCTGATCGACGCTCTTCACGGCGCCGGACACCGCAAGGAGGCCGTCGCACTGTTCGAACGGCTGCTGGAACTGCGCAACGACGTCGGGCTGCTCAGCGAGGAATGGGATCCCCACACGCATCGACAACTTGGCAACACCCCACAGGCATTCAGCCATTTCGCCCTGGTCACCAGCGCCCTGCAACTGCATCACGGGCCGGCCACTCGCAGTGACACGCCAATCCGTCCGGCTGAGGGCAGCGATGAACAACCCGGCAAAGGCCTGCCGACCCCGTGAGGCACGGGCCCTCGGCCATCATTGGGGGCGGGCTCAGCCAGCTCCTGCCCGTCATCACACAAGCTTCACACTCGCCGCACGACGGCTTCATCCCGGCTCCGTAGCGTCTTCTACATCACCTATCCGATGAAGGAGCACTTCGATGAACACCTGGAAGACCCGTACGGTCGCCGCGGCGGCCATCATGGCCGGACTCGGTCTGGGAATCACTGCAGTAGCAACCGCAGCACCTACCCCGACTCCCTCCCCGACCGCCACTGCGTCCACCACTGTGGATGCCGCAGTAGCCAAGCAACTCACCTACATGCGTGAGGAGGAGCGACTGGCCCGCGATGTCTACACCGCGCTCTACAAGCTCTACCCCGACGCCACCTCGTTCAGCCGGATCGCCAACTCAGAACAGCGCCACTTCGACAGCATGGGGCTGATGCTTACCCGCTACGGTCTGGCCGATCCGTCGGCCGGGTTGAGCGCCGGCACCTACTCCAATGACACTCTCACCAAGCTGTACGCCCAGCTAATGACCCAGGCCAAGGTTTCAGTCACTGAGGCCTACAAGGTCGGCGTGGCGATCGAACAGACCGACATCGCCGATCTGAAGACCAACCTTGCTGGCAACATCCCGGCGGATGTGAAGGCCACCTACACCTACCTGCAGGCCGGTTCGGAAAACCACCTGGCCAGCTTCACCGCTTTGCGTGACGGCAAGACCCTCGGTGTTGGCAATGGCACCGGAATGCAGAACGGCCGCGGCGGCAACGGCGCACAGGCAACTGCCAATCCGTCTGGCACCACCACCGGTGGCTACGGAATGGGCAACGGACGCAACGCCAACGGCACAGGCCAAGGCGCCGGACGCACCGCCACCTGGACTCGCCCGGCAACTTGCCCGCTGAGCTGAAACAACCACCTCGTTCGGTGGGATGGGTTCAACCCATCCCACCGAACGGGTGTCTAGGCTGAACACGCACCGACGACCAGGAGGCTGACATGGCACGACGAGTTCTGATCGTCGATGACGAGGCAGGCATTCGTACCGTCCTGGTCGCCTACTTGGAGGCCGACGGCTTCGAAGTCGTCCAGGCTGATACCGGCGCCGAAGCGCTGCGGCGGGTGCTGGATCCGTCCGAGGCCATCGAGTTGGTGCTTTTAGACGTTGGTCTGCCCGACCTGAACGGCATCGAGGTGCTGAGCACGATTCGGGCCAAGTCGAGTGTTTACGTGATTTTGGTGACCGCGCGCGCCGAGGAGGTCGACAAGCTGGTTGGCCTCAGCATTGGCGCCGATGACTACATCACCAAGCCGTTCAGCCCGCGTGAAGTGGTGGCCCGGGTAAACACGGTGCTGCGGCGGTCACGTCAGGAGCCGGAATCTAGCGAGCCCGTTGATCCGGTGTTGCACTTTGCCGGGCTGAGTATCGATCCGGATCGCCGCGAGGTGTTGGCGGCGGGGCAACCGGTGGAGCTGTCGGCGCTGGATTTCGATCTGTTGTGGGCTTTGGCGCAAGCCCCCGGACGGGTCTATTCGCGGGCCCAACTGCTGGAAAAGGTGTGGGGCTACGACTTTTACGGCGATGACCGGGTGGTGGATGTGCATATTCGCAGCTTGCGGGCAGCCCTGGGTGACGATGCCACCCATCCGGGGATCATCGGGACGGTGCGCGGGGTGGGCTACAAGTTCCTGCCCCGAGCCGAGGAGGCGTGATGAATCGGTTGAGTGTGCGCCTGGTGATCAGCCATGTGCTGGTGGCGCTGATCGGCGGGGCGGCCACTTTCGCGGTGGTGCGCTGGCTGGCGCCGACGTTGTTCGATCAGAGCCTTCAGCACGGTCCCTATGCCGGCGGCACCGGACGCGGCGGCGGGCAGAGCGGCCAGGGTTTGGCGCTACGCGATCAGTTCGCTGCCTCGGTTGATCAGGCTCTGCTGATCGGCGCGATAGTGGGGATTGCCGCGGCCGCAGTCTTCGGGGTGTTCGCTGCAGACCGGGTGATTCGCTCGCTGGGCCTGGTGCGGGCAGCCACCCGCGAGCTGGCCAAGGGCCGCTACGACGTGACCGTCCCAGAGCCCAAGGAGGCCGAACTGGCCGAACTGGCCGCAGACGTGAACCACCTGGGCACTGAACTGGCCCAGACCGAGACACGGCGGATGCGGCTGCTGGGCGAGGTCGCCCACGAGCTGCGCACCCCGCTGACCGTGATCGACGGATACGTGGAGGCCATGATCGACGGCGTACTGCCCACCAGCCCGGAGAACCTGACTCAGATCAACGCTGAAACCCGCCGGCTGCGCCGCCTCGGTGAGGACCTGTCGTCCCTCAGCAAAGCCGAGGAGGGCCGGTTGGGCCTGCAGCTGACGAGAGTGGACGTCAGCGCGCTCGTGGTAGCGGCGGCGCAGCGCCTGCGTCCTCAGACCGTCGATGCGGGGGTGCAGCTGGAGATCCACTCCCCCACCTCCCCGTTGCTGGTGAACTGCGACCCCGACCGGATCGCCCAGGTGGTCACCAACCTTGTCGGCAATGCGCTGCGTGCCACCGATGCCGGCGGCACGATCACCGTCACCGCCAGATCGGTTGCCAACCAGGCCCTCATCGAGGTGACCGACACCGGAGTCGGCCTATCTCCTGACCAGCTGGAGAAGATCTTCGAGCGCTTCTACCGAGTGCCCACCACCGACAGAGACCCTAGTTCTCTGACCCCCACCCCAAATTCCCTGAGCTTGTCGAAGGGACAAACCGGATCCGGCATCGGCCTAACCATCTCCCGCGGCATCGCCCGCGCCCACGGCGGCGAGTTGACCGCCTCCTCCCCCGGCCCCCACCAAGGCGCCACCTTCACCTTCACCCTCCCGACCCCAGCCGTCTGAACAGCGGCGCCGCCGCGTCTCGAAACCCCCGCCACCCCTCGAGCGCTTTTTGCTCGCATCCCCCCATCGAGATAACTTGGCGCGGACGGCAAACAGGGGGCGGTAGCTCAGCCGGTCAGAGCAAGGGACTCATAATCCCTGGGTCGTGGGTTCGAGCCCCACCCGCCCCACCAGCAGATTACTGCTCGTTCACTAGGCATCTTACCCTCCGACCGCGTGGGTGCAACAGGCCAGAAGGTTGCACCAGAGACCCCTCTTGTTGCACGATAGGTGCACGTCGTGCAATAAGGATCGGAGGCTCCGATGCGCCGCGAACGCCGCGAGTTTGGCTCGATCCGCAAGCTCGCCTCCGGCCGCCACCAGGCGGTCTACACGGGCCCGGATCTACTGCGACACGTGGCACCGACCACCTTCCAGGCGAAGATCGACGCCGAGGGCTGGCTCCACGAAGAACGCAAGCTCATCGAGGCCAACGACTGGTCTCCCCCGAAGCACCGGGCCGAGAAGGCGCGAGCGGCGTCAAAGACGCCCGACTTCGAGACCTACGCGAAGAAGTGGATCGCGAAGCGTCGCACCGACAAGGGCGAGCCGCTGCGGGCGTCCACGCGGGCCAACTACGACGCGACGCTGGAACACCACCTTGTGCCGACGTTCGGCCGGATGCGGCTGCGGGACATCACCAAGGGAGCGGTGCGCCGCTGGTACGAGGACACGCTGGAGGGCAACGGCGATACCCCACGCGCGAACTCGAAGGCATACGGGCTGCTGCGGGCGATCATGAACAGCGCGGTCGACGAGGACCTGATCGAGGCCAGCCCGGTGCACATCCGCGGGGCCGGCTACCAGCCGAAGCGGCGCCGGCTCGAGCCCGCGTCGATCGAGGAACTCGACGTGATCGTCGAGAACATGCCCGAGAAATGGAAGCTGATGGTGCTGATGGCGTCCTGGTGCGCGCTGCGCTACGGCGAGATCGCCGAGCTGCGCCGAAAGGACATCAAGCTGCGCCACGTCAACGGACGCTGGACCGGGGTGATCCAGGTGCGCCGAGGTGTGGTCTGGGTGAACCGCAAGATCCAGGTCGAGCCGCCCAAGTCCGAGGCCGGCATCCGCGACGTGGCGATCCCGCCCCACCTGATCCCGGTCATCAAGGAGCACCTCGAGACCTTCGCCGCACCCGGTCAGGAGGGCCTGCTCTTCCCCGCGGCCAACGGACGCCAGCAGTGGCCCTCCACCATCACCAGCTACTTCAAAAAGGCCGCCACTGTTGCCGGCCGGTCCGATCTCCGCTTCCACGACCTCCGCCACACCGGCGCGGTGATGGCCGCCCAGCAGGGAGCCACGCTTGCAGACCTCCAGGCCCGGCTCGGCCACTCCACGGCGAACGCTGCCCTGCTGTATCAGCACACAGCGAAGGGGCGAGATCAGCTGATCGCCGAGAACCTAACCCGGCTCATCGAGAGTCATCCTTCGCTTGGATGAGCCATATCTTCATCCAGTGAGGGCGAGCCTTCCTCAATTGTCGAGCGAGTTGCACTGCGTCGGGACGCCCGCTCGCGAGCAAGGACCAAGAGGGCGTACTCCTGGCGCTCGCCAAACGTCACACCCGATCTTCGCCGGTCGAACTCCAGATCTGCGCTGGGCTCCGGCTGAGGAAGGTCCTCAGGCAACGCCGCGAGAACGCGTTCGAGGCCCAGCAGGTCGTCCACGCTTCCGAGGGACAGCTCGCCGATCGATGGCCAACTCGTGCGGCCGTTGCTTGTCGTTCCAACGGAAACCATCAATCCCATGAACGTTTCAAGATTCCACACCTGGCTGGAGTTGATGACCTCCCAGAGCAACTCGCGCGTCGGTTCAGCCCCCAGGAACTCTCGATGGCACCACGCGTCATGAACCAAGCGCGTGTCACCTTCGATAGGGCGCAGGGCAGCCTCGCGCACCCTCGCGGCCAGCTGGTCAGCCACGAGGCTCCGCGCCTGGCCAACCAGATCCGAGTGGAGAGCGTCGGACCGTTCAGAGCGCAGCATGTCCGCGGCGAGAGTCAGGCGCGAGCCTCCAGCGGATGCGAGTTCTCTTGCGAGCGATACTGGTTCATCGGCCTTCGCCTCGAACACAAGCTGATGACTCACCGATCTGATCATGAATCCGCCTGAACCGAAGACCGCCGTCTCGTTCGAGACTTCCTCGTATACGTCACCTAGGACAAGAAGTACTTCACGAACGGGAAGTTGGCCAGTTTCTTGGAGGAACTGGAATCTTCCAACCATCCCAGTGGCGTCACGGATGAGCCAACCACGCATCTGCTCCTTCGCACCCTCGTCGTGTTGAAGTGACGCGAGCGCGTTTGTGAGTTGTGCCTGGGAAACGTCTCCCTCGGGGACGCCGATTTGGACGTATCGATCGAAGAACTCGGAACAGTCAACCCCGAAACGGCGCTTGACATCATCGCGATGACTGTGGCTGTACGACATGTTCTCACGCGCGCCGCGGAGGACCAGAAACAGTTCCGCCAACAGGCCAGCAACAAGATCCGGCGCCTTTGCGCCGGCATCCGTGACCATTCCGCACCAGCGCTCCCATCGCTGCTTGTTGGTCTCCTTGTCCGATCCCGTCCACCGTTGTGGGTCACCCACCAACTCTGCCCGATGCCTGAGAATGAGGCTGAACACCGCAGGCTCGAATCGGCGCAGGAAAGTGATGTGCAGAAAGTCAGCGAAGTCGACCTCGCCATCTACCTCTGGCCAGAGGGCATCGACTTGAGTGAAAAGAAGCTTGAAAGCTCGCGGCTGATCCAGATATCGCGAGAGACACTCGTCCCACCCCGATTGCAGCCGCTCCTGCATGTTCGCATCGAGTTCGATGCTATGTCGCGCACAAAGGTCATCGACTCCCTGATTCATCAGACGCAGCCGCTGGAGTTCCATCAATGGGGGGACTTCGAGTCGGACCTGAACCATCTTTTCTAGGTACTGGCGGGCTCGCCCAGGACCAGTTCCGATGAGATCCGTTCGCGTGAGGGTGTCTTCCAGGGTCGACTCGTCATACGCAAGGAGGTAGTAAACGTTAGGGAGCCGACCAAGCAGTCGCACCAGCTTGAACGTCAAGAGAAGCTCTGGCGGCTGAAGCCGGTCCAGGTCATCGAGGATAACCAGCACCGGATGGTCGATTTCCCTCAGCGCGCCCACCGCCTTCTCGCGCAACGTTTCAGGGCTCTGATCACCTGTGACCAGTGCGCCAAGACGGTCGATTGTGGCGGTGCCATCTACTCCGACGAGGCCACCAATCGCGCCGACCGGCGACAGGCGACTCACCCATTTGCCAATCTGTTGTCGAGTGTTCTTGCCGAGAGCGCCGTCCGGTAGGGCGCCTCCAAGTTCGTCGAAGAAGCCAAGCACGGCCGTCTCGTAGGTTGAGTATGCCCACGGGTTGTACGAGGCCACACACCATTGGGCTTCCGTTCTGAGTGCCTCGGCGATCTCCGACAGCAACGTCGTTTTGCCACTTCCCCATGGCCCCACAAGCGCAATCACCGAACTCGGGGATTGGTCGGCCACCGCCTCGATCGCGCGTATGAGCTGACCCACCACGCGATCACGATCTAGCTGATCCGTCCCGGTTGCCGGATCGTCTCCGTACAACCAGGGACTGCCGGACGCCGTCTTCCACCTGGGTTGCGGACGGTTCGCCTCCCGGGTCACGGCTGTGCCCTCCAACACGGTATCGACCTCCGTTCAATCACCCGGCACACCATCTGCGTCGCCGATGAAGTTGATGAATGCCGCGCCAAGAGAGCTGGTAGCGGAAGCCCAGATCCCTTGTTCGGTCATCATTCCGCTGAAGCTCTGCGCGGTCAGCCTCCACCCCTCCAGATCTGACAGGAGACGACCACGGAGGAGCTCGTCTGCCCCGAGCTGAGGGAAGGCCGGGTCGATGATGGAGCTCTTGGGACCCATCATGACGTTCGGCCTCTGCAGCGCGTGCCGCTCGTACCAAGCTGAGGGGTCATGCAAGAAGACGAGAAGCGACATGTGCACGGGAGTCATCTCCTCGACGATTCGGATGAAGCGAAGTCGCAACTCCTCGGACGGCGCGCCGGGTGTCAGGGAGTTCGTCACTGCGTTGCGCAGAGCGCGCAGCTTCTCCGCATGGCTCGTCCCTTGCGCAGCCTTGCTCGCTGCGACCACCGCATCAACGAACCGGTCGTCATCAGCGAGAGCCTCATAATCGAGCTTGTTGCCCTCAAGCTCGGATATCGCCTCCGCGACTGTTTCGAACCACGCCTGCATGCGCTTGTTGTAGGCCCAACCCATCGCGACAGAGAAGGCCACGGCCAACGCCGACCCTGCGACCGGAACCATTCCGACAGAACCCTCGACCACTGCCTCGACAATCTCGCGTCCGGTGCTTCGCTTCGGAGGTGTATCCATAGCGAGAAGCTACCGCTGAGGACTGACATTTCGGGCAACCGGCTGTCGGATCGGGAAGATCAGCCCCCTAACTACTCCGCCCGCCAGAGCCTCGCCGAGGGGACCTGGCGAAGCATCTTCTCGAGATCGCTCACCCGCACGCGGATAATCCGCTTCCCGGTACGAAACGCGGCGAGCTCGCCCGAGGCGATCCGGCGCCGGACCGTGTGCACGCTGATGCCGAGCATGTCGGCCGCGGTGGACAGTGAGATGAAGGCGCCGGGCTTGGTGCTCTCGATGACGGACATGGTCTCTCCTTCTTCGTGGTGGGCGTTCAGAAGCCAATGGATGGGCCGCCGCGGTCCCGGTCGTGGCCGAAGCTGGGCAGGTTTTCCTCCTCCGGCCGGCGGCGGCGTGGCGGAGTAGCGGTCTCCCACACCTCCTTCCCGGGGGCGGGCGGCCAGCCCAGCCGCACACCGGCGGTACTGAACACTCGCCACCAGAGGGCGGACGCGGCATGCTCATCCGGCAGTGCGCCCTCCGCAAGCGCGCGCTCGACCAACTGAGGAACGTCGACGCCCTTCTCGGCGAGAGCGTGGAGCCGGCGCGCGATGACGAGCCTCTCCGGGTCGCGTGCGAGCGCCGGGTCGAGGCTGGGAAGCCGCCGTCCCCACTCTCCAGTCCCCAGCGATCGATCGAGCCGAGCGTCGAGGTCGCGCTGCCAGCGCGCGGCGGCCTCCCCCATGGCCGGCGCTCCGGTGGGACGCAGATCGGACGCAGGCACGTCCATCACCGCACGCCACAGCGTGATGTCGCCGAGCAAGGCGCCGTTCTCGAACATCCGAGGGGAGAGTGACATCGGCCCTAGCCAGTCCGGAGGGAGGTGGCGAGACCGGACCTCCAACCGCAGTGCGTCCGCCAGTTGCTCGATCCTCTCGGCGCGGGCCTGCAGGTACGGTCCCCACACCTCGTCCTGGGCGACCCGACCCAGGACGCCGCGCAACCACGGCAACGGCCCGGGCACCTTCTCAGGCACCACGAGGTGAAGCCGGTGGTCCAGCACCGCGGCCGGGTCCAGGGCGGTGTCCAGCTCCCCCATGCTGACCGTCTCGCGCAGCAGCCTCACTGGGTCGTGGCCGTCGGCCGCGAGCCCCAGCAGATCGGCCCGCAGCGTGTCCCACGCCGGGCACTCGGTGAGCCAGAGGACGAGGTTGTCGGCCTCGTGGTCGAGGCGTTGGCCGACCTCCGGCCCGAGCACCTGCTCGGCAGCGACACCGAGCGCGTCGCTGTACCGCGCGACGGCCGGCGCCAGCAGCCTCGCCGGGTCGTCCTGCTCCCTCAGCCGCGTTGACGCCGATTCAGCCACCTCGTCGTGGGACAGGATGCGCTCCAGTCGCTCGACGCCGGTGAGCAGGTAGGTCGCGTCGGTATGAACCAAGCCGTGCGGATCGCCGTCCCCCACAACCTGCAGGTAGAGGTGATTCGCGTGCCGTCCGCGGGTGAGCATCGTGTAGATGTCCTGGCGCGACTCCTCGCCGCTCGCGAGCCCGTGCATTGTGTCGGCGGTGAGCCCTTGCGCGCCGTGGATCGTGGTGGCGTAGCCGAGTTCGACCCACTCGCGGACGTAGTTGGCCGGGAGGGTGACCGCGTGCTTTGAGCGCAGGCTCTGTACTCGCAGGCTGCCGTCTGCCGAGACGGACGCCACTTGCCAGCGGTCGCCGTTCTTCACCCAGTCGCGACTTCCAACGGGCAGGCGACGAGCGTTGTGGCGAGTGATCACCAGGTCGCCGGCAACCGTGATGTTGCCGTCGGCGAGGCCAGCGCCGCGCCCGATCATGCTTCGTCCTTCGTGTTGACGCTGCTGGGCGAGTTGGTTGAGTCGGCCGACCAGATCTCGGGTCGGGGCGAGCATGAGCGAGTCCAGGCCGTTCGCGTGGTCCTGCGTCCACGCGTCCAGCACCGCGCGCGCCATGGTGATGATGTCGCCGACGTGGACCCGGTCGTGGTCGAGGTAGTAGCCAAGCGCCTCCGTCCGGCCCTCGCGCAGCGCCGTGGACGCCTCAGCCTCGGCCGGGTCGTCGAACCGGAGGACCTCGGTCAGCCTGCACGCGCCGTGCGCCGCTTCGATGTCACGCAGGACACCGCCGGCGCCGATCGCCGACAACTGGCGATCGTCCCCGATGAGGCGCACGCTGCCGCCTCGGATCATCACTTCGGCGATCGCCCGGTCGAGGCTGAGTGTGTCGGCCATGCCGGCCTCGTCGATGATGACCAGGCTGGCCGGGCCGATGCCGGTCATCCAGGCGGGCGTCGGCTGCTCCGGATGGTCGAGACTCCAGGTGAGCTTGGCGAGGGTGTCGCAGGGCACGTCCAGCTGATCAGCCAGTGCCTTCGCGGCGGCCGCGGACGGCGCCAGTCCGACCACCGTGCCGCCGGACTCAGCCCATGCCGAGCCGAGGGCGCGCATCGCGGTGGTCTTGCCCGTGCCGGCCGGCGCGATGGCGAGCTGGACGCGCTGCCCCGAGCAGGCCATGTCGCGGACGAGGTTGCTCTGGCCAGGCGTCAGCTGCGTCCCATTGGCGAGGGCTTCGAGGAGGGCGAGGTTGACGAGGCCGGGGTCCACCACGCGCCCGTCGGTGCGTCCGGCGTTGGCGACGATGCACTGCTCGGCCTCGAGGATGCGGCTGGAGGTGTACCAGTCCACGCCGGGGATTGTGTAGACGCTCTGGCCGTCCGACCGCCGCAAGGCGTCGGGTTCCTGGATCGGGTCGTCAACGCTGAGCCGGATCGAGTAGGTCTCCAGGGCGAGGTCGACGATGGTGTCGACGACGCGTTCGAGCAGTTCGGCGGGGACGCCGGCGGCGCGGGTCTGCCGCAGAGCCTCGGCGCGGGCGTGCCAGCTCTGCCAGGTAGAGCGCTCGCTCTCCAGGACGCCGATCACGCGGGCGGAGGTGTCGATCAGCCAGTCGATGCTCGGCGTCTTCGGCTGGACGGCCAGCCGGTTGATGACGGTGGCCAGCATGCCGTCCACTCCCCCGGCGCCGAGAACCTGCTCAGCCTGCCCGCGCCAGGTGGCGCGCTGTTCGGCGAGGGAGCGCGGCTTGTGCTTGGCCTCGCGGGTCTCGAGGTTGGCGCGCTGGGCGAGGGCGATCATCTCGGGCTCGGTGGGCGGGCGTCCGTGATCGGCGAGAAAGGTGGCGGCGAGTTCGTCGCGGCGGTGTTCGATCTGCCCGCGGCGGGTGGACCAGCGGGCGGCGAGGGCCAGGTCGACGCCGTCGATCTCGCGGACGGGTCGCTTGCCAGCGCCGGTGGTGCGCTCGGCGAAGCGCAGGCAGAAGGTCTCCGCGAGCGAGGCTTCGAGGGTCGCGGAATACAGCTCGGACGCGGCGACCTTGGCCTTGTAGATCAGGTTGGTGTTGAGGGCGTACCAGCGACCGTCGGTGCTCTGCACCTTGTTGGCGATGACCAGGTGAGTGTGGAGGTCGGGGTCGCCGGCGCGGGAGTCGCGATGGGTGAAGGCGACCGCGACCAGGCCGCGGGTCTCGATGTTGCGGACGCCGTGCGGGCCGACGCGGCTGAAGGCCTGGGTCTCGAGGTACTCGACGACCTTGGCGACAGCCTGGCGGTGCAGTTCCTCGAGCTGCTGGCTGGTCGCGAGCGGGGCGAGCGCCCACAGCGTGGAGAACGACTTCGTCGGGGACACGGTGAGGTCGATGCCTGCAATGGTCACCGCAGCGGGACGCGACCAGATGGCTACCGCGCGGTGGAGCTCAACGACGGACGCCGGCGGGCGCCCGAACTCCTTGGTGAAGAACTCGCGGGCCACATCGGTCCGAATCTGGGCCAGGACGTCGGCGTCGAGCTTGGCACCTGGCTTGCGTCCAGCAGCAATGTTCACGGCGGCGTAGCGGCGCTTGAGTTCCTCGTGGAATACCGGCGACCCGCCGGAGCGGATCGCGAAGGGACGTCCGAGGCGGCAAGCCTTCTCGGCGTCTCGCTCACTGAGGCCGGCCTCCAGGGCCTCCTGCCGGATCTGGTCGGCGAACGGGTGGTGACCGTTCCCGAATAGCGCCTTCATCTGCGCCTCGGTGACCGCATCGCCGGCGGTGAGCCCGCCCAGCCCGTCCAGACCTGAGCCCATCCAGACGCCAGGCGCCTCGCCCTTCTCCTCGTAGTAGGCAGCGAGCCCGGTCTTGACCATGCCATCCTGCGCGGCGACCTGCCGGGTCAGGTAGTCGTAGCCGGACCCGGCGGTGACCTTCTTCAGGCTGATCGTCACCACTCGCCTCCTCCCCTTAGGAAGATCTGGACACCTTCCCTAAGCCCAACGACCGGTCGATCGGGACGCTCAACCGGCCAGGAAGTCGCAGAACCTCTCGCTTCCATAGGCCCAGGAATTCGGAGATCGGGACACCTGTGGCCGGACCGTCTGCCCTCCTACCTGCCTTAAGCCGCCGGAAGGGCCGTATCCGGACACCTCCACGCGAGGAAGTTCGAGCGCGAGCACGCTTCGGCCTGACAGTTGAGTCCACGAGCATCACGACGTACACTTTTCTGTACAGAAGGAGGTTGCCGTGAAGACGCTCAGCTACACCGACTCTCGGGCTCGCTACGCCGAGGTTCTCGACTCAGTGGTGGACAACCGCGAAGAGGTCGTGATCACACGCGCAGGGCACGAGCCCGTCGTGATCGTCTCCCTCGAGGACTACGAGGCACTCAAAGAGACCGCCTACCTGATGCGCTCCCCCGCAAACGCACGCCGACTTCTCGACGCCATGGAGCGTCTGGAGTCCGGCCGGGGCGAGCAGCACGACCTCATCGCCGCCGACTGACCATGCTCCTCGTCTGGGACGAGAACGCCTGGGCCGACTACCTGTGGTGGCAGGCGCAGGACCGACGGGTCCTCAAACGCATCAACACTCTGATCGAGGACATCACCCGCAACGGCAATGAAGGCATCGGCAAACCCGAGGCCCTCAAGCACGATTTCGCCGGCTACTGGTCACGCCGGATCACCGATGAACATCGGCTCGTCTACAAGATCGTGAACGACGAGATCCGGATCGCCGCCTGTCGCTACCACTACGGCCGCTGAGCCCCGTCGCCCCAAGTGTGTAGCGGGTGTGTGGCGATCTTGGGGTCTCGTCGAACGGCACCTATCGCGCAGGCGTTGACAGTAGCAGGGGTGTCAGGTTAGCGGCACACCCTCGGGAAGTGAGTCGTCGGGGAGTACCTAGCTTCGGTCGATTCCGGCAGCGATGGTGCCCTCGATTCCCGCGCAGGACTGGATGATCATATCGATACGACGTGTGATTGGGTGGGCATCGAACAGTCGAGAACCAGCGACCGCACCGCATGATCACCCAGGCCACCAGCCGCCTCGACATGCGCGCCCAAGAGCTGGACGAGACGCTCTCGACTGTTTCGATCGGCATCGTTCAGCCAACTGCCGAGGTTCGCGCCGTGCGCTGGATCAAACCACGCCACAAGGAAGAGCCCGGCTGCGCTTGGCCACCGACTCAAGTAAGTGTCAATGAGCTGGGTTTGAAGCGCCGTGGGAATATCGTCATTCCAGCAGCCTTTCACTTCGACGACCACCTGAAGATCGCGCCCTCGATCACCAGCGGCGGGCACTTCGATAAGCAGATCGGTCTTCTTGCCGAGACCACGAGTGTGGAGCCTGACAACCTGGACCTCGCGGTTGACGACGCCCTCGGGCACAAGCGGGGCGAGTTGTTCTGCGAGGTAATCGGTGATGTCGTCTTCAACCTTCGGCAGGCAACCGCGTCCTGCCGTGGCATCGCACCGCGGCCGATGGTGATCCCACAGCAAGGTCGCCTGCGGAGTGGCACCGCTCAGCCGAGCCCCGATAGTGCCAAGCCCCTGAATCACAGCTTCGAGAAGGTCAGCGTCGCTGCGCAGCACCCGACGCCCGCTGGTGACAACCTGCTTGAGCTCGTCGACACTGAGCGGACTCCAGTCGGCTTGTCGTCGCGCTGCCCGGGCTTGCGCGACATAGCGACGAATCCACCGCTCGGATGCCCTTCGATCGGCGAGGGCTTGGAGCGCTTCGAGCGCAGCGGGAGAACCCAGGCTTGCCACTGCCGGCAAGAGCCGGTCCCTGAAGAAGGCAACCTGTTCGCGCACCCCAACAGTGTGCACACCCATCATGTCGGGGTCAGTCTCTGGCGGAAATAGGCCGTAGACCAACTCCCAGAGTTCGACGGTGTGGGTTTCGCTCAGCGAGTATGCCTGCTCTCTAGAAGATAACGACTGGATTACTGAACGGGCCAGTTCATCGTCATCGAATAGGGTCGGATAAGCTGCCACCCACGCCCGATCACCCATCGTCGCGATCATCGCACAGACGAGGGCTGACGTCCTGTTCAGGGGCTCATGGTCATTCAGCCAGCTAGACATTCGTCCGAGCGCAGTATCCGGATCCAGCACAGCAATGCGCGTGGCTGCCAGTGTGGAACTCCGGACATCCGCAGACTGGTCATCGACAAGGCGCAGCAACCAAGGTAACTGCGACGGTCCCAGGAGAGGCACCACGCTCTCGAGCGCAATCCAGCCGTTTTCGCCCACCATCTGACGCTCGGTGGCATCGAGCAGCATCGCTGGCACTCTCCGTGCCACCTCGGCGAGCAAGGCGTCCATCGTGGCTTCCGAGTCGTCGTCAAACGAACAGAGCACGATTGCGGGCGCCCAATTTCCCCACACCCAGTCTTCAAGGGCACGGTCTTGCCCACTAGTGAGAAGTAGTGCAAGCGCGCGAACGCCGGCGATTACATCCCAGCCGAACGTGCTTGTCCCAAGGTACCTATCGAAGTCGGGCTGGGTGTTTTCGAGGTACCGCCTCGCAGCGGCCATGATCTGGTTCGCGCTGCTTGCCGGAAGCAGGTGCCATCCCGGAAGCCTCCGGACGTCGAGAGGCAACGCATTGGTCGAGTACCGCTGACCACCCGTCCAGCGCGCAACGTGACACAAGCGAAGGAAGGCATCCGGCTCTTCTGAACTGAGCAACTCCAGCAGGTCGGCCCGAAGCTCTTCGTCCGTCGGAACGTGACCTGTGTCGGCGGCGTCCTCGTCAATGTCGACCTCCGTCCAATCAGGTCGAGGCTCGAGCAGGAAGGCAAGCAAGCCGGCATAATCGGCGTGCTCGGCTACGAAACCTGCCACGGCATTCCGATGCTCAGGGACACCAGGATCAAACGTTGCTCGGACCCAGTCGACCCATTGCTCACGCTCCGGTTGGGTTCTCGCGAAGGAGGCCCGATCCAAGACCCAGGGCAAGTCGTGAGCACGAAGAAGTCCAGCTCGGGCAAGACCCCAGACGCCAACGATCGAGTCCAGATCCGGCTGGATCGCCGCCAAAAGGGCAAGCCTTGCGTCTCGCGAGAGCTCGGGCAGCGCTTCCCTCGTCAAGCTGTCGCGAAGAATCGTGCGACCTGACCTGAGTCGTGCCTCGATCAGCCGGGCAGCAGCCTGAACCACACCTTGGTCCCCGAGACGGCCAAGGCAAGCGAGGAGGATGGCATCCGTGAGGCGATCCTCGGGCCAAGAGAGCGACTCAACGTTGGTGTCGCTCGCCAGCTCAAGATCGGCAGCCCATACACCGGCGGCAACGAGATCACCTGAAGGTAGTTCAGGGGAACCAACAGCGCGCGGCAACTCGATGACCAGAAGCGAGCGATAGTTCCCCCAGAAGTTGTCATTCCGCGGAGCACGCAATACCGGAAGGACTTCAGAAAGCGACCTGCCAAGGCGCAGCTTGGCCATGAGACCCAGGCCGAACAACTCATCGTCAGTGTCGAACTCGGCGGCTTCTCCATCGGCAAGTGAAACGATCAAGGACACTGCCTCGACTCCGCCGATCTCAAGCACCGTTCGACCCGCGGCGTTGCGCAGTGGGATTGGCTCATCCTCGCTGAGAGTGAGGTCAGTGAGTGCCTGAGTGAGGTCACGGACGCGGTTGGCGCGGGCAAGTCGGATCGACAAGTACCTCTCATCGAAGGTAGCAAGCGGATTGCGAAGCACGCTGAGAAGCTGCTCAGACAAGCCCGAATACCAGAGGCCGCCAAGCGACGACGGCGGCGTATCAAGCAACTCACCCCGTGCAGCAAGGGCAAATAGTCCGTCGACGATCGCATGGCGATAAGTCGGATCATTCATCTCGACGCTACTCGCGATGAAGGCCGCGGGATCTTCTTGAAGCAACTCGATGAAGCGAGAAGGGGATAGCCCTACGAGCCACGCTGCGACCGCTTGTATCTGGGGAGCAAGCAGCCCTCCCCGCCCGCGCAGGAGACTGCTGACCTGAGGGGCGTCTATCGCGAGGTCGATTAGGTGGCGAGCAGCGAGGTATTCGGCAAGGGTCTGATGTGCGAACCTGACCAGCTGGTCACCGGCACCCACGAACAGAGCGCTCCCCAAGACCCTTCCCAAGACGCTACCGCCGGCCTCTATGCGACCTTCATCCCACGGGCCAAGATCCTCGAGTCCGAGTTCGCCCGTTCCTGCGCCGCCAACGAGGCGGATCACGGGGCGCCCGGTGAACAGGCTCACCACTGCCGCCCGACCTGCACACGCAAGAAGCGATTGCACATCCTCAAGTTGACCGGGCACCTGTCTGGCGATGTTCGGCTCCCGCAACATACGCTCGACGGTTGTCCCGAACAGTGATGCCTGCGAGCCTGGCAAGCCCCGCTCGCCATCTTCTAGATACGTGTCGAGTAGCAGGCGCAGAGTGTTTGGACTCTGCGCGATCGGGAAAACGCTCGCCGCCTCGACGGAGTTCAGGAACTCCTCGCCATCAACGCCCGCTGAGGAGGCATAGGCGACGATGTCCTGTCGCCTGAGAGGGGCGAGGTCATACACGCGTAGATGCTCCCCGTACCTATTCTCCAAAGCGTTCTGAACGCCGGGAAGCCATGCAGCCGTGCGACAGGCGAGCACAAGGCGAGCTTCCCTCGGCACGGCCGCAGCGACCTCGCCGATGAACGAAGCGAGCTGAGGAGTGGCAAGGGTGGTTTCATCAAGGCTGTCAAGCGCGAGGATTGGCGCGGCCCCACCGCCACCATTCAGTTCGCTGAGTGCTTGCGCGACTAGCGATCGGAGGTGGTCCTCACTTCCTGTGGACCCGAATGACACCATCCTCACTGGACTGGGAGAGGAGTGCGCCAGGGCGCCTAGAGCTGTTGACTTTCCCGCCCCAGGTGGCCCGAGTAGGACCGTGCACGCCGTCGAAATGGCGGATGCGGTGTCCCGCACAGTTGGGTCCGCCGAGACCGCCGAGGGCTCAGCGTCTTCAAGATGAGCGTCGCCGGTTCTCAGACGCCAAAATCGCGGCAGCGTCGCTCGCTCAGACACGTTCGCAGCCTACCGGTCACACGCACGTACGCCCTGCACGACTCCGCGCGGGTTCCGTGAGCAGGCCTCGCACCTCCACCGGGCTTCGTCGGCTCAGGCAGCCCCGCCCGCCTGTGCCGCGCTCGCCGAAAGCTAGTTCACTCGCTGCCTCCGCCGCCTCTCGCACGCATAGGTGACAAGTTGCCCGTCGCACCGCTCCTAGATCGAGCCAGCAAGCACCAAGCGTTCGCCGACTTGAGAGCAGGCGGAAGTGATCCGGAACGCGTCGTGATCCTCGTTCGCCCGTCCGAGCAGCAGCAACAGGTTCTGGAGGGGCTCACTCGCGCTCGTCGTCCGCATCGGGCATCCCACCGACTGCGGTACTGGTACGCCGACCGCGGCCGCATACCCCCCACCCCTCTGGAGCTACCCCATGGGGGTATCTGGAGACCCAGGGACACTACTGCCGGAATAGTTGCATGCAATAGCATGCAATAGCGTCTTGGCTCGTGGTCAGGCTGATCGCCAGGGACTTTTCGGTGGAGGGCGGCAATTTCGAGCCCATTTCCCTAGGTGACGGGCACCTATAGTGCCTTGCGGCGAGCCAGCCACCCTGGTCGCCGCTCGCCGCACGCGTCATCGGAGACGGCCCATCGTCCCACCTTGTCAGATGCAACTTCTCGGCGTCCGAAGTACGCTGGATCAGTCACTGGCGACGGCCCCAATAGGGGTGGGGGTATAGCCAGAAATGGCCAGAAGTCGACCGTGAACGCGTCCTTGTTGCACACGGCGTGCAATAGCCGTGCTATATATCCTAGTCAGCGACACATTCGGGTCACTCATAATCCCTGGGTCGTGGGTTCGAGCCCCACCCGCCCCACCAAACAGGCTGAGCCTGTCCAGGCCAAGGCCCGCCGCAGCTAAGCACAACCCTGCCGATACCGAACCAGCCCAAGCCCCATAAGCTGGCTGAGCCTGTCGAAGCCACGCGAGCGTCGCGGCACCAGCGCCGAGGGCTGGCGCCAAAGGGAACACAAGCCAACCGAGGCCAAGACCACGCGTGCCACCTTTGGAAAAACGCGGCTGCGGGGCATCACACGCACCCACCCAATGGCCATCAGGGGTGCGCGGCGCCCGGTCTCACACATGTCTTGGGCACCCAACCTGGGCGAAATCTGACGGGCGGTGCCACGCTCAGCCTTGAGCGAGCACACCGCACGACGTACACTTTTCTGTACAGAGAAGGGAGTCGCCATGAAGACGCTCAGCTACACCGAGTCCCGAGCCCGCTACGCCGAGGTGCTCGACTCGGTCGTCAACGACCGCGAAGAAGTAGTGATCACCCGCGCCGGCCACGAATCTGCCGTCATCGTCTCCCTGGAGGACTACGAGTCACTCAAAGAGACCGCCTACCTCATGCGGTCCCCCGCCAACGCCCGCCGCCTGCTCGACGCCATGGAACGCCTCGAAGCCGGACATGGCCAAACCCACGACCTGGTCGACGCCGACTGACCATGCTGCTCGTTTGGGACGAAAACGCGTGGGAGGACTACCTGTGGTGGCAGACCCAGGACCGCCGAGTGCTCAAGCGCATAAACGCACTGATCCAAGACATTGCCCGCAACGGCAACGAGGGCATCGGCAAACCCGAAGCCCTCAAGCACGACTTCGCCGGCTACTGGTCGCGCCGGATCACCGACGAACACCGCCTGGTCTACAAGGTCGTAGGCGACGAGATCCGCATCGCAGCCTGCCGCTACCACTACGGGCGGTAGCCTCCCCCGCCGACTCGAACCAAGTGTGCAGTGGGTGTGTGCGAGTTGGAGGTTGGGCAGAAGGGCAGGTGTTGTGGGGAAGTAGGGAGAGGGGGTGGAGTGGAGAAGGAGGGGTCGGGAAGGCGTCGGAGGAGAAGGAGCGGAGAGAGAAGCTAGGAGATCGGGAAGAGCGGCGACGAGGGAACAGTTCGAGACCGGCGGCGGGAAGTGGGCCTGGGATTCGAGGACTGTTCCCGCCAGCGACAGCGAACCCGTCGGGAGTCCGCAGATCGGCGCCAGCCGGTGGCCCTCCTGTTCTAGCTCGCGGGCCCCGGGAGGACCTCGAGACAGTCAAGAGACCCCTTTCGGGCGACTGCGGTCCATCGTTCGGGCGGGCAGGATGGGAGTGAAGGTCCCAACCCCGAGGAGATCATGAGCACCGCGCGCCGTCACGCACGCCCCAAGCAAGGCGAGGGTGCGCAGTGACCCAACCGCGGCAGGTCGATGCTCCTTGGAAAACCCCTCTCGAGCAGCCGTCACCTTCGGTTCACACAGACGGGCAGGCCTGGCTGCGCCAACTCGATTGGCGCCAGTTCGAGGAGCTCGTGGCAGCTGCGTACCGCTTGCAAGGGTTCACGGTTCTTCCGACCTCGCCGGGCGCTGACGGTGGTATCGACCTGATCCTCCTCCGCGGGAACGAGCGGATCTTCGTTCAGTGCAAGCACTGGAAAGCCTGGCAGGTCGGCGCTCCGATCATTAGGGAGCTCTTCGGCCTGGTTGCCGCCCACCGAGCGACACGCGGCATTGTGGTGACCTCGGGAACCTTCAGCTGGGAGGCCCAGGAGTTCGCCCGCCACACCGGCACCGAACTGTTGGATGGGCCGGCCGTGCTGGCGCTGGTTGCTAGCGGAAACGTGCACCGGCCAGTCAGCGCGGGGCAACCGTTCCTGGGCGCTGCGCCACCGCCGCCCACAATGTCCGTGCCGCCCGTATCACCGATGTCTGGTGCACCCGGTTCGCCAGCGTGTCCGGTGTGCCTGTCGGCGATGGTCCTACGGAAGGCCAGACGCGGCGCGCGGGCAGGCTCGCTCTTCTGGGGATGCAGCCGCTACCCGGGCTGCCGGGGCACGCTCGAGGCTCCGCCGGGCACTCGGCTCCCGCCAACGCCCCGACAGTTGGCTCGCCAACACAGGGACAGGCGCAAGGCGATCGTCGCGTTGGTGGCGGTACTCCTCGGCACTGCCGTACTGATGATCATGTTCGGCTCCGTTCTTATACGCGGCGCTGCCCGTCCGACCGCGAGCTCGCCAGCGCGGTTCATCCCGTCCGCTCCCGCGGCAGGTCCGGCCGGGTCTGCCTCCACCAGCTCTCCCGTTATGGGCGAGCAGCCGATGGACATCGTTGTCGACTCTGCCGGCGCGCGGCTATATACCGCCAACTACGTGAGTGGTGACGTCACCGTTATCGACGCCCAAACAATGGCGGTCGTCGACACCATCGACCTACCTGGCAAACTGAGCGCGATCACCATCACGGGCTCGACCCTCTATGTGGCCGACAGTGCATCACGCAAGGTGTACGCAATCAGCCTTAAGAGCCATCGGATCACGGCCACCTTCGCCACCGGCCCAGGACCAGTAGACCTGGCCATCGATCCGAAGGTCGGACGACTCTTCATCGCCAACAGCGAGAGCGACAATGTCCGGGTTTACGCTCTGGATTCCGGGCGCCGCGTGGGTACGATAAGCGCGTACAGTGTGGCCTTGATCGCGGTGGATACCGGTGAGCACAAGCTCTACTCGATCGCGTCGATGGGTGTCCTCGTCAGCTACCACACGCGAACCCTTGAACGCGCTGACACGGCCTACGCAGGCAACATCACTGGCCTTGCTGTCGACTCAAAACGGCAACGCCTCTACACCGTCAACAGCGCAGGCCTGAACGAACGAAATCTCCTCACCGGCGCATCTCGGACCATCGCCATCGACATCCGCGCCCATGCCGTCACGGTCGATCCGTCCCGACAAATCGCCTATGTCGTCGATCCCAACACGGCCGCTGTCCAGGCCGTGAGCCTTCGGTGAACGGCTGGAGTTCGTGCTTGACCCAATGCCGGCCAGCTGACCCTGGCGCACTGAACTGCAGTATCGCAAGCGGGCCGGAAACGGCGTTGCTAGCGTTTGAGACGTCGGTCAAGGGGGACTGAGAATGCCAGAGCCGAGCAATGCAGAGACCGGACGCCGCGAGCGCTGGGCCACCCAGGAGAACCAACGCCGCCAGGCCGAGTACCAGCGCGCGGATCTCGCCTGGACCCGCGACGATCAACTCTTTGACTGGATGGTCAACACAGCTCGCTCCGGAACCGGATTTCAACCTGAGCAGATTGGGAGCAGCTTCGTCACGAAACGCGGCGAATCGCTCTTCGGTGCCTTCAACGGATGCAAGCTAATCGAAGTCAAGCGCGGAGCTGGCACCTACCAGGGCGGCTATTCCGGATTCTCCTTCCGCGTGAGCCGTGGGATCAGCTATCACGTCGGCGGTTCGCGCGGCACGTTCGTCCAGGGGTCCGAGCAGCTCCAGATCACTGACGAGGGCGAGGCCGTTGTCACCAACAAGCGGGTCGTCTTCCAGGGGGGCTTGAACAGCCGTGAATGGGCCTTCAACAAACTCATTAGCGTTCAACACGAGCCTTCCAAGCCGATATCGCTGATCCACGTCAGCAACCGGCAGAAGGTTTCAGGGATCTCCTACCCGGCAGATCAAGCAGCACAAGTCCGGTTCGCCCTCGAACTCGGTGCCGCGATCGAGTCCGGAAGCACTTGGGCGTTGATCGGATCCATCCAGACCGAACGCGCCGAGCACGCGACTTACCGTCCTGCCGTGCCCGCCATCGCCGCACCGGAGGACGCTCCCTCTCGAGCCGCCGCGGCCGGCGCTGCCCTCAAGACCCTGATGACAGGCAAACGCGGCCAGAGCCCGGGACGCCGCATCCTCCACACTGTCGTGGCCGTCGGCCTGGCGCTCTTCCTGCTCAACGCCGGCATGAGTTCACTGACTGGAAGCTCCGCCAGCAACCGTCCTCAGGCCCACTTGAGCGCTCCGTCGACGACACTCGCGCCGGCGCCGAACCTCAGCGCCACGCCCGTTGAAGCTCCCCCGGCAACGGCTCCCGCGCCGACCGTTACCTCGCCGAACGCCAGTCCCACGCTCGCACCCGATGAGCCGGTGCAAAAGGTGAAGGTCGGGCCGAAGCCCACCGCACCAAAGCTGCTGCCGACAAAGGGGACGCCTGTCCGGGTGGGGGCAACATGCAAGGACGGGTCGGAGTCCGGCGCGACCGGCAGCGGCGCATGTTCCTGGCACGGTGGTGTCCGCGCCTGGCTCTACGAACAGCCCAGCTGGGTCTACGAGAACAAGGACAAAAACGCCAGCCACACGAGGACCTACAAGACCACACTCAAGTCTTGGAAGACGAGCACAGCGAGGAACCAACTGCTCTCTCAATACCCGTGCTCGAAGGGACCCTACCCGGAGGGGTCGCACGGGTACGCCAGCTGGCGTGACACCAACCACAACGGGATCGCCTGTGACCGGTGAGGCCCGGCGCTGACTCACGCGAATGAGCGGAAGCATGCCCATGGCTCCTTTGAACAGCGCCAACTAAAGCAAATCGGCAACGCTCTTGCACTTTCCTCCACGAGCATCGCCTACCGGTGCGAGACTGACTTCGATCCCCAGAGACTAGGAGAACGCAAGAAATGGCATTTGAGGACGCCCTCCAGGATGTGGCAGACAAGGTGCGCCAATATGGCCCCGCGTTGACGACTGAAGAGGCCACCAAGACGGCGATCATCATGCCGTTTGTGAGCCGCGTTCTCGGTTACGACGTGTTCAACCCTCAAGAGGTTGTCCCCGAATACGTCGCCGACCTGGGCCTGAAGAAAGGCGAGAAGATCGACTTCGCAATCATGCGTGACGGCCAGGTTCAGATGCTGATCGAGGCGAAGCGCATCGGCGACACCCTGAATCTCGACCACGCCGGCCAGTTGGTCCGCTACTTCCACACCTCCAACGCGAGGATCGGCGTCCTGACGAACGGTCAGCACTGGCACTTCTTCACCGACCTCGACAAGCCGAACCGCATGGACGAGAAGCCTTTCCTTCAGCTGGACCTGTCGAACATCGACCCGTATGTGCTTCCTGAGTTGAAGAAGATGACCAAGGACACCTTCGACCTTGAGTCGGTGATCATGGCGGCGGAGGAATTGAAGTACGTGAGTGCACTCAAGCGAGCCTTAGGTGACCAGTTCGACGCACCGAGTGACGACTTCGTCAAACTCCTCGCCAGCCGCGTGTACGAGGGCATGTTCACGCAGAAGATGCGTGAGCTGTTCAGCCGCCTCGCTGCAAAGGCGCTCACCCAGTTCATCAACGACCGAGTCAACGACCGGCTCAAGTCAGCGCTTGGCGGAGCTGCTCCTGCGGTTGGGGCTGCACCGGCAGTCACGGTCACAAGCAGCCCGGAAGGCATCGACGACTCCCCCTCGGAGATTGAGACCACATTGTTCGAGATCGAGGGATTCCAGATCGTGCGCGCCATCGCAGCCAGCGAAGTGCCCTACTCCCGGGTCATCGGCAGAGACCAGAAGTCATACTTTGCAGTCCTGCTCGACGACAACAACCGCAAGCCGGTCTGTCGCCTCCACTTCAACCGCAAGCAGCTCTATATCGGCCTCATGGACGAAGCCAAAGCCGAGACCAGAGAAGCAATCAACTCGGTTGAGGAGATCTACCTTCATGCTGAGGCAATCCGTGACGCTGTCCGCCGCTACAAGTAGTCGGCGGACAGGCTGACTCGGACCCGATCGAAGCTGATGTGACACCCCCCAAGCGATTGCGGCCGTAAAGGTGCGGCCCACGGAGGCTCTGGCTCGGTGGGAGAAGCGCACCGACTGGCCGCTGAGCGCGCTCGCAATGATCTTCCTGATCGCCTACGCCATCCCAATCATCAATCCGTCGACCGGTCAGGAGCCGCGAGACATCCTCGAGAACGTCATGGTCGGGGCCTGGATCGTCTTTGGCTTGGACTACGCCGTCCGCCTGTTTCTGTCCAGGGGCCAACGGTGGATCTTCGTGAAGAAGCATCCCCTCGACCTTGCCGTCGTCGTGCTGCCCATACTGCGCCCCCTACGGCTGGTTCGGCTGTTCTCGCTGCTATCCATCTTGAACAGGGCCGGCACCAGGCATCTTCGGGGCCGGGTGATCACCTATGCCGTCGGCGGCAGCATCATGCTCGTAACGATGGGCGCCCTCGCGATCACCGAAGCCGAATCGAACGCTTCAGGCACCCATATCCACGACATCTGGGATGGCCTGTGGTGGGCACTGACCACCATCACCTCCGTTGGCTACGGCGACACCTTCCCCGTCACCTCGACCGGCCGAGTCATCGCCATGGCCCTGATGGCCGGCGGCGTTGCGTTGCTCGGTGTGGTGTCCGCGACGCTGGCCAGCTGGCTGGTTCAGAAGGTGTCCGAAGCCGAGGTCGACAGCCAAGCCGCCATCGTTCAACGACTCGAGCAAGTGGTTCAGGATATGCACCAGATCAAGGACCTGCTCGATCCAGCACATCTGGCGGTGCATCCGACGACATCAGCGGGAGCGCCGCCCGCAGCACCCGCGGAAGACGGCGACCAGTTCTCCCGGCATCGGGTTGAGGACTTCCTTCAGCAGGGCTTCGAAGCTGCCCAACTGCGCGGCGATCGCGTGGATCAACTGGCCTGGAGCAATGCGCTGCGCCTCTTCGCCGAGAGCAGGACTTCGCTCAAGAATGGCCAGGAGCCCGTGATATCCCCGAGCCTCAATGGGGTACCCCCAGGGGGTAATTCTTGACCCGGGGATACTGCAGCGAAATAGTGTCCCGGATTCACTCGCGCCTACGTATCCCCTAGTCGCCCGGCGGCAACGGAGGGACTGATTGGAAGGCGGCGCCAACCTGGGGCCGGACCCCTGCGTCAGGGCCTCGACTCAAGTCGATGCCGTCACCTGTCCTAATGTGGCCGCCCGCTGACGCCGCGGAAGTCGACCGCACCCTTGAATCAGCCCTAGTCAGATGCCATATTGGTACTCGGCACGCCACCCTCACGGAGGTTGCCGCGCATAGCTCGCTACAGCTGGGGGTATACGCAGAAGCGCTCAAGAACCGACTCTGAACGCGTTCAATATGCGCGTTTCGTGCCATAGGCGTGCAATATGCCCTCGTCAGAGGCGGTTTCTTGTCGCTCATAATCCCTGGGTCGTGGGTTCGAGCCCCACCCGCCCCACTAGGAGACCTCTGCTGATTCACGAGGCGTCGTTCAGCACAGCAGGTTGTCGGTCAGGCCATCAACCAGGCTCAGAAACGCCATAGCCTTTCACCTATGGGATTTCACCTGATCACGGGCGCCGGCTCAGGCATCGGCGCCGCTGTCGCCTCACTTCTCGCCGAGCGCGGTGACCGCCTGCTACTCCTCGCCCGCAGCCACGAGCGCGCGAAACAACTGTGCGCCAGCTACCCCGGCGCTGAAGCGATGGTGATCGATTTGGCCAGTCCCGAGGTGGAGTCGCAGCTTCTCGCCTACGGCGATGCCCCCGAACGGCTCGATTCGGTGATTCACGTCGCTGGCGTCGTGCAGCTCAACCCGGTGGCTTCCCTCACCACCGAGGAGTTCCTCGAGACGCTGCAGGTCAACCTGGTTTCGCCCCTTGCGCTCACCCGCTGGGCTTTGCCCGCATTGCGCGCGGCCCGCGGCAGCGTGATCTTCGTCAACTCGACCGCAGGCATCGACGCACACCCGAACTGGGCCTCCTACTCCGCCTCAAAGGCAGGGCTTCGGGCAGCCGCCGATGCCCTCAGCGGCGAAGAGGCCGGCAACGGCGTTCGGGTCACGACGGTCTTCCCCAGCCGGACGTCCACACCCATGCAGCAGGCGGTACGTCAGCAAGAAGGTGCCCCCTACGATCCCGCGTCCTACCTCGATCCACGCAGCGTCGCCACCACGATCGTCCAGGCCATCGATCTACCCCGGGACGCGCATGTGCCCGAGATCGTGGTGCGTCCGACGCCGGCGAAGTCGCGGTTCTAGCCGCAGCGCAGCACGATCTCCCACTCGGTCGCCTGCGACCACAAGGCACAACACGACGTGGCTCCGAACGGTTGGCCAGACACCGCCAGCAAATGGCCTCTTCTCGGGTCAGGCCTTGGTTTGCGCCCCGTCTGTGCGCTGAGCGTGCATGATCGCCTGGATCAGCAGCCGCGCAGCGTGAGAGGGCGGGTGGTGGTCCGCCGTCGCGACGAACAGCGACCATTCCAGAGCTTCGGAGGTCTGGATGATGGCCACATCGTTCGTCCCTCCCTCGGCGACGAAGCTGGGCACCAGCGCGACACCAGCACGCCTTCCGACGAGGGTGCTGATGGCGCTCGCATGGGGAACCTCGATGATGACGTCTCGGCGAAGTCCGCGCTGGGCCATCTCCTGGTCGAGGAGATCCCGATTGCCGAAGCCGATTGGTGAGTCGATGAATGGGTAGTCGGCCAACTCGATGAGGCTGACCTCGGCTCGGCCGGCCAGCGGGTGTCCTGCCGGAACCAGCGCGACGAATGGTGCGCTGCCCAGACGGGTGAGAGACAGGTCTTTAGGAATGGGACCGGCAGGAGCCATGAGAGCGAAGTCGATGGCTCCATCGTTGAGGCCTTCAGCGAGCATCCGCGTCCCGTCGATGACCAGGCGGACCGCGACGTGCGGATTGCTCTGGTGGTAGTCGGCGATGATCGGTGGCAGGTCGACAAGGCCGAGCACCGGGAGCACACCGGCGACGACGGTTCCCCGCACACCGCGCCGCACCTCCTGAACCGCATCAGCAGCCTCGCGGACCTGAGCGAGAACCGCATGCGCATACGGCACCAGCGCGGTGCCCTCGTCGCTGAGCACCACGCCACGCGCCGTACGTTCGAAAAGCGGCGCCCCGAGCTCACGCTCGAGTGTACGAATCGCGGCCGACACCCCTGACTGCACCACGTGGAGTCGTTCGGAGGCTGCGGTGAAGCTCCCGTCAGTGGCCACCGCCAGGAAGTATTCGAGCTGCCGGATCTGCATCCAAACATTCTCCGCCTGATGCCGCCCCGGCATCGCCGCGGGGACGCTTTCCTCAGTGTGCCGTCTGTCCTCCGTCGATGGTGTAGACCGCACCGTTGATGAAGGGCGAGAGGTCGGAGCCGAGGAAGAGCACCAGCCGCGCGATCTCCTCCGGTTCGGACACCCTTCCCTGCGGGGAGTAGGTGAGCACGGTCTCCCGCATTACCGGATCGGACATCCAGGCATCGATCATGGGCGTCCGGACGAGCCCGGGCGCGATCGCGTTGACCCGGATGCCCTGCTGCGCATAATCCAACGCGGCGCCCTTGGTCAGACCGATCACACCATGTTTGGCGGCCACGTACGGGGACATGCCCGGATCGGCAATCAGTCCCGCCACAGAAGAGGTGTTGATGATGGATCCTCCGCCATGGGCGAGCATCGCCTTGATCTCGTACTTCAGGGACAGAAAGACCCCCGTAAGGTCGACGGCGATCGTCCGGTTCCACGCCTCCATCGACTGTTCCACCAGCGCCCCGGTGGGCGGCAGCGTACCGGCGTTGTTGAACGCCACGTCGAGCCCTCCGAACGTGTCGACCGTGGTCTGCATCAGCCGTTCGACGTCGGCCTCTCGCGACACGTCGGTGGCCACAAAGAGAGCACGCCCCCCGGCTTCGACGATGAGGTCCGCGACCTCTCCCCCGCCGTCCCCTCGGGCAGCAACCACCACATTGGCACCCGCTCGGCCGAAGGCGAGGGCGGTTGCTCGCCCGATCCCGGTGGAACCACCGGTGATCACCACCGTCTTGCCGCTGAAGTCCATAAGGTCTGTGTCATTACGCATGGCCCTCACCCTTCTCAGTCTGTCCAGCGCACGTACAGCACCATTGCCCGGGCGTGGCTCTCGGTCCAGAGCTCGACCCCCTTCATCGGCCCGCCCAGCCAGCGGGACGACAGCTCGAGAGTGGCGCGACGCACCACTTCCTCGATCACGAACTTGATGCCGGCCTGCTCGCTGTCACGGTGCTCGGCGAGCAGCTCAGGAGTGCTGATCTCGTCGTGGAGGCGCTTCACCGTGGCGTACACGTCCAGGACGTAGCGCCGCGTCAGCTCCACATCCTCGCGGGTCGCGAGATCTGCGGTGTGACCAGAAAGGAAGTAGTCGAAGTCCAATTCAAGAAAACGGTCAAACGCGTTCATATATGCGTAGATGTTTTCGCTCAGGTCGAAATCGAGCAGCGGAACCCACCCATGGGCTAACAGGTCGATAGCCACGAGCACCTTCTCGTTAGGCAAGTACACGACCGTGTCGCCGTCGGCCGAATGAAACCCGTCACGGAACAACCGGATTTCCCGGTTCCCGATGTGCAGCGTCGTCGAGTTGTCATAAATCACCGTGGGCGATGGGCGGGACGGGTCCTGCTTCGACTCCAAGAACTCAGCCGTTCCGCGTTCCGCGACGATCTGGATCCCGTCGGCGAGCAGGTAGGCGCCGCCGATGTGGTCGGAATGACCATGGGAGTAGATGAGGGTATGCAGGGGCTCAGCGGTCACGTCCGCAATCGCCTGCCTTAGGTGATCGATCAGAGGCAGCGGGGCGTCCAGCAGGACGACGCCTTCGCCGGTGGTCATGAACAACGTCTGGTAGTTACCGTTGGAGATCATAAAGACTCCCGGTGTCATCTCGCGGGTGAGGAACCCCTGCGACAGGTCGGTGATCTCGTCAGGCTGCACATAGTGCCGGGCGATGGTGGACATGGTGATGCTCCTTAGTTCGTGTGTTTGCGTTGATGGTGGGTGTTCACAAGGTGAAGACGGGCCGGGACGGGCCGTTGCCCTGCCAGACCGACTCAAAGTCAGTGAAGGGAACAGGGTCTGCGGCGATCTGGATCCGGCCCTGCACGGCGAGTTCGGCCATCTGTGCGTACGCCGCTCGGCGTTCCTCGGAGCTGACGAGGAAGTTGGAGTGACCGAGCATGATCGCGCCCTTGTTGCGGAATGCGGGCGCGTCGATGCTTGCCTCCGAGCCAGCTGAGTTGCCAACCTGGACGACGCGGGCGCCGGTGGCCAGATGTCGTGCTGATACTGCCAGCGGTGCTCCCCAGAGCATGTCAACCACTACGTCGAAGCCGTTCGGTGCAACGGCTGAGAGCGCAGCGTCAAGAGTGGCCAGGTCCGCAATGGACACCGGAGTGCCGCCGAGGCGCTCCACCAGAGAGAGTCCGCCTGGGTTCCGGGCCGTCCCGGCGACTGTCGACGCGCCCAGCACCTTGGCCACCTGTACCGCAAGCTGGCCGACCGCCCCCGTGGCTCCGAGGACAAGCACTGAGGCGCCCGCCTTGACCCTCCCGGCGCTCGTAACGCTGAGCCAGGCTGCGATCCCCGGGACGCCGAGGGCGGCAGCCTGCACCGCGTCCAGCCCGCCGGGCACCGCGGTGGTTTCCGCACCGGCGAGGGGAACTCTCTCGGCAAAAGACCCGAAGGGCAGTTGCGGAGCAAAGAAGTATTGCAGGGCTCCGTTTGTGTCGCGGGCCACGCCGTCCAGGCCCAACACGGTAGGCGGCGTGGGTGAGCGGAAGGCGATCCGGCCGTTGGCGATGACCCGGTCGATCGGGTTCACCGACGCCGCCACCACCGTGCCGACATCGTCAATGCCTGCCGGCTCCTCGAATTCGACGAGGCGGGGAGTTCCACCCAATTCTTCGACAACTGCTGCGCGCATGATTCATCCTCTGCATTCACCGATTTTCGCGGCCGCTCTGCGATGTGACCACGTAAAGAAGTGTGCATGCGATGAGGTCAAGCGACAAGAACAAGAAAGTGCTGCCCGCCAGCACTTATGGTGATGGCTTGCCTATCTCGAAATCAGCATCGATTAAGGAGTTCATATCGGCACGACTGCGCCGGCCAGGAATTCACGTTCCTGATGCACGTTTCCCTGGGCAGGAACTACGCAACGGCTGAGGCGGCCATTGATGGCTTCGGTCGAGGTGGCGGGCCTCAGGGAAGGGTAACGCTGGCCACCGGGACCCACCGCACAGGTCACCGGGAAGCGGCCGCAAGGCGCAGTTACCCGCGCCGCCCTTGGGCAGCTTCCACGCTGGCGACGAGTTCGTCCCAGGAGGTGGCGAACTTGCTGACACCCTCAGACTCCAGCTGCTGGAACACCTCCACCAGGTCGATCCCAGCTTGGGTGAGCTGATCGAGAACGGCCTGGCCTTCCTCAGCTCGGCCGGCAATCGAGGCGAGAACCTCGCCATGGTCGGCGAAAGCCATCATGGTCTTCTCGGGCATGGTGTTGACCACACCCTCAGCAATCAGTCCGGCGACATAAAGCGTGTCGGGATAGGCGGGATCTTTGGTGCCAGTGGAGGCCCACAGCGGACGCTGAACGTTGGCGCCCTGAGCTGCCAACGCCTGGAAACGGCGGTTGCCGAACGCTTCCTGATAGGCGCCGAAGGCAACCGTCGCGTTGGCGATGCCGGCTTTGCCCTTGAGATCGGCCCGATCGATGGCAGCAAGTCGTTTGTCGATTTCGGTGTCAACGCGGGACACAAAGAACGAGGCCACCGAGTGGATCTTGGAGAGGTCCCTGCCGGCCACGGCAGCCTGCTCAAGGCCGCGCAGGTAGGCCTCCATCACTTCGAGGTAGCGGTCGACGGAGAAGATCAACGTGACGTTCACCGAGATGCCAGCCGCGATGGTCGCCTCTATCGCCGGAAGACCGGCTTTGGTTGCCGGAATCTTGATCAGGACGTTTTCACGGTCGACCAGATCGTGCAGTTCGCCAGCCTGGGCGATGGTCGCCTCGGTGTCGTTAGCCAGCCCCGGCTCCACCTCGATCGAGACCCGGCCGTCGAACCCCCTCGAAGAGACGTAGCGGTCGGCGAACAGCTCGCATGCATTGCGAACATCACTCGCACACAGCTGCTTGATCGCCTCAGCGGTCGACACCTCGCCAAGCTCGTGCAACTGCGGCGCATAGGCATCGCCGTCACGGAGCGCGGCAGCGAAAATCGTCGGGTTCGTGGTCACACCAACCACCGAATCCTCCGCGATCAGCGCGGCGAGATTGCCGCTGCTGATCCGTCCGCGGGACAGATCGTCGAGCCAAATCGAAACACCAGCTTCGGAGAGTGCACTCAAGCGGTGATTCATGCTTGCTCCTTCGTCCTGTGGGCTATGTCTGGCAATCCACGCTACCCCGGCCGCGTCCTCCATACCCGGGCGGCGGCGGTGAACCCGTACTTGCTGCACCACAGATGGCCAGCAGAAGCCTCACGGACGCGAACCGCGTCGGCTCCTTCCCGAGCCCGGCTACCTCAGTGGCCCAACCGGTTATGCCCTGATCAGTTGCTGGCGAGCCGACTCAGCAGGATGGTCTCCGCCAGGATCGCATTGCCGAAAGTCGCCAAGTGCAGCGACTCGTTCGGGCTGTGCGGACTGGCTGCTGGGTCAAGGACCGCAGTCACCAGAATCCCAGCATCAGGGAACTCGCTGGCCAGATTAGAGATGAAGGGAATCGAACCACCGACACCGAGATCCACCGGGGCGAGGCCATAGGCCTCAGCCAGCGCGGTACGACCCAGCTCGGTGGCCCAGCTCTCCTGCGCCAGAAATCCCTGTCCGCAATCCACGTCACGGAAGTCCAGCTCGGCACCAAAGGGGACGTTGGCCTCCAGGTGGGCCCGGATTGCCCGATATGCCTCGTCGGCGTCCTGTCCAGGTGCCACCCGGGCGCTGATCACCACTGATACTTCCGGACTGAGCGTGTTGGATGCAGCAGCCACACTCGTGTGATCGAGGCCGGTCACGGTGATCGAGGGCTGATTCCAGATCCGCGAGAGAATCTCTCCTTTGCCGATCGGCTGGGTGGTCAAGGGCATATCGGTCTCAGCACGCAGGCGCGCTTCGGAATAGGCCGGGGTCGGAGTCTGGCGAGTGAGCAGCCCGCTCACGGCCGGGGCGCCGTCGTCGTCCCACAAGGTGGCCAGCAGCTTGATGGTGGCCAGCATCGCATCGGGAACTGCTCCCCCGAACATCCCCGAGTGCAGGGCATGCGCCAACGTCCGCACGCCAAGGGTGAAGCGCACCGCACCTCGCAGCGACACGGTCAGTCCCGGAGTGTGCGAATCCCAGTTGCCCGAGTCAGCAACCACGATCACGTCCGCAGCGAGCGCGTCGCGGTGGTCTGCCAGGAACTGGACGAACGAGCGCGAGCCGTATTCTTCCTCGCCCTCGACGAACAGAGTCACCCCCACCCCAAGGTCGTCACCGACCACCTTCTTGAGCACCCGCAGCGCGCTCAGATGGGTCATCACCCCGCCCTTGTCGTCAGCGGTTCCCCGGCCATAGAGGCGGCCGTCACGTTCGGTGGCCTCAAATGGCGGCGATTCCCACAAAGCCAGATCGCCGACGGGCTGTACGTCGTGGTGGGCGTAGAGCAGCACCCGCGGACGCCCCGGGGATGCCGCCCTGGTGGCCAACACAGCTGGCTGTCCGAGATCGGCGGTGCCCGGGATCTGCGCCGAAAGCACCTCGACGCGCTCGAACACTCCCAGCCCCGCAGCCAGGTCCCTGATCGCCTCGGCGCTGCGGCGTACCTGTGTTTGATCGAAGGAGGGCCAAGAAACCGACGGAATCGCCACCAGGCCGGTCAGCTCGGAAATCGCCTGCGGCATCGACTCGGTCGTAGCGGCGCGCAATGTGTCAACAGTTATCGGATCGCTCACCCCGCCATCCTCGCACCGCCGGCCCAGAGGTGCGGCTGGACCACGACCCACACCTGTCCACCACCAGCCACTTGTCCAGAACGCGGACGCGCTTCCCACATACTGGGCAGTCGAGAAGGAGATCTACAGCAAATGTCCAGCGTCATCGAGGTCGCGAAGCCTCTGAACAGCCCGTCGCGCGTCATTGCCGCCAGCATGGTTGGCACGACCATCGAGTTCTACGACTTCTACGTGTACGCCACCGCTGCGGTGCTGGTGTTCCCGCAGCTGTTCTTCCCCACTGGCAACCCGACCACCGCACTGATCGCCTCCTTCGGCGTCTTCGGCGCGGCCATGGTCGCCCGTCCGATCGGCGCGATCTTCTTCGGCCACCTCGGTGACCGGCGCGGACGAAAGACAACGCTGGTGATCAGCCTGCTCACGATGGGCGTGGCCACCTTCCTGATCGGTTTCCTGCCCACTTTTCAGACCGCAGGACTGCTGGCTCCGGCTCTGCTGCTCTTGCTTCGACTCACCCAGGGTTTCGCTATTGGCGGGGAGTGGTCCGGGGCTGCCCTGGTGGCCACCGAAAATGCGCCGGCTGGCAAACGCGCCTGGTACGGCACCTTCCCGCAGTTGGGCGCCCCGCTCGGCTTCATCATCGCCAATGGCCTTTTCCTGCTGATCAACTTTGCCCTGCCACACGCCAGCGACCCGCTGCTAAAGTCTGCAGCCTTCCTGGATTGGGGTTGGCGGGTGCCTTTCCTGTTCTCCGCAGCGATGGTCATCGTCGGCCTGTGGGTACGACTGAAGCTCGTCGAATCCGAGGCCTTCGTACAAGCCGAGAAGAAGGGCGCCATTCAGAAACTGCCGCTGAGCACAACCTTCCGGCACCACTGGCGTGAGGTCGTGTTGGGCACCTTCATCATGTTGGCGACCTATGTGTTGTTCTACTTGATGACCAGTTTCACCCTCACTTTCGGCACGGCCAAGGCCAACGGCACCCCCGCCGGCCTCGGCATCTCCTACACCAACTTCGTGCTGATGCAGATCGTTGGAGTGGTCTTCTTCGGAGTGTTCACCATGCTGTCCGGTCCTTGGGCCGACAAGCTCGGACGCCGCAAACTGCTGATCTGGGTGACCGTGGCGATCATCGTCTTCGGGCTGAGCTTCCCGCTGTGGCTCAACTCCGGCAGCTCCAGCATCGCTTTGATCGAAGGCTTCCTGGTCGTCGGGTTCACCCTGATGGGCATCACCTTCGGGCCGATGGGAGCGATGCTGCCCGAACTGTTCCCCACCAACGTCCGCTACACCGGATCGGCGATCGCCTACAACGTTTCCAGCATCCTTGGCGCAGCCTTGGCACCCATCATCGCCGTGGCGCTGTGGGCCCAAGCCGGCGGCAACACCTGGCTGGTAGGGGTCTACCTGGCCGGCGCAAGCGTGCTGACCCTGGTCGCCTTGTTGTTGACCAAGGAAACCAAGGACGCCGACTATTCCGCGGTTGCGGCGATGCTGATCCCCTAGGCCCTCAATCCGATCGAGCAAAACCCGGGGTGGTTCTGAATCACAGATATTTCTGGGCACTCCTTCTGCTCGGGCGGGGTCAGATGGATCGAGAAGGCCCTTTCGGCGCGCGATTGGGCTAGTGCACGTGTGATGGAGGTTTGCGTCCCCCCTCGTCAGAGAAGTGAAACCGCACCTCACAATCCTGGGCCGCGGGTTCTAGCCTCACCTGGCCCGGCGTCCGCAGGTTCACGGACCCACCCCGATGCGGACGAACCACCGGGCCGCACTCAAGCACCACCAGGACTCGGGGCATCTTGGGCCGGTCGTGGGCAAGACTCAAAGCCGGGTCCCGCCCACGACCTGCGGGGTTACTTGATGCCGCTGGTTGCAATGCCCTCGATGAAGTAACGCTGCAAGAGGAGGAACACCGCCAGGATCGGGGCGACGACGACGGTCGCGCCGGCAAGCAGCAGGCCGTAGTCGCTTTGGTGTTGACCGTTGGCGATGAGCGCGAGTCCGACAGGCAGGGTGTAGGTGGATTCGTTCACGCTGACGACCAGGGGCCACAGGAAGTTGTTCCAAGAGCCGAGGAAGGTCAGGATGCCAAGGGTTGCGAAAGCAGGCACGGCCAGCGGCACATAGATCCGGAAGAAGACACCAAACTCTCCGGCCCCGTCGATGCGGGCCGCCTCACCGAGATCCTTGGGCAGGCCAAGGAAGAACTGCCGCATCAGGAACACGCCGAACGGCTGCACCAGGAACGGCAAAATCAGCGCGGACAAGTTGCCGATGAGGTGCAGGTTGGCTGCCAGGATGAACTGCGGAATGAACAGTACGAGCCCGGGGATCATCAGCGAGCCCATGACTGCACCGAAGATGATCCGCTTGCCAGGAAAGTCCAGGCGGGCCAGGGCATAACCGAGCATTGCGCTGAACATCAGGTTGCCTGCCACGACGGACACCGCCACCACCACCGAGTTGACGAAGTAGGTGCCGAAGGCTGCCTTCTCGAACAGCAGCCGGAAATTGTCCAGGCTGGGGTTCTGCGGAAGCCACGTGGGCGGGGACGCCATCAGCTCGGAGTTGGGCTTTAGCGAGCCGAGGACCATCCAGATGAAGGGCAACATCACCGCTGCCAGTATCACCGACAACAGGATGTAGAGCCACCAGCGCGTCTTGGGTTTGCTGAACATCAGTCCTTCTCCCTCGTGAGCCGGAACTGAAGGATGGTCACGATCAGGATGACGATGAAGGTGAGGTAGGCCATCGCACCCGCGTAACCCCAGTTACCGAAGCCGAACTGCTGGTAGGTGTACATCGAGGCCGACAGCGTCGCGTTGAGCGGGCCGCCCTGGGTCATCACGAATGGCTCCTCGAAGAACTGGAGGTAGCCGATCGAGGTGGTGACCAGGACGAACAGCAGCGTCGGCCGCAGCGCGGGAAGGGTTACGTGCACGAACCTCTGCCAGGTTCCCGCCCCGTCGAGGGCGGCCGCCTCGTGGAGTTCCCAAGACACACCCTGAAGGCCGGCCAGCAAGATGATCATCGCGTTCCCGAAGTTGCGCCAAACCGACATTATGATCAGCGAAAACAGGGCGGTGTTCGAATCCCCGATCCAGTTCGGGCCCTGAATACCGACCGCCCCCAGCAGCTGGTTGACGATGCCGAAGTCGGGCTGCAACAGGAAACGCCACACCACCGCGACCGCCACAATCGAGGTGATCACCGGAGTGTAGAAGCCCAGCCGAAAGAAGCCGCGCGCCTTGGTGATGCCTTTGTTCAGCGCCACCGCGATCGCCAAGCCTGCGATAATCGTCGCCGGGACGCCAACCACTACGAAGATCACCGTGTTGAGCGCCGCCTTCTGGAAGACGGGGTCGCTCACGGCCCGCGCGTAGTTCTCGAAGGCCACGAAGTTCACCGCGAACGGCGTCTGGACGTCATTGCGGCTCATGTCGGTGAACGACATGTACATCGATTGGATGACCGGCCAGGCCGTGAAGACCAAGAACAAGAGGATGAACGGGGTGGCGAGCAGAAGGCCCGCGCGGGCCTCCGCCGCGCGCCAGGTGGTGGATCGCCCGGCGCGCTTGGAGGCCAACTTCCGCCCGGGCCTAACCGGGGTGGAGGTGGCGGTCATGTTCAGCCCATGCCGACAGAGGTGGCCTGTTGCTGGAGCGCTTTCAGAGAGGCTGCGGGGTCTGCTCCGGTCTTGGTCACCTTCTCCACGGTCGAGTCGAATTGCTTGGCGACCTGCTCCCAGGTGCCGACCGACGGCGGGGCGAAGGCGGTTTTGAGCTGCTCGGCGAACACGGCGAACTTCGCGTCGCCCTTGACTGCCGGATCCTCCAGCGCGGTCTTGACGCTGGGGAGGTCGCCGACCTTCTTGAAGAAATCAATCTGGGTCTGTGTCTGGGTCAGGTAGTCCACGAACTTCCAGGCGGCGTCCCGGTTCTTGGTCGACTTGAAGACCGCAAGGTTCGAGCCGCCGATGAACGACGCACCCGACATCTTCGTAGGCATAGCGAAGACGCCGTAGGCGTCCTTGGCCATCTTGCCGGTCGTCTCGACGCTGGCCATCATCCACGGGCCCGAGATGAACATGGGCACCTTGCCCGAGGCGAAATCGGCGACGAGGGTGTCTCCCACGGGCGCCTTGTTCGCCAAGCCTTGGGTGAAGAAGTCCTGGTAGAACTTCAACCCTTCGACGTTCTTGGGGTCGTCGAAGGTCCAGCTCTTGACGTCGGCGGAGTTGATCTGCCCGCCGGCACTCCACATCATCGGCAGCACCGTCTGCCAGGAGCCCTCACCACCGGGCAGGATGCTGATGCCGTAGGTGGCGCCGCCCTTGTTCTTCATCGCCTTGACCATGGCAAAGAACTCGTCCCAGGTCTTCGGTTCGGCGGTCACGCCGGCCTTCTTGGCCACGGCCTTGTTGTAGTAGACGACGCGGGTTTCGACGTACCAGGGAACACCGAGGGAGACGCCGTTGACGACGGTGGTCTTCTGGGCACCCTCCAGGAACTTGGCGTTGTCGATGTTCGACGGCGTCGGGTCGATCTGGTTGGCGAGTTCGGCCACCCATGTCGTGCCCACCTGGGCGACGTCGGGCAGCACGTTGGCCGCGGCCGCACTGACGAACTTGTCGTGGGCCGAGGACCACGGAATCGAGGTCACGTTGACCTTGACGCCCGGGTTGGCAGCCATGAACTTGTCGGTGACCGCTTTGAGCTGGTCGCCTTCAGCGCCCATGGCCCAGACCTCAAGGGTGCCGCTCGCGGTCGCCGCGGTGTTCACCGGGCTGCCGACGGCGCCCTGAGAAGTGGGAGTTTCGGCTCGACCGCAACCGGTGATCACCAGGGCCAGCACCGCTGCCCCTGCTAGGACGGCATATTGCTTCTTCATTTCGTTCTCCTGTTCGTGGGGATGGAGACGCAGCCGAAGGGCTGCGAAAGGCGCAGCACGGCGGCCGGGTGAATGGCTGTGAACGAAGGGGTCAGCCAGTACAGTCACCCGACCCGCGGACGACCAGCGTCGTGGGCAACAGCTAGGTGAGGACGGCAGCGGACACGCTGCCTTGAATGCGTGCGAGGACGCGGTCGCGCGTGCCCATTGCGACCTTGTTTGAATGGTGGATGGCTCGGGACACGGTCACGATCGAGGCTTGCGCGCGGTCAGCAGCCGCGTAGATAGTGACGCGACGGGCGATGGGCACTGGGACCTCCTTCGTTGGTTCGGTCCACGGGAGTGCGTGCGAGGTCCGTCCGGTTGGATCCTTACCCAACCGCGGCGCGAAAGCGCTTACATCCGTTACAAATGACTATCCGGCAGAGTTGGTGGGTCCGCAATACCCACAATCAACAGACTTGCCTCTGAAACGATCCATTCCGCCCAGGGGAAAACTTTCAGCGGCCGTGCCCCAGGCTGCCGGTGGTCAGCCCAGGACCACCTCGACTGGTCCGATTCCGACCTCGGCGAGCGCAACGGAAACCCCTGGTCTGCGGTACGGATTGGTCAGGGCCCGGGATGGGAGCTCGCGGCCCTGGGCCACCGACACCCGGACGCCGCCGCGGTCCCCGCGAACCCGGAACCGGAACTCGACCAGGCGTCCATTCAGCGGCACGGACGCGGTGAGTCCGTCCAGTCGCGGATCCAGCACCGGGTCCACCTCGAGCCGGTCGCCACGTCGTCGCAGACCCAACAGGCACCCGACGACAATTCGCAGGAACAGGCCGGGCCCTGAGGAGTACACCCGCCAGCCACCCTCCAGTGGCACATGTCCGGCCATCAGGTCGGGGTAATGCCGAGCGGCGTCGTACCGGTCGACGAACGTGCCGTCGGAGGAGGAGTAGTAGCACGTGCTCTGCCGCGGACGGGCCTGGGTAACCCGCTCGGTCATGCCGAAGGGACAGACCAGGAGCAGCGCGTCCAGCAGCCCGGCGGCGTCCCCGTAACGGGCCAACGCCTCGGCGTAGCGCAGGTGGGCATGGGTGTACATGAGTCCGATCTCGCGACCCCAGAAGGTGGCGGCCTCGGCCCGCTTGAACACCCGTAGCGGACCCCCGCGATAGGCGGTGGGGTGATCGAACAGGTGCGCGCCGTCGGGGCCCAACAGATGCTCGCGCAGAACGTCCAGGTGGGTCTGGGCCTCCGATGGGCTAAGCAGGTCGGCGGTGATCGCGTTGATCCAGGGCAGTACGCCATGGCGCAGCCCGGTCGTGGTGTCGCGCGGATGGACGAGCAGGGCGGTCGGCGTACCGGACGCGTCATCGAAGACTCCGTAGCCTGCTAGCAATCCGTCGGCGAGCAGGTGTTCACGGATCGCCGCCGCTACCGCTTGCGCGTGCGTGCGGCACCGGACGGCGAGCGCCAGCGCCCGCTCATCGGCGGGCGCGACTGCGGCCAGTCCGTCGGCGAGAGCGGGTAGGGCCTGGGTGAGCAGAACGGCTGTCCAGGTGGACGTCATTCGCTCGGCCAGTCGCGGATCGGCGGGCTGGAGGGAGTCGTTCCAATCGCCGTGACCGTACGCGGGCAGCGCGCTGCCTGGCACGGTCCGGCTCTCGACCAGCGTCAAGGCTCGGCTCAGATGATCAAGCACGGACGCCGCGGGCCCGGCCGTACCATCGGCAGCGACGAAGGACACCGCCTCGTCGAGCAAAGAGGCGTCGCCGGTTGTCAACAGGTAGTCGCCGGTGGCCAGCAGCGGCCAGAACACGACGTCTCCGTGGGCGGTGAACTGTTCGAAATAGCGTTTGGGCGGCAGAAAGTCGAAGGCCTGCGGCCAGTCGCCGCGATCGTTCTGGCCGGCCATGATCGCCACGATGACCTCGCGTAGGGCGTCGGTGGCATCAAGGGCAGTGAGCAGGCCGACCGGGCCCTGGGCCACGTCCCGGGTGCCCCAGGCGCCGCCGGTGTACTGCTCCAGCCCGCGCGGTGAGAGGTAGTGGATCAGCGCATTCTGCGCGAACCACGGCAACGTCGAATCGAGGGCCTCGATCGCCGAGGCCAGCGGCCCGGCGACCTTCAGACGAGGCACGCCGACCGGGGGCTGAGTGTCGACGGCCGCGACGGCCTCGGCCTCCGGTACCAGGTCGGCGGTCAGCGTGACAGTCAGGTCACCGGGCGCCTCCAAGGTGAGCCAGGGAAGGCCGCGGGAGGTGCCGTCGACGAACAGCGGGCTGTCATCGGACGCCGTGGCGGTACCGTCCCAGGCAATGACCGCGATACCGCTCTCGGCGTGCACGGTGGCGGCGCCGGGGGCCAGGGTGGCTTCGGGACATTCGAGGGCAGCGCCGTCATCGCCGGCGGTGGCGAGGTGGGCGGCGACCAGCAGACGGGCCCGCGGACCGTGCAGGGTACGAAACTCAATCCTCAGCGCATTCTCGGGCCCAGCGTGGGCTGTGACCTCAAGCAGTGAACCCGCGGTGGCATAGAGCCAGCGGCCACGGTCGGGCAACAGGCCCCAGGCACTGGGCACGTCGAGAAGCCGCCAGCCGTCGCCGGAGTCCACGAATACTCGAAGCCCATGAGCGCGTTGCAGGCCGAGATAGGTGCGGCGCCCAGAGATCAGATTGACCCGGGCCACGTGGCCCTGCGCCACCTGGGAGGCGAAAAGGCCAGCCAGGTAGATCGTGCTGGTCAGGGCGTCGGTGCTGGGCGTGAGCGCGACACCGGTTCGCAGGACGTGGCCGTGCGGGCGCAGGACGTGCCGCTCCTTGTGACCAGAGGTGAAGGCCTCCCCTGCGTTGCTGACGAAGGACCACCAGCCACCCTCGCCCTCCTCAAGCAGGCGCACACCAGGACCGGCGATCACAGCGAGGTCGGGCAAAGAGAGGTCGATCACTTCGAGGGCGGGGGCATCGGTGAACAACGACGCTGAATGCGCGACGCCGACCGACGGCGACAGCGCCGGGGCGGCTGCTTCGGGCAGCGCCAGCGCCACTGCGGCCAGGTCCGCGTCCGCCTGGCCGCTCGCCTCGGGATGGTCGGCGCACAGGATGCCGAAGAACCCGGTCGTCCAGGTCGCGCCGGGAGCCACCTGAGCAGGGGCGGAGGCCAGCACAGCGAGGGTGTGCTCGTGCTGGAGTCGCTCGCAGGGAAGGGTACGGCGTCCGAGCCCGGTCAGCGCCGGGAGGCCAGCGTTGCGGCCAAGCAGTTGCAGCGCATCAGTCGACCAGCCCACGGCCGACGTCGTAGAACCCAGCAGCGCCCAGGGCTGGCGCTGCCCGGGCAGATTCTGCCGGACGGCCACCGCGATGCCCTGCGGCGTCTCGACCGGGGTGAGATCGAGATACTGGGCGACGTAGTACTCGTTGACGCGGACGCCCGCGTAGGGCGTGAGCGCCACGTCGGCGGCCCAGACGGCGTCCAGGGTGACCGGTTCGGGCCCGGAGTTGCGCACCGCGATCTGCCAGAACCAAGCGGCCTCGGTCGTTGACGGCGCCAGGCGCACTGCCCACTCGAGTCCATGGGCGCCCCCGAAGGCCGTGGCGCCGCTGGCATCGGGGACGACGCGCGAGCCCGAGCTGGGTCCGGTGAGCGGCTGAACGTCGGCCGTCCCGTCCGGGCATAAGCGGCGCACCCACAGCCCCCCGACTCCGGGTTCTAGTTCGCTCGCCGGGTATTGCAGGAGCGAGAGTCCGTCCACATCGAAGCGCCGCAGGCCGCCGGTGGACGTCAGCTCGGCGCTCAACCGCCCGACGTCGAGGCGAACGGTGGGGGTAACGCGCGGGGCCGACATGCTTCCAGTTCTAGACTCGTCGAGCGTCACCGACAAGGGCACCGGCAATGACGATGTGACGACGTTCCTGGCTCAGCGCTGGGCGGCGCTCCTCGTCAGACGTGGGGACCTCGCCAAGGGTCGCCTCTGCGGGCTCAATACGTCCCGGAATCAAGCGGCCGGGTCCTCAGCGCCAACCGACACGCGCATCAGGAGCCCCGGGCCGAACTGCGTATCCGTTGAGCCGTAGGTCAGGAATCCACACGCTTGGTAGAACCCCTCGGCATGCGGATTTCCGGTCACGTGCAACCAGGATGCGACATGATCGCGGCCATACTCCCTCGCACGCTCCACCAGCAGGCGTCCCACCCCGGCCCGCCACAGTGTGGGTTCGACGAACAGTCCGTCCAATTCGGTCTGACCATCATCACGATCCAGAACAGCTGCGAACCCAAGAACGAGCCCATCGCTCTCGGCAACGAAGACCTGCCCGTCGGCGATCTGGCTGGGGGCAATCACGATCGCATCAGGGTGGTCCAGGATCGCCTCGCGATCACCGGGGTTCGCCAGCGAGGCTCGCCGCTGCAGGGCTTCCAGGCTCTCGAGCTCGTCGACTCGCGCCACTCGAATCGTGACACTCACCCGAGCCACGCTATCAATCTGGCGAGCCGCTGACTGCGGGTCCGGGCAGCTCGGATGAGAGGTTCGCGCTTAAGCACACCAGAGGAATCCCCAGGTCGCCGATCTTGGCAAGCAGCCCATGGAGCTGGGCCTGATCGGTCACTACGCCGGTAATCGTCGTGGTGCCATCAGGCTCGGAAGTGAGGGTGAATCCGTCGAACCAGTCGGCCCAGCGGGCGTCCAGGCGCCCGGCCACCGTGAGCGTGTACCCCACCTGTGAGCGCCGCTCCAACGCGGAACTCATGCCCGGCCACCCTCCGTGATCCCGATGCGGGCGGGCCACCGGCCAGCTCGACCCCTCCCCCGGCGGATCACAATCTCGGCGACGGCAAGGTTGATCACCCATGCAGCTCCCATCATCGCGTCGTTGGCCAGCACGCTGGAGCCGACCAACGCGGGCCCGATCGCCCCGGTGAATACCTGAGTGCCCGCCCCCAGCGCGAGCGCGTAGGCACGGGTCATCCAGGCGCGATGTCGGGCGACGTCACCGTGCCGGATAGCGGCTACACCAACCACCACGCTGGCCGTCATGCCAGCGCCCACCGCCAGCCGCAATCCGTAGAGCAGCAGACCCGTGCCCGGCTTCGTCGGGTAGGCCAGCGTCATCCAGATTCCGGAGAATGCGACTGCCAATGCCAGCGCCACCAGGAGTCGTCCGGACGCCCGATGCCAGCCTGGACGACGCGCCCGCAGTCGGGACGAAAACTGGAAGGCACCCAGAATCGCGTAGGGAATGACGCTGAGGATGTGCACGATCACCGGCAGGGGCAATGCGGACATCCGGACGTCAGCCGGCATCAACTGCGGGCCACCCATCAGCCCGCCCAGCCGCAGGGAGCCGCCGATCGCGGGCACCAGACTGAGCGCCACCAGAGCGAATGGCACCCACCGGGCCGAAGTGGCCCGGTGCGTGCTGAGGTTCGTGGTCATCGAACGACTACCGATACGGCGCTCGGACTGGTCTGCGACGAGGCCGCTGCGCCCCGCTGACGCCACAGCGAGTAGCCGAGCCCGATCAGGGCTACACCGGTGGGAACTGCGAACAACCGCTGGTTGATCCACGGCAGCAGCGGAATCGCGAGGCTGAGCGGGGTGGCCACGGCCAGCAGGATGGACGCCCAACGGGCCAACACGCTGGCGCGGAACAAGGCGATGCCGAACACCAGGCCGCCGGCCATGTAGGTGAGTCCGCCCAAGACGCTGAGGGCCTTCATCAGGCCGATATCGCCAACCGCAACCCCGCCGGTGGCCACGGCCACGACGTCGCTTACATAACCTGGGGCGCTGTGAGCGATGGCCGGCAGAATGACCAGGCCCGCCACCTCAACGGTGAGCATGGTCAGGAAACCGGCCGCCAGGGTCAGGTAGCCCACCAGCCCGACGGCGCCGGACTTGCGCACCTGGGACAGGTACATCCCGGTGATGCCGGCCAGGGCGAGCACCGAAAAGCAAACCTTCATCGTCTGCCTGATGGCGAACTCGGTCGTGCTGACGAACTCCAGCGTCATGGTCGGGTGGTTGATCTGGACGCCGATGAACAGCGCTCCTGCGGCAACGGCGCTGAGGCCGGCCAGTCCGGTGAGCTGGGTGGTGGTGATGGACATCTGGGACTCCTTGGTTCGAGGTCTGCGGCGGGACCGCTGCACGTGGTTCGAACCTAGAAACTGAGGGGGTGAGGCGACATCACCCATCGATGTGATCGGCAGGGTGATCCTCGGGCTACATCAGCCCGCGCTCTCGCGCCCGGACGAGCGCCGCCCGACGGGTGGTGACGTCCAGCTTGGTGAAGATGTGCTTGGTGTGGGTGCGCAAGGTGTTGTGGGAGACGAAGAGCTGCCGGGCAATCTCCGGTCCGCTCAACGCGCTGTCGAGCAGCCGCAACACTTGGAGTTCCCGCTCGGTCAGAGCTTCCACCTGCTTGATCGGAGGCACCCTCGCGGCATCGCCGGACCGACTCGCGGCCAGGGCGAGCACCAGCAGCTTGCGAATGTCGACCAGGCTCCCCTCTCGCCTTGAGGCCTCAGCTGCCGCTTCAAGGCGGCGCAGCAGCTGCACCGCTTCGTCGGCCGCGTCCAACCGCGACGTGGCCAGCAGGAGGCGTGCCAGCGTCAGGTGCTCGTACTCCCTGAGGTAGTTGGCCTCATCGGCGGCCGCCACCCCACTTTCGGCAGCCCAGTCGGCGGCCCGGGCCAGGTCACCGGCGGCGATCCAGACTCGCGCCCGCACCGCGGCGATCGGCCGAACGTTCGGGTAGTAGCCGGGCCGGTAATGGTCCTCGGCCTGATCCAACAACGCGATCGCGCGCTCATGATCGCCGCGAGCCTCGGCCAGGCGGGCCGCCGTGACGAACTGTCGATACCGGCTCTCGCTGTTCGGCTCGCGCTCCGCGAGCGGCTCGGCCGCGGCCAAGTGCTGATCAACGCAGGCTAGGTCGCCGTCGTCCACGTCGAGCTCGGCCAACGCGACATGTAGATCGGCGCTCGCCCGCGCTGCGACAAGGCCCAACGCCTCTGAAGCCGTGAGCGCCCGCCGGCATAGCTCCCTGGCCTTACTGGGTCGCCCGGCCACCGTCCACATCTCGGCAAGCAACGCCGTGCTGTTGAGCTCGTCAACGAATGATCCCGCTTCGTGGAGGCTGGCCACCGCCGCCGTGAAGGTCTCCACCGCGAGGGTGATGTTCCCTTCCGACCAAGCGGCCATGGCCAGGAATCCCCCCGCGGCGCCCCGCCAGAAATGGTCGTCCGGTCCCGCAACCTCGAGCACCCGCCTAGCGTGACGCTCGATCCCGGCCAGGTCGCCTCGAGCCTGCGCAAGCGAGGCCCGATACATCGCGATGGTCGCCGGCAGCGTGCGCAGCTCATCGGTCTCGGCCCACGCTGAGGGCGACCCGGCAGGAACGCCGGCCAGGAGGTGCTCGGCATGGTCGAGTCGAGTCTCCATGGCTGCCAGGTCACCAGCGACGAGGCAGGTCCAGCCCTGGAAGGTAATCAGTACCGGGTTGCGACGGACGACCTCATCGGGCAGCGCCCGCAACCAGCCGATCATCGCGGTGTCTCGCCGGTCCCGGCGAGCCTCGGGCAGGGCGAGCTCAATCAGGCGGCTGGCGCGGTCGAAATCCCTAGCTGCCAACGCGTGCCGAATCGCGTCGTCGGTGAAGCCGTTGGCTTCGTACCAGCCAGCGGCGCGGCCGTGCAGCAAGGGAACGACACCTGGGCGTTCGGCGAGCAGCCGCGCCCGCAGCACGTCGGCGAACAGGTGGTGGTACCGGAACCAGGTCAGCTGGTCGTCCAGCGGGACGACGAAAAGATTGGCGCGCTCGAGGCCTGCCAGCATGGCGCTGCTGTTACCGAGCCCAGTGACCTCGTCGCACAACTCGCCTGAGAGGCGATCAAGAAGCGCGGTGAGCAACAAAAAGTCGCGCACGTCGTCGGGCTGATGCGCGAGGACCTCATCCATGAGGTAGTCGACGATGTAACGGTCGTCGCCGGCGAACCGCTGGATGAAGCCGCTGGCGTCCGCACGTCCACGCAGCGAGAGCGCGGCGAGCTGGAGCGCGGCGATCCAGCCCTCGGTGCGCTCCCCCAACGCGTCGACGTCGGCAGCGTCGAGCTCCAACCCCGTGGCCGAGCTGAGGTAATCGGCCGCCTCCTCGCGGGTGAAGCGCAGGTCGGCAGCCCGAATTTCGACCAGTTCACCGCGCACCCGCCAGCGCGACAGCGGGAGGTCGGGATCCACGCGCGTGCTGATCAGGAGGTGAACGTGGGGCGGCAGGTGATCCAGCAGGGACCGCACGCCGTCTTGGACGTCGTGATCCTCGATCAAGTGGTAATCGTCCAGGACGAGCCAGATCTCCTCAGTCGATTCGGCGAGCTCATTGAGCAGGCTGGTGATCGCCTGCGAAGTGGGAACTTGGCCAACCGCTGAGAGCTCCTGGCCGGCGGCGCCGAGGTTGGGTGCCAGCGCCTCCAGAGACGCCACAACATAGGACCAGAAGGTGCCGGCGTCGTTGTCCGCCGCATCCAGAGACAGCCAGGCAACGCACGACCGGGCGAAGGCCGTCCGTGCCCACTCGGCTAACAGGGTGGTCTTGCCGAAGCCGGGCGGCGCCGACACCAGCGTGAGCTTCGCATCTGCCCCCGAACCCACCAGTTCCAGCAGCCGCGAACGCACCACCAACCCCGGACGGGCCCTGGGAATGTACATCTTGGTTGCCATCAGCGGACGTGCCACGAACTCCCCGTCCCCCCACTGTGCCTCACCCGGTGCTGCGGTGACCTTCACGCTAGCGAGGTAGGCGCACGGCCACCATGAGCAAACAGTGCACACCAACACGAACGGTGAGACCTTTCGGGCGCGACCTGGCTGACAACCCCGAGTTCGTCGAACGGTTCCACCACGAAGCCACGATCTTGGCGAGTCTCGATTCGCCGCACGTGATCGCGATCTATGACCACGGGACGGCCGACGAGATTCTCTAACTGGCCACTCAGTACGTCACCGGTGGCGATCTGGGACGGTATTTGGCCGACAGTGGCAAGCAAATGCCGCCGGGCACTGCGCTGAACGTGGTCGGGCAAATCCTCGAAGGACTTAGCGACGCCCACGCAAGAGGGGTGATCCACCGCGACGTCAAGCCGGGTAGCGTGCTGTTTCGCGGTGACCGGGAAGACCCGTAGGTCTATCTTGCCGATTTCGGGATCGCCCAGATGGATGCCGCGTCTGCACAGACCCGCACCGGGCTGGTCGTCGGAAGCCTTGCCTACCTCGCCCCCGAGCGGCATTTCGGTCAACAGGCAACCCGCGATGCGGCCCACGACCTCGCTGTCGACGATCACACCCGCATCCGAAGCATGGGCATCGCCAGCCCGCTTGCGCGGTCACTGGTTGAAGGCTTCACTCCCTCGTCGCAACTGGCCCCCGGCCCTCTTCTGCCCGAGGACGAGCCGACCCGGCGCAGGACGGTCCCGGACCACCAAGCACCCCTTGCCCCGCTACCGCGCTGGCCCAGATGGCTGATTCCCACTGCGATCGCTGCCGTGATCGTCCTCGTACTGGGTGCCGCGGCTGGCGCCGCCATGCTGAACCAGCCGGGCAGAGTCGAAAGCGCGGTAGCGCGCTCACCGTCTATCGGACCTGTTCGATCGGCGCGGACGTCGATGTGGTGGTTCGCTACTGGGCGAGCGGCAAAGATGCCCGCAAGCTGTTCGGCAACAGGTTCGCCGGCAATACCCGCGCCTTCTACTCGCTCTATATCGGCGATACGAAGACCGACGGCTGGGTGAAAACCGTGAAGCGGCCCGCAGACTCAAAGAAGACCGCGAACCTGGTCGCCCTCTGGGGCGAGGACCACTTGTCGATCAGCATCTTCGCGACCAGCTCTCAGGAGCTCTGGAGCACTTTCGGATGACTCACCGCCGTTGTCCCTGAAGACACGTTGGGCCACTCCACGGCCGGAAGTGCTGACACGGCAACCGTCGGGGCACGGTGAGCCGGTGGTGCGGTCTGCACCGCCGGCTCACCTCGTCACTGCCCTATGGGCGCGACCTCCGTGGTCAGTTCTTCCGGTAGGGGCTGAAGGTGCCGAAGCCGGAGTAGTACGGGTAGGGAACCGCTCGGTAGATAGTCGAGGGGCTGTGCTGCTCGTAGGCGTTGTAGGAAGTATGGGCGGCGTTGGCCCAAGAGCTGAACATGAGCACGTGCCCCTTGGCACCCGAGGCGGTGTTGAGTAGAACGTCACCGGTGCGCAGGTCGGACTTTGCGATCGGGTGGGCGATCTTGGGCATCTGGTCAGTTGTGGTGCTATAGCCGAGGTTCCAGATCATCGACACATAACCGGAACAGTCGCGCCGGTAGGTGCCGTACAGGTTCGTGTAGGTGCCACTCATGCTGTAGGGGACCTTCACATCGGCCCAGGACTTCGCCCGCGTCACGGCATCGGCAATCGCCGGCGGCTGAGTAGGTGCGGACCCCAGGAACTGATGGGAGGCGTTCTCGTTGTAGAGCTGAGTGCCCTGAAGGTTGCGCGCGGTACCAGGCGCGATGTCCAAGTAAGCACCGGAGTACCCACTGTTGTAGTAGATCCGGACGGTCTGGCTGGAGTTGTTGCGCACCGCGGCTGCGTTGTTCTTGATGCACTGGCCCTGGCCGGCACCTGCCCCTTTGAACACGTAACAGGTAGCCGTGTTGGTGCCGTAGTCGCTGACTGAAACGGTGAAGTCCGACACCGATCCGGCAGGCCCAGTGTTGTAGTAGTAGCAGAACTCGCCGGAGTCGCAGTTGCCGTCGCGAGCCGCCGCCTGTGCCGGCAGCGCAGTGACGGCGCCGAAGCCCACCGCCATTGCTGCGCCGATCGCTAGGTTCAGGATTGCCTTGAGCCGCATTGTCGAAACCTCTCTTGAATGGAGTTCGTTCCGGCCGAGCCTGGCCGGTGTCGAAACTATAAGGAGGCTTTTGGCCGACGGTACTTGGTAAATGCGCCCAAAGATGCGGCTCCGGCTTTCTGTAACATTCGCACATCTGGCCTGAAAGCAAAGCTGACTAGTGGACATGGCTCCACGTGACAGGGGCGGGCAGCTATGTCCAGACCATATTTGTGTGTCACCATAAAAAGGGACGCCGACCCTATTGACGCAGATAGCGGGCTGGGAGCGGCCTGTCATCATTTATGGCGACAGAACAACCGGGCGGTGCCCCGGACAGGTAATGTTGCCCGGCGAGGCTAGGAGTGATGCCAATGGAAGAGTCGGACCCGTGCACTGTCGGCGCGATCGATGACCATCCCGCCTTGCTGCATGGGCTAGAGGGAGTGTTGCGGAACGCAATGGGCCCAGGCCTCGGCTTCGTCGCGTCAGCCACAGTCGCGGAGTTTCTGGCATGTCGGCGGCATTGTGACGTGGTGCTGCTCGATCTATCTCTCGGCGACAACTCGAGTCCACCCGACAATGTGCGAGCGCTGGTAAGTGCCGGCTACCCGGTACTGCTCTACACCCAGGAGCACCAGCAGCGGCCCGTCGCCCGTGGGCTTCTGGCCGGCGCCGCTGGTCTGGTGTTGAAGAACCAGCCGATCGAGGACCTCACAGACGCGATCCGTCATGTGATCCGTGGCGAGCCCTACTTGAGCCCGGATTGGGCGGCTGCTCTGGAATCGGAGGCCCAATTCGAGCCGCCACTACTTTCACCACGGGAGCTGGAGGCGCTCCAGCTGTACGCGACCGGCATGCCGCTGAAGTCAGTCGCCCGCCTGATGGGCGTCACCCAGGACACGGCCAGGATGTACCTGCTGCGCGTCCGCTCGAAGTACGGTCAGATCGGCCGAGGTGTGGTGTCTCGCACGGACTACTACATCCGGGCCGTGGAGGACGGGCACCTTCCCCCTCCGGGACAGGCATGACCGAGGAGCACCAATATCCACCCGGCTTCCTGGCGATCACCGCCGGAATTCTGCTGGCAATGGCGGCAAATGCCTCGGCGCTGACCTTGCGGGACCTGGGCAACATCGACCTCTACGCGCACCCGGCGTTAGGACTGGCGGTCGCGGGTGCCATCCTCGGGGCGGCGTTTGCGGTGGCCGCCCTGTCCAGGCAGTGGCGGCTGGTCTCACTGCGCGGGCTAGCTTTCGCCGCCCTGGGTGCCGCCTTGGTGGCGGTCACGGCCGGGGGCGACCTGCCCGGGCAGGACGGCGTGCCCTGGACCCTCCATCTGGGGTTTGTCGGAATGGTCGCGGCCGCCGTCTGCTTGCACGCCGCATGGTTCGCTGCGTACTGCCTGCTGATGCTGGGGAGCCAGTGGATGCTGGCTGCGCCGTCGACAAGCTCGGCGTTGTTGTTGCTGGTCGTGGCCGTCGGAGTCGCGGCCATCGCCTTCGTGAAGCGCCAGATCCTCCTGATCACGTCCGCGACTCATCAGGCCAATCGCCAGGCGGCAGCTGCCAGCATTGATCAAGCCAGGGCAGCGGTCGCACAGACGGCCAGGGACCAATGGAATTCCTGGGTGCATGACCATCTCCTGGTCGTGTTCCGGCTCGGTTCTCAACGCTCCCCCGCGGCCCGCCAGCTTGCCAGTGAACTGTTGAGCACGGGGCTGAGCCGACCGCAAACCGACCAGTCCGATTTGCGTCGCTCCGCGGAGCAGGTCGCAGCAGGTCAGAGCATTCGTCTTCGCTGGGACGTGATGAACGAGGTCGGGGCGCCGCCGGTCCCGGTTCGCAACGCGGTTGAGGGTGCGATCGGCGAGGCGATCAGGAATGCCGCCCGACACTCGGGCGCGACGACGGTTTCGGTCAGCGGGGAGCTGACCTTGACCGGCGCCGAAGTGACCGTCACCGACGCGGGCTCAGGGTTCGAACCCTCGGTTTCTGACGGGAACAAACTCGGCATCCGAACCTCGATCGTCGCGCAGATGCGGGCCATTGGGGGTTGGGCCGAGGTCCTGTCCGAGCCGGGAGTTGGCACCCAGGTGAGGCTGGGGTGGCAAGCGAATCAAGCACCCGAGCCGACCCTCAACGTTCCCCTGGGATGGGTAGTGGTGGCCGCAGCCATCATGACGTTACTGGCCGCATCCCGGGCATGGCTGAGCCTGGGTCCCAGTCACGCAACCTGGGTGGTGGCCGGGTTCCTGCTAGTGATCCTGCTCACGCTCGTGGTGTCCTGGTGGTCCTCAGCGACCTGGGCCGCGCTCACGGTGTGGCTGATCCTCGCGACGACGCTGACAATGACTGCCCCCGCGGTCGCGGATCCGGAAAGTGGGAACTGGCTCGCCGTGGGCTCAGCGGCGCTGTTTGTCGCCGTGGCGCGCGTGCGGCGGGAGCGGCTCGGCCTGGCCTTCGCCGCAGCCACCGCAGTATCGAACGTTGTCGTCGGCTCATGGCTGCGTCCCGGGCTGCTCACCACGGGGTTGGGCTATTGGGTGCAACCGGCGATCTATGCGGGTCTGGCCTGGCTGGGGTTGGCCCAGTTCGAAAGACTCCTCCACCGATACCGAGAGGCCAGCGAGCGGGCCATCCAGCTCCAGCAGGCAATCATTGAGACAAGGGCGGAATGGGCCGAGAACCAGCGCCTTCTTGCCGGAATCCCCGCGCAGGCCACACCGATTCTTGAAGAACTCGCAGCTGGGGACGAGGTGCCCCTAGGCCTGGCGAATCGCTGCGCTCTGGTCGAGGCTGCCACCCGGGACTACCTGACCGCCCCGCGCCTGATAACCCAAGAATTGACTGCCTGTCTCAACGCGGCCCGGGCGAGCGGTGCCTATGTGGCGCTCAGCGACGGCGGCCCCCACACCGACACAGCCGAGCTCGTCGCAGTCAGGCAGGCCTTAGCCAGGCTGACCGGGATGGTCCAACGCGGCAGCCGATTGACCGTCCGCTGGACTCTCAACGACCCGCGATGCTTCGCGACTGCGACCATCACCGGGCCGCGCGCGAACCCAGGTCGAGCCTTGGCCACACTCAAAAAGGTGGAGATTCTCTCCGACGCCGACGCACTCCAGGTGCGATTTCTCAAGCTCGACCACGCTGAGGACGACACCCCGTTGGCCGACCAACCCGCAGTCTAGAACTGGACCGTCGCTGCGATCCTCCCGCGCGGGGGCCGGCGTTGCACAGTCCGCGCCTGGCTCGCACGCCCAGCCTCAGCGGGTTGGCGCGTACCCGGCGTCGGTCACAGTCTTGGCGCCTGACTCCGAGAGCAACCAATCGAGCACTTTGCGCGCGGGGCTGCCAGCGGCGGCGTCCGCTCGGACAACGGCGTAGAAATCATTGCCGTAGGGGTAAGAGCCCTCCGCAATCGTCTTGGTTGAGGGCTGCACACCACCGACGGCGAGCATCTTGATTCCGGGCACGGCATACATGTTCGCCAGGTAGTAGTAGACGCTGTAACCCAACGCATTGCCGCTGTTGGAGTAGCTCGACACCTTGTCGATGATCTCGCTCATTGCTGTTGCGATGATCCTTTCCCTGGGCGCCTTGGCGAGTGTGGTCTTGCCCACCACATACTTGCGCAGCAGTGCCTGCGACCCCGAGGCCTCCGGACGCTGGTAGGCGACGATCTTGACGTTCTTGCCGCCGACGGCGGACCAGTTGGTGATTTTGCCGGTGTAGATGTCCTTGTACTGCTTGGTGGTCAGCGATTTCACCGGGTTGGAGGAGTTGGTGAAGAACACCAGCGCGTCGCGTCCGATCGGGTGCGACTCCAGCTTCACCCCCGACTCCTCGATCGCCTTGATGGTGTCCTGGTCGGGTTCGTAGATCAGTAGAAGGTCGGCGGAGCCGTCCACCAGGTTGCGGTAGGCGGTGGGGGTGCCGGTGGTGTGCACGGCGTTGTCGGCCTCGGTGGCCGTGGCGCCGGTGAGGCGCTGGATCACCAGCGAGATCAGCGGAATGTTCGCCGTGGATCCGTCGATCACCGGCAGATCGGCAAGTCGGAAGCTGGCCGAGGCCGTCCCGTCCGCGGAGGTACTCGCCGCCGGAGTACTCGCCCCCGGCGTGGACGCCGGGGGCGTGGCCACACAACCAGCCAGCAGCGCGGTGACGGTGATCGCCAATGTGAATCGGTGCAGCATCTCAGTCCTCCAGTTGGATGAAGCGGCTCTGCCGGAAGCGCCACGTGCCGTGGTCATCGACGAAACCTTGGTAACTGCCGGCGGTGACCCAGTAGTAGGCCACCCCTGCGTCCGGGGACGGATCGGCCACCACCTCGGCCGTGGCGAACCCGGTCACGTGGCCTGAAGTGTCGATCACGACCGGCGGGGCCATACCTGCGCCAGCACCACAGGCCGCCCAGGCCTTACCCACGCCAGTGCACCCGGTGGGAGCAGCCAGTTCGACGCTGACCCCGGTGGCGATCGCATAGACCCGGCGCGTGCGGCTGCCATCCTCCCAACTCACCTCATCTGCCAGAAAGGACGGGCTGAGCGCCCGAGTGAAGCCGACCGGCATCGGCGTCAAGGTGCCCCCGGGAAACACCGCCAGGGTGGCGCTGCCATCCTTGGCCACCACCGAACAGTCCTCCCAGGCGCAGGTGATCGAGACCGGCCCCGGCGGAAGGATCACTTGCAGATTGGGGCCGAGTAGACCCTGCTGGCCAGCCCTGGTGACCCGGTAGCCCAACACCGCATCGCCTTGAGGCGCCTCGATCGGGGAGACGTCGTCCCAGGTTCCGCCCGTGCGCTGCAGCGCGGCGTTGAGGAAGGTGTAATGCTTGCCGGTCCTGATGACCGAATAGCCGTTGGTGAAGGCTTTGGCATCGTCGAGTTTGGCCGGCACCACCCACGCCCCGGACCGGTCGATGAAGCCGAGCTTGGCATCCGCTGAGTCGTAGCCGGGGGGCTTGGCGGCCGCTGGAAGCAGCTTTCCATCACCCACGAACACGGGAACGACCAGCCAACCCTTGTGCGGGGTCCGCCGTCGCGTGGTGAGATCGAGGAAGTACTCCCCCTTCGGGTCCGACACATTCACCGTTCGTGCATCCACCACCTCGATGTGGCGGTCCTTGGCAATCGGCACCACCATCGCGCCGGTGGTCAGATCCATCAGCCCCGAGTCGTACTTGCTGACCTCGCCGTCGACAACATTCGTGATGACCACGTGATCGGCGCCACCACAATCGGTGGAGTTGGTCGGCATCCGCGCCACCAACTTGCCGCGCAGATCGAAGACCTCGTCGTGATGACCGACTGAGGAGACGATCACAAAGGCGGTCCGTCCGGCGGCGTCTGGGCAATAGCTGTAACCGTCATAACGCTGCGGGATCACGAGTTTGCCGTTGACATCCACGAAGCCGTACCGGTCATCGTCAGTGGCGTAATCGACCGACGCCTCCCCAGCGAGCGGCGCCACCCACAGCATCGGACGCCCATCACCAGCAGGCATGGACGCCGACACCGCGGCGGTCGGGGACACCGGTCCCGATGGGGTGGCGTCGGACGCCGCTGAACTGCTGGCGGGCGAAACCGACACCGTGGGCGAAACTGGCGTTGCGGGCGCGGTGCAGCCAGCGAGGAGCACGATGGTGGCCAGCCAAGCTGTCCGCGGTAATGCCACGCCACATCGTTACATCGCCGCTGGCGCCCCACAATGAAGAAACTGTGTTCTCTCAATGAAGTTTCGCTGAGAAGGCCGGACGAGGTGAGGCTGCCGATGTTGTCCCCGACCGCCCAAGCCAGAGGAATCACGCCATCTACCGGTGCGCTTCTTGTGCGCTTCTTGTGCGCTTGCCATGCGACCCGCACCGCCGATCGCCTCAGCGCCCCCAGCCTGACTACGAGTCGTCGCCGTCGCATGGAGGTGCCTGCACAGTCCCTCTGGGGACTGATGAGAGAATGTCTTCGAATCCGGCGTAGGTCGCGCCCAAGGCAGGTCCAATCGCATGAGCAAGCGAACCCAGGTGTCATCGTGGGTGATTCTTGGCGTCCGGCCTCACTTGGGCCGGCATCAGCCAGGTCGATGATCGCTGTGCTGAGAGCGCCATCGACCGTCCACCGATCACCGATCTTGCCACCCTGCTCAACGCTGCTCCCCGCTAGGAAGGCCTGACCCGTGTCCGCAGGCATCGCCTCGAAAACCGACCGCTCCGACGATCTTCAGGTCGGGCTGGCCATGGCCAGCGTCGGCTTCTACACCTCGGGAATGGGGGCAGTGCTGGCCGGCTTGGCCGCCGAATTCGGGGTGGCGCCCGAGTCGCTCAGCTGGGTTGGCTCGACGTTCGGATTCGGACTCCTTGTTGTCGCCGTGCTCGGCCGTTTCGCCTTACGTCGCGGCCCCCGCGTCACGCTCCTGGCCAGCGGGGTGGGTCTGGCGCTCGGGTCCGCGCTGACCGTCTTCAGCCCCACCTTGATCCTGGTGTTCGTCGGCGCCGTCCTGCAAGGCCTGAGCACGGCAGCGGTGATCCTGGTCGCCCCCGTGATGCTGGTTCACAACGCCGACCTCCGCTTGACCAGGGTGAATGCCATCGCCAGTCTGGTCGGAATCAGCGCCCCGCTATTGGTCGGCGCAGCCGTGCAACTGGGGCTTCCCGGACGCTACGCGCAGCTCGTCCTGCTACCGATGATGGCCTGGTTGCTGGTGCTCGTCGCCCGACACCTGACGGCGTCCGGCCCGGTGATGCTCGTTCAAGCGCCCACCCCGAACTCCGGAGTGAAGCCGGCCCCGGCCACGATCTTGCGGCGATGGCTGGCGATCACCATGGCCGTTTCGGTGGAATTCTCCTACGTCGTCTGGGGCGTGTCCCGATTGGCCGCCACGGGTATCGACACTGGCCTGGCGGCGACCCTCGGGATCGCTTTCCCGGTGGGCATGGCCACCGGACGGCTGATCGGTCCCGCACTGATCAGGCGGGTCCCGGCGGTCCCCTTCGGTGTCGCGATGGCCACCGCAGGGACTCTACTGGTGGTCTTCACCACGGTCTGGCCCGCCGTCGCCGCCGGTCTGGTGCTGGCTGGTCTGGGCGTAGCCACCATGTACCCGGTCACCTTGGCCCGGCTGATGTCCATCGAGCACCTCAACCCAGCCCAGGCCGCCTCCGTCGGAGCCCTGGCCTCCGGCGTGGCGATCGTCGTGGCGCCGATCGTGCTGGCCGGTTTGGCCACCGTGGTGGAGATTCGCTGGGCCTTCTTGGCACCACTGCCGCTGCTCGCGCTGCTGTTGATCCTGCACGGACGCTCGCCGAAACGCTCGGTGTCCTGACTGCACCTCGCCGCCCTGCCCCAACGCGGCTGTGGGCTTCTTTTGGAGAGGCGTGACACTTTTCTCGATCCCGAATCAGGCGCCACGGCAAGTGGCTGGTTGGGCATGACCTGATCGAGTGTTCCGATCGTCGTGCGGGGGCGAGCCCTCTGATACTTCCGCCTAGGCTTCTCCCGTGCCCGACCTCGCGACCCCGCTGATCACCTGGTACGCCGGCAACTTCCGCGATCTGCCGTGGCGACGTCCCGGGTTCAGCCCGTGGGGCGTCCTGGTGAGCGAGTTCATGCTTCAGCAAACCCCTGTGACACGAGTGATTCCGCACCTGGAGGCATGGCTGGGACGCTGGCCCACTCCCGCCGCCCTTGCCGCTGCCCCGCCGGCGGAGGCCCTGCGGCAATGGGACAACCTGGGGTATCCGCGCCGTGCTCTGCGGCTGCACCAAGCCGCCGTCCAGATCCGTGACCGTTTCGACGGCGTCGTCCCCCGCGACGTCGACGACCTGCTCGGTCTGAGTGGGGTTGGCGACTACACCGCACGAGCGGTGGCCGTTTTCGCCTACCGCGAGCGGCACCCCGTCGTCGACACCAATACCCGCCGCATCCTCGCCCGCGCCGTGGACGGGCGCAGTCAGCCTGGCCCTGCCTCGCGCCGCGATCTCGACGCGATGGCCGCACTGCTGCCGGCCGATCCCGACGAAGCTGCTGGGTTCAATGCCGCAACGATGGAACTCGGCGCCCTTGTCTGCACCTCTCGGGCACCACGGTGCCCAACCTGCCCGCTCCGCGATGAATGCCGCTGGCATGGCCTCGGCCACCCCGACACCGGGGACGACCGACCACGCCAGGCGACCTACGAGGGCAGCGACCGCCAAGCCAGAGGCGTCGTCCTCAAAGCTCTGCGCTCTTCGCCACAGGGGTCGCTTCCGATTGCCGAGGTGGCGCCGAACTGGCCGGACGCCACGCAACGCGAACGGGCCATTGCCTCCCTGGTCGCCGATGGATTGGCCAGCCGCAGCGGCACCTTTCTACACCTGCCCGATGGAGTCGCCCCACCGCAACTGAAGTGAGTCGATACGCTTACAACTGGGTTGGCGACGAGTTTTTGAGCAATCCTCACCAACGACCGACGCCGACCCGTGGCTAGCCAGGCGATATCTGTGAGCGAAGGGGAAACGGTGGAGGTTCCATCCGATCTTGAAGACATCCAACCCGATGCTGATGACAACCTCCGGGAGTTCATCGACCGGCTCATCGCGCAGGGCTTCACGGTCACAGATGGCGAGAGCCCTGACCCGCAGTTGATCGATCCCGGCGGACGAGCGGTCGAGACCTGGCGTGAGGACTATCCCTACGAGGAGTTGCTCGACCGGGAGACCTACGAACGCGACAAGTACCTGCTCCAGATCGAGTTGCTGAAGCTCCAGTACTGGAGCCAGGACGCCGGCAAGCGTCATGTCATCGTCTTCGAAGGTCGCGACGCCGCCGGCAAAGGTGGCACGATCAAGCGGTTCACCGAACACCTGAATCCGCGGGCAACCCGGGTGGTTGCGCTGGCCCAGCCCACCACCCGTGAGCAAGGTCAGTGGTATTTCCAGCGCTACGTCGAGCACCTGCCAACCGAGGGTGAGATCGTCCTCTTCGATCGGTCCTGGTACAACCGGGCTGGAGTCGAGCGGGTGATGGGGTTCTGCACCCAGAAGCAATACGACGTCTTCATGAAGCAGGCCCCGGAGTTCGAGCGAATGATCATCGACGCCGGCACCCACCTGACCAAGTTCTGGTTCTCGGTCACCCAACGCGAGCAGCGGACGCGATTCGCGATTCGCCAGATCGACCCGGTGCGCCGCTGGAAGTTATCGCCGATGGATCTGGAATCCCTGGGACGCTGGGACGACTACACCGCGGCCAAAGAAGCGATGATCGCCCAGACCGACACCGACCACGCCCCTTGGATCACCGTACGCAGCAACGACAAGAAGCGGGCCCGCCTCAACGCCATGCGTTACTACCTCAACCAGTTCGACTACGAGGGCAAGGACCATTCCGTCATTGGCGAGCCCGACCCCCTCATCGTCCAACGAGCCCGCGACACTGTCGGCGACTGAGGGGCAGCCCCGCCGAGTCAGGTGAGCTGTCGCAGTGGTCAGCCCTCGCGATACGCGATGCCGAAACCACCACGCGGGTAATGCCAGCTCAACGCGCCGGGCGGAGCCACAGCAAGGCAGGTGCCGCACTCAAGACATGCCGCGTAGTTCACGGTGATGGTGCCATCGGCTGCCTCCCCGTAGACGCGCGCCGGACAGACCCTCACCAGCAGTGCGCCTGCGCCGGTACGCCGAGCGATCTCTTGGTTGACCTCGATGTGGCTTTGCTCATCATCGAGGTTGTAGGAGTTGCGTGCGAGTCGGTCATTCACGCTTGCGAGACTGGTCATGATCGGTTCCTGTCTAGAGCGCCCGGACGGCGGCCCAGCCGTCGAGCATCAGCCGGCCGAGCTTCAGCCCGGATCCCTTGACCGCGGTCATAGCCGTGGCCACGAGGTGTTTGCGAGGCGTGAGGTCGTGATCGTAGATGCCGTGGAACACGTCAGCGAGCAACTGGCCATAGTCGGCATACATCCGCGGATTCTCCAGAAAGGCCGGCGCCTTGGCGTAGGTCAACAGGTCGGCCCCGACGAAGCTCTTGGCCAGCTCGGTGCGGTAACCACTCAGGGCCTGCTCGGAGTAGTCACCCGACTTCAGTGCGTCAGCCACAGCCCTGGCCGCCGCGATGGCACTGCCTGCCGCCAGATCCATGCCGCGGATGGTCAGGCCGGTATTGAGGGTGAATCCTGCGGCATCGCCGATGATCACCAGCCCAGCAGCGACCAGATCGTGGGCAGCCATCGCAGGCCCGTCTTCGATGGTGAGGTGGCAGCCGTATTCCAGCAGTTCACCGCCCCGGATCAACGGCTCTATCCCCGGATGGGTCAGGAAGTGATCATGCACATCTGCTGAGCTGAGACCCTTCTCCTCCAGGTCGTCCAGCCGCAACACCACCCCCACCGATACCGAGTCGAGGTTGGTGTAGAGGAATCCGCCACCGGCAACCGCCTGGGTGCAATCTCCGACGATCGCGTAGGCCACCCCCTCGTTTCCGCTGACGCCGAACCGGTCCTCAATGGTCGCCCTGGGCAAGCTGATCACCGACTTCACACCCACCGCCAGGTGTTTGGCCGGTTCCTTTTCGCGCAGCCCCGCCCCCTGGGCGATGAAGGAGTTGACCCCATCCGCGGCAACCACGATGTGGGCCCTCAGCTCGTCCTCGCCTGCGCGGACGCCGACTACTTGGCCGTCTTCGCGCAACAGATCATCCACCCGGACGCCCGACATCACCATGACGCCAGCTTCTTCACACTCAGCGGCAAGCCACGGATCGAGCTTGGCTCGCAGGACGGTGACGGCGTTCACCGGCTCGGCGAGCCGAGCGTCCCCGTAGTCGATGTTGAGGTGGGAGCTCTCATTGAGAAAACTGAGCACATTGCGGGTGATCCGGCGCTCGACCGGCGCCCGGTCGACGAAGCCGGGAAAGACGTCCTCCATCACTCGGCAGTAGAAGACCCCGCCCGACAGGTTCTTGGAGCCCGGCTCGGCGCCGCGTTCGATCAGGGCGACCTCGTGACCGGCCTTGGCCAGCTGATGAGCGCACACCATTCCGGCGATGCCCCCACCAATCACGATCACGTCGAAGTCAACTTCAGTGCTCATTGCGGTTCCTCGGATAGTTCATCGGTCCTGGTGGCGGGCCAAATCGGCCCGCCACCAGCACGGGGTCAGAGTGAGCCGGCCTTGATTTCAGCAGCGATATCGTCTGCGGCCAACCATCCCGAAGTGAGGGCAAAGCCGTTGGCCGAGCCCGGGATGGGTAGGGCGTAGGACTCACCGAACAGCCCGCCGGCGTCACAACCCACCGAGTAGAGGCCGGGAACGGGAAGGCCATCGCCATTGAGGCAGCGCATGCGCTCGTCGATCTTCAGCGCGCCCATCGAGATCATGATTCCGGTCTCCATCTTGATCGCGAAGAACGGACCCTCGGCAACCGGACGCAGGAACTTCGCCGGCTTGTGGAACTTGGTGTCCTCGCCGTTTCTGCACAGCTCGTTGTAGGCATCCACTTCTGCCCGCACCACGCTCGGATCGAGCCCCATCTTCTCGGCGAGCTCTTCGACGGTCTCGCCCTTGAACACATTGGTCCGACCCTCGTCTGCCGCATCAGCCTCGATTTCGGTGGGCAGGTTGATCATCAACTCGTTGTTACGGACGTAGATGCCCAGGCCGATCTCGTTGCCGTCCTCGACCAGGTGGCGAATCGTGGCCTGGTCGATGATCGACCAGTAGAAGGCGCCGGGTTGAACCGCGGTGATGTCGCCGGCGTTGCCGAAGGCCATCCCGACAACCTCGTCGATGAACCGCTTCCCGGTGGCGTTCACCCAGAAGTAGGGCTGCATGCCGGTGCAGTTGGTGTGGCTGGTGATGGTCTTGTCGCGCATCAGCGGGAACAACAACAGGCAGCCGATCGAGTTGTGCTCACTGCCACCGGCCGCGAGCACCATGTTGATGCCGTCACCGGTGTTGCCCTGCCCGCCCACGTTGATCATCTGGTTGCCGACGCCGTACTTGGTGTATTTGTCCAGCATCTCGGGATTGGCCGCGAACCCGCCGGTTCCGATCACTACGGCTTTGGCGCCCAGGCGCACCTGCTGACCGTCGTTGTCCTTGGCGGCCAGACCGATCACCTTGCCGTTGTCGTCGGTGAGGATCTGCGTGGCCGCGGTGGAGAGGAATACGTCCACGCCACGGCGGCGCGCTTCAGCTTCGAGGAGTTCGATGACGCGAGCCACCTCACCTTCGGGCAGATGCCAGGTGGTCAGCTCTCCTGGCTGGTCAAGGGCGGTGACGGTGACGTCTTCGTAGTGGACGCCGACTTCCTCGCGCAGCATGGTGATGGTGGTGGCAGCGTTCTCCACGAACCGGCTCACCAGAGGCGCGTCGGCACGCCAATGCGAGTAGTCGAGGTAAGTGTTGAATGCTGTGTCTTTGGTGACCTCGATGCCACGCTTCTTCTGCTCGTCGGACTCAAACGCGGCATGGCCCTCGGCGAATGCCGAACTTCCTCCGGTGTGTTCCTCCTTCTCCAGAATCGCGCAGCTGAGGCCGTCCTTGGCAGCCTGCACCGCGCAGGACAGCCCTGAGGCTCCTGCTCCGACCACGACGACGTCGTAGCTCGCGTCGAACTGTTCGCTCATCTTGTTCTCCAGCTCCTTCGATGGTTACTTGTGGACTTCTGCAATGAGTGCGGGGATGACCTCGTAAAGGTCCCCCACGATTCCGTAGTCAGCGGTCTGGAAGATCCGCGCCTGAGGATCGTTGTTGATTGCGGCAATGACCTTTGCTCCCCGTACACCCTCCAGGTGTTGGGCAGCACCGGCGATGCCAACCGCCAGGTACAGGGCCGGCTTGATGTGGTTGCCCGATCTCCCGACGTAGCGACTCTTCTCCAGCCAGCCGAGATCGTCGGCGATGGGCATCGAGCAGGCGAGCTCGGCCTCGAGTGCCTCAGCCAGCCCCCGGACCACGTCCACGTCCTGCTTGGCGCGCACGCCGCGTCCGAACGACACCACCCGCTGAGCGTCGTCGAGTCCGCTGGCCACGCCGATCGGGTCACAGGCGAGAACGGCCATCGACGCGGCCGCCAGGTCGAGACGGTTCACCGGAGCGCTACCGCTGCCGGCCACGGCAACGTCTTCGCCTTCATAGATGGCAGCGACTGGGCCGTCTCCGGCGAGGGTTTCGATGGTTTCCCCGCCAACTGCCGACCGCCGGACAAGCACCTTGGCTCCATCCAGCCCCAGGCCGATCATCCGCGGCACCACCTGGGCGCCTCGTTGAACTGCTGCAGCCCCCAGCAGAACCCGTGCACTCGGATCAGAGGTGGCGACGAGCACTCGAGGCTCCGCGGAGGCAATGACAGCAGCCAACGCAGCGCTGTAGGCCTCAGCGGGGATTGCTTCGCCGGGCTCAATCCAGAGCACTTCCGCCGGGCCCGCTGCGGCCACCTGGTCGGCGAGGGTCTTCGGGCCAACCACCACAGCGGTCGTACCTGCGCCGAGAGCCTGGACAGCAGCAAACGCCCCGCCCCAAGACTCGGTCGTGATCAGAACCCAGTTGGTGGTGTTCATTGGTCGCCCTTCGTGTTCGGTTCGCAGTTCACAGCACGCCCTCGGCGCGTAACGCGGCCACCAGTTGCGCCGCAGCCTGGGCGGGATCACCGTCAAAGAGCCGGGAGGGAGTGGAGTCGGGCTTGCGGCACTCGACGGAATCCAAGTCGCAAGGCACCGTCCCCAACTCGGCCAACGTGACCTTGGTGAGCGGACGCTTGCGCGCAGCAAGGAGTTCTTTCATTCCCGGTATCTGATCGGCTGCGGATTCGGCCGAGATGCCCAGTACGACCGGCGTCGGCAGACTCAGGGTTTGCTGCTCGCGGCCCACTTTGCGGATGGCTTGTAGCTGCCCATCGTGCACAGAGGCCGACTGCAAGCCCACCATCGCCGGCCATCCGAGTTCTCCCGCCAGAGCAACCGGGACGCCTGCGTCCTGCTGAGAGTCGCCAATCACCACCACGTCGATCTCGCCAAGGCTTTTGATCGCTGCCGCCACAATGGCAGCGGTGGACGCGTTATCTGCCAGGTTCGGTGCATCAACCACCGAGAGGGCCTGCTCTACCCCACGGGCAAGGGCCCAGCTCGCATCGCCGTCGCCAATGGTGACACCTACGACGGTGCCACCGGAGTCAGTGGCGACCTGCTTGGCCGCGGCCAATGCTGCGGGATCGTCCTCGCCAGCGGCCATCTTGGCGCCGCGCCAATCAATCGAGCCATCAGCACGCACGACGGCGTCCTCAACATTTCTGGCCCATTTGTAGACCACGACTGTCTTCACCGGCATCCTCCTCGGCGAGCGCAGGTACCGGCGTCAGCATCGTCACCGCATCACGCACTCTGGTCGGGCAGACCGGATAACGGCCCGCCATGACCACCATTCTTGCCGGGCCGACCCCTCGGCCACATCGCTCAGTCAGCTACTCTGCGGTAGCCGATCGGTTACCCGACAATGCCGCGGCGGACCCCAAACACCGCCACCTGAACCCGGTTTCGCAGGTGCAGCTTCGCCATGATGCTGCCCAGGTGCTTCTTCACCGTCGCCTCACTGAGATGCAAGGTGCGGGCGATCTCATCGTTCGACAGTCCCTCCACCAGAAGACTCAGTACGTCCAACTCACGCCGGCTCAACCGCTCCGCGCCGGTCTCCGCGGTGCCGCTGCGGCGATCCGGCTGGGCGAACTCCGCCAACACCTTGGCCGCGATGGCCGACGACATCGCCGCCTCACCGCGCATCACTCCCTGTAGCGATTCCCGCAGATGTTCGGCGGTCTCGTTCTTGCTGAGGTAGCCGTGGGCACCGTTGCGCAGTGCCTCGAAGACGTCCTCGCCGAGATTGGAGACCGTCAGCATCGCAATCCGCACCTTGGGATCGACAGCGGTGATTTCCTTGGTGGCCTCCACCCCGCCCATGCCCTCCATGCGAACATCCATCAGAACAAGGTCCGGCTTCAGCCGAGCGACCAGCGCCAACGCCTCACGGCCATCAGCAGCTGAACCGACGACTTCGAACTCAGACCACCGCCCGATCAGAGAAATGAGCCCGTCCCGGAACAGGGCGTGGTCGTCAACCACCAGCACCCGAGCGCGATCAACCATCACACCACCATCTCGGCCGGGATGCCGGCACGGTCAAGTCGCCGCACCGGCGCTTCGGCCACCAGCAGGGTGCCTCCGGTGTGAGCGGGGCTGAACCTCACACTGCCGTCGATTTGCTGCATGCGCTCACTGATGATCTTGATGCCCAACCGGGAATCGAGAATCCCCGCCGGGTCGAAGCCGATCCCGTCATCTTCAACTTCCAGCCGGATGAGGGTCTGGGATGAACGCAGCCGCACCATGACCCGCTTGGCCTGAGAGTGCTGCTGCACATTGGCCAGGGCCTCTCGAAGCACTCTGACCAGCTGAGCGGCAATGGTGTTCGGGACGCCCTCGCCACAGCCCTCGCAGTCGAACTGTGCAGAAATGCCGAACTGTTGGGCGAAGTTCTCCACCAGCAGTCGAGTCTGTTCGAGGAAGCTGCCACCCAGGATTTCGGCATCGGATCGCAGGCCCAGCATCTGGTGCCTCAGGCTCATCTTCAGCGTCGACACCATGTCGTCGAGGCCTGCGATGTCATCGGCCAACCTGTCCAGGTCCTTCTCGGCGACGTCCAACCTGGTCAAGCCAACATGCAAGCCCAGAGCTGCGACCTGTTGAGAAAGATCGACATGGAGTTCGTCGCTGAGCCGTCGTCGCTCTTCCAGGGCGCCGAGTTCACGCTCCCGTCCGGCAAACTGCCATCGACACACGGCGCTGCCCAAGATTCGTCCCGCCGCCGCAAGAAAGTCGCGTTGTTCCACCGACAGCTGGAACGGGCCGTCGAAGCACAACAGGACCGCGCCGAGGTGGCGACCATCCGCATGCAGTGAGGCCACAATCCCCGAATCGCCGAACCAGGCTTTGAAGTCCGCCGGCAGCAGTGCCCACGCCTCGTCATTGAGATGGTCGGCAGCAGAGACCGGCCACTCCTCAGGGTTGATCCACGGGGCCCGGACGTGCTCATGGGCTGGCATGCTCGCGAACGAATCACCCAATACCGAGCGCGACTCTTCGTCGCCCACCAGCACCAGAAGGTCCTCGCTCGCATTGAGCAGGTAAGCCGGCGCGAGTCGCGCACCCAGCACATCCCGGACGATTCCTACCGCAACGACGAAAGAGGCCGCACCCTCCGGAGACCACGACAGCGCATCATTGATGCGCACCAGGTCGGCGAGGTAGGACGTTGGCTGGCTCATCCGAACATCGTAGTGAGCCAGGCCGTGTCTGGTTCGCCTGGTGGCAAGAATCGGATCGCTCGATCAGCGAAGCCGCCGCCCACGATGGATGACCGGGCGGAAATGGTTGCACATCGCGATCCATTCTCTGCCGACACCCAACATATCCACAGCGAACGCACAGTGAGCGCCTCCAGACTGAAGCCGTGACGAATTCACCGAACACGATGACTCAGGCGGCCGCTCGGCGGCTCCGGAGAATCTTGCATCCCTGGCAGGTTCGCTTCAAACGCAACGAGCGTAAACTTTTGGTCAGGGTGCTGAGGGGGCTCGACCGTGTGGTCTTCGAGGCGCACATGCGGCTCTTTATGGTTGAGCCACAGTGGGTGGCTGTGCGAGACGAAAAGCGGCGGTGAACTCCGGCTTCGGCGCGACAATCGCGCCAGCCAGCGGGCACTGACCTTCCGGCCGGGGGGCGGTGGTCGGTGCCCGCGCCACTGAGCACCCAGCCAACTAGGATGTTCTTTCCGCCTCCGAAAGGTCCCTCATGCCCCGCGCCATCGTGATCCGGCCGAACTCCGAAACAGCGGCGGACGGGCCGATCAACGTCGCGGCCGTGGAGGAAGTCAACCCCGCCGACCTCGGCGATGACGCCGTGCTGATCGAGGTCCATTACTCCGGGATCAACTACAAGGACGGGCTTGCTCTCACCGGTCGCCCTGGCATCGTACGGAGCACGCCCCTGATCGGTGGCGCCGATTTGGTCGGCACGGTGCTGGAGTCCTCCTCGCCCGACTGGCATCCCGGCGACGAAGTAATCCTCAACGGCACCGGCATGTCTGAGACCCGCAACGGGGGGTTCAGCGAACGAGCCCGGGTGCCGGGCGACTTTCTCATCCGGCTGCCCGAAGGGTTGTCCCAGGCTCGGGCGGCGGCGCTGGGCACCGCCGGCTACACCGCAGCGCTATGTGTACTGCGCCTCGAACGCGAAGGCGTGGACGCCACCGGGCCGCTGCTGATCACCGGCGCCACCGGTGGCGTCGGCTCGATCGCCCTCGCCCTGCTCGCGGCCAAGGGGTACCGGGTTGCAGCTCTCACCGGACGCGCCGACAAGTACGGCGATTACCTGCACCACCTCGGCGCCACCGAGGTCATCGACCGCTCCGAACTGTCCGCCCCGGGCCGTCCACTGCAGAAGACTCGGTGGGCCGGCGGCGTCGACACCGTCGGCGGCCAGGTGTTGGCCAACCTGTTGGCCCAGACCTTCTACGGCGGCACCATCGTTGCCTGCGGCCTGGCGGGTTCCGCCGACCTGCCGGCCACCGTGATGCCATTCATTCTGCGTAATGTCACCCTGGCCGGCATCGACTCGGTTCAAGCACCGCTGGCCCAACGCCAAGCTGCCTGGAACCTATTGACCACCGGCTTGGACCTCACTCTCCTCGACAGCCTCACCGAGACCGTCTCGCTCACCGACACCATCGAGGCAGCCGGTCGGCTGATGGCCGGGCAGACCCACGGCCGCATTGTGGTCGACGTTCGCGCCTGATCGGCCGGCCACTGGTTGGTGGCGACGCCTTCGGTCCGCGCGACCGCTGGCCCCGTCCACCGAGCAGAGCGCCGGCCCAACCTCAGTGCAGCCCGAACACCCCCACTGGCTTGTGCGAAGTCGTGACCGAACCGTCGCCGAGTTGGCCGTAGGCGTTGAACCCCCAGCACTTCACGACACCCTTGGTGGTCAACGCGCAGGAGTGGTACCCGCCAGCAGCGATCGCCTTAACCTTGGCGCCCATGTCGTAAACCTCAACAGGCTTGGGCGAGCTCGTGGTGGAGTTGTCGCCCAGCCCGCCGTAGCCGTTGTAGCCCCAGCACTTCACCACGCCGGACGTGTTCAAAGCGCAACTGTGAATGTCGCCCACCGTGATCGAGGTCACCTTCTTGCTGAGCCCATAGGTAGCCACCGGCTTGGTCGTACTCGTGGTGGTGTTGTCACCAAGTTCGCCATCGCCGTCATAGCCCCAACACTTCACCGCACCCTTGGTGGTCAGCGCACAGGTGCTGTAACTGCCGGCACTGACCGCCTTGACTCCCTTGGTCAGGGTGTAGACAGCCACCGGTTTGACGGCGTTGACCTTGGTGTTATCGCCGAGTTCGCCCTCACCGTTGTAGCCCCAACACTTCACCGCGCCCGCGGTGGTCACCGCGCAAGAGTGATAACCGCCGGAGCCCAGCGCCTTGACCTTCTTGCTCAGCCCATAAACCCCAACCGGTTTGGCCGAGCCGAGGGTCGTGTTGTTGCCCAGTTGGCCGTAGGTGTTCGCACCCCAGCACTTCACTGCACCCTTGGTGGTGAGCGCGCAGGCGAAGAAGTTTCCAGCACTGATCGCCACCACGTTCTTGCTCAGCCCGTAGACGCCCACCGGCTTGGCGGAGTTGGTGGTCGTGTTGTCGCCCAGTTGTCCGTAGCTGTTGGAACCCCAGCATTTGACCGCACCTTTGGTGGTCAGAGCGCAGGTGAAGTAGCTACCTGCGCTGATCGCCTTGACGTTCTTGCCCAGCCCATAGACCCCCACCGGTACGGCTGAGTCTGCGGTCGCGTTGTTGCCGAGTTCACCCTCACCGTCATAGCCCCAACACTTGACCCCACCCTTGGTGGTCAAGGCACAGGTGTGGACGAAGCCGACGGTGACTGCCTTGGCCCTCACCGGAGCCGGCGTCGCCAGCGGCGCTACCGCCCCACTCGTCCCGCCGGACACCGCGACGCTTGGCATCACCCCTAGCCCCAGCAGAAAGATGCCCGCTGTAGCGATCAGCACCGCAGCCGTACGTGTCAGGGATGAACTTCGCATCTCGGCCCCCTAAGAGCGCTCGTGAGTTCATCCCAGCCTTCAACCGTGTCGGGGTGGTTGACTAGCCCCACACAGGTGGCAGTTATACGTCAACGCGGTCCGTGCCCGCGTCCGCCGAACAGCACTGCCAGCAGCGGAATCACCGAAACCCCCATCAGCACCTCACCGAAAAGTGGCTGGGCCGAAAAGAGCGCCGCCCCAGCCACCAGCAGGGCTGCGAACATCACCGCCGAGGTCATCCGGGTCATCGTGCGGTTCAACTGCCGCACCCGCAGATCCAGCATCGGGGTCTTCACCCCCAGATCGCCGCGCTCAACAGTGGTCAGAATGCGATCAACCCTGGCCGGCAGCGCCACCAACGATTGCACCACCTTGGTGCCACCGCCCACCAGCTTGTCCCAGGAGAAGCCTTCGCCGGTCTCGTCAGCAATCAGCTTGGTGGCGTAAGGCGAAAGTGCGGTCCACAGGTTGAATTCCGGGTTCAGCCCGGTGCACATGCCCGAAAGGATCGCGATCGTCCGCCCGAGAAGCAGCAGGTTCTCCGGCAGTTGGAAGGGCATGTTCACCATCAGCTCGCGGAACTGCAGGGCGAAGCTGATCATGTCCTCGTCGCGCACATTGCGCAGGTCACTCATCGACATGCCACCGAACCGGTCGAACACCTGCGCGCTCGCCAGCTCCAGCAGCTTGGTATCAGCGGTGGGTAGCAGCACATCCAAGGACTTGAACGCTCCAACGAGCCGGGCCGCGTCCTGGGTGCCGATGGCAATCAACGCCTCACGCAAGCCCGAGCGCAGGTTTTCGGGTACCCGTCCGACCATACCGAAGTCGATGAAAGTGAGCTCGAAGTCGCCCGCGTTTCCTACCGCGGTCACGAACAGGTTGCCCGGGTGCGGATCGGCGTGAAACACCCCATCCTCGAATATCTGCTGCAGGTAGGTCGCCACCAGTTTCTCGGCGACTTGACCACGGTCGATGCCGGCGGCAGCGATCAGATCGTAGTCGCCCAACCGAATCGAGGAAACGTCCTCAAGGGTCAGCACGCGCAGCGTCGTGAGCTCCCAGGCCACCTGCGGCACCCGGACGCTTTCGTCGGGCTCGAACACCTCCTGGAAGTGTGCGGCGTTGCGGGCCTCGGCCAGGTAGTCGATCTCCTGCAAAGTGGTCGCAGCGAACTCCTCCACCAGCGCCGGTACATCGGCACGACTGCTCACTGGCTTGTAGCGGGTCAGCCAGCCACCGACCCGGCGCAGTGCGGCGAGGTCGACGTCCACGATCGCCTCGATCGAGGGGCGTTGAACCTTCACCACAACTGAGGCGAAGCCGGTTTCGGCAGCATCGGCGGCAAACAGTTGTGCCCGATGTGCCTGGCCCAGCGACGCCGCAGCCAGCGGAGTCGCCTCGAAGGAGGCGAAGGCCTCCCCCAAACCGCGCCCGAGTTCGGCTTCAGCCCGGGCCCGGATCTTCTCGAAGGGCGCCGCCGGCACCTCGTCTTGCAGGCCCGACAGTTCGTCGGTGATCTCGGCCGGCAATACGTCCAACCGGGCCGAGAGGAACTGGCCGACCTTGATCATCAGCCCGCCCATCGAGATCGCCAGCGCCCGGAAGCGCACCGCCGTGCGGCGGTTGCGCTCCAGGCGCGTCCGGTTCGACAGACGAATCAGCCCCAGCTTGGGCAGCACGATCTCCCAATAGATGAAGCTCGCCGTCACCACAGCGAAGAAGGTGACGATGCGACGGTAACGGGCGCGTAGGTCCGATGCAGTCATGGAGCCTTTAGTCCTCGGCGAGGAGCGCGTAGACCTGCTTGCGCGCAGCTTTCAAGATCTCGATCGTGGCCTCGATCTGGGCCTTGTCACCCGACTTGCCCACCTGCATCACTGCAGCGGCCAGCCGTCCGCCGGCATCACGAAGGCCGAGGAAGCCGCTGAGGTCACCGGTGGCCGCAGCAACGTCCCACGGGGCCGGCTCTTCGCCGAGTTCAGCCACCGCAGCCTTACCGGCATCGGTCAGCGAGAACACCTTCTTGCCCGAATTCTCCGCAGCCTCGATCAGCCCCTCATCGGCCAGCATTTGCAGGGTGGGATACACCGAGCCCGCACTGGGGGTCCAAGCTCCACCACTGCGTTGCGACAGCTCTTGAATGATCTGGTAGCCGTGCATGGGTTGTTCGGCCAGCACTCGAAGGATGGCCGCACGCGTGTCGCCGCGTCGCGCCCGGGAGAGCGGCCCGAAACCGGCGGGACGGTGCCCACCCAGGCCAAAGCTCGCGAGCCCGCGAATAATGCCACCGCGATCAGGCCCGCAGCACCCTCCGCTGTCAGAATGAGTCATAGCGATCCCTACCTTCCAGTCATGTTGCGATATATCGGATTGTATCTCGGGACCCAAGCGGCCGGGTTCGACCGCCTCGAAGTCATGCCTGCCTCGATGAACCACCACAGCACGATCTGAGACAGGCTTCATTGTTTCGTCGCTGGTCACCAGCAATTTCGCCCACTGGTAGCGTGCAAGGCATCGGCTATCGACCACCGCCGCCCACGTCGAGCGGCTGCCGCACACAAGGAAGTTGAACCATGAAGCAAGCAGATTTTCGGCTGGACACCACCATTCGAGATGGGGTGCTGGAGATCAGCGCGCGGGGCCGGTTGATTCTGGTCCATCCGATGGCCAACCGCGGCACAGCCTTCACCATGGAAGAGCGCGAGGCCTTAGGGCTGTCCGGCTTGCTGCCCAGCCGGGTCACCACGATCGAAGAACAGCTGAGGCGCACCTACGCCCAGTACAGCCGCTCCCCTTCGCCATTGTCGAAGTTCATCTACTTGGCCCAGCTCCGCGACCGCAACGAGGTGCTGTTCTACCGGCTGCTCAGCGAGCACCTTGAGGAGATGCTGCCGGTCATCTACACCCCCACCATCGGCGAGGCGATCGAGCGGTTCAGCCACGAGTACACCGGGGCCCGGGGCGTGTTCCTCTCCATCGACCACCCCGAGGCCATCGAGCAATCCCTGCGAGATTTCGAGCTCGATGCCGACGATGTCGACCTGCTGGTCGTGACCGATTCCGAAGGCATCTTGGGCATCGGCGATCAGGGCGTCGGCGGCTTCCAGATCGCGGTCGGCAAGCTGAGCGTCTACACCGCAGCCGCCGGAATTCACCCCCGGAGAGCCATCCCGATCGTGCTTGATGTGGGCACCGACAACCTCGGCCTCCTCAACAGCGATCTCTACCTGGGCGAACGGCATGCCCGCGTGCGCGGCGAGCGCTACGACGAGTTCATCGAACTCTTCGTCTCCACGGTCACCAAGCTGTTCCCCAACGCCCTGCTGCACTGGGAAGACTTCGGCGCGGCCAACGCCCACCGGATCCTCAATCGCTACTCCGACACGATCTCCACCTTCAATGACGACATCCAAGGCACCGCGGCGGTGGTGCTGGCCGCAGTGTTGGCCGCCGTGCGGCTCACCGGAACTCGACTGCCCCAACATCGAGTGATGATCTATGGCGCCGGTACTGCCGGCGCCGGCGTGGCCGACCTGATTCGAGAGGCCATGACCCGCATGGGGCTGCCCGAAGATCAGGCCTACCAGCAGTTCTGGGCCTTCAACTCCAAGGGTTTGATCGTTGACGACAGCCCTGGGGTGCGAGATTTCCAGCGCCCTTATGCCCGCTCCCGGCAAGAGGTCGCCGATTGGGACGTGGCCGATCCGCAGCGGATCAGCCTGCTTGAGGCCGTCAGGCACGTGCGACCCACGATCCTGATTGGCACTTCAGCTCAGCACGGCGCCTTCAGCGAAGAGGTCGTGCGAGAAATGGCCGCCTACTGCGAGCGTCCGATCATCATGCCGCTATCCAACCCGACCAGCCACGCCGAGGCGCACCCTTCAGACGTCCTCAAGTGGAGCGACGGGCACGCCCTGATCGCCACCGGGAGCCCGTTTGGAACTATCAAACACGGCGAGATCTATCACACGATCGCGCAAGCCAACAATGCCTTGATCTTCCCCGGGCTCGGCCTGGGAGTCTCGATTGTGCAGGCGAAACGCGTCAGCCCCGAAATGATCTACGCCGCGGCCGACGCCCTGGCCGGTTTGATGAACGAGTACCGCCCCGGAGCATCGCTGCTGCCCTCAATGGCCGACCTTCGCCTCGTCGCTGCCACCATCGCCAAGGCAGTCGCTGAAACCGCCGAGGCCCAGGGCCTGGCCCGGCGTCCGATGACAAACCCGATCAACGACATCTACCAGCACATGTGGAAGCCGAGGTACCCCAAGCTGGAGATCCTGCCGCCGCGCCTTCCCTGAGTAGGGAGCAGCCGCCCTGCTCAGAACACCTGTCGAAGGTTTGCTTTGGTGAGATCGAGCAATTCGTCGCCGCGCCCCGAAAGCAGGGTGCGCATCGCGTACAAGGCGAAACCTTTGGCCTGGTCGAGTTTGATCGAGGGTGGGATGGTCAGCTCTTGACGCTCGGTGACTACGTCCACCAATGCGGGCCCGTCGTAGGCGAAGGCCTCGGTGAGTGCCTTGCGCAGGTTGACAGAGCGCTCAACCCGGAAGCCCTTCAGCCCTGCTGCTCGCGCGATGCCGGCCAGATCAGGATTCTCCAGTCCGGTGTCGTGCGTGACGAAACCGCTGGCCTTCATTTCCAGCTCCACGAAGTTCAGGGAGGAGTTGTTGAACACCACCACCTTCACCGGCAGCTTGTTCTGAGTGAGGGTGAGGAGCTCGCCCAACAGCATCTCCACTCCACCATCTCCCGACATTGCCACCACCTGGCGGCCAGGGAAGGCTGAAGCAGCGCCGACCCCTTGCGGGAGCGCATTGGCCATGGAGCCGTGGATGAACGAGCCGATCAACCGGCGCTTGCCGTTCATCCTCAGGTAGCGCGCGGCCCAAATGACCGGCGATCCGACATCGGGAATGAACACCGCATCATCAGCTGCCAGTTCGTCGATCAGCCGAGCCACATACTGCGGGTGGATCGGGTCAGCGCCCTTACGTGAGGTGGCCAGCTCGTCCAGTTTCACCCGGGTCTTGCGGTAGTGATCCAGGCAGTCTTCCAAGTGGCTGCGGTCATTTTTGGACGTCAGCATCGGGAGCAGCGCATCGAGGGTCTGTCCCACATCGCCCACCATGCCAAGCTTCAGCGGCACCCGGCGGCCAAGATTCTCGCCACGAAGGTCGACTTGAATCACCGTGGCCTTTTCGGGCAGGAAGGCGCGGTAGGGAAAGTCGGTGCCCAGCATCAGCAGGGTGTCGCAGTTCTCCAGTGCTCGATAGCCGGACGTGAACCCGATCAGGCCGGTCATGCCGACGTCGAAGGGATTGTCGTATTCAACGAACTGCTTGCTACGCAGCGTGTGCACGATCGGCGCACCTAGGGTGTTGGCCAGCGCGATCAACTGTGCGTGCGCCCCTTCGACTCCGGCACCGGCCAAAATGGTCACCTTTTTGGCCGCGTTCAGCAGTGCGGACGCTTCGGTGAGTTCATCGACCGATGGGAGAACTCGTGGCGAGCTGGCGCGGATCGAGGTAATGGTGGTGTCGTAGGCGTCGGCCAATGAGACATCACCAGGGATCACCAGGACCCCGACGCCCTTCTGCTCGACCGCAGCCTGGATGGCGGTGCGCAGCATTCGGGGCAGCTGGATCGGAGAGGCGGCGTACTCGCAGTAGACCGAACACTCGCGGAACAGTTCTTGGGGGTGAGTCTCTTGGAAGTAGCCGCTGCCAATCTCCGAAGTCGGGATCTGGGCGGCGATGGCCAAGACCGGCACCCTGGATCGCTGGGCGTCGAACAGTCCGTTGATCAGGTGCAGGTTGCCGGGGCCGCAACTGGCCGCGCAGACGGCCAGCTCGCCGGTCAACGCGGCCTCAGCGCTGGCGGCAAAGGCTGCAGCCTCCTCATGGCGGACGTGCACCCACTCAATTCCTGAGTCCCGGAGGGCATCGGTGAAGCCGTTCAATGAATCGCCGGGAATGCCGTAGACGCGCTTCACCCCGCATGCAACGAGAGTGTCGACGATGTTCTTGGCAACGGTGGCCATGATCCTTCTCTCCGATTTTGCTGATCGGCAAGCCTCAGCGTCCTGATGTCCAGGTTATGCGCCCGGTCGAGAATCAAGCCAGTCGGCACGGCAGCTGGGGCTAAATTCGACTTATGAGTTCCATCGCGATCTGCCCCAACTGTGGCACCAAGAACCGCGTACCGGTGTCGGCCACCGGACGTCCGCAGTGCGCCTCCTGCCACCAGCCATTGCCGTGGCTGGTGAACGTCGACGACGCTGATCTCGACGACGCCTTGAAGACCGACGTACTCGTGCTGATCGACCTGTGGGCGCCGTGGTGCGGCCCGTGCCGAATGGTCGCCCCCGTACTTGAGCGACTGAGCGTGCGTTATGCCGGCAAGGTCAAGGTGGTCAAGGTGAACGTCGACAACAACCGCTTGGCCTCGGCCCGCTTCGACGCCCAGAGCATCCCCACTTTGGTGATTATGCAAAGCGGCAAAACCGTTGAGCGAATCGTGGGTGCCCAGACCGAACCGGCGCTCGCGCGCAAGATCGATTCCCTGCTCGCCTGATCGAGCCCAGCACAGCGCAGCTATTGCGGCTGGATCAAACACGCCTGGGTGCGCGACACGAAGTGCCGCCCGTCGGTCGTGCCCAGCGAGAATCCCTCCGGCCCCCCATCGGCAACGTCCAACACGAACTCCGGGTGGCCCCACGCCTTGTCCAGGTCGGCGTCGATATAGAACTCGGCACCATCCACTTCCCCGAGCAGCGCGTCACCTGGCCCGGTGAGGAAATCCCCCACCTCAAAGCACATTGGCGTGCTGCCGGCGCAGCACCCACCAGATTGGACGAACATCACCTGGGCACCAGCCCGGACCCGAACCGCCTCAAGGGCGATCCGAGCCTCGGGCGTGGCCGAAATTCGAACTGCCACGTCAAGCAGCGGTTCGTTCATAGACACTCCCTTCACTGGGCAGCCAGGGGGATTAGAAGAATCCGAGCTTGTCTTCGGAATAGCTGACCAAGAGGTTCTTGGTCTGGCTGTAGTGATCCAGCATCATCAGGTGGTTCTCCCGCCCAACCCCGGAAACCTTGTAGCCACCGAAGGCGGCGTGCGCTGGGTAGGCGTGGTAGCAGTTCGTCCACACCCGGCCCGCCTGAAGCCCGCGACCCATCCGGTAGGCACGGTTGCCGTTGCGCGTCCAAACTCCAGCACCCAAGCCGTACATCGAGTCGTTGGCGATCGCCAACGCCTCGGCGTCATCGCGGAAGGTGGTCACTGCGAGCACCGGGCCGAAGATCTCCTCCTGGAAGATGCGCATCTTGTTGTGGCCCTTGTACACGGTTGGCTGGAAGTAGTAGCCGCCGGCCAAGTCACCATCGAAGCTGTTGCGCGAACCGCCGATCAGCAACTCGGCGCCCTCATCGGACCCGATCGCGCAGTAGGAGCCGATCTTGTCCATCTGGTTGGTCGAAACCTGGGCGCCCATCATCGTCTCGGTGTCCAGCGGATTGCCCACCTTGATCGCCTTGATCCGCTCCAGCGAACGCGCCATGAACTCGTCGTAGATGCTCTCCTGGATCAGCGCCCGGGAAGGGCAGGTGCACACCTCGCCCTGATTGAACGCGTACAACACCAAACCCTCAATGGCCTTGTCGAGGTAGGAGTCATCGGCGTCCATCACGTCGGCGAAGAAGATATTGGGGCTCTTGCCGCCCAGTTCGGTGGTGGAGGGAATGATGTTCTGGGCTGCGTACTGCATGATCAACCGGCCGGTAACGGTCTCTCCGGTGAACGCGATCTTGGCGATGCGCTTGTTGGTGGCCAGAGCCTTGCCGATTTCGGCACCTGGCCCGGTCACCACGTTCAACAACCCCGGCGGCAGGACGTCACCGATGACCTCCATCAGCTTCATGATCGACCACGGGGTTGGCGAGGCCGGCTTCAGGACGACCGCGTTGCCGGCGGCCAATGCCGGGGCCACCTTCCACGCGGCCATCAGCAGCGGGAAGTTGAACGGGATGATCTGCCCCACCACCCCGAGCGGCTCACGGAAGTGGTAGGCAATGGTGTCGGAGTCGATTTCGCTGATGCTGCCCTCTTCGGTACGGATGGCAGCAGCGAAATATCGGAAGTGGTCTGCCACGAGGGGAACGTCAGCATTCAGGGTTTCGCGAATCGCTTTTCCATTGTCGTAGGTCTCGGCAATCGCAAGCTCTTCGGTGTGTTCCTCGATCGCGTCGGCCACCTTGTTCATCACGACCGCCCGCTGGCTCGGCGACAGCGCCGCCCACCGGGGTTGAGCCGCATGAGCCGCGTCCAGTGCCGTCTCGATGTCGGCGGGGCCGGATTGGGCGAATTTGGTGAACGGTTTGCCGGTTATTGGCGTCGGGTTGTCGGCGTACACGCCGGTTGAAGGAGCGACGAACTCGCCGTTGATCCAATTGCCGTACCGCTCAGCGACCTGGACTTTGGAACCTTCGGTTCCCGGTGCTGGGAAAAGCATGAATTCCTCCTCTTTGCGTCGTTGCTTCTGCCAGTCAAGCACCGACGAACAGGACCGGCGATGGGTAGAAGGGAGCCCCGAGGCGCCCTTGTCCAAAGCCGTCTCGGCGCCTATGCAGCTGCGTGGATGCGCCACCGTTGGGGTCGAAATGTCCCCCCAGGAGGACTGATGTCAGCCACCGCTGACTGATTAGAGTCGATTGCACCCACTGAATGCGATTCCCCCCAATGAGCGATACCCGCCAAACGGCCGCCCTCGGCGGCACGCTTGTGGCTGCCAGTCCGCCCGAGCCGCCTTCGGCGACGCCTCCGGTCAGCGCCGATGGCCTGGATTGGTTGCGCACCCTTGAGTGGGGCCAGTTCGAAGAACTCGTCGGTCAGGCCTACCAGGTTCAGGGCTACCAGGTGCTACCCGCCGCTCACGGCGCGGACGGCGGCATCGATCTGATCCTCACCCGCGGCAGCGAGCGGATCTTTCTCCAGTGCAAGCAGTGGCGCTGGGCCCAAGTCGGAGTCCAGGTTGCCCAGGAACTGTTCGACCTCGTGGCCGCGAACCAGGCTAGTTGGGGCGTGGTCGCAACGTCGGGGAGGTTCACTGCGGAGGCCAAGGAGTTCGCCCACCACGCCCGCCTCACGCTGCTGGACGGACCCGCCGTGGCCCAACTGATCGCCATCGGGCAGGCCAGCCAACCAAGCGCGGGGCCACCACTGAACCAGGTCTCTCCGGTGCCCCCACCGGTCCAGCGGAGCACCGGACCCGCCTGCCCCATCTGCGATTCCGCGATGAGGCTGCGCACCGAGCGCCGTGGGCCCGATGCGGGGTCGCAGTTCTGGGGCTGCTCGCGCCATCCTGGCTGCGAGGGCATTCGGACTGCACCCCAGACCAGTTCGGCGGCGGCTTTGTCCCGCGCCGATCGCAAGCCGCGGGCGCGCCTGGCAGGCGTGCTGACCCGGCTGGCCTTGGCTTCAGTGCTTCTCCTTGCGACTTTCGGCGGCATCCAGCTGGCCGGGAATCTGGTGAAGCCGACGATCACCAAGCCGGCGGCCGCGGTAGTCACACTCCCGACCACCGCGCCTGGAGCTCTTTTCGGCGATCAGCCGATGGACATCACCTTCGATGCCACCAACAACCTCATCTACACCGCCAACCAGGTCAGTGGCGACGTCACGATTGCCAACGCCAAGACGCTTGCCCCCACAGGGCGCATCGATGTGCCCGGCAAGCCGATCGCCATCGTGGCCGATCCGAGCCATCACCGGCTCTTCGTCGCCGACGGGGCCGCGGCGAAGATCTACTCGGTCAGTACGTTGAGCGGCAAGATCACCACAGTGTTGAAGCTGGCCGCCACGGCGACCGACCTAGCCTTGGACGCTGATCTCCAGCGCCTATTCGTCATCAGCAGCACCGGAAAGTCGCTGGCGGTCTTCAGCACCACTTCGCTCGGCAGGCTCGGCCAAGTGCCCACACTCGGCCATCCGTCCTCAATCGCTGTGGATACCGCCAACCACCTGGTCTATGTGCAATCTGATCTGTCCGTGACGCCCTACAGCCAGTACTTGACCCGCCGCACCGCCTTGCCACTGCTGGGGGGCTCCCATCCGAGCTTGGCCGTCGATTCGACGCAGACAAAGCTCTACTCCCTCAACGGTCGGACTCTCCAGGAGTACAACCTGCAAACCCGGCAGATCCGAACCCTCGACCTCGGTGTCGGCGCGGGCTCGCTCTGCATCAACCCGGTCAAGCGAGTCGCCTACATCGCCTACCCCGACACCAACACGGTTGCAGCGATTCGCCTCAAATAGTCATCGCGCAACTTCCGCGCAGTTGCCGCAATGCCCCAGCACCAGATACCCCTGGGGCCATGCCTGGGCGGTTGGCGGGACCCCACACCTGCAGGATTCGAGGACCGCACGCCGCCCGCAGCCACTAGGCTCGAAGCGTGATCCGAGAAGGCATTGCCCGCATCTACTGGCGCTTCAGCCGCTGGACCCTCCACAACGATCCACAACCAGACGTCCCGCGGATCATTCTCGGTGTCCCCCACACCTCCAACTGGGACTTCGTCTTCATGCTCGCGATCTGTTGGCGGTCCCACGTACCGCTGCGGTGGCTGGGTAAGCACACCCTGTTCACCGGCTGGCGCGGGCCGATCATGCGGGCCCTCGGCGGCATCCCGGTCGATCGGGCCAATCCCGGTAGGATTGTCGAGGAGTTGCTCTCCCGGCAACGAGAGGGTTCCTTCTCGATCGCGATCACTCCCGAGGGCACCCGGGGTGCTGGCAAGCAGTGGAAGTCCGGCTTCTACCGGCTCGCCCAGGAATCCGGACTGCCAGTCACTCTCGGCTACGTCGATCGCAACACGATGACCACCGGGCTGGGGCCCACCCTGACCATGACCGGAGATCCCAAGGCCGACATGGACGCCATCCGCGCCTTCTACGCCGACAAGGCCGGCTTCCATCCGGCACTGGCTACCGCGCCGAGGCTGGGCATCGAAGGCAGGCCCCGGTAGGGTCCCCGCATGCACGACTGCCTGACGATCGCCAGCACCGGCAATATCGCGATCCTCACCCTGAATCGTCCTGAGCGCCGCAACGCGCTGAACATCGAGCTGTGCAACGCCATTCACGACGCTGCCCAGCAGCGGGTCATCGACGGGGTCCGGGCGATCGTGATCACCGGCGAAGGCAGTTCGTTCTGCTCCGGGGCAGATCTCAGCGAGGTCTACGGGCAAGCCTTCATCGACGCCTTGTACACGATGCTGCACACGCTTTCCCAACTGCGGGTGCCAGTGATCGCTGCAGTCAACGGTCCAGCCATCGGGGGTGGCGCCCAGTTGGCCATCGCCTGCGATCTGCGGGTGGTCGACTCTGGGGCCAAGTTCGCCATTCCGACCCCCAGGAACGCGTTGGCCACCGACACTTGGACGATCCGCACACTGGCAGACCTCGCGGGGCACTCCGTGGCTCGACGCCTGCTGCTGGCCGCCGAAACCATCGATGCCACCACTGCTCTGCGCGTCGGGCTGGCCGACCGTACCGGCACTTTGGATGACGCAATCAGCTGGGCATCCGAGATCGCCACCTTCGCCCCGCTGACCCTGGCCTACAACAAGCGCACCCTGAACGGCTGGGCCGATGCGGCCGAACTCGACCAGCTCTATGCCGAAATCTGGTCCAGCCGGGACGCCGCCGAAGCCGCCGCCGCCTGGACGGAAAAACGGGCTCCGGGCTTCACCGGACGCTGATTGCCGCAGCTCAGATGAAGCTGAGGTAGCCCAGCGTTGCGATGCTGGCCACCACCAAGGCGATGATCACCCAATAGGCCGAAGCTGTGACGTTGCCCACGGCGTACTTCCCCATCAACGTCCGGCTCTTGGCGATGCCCGACATGTAGAACAGCAACGGCAGCAGCAAGACTGCGTTGATCACCTGGGTGCCCACCAGGATCGGCACCAATGGCACACCCGGCAACAGCACCAGGCCGGCACCGATGACCGTCACCACCGCGAACGTCGCGTAGAACAGCGGGGCCTCTTTCACGCTGTCGTCCAGAGCGGCCGGACGCCCGGCCACATCACAAACCGAGTAGGCCGTCGACAGCGGCAGGATGGACGCGGCCAGCAGCGCGGCCCCCACCAAACCGATGCCGAACAGCCCAGCCGCCATCTCTCCGGCCAGCGGTTCCAAGGCCCGCGCGGCGGAGGAGGCGTCCTGAATGCCAACACCGCTGCGATTCAGGGTTGCCGCACAGGCCACCACAACGAAGAAGCCGATCACCCCGGTCAGCACTGCCCCAGAAACCACATCGATGCGCAGCAATCGAAGCTGCTTGGGGTTGATCTTCTTGTCCACCGCGTAGGACTGAATGAACGCCAGCCCCCACGGCGCCAGCGTGGTGCCCAGGGTCGCGGTGCTCAGCAGCAGCGCATCCTTGGTGGGCGGCAGGGTGGGCGTGACCAGGCCTCGCAACGCTGCGCCCCAATCCGGGCCGGCCAACAATCCGGCCCCGATGTAGGCCAAGAAGATCGCCGAGAGCGCCAGCAGGACCCGCTCAACCCCGCGGAACCCGCCGCGCAGCACCAGCACCGAGACCAGCAGCGCGCCGATCGGCACCGCGATCCAACGGGGAATACCGAAGATCTCCGCCCCGGCAGCGATGCCGGCGAACTCCGCCGTCGTGGTGCCCACATTGGCCAGCACCAGTGCCGTGATCGACGCCATTCCGGCACGGGCGCCATAGCGCTGGCGAATCAACCCGGCCAGACCCTGACCAGTGACCACTCCAATGCGAGCACCCAAGTCCTGGAAAAGGATCAAGGCCACCGTCGAGATCAGCAGCACCCACAGCAGCTGATAGCCATAGGAGGCGCCGAGCATGGAGTAGGTGGTGATGCCAGCGGGATCATCGTCGGACAACCCGGCGATCAGCCCAGGCCCGATAACAGCTGCCAGCGCCGCGATCGAGGTGCCGCGGACCTTCTTCATCCCGGCAGTGGGGGCGGTCTTGGTTTCAGACATGTCAGGCACCCGCCTCTCGTTGCCACGGCCAGCGGCGGTCATTCTCCTTGGCCAGCACGTCCACCACGTCGTCGGCCAGAATCCGTCCGATCGGCAGCCCGTCCTCGTCGATCACCAGCAGACCCGAGCCGCGATGGTCGGCCACCGCTGCCACGACTTCGCCCATCGGTGCGTCGGCGGGAATGAGCGCCGGCGCCGGGCCGACCAGCGCCATCACCGGGTCGCCGGGCGGCACTCCCAGGAGCCGGGCAGCCGAAACCTCACCGACCGGCAACCCCTCGTCGTCGACAATCACCACGAAGGCGACCTGGTCAGGACGGTCGCGGGCGGCCGTCAGCTCAGCCACCGCTTGCTCCACAGTGGCTTCGGTGCCGACCTTGACCACATCCGAAGTCATGATTCCGGCCGCAGTGTCCTCGTCGTAGGAGAGCAACGCACGCAGGGCGCCCAACTGCTCAGATCCCATCGCCGCCAGGATCTCCTCGCGGCCCTGGTCGTCCAGGTCACGCAGCGCATCGACGGCCTCGTCGAGCTCCATGTGCGCCAAGATGTCGGCGGCCCGCTCCGGCGTTCCGTCGCGCAGCAACGCCACCGCGTCGTCGTCGTCGAGCACCTCGAGGGTGTCGGCAGCGCTGTCAAGGTCCAGATGTTCCAGCAATTCGCGACGCTCCGAACGCCCGAGGTCGTCCAGCAGTTCGGCCAACTCGCCAGGGTTGAGCAGGCGCAGGCCCTCCTGCGTCCGATTCAACCGAACGCTGCCGCGCGAAACTGCTAGCGAATGCACCCCGGCCCAGTCCAACACCTGCCCGGGCGTCGGCGTGCGGCGTGGCCGCCCGGTCAGCGCGCGGCGCAGAAATGCCCCCAGCGACACGTCCACGCCGACCAGAGCCCACTCCCGCTCCATTCTGGCCAGGTAGAGGTCGGAAGCTCGAACCACCCGGACACCGGCGACATCGACGAGTTGGTGGTCGATCACGTCGGCTACCAACAAGATCTCCCCGTCGCGCCGCCGTACGTCGATCAGGTCGAATCGGCTGTTCACCAGCTCGATCCGGCTCTGCTCCACTCCGGCAACGTCCTCGGCGTGGAGCCAGCACGAGCGTGGCCCGATCTGAACCACGAAACCCGCCACCCGCGGGTGCACACCCTCGGCGCGCACCACCACATCCGCCAATTTGCCGACCAGCGAGCCATCCTGGGCTCGAACCGGACGCCCGGCCAGGCCAGCCACCGACACTAAGGAGCCGGTCAGCGCCTGGACCTCCGGGCTCGGCCGAATGGCCCTCAGTCGTGACTTCGAAGACATCGCTGAAATCACCAGGAGCCCCCAATCCTTGGCCGCCAATTCGGCAGCCACTATATAGCCCTCGCGCCGCTGAAACCACCAACTACAGCGCCGCCGCGGGCCGGCGGGTCGGCCGGACCCGCCGTCTTCCCAAAAGGGGGCTGCAGCTAGCAGTAATGCGTGCGTCAACACTCATTTGATGGTGTGGTTAGATCTCTGACGTGCTGAGAAATCCGTACCAAGGTAAGGCATTCCTAAGGCCATTGTGAAATGGTGAGGTAAGGCATTCCTTGCTAGTCAAACACCCACCCAATTGGCTATACCTGAAGGGTGAACCCAGAAAAGTGGCTGAAACGTTATCCGGTTGTCGCCGCAACCGTGGCGGTCGGCCTCGTCGGCCTGGTTCTGCAGTTTTCGGACCTTCCCCACCTCGCCACCTGGATCGTCGGCGGCTTTGCGCTGCTGATCGCCGCGTGGAAGGCCGTCTCGATGGTGCGCGATCTACTCGGTGGCACCTTCGGGCTGGACGTACTGGCAGTGGTTGCGATCACCGCCACCGTGATCGTCGGCGAATACTGGGCAGCCCTGATCGTGGCACTGATGCTCGCCGGTGGCGAGGCCTTGGAGGATTACGCCAGCGCCCGAGCTCATCGTGAGGTCACTGCGCTGCTTGAACGCGCTCCCCGCTTCGCCCATCGAGCCAATGCGACCGGAGAGTTCATCGAGGTGCCGATCACCGAAGTCGTGGTTGGTGACTTGGTAATGGTCCGTCCCGGCGAAGTCGTGCCGGTGGATGGTCTGCTGGAAGGAGATGCCGCAGCCTTCGACGAATCATCGGTCACCGGCGAGCCGCTGCCGGTGGACCATTCCCCCGGCGAGCTGGTGTTGTCCGGCTCGATCAGCCAGCAGCGGGTGGCCTTGGTCCGCGCCAGCGGGTCAGCCAAGGACAGCCAGTACCAGCAAATCATCGACCTCGTCCAGGCTGCGGCTGCCAGCAAGTCCCCGATCGTCCGGCTCGCCGACCGGTACGCGGTTCCGTTCACTATCGTTTCGCTGTGCATTGCCGGCGTGGCCTGGTGGCTTTCCGGCGATCCGATCCGCTTCGCTCAGGTGCTGGTGGTCGCCACGCCCTGCCCACTGCTGATCGCCGCGCCCGTAGCGTTCCTGGCCGGCATGAGTCGGGCCGCGGCCAACGGGGTGATCGTGAAGTCCGGCGGCGTGATGGAGACCCTCGCCCGAGTCCGAACGGTTGCCTTCGACAAGACCGGCACCATCACCCACGGTCAGCCCGCCGTGGACGTCATCGAGCCGGCACAAGGCACGACTGCTAATGAGGTGCTGCGAATCGCTGCGGCCACCGAGACCTGCTCCACCCACGTGCTGGCCAAGACCATCGTGCAAGCCGCCCACGATCGACACCTGCGCCTACCCGAGACCCACGGCGTCGAGGAGGCCATCGCGGGAGGCATGACCGCCCTGGTCAAGGACCAACTCACCGCCGTCGGCAATGCCGCCCACGTCGAACGGATCACCGGACACCGGGCGCCTGAGGCCTACGTGCCGCCTGGTCACATTGCGATTCACGTGGCCAATGCCGCCGGCTACCTGGGTCGCATCCTGCTCACTGACGTGGTTCGCAACAACGCCCCCGCCACCCTGAACGGGCTGCACAACCTCGGGGTGACGAGCATCGCCATGCTCACCGGCGATACTGCAGCCACGGCCAACCACATCGCCACCCAGATCGGCATCGACAATGTGCATGCCGGGCTGCTGCCGGCGGGCAAGGTGGCCGAGGTCGCAGCGCTGCGCGCCCGTCCGGTCGCCATGGTCGGCGATGGCGTCAACGATGCCCCAGTCCTCGCCGCGGCCGATGTCGGGATCGCGATGGGCGCCAAAGGCGCCACCGCTGCCAGCGAGTCCGCCGACGTGGTGATCATGCTCGACGACCTGAGTCGGGTGGCCACCACCATCGCGGTCGCCCAGCGCACCGTCCGGGTCGCGCTGGAGGCGATCTGGCTGGGCATCGCGATCAGTGTTGCGCTGATGCTCGTCGCGGTTTGGGGGGTGCTACCGGCCATCCTGGGCGCTGGCCTGCAAGAAGTGGTCGACCTGGTGGCCATTGCGATGGCGCTGCGCGCGGTGCGTCCCGGACGCGAGGAGTTGCGGCTCGCCGCCAGCCTGCGCGCTGACCACGATCATGACCACCCCAGCCACCCTGAAGCCAAGTTGCAGGCAGTCTAGGGTCCACTCCGGGACGTCAGGCGAGCCTGACGTAAGATGAGCCAGCAGCCGTCAACGGGAGGAAAAGGGTGGATCCGGATTCGAACCTGGGCGCACTGGCACAGGCCTCAGCCACGCTGAGACAAGCCGAAGCGAGTCTGGACGACACGGTGACTGCCGCCCGCGAAGCCGGCATCACCTGGGCCCAGATCGGTGCGGCGCTGGGAATGACCCGGCAGTCGGCCCACGAACGCTGGGGCCACCTGGCCCGCGGCGGTTGCCAGCGCCGCGACTGCGATTGCCCATCCCATGACGCCAGCCGTTGCCCTTGCGGGCACGGCCCGGGCCGCGGGCGAACGGCCGCCAGCTAGTTTCTAGCCGTGAGAATGGGCTTGGCTGTCGGCGCAGGCTGCTGCACCGGACAGGCTGCCGTCCAGGTAGGCGGCAACCGCATCTGCAACCGTGCCCGCCGCACCGCTGGCGGTATCGATTCCGAACTGGTTGAAGAACTGGATCGCCCGCCCGCCCATGCCGCCACTGAGCATCACCTCGGCGCGCTGGTCACTGATGAACTGTGGAATCTGGCCAGGCTGGTGCCCCTCCAGAAATGGATTGGCCAGGCACTCCACACCCTGCACCTCGGCGGCATCAAGGTCCACCAATACGAAGTACGGGGCATGCCCGAAGTGTTGGGCGACGGGGGCGGCCAAGCCTTCGTCGGTCTGAGCGGTTACAGCAATCCGCATGGCTGCCTCCTGTGAGCAAGGCGCCACGGTGGCGCGCCGCAGTCATACTACGTCAGGTTTGCCTGACAGCCCTCGATCGCCTCAGTTTTGCGGCAAGCCAGCCGCCGCCAGCAGCTCGAGCGCCTGCTCGATCGGGTCGAGCCTGAGCACCAGCAGGGCCTGATCGCCGCCGGAGGCAAGCTCGGCGTAGAGATATTCGATACTCACCTCAGTGTCATCGAAGATCGCCAAAATATCGGCCAGGGCGCCGGGGCGATCATCTACCTCGACACCGACAACCTGCGAGATTCGCGCCGTGTTACCCAGCTCCTGCACCGCCTCCAAGGCGGCATCGGCGTCGTCGGAGATGAACCGCAGAATGCCGAAACGGTCAGTCTCGGCCAGCATCAACGCCCGCAGGTTGATGCCCCGCTCCCCCAGGTGCCTGATCACCGGGGCCAACTTGCCCTTGCGGCTCTCCAGGAACACCGATACCTGCTTCAGGATCATCGTCGTCTCCTCATGCACCTGTGGGGACGGAGCGTCGGTCGACGATCCGCTTGGCCTTGCCTTCACTGCGTTCGATGGTCTTGGGGTTGACCAACTTCACCACCGCAGCAATGCCGAGGGCCAACTTCAGCTCGTGCTCGATCTTGCGCTCAAGGGCCAAGATCACCTTCACCTCATCGGAGAACAAGGTCTCGGCCATTTCGACCTCCACCTCGAGGGTGTCCATGACCCCGTCTCGGTCGACAACGATTTGGTAATATGGCTCCACTCCCTCGACCCGCAGCAACACCTCTTCGACCTGCTGGGGGAAGACATTGACGCCACGAACGATCAACATGTCGTCATTGCGTCCCATCAACCTGTGGATCCGCCTCGACGTCCGTCCGCAAGCGCACGGCTCCTCGATCAGGTAGGTGATGTCGCGGGTTCGGTAACGCACCACCGGCGTGCCGGTGCGAGTGAGCGTGGTCAGCACCAGCTCGCCCTTCTCCCCCGCCGGGAGCACTTCTCCGGTTTCGGAGTCGATGATCTCGGGGTAGAAGTGGTCCTCGAAGACATGCAGCCCGTTCTGCTCGGTGCATTCGCCGGCCACTCCGGGACCGATCAGTTCGGTCAGCCCGTAGATGTCGTAGGCCTTGATACCCAACTTGGCCTCGATGTCGGCCCGCATTCCCTCGCTCCACGGCTCCGCCCCGAAGAAGCCGGCGCGCAACGGACCCGAGGCCACGTCGATGCCGTGTTCGCGGGCATACTCGGCGATGAACAGCGCATAAGAAGGGGTGCACAGCAGCGCAGTGGTGCCGAAGTCGGCCATGGTGTTCAGCTGCCGGAAGGTGTTGCCCGAAGACATCGGCAGGGTCATCGCCCCCAGGGTGGTGCCGCCGTAGTGGCCACCCAGACCGCCGGTGAACAGCCCGTAGCCATAGGCCACCTGAATGATGTCGTGCACGCCCACGCCGCCGGCGTCCAGGGTGCGCGACATCACCTCTCCCCACACCTGTAGGTCGTTTCTGGTGTAGGCGCCAACCACCGGCTTCCCGGTGGTGCCCGATGACATGTGCACCTCGACGATGTCGGCGGCATCGGAGGCGAACAGCCCGAAGGGAAACACCTCGCGCATGTCGTATTTGCTGGTCAGAGGCAGTTTGGTCAGGTCGTCAAGGCGACCAACCTCTTCCGGACGCACACCGGCGCCGTCGAGTCGGTCGCGGTAGAACGGCACCCGTTCATACACCAGCGCCAACAGTGCCTGCAGCCGCTGCAGCTGCAGCTCGCGCAGTTGCTCTCGCGGCATGGTCTGGGCGGTTTCACTCCACATCGGCGGACTCCATCAACTGCTGCTGCGCAAGCTCACGGCCTGCGTCGAAGGCGGCCTGGTTGGCTTCATAGCTGCCCTTGGGCGACATCACCTGCAGGGCCTGGCGAAGGTGTTCCACTCCCAGTGGGAAGAACACCGAGGCCGCGCCGAGAAGCGCGGTGTTGCGCACTTTCAGTGGCACGCTGCGCCTGATCGCGGCCAGTTCTACCCGCACCACCTGGTTGAACAACCGAGCAATCTCGGCCTCCACGCCCTCGGGGTATTCCGCCACCCCGACCGGGAGTATCGGCTCGGCCAGGTAGCAGGCCGCAGCACCGGGACGAGCCCACCGCGACCACCGCAGCAACTCCATCGGCTCCATCGACAAGATCACGTCGGCCTGGCCCTCATCGATCACCGGGGCGAACACCTGCTCGCCGAACCGGACGTGGCTGAACACCGGCCCGCCACGCCTGGACATGCCGTGGATCTCACTCTTCTTCACATCTTGCCCGGCCAGCGCGGCAGCCTCGGCGAGGATGTCGGAGGCGAGCACGATGCCCTGGCCGCCGACTCCGACCATCAAGACGTTGAACACTGCGCTCACTCCTGACCTCCGACCTTGTTGAGGTAGACCAGTTCGCGGCGCGAGCTCTTCTTCTCATCCAGCTTGCTGAGGCGTTTCAGCTTCTGCCCCTCGATCAGGCACAGGCCCAACACCACCAGCAGCCGGACGCCGCTGCGCTCGGCCAAGGTGTCAATGGCCGCCGAGATGCCGGCGGTGTCGTAGGCGTCCACCATGCCGACGTTTTCGGCCGGGATGTGGAAGGCCTTGGCCAGCAGTTCGTAGTCGACGCTGAAGGAGTCCTCCCGGCCCATCCGCTCCCCGCTCATCGGGTTGGGCTGCATGCCGGTCATTGCGGTGGTGCCGTTGTCGAGGACGATGTAGAGCCCGTCGCGCTTGTTCCACACCGCATTGAGCAGGCCGGTGATGCCGGAATGAGCGAAAGTCGAATCACCGATCACTGCGGCAATCTTGCCCCGCTGCTCTGGCGGAGCCACGATGTCCATGCCCTGCGCCATTGTCAGCGAGGCACCCATGTCGAGGAGGGTGTCCATCGCGTTGTACGGCGGCAGTACGCCCAACGAATAGCAGCCGATGTCGCCGGAGACGAGCATCCCCTTGCGACGCAACTCGTTGAACACGTGATCGTGCGGGCAACCAGCACACAGGCTCGGACGACGCGGTGGCACCGCGATTGCCGGCTCCGCGACCACCACGGCTTCGGCCCGACCCAGCCCGGCGGCAACTATCGCCGGGGTGAACTCGCCAATCGCGGGGAAGGCTTCCTTGCCGATGCAGTCGATCCCCCAAGCCTTCAGCTGGGTTTCGATCACCGCGTCGAGTTCTTCAACCACATAAAGGGTCTCAACCTTGGCCGCGAAGTCGGCCAGCAACGACGGCGACAGCGGATGCACCAGGCCGAGTTTGAGCACCGCGGCGTCCGGTGCCACTTCCTTCACATAGGTGTAGGGAATCCCGGAGGTGACGATGCCGATCGGCGCGCGCTGCCCCGCAGCCGGCTCACCCTGGGGCCATTCGACCCGATTGGCCGAATAGGTGGCTGCGGCCGCAGTCAGTGCCACCATGCGCTTCTCGACCGCGTGGCGGCGTACCCGAGCGTTGCCGGGGATCATCACGTACTTGCCCGGGTCGGAGACGAAACCACGCTCGATCGGGGATTCACCGCGCACCGGTGCGCCGTCGGGGAAGGCGGCGATCAGGCTCTTGGAATGCGACAGCCGGGTGGTCATCCGCAGAAAGACCGGAGTGTCGTAGGTCTCGGAAAGTTCGAAGGCCATTTTGATGAACTCCCTGGCCTCCTGGGAATCCGAGGGTTCCAGCATCGGAACCTTGGCCGCGATCGCGTAGTTGCGGTTGTCCTGCTCGTTCTGCGAGGAATGCATGGACGGATCGTCGGCGGTGACCACCACCAGACCGCCACGAACCCCCAGATAGCTGGCGGTGAACAACGGATCGGCGGCCACGTTCACCCCGACGTGCTTCATCGTCACCAGAGTGCGGCCGCCGGCGAGCGAGGCGCCCACCCCGACTTCCAAGGCGACCTTCTCGTTCACCGACCACTCGGTGTAGACCTCCGGCTGGGTGGCCAGCGCCTCCAGGATCTCGGTGGACGGGGTTCCCGGATAGCCACAGCCGACCGCGACTCCGGCCTCCCAGGCCCCCAGGGCTACCGCTTCGTTGCCCGACAGCATTCGCGTGCGCAAGTTCTGCGTCCTCTCCTCTACTACGCCGCGTAGTTTAAGCGGCTTCGAGGGGGTCGTGGCCCCTGGGTCTCGCCGATATCAGCCCTGGGACAGAATCTTTGCCATTACCAGTTCGTCCACCGGTTCCCCATCGACGATCAGCGAGTGCCGACGCACCCCTTCGGCGGCATAACCGCGCCGGGAATACAGCCCGATCGCCGCCAGGTTGTGCGCCATCACGGCCAGTTCGAGTCGAGTGACGCCGACCCGCCCGGCCCAGGCATCCATGGCTTGCAGCAGCTGAGTGCCGATGCCGCGTCCGCGAGCTCGGGGAAGCAGACCCATCACCACCACCGCGCTGTGCTTGTTGCGACGAAAGAGGCCACGCTCTGCGTGGGCGAAGCCCACCACCTCGCAGCCCTCGTCCGCGACCAGATAGCAGTCTCCGCGCAGCCGCAGGTCGGCCAGCCAGCCGGCGAAGCGGGCCACGTCCAGACCGCGCTCGCCCGGCTCCAGCATCATGAATCTGGTCTCTTCGTCCAGTTCGTTGAGCATGCGCAGGACCGCTGCTGCGTCGCTCAACTCAGCATCGCGGATCCGCGTCTGATCGACTTGCCCGAAAAACACGCGCCAATCCTCGCCTGACACTCGCCGCCGCGTCCACCACCAAACGATTCGGCGGGCGAGCCGCACCGCAATCTGCCAGCAGTTACGCCTAGTTGCAGCACCTTCCAGCCACAGCGGTCCGCTCAGTAGGCTGCCAGCGTGCCGAACCGCCCTGCGACTCGACGGCCCCCACGCCCGGGCTTGTGGGTTGGTGCGCTCGCGGTGCTGGTGTTCATTCTCGCCGCGACCTTGGGACAACCCCCGACGGTCTCCACCGCCGGCCCGCCCGGCTATCTGCCTGTGGACGGCTTCCGGACCCGCTTCACCACCGATGCCGGCAGCCGAGCCAGCGAATGGGCCATCGACCAGGCCAGCCAGTTCATCAACGCCGGGCCGGTCCACTTTTCGTTCTGGATGAATCAAGCCAAGTTGGACTACCAGGGCACAACTGCGGTCCGACTCAGCACGGTGTACGCCAATCCTGCCGGCCAAGACACCGCCCGCGAGGACGATTTCCTGGTCATCGCCAACGACGGACTTCGCACCGGCGTCGAAGCTCGCAGTTGGGGCAACTCTCGGTTCTACTTCCCCGGACGGCTGGACGTGAGTGCCCAAATGGCCGCCGGGCACACGTGGGTTTCCGAGGGTAGCGCCTGGGTCCTCGGCTCGGACGGCTTTGACAAGACGACCTACAAGGCTGAATACAGTGCCGCTGCCACCACTGACAGAGACGACCAAGTGCGCCGCTGCCTGGTGGTCACGATGAAGCTGAGCATTGGCGCGTCCGCCGATCCAACCGTCACCAAGACGTGGTGCCCCCGACTGGGCATCGTGGCAGTCGATGATGCGCAAGGCTCCTGGCGGGCCACCGAAGACTCTGCGAGCCTGCCCGCCCAGGCCGAAGGCACTTTCGATTGGTCGAGCGCCGAGCGCCTGCAGTTCGGTCCGCATTCCATCAACGATCTGAGCGTAAAGGGGGCAATCCAAGCAGCGCCGATGGGACCACCGGCCCTCCTCAGCGACGGGACGGTGGTGGTCGCTCAGAAGATCTGGCACGACAGCCTCGCCCTCAATCTTGCTGCCGAGCCGATCACCAGCGCATGGCGAGTGCGACCGGCCGGGTCGACGACCGCCGCCGCCACGCTTGGCGGAATCACGCTCATCGCAAATTCCGACCTCAAACTGGTCGCCTACGACAGCCACGGCCGCTGGCTGTGGCAGGCCAGGCTGCCGGACGAGGCGATCGTCGCACCCGTCCGCCTGGGCGACGCTGCCGTGGTGGCCACTTTGGCTGGGTCAGTGACCGCCTTCGATCTGGCCAGCGGCACCGTCAAGTGGTCACACCGCCTCAACGACTCGATCCGCCTCGATCCCAGTGTCGGCAACGACAGAATCGTGGTTGCCGATCAGAGCGGAGAGATGGTGTGTTTCGATGCTGGCGGCACTGAGCAGTGGTCTATCCAGTCGATGAGCCCAGATCGCTTCGTGGTGGTACCCGGCGCCAAGCCAGTTGTTGTCGTCCGCGAATCCGGGGCCATGGCCTCCGGATACTCCCTCGCCGACGGCACCCGCCTCTGGCAGCAACACAGCACCATGAAGTTCGCCGACATGATCAGCTTGGACACCGTCGTGGCAGTCCGCGACGGCAACGTGACCGTTGGAATGGACCCCACTACCGGCGCCACGTTGTGGTCCTGGCAAACCGAACGTACCTACGCTGGCATCGGCGGCGGACGACGAGTTCTTCTCCTCGCCAACCAGAAGCTGATCTTGCTTGACGACCACGGCAAACAGGTGAAGGAATGGCCCATCGCTGTGGCCGGCCTCGACCAGAAGACGGTCTTCATGAGTGCGGCCTGGGGACGGGTTCTCGTTTGGGCGCCACGAGGGGTGTTCTTGGGAGCGCCTCAATGAACGCCACCCTGAAAGAGATCGTCGAAGCCGGCCGAGATGTGCTTCGGATCACCTTCATCGCGCCAGTCAGGCAGGGCAGCCCGCGGCCGAATGCGTGGCCGATCGGGCTTGGCCCGGTCGGCTGGATAGCGGCGGCGACCTTTGCCCTGCTCGTTGCGGCGACGTTCGCCTCCAATTGGTTGCGCCAACACGATGTGTTGGTGGCCTCCGGCGCCACCACTCAGGCCCTGCCTGCGCTGTCCATTCCGCTGCTGATGACTGCGGTGTTGCTGGCGTTTTCGATGGTGCTCACCGCAGCGCTTCACGCACCGTGGTGGCTAAGAATCGGGCTCGTGGTGATCGGCTCCATTGCGTCCCTGGTCTTCTCGTTGGGCGCGGGAAGCGACCCTGCCCAACAGGTGGTGGCACTTTCGAGCTTGTTCGCACTGCTCGGGTTCATCATCATTCGGTCGTTTCGCAGTTATGCCTGGTGGGAGTTCCCGACAGTGCTTGTGCTCTTAACTGCCTCGCTGCTGCTGCCGTGGGCGCTACCGACTTACAACACCTTCGGCATGGATCTGCGTCCGTCGGCGATTGAGGGCGGTTTCGTCATGCTGTCGATTCTGATGTTGCCGGCCGTGATGGTGGCTGGATTCGCCCCCGCTCAGATCGTCGTGACCGGTGCCCAAGCGATCGCCGACCGTCCAGTCAGCCGTGGCTTGTTCTGGACGGTCTTCGCTGTGGCGCTGGCAGGTCTGGCCATCTCGGCAGCGCTGTTCTTCGTTACTGGTGACCCCCCGACGGTTGCCGGCATGCTGGCCAGCTTGGGCCGACTGGTTTTGACAGGTGGCCTGGTCATGGCGTTGTTGAAGCGGGCAAACACCAGCCATCCACCTCCCCCTGCAGCGTTCCCCGAGGCGTGGAGCGGCTGGGTTTACCCCATCGCCGCCGCGTTGGCCGGCTCAGTTCTGTTGAACGACCTGGTGGCGTTTTTCGCCAGCGGCGCAGCCCTCTATTCTCCTGGAGAGGTCACCAACGCCTTCGCGTGGCTCTTCAACCTCATCTACGAGAACGACTCGACCTCAGCGTGGCGCGGGGTTGTCTCGATCATCGTCTTGATCGCAGCCTGGCGCTTCGCTGCACGGGGACGTCTCACTGAGGCGATCATGCTGGGAACCTACTCTGCGATGACGATCTCCTACCTCGCCGGCGCAGTCCCTTCCCTGGACTTCGCATTAGTCGGGACGGCCCAAGAAATAGGGCTGATTGTTGCCGCGATTGCGTTGGCGGCCGCGGCTGTCCAGTTGGTTCGGCGCCGCTTCGACCGAGGCAGCGCTACCGGTGTACTCACCGTGTTGCTGCTCAACTTGCTCTATCCGTATAGAGACTTCCTCTCAGACCCCATCACCACGTCGCTGGCAGTGGCGCCCGCAGCCATGCTGGTGTTCGGTTTGGCATGGCGGGTCATGACTGAGGCTGAGGTCACCTACCACTCTTCGAAGCGCTACCCACAGTCGACGCGAGTGTTGTTGTTCATGGCCAATTCGTTGCTGGCCACAACCGGCATCGCCTTCGTTGCCCTCTCCCGAGCCACCGGCACCCTCGCTGACACCTCGGGCTGGGCCGGCGTGGGCGACGCACTGCTGGGTCAGCCGCTTTACGTGGCTGGCTTGGTCACCGGCCTTTGGCTGATTCTGCGGCCACATCCGCGTGGTGAGGTGATTGAAGAACTCACCGATGAACATTACGACGCGGCCGAGGCTGCTCTGGCCGACGACGCCGTCGGCGCCGACGATGCAATTCATGGGTGGCCGACGAATACCGATGCACCTCATTATCCGCAGCAATGACAACCGGCCACCGTTACCGAACTGCACGGATCAACCAGAGCGCTTTTGACACTCTTCACTGGTGACCCAGATGGGCACCTAGCCCCTTGATGGCATTCGAGCCACGTGAAAGTACTGGTGCGGTCGCCGTCCCAGCCGGCGGGGCGCCCGCACCGATCGAGGCCTCGGGTATCCCTCAGCCCAGGCTCCCGGCGGCTTGCACCGCCCATACGCCCCCATTAATCACGAGCGCCGCAGGAGTCCCCAATAGGGGTGACAAATATCACGTTCCGTCACGCTATAGTCCCCGCACGGGTGACCACCGCGGGGCATTCCTTGCCGGAATCATGTCCCCTTACGGGTGACTCAAGGGTCGCATTTAGAAATATTCGCCGAAACCTTTGACACCAGGCTGAAAAATGCGCAATCATTTCGCCGTGCCATTCGGAATCCTCCTTCCGATCGCACTCATCGAGCAACCGAGGAGTTGCCATGTCGAACCTGCCAGCCAGGGTCATCGGTACCATCGTCGTGAACCGCGAACGTGGAGCCACCGCCATCGAGTACGGCATCATGGTCGCTCTCATCGCTGCAGTGATCGTTTCGACGGTGGCTGTCCTGGGCGGAAACCTCAGCGGCATGATCAGTCGAGTCGCTACCCAGCTTTAGCCCTCCAAACACCACCCGAATGCCACCACTTTGGTTGGCAATGTAAGTAAGCTTCCTGCGCAGGCGATGGTCGCCAATCGCAACTAGAGTTGGCGAGGCTCGTATAAATGAAGAAGTGGTTGGCAGTCGTCGTTTTGGCCTTGGTCGGAGCTTCGCTCCCCGCAGTCCCTGCGCAGGCATCCCCCATCGACGACAACACGAGCACAACGACCCCTCGCGAGACTCCGGCCGCCAAAACCACCCGCACGATTCTGGTCACCTTCGACGCAGCTCAGCAGGACCCCACGGCCTCAGCGAAGGCCGCCGTCGGAAATGTCGCCGAGACGGTCGCGGGTGCCGAAGTCACGAGTGTGCAGGCCATTACCAGCACCACCGTCGCGGTCACGGTGGACACCGAGCTGAACGCCAGCCAGGCGAGCCGCATTCAGGCGAAGGTGGAGAAGGTGCGCGGCGTTGACGCCGCCGAGCCGTCGTTGACCTTCTACCCAACGGGTGAGGATTACTCCAGCTATTTGTGGAACATCTACCAGGCCAGTTCCAGCGGCGGCAGCGCCTACAGCGTGAACGCCGACACAGCCTGGACCACCACCACCGGTACCCGAACGAACGGCCTTTCTGAGATCGTCGGTGTGATCGACACCGGCATCACTGCGCACCCCGACCTGACCGGCTCGGATTCCAGCATCCTCGGCGGCAACGTGATCGCCGGCTACGACTTCATTTCCAGCAAGGCCTCGGCCCGTGACGGAAACGGACGGGACTCCAACCCGACCGATGTCGGCGACTACCTCAAAGACAAACTCGGCAATCTGGTGCTGTCCTCCTCCTGGCACGGCACCCATGTGGCGGGCATCATCGCTGCGATCAACAACAACTCTGGTGTGGTCGGGGTTGCGCCAAGCGCCAAGATCGAGCCCCTTCGGGCGCTGGGCCGCGATGGCGGTAGCGAGGCCGACATCATCGCCGCCATCCGCTGGGGGTCAGGCAACGCCGTGAAGGGCGTGCCCACCAACAAGCATCCAGCCAACGTTCTCAACCTCTCCCTTGGCGGTCCGGGCAAGTGCTCCAAGGCCATGCAGAATGCGGTAAATGCCGCAGTTGCCAAGGGCGTTCCCGTGGTCGTCGCCGCAGGTAACGGCGACAGCTACGGCAATCCAGTCGCGTTGAGCGGTTTCGCGCCGGCCAACTGCAAGAACGTAATTTCGGTGACCGCCTCCACAGCCGAGGGCAACCTCGCTGACTACAGCAACTACGGCACGTCCTCCCGCCCGGCGACGATTGCCGCTCCTGGCGGTTCGGACTGCGAAACCGCGAGCTGCGCCACCGAGACCATCCTTTCGACGTGGAACGCCGGCACCACCACGGTGGGCACCGCCGCTTACGGCTGGATGGCGGGCACTTCGATGGCCGCCCCGCACGTGTCCGGAGTGCTGGCGCTGCTCCGTGCGATGCACCCATCCTGGAAGCCGGACCAGCTCACCACTGCGATTCGGATGACGGCCACTCCCCTGCCCGCTGACGCTACCTACGCCAACCGCACTTGCAACACCACCGCTTGCGGCGCCGGCGTGGTGAACGCAGCCCAGGCGGTCTCGCTGCTGGGACTGATGCTCAAGCAGACCTCTCCCACCATGTCGGGCACGTTCACAGTGGGCCACATTCTTACCGCTGCTGCGGGTACGTGGCCCACGACTCCGGTGACGACCAGCTACCGGTGGCTGCGCAACGGCAAGTCCATCTCCGGGGCGACCGGCCCGACCTACAAACTCACCAAGAAAGACAAGGGCAAGAAGGTCTCAGTAAAGGTGTCGGTGACCGCCGAAAAGTACCTGCCGGGCTCGGCCACTTCTTCGTCGAGGAAGGTAAAGGGCTGAGCGGTTCCAAACCTGTCTCGACAAGCACCTTCGAGTTTGCAGCGGCCATCCGCATCTCCACCGATGCGGCAGCCACTGATGTGAAAGGATTGACTCTGTCGCGCTGTGCGCACGGAAAGGGGATGCCTTGAGGTCAAGGCTCCTGATCGCCGGGGCAACACTGGGAGTCGTCGTGCTCTCGGTGGGTTTGGTTGTGTCCGCGATTCCGGCCCTTCAATACTCGGCTCCCGCTCCTGCCCAAGCCTCGGTCACTCCACCTGCGGTCCTCACCGAAAAGGCCGCCACCACTGTTCACTCGACCGACACCGACACTTTGGTTTTGGCCTTCCACTCCAAGCCGGCCGATCCAGCCGCCGCTGCCCGTAAAGCCGCCGGTGCACCCGCTTGGTCGCTGGCTGGGGCGAAGGTTGTCAGCGCCAAGACGCTGCGTCCCGATGCGGCCTCGGTGACCTTTGATAAGTCGCTCAGCCGCACCCAGGCCAACCGGCTCGCCGCCGCAGTGTCGAAAGCCTCCGGGGTTCGCTATGCGGACGCCTCGGCCACCTTCTACCCCACTGATGCCGGCGGCTCCGACTACTACTGGAATATCGACGCGATCAACGCCAGCGCTGCTTGGGCCACCACCAAGGGCAGCAGCGACGTGGTCGTGGGCGTGATCGATACCGGCATCGCCGACAATTCGCTGCTCCCGAAGGCTTTGTTGATCAACACCGTCTCGGGCACCCAGATCACCGGACCGACGGTGTCGGGCACCACCTGGCCGGGACTGACAGTGACGGTGACCTACGTTGTCGGTAGCACCACCAGCAACCCGACAACCCAGGCAGACAGCCGGGGCAACTGGTCACTCACCCTGCCCGGTACCGCCACCAACGGATCACCTCTGGCCATCAGCGTTGTCGACTCCTCAGGCAACACCACCAAAGCCACCGCGACTTTGGACAACTTCAGTTCGGTGAGCGTGATCAGCCCGACGAACGGCACCGATCTCGTCGGCACTGCCGAAGTCGGCTCTGCGGTATCCATCAAATACAACGGCACCGACGATGCCGAACACACCTCGACTGTCACTGCCACCAGCCCCGACGGCAACTGGACGACCACCCTCAGCCCAGCGGCGAAGGACGGTTCCACCCTCAGTGTCACCGCCACCGACCTCGCCGGGAACGGGTCGAGCGCTGTCACTGCGATCGTCGACTCCTCCATTGAGTTGTCGGTGAATCCCAGCAATGGCAAGAGCGTCTCCGGCACCACTGAACCGGGCGCCACCATCGCGGTGACCTTCAACGACACCGAGATCTGCCGCACCACCGCCGACAACTCCACCGGCGGGTTCAGTTGCGACACCTCCAGCACCAGCTTCAGCGACAAAGATCAAGTCAGGGTCACCGCCACCGACGCCGTCAGGAACACGACCGCCAAGATGATCGAGATGGACACCTCCGCTCCCAGCGTCAGCGTCGATCCCAGCAATGGCACCACTGTGGCTGGCACCGCAGAAGCCGATTCCGCAGTCAAGATCAGTTACACCGACGCCGACGGCGTTGAACACACCTCCGCAGTCACCGCCACCGGCGGCACCTGGACGGCCAGCCTCGACCCAGCAGCCAAGGACGGTTCGACCCTCAGCGTCACCGCCACCGATGCGGCCGGCAATACTTCCGATGCCAAGACCGTCACCGTCGACTCCTCGGTGAAACTGGAGCTCAAACCCAGCAACGGCAAGACCATTTCCGGCACCACCGACCCGAGCGCCACCCTCACTTTCGCAAGCCCCGGGGGCGATGCACTGTGCGCCGATCAGACCGCCGACAGCGAGGGCCACTTCACCTGCGCACCAGATGACCGACTCGCCGATGGCACCCAGGTTGTCGTCACCACCACCGACCCCCTCGGTAACACCACACACGAAACCATCACCGTTGACGCCTCCACCCACCTGTCGGTGAACCCGAGCAACGGCACCACAATTTCTGGCACCGCCGACGCCGACGCCACCATCACCCTCACCTACCCCGACGCCAGGACCCAAGAAGCCACCGTTGACGGCACCACCTGGACCCTCACCCCCAACCAGAACCTCGCCGACAACGACGAAGTCACCATCACCGCCACCGACACCCTCAACAACACCGACACCAAAACGATCAAAATCGACGCCGCCGCACCAGGGCTCAGCCTCGATCCCAGCAACGGCAAGTTGGTCCAAGGCACCACCGACGCCGACGCGACGGTGACGGTAAAGGTGGTCGACGGCGCCGCCCTGTGCAGCGGCTTGGCTCCGGATAGCGAGGGCGCGTTCACCTGCACGCCAGATGACCGACTCGCCGATGGCACCCAGGTTGTCGTCACCACCACCGACCCCCTCGGTAACACCACACACGAAACCATCACCGTTGACGCCTCCACCCACCTGTCGGTGAACCCGAGCAACGGCACCACAATTTCTGGCACCGCCGACGCCGACGCCACCATCACCCTCACCTACCCCGACGCCAGGACCCAAGAAGCCACCGTTGACGGCACCACCTGGACCCTCACCCCCAACCAGAACCTCGCCGACAACGACGAAGTCACCATCACCGCCACCGACACCCTCAACAACACCGACACCAAAACGATCAAAATCGACGCCGCCGCACCGAACGCGCCGCAGATCAGCACCGCCACCCCCGACAAGGTCAGTGGCACTGCAGAGGCCGCGGCGACCATCGTGTTGAGCTACCTCGCCGCGGACGACTCCACAGTGACGCTGACCACGACGGCTTCCGACGGCGGAGCGTGGTCTTTCACCGACCTGCAGACTCCACCAGTGGTAGGCCGAACGGTTTCGGTGAGCGCCAAGGACGCGGCCGGCAACACTTCCGCAGCCGCCACCGAAGTGGTCAGCGACCCCAGCACGGCCTCGCCCTCCCCCAGCCCTTCGGGGAGCGAAAGCGGCTCCTCGGAATCGGTGAACCCCAACGAGGCCCGCTCAGCCAGCGCCGGCATCCGCCCCGCGGGCAGTGCGGTGCCACTCACCAGCACCACTGTCGGTTCGGGGACGGTGCTGCCGGGTTATGACTTCGTGTTTGATGCCAAGTCGCCTACGACCAACGCCGACGGCACGGTCTCAAACCAAGACGGCGATGGGGACGGCCGCGACGCCGACGCCACCGACAAGGGTGTCAACATCTATGCAGACCAATCCACCCAACCGCGTTCGTCCCATGGCACCCATGTCGCCGGGATCATCGCGGCGAACGGCTCGTCTACGCTCTCGGGCGTGGCCCCAGGGGTAAAGATCCAACCAATCCGTGCCTTGTCCAATAGGGACGGCGGCAGCATGGCCGACATAGCCTCGGCGATCAGGTGGGCCGTGGGTGAGTCCGTGACCGGTTCAGATGGGACTCTGGTCACGAACCCCTACGCGGACGATATGGATGTGCTAAACCTCTCGGTCGGCGCGTCCCAGGCGTGCTCCGACGAGATGCAAGGGGCGATCGACGCCGCTTGGAAACACGGTACGACCGTGGTGGTGTCGGCTGGGAACGACAACACCTCCATTGCTACGACTTCACCCGCGAACTGCCAGCACGTCATCGTGGTGACCGCATCCAGTTCCGACAGAACCCGCGCTGGTTACAGCAACTGGGGAACCTCCGCAACGAGTTCCAGTTGGCTGGTGGCCGCACCCGGCGGGTCAGGCGGAAGTTCGGTGTGCACCGCTTGGTACAACAGCCTCAACTCGGCCAACCAGTGCACAGACCAGGTCGTGTCGACGGTGAATGGCAGGTGGATGCCGAAGTACGGCACGTCGATGGCTGCTCCTCACGTGGCGGCCACCGCCGCGCTCCTGAAGTCAATCGACAAGTCGCTGACCCCGGCAGACATTGCCAGATATATCCGGGGCACCACCACAGCCATGTCCGACGGTTGCCCGACCGGCACTTGCGGGAGCGGCATTGTCAATGCCGCGAATGCGGTCAAGGCGGTGGCGAGCCGGGTGTCGCCCAATGAAGGCCCCGCCACCACGGTCACCCCGCCGGCCAATATCTATGCCACGACTTGGGTGACGGTGGCTTGGCCGAAGACCGTGCGAGTGGGCAGCACGTTCACCGCCAACGCCGGCAACTACGCGATCAGCTACCAGTGGTACCGCGACGGCAAGGTGATTCCCGGAGCCACCAGATCGACTTACACCGCTACTGCCAGCGACTATGAAAAGAAGCTCTCGGTAAAGGCCACCGGATTCAACTCCGCGACCAGGACCACCGGGACCAACAGTCGCGCCATCACCGGAATCCTGAAAGCCACAGTGAGGCCGACGATCACCGGAACTCTGGGCGTGGGCCACAAGCTCACCGCCACCAAGGGCACCTGGTCGGCCTCAGTGAAGGTCAAGTACCAGTGGCTGCGCAACGGCAAGTCGATCCACTCCGCGACTCATTCGACCTACAAGCTGACCAGTAAGGATCGAGGAAAACAGATTTCGGTGCGAGTTACCGCCAGCGCGTCCCGCTACTACACCACGACCTCAACCTCGGTCAGGTCCACCAAGATCGGGCGCTGAGCTCATCCGGTTCGCCCCGGCCTCGGCGCGAACTGCTTCCGTCCCGGCCATCGCGCGAGCCTGCGCACCGCATCGAGCTGAGTCGAGGATGGGCCCTATTCCAGACTGAGCCGGGCGCAATGCTCGACGAAACTCAGCACACTGGCCGGATTCTTGCGCTGGGCGCTCCAAGCCAGGCCGAGCAATCTGGTGCTGGCCGGTTCGAGCGGGACCAATACCAGCTCGCGGTTGGTCAGGCGCCGCGGCACCGGCAGGATCGAGACCCCCAGCCCGGCGCCGACCAGGCCGGCGATCGTGTCGATTTCGCTCGATTCGAAGGTGATGTGCACCGTAGCTCCGGCTTGCTCAAGCATCGGGTCGATCATTCGGCGCAGCTCGGTCGGACGGGCGAAGGCGACATAGTCCTCACCATCCAGATCAGCGCATGACAGCGACTTGCGCCCAGCCAAGCGGTGCCCGGGCGCCAATGCGACGCACAACTGCTGCTCCTCCATCAGCTGCCATTCCAGGCCGTAGGCCGCACCCGGCGGGGTGGCGAAGATCACGTCCAACTCGTCGGCGGCGACCAGCTCGAACATCGACCGAGCGAACCCTTGGCGCAGTTCGAAACGCACCTGCGGCGCCACCTCGCGGAAGGTGCCGATCAGCAGGGGCACCACCCGACGAGCCACCGACTGCAGGAAGCCCAGCCGAATAGTCGCCTGCGGGCCGGCCATTCGACGCACCCGCCGCCGTCCCGCTTCGAAGTCCTCCATGGCAGCCGAAGCGTCAGTGCGAAAGGCCATCCCGACGCGGTTGAGCTCGAGACGACGGCCATGTCTGGTGAACAGCTCCGCCCCCAACTCGGCCTCCAGCCGGGCCAGCGCTCGAGACACGTTCGATTGGTTCACCCGCTGGATCGCAGCCGCGTCCCGAGTGTTCTCGGTGTCGGCCAAAGTCAGGAAGACCCGCAGGTCGGCTTCGTTCACCGGTCCAGTCTAATGCGTGGTCCGCATCACTAACGGCTTTCAGATCATTTCCCGCATCGAATCCGAGCTCCCAGAATGTTGCCGTGTCAACTTCCACAGCCCAGCTGATCCTCCCCGTCACCCTCGGGCATCGCGCCGGCACCGCGGCCTACCGACGCATGATCGCGGCCCTGATGGCCGGCGGCCTGGCCAACTTCTCCTTGATGTACTTCGTCCAGCCGCTGCTGCCACTGCTGGTGAGTCACTACTCGATCACCCCAGCCGAATCCGCCCACGCCCTTTCGATCACCACCGCCACCATCACCGTCGGCCTGCTCGTCGCCGGGCCGCTGTCCGACCGCTTCGGACGCGTGCAGATGATGCGCTGGTCGCTGGTCGCGTCCGGCCTGCTGGGGCTGGCCACCGCCTTCGCACCGAACTGGGGCGCGCTGCTGATGATGCGCGGCCTGCTCGGCATCACCTCAGCCTGGTTCCCTGCGGCCGCACTCGCCTTCCTGCGCGAAGAAGTTGCACCCGGATCACACGGACGCGCCAACGCCGCCTACATCGCCGGCACCGCCATCGGCGGGGCGACCGGACGCCTCCTGCCAGGACCGCTGGCCGCCCTGGGCGGCTGGGTCGCCACTGCGACCACGATGAGTCTGCTCACGCTGGCCGCCGGTTTGACGCTGTGGGCTTTGCTGCCCGAGTCTGCCACCTTCCAACCTCATCGCAGCGACCTTCGCGAGATCTTGCTGGGCACCATCACCACCCCCAGAGACAAGGTGCTCGCCTGGCTGTGCATCGGCGGATTCGCCAGCATGGGCACCTTCGTCGCCGTCTACAACGCCGTCGCCTTCCGACTCCAAGCCGCCCCCTTCTCCCTCGGTTCAGCCGCGGGCTGGATCTACTTGTCCTACCCGATCGGCATCACCGCGCCGTACCTGCTGCGCCGCCTATCCGAGCGCGATGGCCGCGGCCACACCGCCGCATTCGCGGCAGCCCTGCTGGTGCTGGCAGTGGCGATCGTCTCGCTACCCTCGCTGGTCACAATCTTCGGCGGTCTGGGTCTGATCACCTTCGCCTTCCTCGGCGTCCACTCGCTACTCAGCGGCTGGGTAGTGGACCGCGCCTCTCGGCAGGGATTGGGCAACGCCCAGGCGTCCAGCGCCTATTTGCTCACCTACTACCTCGGCAGCACCATCGCCGGGGCGCTGGCAACCTGGGAATGGCAGAAGACCGGCTGGCCGGGCGTCGAGTGGGTCACGCTGGGCTTCGCGGTGGCGACCTTGGTGGCTGTCACCATGGCCAGCCACCTCGATCGCAACCCGAAAGTGAGACTCGGCGAACAGCCGACGCATCTGTAGCCCGCGGACCGCATTTCCACCCACCGTGCGGCTAGGCTGACCGCGGACGCCTTGGGGGACACTCGGCGGGAGAGGACCAACGTGTCGCTGGCTGTACGCGCAGCCGGGCTGGTGAAGACCTTCGGTGCCCTGCGCGCCGTGGACGGCGTTGATCTGGAAATCTCTCAGGGAAGCTTCTACGGGATCGCCGGCCCCAATGGCGCTGGTAAGTCCACCACCTTGCGAATGCTCACCGGGATGCTGCGTCCCGATGCCGGCAGCGCCGAAGTCGGTGGCGTGCAGGTATGGCCGAATCCGCTTCAGGCCAAGGCTGTGCTGGGTTTCGTCCCGGACAATCCGGTGCTGTTCGACCGACTCACCGCCCCGGAGATGCTGCAATACGCCGGCCTGCTTCGGGGCCTGGCTCCCGATGTGATTGCCGAACGCTCCGCCGAGTTGCTGCGAGTCCTCGACCTGGACGACTCCCGTGACCGGCTGATCGCAGACTTCTCCCTTGGCATGCTCAAACGCGTCGGGCTCGGCGTGGCGTTGCTGCACAATCCGCGAGTGATGGTGCTGGACGAACCGTTCGGAGCCCTCGACCCGGTCAACGCCCAGGTGATCGAAGACCTGCTGCAGCGCTTCCGGACCGGCGGCGGCACCGTCGTCTTCGCCAGCCACGTGATGGACGTGGTCCAACGCCTGTGTGACCGAGTTGTGGTGATCGCGCACGGACAGGTGGTGGCTGAAGGAACAGTGGCGGAGGTGTCCAAGGGACGCAATCTGCAAGACGCCTTCGTCGAACTGGTTGGCGGCCGCGACCTTGAGGAAGGCGAGCTGGCGTGGCTCTCGTCCTGGTCCGGCTAAGACTCATCATTGCCGCTCGCTCCCGAGGGAATGGCCCCGCAGCCGCGGCCTACTACACCACCACCTGGGTCGTCGGTGGTGTCTTCGGGCTGATCGCCGGCACCGGCACCGCAGTGTTCGTATCCACACCAGGTTTCGGTAACGCGCTGCTGCTGGGATCCTTCATCGCCTTGTCACTGCCCTGGCTGATCGGTCCGATCCTGGAGCCGACCCTGGCCGACGGCACCGTCGACCCCCGCCGCTTGGAGCAATACCCGCTGACCACCTGGCAACAGGTCAGCGGCCTGCTGGTCGGGGCTTTGATTGCCCCCACCGCCACCTTCACCTTGCTCTTCGCTGCCGGGTCGGTGGCCGCCTTCGGCCAGTCACCGGTGGCCCGCCTGGCTGCCCTGGTCAGTGCCGTGGCCTACACAGTGATGTGCGTAGCCATCTCCCGCTCGGCTCAGGCATTGCTAGCCGAGTCGCTGCGCTCGCGGCGCGGACGGGACTTCGCCGCACTCCTGGCTGCGCTCATGGTGTTGGTCCTATACGCCCTGGCCATGCACCTGCGCACCACCATTGCTTCGATCAACAGCCAACTTTCCGGCCCGGTCGGCCTGGTGGCCGCCTGGCTGCCGCCCGGAGCCGCGGCGCAGTCGATGATCGATGCCCGCGATGGCTACTGGCTGGACTATCTGGCCAGGATGGCCGTGGTGCTCGCCACCATCATCGCCGCGATGCTGGCCTGGGCCTGGTCGCTGGGACGGCGAGTGCGGGGGGACAACTCCAGCCTCGGACACAGATATCGGCGCAGCACCGTCGAGGTCATGCCGTTGATCCCCACAGCGCTGCAGATCCTGCCCCAAGGTTTGATCACCGCTGGGATCGCCCAGCAGTGGCGCTACTTCTTCTTCCGCTCCCCCAAAGCCATTCAGACCCTGATCATCCCGCCGGTGATGGGGATCATGGTGGCGCACTCCACCTTCGCCGGGCTCGGCATTCCGGCTCAGACTGCTGCATTCGCCGCCCTGGCGGTAGTCGTGGGCAGCTTCAACGTCTTCGGCTACGACGGGCCGGGGCTCCGCTTTCTGATCGGCACCGGCGCCCGCCTTTCCACAGTCATGGTGGGCAAGGTGATCGCTCCCCTGCTCTACCTGATACCGATTCTGGTCATCTTCGCCGCTGTGGAGGGGCTGCTGCAGGGGACCCCTCAAGACATTGGGATCGCAATCATCGCCGGGTTGGCTGTGATCTTGACCGGGATCGGGATCGGCTCGCAGTCCAGTGTGTTGAACCCCAACGACCAGTCCCGCATCGGCCACCGTCAGGGCATGTTCTTGAGGGTGTTCGGCTGGTTCAGCGGCTTTTTCGCGCTGGCTTCGGTGGGGGCAGGAATCTGGGTCGCGCTGGCCCGGGGGCTAGGCACTGAACCAGCCGCGGCCATCATGCTCGGTGCTTCCGCGGTCCTGGCCATCACGCTGGTCAACCGGGCCGGACGGCGCCTGGATCGAGACCCCTCAGACCTGCTCGACCGGCTGTCCCCGGCCGCCTACTGAGCTCAACCGGCCAGGGCAGCGCGAGCCGGAGCGTCGTCGCGAACCACTTCACGCAGCAAGGCCAGCCCACGCCGTTCCCATCGCCGCACCGTGCTGGGGCTCACTTGTAGTCCCTGGGCAACCTCGGTGAGGCTCTGCGGCTCACCACCGTCCAGACCGAAGCGGCGGCGCAGCACCTCGGCCTGATCGGAGGGCACCTGGGCCAACAACCCGCGCAGCTGGCCACAGAACAGCCGCCACTCCGGATCGACCGCATCCGGATCGGCCAACTGCCAGACCTGCTCGCAGGTGTCCAGGGATACCGGTCGGCGGTGAGCCAACAGGGCTCTGGTCCACTCGGTGGGCCGGGCCAATGCCTCGGCAACCTCCCGCGGCCGGGCCTCACGGCCCAGTTGCTGGCCGAGCCTGGTCTCCAAGCTCAGCGCACGGCGCACGCGCACCGCACGACTGACCGGCAACGCCAACTCACCGAAGCGAGTGGCCCCCGCCTCCACCAAATGTTGACGGATCCGAGTCAGGGCATAGGTCGAGAACCGGCCACGATCTGGGTCATATCGCTGCAATGCCCCGGCCAAGGCCACACAGCCCTCCTGGAAGAACTCCTCCACGCTCAGCCCGGTACGTCTGGCTTCGGCGCCGGCCAGCTTCCAGACCAGCCGGAGGTTGGCCAGCAGGAAGTGCTGCCAGCACTGCCGTCCCTCGGCCACCAGGGCCTCCAGTTCAGCCTCGGTGACCGCCACTGGTCGCTCGCCGGTTGCCAGCAGGTGTTCGGCCAGCACGCCGGCCTCGATGGCTCTGGCGAGGCGGTACTCGTCGGCAGCAGTGAGGAGATCCGGGGCTTGAGTCGCTTTCATGGCGCCAGCCTCGTTCAGGCGGGCGGCCCCGGCCAGCGTCACGACCAGGGTTGTGTAGGCAGCAATCGGACAACACTGGTTTGCCATCCCAGCTCACAGGATCGCAAAGGCCCAGCTCTGCAGCGGTCGCGCAGCCCGGCTAGAGCGCCGGTCCAGTGGCCAAAGACATCAGCTGTTTGCGCTCGGCCTCCAGGCCGATCAGCTGGGCGAACATCTTCTTGTGGGCGGCCTCGTCGGTGAGCGGGTCGGTGCGCTGCAGCTTCGACTTCAGCTCCGCGATCCGCCTGGCCACGCTCTGCACCCGCAGCAGTGCGCTGTACTCGGCAGCGTAAGCCGCAGTCGCTTCGCGCATCGCCGGTTCAACGGCCAAGGTGATCACCAGTTGCTCCAGCGCCGGTTCGGGGTTGGCCGCCAACACTCGCTGCGTCCAAGTGGCCGAGCCGTCCTCGGCAGCCAACACCGAGGCGAACAGCGCCCGGTAGGTCGGGTCGGTGAAGTCGTCGATGCTCAGCCCATTCCAACCGTGGGCAAAAAGCTCTGGGGCCTTCAGGATCAACCGCAAGGTGCCGCGTTCGGCCTCCAGGCGCCGATCGTTGGGCGGAGGCAACTTCAGGGCGGCCGCGGGCTGCGGGTCAGCGTCAGCCCCCGGCGCCTCATCGGGGCGGCGGCCGCGCTGGGCGCGCGCGATCTTCACTTCCCGGCGTACCTCGTCGGGATCCATCCCGATCAGCTTGGCCAGCTCCCGGACGTAGCCCAGCACCAGGCTGTCGTCCCGGATGCTGCTCACCAGCGGCACCGCGGCCCGTACCGCAGCGAGGCGTCCATCGGCGCGATCCAGGTCGTAGCCAGAAATCACATTGCGCATCACGAAGCGGTACAGCGGTTCTCGTCGAGCCACCAAATCCCGCACCGCAGCCTCACCATCGGCCATCCGCAGATCGCACGGATCCAACCCGCGCGGGGCGACAGCGACGTAAGTCTGCGAACCGAAATTGTGATCGCCCTTGAATACTTTCAGGGCTGCGGCCTGGCCTGCGTCGTCCCCGTCGAAGGTGAAAATCACTTCGCCACCGCTGACCTCGCCAGTGCCGAGCAACCGCTGCAACAGCCGGGCGTGATCGTCACCGAACGCCGTGCCACACGATGCCACCGCGGTGTCCACCCCCGACAGATGACAAGCCATCACGTCGGTGTAGCCCTCGACCACCACCACCTGGTTCTTCTTGGCGATGTTGGTTCTGGCCAGATCGAGGCCGTAGAGCACGTGCGACTTCTTGTAAACCACGGTCTCTGGGGTGTTCAGATATTTGGCCGGCATCCGGTCGTCGTCGAAGATCCGGCGGGCCCCGAACCCCAGCACCGATCCGCCCGCATCCCGGATCGGCCACAGCACGCGTCCCTGGAAGAAATCCCAACCCTGCTCGCGGATCAGGCCGGCCTTCACCAGCTCGGCGTCGTTGAAACCACGGGTGCGCAGATGGTCGCGCAACTCGTGCCCGCCTTGCGGAGCGAAACCGATGCCAAACTGTGCGGCGGTGTCCTTGTCGAAACCGCGGCCATCCAAGAACTGCCGCCCCGGCAGCCCGCCCGATCCCAACAACTGGCCGACGAAGAACTCCGCAGCAGCCTTGTTGGCCTCCAACACCCTCAGTCGCAGACCCGGCTCGACTCTCGGCCCGCCGGAGTCGGAATAGCGCAGTTGCACGCCACACCGATCGGCGAGGTATTCGACCGCTTCGGTGAAACTGACGTTGTTGATCTTCTGGATGAAGTCGATGACATCCCCGCCCTCGCCACAGCCGAAGCAGTGGTAGTAGCCACGGGCCGGGGTGACGTGAAACGACCCCGTCTTCTCGTCATGAAAGGGACACAGGCCGGTCAACGAGCCGCCACCGCCACGGCGCAACGTGACGTAGGTGGCGACCACATCCTCGATCCGGGACCGTTCCCGAACCGTCTCCAGATCCTCTGGGTTGATCAGTCCGGCCACGAGGCGAAGTCTAGGCCCTCACCGCAGTCCCACAGCGTGGCGCCGCGGTGAGGATCGCACGGTGCCGGCGCTGTGGTGGCGGCGCTCAGGCGCCGCGTCCGATCCCTCGTGGCAGCCGGTCGGAATCCCAGCCGAGCAGCGCTTCAGCGGTCTCGAAGGCGAACCTGTCGGTCATCCCGGCCACATAGGTGACCGCCGCCCGGGTCGGCTCGGATTCGAGCAGCTTCGGATCCACGGCCTCGGCTGGCATCGCCCCCGGTTGCTCGGCGAAGTACTCCACCAAGGCCCGCAGCACCTCGATCACCGCCTTGGACTGAGCCACTGACTCATCACGGGTGTAGATGCGCTCGTAATTGAAGGCGCGCAGCGCGGCCAAGGCTTGGGCCGGTTCGGCCGACATGCCCACCGATCCGCCGGCGGCCGTGGCCTCGATCACCGACCGGACGAAGGTGCCCAGCTGGGCGCGGCGGGTGCGTCCAACCACTTCGGCGATCACCGGCGGCAAATCATCGAGGTTGACGATGCCGGCGCTGGCGGCGTCTTCCAAGTCGTGGGCGCAATAGGCGATCCGGTCGGCCCAGCTGACGATCTCGCCCTCGACAGTTCCTGGGGTCGGCCGGGACCAGGAGTGATTGCGGATGCCGTCCAGAGTCTGGGCGCACAGATTCAGCCCGGTCAGCACCACGTCGGCACCCCAAGGGCCATGGTCGTAGCCCTCCGGAATGAAGGCGTCGAAGGCGTCCTCGGAGGCGTGCCCGCCCGGGCCGTGCCCGCAGTCGTGGCCCAGCGCGATCGCCTCGGCCAAAGCCACATTCACCCCGATCCCCCGAGCGATCGAAGTGGCAACTTGGGCCACCTCAAGAGCATGCGTCAACCGGGTGCGCTGATGGTCGGTCGGGAAGACCACCACCTGGGTCTTCCCGGCCAAGCGGCGGAAGGCGGTGGAATGCACGATCCGGTCACGGTCCCGCTCAAAACAGGTGCGCTCCAGATCGGGTTCCTCGGCCTTGGCGCGATTTCCAGCTCCCAGGGCCAATGTCGCCCCACGCCGAAGCTGCTCGGCCTCTCGGGCCTCGCGTTGCTCGCGCAGCACCGGCGCACCGGCTGCAACTCCCGCGCCGAGATCGGCGTGCGACCTGACCACACCGTTCGTGGAATACCCGGCCATGGTCTTGGCCCAAGCCTTGGTCCGAGGGTGCAAGTCAGCCATGGCACCTATCTTGGCAGTTGCGCGGCCGTCAACCGCACTCGGTTTTCCCGGCTCGGCACACCAGGGCGCTGTGCGACCGGTGTGGTGACCGGTTTCGATCCGGATCGCAGCGCCGTCAGGCTCTGGGCTGGTTCAGCCTTGTGTTGGGGCTGGGGGCGACGTGGTTCTGCCACTGAGAGCGTCGGCGAATGCCGCTCCCCCACCGCTGACGCGCACAGTCCGATCCACTAGCCTGAGCACATGTCATCCTCGGACGCCGAATCGCAGCAGAACCCTCCCACCGGGCAGTCTGACGCGCCCGCCCAGGGACAGCCGAACCCACCGACCTACGCCGCACCAACCGCGCAGCCGTACCCCTACCCCCAGCAGCCGGTCGCGCCGCAGCCGCCACAGTACGCTGCGCCGCAGCCACCGCAATACGGCGCACCCCAGCCGCCGCAATACGGCGCACCGCAGTCCGGTGGCGTAGCGCAACCCACCCCGTTTGCCGCCTACGGAGTTCCGCCTCAGCCCTACACCATGCCCCAGACCTACCAGCTGCAGCCGTTGGCGAAGAAGAGCCCGATGCTCGGCCGGATCGCCTTGGCCCTGGTGTTGGTCACCTTGGTCGTGGCCACCGTCTCGATGGGCCCGATCGCCACCGTGATGGCACAGCTCGCCGCAGCCACCGGCTCCACCCAGTTCGACAACGACACGCTCACCGCCGCGATCATGAGTTCTGCCGCCGGCCCGGCGTCCGCGTTCCAGCTGGCGACCCTGGTCGGTAGTACCGCAGCGATTCTCGGGCTGATCGCCGGGATCATCGGACGCGGCCGCGCCGCCGGGATCATCGCGTTCATCGTTGGCCTCTTGGCCCCGGTGGTCTGGATGACCTACGCCATCATCGTCCTCTACCCGACGATAATGGCGCTTCGGTGAAGCTCAGCTAGCCGCCCGACACGTCACATTCGGCATCGCTGATGTCTGCCTGGCCAAGTTCGTCCGATTCCAGCCAGCCGTAAGGCAGGATCACTCGCTCGCGCGGGGTGCCCTGGCGTCCACGAGGCGCCCCCAGCTCGGTCACCGGGAACGGTTGGTCGCCATCAAGGGTGGCCAGCAGCGCGTCCAGCTCGGCCAGCGAGGAGACCATCGCCAGGCTGTGGCGCAGTTCGCCGCCCAGCCCGAAGCCCTTGAAATACCAGGCCATGTGTTTACGCAGATCGGTCAGGCCATGCTTCTCGCCGTACAGCCCGGCCAACAGCTCAGCGTGGCGATGCACCATGGCGCCCACCTCGCCGAGACTGGGTAGGGCCCGGTGGGTGCTACCGGTGAAGGCTTCGGCCAAATCCCTGAAGAGCCAGGGACGGCCCAGGCAGCCGCGTCCGATCACCACGCCGGCGCAGCCGGTGTGCGCCACCATCTTCAGGGCGTCGTCGGCTTCCCAGATATCACCGTTTCCGAGCACCGGGATATCCACCAGCTGAACCAACTCCGCGATCCTGTCCCAGTCGGCCCGGCCGGAATAGGCCTGCTGCACAGTGCGTGCATGCAGCGCGATTGCCGCACAGCCTGTGTCCTGGGCGATCCGCGCGGCATCAAGGTAGGTGAGGTGGTCGGCATCGATGCCCAATCGGGTCTTCATTGTCACCGGAACGCCGTAGCGGTCGGCCGCGACGACGGTGGCCCGCAGGATCGCAGCCAACCGGTCACGCTTCCAGGGAAGCACTCCGCCGCCGCCTCGCCTGGTGACCTTCGGCACCGGGCAGCCGAAGTTCAAATCGACGTGGTTCACCCCGAAGTCGGCGCACAGGATCTCGGTAGCTTTGGCCATCACCGGCGGATCCACTCCGTAGAGCTGCACGGACCGGACGGGCTCGCCATCGTCGAAGGCCAACATGTCGAAGGTCCTGGGGTTGCGTTCGGCCACCCCCCGCGAGGTGATCATCTCCGAAACGTAGAGCCCGGGCGCCCCGGCACCCCGTCCCGGCACGGCCTCGGATTGCTCCCGGCACAGCTGGCGGTAGGCGGCATTGGTGATTCCGGCCATCGGAGCCAGCACTACGGGCGAGCCAACCAGCACCGAGCCCCCGGACGGGGCAGTGAGCGTCAATCTCGGATTCACTGGCACCTCTCTGAGATCCGCCCTACGAGCACGAGGAGCCAGTATAGGTAACCTCCGCTCAGCCCAGGCCCAGACAATCACGGCGGGGCTAGGCTCGAAGCGTGCACGAGCACCGTCAGGTCCTTGCCGCGATGACGGCATTGCCGAGGAGGAACTTCCTCCCCGACCAAGTGCGCGCCCTGGCCCACCTGGACGAACCCCTGCCGATCGGCTTCGGCGCCACCAATTCGCAGCCCTGGACGGTGCGTTTCATGCTCGACCTGCTGCACGTCCAGCCGGGCGACAAGGTCTTGGACGTGGGCAGCGGGTCAGGCTGGACCACCGCGTTGCTGGCCCAATTGACCGGGCACACCGGCGCAGTGGTCGGAGTAGACCTGGTGCCGGAACTGGTCGCCATGGGACGGGCAAACCTGCCGCCGGAGTTCCGCTGGGCCCACATCGAGCTCGCCGACCCCCACCTTCTGGGGGTACCGCGCGGCGAACCGTTCGACCGCATCCTGGTCTCGGCAGACGCCGGTGAGATCCCGAACGAGTTGGAAGATCAACTCGGCTGCGGTGGCCGGATGGTGGCACCGGCCGCTGGCGTGATGTGGGTCATCGACCGCGATCACGACGGCCTGCACCGTGAACCAGTGACCGGCTATCGCTTCAACTTCGTGCCGCTCCTACACCAGCGGCCCTGATTCCCTTCGACAGGCTCAGGGAACTCGAGGCTGGTTCAGAGGAGCTTGCGCAACGCTCAGCAGCCGGGCAGCCGGGCAGCCAGGTATGACTGCAACTGATCCAGCGCCACCCGTTCCTGGCTCATCGTGTCGCGTTCGCGCACGGTGACCGCCTGGTCCTGGAGGGTGTCGAAGTCGATGGTCACGCAGTAAGGGGTGCCGATCTCATCCTGACGGCGGTAGCGTCGCCCGATCGCCTGGGCGTCATCGAACTCGATGTTCCAGAACTTGCGCAGTTGTGCGGCCACGTCGCGAGCCTTGGGCGAGAGGTCGGCGTTGCGCGACAGCGGCAGTACCGCCACCTTCACCGGCGACAGCCGCGGATCCAGCTTCAGCACCGTCCGGACGTCCACCCCGCCCTTGGTGTTCGGAGCCTCATCCTCGGTGTAGGACTCCACGAGGAAAGCCATCAGCGAGCGGGTCAGGCCAGCCGCCGGCTCGATCACGTAGGGCAAGTAGCGCTCGCCGCTGGCCTGCTCGAAGACGGACAGGTCGACCCCGGAGTGCTTGGAATGAGTGCCCAGGTCGAAGTCGGTGCGGTTGGCGACGCCTTCCAGCTCACCCCAGCCGTCACCGCCGGTGAAGCCGAAGTTGTATTCGATGTCGACGGTCCGCTTGGAGTAGTGCGACAGCTTCTCTTTGGGGTGTTCGTAGTGGCGCAGGTTCACCGGGTTGATGCCCAGATCGGTGTACCAAGAGGTGCGGGCATCGATCCAGTGTTGATGCCATTCCTCATCGGTGCCGGGCTTGACGAAGAACTCCATCTCCATCTGCTCGAACTCCCTGGTGCGGAAGATGAAGTTGCCAGGGGTGATCTCGTTGCGGAAGCTCTTGCCCACCTGGCCGATGCCGAAGGGGATCTTCTGCCGGGAGGTGTTCTCCACGTTCTTGAAGTTCACGAAGATGCCTTGGGCGGTTTCGGGACGCAGGTAGTGCAGGCCGGATTCGTCCTCGATGACGCCCAGGTAGGTCTTCAACATCATGTTGAAGTCGCGCGGCTCGGTGAACTCACCCAGCGTGCCGCACTCTGGGCAATTGATCTCGGCCAAGCTCGCCGGCGCACGGCCCTTCTTGAACTCGAAAGCCTCTTCGAGCTGGTCGGAGCGGAAGCGCTTGTGGCACTTCAGGCATTCGGTGAGCGGGTCGGAGAAGACCCCGACGTGGCCCGAAGCCACCCACACCTGGCGAGGCAGGATGATTGAGGAGTCCAGGCCGACGACGTCGTCACGGCCCTGCACCACCGAGCGCCACCATTGACGCTTGATGTTCTCCTTGAGCTCCACACCGTAGGGGCCGTAATCCCAGGCCGCCCGGGTGCCGCCATAGATCTCACCACACGGGTAAACAAACCCCCGGCGCTTGGTCAGGCTGATCACATTCTCAAGGCGGGTAGCCATGGGTAACTCCTCGTCGTCGCGACATGCTGCCCGGCTGGCAGCCCGGCTTAGCCTACCGTTCCGCGCGGCTGATTCGGGCCGAGCTCAACGGGGTCCTCGTAGGCACTGGGTTCATCGATGGCCAGCGAGAGCAGCGGGATCAGCGCCAGCTTGGCCGGCGTCCCATTGAAAGCCCGGCGGTAATCCCCCACCTGTTGCCAGCGACTGAAGATCACCCACAGCTGGGGATCGTCCAGATTCTGTACGAGTTCGGCCCCAAGGCAGCCAACGCTGGAGGCGAATTGGGCCACCGCCACCTCGGCGTCGGCACGGAAACGGTCGGCCGACGCTGGCTCCACCTGGAACCTACTGATCGAGATCACCAGATCATGCTAGCCAAGTTGACCTCCCCGCTTACGGTAGTTGATAATCGTTATCATGAAGATGAAGCAAGGAACCCCCTGGGTGGCTGCCCTGATCATCGCCGCGCTGGCCCTCACCGGCTGCACCTCGACGGGCAACACCACCACTGCGGCCAACAGGATTTCGGTCATCGCCTCGGCCTACCCCCTGCAGTTCCTTGCCGAACGGATCATCGGCGATACCGGCACGGTCACCAACCTCACCCAGCCCGGCACCGAACCCCACGATCTGGAACTCAACGCCAAGCAGATCGCCGACATGTCCAGCGCGGACGCAGTGGTCTACAGCGCAGGCTTCCAATCCGCTGTGGACGCAGCGATCACCACTACCTCACCGAAGGTGGCCATCGACGTGAGCCAAGGTCTGGCTCTCCTCAAAGCAAGCAACGACGGCGCCGCCGCCGGCGGCGGGATCTCGCCAACCGCCATCGACCCGCACATCTGGCTCTCGCCAACCAACATGGCCACGATGGCGCAGACCATCAGCACCGCGCTGAGCGCGGAGAAGCCGGAACTGGCAGCCACCTTCGCGGCCAACACCGCCACGTTGGTGACCGATCTGAACACCTTGAATTCCAGCTACAAGACCGGTCTGGCCACGTGCGCCCGCACCGAGTTCATCACCAGCCACGCCGCCTTCGGCTACCTCGCCCGCGACTACGGCTTGGTGCAGATACCGATCGCCGGCATCGATCCCACCCAGGAGCCGACTGCGGCACGGATCGCCGCGGTCCAGCAACTGGCGAAGCAGTATCACGTGACTACGATCTTCTTCGAGACCCTGGTCGCCGACACCGTTGCCAAGTCGATCGCTGGTGATCTGGGCTTGAAGTCTGCTGTGCTCGATCCGATCGAGGGCATCACCAGCACCTCGGCGGGCACCAACTATCTCGAAGTGATGCAGTCGAACTTGTCGGCCCTACAGAAGGCGAATCAATGCAGTTGAACCGGCCAGATTTGGTGATCCGCACCGAATCACTGCTGGTCGAGCTGGGTGGCCTACCCATCCTCCGCGAGATCTCGATCGAAATCGGACGCGGCGAACTGACGGCCCTGATGGGCGGAAACGGCTCCGGCAAGACCACCCTGGTACGAGCACTGCTCGGTCTGACCCCTCACCAGGGAGGTCAGATCGAGCTCTTCGGCCAACCCTCGCAGGCCTTCCGCGATTGGCAGCGCATCGGTTATGTGCCACAACGCGGTTCGGTGAGCATCAAGCAGGCCACCGTGAAGGAAGTAGTGGCCACCGGCCGGCTGAGCACCCGCAGCCCGTTCACCCCATCCTCGGCCAAGGACCGCGCCCGGATCAGCGCAGCATTGGAGGCCGTCGGCCTCACCGACCGGGCTCGGCGCCCTTTCACCCAACTTTCCGGAGGCCAGCAGCAGCGGGTGCTGATCGCTCGCGCCCTGGCCGGCCAAGCCGACCTGTTGGTGCTGGACGAGCCGTTCGCCGGAGTCGACCTGGGCGTCCAGGACAGCCTGGCCAAGCTCATCGCTGAACTCCACGCCGCTGGCACCACCGTCTTGGTAGTTCTGCACGAAACCGGTGCGCTCGCCCCGCTGTTGACCAACTCGATCGTGTTGCGCGAGGGCAGAGTGATCCATGTGGGAAGCCCGCCGGAAGTCGCCGACCACTACCACGAGCGCCCTGACCTGCCGGAAAGACCGCTGTTGACCGGGCTGATCGGGGAGGCGCACTGATGGAGTTCCTCACCTTGGCGTTCATGCAGCGGGCTCTGATCGCCGCGCTGCTGGCCGGCGTCACCTCACCGGCGATCGGCAGCTACATCGTGCAGCGCCGACTCAGCCTGCTCGGGGACGGGCTGGGCCATGTGGCCATCGCCGGGGTCGGCCTGGCTCTGGCCACCGGCACCGCTCCCCTGCCGATGGCGGTCGTGGTTGCCGTTGTCGGAGCAGTAGTCATCGAGTTGCTGCGCCAGTCCGGCAAGGCCAGTGCCGACGTGGCGATGGCGATCTTGTTCTACGGCGGCCTGGCCACCGGCGTGCTCCTGGCCGGCCTGGTGGGTCAGGGCACCGGCACGCTGTCCAACTACCTGTTCGGCTCACTACTGACCATCAGCGAGGCCGACCTCTGGCTGATCTTCGCCCTGGCCCTGGTCATCTTGGTAGCCACCATCGGGCTCATGCCGCAGCTGTTCGCGGTATGCACCGATGAGGACTTCGCCACAGTTATGGGGCTGCCTGTTCGGATCTACAACATGTTGATCGTGGTGCTGGCCGCGGTCACCGTGACCGTCTCGATGCGCACTGTCGGTTTGCTGATGGTCAGCGCCTTGATGGTGGTGCCGGTAGCCACTGCCGGCAATCTGCTCACCGGCTTCCGCCGATCCTTCTTCCTCGCCTTGGGCCTGGGCGTGGTCGCGGCCATCGCCGGCGTCGTCGGGTCCTTCTACCTCAGCGCTCCTCCTGGCTCATTGATCGTGGTCATCACCATCATCGGCTTCGTGATCAGCTTGCCGCTGGCCAGTGCCCTGCGGCGCTGGCACCGCCCGGAACCGGTGATCGAAATCACCGATCCGGCACCACTCCCGCACGAGGCCACCAAACCGCACATCGACCACGTTCACGGTCCCGGCTGTGGACACCTGGCGGTGATCCACGGCGACCACACCGACTACGTCCATGATGGGCATCGCCATACCGCCCATGGAGACCACTATGACGAGCACTGAACCCAAGGCCCAGCCCCGCCGCACTCGGCAACGGGCGGCGGTCAGCGCGATTATGGCCACCTTGGACGAGTTCCGCACCGCCCAGGAAGTCCACGCCCGCCTACGAGACGCCGGGGACCCGATCGGCCTGGCCACGGTGTATCGCACGCTGGCGCAGATGGCCGAGCAAGACGAGGTGGACTGCATTCGCACCCCGGACGGCCAGTCAGCCTATCGCCGCTGTTCAACCGGCCACCATCATCACCTGATTTGCCGCGAATGTGGGCGCACCGTGGAGATCACCCCGCCCCGTTTCGAAGCTTGGGCCAGCCAGATTGCCACCGAACACGGCTTCACTCAGATCGATCACGAACTGGAACTGTTCGGACGCTGCGCGGCCTGCAGCTGATCCCCGGCCTCGATTCGGCTTGGCGGTGGTGGCCCGTTTAGGACTTGGCGAGCCTGACCAGCCCAATGCACGTGCTGCCCGTGCCGTTGACAGCCGTTTTGGTCACGTTCTTGCCCGGTTTGGTGAGCGTCACGTTTGATGATGGAAAGATGCACAACTTGGTCGACTCATCCTCATAAACCGCGCCGCCCGCATCGGGCCAGCCGCCAATCGTGCCGCTGTACTTGTCCTGATAGCTGTTCGACTTGTGCGTAATCAGTTGGGGATCTGGCGTGCCGATCGCGCTCCGGGAGCCACTCGCGCAGGTAGGCGCGAAACTGACCGATATCGCCCAGGGCAATCCGACGCTGAGCGAAGGATTCAGTGAACAAAACGACTTGGTCGCGATCGAGTAGAACTGCGAAACCTTCACCGCTGTCAGCCCGTCCCTTGACTTGGGCTTGTTGAAGTTGCACTTCTCATACATCTTGATGGTCGCAACGGCGTCCAGGAGCCGGGGGTTCTTGTACTTGAACAGGTCATAGCGCTGTGGCCCCGGGTCAAAGTCCTTCCACTGTTGGAAAGAAATCTTGACCTTGGACTTCACTTCCACCCGCATGCAAAGCGACGTGCTGAGCTTGATCCACTTGACGTCGAGCACCGTCGCCTTCCTGGTGTACCAAGGAGGGGAAGCCACCGATTGGGTTGGGGCAGCGATCAAAGAAGACCCGACCAGCATGGCCAAACCGACAAGCATCGAGACGATTCGAGACACCTAACTTCCCCATTCACTCGGCACATTCTGAAGACCCCCGCTAACCGGCCATACCCTAGCAGCCACCGGCCGACCGCATTCCGCCCATCATGGCAGTGCAAAGAGAAGAGCTGTGGGGCGGCCCGGACAACCCGACCGCCCCACAGCTCTCGAAAAGCGACTAGGCCGAGGTCTCCGAACGACGGCGGTTCCACAGATCGAAGGCAACCGCGAGTAGCAAAACCAAACCCCTGGCCACCTTCTGCAGCGGCTGGGGCAAACCCATCAACTGCATGATGTTGCTCATGACGGCCATAATCAGCCCGCCAATCATGGCGCCGCCGATCCGGCCCACACCGCCGGTGGTCGAGGCTCCACCAATGAAGCAGGCCGCGATGGCGTCCAGCTCGACACCGTCACCAGCACCCGGCTGCGCCGCGTTCATGCGCGAGGAGTAGACGATGCCGGCCACAGAGGCCAACAGCCCCATGTTCACGAACACCCAGAAGTTGATTCTGCGCACCCGCACACCGGAAAGCTTGGCTGCGTTCAGGTTGCCGCCGATGGCGTAGACGTGACGGCCAAATACTGTCTTCTGACTGATCAACGTATAGACAACCACCAGGATCGCCAGAAGCACCAACACATTCGGCAGACCGCGGCTGCTGGCCAGCTGAAAGGCGAACCACATTAGGACGGCGAAGACCACAATCTGCTTGACAGTGAACCAGACCAAACCCTCTACGACCTGGCCGTAAGCCGCGCGACCTTGGCGGTTGCGCCACTGAAGGTAGACGAAGGCTGCCCCGGCGACGGCGAACACCACCAGGGTAAAGATGTCGACGCCATTGCCACCCAAGAGCCCGTTTTGGAAGCCGTTAGCAATCTCGTAGTAGGCGCCGCCAAAGGGCGAAAGGGAGACGCTGCCGAGTACCAGGTAGGTGAGCCCGCGGAAGAGCAACATGCCAGCCAAGGTCACAATGAAGCCGGGGATCCCGACAAACGCTACCCAGAAGCCCTGCCACGCACCGGCGATGAACCCCACCGCGAGGGCGGCGAGCACTCCCACCCACCATGGCATCTGGTTCTTGATCACGAGCACGGCCGAGACCGCACCCGCCAGCGCGACGACCGAGCCGACCGACAGGTCGATCTGGGCCGAGACGATCACCAGCAACATGCCGAGGGCGAGGATCAGGATGTAGGAGTACTGCAGCACCAGGTTGGTGATGTTGCCTGGGGACAAGAAGTTCCGGTTCAGCAGCGAAGCCAACACGCCCACCACCACAAAGGCGATGAGGATGCCATTCTGGCGGAGGTTCTTGGTGAGCAGATCGCGCAGGCCTGCGACGGCGGTCATCAGTGCTGTCCCTTCTTCTGGGTCTCAGTGGTCATGTGCTCGCTGCCTTGCGAGCTGGAAGCGGAGGTTGCCTCCGCGACCTTCTGATCCCGTTCGAGGGTCATCAAGGTCATTAGGCTTTCTTGGGTCGCGCTAGCGGCAGTGAATTCGCCGGTGATTCGGCCATAGGCGAGGGTGTAGATACGGTCGCAAATGCCGAGCAACTCCGGCAGTTCGGAGGAGATCACCACAACGGCCTTACCTTCGGACACCATCCGGTTGATGATGGTGTAGATCTCATATTTAGCTCCCACGTCGATTCCGCGAGTGGGCTCATCCAAGATCAGCACCTCCGGGTCGGTGTAGAGCCACTTGCTCAAGACCACCTTCTGCTGATTGCCGCCGGACAGCTTGCCGGCCAAGGCCATCACCGTGGTGGTCTTGATGTTCAGGCTGGCTCGGTAGTCTTCGGCGACCTTGAGCTCCTCATTGCTATTCACCCAGCCCCGTGATGACATCTTGAACAGGCCAGCCGAGGAGACGTTATGCCTGATGTCATCGATCAGGTTGAGGCCGTAGCGTTTGCGGTCCTCGGTGCAGTAGGCGATGCGATGGTGGATCGCGTCGGGGACGCTGCCAGCAGTGATGACCTCGCCGTGCATGCGAATCTCGCCGGTTATCCGACGTCCGTAGGAGTGACCGAACAAGCTCATCGCGAGCTCCGTTCGGCCGGCACCCATGAGTCCCGCGATTCCGACCACCTCGCCGGCATTCACTCGGAACGAGGCATGGTCAATGATCAAGCGATCCGTCTGGGTGGGGTGGTAGACCGTCCAATCCTTCACCTCTAGAACCGGCGCACCGATGTTCGGGACACGGGCGGGGAAGCGGTGTTCTAGGTCGCGGCCAACCATGCCCCGGATGATCCGATCCTGGGTCGAACTCGGGTCGGACATGTCGATGGTCTCGATGGTGCGACCGTCACGGATGATCGTGGTGTTATCGGCGATGTCGGCGATCTCATTGAGCTTGTGAGAGATCATGATCGAGGTGATCCCGTCGGCCTTCAGTTGCCGCATCAGATCCAGAAGATGCTGAGAGTCGGTGTCATTGAGGGCTGCGGTCGGTTCGTCCAAGATGAGAAGCCGGACGTCCTTGGCCAGTGCCTTTGCGATCTCAATCAACTGCTGCTTACCCACACCCAGCTGAGCGACCGGCGTGACGGGGTTTTCCTTCAGACCCACTCGCTCCATTAGCTCGGTAGCACGACGGTTAGCCATGTTCCAGTCGATCAAGCCGCCCGCACCGCGCACCTCGTTGCCGAGGAAGATGTTCTCAGCCACCGACAGGTAGGGCACTAGTGCCAACTCTTGGTGGATGATCACGATCCCCATGGCTTCGGAATCGTTGATCGAGGAGAAGCGGACCTCGGCACCGTCATAGATGATCTCGCCGCTATAGGTGCCGTGCGGATAGACCCCGCTGAGCACCTTCATCAGGGTGGACTTGCCTGCGCCGTTTTCGCCGCAGATGGCGTGGATCTCGCCGCTGTTCACCGTCAAGGTGACCTCGGACAACGCCTTCACCCCGGGAAACTCCTTGGTGATCGAGCGCATCTCAAGGATCTGATTCATTTCCACTTCCTCGTGAAGATAGGAGTCCTGTTGGAGTGGGCCCAGCTGCGCCGAACCCACCCCAACAGGGGTTGGTCGCTTACTTCGCGACGCCGGACTTGACCTCTTCTGCGGTCCAGTAACCGGAATCGATCAGTTCGGTCTGGATGTTGTCGGCGTAAACCGTGACCACATCCAGCAGGAAGGACGGAACGACCTTCTTGCCGTTGTCGTAATCCTTGGTGTTGTTCGGCTCGGGAGTCTTGCCCTCAACGAACGCCTGGGTTGCGGTGACGGCCTGAGCCGCGAGCTTCCGGGTGTCCTTGAAGATCGTCGACTGCTGCACGTCATCGGCAATCAGCTTGACCGAAGCGATTTCGGCATCCTGACCGGTGACAACCGGCAGACCCTTCGCAGCTGTCGGCCCCATGCCAACGCCCTGTAGCGCGGTGATGATGCCACGGGAGATGCCGTCGTACGGCGACAGAACGCCCTTCAGACCGGTGCCCTTGCCACCATAGGTGGAGGTCAGGAGGTCTTCCATGCGCTTCTGAGCAGTCTCCTGCTCCCAACGCAGCGTGGCAGCCTGCTCGATGGTGGTCTGCTTCGACTTCACCACGATGGTGCCGTCAGACAGGTACGGCTTCAGGGTGTCCATCGCGCCATTCCAGAAGAAGTGCGCGTTGTTGTCGTCCAGCGAACCGGCGAACAGTTCGACGTCCTGCCCCTTGGTGGCTGAGCCAGTGGCCTTGCCATCCTTGTCAGTGATACCCAGACCGTAGAGCAGCGCGGTAGCCTGCGCCACGCCGACCTTGTAGTTGTCGAAGCTGACGTAGAAGTCGACGTTGCTGCTGTCGCGGATCAGGCGATCATAGGAGATCACCTTGATGCCCTTGGCGGCGGCCGACTCCAACTGCGAGGTGAGCGCGGTGCCATCAATAGCAGCCACGACCAGCACCTTGGCGCCGGCGAGAATCATGGCGTCGACCTGCTGAGTCTGGGTCGGGATGTCGTTGTTAGCGAACTGGAGATCGACCTTGTAGCCGAGCTTCTCCAGGCCTTCCTTGACGGCCTTACCGTCGGCGATCCAGCGCTCTGAAGTCTGGGTCGGCATCGCGACACCGACCAAGACAGTGCCAGAGCCTGAGCTGGAACTGGTTGATGCGCCGCCTCCGGCGCCCGTGCCGCCACATGCGGCAAGTGCGAATGCAGTGGCGATACTGATTATCGCCAAGCCAATGCGTCGCATTATCTATGCACTCCTTCTCACATTTGAGTTTGTGCCTCAACGAGGCCTGCCTGACAGCCTTTGTCAGACGGTGTTCAGTTGTGTAGTGCCTAATCCGGTGGTCAGTGATCCTGGGGTTGAAGTCAGAAGCCCAGGGCCAACCGGTGGTAGGCGTTGTTCCAGCGCAGTTCCTTGCTGAACTGAGCCGTGGTTGTTTCCTTGCCGATCAGGGCCAATTCGGTCCCGAGCATTTCGGCCAGGTCAGTGAGGTGCTCGGCACTCAGCGCAGTGGACAACACCGTGTGGTGCGGTCCGCCAGCAGTCAGCCAGCACTCGGTGGAGGTGGTGAAGTCGGGCTTGGGCGCCCACACCGCCCGAGCCACCGGAAGCTTGGGCATCTCGGCGGGGGCCTTCACCACAGTGATCTCATTTGCCACCAGCCGGAACCGGTCGCCGAGATCACACATGCCCAGGGTGACTGCGTCTCCTGGTGCCGCGTCGAAGACCATCCGTACCGGATCTTCCCGGCCGCCGATCCCGAGCGGGTGAATCTCGATCCGCGGCGTGGCCACAGCAATCGATGGGCAGACCTCAAGCATGTGAGCGCCAAGAATCAGTTCCTGTCCCGGCACCAGGTTGTAGGTGTAGTCCTCCATGAAGGACGTACCTCCGGGCAGGCCAGCCGCCATCGTCTTCATCACTCGGCCAAGGACTGCCGTCTTCCAGTCGCCCTCGCCACCGAAGCCGATGCCCTCAGCCATCAGCCGCTGGACGGCAAGGCCCGGCAACTGGCGAAGGCCGCCAAGATCTTCGAAGTTGGTGGTGAAGGCGCCGTAGCCGCCGTCGACGACGAACTTGCGCAGAGCCACCTCGATTCGCGCACCGTAGCGCAAGGAGTCGTGACGGTCAGCGCCTGGGTGAAGCTCGGGTGCTACGTCGTAGAGGTCGAGGTATTCGCTGATCAGCGGGTCGATTTCGGCCTCGGTCACCGAGTCCAGGACCGCAACCAGGTCGTTGACGCCGTAGGTGTTCACGGAAACACCAAAGCGGCGCTCGGCTTCAACCTTGTCACCTTCGGTGACCGCGACGTTGCGCATGTTGTCGCCGAATCGAACCAGTTTCAAAGTGGCCAGTTCAGCCCGTGCCAGCGCTGCCCGCGCCCAGACACCGATGCGCTCAAGCACTCGGGGATCACTGACGTGCCCAGAGACGGTCTTGCGCGCGACCCCGAGCCGGGTGGCGATAAAGGCGAACTCGCGGTCACCGTGGGCGGCCTGATTGAGGTTCATGAAGTCCATGTCGATGCTGGCCCAAGGCAACTCCACATTCACCTGGGTGTGCAGGTGCAGGAACGGCTTGCGCAGCGCATCCAGCCCGCCGATCCACATCTTCGCCGGGGAGAAGGTGTGCATCCAGGCGATCACGCCGACGCAGTTGTCATCGGCGTTGGCCGCCAACATCACTTTGCGAATCGCAGAAGCATCGGTCAGCGTCGGCACTGCGACGATCTCAACAGGCACTTGGGTCGAGCGCGCCAACGCAGAGGAAATCTGCGCCGACTGGTCACGAACCTGGCCCAGCACATCCTCGCCGTACAGGCCTTGGCTACCGGTCAGGAACCAGATCTGCTTGTTCACTCCACACTTCCTTGTAGGCGTAAGTTCCGCGGTCTTTCGATACCGATCCGACAGCCTCAGGCAGCCACCTCGGAGACACTCGGTGGGCTCGCCTCTTGGGTCCGGACCACGCTTCGATCCCGGCCCCTTGAGTCTGTTCATCCACCTGTGCCGAACCCCGATGTTCGACTGCCGGACCCCGTCCGACAAGATGATGTTACCGTTAACATGGCTCGACGCAGCCCCAAAAAGATAACTTTTGGATCACGGTTGCCTACGAACTTCAGGTGGGCAATCAGCACAGCAGCTCAGCCGTGAACGGCCCTCACAACCCGGGACGAGGACGCTCCAGGTACCGCATGGAGCGCAACCCGCGCTCCAGTTGCCAGTTCACAAAAGCAGCTACCAGACCGCTGGCCTGACGGGCGGTGGCCTCATCGACTTCCCTCGTCGCGGCCCAATCCCCGCCCATAAGGGCCACCAGGTAGCCAACAGTTCGCAGCTCGACCCGAGCCGATCCAGGTGGCCGACAGTTGCGACACACCAGCCCACCCAGCACTGGGGAGAAGTCCTCGTGAGGCCCCGACTCACCGCAGCGGGAGCAGTCGGCCAGGTTCGGGGCATAGCCGGCAACGGCCACGGCCCGCAGCAGGTAGGCGTCCATCACCATCCCCGGCGGCCGCGGTCCGTCGCTGGTGCCTGTGGTGAGGGCCTGCAACCCACCCAACAGCAGTTGGTACTGGCGAAGGGATGGTTGACCCTCCTCCGAGACCAGCCGCTCGGCGGTCTCGATCATCACCTGGCCGATGGTGTAGCGCTGGTAGTCCTGCCCCAACGGTTCGGAGTATGCGTGCAGAGTCACGGCCTGGGTGACGATATCGAGGGTCCTGCCGGTCGCGATCTGCAGATCGACGTGGGTGAACGGCTCCAGCCGGGCACCGAACTTGGAAGTGGTTCGTCGCACCCCTTTGGCCACCGCCCGAATCTTGCCGTGTTCACGGGAGAGCATGGTAATGATCCGGTCGGCCTCCCCCAACTTGTGGGTCCGCAGGACGACCGCCTCATCCCGGTAGGTAGGCACCTCTCCATTGTCGCTGCCAACCAGCAGCCCAGCCCGCTGCCGCGCCATACCGGCCCGGGTTACCGAGGCATCGCCGGAATTGGGCACCGATAGAACTGCCCCTGCCCCAAATGACCCACGACTGGGCGACTGATCACAACAATCAGGCCCACCTCTGCTGTGTGGGGGGCGGCGGGCATTAGGCTGCGGGAATGAAGCGGCTTGCATCGTTGCGGGTTTCCCCGTTGTGCCTTGGTGGCAACGTGTTCGGCTGGACGGCCGACCGAGATACCTCCGAGCAGATTCTTGATGCCTTCGTTGCCGCTGGCGGCAACTTCATCGATACCGCGGACGTCTATTCGGCCTGGGTTCCTGGCCATCCCGGCGGCGAATCAGAGCGAATCATTGGCGGCTGGCTGCAAAAGCGCCGCAGCCACAAGGACCTCGTGATCGCCACAAAGGTCGCCAAGCATCCGACCCATCGCGGGCTGCGTCCATCGAACCTGCGAATCTGCCTGGACGGCTCGCGACGTCGATTGGGCGTAGACACCATTGACCTCTACTACGCCCATGAGGACGACCCGACCGTGCCGGTGGCCGAGTGGGTCGGTGCCTTCAGCTCGATGATCAGCGAAGGCTCGATCCGCCACTACGGCCTGTCGAATTTCACCGCAGAACGCACTGCAGAGGTGTTTGCTGTGGCCCAAGCCGGGGGTCTGGCCACGCCGGTGGCCCTGCAGCCGGAGTACAACCTGGTGCATCGCCATGAGGTCGAGGCCGGCGGGCTGGCCAACCTGGCCGCAGAACACGGCCTTGGCCTGGTGCCCTACTTCGGTTTGGCGGCAGGCTTCCTCACCGGCAAGTACCAGGCAGGTGAGCAGATCCACGGAGCCAGAGCCCCACGGGTGAAGCACTCGGCGACCCCTGAAGGCTTCGCCGTGGTCGCCGAGCTGGTCGACATCGCCAATGAGTTGGGGGTCGAACCGGCCACCGTCGCACTGGCCTGGGTCGCCGGGCGTCCTGGAGTGATCGCGCCGATCGCGAGCGCCAGTGCCCCCGAACAGATCGCCGCACTCGTGGCGGCTGCAGAACTGAAGCTTTCCCGAGTTGACCTCAATCGCCTGAAGAAAGTCTCGACGCCTTTCGCCTGAATACTGACCTGGAAATGGGGTGGGGGTCAGCCGAGCGGCTGACCCCCACCCCATTTGCCCTCGCCGGGCGGCTTTTGGCCACGGCTGTGCTCAGCCCTCCACGCTGTGTCCAATCTGAGTCGGCGTGCCGCTGTGGGCCACGCTGATCTTGCGGGGCTTGGCCTCCTCAGCCACCGGAATCGCCAGCTTCAAGACGCCGTCGGTGTATTCGGCAGCGATCTTGTCCAAGGCCACGCCATGGCCCAACGTCAACTGCCGGGCGAACGTGCCATTAGGACGTTCACGCACCAGCCACTTCTGACCTTCGGCGGTCTCGCCGGTGCGCTGCGCCCGTACGGTGAGGGTGCGCTCGTCAACATCAACATCGATCGAAGCCGGGTCCACCCCGGGCAGGTCAATCCTGGCGATGAACACGTCACCGTCACGGTAGAGGTCCATCGGCATGGCGACACCGGCCGGCGTCCGGGCGGCATCGGTGAACCACCGATCAAGCTCGCCGAAAGGGTCGAAGACTCGTGCCATCTTCACTCACTCCTCAGTCTGATAGTTAGCACTCACTGTCATTGAGTGCCAACGCCAGTCTGCGTCAGGACATTCCCGATTTCAAGAGGGTTGAGCGTAGGCGACTCAACTTACGCTCACAGCGATTTCGGGTCGGCCCGATACGCTGGTGCAGTGGCCAAGCAGCAGCGGTTCCGCCCGCCAAACCCGCACTCCTCCGGCGCTCGACCGCCCGCGCTCGACGCGAGGTTGATCCCGGCCCATGTCGCCATCGTGATGGACGGCAACGGGCGCTGGGCCAAGGCGCGTAACCTGCCCCGCACCGAGGGTCACGCCCGCGGCGAGGACTCCCTTTTCGACGTGATTGAGGGCGCGATAGAGATCGGCGTGAAGTACCTGTCCGCCTACGCTTTCTCCACCGAGAATTGGCGCCGTTCGCCGGACGAAGTGCGCTGGCTGATGGGCTTCAACCGCGACGTGATTCACCGCCGCCGCGACGAGTTGGACGCGATGGGCGTCCGGATCCGCTGGGCCGGACGTACCCCCAAGCTGTGGCGCAGTGTGATCAAGGAACTGCAGGAAGCCGAAGCCCAAAGTGCAGGCAACGACGTGCTCACCCTGCAGTTCTGTGTCAACTACGGTGGCCGCGCCGAGATCGTGGACGCCACTCGAGCGATCGCCGAGGCCGCCGTGCGCGGCGAGCTGGATCCGTCCAGGCTCACCGAGGAGCGGTTCCGCAAGTTCCTCGACGAGCCGGAAATCCCTGATGTGGATCTATTCGTGCGCTCCTCCGGTGAGCAGCGCACCTCGAACTTTCTGCTGTGGCAGTCGGCTTACGCCGAGATGGTCTTCCTGGATCGGCTGTGGCCCGATTTCGACCGTCGCGACCTGTGGCGCGCGATCGACCTGTACGCCCACCGCGATCGGCGTTATGGCGGAGCGCAGCCCAACATCGTCGGCTGATGCGACACCTGGCGACCCGCTCCCCCGTACTCGGCACGGTAGTGGAGCTTCGCCTCGATGGCGACCAAGCCGCCACCGCCACCGCCGAGCAAGCAGCTTGGGAGACCTTCGACCAGCTCGAGCGAGTCTTCTCCAGCTACCGCTGCGACTCCGAGCTGTGCCAATGGCGCAGCGGGGAAATCGCCACCTGCTCGACCGACCTGACAGCAGTGCTGACGGCTGCGGCTTACTGGCATCATGCCTCCGGCGGCGCCTTCCACCCCATCACCAGAGGGCTCACCGCCCGCTGGCAGCACGCCGAATCCGAAGGATGCCTCCCCGAGCCATCCGAGGCGTCCGCCCTGATCGGCGAGCTGCCCTACATCCTCGGTGAGGCGGGCCCGATTCGCAGCGGGGATTGTTCCGGGTTGGACCTGAATGCGATCGCGAAGGGCTACATCGTGGATCGTGCCGGCGCTGCGGCGCTGGCCATATCGGGGGTGCAGACAGTGGTGGTCAACGCCGGCGGCGACCTGCGCCACTTTGGCGAAGGCTCGGCAAATGTCGGCATCGAAGACCCCGCCAGGCCATTCGACAATCTCGCGGCCCGGTGGCGAGTTGAAGTCTCGAACGCAGCCCTGGCCACCTCAGGGTCAGCCCGGCGGGGGTTTCGGGTTGGCGACCAGTGGCTGGGCCACGTCCTGGATCCGCGCAGCGGCTGGCCGGTGGCCCACACCACCTCGGTCTCGGTGCTGGCTGCCGATGCCATGACCGCGGACGCCCTGGCCACCGTGCTGGGCGTTCTGGAGCCGCACGAGGCGCTGACATTCGCCTCCCAGCGCAGCATCGGCTGCCTGCTGGTGGGCGCCGACGGGAGCGTCCAGGCCAGTCCCGGATGGCCCGGACACTAAGCCAGGAACATCAACCCGACCCCGGCCACCACGCCGAGGGCCAACAGCACCAGCGCGATCCTGCGCTTTCGCTGAATCAGCAGTTGCAAGGTCAACCCCGTGGCAGCCACCACCGTGAGCAGGATCGCGGCGCCATCGATGGCCAGCTTCCAGGAGGTAGAGGCATTGGTGCCCTTATGCAGGTCACTGACCAATGCCACCAAGCCCGACCGGGTCGATTGCATGGTGAAGGCGCCAGAGGAAAGGCTGAAAGTGGCGGTGGCGGTGTAGCCAGGCCCACCGTAGGAGATCCGTCCGGTGTCACCGGACACCCCATAGTCGCTGATCTGACCGCTGGCGGCCTGACTGGTCCGTAGATATTCGCTGATCACCAAATAGTCCGGTGCCCCATCGGTGATCGCACCGTCGGGCAATTCACCGCTGACTTTGACCACCTGAGGCCGCTGTCCAAAGGTCCAGGTCGGGTTGTTGAGCAACAACCCCGTCAGCGCGAAGAACAGCACTACTAGCAGGCTGATCATGGACGTCCACGAATGCAGCTTGCGGGTCAGTCTCTGGACGAAGCCCCGTCGGGGCTTGGCTTCGGTCCTGGGCTTGGGCACCGCAGTGGCGATCTGGGTCACGGCTGGAAACTCACCGTCGTCGCCGTCAGCTCACTGTTGTCATCCAACTTCTGGCTGGTCGCCTTCCCGTTGCGCTTGATCGAGACACTGCCGGTCACCAGGGAGTAGGGACCGTGCTCGCGCAATGCCTCAACGCAAACGGTGTAGACACCATCCTTGATTGCCTTACCGTCGGCATCGGTCAGATTCCAGGCGACTGAGTAGCTGCCCGGAGCCCTGGTGGCGCTGGAGTTGGTGTCGGTTCCACCCGAGGCCGAATACCACTTGGACAACTCCGACAGCCACCGGTCCTGACCGTTCTGCAGGTGCCACAGCGACACGGTCTTCACCAAAGCACCGGACGCATCCTCGATCCAGACCGCAATGTAGGGGTTGCGGACCATCCCCCACCGGGACCGCCGCCGGACGAAGTGCTGGCGGTGTAGGTGAAGGCGACCGCCATTGTCCCGGTCGCAGCACGAGCGGTGCCGGTTGGCGAACCGGAAGCGGTTGAATCTCCCGAAGCTGAAGTGGACCCAGAACTCGGCAACACCTGGACGTCATTGCTGGCGCAACCAGCCAAACCCAGTAGCGCGGCGGCGGACATCCCCTGCAGGAGGGCGCGGCGGGAGACTGCCGAGAATCTCGAGTCAAACAAAACTGGCTCCTCTCGACTGCTGAATGATGATCAGTCAATCGGAGACTTCTGTGGGGCCGCTGTGCTAGGACCATCAGCCAAACATGGGCTCTGCTCGCGTCCACTTCGACCACGCGGCACGCAGAGGTGTCGCGACCGAGGCAGGATTGGAGCATGCGTTCAACCGCCATCGGAACCCCGCTCTCCGCCTCTGCGATCAAGGCACTCCTTCTCGGTGCTGGCGAACTCGGCAAAGAGGTGGCGATCGAGCTACAGCGCCTCGGCGTCGAAGTGATCGCGGTCGACCGCTACGCCGATGCGCCGGCCATGCAGGTGGCTCACCGCAGCCACGTGGTCGACATGACCGACGCTGCAGCCCTGCGAGCCGTGCTCACGCTGGAGATGCCGGATCTGGTCGTGCCTGAGGTTGAGGCGATCGCCACCGAGGTGCTCGCTGAGTTTGAGGCCAAGGGCATGCAGGTGGTGCCGACCGCGCGAGCCACTCAGCTGACCATGGATCGAGAGGGCATCCGGCGGCTGGCTGCAGAGGAACTTGGCCTGCCCACCTCGGAGTACCGCTTCGCCGACTCCTTGGCCCAGCTTGAGGCCGGCGTTGCTGCCGTTGGCATGCCGTGCGTGGTCAAACCGGTGATGTCGTCGTCCGGCAAGGGCCAATCGGTGATCCGCACCGAGGCCGACATCGAGACCGCCTGGGCCCACGCCAGGGCCGGTGGCCGCGTCGATCGCGCCCGGGTGATTGTTGAGGCCTTCGTCAACTTCGATTCCGAAATCACCCTGCTCACCGTCCAATATGCCGGCGGGGTGCGGTTCTGCGACCCGGTGGGCCACATTCAGATCGAGGGTGACTACCGCGAATCATGGCAGCCGGCGGCCCTGCCCGAGGGCGTCCTGGAGCAGGCTCAACAGATTGCCGCCACCATCACCACCGCGCTGGGCGGCTACGGACTGTTCGGGGTGGAGCTGTTCGTGGTGGGTGAGGGGGTCGTGTTTTCCGAGGTATCGCCACGGCCACACGACACCGGCATGGTGACTCTGGTTTCCCAAGACCTCTCGGAGTTTGCCCTGCACGCCCGGGCGATCCTTGGCCTGCCGGTGCCCCAGCCGCTACGGCTGGACGGCGATGGGTCGGCAGCCGCTTCCTGCGCAGTCCTGGCCGACGGACACGGCGTCCCGGTATTTCTCGGGGTGGCTGAGGCCTTGGCGGTGCCCACTTCACAGGTGCGGCTATTCGGCAAGCCCCGGGTCGAAGGCCATCGACGAGTCGGGGTGGCGCTGGCGCGCGGTGCCGATGTCGCCGAAGCCCGAGCCCGGGCCCGTCAGGCAGCCGACGCGCTCGCCGTCGAACTCGCCTAAAGCCCGCCACCGCTTGGCGTCGGCCCATCCCTGCAATAAAACGCGCTCGCTTCGTCCGGGCCGCCACCGCCACGCCGGCAATCTCACGACGCCGGCGCAATATGCTGCAAACGGATCACCCAAGGTCAACGGGCCATCGCCGATCCACACCACGTGCGTGGCGGCGCCCAGAACTCTAGGCCCTAGGCCTCGAAACAAAACGCCCCCGATTCGTGAGATCTTTCGGCGAGTCCTGCCGGAGGATCTGGATCGAGGGCGTTTCGTAGCATCAAGCGTGAACGATCAGTCGGTGCCGGCTTCCATCCCGGAGCGGTTCTGCGCCGCTTCGATGTCGCCCGCAGTGGCATTTCCGGAGGTGATCTCGGGCGCCTGCCCTGACTCCAAGGTGCCCACCAGGGACGACACCTCCCCGCCCACCAGGCCGAGCTGGGCGTACTGCTCCAGCCGGGCGCGGGAGTCGGCGATGTCGAGGTTGCGCATGGTCAGCTGACCGATCCGGTCGGTGGGCCCGAACGCGGCATCACCGACCCGTTCCATGCTCAGCTTTTCCGGATGGTAGGAGAACGCCGGGCCCTCGGTGTTCATGATCGAGTAGTCGTCGCCTCGACGTAGCCGCAGCGTCACCGTGCCAGTGATCGCCGAACCAACCCAGCGCTGCAACGACTCGCGAATCATCAGTGCCTGCGGATCAAGCCAACGGCCCTCATACATCAACCGGCCAAGTTTGCGACCCTCCAGCTGGTAGCTGGCGAAGGTGTCCTCGTTGTGGATCGCGGTGACCAGCCGCTCGTAGCAGATGTGCAACAGCGCCATGCCGGGCGCCTCGTAGATGCCGCGGCTCTTGGCCTCAATGATCCGGTTCTCGATCTGGTCGCTCATCCCCAGGCCGTGGCGTCCACCGATCGCGTTGGCCTCGGTCACCAGGTCGACCGCACTGGCGAAGGTGCGGCCGTTGATCGCAACGGGGCGTCCCTGTTCGAAGCTGATCCGTACGTCCTCGCTGGCGATCTCAACCGCGGGATCCCAGAACCGGACGCCCATGATCGGTTCGACGATCTCCACCCCGGCGTCCAAGTTCTCCAGCTCCTTGGCCTCATGGGTAGCGCCCCAGATGTTGGCGTCGGTGGAGTAGGCCTTCTCTTTGGAATCGCGGTAGGGCAGGTTACGTTCGGCCAGCCACTGACTCATCTCGGCCCGACCACCCAGCTCGTGGACGAAATCGGCGTCCAGCCACGGCTTGTAGATCCGCAGGCCAGGGTTGGCCATCAACCCGTAGCGGTAGAACCGCTCGATGTCGTTGCCCTTGTAGGTGGAGCCATCGCCCCAGATCCACACGTCGTCGTCGCGCATCGCCCGCACCAGCATGGTGCCGGTGACCGCGCGCCCGATCGGGGTGGTGTTGAAGTAGGTCTTGCCACCGGTGCGGATGTGGAAGGCGCCGCAGACCAGCGCCACCAAGCCCTCTTCGACCATCGCGGCACGGCAGTCGACCATGCGGGAGATCTCAGCGCCGTACGCGCCTGCCCGCCCCGGCACCGAATCGATGTCCGGCTCGTCAGCCTGGCCCAGATTGGCGGTGTAGGTGCACGGAATGGCACCCTTCTCGCGCATCCAGGCAACGGCGACGGAGGTGTCGAGACCCCCGGAGAAGGCGAGGCCGACGCGCTCGCCGACAGGCAGTTCGGTAAGGACCTTGGACATGGCCGCGATCTTATCTGCTCGCTCGGGTCGTCCCCACTCCAGGAGCCAGCGCGGGACCAGACCTTGGGGAACCCTCACTCTCCGCGCCGTTCGCCGAGCCGCAGGTGCACTCTTAAGCCATCAGCAGCGACCGCCACAGCCTGCGGTTCGTAGTCGGACGTTCCCTAACGGGGGTCACTCGTGCGGGAACTGTTGCCGCCCAATACCAACTACTACGCTCTCCCCTGGTGAACTTATTCAACTAGGGGAAAATACAATGTCTGATTACAGTCCTAAGCGCCGTCAACGACGCGTCGCCGTACCCGTCATCGTGGCCGGTGGCCTCAGCTCGCTGCTGCTGGCCTTCAGTTTCACGCCGACCTTCTCGGCGCTGACCGCAGCTATTACCAACTCCGGTAACACCGCAGGCACTGGCACCCTGGTTATGGAGGAAACCGGCCCGAACTCCACCGGGGTGAACGTCACCTGCACCACCGGCGCTGATGGCACCGCCACCTGCGCCACCATCAATAAGTTTGGCGGCGCCAACCCGTCGAGTTCCGGCTACCTCGCGATGAAGGCGGGCGACTCCCAGACCACCTCGATCAAGATCAAGAACACCGGCAGCATCGGCGCGACCAACCTGACAGTCAAGGGTGGCGCTTGCACCGATGCCGTCCAGTCCGGAGCTACCGTGTCCGGGACGGCCACCACTCTGTGCGATCTGTACACGATCGCGGTCTACAAATCGGCCACGGCCACCGGTACGCCGGCGTGGACTGGCACAGCCTCCGGTTTCGCTAGCGCCACCGCATATGACCTCGGCGCCGTGGCCGCTGGTGCCACGACTGATGTCACCATCAAGGTGACCCTCGGGTCGGCAACAGCCGCCAACCAGGGTCGGTCCATCACCCAGCCCATCGTCTGGTCCTTCCAGGCCTAAGGCTTACGGCCAACAAACGCCAACTGGGCGCGAGTCGGGGCAGCGGTCAACGCTGCAGTGCCGGCTCGCGCCCGGTGGTCTTTTACTCCAGAACAGGTCGCGAGCCAGGGATAGCCTGTTTACTGGAACTCACCGGCTAGCTGGGTCGCAACCCGGCCGGTCGGGAAGTCCGCGAATCGCAGAATGCACTCCGGAAAGGCGCCAGGAACCACGATGAAGCGCGTTGTCATCACGGTCGCGAGCCTGCTTGGCGTCATGGCGCTTCTGGTTACATTGATCGCAGCTTCGGGCCTGCAGTTCTACACCGTAATGACACCCTCGATGGGGCAGACTGCGCCGGTGGGCAGCCTCGTGGCCGCGCACCGTGCGGCCGACTATCAGGTCGGTGAGATCGTCACCTACGAGCGAAACGCACGCAGCTATACCCACCGCATCATCACTATCAACTCCGATGGCACCTACATCACAAAGGGCGACCTCAACACCACTCCTGATGCACTTCCTGTGGCGAAGGCGGAAGTTATCGGTCGCGTCATCTGGATCGGCCCAGGTTTGGGCTGGCTCTGGCAGGGTCTGCCGTGGCTCATCCTCGGTGGAATCGTGGTCCACCTCCTCTCGCTCGTCGGCCGAATGGATCGCAGTTGGCGTTGGGTCGTGCGGATCAGCGGCTGGGTGCTGGTGTTCGTCCTGGTGGCGATGTGGATTCGACCCTGGGTGAGCCTCAGCATGCTCGGCTTCACTCCCGCCGCGAGCGGCGTCGATATGCACGTGGTCAACACAGGGCTGTTTCCCTTGGACGTTCTGGGCAACAGGCTGGTCAGCGGTCAGGACGCCGTCGTCAATGTCACGGCACAGGACGCGAACGGCCGCTACACCCTCACCCCTGGCCTGGCCTTTCGCTGGTGGGAGCAACTCGCCATCTACGTGCTGTGCCTGATCCCGATGGCGATTTCGCTGTTGATTCGTACCGAAGCGCCAGCGGCGCCAACTCGGGCCGTGGTTCAGGACGCCGATGCCGAACCTGACGAAACTGCCTCAGACCCAAATGCCGAGACTGCCGTCGATGAACTCGCCGAGTCGCCCAACTCCGACGCCGACGACCGCAGTCGCCATCGCCGGCGACTCATGTTCGTCGCTGCCCTGGTCGTGATGATGATGATTGCGGTGGCAATCATCACCTTCGCCGTCACAACCAACTCGGCGCAAGCGGCGCTCACCGACGACAACCCGCGCCTTGGCCTCACCCATACGACAGCCGCCGGGCGACTGCCCGCAGGCTCGGCCACTACCCAGACCGGCGTCCGCGAGATGATACTGAGCGAGGAGGGCAGAGATGCAGCTTCGTAGGCACTTCACAGGAAAGGGTCGCATCGATCGGCACGCCCTGGCCATCGGCGGGATCGCGCTGGCCACGGTTCTCGGCGTGGGCGCCAGCCTCACTCCGAGCAGCACCTATGCCGCGCTCACCGCCAAGATCACCAACAGCGCAGACAAGGCAGGAACTCGTACCTACTTCACCTGCGCTAACGCGATGAGCAGTTCCGCGTCGCCGAGGCCCTACCTGTCTTGGGCCGCAAGCACCGCTGCCAACACGACCTCATCCTGGGGCGGCGCGACGACTCAGACCGATCTGTCCGGAAACGGCCGCACCGGACGCTATTCGTCGAGTGCCCTCACCTGGTCGATCTCGGTGGACGGTTCGAGTTACGGGTGCCTCCGAGACACGCCGACGGCCTCAGCGACCTTCACCGGCAGCGGCGACGGATATTGCCTCTATCAGTACGGCAACGTCTCCGGAAACAACCAGCCGCAGACGTTCTCGGTCGAGGCATGGTTCAACACCACGACCAAAGGCACAGCCCAGGGCAAGATCATCGGCTTCGGCGACTCGCAGACAACCGCCGGCGACGGCAGCTACGACCGCCACATCTACCTCGATAAAGACGGACGGGTCGTCTTCGGCGTCTACCCCGGCTCCGTCAAGATCGTCTATACCGCCGCAGGCACCAACTACGCCGACGGCCATTGGCACCACGTCGTCGGGACGCTCGGCTCGGCCGGAATGTCGCTCTACGTTGATGGCAGGCTGGCTGGCTCAAACGCCGCCGTCACGAGCGCTCAGACCTACAACGGATACTGGAAGGTCGGCTGCGGCAACCTCAGTGCCTGGCAGAACGCGGCGACGGCCGCCGCCGGCAATACCTCGAATTACGACTTCAACGGCGCCAGCTACTTCACCGGGCAGATTCAGTTCGCGGCTGTCTACTCAGTCGCCCTCAGCGCCACCGAAGTGAAGGAACACTACTTGGCCGGCGCTGACTGATGGCTGCCCTTGCCGCGCCAGTCGGCCCGGCACCGCGTCGCGGCAAAAAGGATTGAGGATGCCTCCTGGAAGATTCCGAAACCTGCGGACGCCGTCAGGTCGCCACAACGCGGTGATCGGTGGAGTTGTGCTTGCCACGCTCCTCAGCATTGCGGCAATGAGCCTTGGCACCGGCCAGACCTTCGGCGCGCTGACAGCCAAGATCACTAACAACACTGACACCGCCGGCACACGGACTTTCTTCACCTGCGCCCAGGCCGAGGCAGAGACGCCGGGGGGCTATCTCGCCTGGCCTTTGGACGGCACCACCCGCACCGAGCCCGACCTGACCAGCCACGGCCGCACCGCCTACCATGACCGAACGGTCACCCAGTCAACGTCCTACGGCTGTCAACGAGACACGGCGAAGACTTCGGTCACATTTGCCGGTAACCGCTGCGTCTATCAGTACGCCAACTACACCGCCAACGCCCCACTGACCTTTTCCCTGGAGGCGTGGTTTCGCACCAGCACGATTCCAAACGGCAAGATTATCGGGTTGGGAGACTCACGAACCACCAGCGCGGACGGCAGATACGACCGGCACATCTACCTTGACAAGGACGGCCGCCTGGTCTTCGGGGTATGGGACAACGGCCAGCAGATCGTCTACACCTCCGCTGGCACCAGCTACGCCGACAACGCCTGGCACCACGTGGTGGCCACTCTCTCCTCCGCCGGCCAGTCACTCTATGTTGATGGCAACTTGGCCATGACCAGCGCCCAAACAAACGCCGATACCGCCGCCGGCTACGGCTTCTGGAAGGTCGGCTGCGGAACGCTTTCCACTTGGGCCGATGCGTCAGGACCGACCACCGTCTCGAAGCCGGCCTATTTCACCGGCCAACTTCAGTACGCCGCGGTCTACACCGTCGCCCTCAGTGCCGCAAAGGTGCAGGAGCACTACCTCGCCGGCGCGCCCTGATCCGCACGCAAGCGGAAACCCTCACTGCTGAGGCCACCGCGATCGCCATGGGGCTAGCCTGCAATCAAAGCCGCCGCCACGGCGTAATGGTTCGTATACGTCTGGAGACGGTTCCACCCCACCTCATGGAGGGTAGGTGCCGAAATGTTCAGCGCCAACTCTGGCAACACGGGCGCACACCGCCACGCCGTCCGGTTCATTCTGGCCGGGTCGTTGACCTCTGTCATGCTCGCCTTGAGCCTGACGCCAGCCTTCGCCGCGCTCACCGATCGGCTCCGTCAGGGGGTCCCCGTGGGCGGTGGAACGCTGATCATGCAGGAGTCCGACGCGAGTGGCGCACTCACCAGCCGTAGCTCCGTTAACACGACAACCTCCACGATCGACCAATTCGGCGGCGCTGGACCTATGACTCCGGGAAGCTCTCGGACCACCCACAGCTTCTTCACCAACCGCGGCACCGCCAGTGCCAACACCTTCACCGTTGCCGCTGGCCCGTGTTCGCAGTCCCGCTTCGGTTCGCGCAGCGGTAACGCCACCGACCTCTGCGACAAGTTCTCCGTCCGGTTGCGGTCGGGCGACACAACCATCTTCGACGGCACTGCAGCCGAATTCGGCCGCGCCGGCGCCATCGAGATCCTCTCCATCACCGGAGCGCGGACAGTGGCCACCGGCAGCACCGTTGCGATGACCATCACCATCACGCTGGCGTCCTCGGTGGACAACAGCTACCAGAACTTGCGAATCTCGCAGCCGATCACCTGGACCTTCGCCGGCTGATTCCGCCCCGGCATGCCCAGCGAACCATTGGCAATGCAGATCGGGCCCGCCCCGAAGGACGGACCCGATCTGCAACGCCCAGTTCATGGACGAGGTACGGCCTCTTCCTGCATCGCCTCAGCGCGCACCCGGGCGTCCCGATTGATTGCCGAGACCACAGCATTCAGTGAAGCAGTCACGATGGACGGATTGAGCCCGACCCCCCAGTAGACGTGGGAGTCCTCACCTGATCCGACCTCAGTTTCGACGTAGGCCGCAGCCAGCGCGTCGCCACCGGAGGACAACGCATGCTCGGTGTAATCCAGCACCCGAACGTGATGGCCCAGGATGACCAGCGCGTCGACGAAGGCCGACACCGGGCCGTTGCCCTCCCCGGTGATCTCCTTCTCGACCCCGCGATCCCGCACGGTGGCCGTCACGGTGTAGCCACCACCGTTGGAGACCGACTTGACCGTGACCAGTTCCAACGGATTGCTCGCACCCAGGTACTCCGCAGAGAAAATCATCCACATCTCCTCTGCCGACACCTCACCACCGGTGGCATCGGTGTGCTGCTGGACCACCCGGGAGAATTCGATCTGCAAACGCCTGGGCAGATCCATCTTGTGCTCGGACTTCATGATGTAAGCCATGCCGCCCTTGCCGGACTGCGAGTTGACCCGAATGACCGCCTCGTAGGTGCGTCCAACATCGACCGGATCGATCGGCAGATACGGCGCTTCCCAGGGGATCTCATGCAGATCCTTGTCCTGGGAAGCCGCCGCTTTCTCCAGCACCTCCAGCCCCTTCTTGATGGCGTCCTGATGGGAGCCGGAGAAGGCGGTGAAAACCAGATCGCCCGCGTATGGGTGGCGCGGATGGACCGGCAGGTTGGTGCAGTACTCCACCGTGCGACGGATCTCGTCGATATCGGAGAAGTCGATCTTGGGGTCAATGCCCTGGGTGAACAGGTTCAGTCCCACAGTCACCAGGTCCACATTGCCGGTGCGCTCGCCATGGCCGAACAGGCAGCCTTCGACGCGATCGGCGCCGGCCATGATGCCCAGTTCGGTGGCAGCCACCGCCGTGCCCCGATCGTTGTGGGGATGCAGCGAAATGGCAACGTGGTCACGGTTTTTCACATGCCGAGAGAAGTACTCGATCTGGTCGGCATAGGTATTCGGGGTGGACATCTCCACAGTGGCCGGCAGGTTCAAGATGATCTCGCGGTCCGGCCCGGGCTGCCAGATGTCCATCACCGCGTTGCAGACCTCAATTGCGAAATCAGTCGGGGTTTGGGTGAAGATCTCCGGGCTGTACTGATACCCGAACTCGACCTCGCCCAGGTACCTCTCGGCATACTTCATGATCCACGCGGTGCCCCGCTGGGCCATGTTGATGCACTGAGCCTCGTCGACGCCGAAAACCACCCGCCTGAACAATTCCGCGGTTGCGTTGTACATGTGGATGTTCGCCCGCTTCGTCCCGATCAGGGACTGCGCGGTGCGTTCGATCAGGTCCTCACGGGCTTGGGTCAGGACACTGATTTGAACGTCGTCGGGTATCGCATCGGATTCGATCAGGCCGCGCACGAAGTCGAAGTCGGTCTGTGAAGCTGAGGGGAAACCGATCTCGATCTCCTTGTAGCCCATCTTCACCAGCAGATCGAACATCTTCCGCTTGCGCGAGGGCGTCATCGGATCAATCAGCGCCTGGTTGCCGTCGCGCAGGTCGGTGGACAGCCAGCGCGGCGCCGCGGTGATCTTCTTGCCAGGCCAGGTGCGATCGGGCACCTCCACCGGGGAGAAGGCGTGGTAACGCGCGAACGGCATCGGGCTGGGCTGCTGCACCGGCTTGCCTACCTGCGGCCGAGTGCCGAAAGAGTTGGTGGTCATGAGTTCCTCGCTGTGTTTGGGTGCGGGTTTGCAGGCGCATCAAGAACTCCGCAGCGAGGGGGCCTGATCAGATCTTCGAGGCCTCACTGCGGCTACCAAGCAGGAGTCGCGTCCATGACATGTCAGCCATGTTAGACACAACCTGGCCGATCTGGCCAGCCCGACCCGCAACAGGCCGTCATCGCAGGCTCAGGATGGTGGCAACATTCCTCAGCCCTGCAGCGGCGGACGCGGACCGAAGACCGCAGTCCCCACCCGGACGATGGTGGCCCCCGCAGCGATCGCCAACTCCAGATCCCCGCTCATTCCCATGGACAACTCCAAGTACTCGGCCAGGCCGGCAGCCACGGCTTGATCACGGATTGCCGCCAACTCGGCATAGCCGGCGCGAACGACGAGGCGATCATCGGTGTTGGCACCCACGGTCATGAAGCCGGTGAGCCTCAGCCCCGGCACTGCAGCCACCTGCGCGGCCAACTCCAGCGCTGCTGGCGCGGTGGCGCCATGCTTGGTTTCCTCGCCGGACACGTTCACCTGAACCATTACTTCCAGCATCCGGCCCGGCTCCAGCTTCCTCGCCAGCGCCTTTGCCAGGTCGAGCGAGGCCACCGACTCCACACAGTCGACCCAGCGCAGGGCAGCGTTGATCTTGTTCGACTGCAGCGGCCCGATCAGATGGGTAGAGACCGGCAGGTCGGCGAGTGCCGGCCCTTTCGCGACCAGCTCCTGTACCCGGTTCTCTCCCCGCAACAGGCCGGCCGCGCCGGGCAGCTCAAACACCTGGCGCACCAGCTCGGCCGATTGAGTCTTGGTGGCCAACAGAACGCGGACCGAGGACGGATCGCGTCCGGCTGCGGCAGCCGCGCGATTCACTCGATCCATCACCTGCGCGAGCCGGGCTGCGTAATCCTCCACGCCCCGACCGTATCGCCCCGCCGAGGTCACCTGGACCAAATCCCCATCCAGTCAGGGACTCCGGCGAGATTGCGGCCCGATCCGGCCGGGCAGGTACGAACTTGACCCGGGCAGCGACCGGGTCAGAAACCCAGACGGTTGAGGAACTTCGGGTTTCGCTGCCAGTCCTTGAGCACTTTCACTCGCAGATCCAGATGCACCGGCATACCGACCAGAGCGGCGATCTGCTGGCGGGCGGCGGTGCCGACCTCCTTGAGCCGTTCACCCTGATGGCCGATCACGATGCCCTTTTGGGAATCGCGCTCAACCACCATCGACGCGTAGATGACCAGCAGCGGCTTGTCGACCGGACGCCCCGGACGCTCACCCATCTCCTCAACCACCACTGTCAGGGAGTGCGGCAGTTCGTCGTGAATGCCTTCGAGAGCGGCCTCACGGATCAGCTCAGCAATCATCGACTCGGTCGGTTCGTCGGTGATCTCGCCGTCGGGGTAGTACTGGGGACCTTCAGGAAGCAGTTTGATCAGCTCGGCGGTGACCACGTCCACCTGATCATCGGTGACCGCAGAGACCGGCACCACGCTGGCCCAGCGGATACCCAACTCCTCCTCCAGCGAGGCGATCTTGAGCAGATGCTCAGCCATCCGCGCCTTGCTCACCAGATCGGCCTTGGTGGCCAGAGCCACCAACTGCGGCCGCTTTGGGAGCTTGGCGATCTCGGCGACCAGGTAGGTGTCGCCCGGACCGATGCGTTGGTTGGCCGGCAGACAGACCCCGATCACGTCCACCTCAGACCAGGTCGCGTGTACGACGTCGTTGAGACGCTCGCCCAGCAAGGTGCGCGGCTTGTGCAGTCCGGGGGTGTCGATCACGATCAGCTGGGCATCGGGAGTGTTCACGATGCCGCGGACCGCGTGCCTGGTGGTCTGCGGTTTGGAAGATGCGATCGCGATCTTCGTGCCCACCAGGGCATTGGTCAGGGTCGACTTGCCAGCGTTGGGACGGCCGACGAAACAGGCGAATCCAGATTTCATGTGTGTCGCTCCGCAGATTCGGTGGTCAGCTTTTCGGCCGCCTCGGCGGCGTCGTCACGATCATCGACGACCAGCGTGGCCAGGACGGTATGAATGGTGTGGCGCCGATCCGAGCCGCGCTCGGCGGTCAACCCAATGCCTTGCCAAGTGACCACCGACCCCGGTATCGGCACCTTGTTCAATTCTTTGGCCATCAACCCGAGCACAGTGTCGACATCATCGTCATCGACCTTCAACCCGAACAGTTCGCCGAGGTCCTCGATGCCGAGTCGGGCCGAAACCCGGAACCTGCCTTCACCGAGTTCGGTGACCGGGGCTACCTCGTCGTCGTACTCGTCAACGATCTCGCCGACGATCTCCTCCAGAACGTCCTCAATGGTGGCCAGTCCGGCAGTCCCACCGAATTCGTCGATCACGATCACCACATGGCTGCGGGTCACCTGCATCTCACGCAACAGTTCGTCCACCGGCTTGGAATCGGGGCAGAAGATCGGCGGACGCATCAGGGTGTCCACATTCTCCGAAGTCTGGGCCCCGGGGTTGTCATACATCCGACGGATCGTGTCTTTGAGGTAGAGGATGCCCACCACATCGTCGATGTCATCCCCGATTACCGGGATCCGGCTGAAGCCAGACCGCAGAGCCAGCGAAACCGCTTGCCGCAGGGTCTTGCCGCGCTCGATGTAGACCATCTCGGTGCGCGGCACCATCACCTCTTTGACGATCGTGTCGCCCAGTTCGAAGACCGAGTGAATCATCTCGCGCTCTTCGGCCTCGATCAGGTCCCTGGCCTCGGCGATGTCGACCAGCTCACGCAGTTCGGCTTCCGAGGTGAACGGACCTTCAGTGAAGCCCTTGCCCGGGGTCAACGCATTGCCGATCAGGATCATCAGCTGCGAAACCGGTCCGAGCACCGTGGTTACCGCCCCGATCGGCCGGGCCGCCGCCAAGGCCACCGAGTCTGCGTGCTGGCGTCCAAGCGTGCGCGGCGCCACCCCGAGTCCGATGAAGGAGACCACAAGCATGGTCAGGCCCGGGTAGAGCAGTTGCTCCCACAGCTGAGTGAAATGCTGGAAGAACACCAGCCCGACAATCACCGTGGCCACGACCTCGAGCACGATCCGCAGGAACAGCGATGTGTTGAGGTGTGGCGCCGGGTCCTGGGCAACCAACAGCAGGCGTTTGGCGCCACGGCGGCCCTGGGTCACCAACCGTTCGGCTCGTGAACGCGACACTGAGGACAGCGCGGCCTCGGCAGCAGTGACCAGCGCGGCCAGCACAACGCAGGCAGCAGCAACGGCCAGCAGGATCCACTGGGTTTGGCTCAAACCTTTTTCACACGCCTAGATCGCCGAAGTTGGTTTGTCGATTCTATCGGCAAGCGCGCTCACGCCTGCTCCATTGCCGACACCGGCTCGGCCGAGGCCCGGCGTTGCTCACCCACGTCCAAGCGCACAGTCACCAGTGGCAGGAAAAACTGCACGAGTGGACCGATCAACACTGCGTACACCAGCGTGCCAACGCCAACGGCTCCACCCAATGCCCAACCGACTCCGAGCACCGACAGTTCCAGGCCGGTGCGCACCAGTCGCAGCGACCAACCGGTCCGCTTGGCCAGGCCAGTCATCAGTCCGTCACGCGGGCCCGGGCCGAGTTGGGAGCCGATGTAGAGAGCCCCGGCAAGGCCGTTGACCACCAGTCCGACCAGCAATAACAGCCATGACGTCAGCCCGTCGGCTGACTGTGGCACGATCGCAAGAGTCGCGTCAGTGGCCAACCCGATCACCACGGCATTGGCTACGGTGCCCAGCCCCGGCCACTGACGCAACGGGATCCAGAGCAGCAGGACAGCGAAGCCGACCACGATCACCACCGTGCCGAAGGACCAGCCGAGGAAGCGCTGCAGGCCGGCATGGAAGGCGTCCCACGGATCAAGGCCGAGGCCGCTACGCACAAACAACGCCATCGCGAAGCCATAGAGCCACAGCCCGACCAGTAGCTGCGGGATCCGCAACCCCAGGCGACCAGCGCGGATCTGGGCCACGGGCCCCAGATTGGCCAATTCGACCTGGCGACGGTTGTTGATGGTGAACTTCATGGCACCATCATCAGCCAGATTGGCCTTGACCTACATAGCCAATTCGAGCACAGTGGCCTCATGCCACCGCTCGGGATCACTGCCTCGCGAATCTCCGAACTGCTCTCTGCCCGCCTCCCAGGGGTGCCTGCCTACCGTTGGCTTGCTGAAGGGCTACAGCTGTTGATCGCCGACGGACGCATCCCCAGCGGCTACGCGCTACCCAGCGAACGACGCCTCACCGATTCGCTGGCCGTGAGCCGAACCACCGTCACCAAGGCCTACTCAGTGCTGGTCGAGGCTGGATTCCTCACGGCCCGCCAAGGCTCCGGCCACCTGGCCACCCTGCCAGCGGGCAGCCGACATCTCGGCGTCGGTGGCGCACTGCTGCCCGACGGCGAGGTCTCCGAGGACTTCCTCGATCTCACCTGCGCGGCATCCCGCGCCCCCGCCGGCACCGCGGAGGCCTACGCGACAGCCGTGACCAAACTCCCCCGCTACCTGGCTGGCACCGGCTACGCCACCGGCGGGCTGCCGGAGCTCCGCGAACTCATCGCAGCCCGGTACGCCGAGCGGGGCCTGCCCACCACTCCTGATCAGATCATGGTCGTCAGCGGGGCGCTGGCCGGGGTCAGCCTTGCTGTCCGCGCCCTGACCAGGCCCGGCCAACCCGTGCTGGTCGAAACGCCCTCCTACCCGAACGCCATTGACGCGGTTCGCCGCAGCGGCGCCCGGCTGGTGCCCCTGCCCGTCGAGCCGACTGGCTGGGATCTCGAACTGACCACCGCCACCATCGGGGCCACAAAACCAGCTGCCGCAGTGATGATTCTGGATTTCCACAATCCCACTGGCTCTCTGATGCCCGACCCCCAGCGAGCCCGCTTGGCCACCGCTCTGCGCCAGGCCGGCACCGTTGCCATCATCGACGAGACCATGCTTGAAGTGCGCCTGGACGACTCCCCCACGCCACTGCCGATGGCGGCGCACCTCTCCCGCTGCGTTCTGGTGGGCAGTTCCTCAAAGTCGCACTGGGGAGGACTTCGCACCGGCTGGCTGCGGGTGCCAAGACCACTGCTGCCGCGACTGCTTCAGGCCCGAATCGCCGACGATCTGGGGGCACCCATCCTGGAACAGTTGGTACTCACCGAACTGCTCGGCCAAAGCCCGACCCTGCACCCGGAGCGGCGCGAAGAACTGCGCACGGCCAGGCAAGCAATGATCGACCGGCTGCCCCACGCTATCCCCGGCGCCGGTTGGGTCTCACCGAGTGGCGGTCTGAGCCTGTGGGTCGAACTGCCGTCGGCGCGAGCCAGCCAGCTGGCGATAGCAGCTCAAAGGGTCGGGCTCCTGATCAGCCCCGGACCGCAGTTCGCAGCGACTCACGGCCTGGAGCGCTTCATTCGGCTGCCCTACCAAAACCCAGCCCCGGTGATCGTCGAAGCGATGGCTCGCTTGGGCCGCGCCTGGCAAACCCAACAGGAGCTGCCAACCTCGACCAAAGGCCAGCGACCTCGATCGGTGGTTGCCTGAGCCGCGCCGACAGCGGGGATTCGACTAGACCCGCGAAGCGTTCCAGGCGGCGATGATCTTGTCGTTGAGGTCGAACATGACCTTCTTCTCCCCCACCTCGGCGTGGTCATGGCCCAAGAGGTGCAACAACCCATGGACCAACAGGTAGTCGGCTTCGGCCTCTGGCGTCCGACCACCATCGGCGGCCTGGGCTGCGGTCACCGTCGGGCAGAGCACGATGTCGCCCAGCAGGCCCAGCGGCGGCTCTTCGTCCGGATCGGGCGCGCGAAGCTCGTCCATCGGGAAGCTGAGCACATCGGTGGGGCCGGGCTCGCCCATGAACTTCTCGTGGTAGGCGCTCATCGTCGCTTCGTCGACGAGCATCACCGACAGCTCGGCTTCTGGGTGGATGCGCAGCAGGTCCAGAGCGAAGGTGGCCAACTGGATCAGGCGTTGGGTATCGACCTCTACCCCGGATTCGTTGTTGAGCTCGATCATCTGTGCTTCCTCACCGGCGGCAACGTCGCCTCGAAACGGTCATAGGCAGCCACTATCCGCCCCACCAAACGGTGTCGGACGACATCACGGCTGGTCAAGCGGCAGAAAGCGATATCGGTGACACCGTCCAGAATCTCCTCCACCACGGTCAACCCGGAACGGACCCCGCCGGGCAGGTCGATCTGGGTGACATCTCCGGTAACCACGATCTTGGAGCCGAAGCCCAATCGGGTCAGAAACATCTTCATCTGCTCGGCGGAGGTGTTCTGCGCCTCGTCAAGAATGATGAAGGCGTCGTTCAGGGTGCGCCCGCGCATGTAGGCCAGTGGGGCCACCTCGATCGTGCCGGACGTGAGCAGCTTGGGCACCGATTCGGGATCGATCATGTCGTGCAGCGCGTCATACAAGGGACGCAGGTACGGGTCGATCTTGTCATTGAGGGTGCCGGGCAGGAACCCGAGCCGCTCGCCTGCCTCAATCGCCGGTCGGGTCAAGATGATCCGATTCACCTCTTTGGCCTGCAACGCCTGCACAGCTTTCGCCATCGCCAGATAGGTCTTTCCGGTGCCGGCCGGGCCAATACCGAACACCACGGTGTGCGCGTCGATCGCATCCACATAGCGCTTCTGGTTCAAGGTCTTGGCCCGAATGGTCTTGCCCCGGGTCGAGAGGATGTCGTGGGTGAGCACCTCGGCGGCGCTGACGTCGGGATTGGTGGCCATGCCGAGCACCCGCTCAACGGTGTCGGCGGCCAAACCCTGCCCGGTGCGGACGATAGTGATCAGTTCGGTGAGCACCTCGGCCGCCGCGGTGACATCGGCCGGAGTGCCGGAGAAGCTGACCTCGTTACCGCGGACATGGATCTCGGCGCCGAGTTCGCGCTCCAGGATGCGCAGGAACTCATCGTGGGGCCCAAGCACCGAAACCATGTTGATGGAAGCCGGAATGGCGATGCGACGCTCCGCAGTCGCGCTTGCTGGCTGGTTCAGCGGATCCTCCTGGTAAGTCGGATAACCATCCTAATCCAGCTCACGACCGAGCCCCGAAGCCACTCCACCCCCGACCAGCGACCAGGCCGGCCAGAATTCGGGAGCGAAACTGGATGTGAACCGGGTCAGGGTGGGTCGGGTCAGAGTCGCGCGAAACGGTCCGTTGCAGCCACCAGCTCAGCAGCGATCGCCGGCTCCCCGGCGGCGTGACCAGCCAACACCAGGTGATATTCGGCCTCCGGCCACGCCCGGTGCAGTGCGTCGGCGGTGGTCACCGGGCAGGGTAGGTCGTAACGTCCTTGGACGATCACGCCCCGAATGTGGCGAATCTTGGTGACCTCATCGATCAGCTGCCCCTCGCGCATCCAGCCGGCATTGAAGAAGTAGTGGTTCTCGATTCGGGCGAAGGCCAGCGCGAACTCCGGGTCGGAGAACTCCTCCACATGCTCGGGCGAGAACTCAAGGGTGGACGTGGCCGCCTCCCAGGTGGTCCAAGCCACCCCGGCCGGCTGATGGATCGCCGGATCTGGGTCGAAGAGCAACTCGTGGTATTTCGCGATCCGGTCGCCGTCGAAGCCTTCGGGCAGGGGTGCGCAGAACGACCGCCACCATTCCGGGGCGATGTTGCCAGCCCCACCGTTGTAGTACCAGTCCAGCTCGCTGCGCCGCAAAGTGAAGATGCCGCGCAGCACCAGCTCAGTGACCCGCTCAGGATGGGTCTCGGCGTAGGCCAGGCCAAGGGCACTGCCCCAAGAACCGCCGAAGACCAACCACGAATCGATTCCACGATCCTGGCGCAGCTTCTCGATGTCGGCCACCAGATTCCAGGTGGTGTTGGCACTCAGATCAGCTGAGGGCTCGCTGGCGTGCGGGAGACTGCGGCCACACCCACGCTGATCGAAAAGCACCACCCGGTAGCGCTGGGGATCGAAGTAGCGGCGGTAGTTCTCCACGATCCCGCCCCCGGGCCCGCCATGGACGAACACCGCCGGTTTACCTTCTGGGTTGCCGCATTCCTCCCAGTAGATCTGCTGGCCACCGCCCACGTCCAAGCGTCCATGAGCGTACGGCTTGATCGGTGGGTAGAGGATCTCCTCGAGCGCCCCAGGCTCACTCATCGTCGAAGTCGTCGGAGTCGTCGATGATGTGCATCGCCGCCTCCTCGGCGGTGGCCGCGCCACCGTCTATCCCGACATCTTTGCCAATAGTGGTCGCCTCAGTGTCCTCGCCAGGCAGGCCGCCGTTGGCGTCCACCAAGCGTCCGGCGCGAGCGTTACCAACCTCGCGGGTTTCGGTCGGGTCCGGATTCCACGGCCCCTCGATCACCACGGCAGGCTGCTCATCCTGAGCGACCCGCATCTCCAAGGTCTCTCCGGCGCGCATCTCCGCCGCGGTGTTACCGAAGCCTTGCGCCGGCGACCAATTCTCGCCCGTGACATACCCCTCGTCGAGCACGTCGTCCACGCCCCGATCGACCAAGGTCTCATCACGCTGCATCTGGTCGAGCTGCTCGGATTCCTCCGGCACGCTTCCGTCGTCATACTCGCTCATGCCCCTAGCCTCCCACGGGTTGGGCCGCGAAGAGCGCTCTGGGAGCCCAACCTTCAAATGCGCCTCTCCCCACCCGAAAAGCTGGCTGAGGAAACCTGACATCAGCGAGGTGCTCTGCAGGTAACGGTCTAGAATCCGCTCTCGTGCCAGTCACCCCTGTCCTCGATCAACCGACCCGCCATTCCAGCTACGAGCTGGTGCTGGCCGCCTTCGTCGGGATGCTGCTCATCTCCAACGTCGGTGCCACCAAGCTGATCGCCTTCGGCCCACAGTTACAGTTCGCCGGAGTGCAGATTCTGCCGATCATCACCGATGGCGGAGCTATCCTCTTCCCCCTCACCTACATCCTCGGCGACATCCTGGCCGAGGTGTACGGACTGCGCCGAGCCAACCGGGCCATCATCATCGGGTTCGTGCTGGCTGCGGTGATGTCGCTGACCTTCCTGATCGTGGACGCCGCCCCGCCGGCAGCCGACTGGCCCAACCAGGACGCCTGGCACGCGGTGCTCGGCTTCGTCCCGCGGATCGTGGTGGCCAGCCTGCTCGGCTACCTGGCAGGGCAGTTGCTGAATGCCCTGGTGTTGGTGCGGATCAAACAGCGATGGGGCGAACAGCGCCTGTGGGTGCGCCTGATCGGCTCGACCCTTGTTGGCGAGTTCGCCGACACCTTGACCTTCTGCATGATCGCCTTCGGCCCGCTGGGCAATGTACTGGGCGGTGAGTCGATCTCCTGGCCGGCGCTGATCAACTACACCGCGGTCGGCTGGCTCTACAAGGTCAGCGTCGAAGTGGTGTTCTTGCCCCTCACCTACCGGGTGATCGCCGTGTTCAAGCGCCGCGAGGGCGTCAGTCAGGCCTGAGGCTGGCTCAGACCGGCGTAGAAGCGTCCCAGGAAATGGGCGCGAAACTCGTCGAATCTGCCGTTCTCAATGCTGGCCCGGATGTCATCGACCAGCCGGACGGTGAAGCGTTCGTTGTGAATGGTGGCCAGGGTTGAGGCCAGCATCTCCTTCGCCTTGAACAGGTGATGCAGGTAGGCCCGGGAGTAGTTGACGCAGGTGTAGCAGTCACAACCATCCTCCAAGGCAGCGAAGCTGCGCCGGTTGCCGGCCGTGTTGACGTTGTAGCGGCCATCAGCGGTGTAGATGGCGGCGTTGCGCGCCACCCGGGAGGGCATCACACAGTCGAAGGTGTCTGCGCCGGCCGCAATGGCGGCGAAGAAATCGTCGGGCTCGGAGATTCCCAACAGGTGCCTCGGCTTGTCGAACGGCAGTTCGGAGTTCACCCAACCGACGATGGTGCCCAGGTTTTCTTTCTCCAACGCCCCGCCGATGCCGTAGCCGTCGAAGCTGCGCCCCTCGACCTCCGAAGCTGCCAGATCGCGGGCGGCCTTGCGCCGCAGATCCTCGTACTGAGCGCCCTGGACCACCCCGAAGAGTGCCTGATAGGGCTTGCCGGCGCGCTCGAGGGTGAGCCGTTCATGTTCGGCAAGGCAGCGCAGGGCCCAGGCCTGGGTGCGATCCAGAGATTGTTCCTGATACCCGCGGGTATTCATCAAAGTGGTGCACTCGTCGAAGGCGAACATGATGTCGGCACCCAGCTCATGCTGGATCCGCATCGACACCTCCGGGCTGAACCGGTGCCGGTCTCCGTTGAGATGGGAGGTGAAGGTGACGCCTTCGTCGTCGACATGGGCCAGCCGACTCTTGCCGGGGGCGATCACGTCATCATCGGCCAGGCCGGTGGCATCCATCGCCAACACCTTCTTGAACCCGACACCGAGGCTCATCACCTGAAAGCCGCCGGAATCGGTGAAAGTTGGGCCGGGCCAGTTCATGAAGGCGCCCAGTCCGCCAGCGGCGTCCACAATGTCGGAACCGGGTTGCAGGTAGAGGTGGTAGGCGTTGGCCAGCACAGCTTGGGCGCCGAGCCCGGCTACGGCTTCAGGCAGCACCGCTTTGACGGTGGCCTTGGTGCCAACCGCGATGAAGGCCGGAGTCCGGATCTGGCCGTGTGGAGTGTGAATCACTCCGGTACGTCCCAGGCCGTTGTCCAAGACGGCGCCGGGGCTGAAGCCAAAATCAGCCACGAGCACCCAGTGCCTGGAGCTGAGCCAGGGCAACCACGCCGGCCGTGGACGTGCGCAGCACGGCATCGGCGATCCGCACGGGCTTACCACCGGCGGCGGCGAAGGTTGCCACCTCGCCATCGGTCAGTCCGCCCTCAGGACCGATGATGAACATCACCTCACCAGAGGTTGGCAGTTCCAGAGCGGACAGCGGCGTCTCGGCGGCCTCGTGCAGCACCACGGTCAGCGCAGTCTGCTCGACCCGCAGCGCCAACTCAGCCGTGCTCATCGGCATCGAGACGGTCGGCACCCAGAACCGACGCGACTGCTTGGCCGCCTCCCGCGCGGTGGCTCGCCAGCGACCCAGTCCCCTTTCGACCCGCTCCGGCGTCCAGCGCACCACCGATCGGGCAGCCTGCCAGGGCACGATCTCATCGATCCCGAGTTCGGTAAGGGTCTCCACCGCCAGCTCGGCGCGATCCCCCTTCGCCAGCGCCTGCACTGCCACATAGCGAACTGCGCGGGCCGGGGTGTGCACCACTTCTTCGATGCTGATGGTGAGGGTTCCCTTGTCAGCGCCGACTACTGGGCCACGCACCCCGGTGCCGGCACCATCACTGATCCAGATGATCTCACCAGCCCTGATCCGGCGCACCGAGGCAGCGTGATGGCCTTCGACGCCGGCCAGGCTGACCTGTTTGCCAACTTCGGGGGCATCCAGCGGAGCCAGAAACAGCGGCTCGGTCACGAGAAGGCCTCCTTCAACCAGCCGAACCGGCCCTTGCCGTGTTTGGCCACCGAAACCTGCGGAAGGGTCTCGTCGCGCTCCTGCGCCAACTTGGCCAGCAGATCGCGCTGGGCAGCGTCCAACTTGGTCGGGGTGTCCACCAGCAAGGTGATCCCCAGATCGCCGCGGCCGCCACCGCGCAGCCGGGGTACGCCGCGGCCGGCGACGGCAATCCGGGCGTGTGACTGGGTACCGGCCGGAATCTGCAGCTCCACGGTGGCCTCGGCAGGATCCAGATCGTCGCGCTCGGCCTCAAGGGTTTCCAAGTTGACTACGGTGCCCAGCGCAGCGGCGGTCATCGGCACATGCACGACCATCTCCAGGTCGTCCCCGTTGCGCTTGAACACCTCGTGCTGAACGACCTTCAGCTCCACGTACAGGTCACCGGCCGGGCCACCACCGGGACCGACTTCGCCCTGGTGGGCCAACTGCACTCGATTGGCACTGTCCACGCCGGCGGGAATCTTCACGTTGATGCTGCGATGGGAGCGCACCCGACCTTCACCGGAGCACTCGCCACAGGGGTTGGGAATGATCGTCCCGTAGCCCCGGCAGGACGGACAGGGCTGGCTGGTGCGAATCTCCCCGAGGAAGGATCGCTGGATCGCGGTGACCTCACCGGAGCCGTGACAGGTGCTGCAGTTGATCGGCTCGCTGCCGGCGTTCGCGCCGCTGCCGGAGCAGTTGGGGCAGACCACTGCGGTATCAACCTTGAGTTCCTTGGTGATTCCGAAAGCGGCCTCGGCAAGACTCAGATTGAGTCTGACCACCCCATCCTGGCCGCGCCGCACCCGGGAGCGTGGGCCGCGCGGGGCCTGGGCGCCGAACATTGCGTCAACCAGGTTGGTGAAGTCGAAGCCGCCACCGGAAAAGCCGTGGCTGGCGCCGCCGAAGCCGCCGCCGCCACCACCCATCGGGTTGCCACCGCGGTCATACATGGAGCGCTTGTTGGCATCGTGGAGGACCTCATAGGCCTCGCCGATCTCCTTGAACTTTTCGGCAGCATCTGGGGTGTCAGCAACGTCTGGGTGATACTTCATCGCCAGCTTGCGATAGGCCTTCTTGATTTGCTCCGCCGAAGCGTCGCGGGGCACCCCGAGCACCTCATAGTAGTCAGCGCTCACACATCATCCTTCAGCTAGATAACGACTGATGTATCGGGCCACCGCCCGCACCGCAGCCATGGTCGACGGGTAGTCCATTCGGGTCGGTCCGACCACACCAAGGTTGGCCCGGAGGTCCGGACGCGACCCATAGCCGCTGGCCACCACCGAAGTGGCGCGCAGCGGTTCGTAGCTGTTCTCCTGCCCGATCCGGACGGTGACCTCACCGGAACTGGTCACTTCCCCCAACAATTTCAGCAGCACGACTTGTTCCTCCAGCGCCTCCAGCACCGGCCGGACGGCGGTCTCGTACTGGTCGGCGAACCGGGTCAGGTTGGGCACGCCACCCACCACCACCCGGGTGGACGGGCTTTCGGTCTGCAGTTGCTTCAGAGTCGGAGCGACCGCATCAGCCAGCGGTTTGAGATCTTCAGGCAGCTCGGCCACCAGCCGATCCAGTCGTTCGCAGGCCGCGGCCGGGCCGAGGTCCACCAGGGCTGCGTTGAGTCGTCCGCGCAGGTCGGCGATCTGGGATTCCTCCGCACCGGCGGTATCGAGGGGATGCTGATCGACCTGGCCGGAGGAGTTCACCAGAATGAGTAATCCTCGCCCTGGGCTGAGTTGCACCAACTCCACATGCCGCAGCGTGGAATTGGAGAGCACCGGGTATTGGACGATGGCCACTTGATGAGTGATCCGCGACAACGTCCGAACAGTGCGGGCCACCAGATCGTCGATATCGACCGCACCGTCCATGAAGCTCTGAATCGCGCGCCGCTCCGGCATCGACAGTGGCTTGACTGTGCCGAGACGGTCGACGAAGAGCCGATAGCCCTTGTCAGTGGGGATTCGTCCGGCACTGGTGTGGGGTTGGGTGATGTAGCCCTCTTCCTCCAACACCGCCATATCGTTGCGGACGGTGGCTGGGGAGACGTCGAGGGCATAGCGCTCGACCAGCGCACGCGAACCCACCGGCTCCTGCATGGAGACGTAATCGGTCACGATGGCCCGCAGGATGGTCAGCTTGCGGTCGTCGAGCACGGCTGTTCCCTCCTGGCTTGCTGGCACTCTCGGTAGCTGAGTGCCAGTCTAACCCAGCCGCACCAGGTTAGGCTGACCGCCATGACGCAGTTCAGCTTGGGTAGCTTCGCACCGGTGGCCGATCAGATCTTCGTTGCTGTCGCCGAGCCCGCCGCAGTGAACATCGGTCTGATCGTCGGCCCCGCCGGCGCCGTGATCATCGACACCGGTTCCTCCCCCGAGCAGGGCGCGGCGATTCGGGCCGCGGCTGAGAGCTTCGCCGGTGTCCCGGTGGTGGCGGTGCTGGTGACCCACTGGCATTACGACCATCTGTTCGGCCTGGCCGGGTTCGCCGACGTCCCCAGCTTCGGCCATGAGAACGTGGCGGCCTGGCTGAGTCGGCCCGAGGCTGCCGCTGCTGCCAGCGACCTTGGCGTGGACCTCAATCAGCTGGTTTCGCCGAGCACCACCTTCTCGCTGGCCAAAGCCATCGATGCCGGCGGACGCCGCGTCGAGGCCCTGCATTTCGGACCCGCCCACACCGACGGCGACGTGGTGATCTATGTGCCCGACGCTGGGGTGGTCTTCGCCGGTGACCTGCTGGAAAGCTCAGCCCCGCCCTCCTTCGGCCGCGACTGCCATTTGAAGGATTGGCCGATCGCCCTGGACGGCATCCTCGGCATGACCAGGGAAGACACTCAAATCGTGCCAGGCCACGGGCCCGTGATGGATCGGATGGCCGCGTTCGACCAGCGATCTCGAATCTCGGCGCTCCACAGCCAGGTGGAATACGTGATCGGGCTGGGTAAGAGCGCCGAAGACGCCTACGCGGCTAGCGAATGGCCCTTCGATGAGGCCACCGTGCGGGCAGCGCTGCCGATCGCCTACGCCCAGCTGGCTGCCGCGGGAGTAGTCCCGCTGCGGAGGCTGCCCCTGCTGTGAGCAACCAGATCGCTGAGCCTGCCGAAGAGACCAGCGATCCCCTTCGCCGAGCCCAGTGAGCTGAATCGAGTCCCTCAGCGAACTGAGGTGAGGACTAGCCGCCGCCACCAGCCCTGCGGCGGAACATGCCGCCACCGCCTTGGCGGCCACGCTCAGCGGGGCCATTCTCCTTCTGGTGATGGCCGTCACCGACCGCGTCGTGGCCTTGCTGCTTGCGCTCCAAGGCGGCCTTCATACGGGCTTTGAGATCATCGTTGGGGTTCTCGGCCATCAGGGGGTCCTTTCGAGCGGTACCTGGCAAGTATCGCATCTGGTCGGAATGGTTCAGCCGCCGAACAGCGCGTCGCGGGCTTCTTCCCACAGCAAACCGGTGTTGGCGGCGACCAACCGGCGTCCGATCACTCCGGCGTGGTACTCCTCACCGGAGTCGGTCGCGATCCGCCCTCCCAGCTCGGTGACCATCAGCCCACCTGCGAGGTGATCCCAGGGGAACATCGAGCGATAGCTGAGGAAGTCGACCTCGCCGAGGATCAGTTTGGGGTAGTCGATGCCGCAGGAGCCCCACGACCTGATCACTTTCACGGTGGCCCCCTCCTCACCGGGCACCGGCAGGTAGGTGGCCCCCACTGCGACCGTTCGGGGCTGCGGCGGCCGATGCAGTTGTACTCCGTTGCGCGTCACCCCGGCACCGGCTTCGACCACATACATCTGTTCGTACACCGGTTGCCAGATCCAGCCGCGCACGGTTTCGCCATAGCGCAGTTCGGCCAGCATCACCGCGAAGTCGGAGCGACCCTTGGCGAAATTCCTGGTGCCGTCAACCGGATCGATCACCCAGGCGTGCGCGGCCGTGGGCAGCACCTCGAGCACCCGCGGGTCGCAGAAAACGCCTTCTTCGCCAGCCACGATCGCGTCCGGATCGGCCTGACGCAACACCCTGGTGAGTTCGGCCTCAGCCTCACGATCGGCCACCGTGACCAAATCCCCGGGACCCTTTTCGATGACCTCGCCGCTACCGAGTGCACCAAACCGAGGCAGGATCAGCCGGTCGGACACCTCCTTCAGGAGGTCGGAGACCTGATCGATCTGCACAGCGAATCTCCTTGGGGTACGGCGTGCCCCCAGGCTACCTAGACCCACGTACCGATCAGCTCCGCGTCCGTCCCTCAACCCGTTGCGAACTCAGGGCTCAACCGGAGGTGACGAAGTCGATCAGTCGCTCCACTTCGCGCGGCAGCGCCGGATCCAGGTCGCGCCAGTCACGTACCCGGCTCAGAATCCAGTGCCAGGTGGCCGCGATGTCGATCTGGTCCTCTGCCGGGCGCCGCAGCGCGCGGCTGGCGCCCACCTTCCATTCGACGTTGCGGGGAACCTGAGGCCAGGCCGTCAGGCCGAGGCGTTCGGGACGCACCGCAGCCCAGATGTCGATGAACGGATGCCCGGTCACCAGCACGTGGTCGCTACGAACCTGCGCCACGATCCGAGTCTCCTTGCTGCCGGTGACCAAGTGGTCGACCAGCACGCCCAGCCGCCGCCCCGGCTCGGGTGCGAACTCCGCCACGATCCTGGGCAACTCATCCACCCCACCGAGCAGCTCCACCACCACCCCGACGTGGCGCAGGTCGTCACCCCAGATCTTCTCGACCAGCTCGGCGTCGTGGCGACCCTCGACGTAGATCCGCGACGGCAGCGCCACTTTGGCCGGCTCCACTGCTCCCACCCGTGAACCGGACGCGGTGTGGGTGGGGCGCATCGGCGCCTTGGACTGTGGCGCACGCAGGTCGATCGGCAAGCCGTCCAGCCAGAATCCGGGGCCGAAGGGGAAACTGCGCCGGGCACCCTTGCGGTCTTCCAGCACCACCAAGCCGTTCTCCCAGCGCACCACCGCACCGCAGAACCCCGAACTCGGATCCTCCAGCACCATGCCCCGGCCCACTTCCACCGGGGCGCTGACCGGCTTACCGGCTGTTCGCCAGCCCTTGGCCAACACATCGTCGGAGTAACGCATCCAACCAGCCTAAGAGGGATGCTGGCTCAAATCGCTGGTGACGCGCCCTAACCAGCCTCGGCACCAACCTTGACGCGCCTCTAGTCGGCGCCGAGGTAGGCCTTGCGCACCCGATCGTCGCCGAGCAGCGCCTTACCGGTGTCGGAGAACATGATCTGACCGACTTCGAGCACGTAGCCACGATCGGCAAGGCTCAAGGCGGCCTGGGCGTTCTGCTCCACCAGCAGAATGGTCACGCCATCGGCCTGAAGCTCCTGAATGGTGCGCATGATCGTCTGGGTCATGATCGGGCTCAGCCCCATCGACGGCTCGTCCAGCATCAGCAGCTTGGGCCGACTCATCATGGCTCGACCAATCGCCAGCATTTGCTGCTCACCACCGGAGAACAGACCGGCGGCTTCGGTGCGCCGCTGGCCAAGCACCGGGAAAAGGTCATAGACCCGATCCATGTCGGCGCGAATCGAGGAGGTCTCCTTGCGCGAGTAGGCACCCAGCCTGAGGTTGTCTTCCACCGACATCTGCCGGAACAACCGCCGACCCTCCGGAGATTGGGCGATCCCGCGCTCGACGATCTTGTGAGCAGGCAGCGCATCAATCCGCTCACCCTCGAACCAGATCTCGCCGGACACCAGTTTCAGCAGTCCCGAGATCGCCCGAAGAGTGGTCGATTTACCAGCGCCATTGGTGCCCAGCAGACTGACGACCTGCCCCTTCTCTACGGTGAAGTCGATGCCCTTGACCGCGGTCACCCGGCCATAGGCGACGACCATCTGCTTAATCTCAAGCATCTGCAACACCCTCTCCAGGATTGTCACCGGGTTGCTGCCAGGTTGGGTCGGCGGCCTCGGTTGCCGGCATGCCGATGTAGGCCTCGATCACCCGTGGGTCGTTTTGGACGACCGAGGGCGGGCCTTCCACCAACACCTCGCCTCGGACCAGGCAAACGACCCGGTCGCACAGGTTGAAGATGAAGCGCATGTCATGCTCGATCACCAACACTGCCAGCCCGAGGTCGCGGATGCGGAAGATCAGCTCTTCGGCCTGCCGAGTCTCCTGGGGGTTCATCCCGGCGGTGGGCTCGTCCAACAGCAGCAGCTTCGGATCGGTGGCCAAGGCTCGGGCAATCTCCAGGCGCCGCTGATCGCCATAGGGCAGGTTGCGCGACAGCGAATCCCCCGAGCCTGTCAGCCCGACGAAGTCGAGCAGCTCCTTGGCCCGCTGGGTGGATGCCAGCTCCTCCCGCCGATGTCTGGGCAAGCGGAAGATTGCGTCGATCGCATTGGTCTGGGTGCGGGTGTACATCCCGACCATCACGTTCTCGATGGCGGTCATGTTGTGGAACAACCGGATGTTCTGGAAGGTCCGAGCCATCCCCGCACGCACCGCCAACCGCGGCTGCGGCGGCAACGGCCGGCCGAGAAATTCGACCGAGCCACTGGTCGGCTTGTACAAGCCCGTCAAGCAGTTGAAGAAGGTGGTCTTGCCAGCACCATTAGGCCCGATCAGGCCAACGATCTCGCCCGAATGCACCTTCAGGCTGACGTCGCCGACAGCACGCAGGCCGCCGAACTGCATGGTCACGTTGTGCGCGTCCAGCAGCACCTGTCGCTGGGAGGTGGCAACCTCCGACACACCGCTGGCCATCGGATTGCCACTCATAGTTCGAACACCTTCCGATCCGGATTCAGGTGAGCGTGATGGGTGATCAGATCCTCTTCGACCTCTTCGGCGAGCTCTTCGCTTTCGTCGTGGAACTCGAGCTGGCGCCGCTCGTCAGCGACGATGCCTTCGGGCCGGAAGCGCATCATCACCACCAACAGCAGACCGAACAGCAACAGCCGGTAGTCGGAGAAGAACCGCAGCTTCTCTGGTAGCAGCTTCAAGATGGTGGCACCGACCAACACCCCGGCCACCGTGCCCATGCCGCCCAGCACCACCGCAGCCAGCAGGAAAGCCGACTCCAGGAAGACGTACTGGTCCGGAGTCACCGACACGTCGTAGTGGGCTTTGACCGCACCGGCGACGCCAGCCAGGAAAGCACCACCGGCGAAGGCCAACAGCTTAAGGAGGAAGGTGTTCACGCCCATGGCTTCGGCAGCCAGCCCGTCCTCGCGAATGGCCACCCACCCACGCCCGATCCGGGAGTGGTTCAGGTTGGTGAATACCACGATGATCAAGCCGATCACCAACAGCATCAACCAGTAGTAGTTCGCGAACCGCCCGACGTCGATGCCGAGGATCACGTGGGCCTGACCGAAGTTGAAACCCAAGAAGTCGAGGTCGGGGATACCAGGGATGCCGTTCGAACCGTGGGTCAGATTCGGCCCGTCATTGCCATCGAGGTTGTTCATGGTGATTCGGAAGATCTCCCCGAAAGCCAGGGTCACGATGGCCAGGTAGTCACCAGAAACCCGCAGGGTGGGGGCACCGATGAGCAGACCCAGGATGGAAGCCACCGTGCCGGAAATCAGCACCGTGACGATGAACGGCGGATGGAAACCGATGGTGGCGAAGGTCGAGTCCGAGAGCACGGCCGCGGTGAAGGCGCCGGCACCGAGGAAGGCGATGTAGCCCAAGTCGAGCAGGCCGACAAGGCCGACCACAATGTTCAGCCCCAGAGCTGTCGCTGCGAAGATCAACACCTGCGCCGCGATCGACATGTTGGCGTCCGAGCCGTTCTGAGTGAACGGGAAGGCGAAGGCCACAACGAAGGCCGAAATCACCAGTACCCGATTGTTGCTGGCCGCCGCAATGCCGAGCCAGCTGAAAGCGCCAAACTGCCGCAGGGTCAGCACCAGGCCGACCATGAAGGCGGCGAAGGTCAGGAACGCGCCGGCATCGGAGAGACCGAGCACATAGGCCGCACCGAACAGCACCGCTGCCATCGCCACACCGATTGCCAGGATCTGGACCCACTTGGGGCTCTTGACCCGCTCCAAGCTCGGCTCGGGCGAATCAGGCAGGAACAGGGTCGCGGCAACGGCCAGCACGCCGCCGACCAGCGCCACCCAGCCGCCCGGATCGACGTTCACCAGCCCGCCGAGCTCGACGGCGATGGCGGCGACTGCCACCGCAGCCATCACCAGGGCCGAAATCGCAGCCGTCTTCGCGGTGGTGTTCCAAGCAACCACCCGGGCCCAGCGGCCCAGCTTCGGCTTGCCCACCAGCGGAATGCCGAGCAGGAGCATTACCAACAGCGGCAGGGCTCCGAGGAACAGCTGCAAAGTCGAGGGAGCGCCCCAGTAGGCCATGTCGTCAAGAGCCGCGTGACCATAGGACCACGACATGAACACCGATGCGATCATCGCCGCCGCACCGAGCATCCCGACCCCGCGGGCCGGGTAACGCAGTTGAATCTTCAGCTGGTCAGGAATGATCGCTTTCATGCCCGGTCCACCACCTTCGCGCCGAGCAGGCCCTGTGGACGGAACACCAGTACCAGGATCAACAAGACGAACGCCCAGACATCTTTCCAGGCGGTCGTGCCGAGGTAGTTGCTGGCCAGCGCTTCGGCCACGCCGAGCACCAGCCCGCCGACCACAGCGCCGTTGATGTTGCCGATACCGCCGAGCACCGCAGCAGTGAATGCTTTCAAGCCCGCAAGAAAGCCCATCCGAAAGTCGATGTTGCCGTAGCGCAGTCCGTGCGCGACCCCGGCAATGGCTGCCAGGCCGGCGCCGACCGCGAAGGCCGAAACAATCACTCGATCAACATTGATACCCATCAGGCGTGCCGTGTCGGGGTCCTGAGAGGTGGCCACCATCGCGCGTCCGGTCTTGGTCCGATTCACGAAGTACCACAGGAAGGCGGTGCACACCGCCAGCGCAGCCATTGTGAAGACTGATGGCATCTGGATGATCACCCCACCGATCGGGATGGTTGCACCGCTGATACCGGGAATGCTAGGGAACGGGATGGCGCTCTTGGCGTCGGGCATGCCGGGAATCTGGCCGAAGAAGAGCCGGACGAACTCCTGCAGGAACACCGAAACGCCGATCGCCGAGATCAGTGGCGCCAGTCGTGGCGCATTGCGCAGCGGCCGATAGGCGAACCGCTCCATGGACACCGCAACCGTGATGGAGGCGACCATGCCTCCCAGCAACATCGCCGGGAGCAGGATCAGTAACGAACTGGCTACCGGCCAGTCGGTCGGACGACCCAAAACCGTCCAGGTGGCGAATGCACCGAAGGCGCCGATCATGAAGATCTCGCCATGGGCAAAGTTAATCAGCTGAACGATGCCGTAAACCACGGTGTAGCCCACCGCGATCAATGCGTATAGGGAGCCCAAGGACAACCCGTTAATCAGCTGTTGGAAAAAGAGTTCCACGCTTCCAGCCCCTCCTACATAACAACCCGTTGGCGCCCACCCAGGGATGGGCGCCAACGGGTTATCAGATCACTTCAGTTCGCCGGTCTTCTCTGCCTTCCACGCCCCACCGACGACCTTGTAGACCGTCAGGACGCGTGCCACGGCATCGCCATACTGGTCGAAGCCGACCTTGCCGGTGGCACCATCGAAGTTGACCGAAGCGATCGCGGTGACCGTGGCCGCACGAGCCGACTTGGCATCGGTGGCCGAGGCCAGGCTGGTCTTCAGAGCCGCGATGATCGCGTTGGCAGCGTCGTAGCCATAGGCGCCGTAGGCCGAGTAGCCCTCGGCGTAGCCAGCAGCCTTGTAGGCGTCAACGAAGGCCTTGGCCGACGACAGCGTCTCCACCGGAGCGCCGACGGAGGTGGCCAGATCGCCATTCGTGCCGCCGAGCTTGATGAAGTTTTCGTCGTAGATGCCGTCGCCACCCATCAGCGGAACGTTCAGACCGGCAGCCTTGGCCTGCTTGGAGAGCGGACCGGCCTGCGGGTACTCGCCACCGTAGTAGATCGCGTCAGGACCAGCGCTCTTCACCTTGGCGATGACTGCGGAGAAGTCGGAGTCATCGGGGTTGATGGTCTCAGCCGCCACAACGGTGCCGCCGCCGGCCTTGAAGGCGGTGGTGAAGTTGTCCACCAGGCCCTGGCCGTAGGCCTTCTTGTCGTGGATGGTCGCGACCTTCTTGATGCCCGCACCCAGCAGGTACTGAGCAGCGAACGGACCCTGCACTGCATCAGTGGTGCAGGTGCGGAAGTAGTTGGCGTAGGGCCGCGCCGGCTTGGTGAGATCAGCACCCTTGGTCAGACTCGGGTTGGTGTTGGCCGGTGAGACCTGAACGATGTTGGCCGAAGCCAGCACCGGGGTCACCACCTGAGCAACCGAAGAGTTCAAGGTGCCAACCACGCCGACGACCTGATCGTCGGAGGCCAGCTTGGTGGCGGCGTTCTTGCCGACATCAGGGGTGGCGGCATCATCTTCGGCAGCCATCTCCAACGTCCAGCCCGGAATCAGCTTCTGGTCGTTGGCCTGCTTGATGGCCAAGGCGACCGAATTCTTGATTCCCAGACCCATCGCCGAAAGGCCACCGGACATCGGTGCGATGACACCGATCTTGGCCACCTTGGCGGTGGAACCGCCGGTGGTGCCGGCGTCGGTGCGCGCACCGCAACCGGCGAAGGCCAGCGAGGCAGCCAGAACGGCAACCCCAGCCAGCTTGTATGTACGCTTGTTCACTTTTCCTCCTGTGAGCATTTCGTCCACCAGCCCGCCAGGTTGGGCATGGAGAGACGTCGAGATATTGCAGCACTCGTTTATCTCAGACCGGTTACGTTGCCACCAGCAGGAACTAGGCGTTACCGAATCGTTGTCATCGTGCCAGGCGGCTAACGATCCCTTCCTCAACTGTCCAAGACGCCACGAATTACGCCGTCGGCGAGTAATCTGCCCGCCCTGGTGAGGCGCAACCGGCCACCGACAATCTCGGCCAGACCGTCATCGACGGACCCGGCGGCACGCGCCAGCTCAGCGTCGTCGAGCACCTCGATCGCTAAACCCTCGGCCAGTCGCAACTCCAGCAGGATCTGCTCCCAGTGCCGCTCTGCTCGGCTGAGTTCCTCACGCCCCTGGGCCGGGCTCTCGCCAGCGGCCAGCCTGGCGGTGTAGTCGCGCGGATGGCGCAGGTTCCACCAGCGCACTCCGCCAACATGGGAGTGCGCCCCCGGACCGATGCCCCACCAATCGTCGCCGCGCCAATAGGCGAGGTTGTGCCGGCACTCCTGCCCAGGACGCGCCCAGTTACTGATCTCGTAGTTGGCCAAGCCGGCGGCACTCAGTAGTTCTTCCGCCACCAGATAGCGATCAGCCTGCTCGTCCTCATCGACTCCGGGCAGCTCACCGCGCGCCACCCGGGCGGCGAGCCTGGTGCCGTCCTCAACGGTCAGGGAGTAAGCGCTGAGGTGGTCTGGGCCGAGGGCGAGTGCAGCTTCAAGGCTTGCTCGCCAATCCTGCTCGGTCTCGCCGGGACTGCCATAGATCAGGTCAAGGCTCACCGAGCTGAATCCGGCTGCCCGCGCCTGGGCGACCACTTCGGCCACTCGCCCCGGCGTGTGTCGGCGTTCCAGCACTGCCAGCACACTTGGCCGGGCCGACTGCATACCCAAGCTGAGGCGGTTGAAGCCAGCCGCGATCAGCTGATCCAGGTAGGCCCGGTCGACCGATTCCGGATTTGCTTCGGTGGTGATTTCGGCATCGGCGGCCAACCCGAAGCGCTCCTTGATCGCGCTCAGCAACCCAGCCAGGGCCGGCGCCGGCAGCATCGTCGGGGTGCCCCCACCGAAGAAGACGGATTGCACCCCGGCCGTGGGGCCCAACACCTTGCGGGCCAAGTCGAGCTCTGCCACTGCCGCGCCCAGATAGGCATCCTGGCTGGCCCCGGGGACGGCGCCCAGTTCAGCGGCGGCGTAGGTGTTGAAATCGCAGTAGCCGCACCGGGAGGCGCAGAACGGCACATGCACATAGAGGCTGAACTTGCGCTGCTCCAGACCGGTCAGCGCCGATTGCGGCAGGTGTCCGTCCAGTGGTGCGGGCTGGCCCTCGGGCGGTGCGGACGGCATGGCGGGAAGCCTAACCCCAACCGCAGCAGGGCGAGTTGGCCGCTATCGCCGGCGACCTGCCGGGGAGCCGCAGCCAGGATCGCCGGCTACTTCTTCTTCTCGCCGGTCTCACCGGTGGACAGCGCCGCCACGAACGCCTCCTGGGGCACCTCGACGCGGCCGACCATCTTCATCCGCTTCTTGCCAACCTTCTGCTTCTCCAGCAGCTTGCGCTTGCGGGTGATGTCACCGCCGTAGCACTTGGCCAGCACGTCCTTGCGCATCGCCCGGACGGACTCGCGGGCGATCACTCGAGACCCGATGGCCGCCTGAATCGGCACCTCGAACTGCTGGCGCGGAATCAGTTCCTTCAGTTTCTTGGCCATCGCCACCCCGTAGGTGTAGGCGGCATCGGTATGGACGATCGAGCTGAAGGCGTCCACCGGTTCGCCGTGCAGCAGAATGTCGACCTTGACCAGCTTGGCCACCTGCTCGCCGGCCTCGTCGTAGTCGAGGGAGGCAAAGCCCTTGGTGCGCGACTTCAACGCATCGAAGAAGTCGAAGACGATCTCGGCCAGTGGCAACAGGTAGCGGATTTCCACCCGGTCCTCGCTGAGGTAGTCCAGCCCCTGCTGCTCACCGCGTCGGGCCTGGCACAACTCCAAGATGGTGCCGATGAACTCGGCCGGAGCCAGAATTGTTGCCCGCACCACTGGCTCGCGCACCTCGGCGATCTTGCCCTCGGGATACTCGCTGGGGTTGGTGACCGTGCGCTCGGAGCCGTCCTCCATCACCACGCGGTAGACAACGTTGGGTGCGGTGGAGATCAGGTCGAGGTTGAACTCCCGCTCCAGCCGCTCCCGAACGATCTCCATGTGAAGTAGGCCAAGGAAGCCGATCCGAAAGCCGAAGCCGAGGGCCCCTGAGGTTTCGGGCTCATAGGTCAGGGCCGCATCGTTGAGCTGGAGCTTGTCCAGTGCTTCGCGCAACTCCGGGAAGTCGGCTCCGTCGATCGGGTAGAGCCCTGCGTAGACCATCGGGTTCGGCGGACGGTAGCCACCAAGATCCTTGATCGCGGGGTTGGACGCCGTCGTCACCGTGTCACCAACGCGGGACTGGCGAACTTCCTTCACCCCGGTGATCAGGTAACCGACTTCGCCGACCCCCAACGCCGCGGACTTCACTGGATCCGGCGATATCACCCCGACCTCGAGGGTCTCGTGGGTGGCCTTGGTGGACATCATCAGCACCTTTTCGCGGTGGTTGAGCTCACCGTCGACCACCCGGACGTAGGTGACCACACCGCGGTAGGTGTCATAGACCGAGTCGAAGATCAGGGCGCGCGCCGGAGCGTTCGGGTCGCCGACCGGGGAGGGAATGTCAGCCACCACGTGGTCGAGCAGTTCCCGGACGCCATCGCCGGTCTTTGCCGAAACCCGGAAGACATCTCCGGGCTCACAGCCGATCAGGTGGGCGATCTCGGCTGCGTATTTGTCCGGTTGGGCGCTGGGCAGGTCGATCTTGTTCAGCACCGGGATGATTCGCAGGTCGGCGCCAAGAGCCAGGTAGAGATTGGCCAGCGTCTGGGCCTCAATGCCCTGAGCGGCATCAACCAACAGGATCGCACCCTCGCAAGCGGCCAGCGATCGCGATACCTCATAGGTGAAGTCGACGTGTCCTGGGGTGTCGATCATGTTGAGCACGTAGTCGGCGCCGTCAACCTGCCACGGCATCCGGACGGCCTGGGATTTGATCGTGATACCGCGCTCACGCTCGATATCCATCCGATCCAGGTATTGGGCCCGCATCGCGCGTCCATCCACCACCCCGGTGAGTTGCAGCATCCGGTCAGCCAGGGTGGACTTGCCGTGGTCAATGTGCGCGATGATGCAAAAGTTGCGGATCGTCGCGGGAGGGGTCTTGCCTGGTGCGGGAGTAGGCATGCACTTTCTTCGATACCGGGGACAGCCGACTCAGAATACAGTGGCCACGCCTTGCCCCTGACAACACTGCCCGCCCTCCAGGTGGCGGTTGATCGCGGGCGCCGGCGGATCAGCGAGCAGCGCCCTGACCCAGGCTGGGCACCGGATTTGAGAGCGGGCCCCAGGGTTTGGTAGTGTTCAACGTCGCGCCCGAGTGGCGCCAAAGACACACTCACCTGCGAAAAGGGCAAGCCCCGTGGCGAATATCAAGTCTCAGAAGAAGCGGATCCTGACCAACGAGAAGGCCAGGCTGCGCAACAAGGCCGTGAAGTCAGGCCTGCGCACCAACGTCCGTAAGTTCAACGAGGCCCTGGCCGAAGGCGATGCCGAGAAGGTGCAGCAGCTGGCCAAGGTGGCCACCCGCTCGCTGGACAAGGCAGCGACCAAGGGCGTCATTCACAAGAATCAGGCCGCGAACCGCAAGTCCGCGATCGCTTCGAAGGCCTCAGCTCTCTGATTTTCCCACTCAACGCCGCCCGGGTCGCCGGGCGGCGTTTTGTGTTGCCCGGGCTTTGGTCGCAACTCAGATCGGATCGAGCCGGTGCCTCGACTAGCGGCGAGCGCCCGCTCGCCGATTGCGGATCACCGTGAGCACCACCTGCTCAAGGGAGAAACCCGGATCGCTGCCAGCCCCCTTGATCTGGGCGTCGGCAACCGCAACCGCCTGAATGGACTGGGCGACCGCAGCCGGGGTCCAGTCCCGCGACAGGCGGGCCAAGTCCTTCAGCTTCCATGGCGGAACCCCGATGTTGCGAGCCAGGTCGGCATCGCGCAGTCGGGAGTCACGGCCGTCGAGGTATTTGCCCAGGCTGCGCAGGTTGGACGACAGCGCACTGGTGACCAATACCGGCGGCACCCCGGTGACCATCGCCCAACGCAGCTTGCCGAGAGCCTGATCGGCCCGCCCGTTGAGGGCGTCGTCGGCGACGGCGAAGCTGGTCACCTCGGCCCGTCCGGCGAAATAGCGGCGGATCGCAACTTCGGTAAGCACCTGATCAGCAGAATCGTCGAGGAGCTGGCGGACAGCGCCGGCCAGCGCCCGGGTGTCGGTACCGACTGCCTGCACCAACGCCTCAGCCACCACCGGGGTCGCCTTGCCGCCCAGCCGCCGGGTCTCGGCCACCACAAACTGGCCCAGCTCCCAGGGCTTGATATTGGGGCAATCGAGGATCTCGGGCCGCAACTTCTTCAGCCCGTCCAGTAGCGCTTTGCCCTTCACTCCCCCGCCATGCACCAGCGCCAGCGCCAGGTCCTCGCCCGGATCAGCGGCCAGCTGGAGGAGCTGAGCGTTCAGCTCAGATGGCAGTTCGGCCAGGTCGTTGACCACCACAACGGCCGCGGTGGCGAACAGCGAAGCACCGACTGCCTCGGCCAGGGTTCCAGCGTCCAGAGCGCCGGCCTCCACCCGGACCACGCCCGCGTCGGGACGCTCCGCGCTGGCCTGCTGGAGGAAGTCACCGATCCCCCGTTCGGCCAGTAACGACTCCGGCCCGGTAACGAGCAGGACGGCGCCGAAGCGGCTCTGGTTTTGCACGCCACTAAGCATGCCAGCCAACTCCGACAGCGCGTCCTCACCGGCGCGGTGCCTGGGCTCCCGTTACGGTGGCCGACCGGCGGCGCGATATGCAGTCGCCCGGTGATCGCTGCTTAGCCGGCGCGGTGCCTGGGCTCCCGTTACGGTGGCCGACCGGCGGCGCGATATGCAGTCGCCCGGTGATCGCTGCTTAGCCGGCTCGCTGCGTGGTGATCACCAGTCCGCCCGTCGCTGACGAGACCGCGATAGCGCCACTCTGGTCGGTGCGGAACACTCGCCCTCCGCTGTTCTGGACGGCGCTGACGGTGCGGGCGGCCGGGTGGCCATAGTCGTTGTTGGCGCCGACGCTGATCAGAGCCAACTTTTCGCCCACCGCCTGCAGGAAGGCTTCTGACTGGTGGGCCGAGCCGTGATGCGGAACCAGCAACACCTCCGCCTTCAGATCGGCCACCGCAGCCACGGCGGCACTCTGCCCGGACTCTTGGACGTCCCCGGCCAGCAGCAGGCGCACTCCCCCGATCTCAGCTCGCAACACCAGCGAAGAGTCGTTCTCTTCTGCCGATTCCGGCGCCAACACCGCCGGCGCGCTGAACTGCCGCAGCGCCAACACGCTCAGCTGCGCCGAACCGGCCGAAACCACCATTCCCGGTGCGGCAAATGCCACCGGCACCCCAGACGCAACGGCTTTGACCTGCTGCCAGCCGACGGCCTCAGTGTTGGTGTCCGGCAGCAGCAGGCGATCCACCCGTCGCCCGGACATCACCCCGGCCACCCCACCGATGTGATCGGCATGCGGGTGGGTGAACACGAGCCAGGACACTTCAGTAATGCCCAACAAGTCCAGGCAGCGATCTACCGCGGACGGATCCGGCCCGGCATCCACCACAATCGCCACCGACGGACCGGCCCGGATCACCGTCGCATCACCCTGGCCCACATCACAAGACACCGCCAGCCAACCTTGGGGTGGCCAGCCTGGCGGGCCCAGCGGACGCAAACAAGCCGCCACCAGGGCCATCGCAGCCAAACCCACCAACCAGGGCCTGCCCAAGAACAACGGCAAGCCGAGGGCGATCAGCCCACACGCAGCGATCAGCACCACGGTCCCGGCCACGCTCGCCGGCCAGGCGAAACTCGCCCCCGGCAGCGAACTGCCGGCCACAGCGATCCAACACAAGCCCTGCGCGAAGCCACCGGCCATCCAGCCGAACACCACCGCCACCGGCAGCACGAGTACCGAAGCCAAAGCCGCAGTAAAGCCCAGCACCGTCCCCGGACCCACCAGTGGCGCGGCCACCAGATTCGCCACCACGCCTACCACACTCACCTGACCAGAAATCGCGGTCACCAACGGCTGGGTCGCCAACTGGGCCGCAACCGGCACCGTGATCGCCTCGGCCAACCAAAGCGGCACCCAACCACTCAACACCAACGTCCAGCGCCTGGCCCAGACGATGATGCCGGCACTGGCCAAGACCGACAACGCAAACCCCAACGACCGCGCCAACCACGGATCGAACAACAACAGCGCGACCATTCCCCACGACAAGAACCGCAGCCCCTGCCGTGGCCCAGACCACCCCAGAGCCGCCAACCCAACCAAACCCATCGCCGCAGCCCGCAACACACTCGGCTCGGCCCGACACAACAACACGAACCCGGCCACCACCGCGACCGCCAACCCCCGCCGCCACCAACCCAGCACCCCCACCCGGGCCGCCAGCCACAAAACTGCAGCCAGCAGCAGGGTCAGATTCGCCCCGGACACTGCGGTCAGATGGGTCAGCCCAGTGGTGCGGAATTGTTGCGTCAACTCAGCAGGCATTCCTTCGGTGTCCCCCACCACCAACGCCGGCACCAGCGCGGCCGGCGCCTCGGGAAGGCCCGCCACCGATTGCCGTAACCCGGCTCGCACGGCGTTGATCGCTGCATCCAGGGGGTTCGGTGCTGCGATCAGCTCCGGCGAACCCCTGGCCGAGGCCCAGGCGCTGATCGATGGATCATCGCTGCTGGAAAGCTTCACCAGTGCCTGCACGGTTGCCCCCGGTGATACCCGGCGCCACGCGTCCAACCGGTCGCCGGTGGCACTCACCTCCACCAAGGAACCGGCGCTCCAAGCCTGTCCCCGGCCGTCAATGCGCTGCAGGGTCAGCGGCGCAAACCAAACCGGTCCGCCCGGCCCAGCCACCACCTGGCGACCGTCACCGAGGCGGCCCTCGACGGTCACCACCGCACCTTGGGCCGCCAGGTCGGCGACCGGGCCCTGCCCGGCGACCCAAACTCGGCCGACGGCCAGTGCCAACGCCACGGCCACGGTGAGCCCGACAGCCGCCCAGAGCCGAGCCCGCCGCCACCGGGCCATCCCGAGAAGAACAACACCGAGCGCGACGCCGGCCCACCTCCACCCCGCTTCAGCGTCGGTTCCCAGCCACCCGCCCAGCCAACACGCCGCGGCAAGCAGCGGCGCGCGCCAGTCGATGGCCTCCTCAGAGCCTGACGGCGTCAGCAAGGTCGGCGTAGGTCTTGGGCCCAATTCCATCCACCTCCTGTAGTTCGGTGATAGCGGTGAACTTTCCGTGAGCCTTGCGCCAATCGATGATCTTCTGCGCCGTCACCGGACCGATGCCCGGCAGTGTGTCGAGTTGTTGAAGGGTGGCGGCATTCAGCGAAACCTTCGACGATGATGAGCCGCCGCCGCTCCCGCCACCACCGGCGCCCCCACTGCTGCCGTCACGAATCCAGCCGCCGGGATGCTTGCGGGTGCCGATCTTGAGTTGCGTGCCGTCCACCAGCACCTGCGCAAGGTTCAACTCCCCCATCGCAGCTGTCGGGCTCAACCCGCCCGCGGCGGTGATCGCGTCGGCGATTCGCGAACCATCGGCCAGCCGCACCACGCCGGGGGTCTTGACTGCTCCGATCACGTGCACCACGACCTGCTTGCCGCTACCCGTGGTGGCCCCAGAGCTTGGCCCAGCACTGGTCGAACTCGGCGGGGTGACGACCTGCGGTGCCGCATCTGCCACTGGAGTGGCTCGCACCTGAAGCAGGCTGTATGCCGACCAGCCGACGCCGACCAGCAACACCACCACGACCGTGGCCAGATGCTCCTTGGTGAAGGTTGCCGCCCGCCCAGCAAGCAACCGCAGGTCTTGGGCACGATCCGGTTGCGGAGCCGCCTCCGCAACCGGGGCTGCGGCGTCTTGCGGGGCTCGCAGACGGCCCAGCCACTCCTCTGCATCCTCAGCGTCGCCTGAGGACTCCCTCGACGACGTGGGCCGTGGCGCTGGCTGCTGCGGCCCCTCCGGCGTCGGCGCTGCCTGGAGTTGGGTGAACAGCTCCTCCAGCCGTCGGCGCACCACCTCGCTGGCCACCGGCGAGTCCAGGTCTCTCATGCCAGGCAGTATCGACAAGCGCACGCCGATCGATTCACCAGGTCGGGCAGGTGTGGAAATCTGGCGACGACATCCACAACCACGGCGCGGCCGCTGATCAGGTCGCTTGAATACTGCTGCCACACTGAACCGGTGAGTAACAGCCGCCTCCCCCGCCCATTTGCGACGGTAGTGGGGAGCGGATTGGCCCTGGTTGGTGCCGGGCTGGGACTGCTGTACCTCGTGCCGGACCTTCAGGCCACGTCCACTCGGGTCGCGCAGCTGTCCTCCTTCATTCCCTACGGCCTGATCCCCTGGGCCTTGGCGGTGCTCGTGCTGCTCTCCTCCGCGCGCGGTTCCGGCCGGCTGGTGGCCCTGGTCCCGCTCGCCGGACTGCTGGCACACTCGCTGGTGCTGGTGCCCTACTTCGAAGCCGCCAACACCGCCGGGGCAAGTACCCCCGCGACGCTGCGGTTGGTGACGCTGAACCTGCACTACGGTCAGGCCGACACCATCGGGCTGCTCAATGAGGTGGAGCGGATCCAGCCCGACATCGTGGTGCTGACCGAGTTCACCCCCCAGGCCGAAACGGTTCTGGCCAACCCCCGTTGGACCAAACTGTTGCCCTACCATCTGGGCACCACCGGAGAGTCCAGCTCCAGCCGTTTCGACGGCGACTCCTCCGGCACCCAGGTGCTGTCGCGGACGCCGATCAGCGAGTTGGGACGAACCGAGGGCACCACGGCGACCAACCTCGCCGTCAGCGTGGAGGCAAACGGCCACAAGCTGGTTCTGCTGGCGGTGCATCCGGTGAATCCAGTTCGCGGTGGTGTCGACGGTTGGTTGAAAGATGCCTTGGCCGTCAACACTTTGGCGGCCCAATATGCCAACCAGCCACTCGTGGTCGCCGGGGATCTCAACTCGGTGCCCGAACACCTGACGCTGCGCAAATTGATGGCCACCACCGGGCTGCACGAGGCGACGCAGGGGTGGCAGCCCACCTATCCGGCAGACCGGCTGGTACCGCTGATCACGATCGACCATGTGTTGGCCACCGCCGAATTCCAGACGGTGCGCGTGAGCAGGTTCGCGGTCTCGGGCACCGACCACTTGGGCAGCGTGGTGGAGCTCACCCAGTCCTGATCACCGCGGCAACAGGACGGCAACGAAGTAGTCCGTCACCGTGTGGTCGGCAGCAGGCGAGTCACCGTCAACGCAGCCGGCCCACAGCGTTGGGGGCCGCCAGATCAGGCCGGAACGATGCTGACCAGCTTCGGTGCGCGGACGATTACCTGTCGCACCTCGCGGCCGTCCAGGGCTCGCTGGACGCCGGCGTCGGCCAGCGCGAGCGCTGTCAATTCCTGCTCAGTGGTGTCCGGGGAGACCTCGAGCTTGGCACGCACCTTGCCCTGAACCTGCACCACGCAGGTGACCTGCTCGGCCACCAACAACGCAGGCTCGGCAACCGGCCAGGTGGCGCTGGCCACTGACGGAGCATGCCCGAGCAGTTCCCACATCTCCTCAGCCACATAGGGCGCGATGGTGCTCAGCATCACCGCCACCGCCTCGGTGGCTTCGCGGACGGCCGGATCGGCCGCACCAACACCGGCGTCGATGGTCTTGCGGGTGGCGTTGACCAACTCCATGATCCGGGCGACCGAGACGTTGAACCGATGACCCTGGATGGTTTCGGTCACTTCGGCAATGGCCTTGTGCGTGGCCCGCCGCAGCCCCAGATCACCGGACGCCGGATCCGCGCCCACCTCACTGGCGACATCGGTGGCCAGTCGGTAGGCGCGCTGCAAGAACTTCAGCGAGGAGCCCGGCGACATGTCGGCCCAGTCGATGTCGTCTTCGGGGGGGCCAGCGAAGACCACAGTGGTACGGATGGCATCCACACCGAAGCTGTCGATCTGCTTGCCGAGATCCACCCCGTTACCCAGCGACTTGCTCATCGCCTTGCCCTGGTTGATCACTTGGCCCTGGTTCATCAGCTGGGTGAACGGCTCAGGAAAGTCGACCAGGCCGATGTCCTGGAGCACCTTGGTGAAGAACCGGGAGTACAGCAGATGCAGGATCGCGTGCTCCACGCCGCCCACGTACTGTGCCACCGGCATCCATTTGGCCACCTCGGCTGAATCGAACGGGCCTTCGGTGTAGTTCGGGGAGCAGTACCGGAAGTAGTACCAGGACGAATCCACGAAGGTGTCCATGGTGTCGGTGTCACGCTGAGCAGCACCGCCGCACTTGGGGCAGGTGGTGTTCACCCAGTCGGCGGCCGAAGCCAGCGGGCTGGTGCCCTTCGGCGCCAGGGCTGCACCGCGCAGGTCAGGCAACTTCACCGGCAGCTGATCATCAGGCACCGGCACCTCACCGCAGTCGGGACAGTGCACGATCGGGATCGGGCAGCCCCAGAAACGCTGCCGGCTCAGCAGCCAGTCGCGCAGCCGGAAAGTGATCGCAGACTCCCCGCGTCCCTCCTCGGCCAGACGAGCGGTGATCGCGGCAATGCCGGCCTTCTTGTCGGCCAGCCCCTCCAGCGCTGGAGAGTTGACATAGGTTCCGTCCCCTGGGGTGGCGACGAAGGTTTCGCCCGGGTCGGGCAGGCCGGTTTCGACCACGACCCGCACTGGCAGGTCAAAGACCTTGGCGAAGTCCAAGTCGCGCTGGTCGTGAGCCGGCACCGCCATCACTGCGCCGGTGCCATAGTCGGCCAGCACGTAGTCAGCCGCGTAAACCGGCAGCAACTCGCTGTTCACCGGGTTGATCGCGTGGACGCCGAGGAACACCCCAGTCTTTGGACGCTCGGAGGACTGCCGCTCAATCTCGGTGGCCCGCTTGGTGGCCTCCAAATACTCCTCAAAGGCTGGCCGCTGAGCGTCGGTGACCATCTCGGCGGCCAACGCTGCCTCTGGTGCCACGACGAAGAAAGTCGCGCCGTAGAGCGTGTCGGGGCGAGTGGTGAATACCCGCACCGGTTCGTCGCGTCCTTCGATGACGAAGTCGACCCAGGCACCCTCGGAGCGACCGATCCAGTTGCGCTGCATCGCCAGCACCCGGTCGGGCCACTTGCCTTCGATCAGCTCCATGTCATCCAGGAGGCGCTGGGCGTAATCGGTGATCTTGAAGTACCACTGGTTGAGCTTGCGCTTGGTGACCACAGCGCTGCAGCGCTCGCACAGGCCCTGCACCACTTGCTCGTTGGCCAGCACCGTCTGATCGTTGGGGCACCAGTTGACGAAGGAGTCCTTGCGGTAGGCCAGGCCACGCTCGTAGAAGCGCAGGAACAGCCACTGGGTCCAGCGGTAGTACTCCGGATCGGAGGTGTGCAGCCGCCGTGACCAATCCAGGCTCAGGCCGTAGCGCTTGAAGGATCTGGCCTGGGTGTCGATGTTGGCATAGGTCCAGTCGGCAGGGTGGGCGTTTCGCGCGATCGCGGCGTTCTCGGCCGGCAGACCGAAGGAATCCCAGCCGATCGGATGCATCACGTCGAAGCCCTGAAGCTTCCAGTAACGAGAAACCACATCGCCCATCACGAAGGCTTCGGCATGGCCCATGTGCAGATCACCAGAAGGGTAGGGGAACATGTCGAGCATGTAGCGGCGTTCCTTGCTCCCGTCATCGACGGGGACGAAGGTGCCGTCGGCCTCCCAGAACCGCTGCCATTTCTCCTGGGCGGCGGCGGCGTCGTAGCCACTGCGCACTACCTCGCTGGTCACTGTCTCTTAACTCCTTCTCGGCGACGCTCCCTGCGGTGAACATACAAAAACCCCCGCGCGCCATCAGGCTCGCCAGGGGCCGCCGCGACTGCTGGTCAGCCGCGGCTACGCAAGCTCCAAGGAAACGCCGTGCATGCCTTGCATCTTAACCGATTCGGCACTCACCGCTGGCCCGCGCGCCACTGGCCACCACCGCTGGCCTTCGGCCTCAAGCTCGGTGCGTTTGGTGCCACGGCGCCATCAGCCGCGCCTGGTCAGCCAGCGCACCCAGTAACGCGGTCCGGTAGCCCATCCACTGCGCCGGCGGGAGCACGGCGGTGTTGATCCAATCCAGCAGGGCAGCCAGCGGATCGAGTGGATCGAGCCGGTCCAACCGCTCCAGGCAGACCGTCTGCATGGCACCGTCACCGGTCAGCCAGGAAGCCACGCCCAGAAGGCCCAGCGGCGCGGCCAGGTATGGCACCAGGCTGTGCTGGATCACCGCGGTCCACAGCCGTACCGCGGTCACGGCGTTGCGCTGATCGAGGCGTTCAAGCACTTCCAGTTGCGCGGCCGGCTCGACCACCAGCACTGCCAGCCGCACATAGTCGGCCGACCCCGAAGCGGTGGCACTCAACTGAGCCAACAACCGGCGTCGAGCCGCCGGGCCCAACGTGGCGATCTGGGCTGCAGCCGTCTCGAACTCGGCCAGCAGGGCATCGGTTTCGGAATCGGCCGGGCCGCCAATCTGCTCGGCCAGCGCGGCCCGCGAGCGCCGCACCGGCATGCCGAGCAGCACTGCCTCGGCCGCCACCGGACTCATTCCTATCTGCCCGGCTGGACCGTTGGCATGGTCGGCGAACCAGCCTTCACCGGTTACCTGGATCAGCCTGCCCAGCCGCACCGAGCCGATCAACTCAGCACAGGATTCGAGCACCGGCCAGGCTGAATCAACCTTGTCGGTGTAGGCCAGGAACCACCCTTGGGCGCCCGGGAACCGGTCGAAGATTCGCCCAACCAGGTCGATCAGGTTCACCGGCTCAACGACCGCTGCCAGATCGACGCGCGCGGTCACCGCCACCCGCCCCTCCTCCAGAACCAGGATCACCAAGGAATCAGCCGGGTGGAAACCGATCAGGAAGGGCACCAGCCCAACCAGATCCTCAACATTGCGTACGGCCAACCGGGCCGGCGGTTCGGAAACGCTCACGCCCTTCGATAATGGGTGCGCGCATCCGCGACGCGTCACCGTCCACAGGACCAATTCGTTGCCCACACCCCGCGCAAACCCCCCAGGGACGGCACCGCCAGCTACCCGCACATCCAGGCACCGTCCGCAGGTAGCCTTGAAGCGATGAGTGACCAACGCCTGCCTGAGCTACCGCCGACACCCGGCGGGGATCCGTCCAACCCTCCGGAGTCCGGCTGGACGCCCACACCATTGTCGGGCGCCGGGCAGGCCAGCTATGCGGGCAAGACCGGGCCACAGCAATCGGCGCCAGATCTTGGCAGCGGCAAGGCCCAGATCGGCAAGTACGCCCCCAAACGCACGCTGCTGCCCTTGGTGTTCGCCCTGGTAGCGGTGCTGGTAGCCGTCGGGGTGATTTACAGCGCCAATCGGCCTGAACCCAATCCCACCCCGAGCGTGAGCGCGACTCCGAGCCAAGCACCCAGACCCTCGGCTTCGCCGCGCGACGGCACCCCGTTCATCGTCGGGCAATCCACCGCCACCGGGGTGTGGACGATCGCCGACACTCGCTGGACCGATCAGGGCTTGGCGGTGCTGATCAAACTGACCCTGGATTCCGGTGACCTCACCTGCTATTTCAACGCCCTGCCCAACAGCGGCCTAGAAGCAATCCGCGGCGATGCCACCGATCTGACGCCTGCCTTCCCCACCGGCCCGATCACTACGGGTTCTACCGTGACCGGCTGGGTGTTCTTTCCGATCGAGCGCGGCACCACCCTGGTCTTTCTGCGCACCACCTATCAGGCCCAGATCTCCGGTATCGAGGTCAGCGGCTGAGCCAAACCCTGCCGCTATGGTGAATTTGTGACTGCGGGTGGGCTGATGCGGATCGGCATCTTCACCGACGATTTCTACCCCGAATCAGGCGGGGTGAGTCGGTCGATCCAGCTGCAGCTTCAGGAACTGGCAGCGGTCGGTCACCGAGTCACCCTTTTCGCACCCGCCGCACACTTCAAGCCGCCACGGGAGTGCGCCTGGCACCGGACGCCGCACTGGCACCTTCCGGGTGCGCCGAGCTTCTTATGCACCCTGCAGGTCAGCCCATCACTGGCCCGCCGGATCACCGCCGAGCATCAGGACCTGGAGGTAGTGCACTCCCAGAACGAGCGCGGCTCGATCTTCCTGGCTGCCGGGATGCGCGAGCTGATGGACGACCGCCCACGCCTGGACGCGATGTCGGCAGCCTCAGCTGCGCTGGGCCGTCGGCTCGGTTCGGCAACGATGCGGGGTAACTACCTCACCCTGTATCGCCAGGCGATCGCCGGCCACGACTGTGCGGCCCGGCCCGGCCCGATGCCCGTCGGGCGCCGGCAGGAGCCGGAAGCGAGGGATCTGGGTGGGCAGGCGCAGCGGCCCGTGCTCAGACTGACGGCTCAGGTGACGGCTCAGGTGACGGCTCGACACCGATCGGTAGCTGATGCCGGGCCTGAGCGTCCGGGTGGAACTTGCTCAAGATCACCACGCCACCGATGGCCATCGCACCTGAGACCAGCATGCCGACCCCGTCCCACCCGCTGATCCGAGCGCCTTCACCCAGCACAACAATGCCGAACACCACTGCCACGATCGGATCGGTGGTCGTCATCGAACCCACCACCACTTCGGCCGGACCGTTGGCATAGGCCTGCTGGATCAGCCACGCGCCCACCAAGTAGCAGATCATCAGAAAGCCGATCACGACATAGGGCAGCGGCTCGTTCCAGAATTGATCCTTTTTGAAGGCCGCCAACAGCGCCTTGATCATCGTTGGGCTCAACCCGTAGAAGAACGAACCGGCCGAGGCCAGCAGCAGACAGCGCCGAAACCCGGTGCCGCGCATTCCCAGGTGGCCGAGCAGGCCGCCGAGAGCGAATACTGCCAGCACCCCGAACACAATTGTCCACAGGTTCAGCACCGTGGTCTCGGCTGCAGTGGACGCCGAGAAGATGGTGAAAATGACGATCCCGATGATGGTCAGCGCAACCGCGCCCCAGATCAGCTTCGTGGGTCGGAACCCGTGGATCTTGGCGGCCAGCAATACCGACCAGGGCACGGCCAAGATTCCGACCGGTTGCACCACGGTGACCGGAGCCAAGGCCACCCCGACGATGTGGATGAGTGCGCCAACCACCACTGTGGCCAAGCCGACCAGCCACAGCCAGTTCTTGAGCAGCCCGAGCATCTCAAGAAGACTCATCGATGGGTCTTGCGCATCTCCGTGATCGGTCTTGGAGATGGCTAGGTGCTGAATGGTGGCGCCACCGGCGAACAGGAACGAGGAGAACACCACAAGGGCGATGGCCAGCGGCACGTTCTGCTCACTCTGGAACAGCCAACTCAAACCAGCCAGCGGAAGAAGCGTCATGTTGTCCTGTCAATGAGCGGCTGTGGGCGCGGCCAGCCTAGCTGCCTAACTTGTGCGGCACAGACTTCAGCCTCGTTCAGAGAATCGGACGGCGGCCAGCATCTGGGCGGCTAAGGATGATCCGAGGTTCAGCGGCCAGCGATGCATCACATACTCAGTGGCCTCATTCACCTTGAGGTGCCGGGTGGAGTTGCCTGAGCGCACCCAGAACTCCGGCACCGCGGCCTTGTCCGGCTCCAGGTAGACCGGACGCGGCGAGGGTCGGCAGCTCACCAGGCACACCGACTTGGCCTCGTCGTCTGAGGCCGTCACCTCCACGAACTCGATCCGAGCCAGCGCCGCAGCATTCTGGCCCATCGTGGCGGTCAGCAGGTCACGGAGCCAGAGCTCGTAACGGTCGAAGTCGGGGGCTTTCAGAGTGGCCAAGTCGGGCTCCAGACCCAGCGGGGTGCCGGCATCGTCCACGCCGATCACCAAGGTGCCACCGTCGGCGTTGAGGAAGGCACACACAGTCTTGGCGATCACCTGTTCCAACTTGAGGTCGCGCTGGCCGGTGTGCAGATTCACCCGGGCAGTCGACTTGAACTCGACCCGTCCGGATTCGCCGGCGCGCAACAGATCGGCCACCGTCGGGGTCGGATGTGACTGGAAGTGGGCCGCGATTGCGGCATACGCCGCGATGCCGCCGATCGAAAATCCGAGGGTGAAGATCACCGAGAGCAGGCTCAGCAGTTGCACGCTGTGATCCAGCCAGCCGGCCACCAGCAGACCCGCGGCGGTGGCCAGGATCGAAATCACGATGCTGGTGGCGGTGCCGAGCTTCGCCCGTCCGCGCAGCAGCCACCGGGCGATCGCGCCGAACAACCACGCGACCAGCAGTGCCAGAACCAAGGCGATCGAGATCACCCACACCAGTGGCAGCTGCACCAACACCTCATTCATGCATCCTCCAGGAGGCCATCCTGCCCGCTGCCGCCCTGCGCTGCCGCAATCCCGGTGGCCCCACCAGTGCTGCCGAGCCCGGCGATCTCATCGGAGCACCGCTTTGCTGAGCGCCCGGTTCGACGGGCAACACTCACCAGGTACCGCCGCCCCCACCGCCGAATCCACCGCCGCCGGAGAAGCCGGAACCGCCGCTGGTTGCCGCAGTGGCGGCCTGCAGGGAGGACGAAACGCTGCTGGTCATCGAAGCCAGCGAGGAGGAGAGGTCATTCAATCCGAAACCGCTGCCGTAGCCGTAGCCGAAATACCAGTAAGGAGCGAAGGTGTAGCTGCCCTCGGTGGCCAACTGCTGGAAGATCTTCGTCCAACGGTCGGCCACGCCGAACACCATCGCGTAGGGCAGGTAGCGGGAGAACACGTCGATGCCCTCTTCGAACTTGATCTGGTCAGCCTCAGCCGTCCTCAGATACAGCTCGAAACCCTTGGCCTGAGCCAGCACGGCCGACCCGTCCGCAGTACGCCGACCGAACTTGTTGTTCATGATCAGCACGCCCAGCCCAACCAGGATCGGTGCCAGCCCAACCAGACCCCAGCCCACCAGGCCCAATAGATAGCCGAGGCCGACGCCGGCCGCAATCAACACCACGGCGCCGAAGACCGCGCCCACCCGCGCCAGCACGGGATTGCTGGCGAACCAGCGCAGTTCTTTGGTCACCCGGGAGTACATGTCGGAGCGAACCGTGGTGAGCAGCCCAGCGTAAGAGGAATCCCGTAGGTCGTCAGTGGTCACCTGGCCGCTGGCCGCGAACAGCTTCGAAAGCATCTTGGTCTCGTAGCCAGCCAACTCGTCGTTGCCCTGTTTCAAGGTGAAGGTGAAGTTGCGAGGCCCAGTCTGCTCGATGGTGAGGTGATTGCGCACCGCGAGGTCCACCATCGTTGCGGTGATGTCGCGCTCATCGGCGGTGGCATCGATCAGCGTGCCGATCTCGCCTGGACGAGCGCCCTTGGGTGGCTGGAAAGCCACCGCCACCGGAGAATCTGCGCTTTCGTAGCCAACGGTGGCCTCCTGACCGGGGCCCGGAGCCAGCCCCGGGGTCAGCCCGAGGTAGACCTGGTCCCGACGGGATCGCCGGGTACGTCGGTACAACACGAACAGCCCAACACCGGCGAGCACTGCGGTCGCCGACCCGGTGAAGGCGTTGACCGGAAACATGTTGTCGACACTGAGGCGCTTGGTGTAGCGCGGCTCGGCACCGGTGAAGGTACCAGCTGGGTAACCGGCCACCACCTGGACGCTGCGCCCGTTGCCCACACTCTGGGCGGCGAAAGTCGCTGACCCACCACTGGCAGTGGCACTGCAGGTTGCGCCGTCGTTGTAGAAACAGGCCGCCTTGCTGATCGCCGCAGGCCCGCTGAACTGCACCGAGACCTTACCGATCGGCACCTGCCAGCCAACGCCGACCACGTCCCAGTTGAACTCATCGAGCCCAGAGACCTGCTGCTTGGGCTCGACCAGCCCGCGCACCGTGTAGTCGATCTGATAGGTCTGCACCCCGGTGTAGGTGTAATCCTGGTTACCGACCCGGATCAGCAGGGTTCCGTCCGAGTCTTCGGTCTGCACCTCGGCGTTCGCCCCACTGGGGCTACTCACCTGGCCCAGGGAGTAGTCATACATCCGCCATTGGTCGGGATTGTTGGCCATCGCCTGCCGCAGCGGGAGCGCCAAGTAGGGTCCGTGGCCAGCAGTGCTGCCGAAATCCACCGCGATGGCCAGCTTCACAGTGGTGAGGCCGTGAGCATCGACGCTGGCCACCACCTGATAGCTGGTGATCCGATCATCACTGGTGTCGGCGCGTGCGCTGGCCGGAACCGCCAACAGCCAACCGAAGGCGACCAACAGGGCCGCGAGTAACGAGATCAAACGCCTCATGCGCTGAGCCTACAAGGGCCACCACTCCAACTGGACGAAGCCGGACGCCGATATCCTCTCCACGAGCGAAGGGAACCCCATGGTTGGAGTACCGGTCACCGCTGAAGTCCTGGCGGTGGTGGTGGCGCTGGTCGACGGACGTCCCTGCGTGCTCACCCTCGGCGAGCCGCCCCGGCTGCCGTCCGGCCCGCTGCTGCCCAGCCACCGCTCACTGCAGCAAGCCACCAGGGCCTGGGTGGAGGCGCAGACCGGTCGCCGGCTTGGCTACCTCGAACAGCTCTACACCTTCGCCGACGTGGACCGCGCCGACACCGGGCAGGAAATCTCGGTGTCCTACCTGGGCCTGACCACCGCCGGTAACCCCGGCATCGGCCGCTGGACCGACTGGTACGACCTGTTCGGTTGGGAGGATCGGCGCGACGGCGACTCGGTAGTGGCCAACCAATTGGCACCGGCGTTACGGGCCTGGGCCGACAGTGATCCCGCACTCAGCGTCGACCGGTACCGCCGGGTGGCGATCAACTTCGGGCTCGGTGGACGGCCGTGGCAGCCCGACCTGGTGCTGCAGCGCTACGAATTGCTCTACGAGGCCGGTCTGGTGCCCGAAGCTCCCCAAGATCGTCGATTGCCGCCGGCCGAGCAGGCTCCGGGGGTGCGGATGATGGGCGACCATCGCCGAGTGCTGGCCACCGGACTGGCCCGGCTGCGGGCCAAGATCAGCTATCGCCCGGTGGTGTTCGAGCTGCTACCCCCCGAGTTCACCTTGCGCCAACTGCAGGACTGCGTGGAATCACTGGCCGGCCAGCAGGTACACACCCAGAACTTCCGCAGGGTGATCGAGCAGCAGGAGTTGGTCGAGGAAACTGGTGGCCAGCTCGCCGGTACCGGTGGTCGCCCGGCTCGGCTCTACCATTTCCGCCGCCAGGTGCTGGCCGAGCGCAGCGTTGCCGGCACGAAGCTGCCGACCCCGCGAGCCCGCTGAGCCGGGACGAAGCGGTGCGCGCCATGGCCCGCCACCAACGCTTCATCGCGGTACTCGTCACCAATGTGCGCGGCCCCGCAGAGGTGATCTCGATCGGCGGAGCCCAACTCGGCCTGCTGTGGCCGGTGACCCCGATCCAGGGAAATGTGCGGGTTGGTGTGGCAGCGATGTCGTATGCCGGACGGCTGAATTGCGCGGTCCACGTGGACGCCGACGCCGTGTCGGCCACCGTGTTGGGCGAGGCTTTGCAGCGTGGACTGGACGGGGTAATCGCCCTAGCCGGAACCCCTTCACCGGCGCCATTGGCGCAGTAATCGGCTAGGTATTTCGTCCACCAAGTGGGCTGCCGACTTGACCGCACCCTTTTGCTCATATGTAGCATAAGGGAGACCTAGGGAGGTTCAAGATGACCATGACCGTCAACGCGGCCGATCTCTACCAGCGTGTCCGGCACGTCGTCCCCGCTATCGAATGGGCGACTATGGCTGAGGACGTGGACGCGATCATGCGCCTCAAGCAAGAGCGCAACGCGGTGATCTTGGCTCACAACTACATGACCCCGGAGATCTTTCACGCGGTCGCCGACATCACCGGGGACTCCCTGGCGCTGGCTCGGGAGGCCAAAGGGATCGAGGCCGAGGTGATCGTGCTGGCTGGCGTGCATTTCATGGCCGAGACGGCCAAGCTGCTCAACCCCGACAAGACGGTGCTGATCCCCGACTTGGCTTCAGGCTGTTCGCTGGCCGAGTCGATCACGCCCGCCGACGTTCGCGCGCTGCGTGCCGCCCACCCCGGCGTGCCGGTCGTCACCTACGTGAACACCTCGGCCGCGGTGAAAGCCGAATCCGACATCTGCTGCACCTCGGGCAATGCGGTCGAAGTCATCGAGAGCCTCGGCGTGCCGAAGGTGATCATGGTCCCCGACCGCTTCCTCGCCGCCAACATCGCCCGCAAGACCGGGGTTGAGGTAATCACCCATCCGGGTGCCTGCGAGGTGCACGAGCGTTTCACCCCAGGTGACATCGCTGACCTTCGCGAATCCTGGCCCGGTGTGACCGTGCTGGCGCATCCCGAATGCCCGCCAAACGTGGTGGACGCAGCCGACTACGCCGGCTCGACCGCGCAGATGGTGAACTTCGTCGCTGCGGAACGCCCCCAACGGGTGGCGCTGATCACCGAGTGCTCGATGAGCGACAACGTCGCTCAGCAGTTCCCGCAGGTCGAATTCGTCCGGCCCTGCAACCTGTGCCCACACATGAAGCGCAACACCCTCGCCAGCATCCGGCACGCCCTGGAGACCATGACCAACGAGGTCACCGTCCCTGCCGAGGTCGCCGATCGCGCCCGAACCGCTGTGCAGCGGATGCTCGAAGTGAAGGTGGCCCAGTGACCCCCCGCCAGGTTCAGAGCGCCGTCCCAGTGATCCAGGCTGGCGGACCGGTGATCATCGGTGCCGGCCTGGCTGGACTCAGCACCGCGGTTGAGCTCGCTCCCCTGCCGTGCGTGGTGCTCAGCGCCGGCCAGATCAGCACCGGCACCTCCACCGGCTGGGCCCAGGGCGGCGTGGCCGCCGCGGTCGGCCCCGACGACAGCGCCGAACTGCACACCACCGACACCATCGCCGCGGGCGCGGGCCTGTGCGAGCCCGAAGCCGTCGCCGCCATCACCGGCGCGGCCAGTGAGGCCATCGCCTGGCTGACCGCCCAGGGGGCGCAATTCGACCGCTTCGCCGACACGAGTCTCAAGCTGGGCTTGGAGGGCGCCCACAGCCGCCGCCGAATCGTCCACGCGATGGGTGATTCCACCGGCGCCGAGCTGCTGCGCAGCATGGTCGAAGCGGCCCGCCGAGCGCCTTCGATCTCGCTGTGGGAATACTGCGCAGCCACCGAGATTCTCACCTCCGACGGCGCGGTAAGCGGCGTGCTCGTGCGCACCACCGCTGGCCTGGTGGAGCTGCGCACCACCATCGTGTTGCTGGCCACCGGTGGTATCGGCGGGCTGTTCGCCAACACCACCAATCCGCTGACCTCCCGCGGACAGGGCCTGGCGCTGGCGCATCGGGCCGGAGCGACCCTGCGCGACATCGAAATGGTGCAGTTCCACCCGACCGCCCTTGACGTCGGCATCGACCCGATGCCGCTGGTCAGCGAGGCCGTCCGCGGCGAGGGTGCGATCCTGATCGACGAAACCGGCGAACGGGTCATCGAGAATCCGCTGTCAGCTCGCGATGTGGTGGCCCGGGCCGAATGGGCTGCGCTCCAATCCGGTCACCAGGTGTTCCTGGACGCTCGCGAACATCCTGGCACCCGCTTCGAGGGGCTGTTCGCTTCGATCGCAGCCACCGCACGCTACGCCGGCTTCGACCCGCTCACCCAGCCGTTGCCGGTACGCCCGGCCGCCCACTATCACATGGGCGGAGTGAAGGTAGATCTACTCGGACGCACCGACGTCCCCGGTCTCTACGCTGCCGGCGAAGTGGCCTCGACCGGCCTCCACGGCGCGAACAGGCTGGCGTCCAACTCGCTGCTGGAGGCTGTGGTCTGCGGACGCTGGACCGCCAAGCACTGGCGGACCCTTGGCCTGACCGCGGGTCGAGGTGCTGCGGCACCGTCCGGACTTCGCACGGTCCCGCAGCCCGGAAACCACCAGGGCGGCAAGTCGACCGGATCGGGTATGCCGGCTGCCCCCGACCCGATTGTCACGAAAGTTCGCCAGATCGTGTCTGCGGCAGCCGGTGTGCTGCGTGACCGCGATGGTCTGACCGCTGCCCTGGCTGAGCTCAAGGGTTTGCGTCATCACGACGCCGGCCTGGTCGGCTACCTGGTGGTCGAGGCGGCACTGCACCGCAATGAATCCCGCGGCGGGCACACCCGCACCGACTTCCCCGACTTGGCTGAGCCGGCTGAGCATCTGCTGATCCCCGGGCTGCCCGGGCAGTTGACCACCACCGAACCGATCGGAGCCGTTGCATGAGGTCACTGCCTCGAATCGTCATCGAGCCCCTGGTCCGCGCCGCCCTGCTGGAGGATCTGGGTCGGGCCGGCGATCTCACCAGCGATTCGGTGATCAGCCCCGAACAGCGGGCCGAGGTTGCCCTGGTGGCCCGCGAGCCGGGAGTGATCGCCGGCACCGACTGTGCTCGATTGGCCTGGGAGTTGATCGATCCGCGCATCCAGGTGAGGGATATGTTGCCCGACGGCTCGCCCGTGCAACCAGGCACTGTGATCGGGGTTGCGTCCGGTCCGGCGCGGGGCCTGCTCAGCGGCGAACGGACGGCCCTGAACTTCCTCGGCCATCTTTCCGGAGTTGCCACCGGCACCGCATCCATCGCCACCGCGATCGCACACACCCAAGCCAAAGTGGCAGACACTCGCAAGACCCTTCCGGGCCTGCGTGCGCTGCAGAAGCATGCCGTGGTTGCCGGCGGCGGCAGCAACCACCGCTTCGGTCTCGACGATGCGGTGCTGATCAAGGACAACCATGTTGCGGTGGCCGGTGGCATCACCGCAGCGGTGACTGCGGCCAAGGCCAATGTGGGGCACCTGGTGAAGATCGAGGTGGAGGTAGACACCCTTGACCAGCTCGCCGAGCTCCTCGAAACCGGAGCGGACGCCGTCCTGCTGGACAACATGGGTCCCGAACTGCTGCGCGAAGCTGTAGCGATGGTTGCCGGCCGGATGATCACCGAGGCTTCCGGACGGATCACTCCCTCGACCGCCGTGCCGCTGGCCGAGTCCGGAGTGGACCTGATCTCGGTGGGCTGGCTGACCCATTCGGCCAGAGTGCTCGACATCGGGCTGGACTACGTCACCGCCATCGGTTGAGCTCGCCGAAGCCCCTGACGTCCACCCTTCGACAAGCTCAGGGAATTTCTGCATAGACAGGCTCACCTAGCCTGGCTGCCGAAGGACTCGGCTCCGCTTCCAGCAACGGGACGGGTTCGCAGCCATAACGCCTGCCCAGTAACCTGCCGTCCATGAACGCCGACAACGTTTCAATCGTGCCCGGTGCGCCTGCTGACGAAACCCCGCAGGCCGCCCGGCATCAGATCGGGCCCATGTTCGAGCCGACTCATCCGCTGGCTTTGGCGCCAGTGGCGGCCCCGCCGCACTCGGTGGACGGCTTCGTCCGGGAGTTCCTGCGTGAACTGAACACCGGTCAGGGCGTGGCGCTGTCTCGCTCAACGGTCAACGACCAGTACCTCGCCCTGGCTCGCACCGTGCTGCATTACCTGATGGCGCGCTGGCTGGAGACGATGAAGCATCAGCGGGCCAGCAAGACCAAGACCGTTGGCTACATGTCGGCGGAATACCTGCTCGGGCGCCAGTTGGGTAACGCACTTCTGGCCACCGACCTGAACGAGATCGTGGACAACGCGATGAAGGCCTGCGGCCTGGATCTGCCCACCCTGCGCGCCCAGGAGGTCGAGCCGGGACTGGGCAACGGCGGCCTTGGCCGGTTGGCAGCCTGCTTCATTGACTCACTGGCCACCATGAGCGTGCCCTGCATCGGCTACGGCATTCGCTACGAGTACGGCATCTTCCGGCAGACCTTCGTCGACGGCCGCCAGGTGGAGCAGCCCGATACCTGGCTGGCCCTGGGCAGTCCGTGGGAGTTCCCGCACCCCGAGGCAGCCGTCCAGGTCGATTTCGGCGGCCACACCGAGACCTACCTCGACGATGGCGTCAAGCGCACCCGATGGGTGCCGGGCTGGAACGTGCTCGGAATTCCCTACAACTACATGGTTCCCGGCTATCAGAACGGCCGGGTGAACACCCTGCGGCTGTGGAGTGCGCAGGCCACCAAAGCCTTCGATCTGGCCATCTTCAACTCCGGCGACTACGCCGAGGCCGTCCGTGCTCAGACGTTCGCGGAGAACATCACCAAGGTGCTCTACCCCGAGGATTCCACCCCGCAGGGCAAGGAGTTGCGCCTGCAACAGCAGTACTTCTTCGTTGCCTGCTCCATTCGCGACTTCATCGACCAGGGCCTGGACGACGACTTCGACTGGGACCAGCTGCCCGAGCGGATCATCTTCCAACTCAACGACACCCATCCGGTGATCGCCGTGCCGGAGCTGATGCGGGTGCTGGTCGATGAGCAGAAGCTGGAATGGTCCCAGGCCTGGGAGATCACCAAGAAGTGCTTCGCCTACACCTGCCACACCTTGCTGCCCGAGGCGCTGGAAGTGTGGCCGGTAGAACTGCTCGGTCGCCTACTGCCCCGGCATCTGGAGATCATCTACCGGATCAACGACGAGTTCTTGGCCGAGGTGCGCGCCCGCTACGGCAACGACGAGATGCGGGTGCGGGCGATGTCGATCGTCACCGACTTCCCCGAACGCCAGGTGCGGATGGCCCACCTCGCCACCATCGCTGCGGTCAAGGTCAACGGTGTGGCCGAACTGCATTCACAACTGCTGCGCGACAAGCTGCTGCCGGCGTTCAGCGAATACTGGCCCGACAAGTTCACCAATGTCACCAACGGCGTCACTCCGCGCCGGTTCATCCGGTTGGCCAACCCGTCGCTGTCGGAGCTGATCACCGACACCCTCGGCCCGGGCTGGGTGACCGACTTGGATCGGCTCTCCGAACTCGAGCAATACGCCGAGGACGAGGACTTCCGCAAGGCATTCCGCGAGGCCAAACTGGCCAACAAGACCCGGCTCTACGACCTTTTGCGGACCCGTGACGGTATCGATCTGGAAAACCACCATCTGCTGGACGTGATGGTCAAGCGCCTGCATGAATACAAGAGGCAGACGCTCAAGGTGCTGCACGTGGTGAGCCTGTACGACCAGATCATCTCCGGCGATGCCGACCCGGAGACCATCACACCGCGCACGGTGATCTTCGGCGCCAAGGCCGCCCCCGGGTACCGGATGGCCAAGGAGATCATTTACCTGATCAACTCTGTAGCCGAGGTGATCAACGCCGACCCGGTGGTGGCTGGCCGACTCAACATTGCCTTCCCGGCCAACTACAACGTGACCCTGGCCGAGAAACTGATTCCGGCCGCTGATCTGAGCGAGCAGATTTCGCTGGCCGGCATGGAGGCCTCTGGCACCGGAAATATGAAGTTCGCCCTCAACGGTGCGTTGACCATCGGCACCGACGATGGCGCGAACGTCGAGATTCGTAAGCTCGTTGGCGACGCGCACTTCTTCGGCTTCGGCATGGTGGAGACCGAGGTCACCGAGCTGCAGGCCGCCGGCTACCGTCCCAGCGAGTTCTACGAGACCAATCCGCTGTTGAAGCGGGCCATCGATCTGATCTCCTCCGGGGTCTTCGCCGGCGGGGACAGAGGAACCTTCGAGCCAGTGGTTTCCAACCTGCTCTACGACGACCGGTTCATGGCGCTGGCCGACTTCCAGTCCTACCTGGACGCCCAGACCAAAGTGGAGGCAGCCTACGCCGACTCCGAAACCTGGACGAAGTCGGCGATCCTGAACGTGGCCCGCAGTGGCTTCTTCTCCTCCGATCGCTCGATGCGCGACTACCTGACCCGCATCTGGCGAACCGGCGCGGTGGTCTGAATAGCAGCTGGGCAGTGTTCAGCTGACCAGCCGACGGTGAATCCGGCTCGGCAATCCTGTCGGCCGGGCGCTGTTGGCGCAGGCTCGCCATCCTCGCGATTCGAGAGGTGGGCACCTCTGGGCAGATGATGGAGTCGAAAGGTGGGTGTGTGACGAATCGCAAGGCGGTCTTCCTCGACGTCGACGGCACCTTGATCAACTCCAACGGACGGGTGCCCGACAGCGCCCGGCAGGCCATCCGGGAGGCTCGGGCCAACGGACATCTGGTCTTTCTGAGCACCGGACGCTCCATAGCTCAGCTGTGGCCCGAGATCGTCGATATCGGGTTCGACGGATTCGTCACCAGCGCTGGTGCCTTTGTCGAGGTCGATGGTCAGGTGCTGCTCCATCACTGGCTGTCAGAGGTTCAGGTCCGCCACGTTGCCCACTATTTCACCGAGCACGACGTCGACTTCTTTCTCGAGGCCAACGATGGAATCTACGCCGAGCCTGGAGTGCGCACGCACCTGCACCAGCTGGTCAGCGACTCGATCACCGATCAGGATCCGGCGGCCGAAATCGCGGGCGGGTTCTTCGGCTTCGTCGATGCGATCAAGGTGGACGCCGATCCGTTTGCAGCCCGCATCACCAAGGTCGTCTACTTCGACGCCGCTGTCTCCCTGGACGAAATTGGCCTGGAATTCGCGGGCACCTTCGATGTTGTCCCCGTCTCTACGTCGATTCTGGGGGCCAACAGCGGCGAGATGATGCTCAGCGGCGTTCACAAAGCTGCCGGTATCGAGGTGCTGATCGATCATCTCGGTATTGATCGATGCGACACCATCGCCATCGGCGATGGCTACAACGATCTTGAAATGCTCACCCAGGCCAGCGTCGGGATAGCGATGGGCGATGCGCCCGACGCTGTGCGCGAGGTTGCCGATGAGGTGACCGCCGGCGTGGACGCGGACGGCGTGCAATTGGCATTGATCCGGCACGGCATCGTTGGCGCCTCAAGTGGCTCTGGTCAGCACTGATGCCATCTACAGCCTCTACAACGAGGACCGAGTGATCACCACACGGCATCCCACCCATCACCACATGAGTGCCCCGCAGCCACAAAGGCGCCTCGTTCAGCGGGCTCCTAGCGAACCAGGCGCGAGTGCTTGGTGATCAACGCGTCGACGTGCGCCGAGTAGGCGCTGACCACCGCCGGGTCGCTATTGGTGACGATGAGGTCATCTGAGGCAACCAGCGCCTGGAGCAGCAGGTTCGAGGACCCGGTGATCGCGAGCCGGAGTTCCCTGTCGCTGGTGTCCCAGCCCTCGAGCGTCACGATTTTGCTGTGCAGGTACACCCCGTCCCCTGCCGTCTGGTGCAGTTCGACGCCGCCGGCCAGGAGCGCCTTCGTGATCTCCGGGTCCCAGCCTTCGTCCTTTTCCGGGCTCAGCGGCTGGCCGATCGCGATCACCCTGCACCCTGCCTTCGCGAGCTCCGCGAACCGTTTGGCGACCTCGAGCCGGGGGTAGGTCCACATGTACATCGCGATGCGGATGGTCGTGCTGTGCGCACCACCGCACTGGATATCACGCAGATAGTCCAGGTAGGGATCCATGCTGGCGGGGATCGGACTGTCCGGGTCGATCCGGTAGCCGGTGGGCAGCGGCATGGGGAACATGGTCATGCTGACGGTGCCGGACGTCACGGTGCCGTACGCAGATCCGGAGTCTTTCGCCATGATGTTGAACCGCGTCAGCAGGAAATCGTAGACGGCCTTGTCCCCGCGCAGTACGAGCATGTCGTTGGACTGCTCCGTGGCGGCCGGCGTCAGGTTTTCGCTCGGAATCATGACCACATTGCGGTCGGCTCCGGAGCGGTCGATGCTCAGCCACTTCACATGCACGTAAGGGCGGATGGTGCCTGCGCTGAGGCGCCGTGGGTAGGTGATGTCGCTGCCACAGGCCAGGTGGCACCGCACCACATACGAGCTGCGGTGCTGGTCGGTGCCGAGGGCCCTCTGGAGCCGCTTGGTCCAGCGGTAGTTCGCGTGGTCATCGATGATGACGCGAACGCTCACCCCGCGGTAATAGGCGGCGAGCAGCGCGCGGCCGACCGATGCCGACGCGAAGGTGTACATCACCAGGTGGATGGTCGCGCCCTTCGGCGCTGCGTTGACCGCAGCGATCTGGGTGCGGTGCAACCGGTATTGCGCGGACTCGCTGGCGCTCCACGGGTCGCTGAACTGCACCTGCGCCGACACGGGCCGCGCCGCCGGCGTCGCGCTGGGCGTGCGCTGTGGCGTCGAGGCCCCGGAGGCGACCTGGGTGACGGCGGGGTTCGCCGAACCGGTGCCCAGCTGGCAGCCGGCGAGTAACAGCGAGAAGGCAACCACACTTGCCACCATGGCCGGCCAACGCATCGGTATCCCCTCCCCGAGACGGTCGAATTCCGGCTTCCAGCCCGACCGGACACGGCTGGCAACCATGCCTCTCAATGCAGTGAATCCTAGGGAAGCGCTGGTCATTGGCGCTACTGCGTTTGTAGTCGTGGGTCATCGTGCCCGCGCGCCCATCGACCGTGACAACGCGACCAACTCCCGGCGTTGCTCAGCAGAGACCGGCAAAGGAACAGCAGTCGGTTTCGGCATACCAACAGAACACCCCGCCATCGACTACACCAAGTCCTCACTCAAACCCGGTGCGATGGGCCCCCTGGCCAAAGGCGGGAGGGGCTCATGGTGTCCACAACCGTTGATCAAGCCGGCCCTGCCGGGATTGGCTGACGAAGGACGGGCCGGGTTCTGCCTCCGTGTGGAGGCAGAACCCGGCCCGTATCAAGCCATTGGCAACTCAGACCAGGGCTGCGTCCAAGGTGATCGTGGTGCCGGCCAGCGCTGCTGAGACCGGGCAGCCGGTCTTGGCAGCTGCGGCGAAGGTGGCGAACTCCTCCGCGCTCAGACCCGGCACCGAAGCCCGGACGGTGAGCAGGACGCCGGTGATGCCGGTGCCCGGCACGAAAGTGACGTCGGCCTTGGTGTCGACACTGGCCGGCGGGGTGCCGTTGCCGGCCAGCGCATGCGAAAGCGCCATCGAGTAGCAGGCCGAATGTGCGCCGGCGATCAGTTCCTCCGGCGTGGTGGTGTGGCCACCCTCACCGGCGCGGGACTTCCAGTCCACCTCGACGCTACCCAGGGCAGAGCTCAGGAACTCGATCTCGCCCTTGCCCTCCATCAGGGAACCTTCCCAGTGGGCCTGTGCTGAGCTAACGGTCATATCTGCCTGCCTTTCGTTGTGCCATGTGATTGGGGTGAATCCCATCCAGGCTAACCTCTGTCTCGCCTCCCCTGATTCCAGCAATACCGATGATTAGGTAGCCTCCACTCGATCCAGCCGCCGAGGATGCCGGGCCGGCAACGCGTCTGGTGATGCGCCGCCGGTACGGGCGCCCCGTCCAGATCGGCACCGGCGGCCTGGCCGTACTGCTGGCTCAGCGATGTGGTTTTCGGGTGGCTGCTTGACCCGTCCTGACCCCGATTTCCGTTTGCCCCGGACGCTGGGTAAAGTATGGCTCCGTCCTCCGGGGCGTTGGGGCTATGGCGCAGTTGGTAGCGCGCTTCCATGGCATGGAAGAGGTCAGGGGTTCGAATCCCCTTAGCTCCACCGACCGATTAGCTGCTCTGACTAGGTGAAAAATCCAGGTCCGAGCGGATTCGTCGTTTTCGGGCCATGATCGGCTGCGGCGAGTCCAGCGCCTTCGGCCGGGCCGCACGACTGATAGCGATCGTGCTGCCGGCTGTGAATCAGGGTTCGACCTCTCTCTGGTGGCCCCTTTCCAGATCAGGCACGCCGAGACTTCCCGCATGTGCCACCTCCACACGCCGAATCCGAAGCCGACCAGGACCGCCGAGCTTGGGATGAGCGGTGGCCACCTACTGGCCGCGCCCCGTTATGACTAATCTTTACGCCAGTCGAACCGCCCACCCCGGCGTGACGCAACTGGCGGTCCTTGAGCGGTGCGGCCTTCCAGGAAAGACGAGCATGGCCAGCCAAGGGAGAATCCGTGACCAGTAACGACCAGCACCCAGGCGCCGACCAGCCAACCGAGCCGATCCCGGACGACACCCAACAGGTGGACCCTTCCGCCGCACCCGCGCCGAGCGCAGCAGTCACTCCTGCCCCGGTCGACTATGCCCAGACCCTTCCATTACCCTCTCTCCCCGGCGCCGGGTTTCCGCCGCCCGGCCAACCGGCGGCCTATCTGCCCCCGGCTGCAGCACCGACTGCGGGCTGGGGCGCGCCGCCGAGCCAGCCCTTCCCCGCACCGGGTCAGCCCTACCCGACTCCTCCTTACGCCAGCACGCCAGCAGCCGGTGGACTGCCCGGCACTGGATATGGGCCTCCAGCGGCCTACCCGGCGCCCGGCCAGGGCTTCGCGGGCCAGACCCCGACCAGCGCCGCATACTCGTTCCCCGGTGTTGGTCAGCCACCGGGCGGCGGCAAGAAGGGCAGCAAGGTGCCGCTGTTCATCGGCCTGGGCGTGCTCGTGGTGGTGTTGGTCGCGACCGCAGGGGTGTTTGGCCTCCGCGCCCTGAACTCGGCCACTCCGGGGCATTCCAGTTCGGCCAAGGACGCCGTCCAGGGGTACCTCCAGGCTCTGGCCGCAGGGAACTCGGGTGCGGCCCTCGAGTATGCCCAGACAGCGCCGTTCAGCACCGTCCTGCTCACCGACGAGGTGCTCCGGTCATCTATCGCACGAGCGCCGATCACCGATATCTCGGTGAAAGACGCGGCCGGTTCCAGCCTCGCCGTGGTCTCGGCGAGCTACCAACTGGGCGACACGCCGGTGACGGCCACTTTTCGCACCACCAAAGTGAATGGCGAGTGGCGCCTGACCGACGTCGCCAAGGAACTTGACCTGACCGGTGTGGACGGGTTGAGCCTGACCCTCAACGGGATCGCGATCGACAACCAATCCAGCATCACCGTGTTCCCGGGAAGCTACCTGCTGGCCAGCGGCAACGATCGGATCGCCCTTGACGGCGGCGACTTCATGATCAAGTCGACGATGGACTACACCACCCCGATGCTGACCTCAGCCCTCAGCGACAAGGGGCTGGCCGATGTCCGCGCCGCCGCCCAACAGAAGCTGGCTGCGTGCATCAAGTCGACCAAGCTGGCGCCGAGCGGCTGCGGCTTCAGGGTGCGCGCAACGGGAGTCGCGGTGAAGACCGTCAAATGGCGCGTGACCACGGGCGCCAATGAGCTCAAGAACGCCGATTTCAACCTGGACTTCGCCAGGAAGGATTCCGCTGAAGCCTATGTGTCGGTCCAACTCGGCATCACCGTCCACGACACCTTGGGTCAGCTCTACACCGGCTCAGCGACCATCCGCAAGGCAACCGCCGATCTCAGCGGCACCGACGTGGCCATCACTTTCTCCTGACCCCGCTCCTGGCACAATAGCCTTACGGGCTTTCACTGAATTCTCAGGAGCCGTTAGGGTTTGGGGAACGAACGGCCCCCCTCCTCCCCAAGGCGGCGAACGTGGAAACCACCAAGAAGCTCGAAGCAACCCCAGCCAGAACTCCGGGTGGTCGCCGAGAACTCTTCGGCCTAGCCGCCGGCGGCGGTTTGGCTCTGGCCGGGCTGGCTACCCCCACCCAGGCGCAGGCGGCAAGCCGCTTCCCTGCTGCCCCAGAACTGCCAACCACGGTTTCGGAGCTTTCGGGGTCGCTGAATCTCATCTCCTCCCCGGCCTGGCACTTGGCCCGGCGAGTTTGCCCGGCGCCAACGGCATCCATCGTGGGCAAGATCAACAAGATCGGCTACGAGCAGTGGATCAACCAGCAACTGCGTCCGAGCCAGTTCAAGGACACCACTGCGAGGAACCTCGTCAAGAAGCACCTGAGCTGGGCGACCAAGACCACCAAGGAAGTCGAAAAGGCCAGCCACGGGCAATCGTGGCGTGCCGGCAAGGCAATGAGTACCTCACGGACGATCCGGCAGATCTACACCGAGCGTTATCTGCTCGAGTCGATGGTCGACACCATGGGCGATCATCTCTACATCGCCGCCCAGGGCAAGGCCGACTCCTTCGTCGGCTGGTTCGATTGGGCGGTGCTACGCAAGTACGCGCTCGGCAAGTACTCCTCGATGCTGTACGCCGCCATCACCCACCCGGCGATGTTGGTCTATCTGGACAACCACCAGAACTCCGCAGACAACCCCAACGAGAACCTCGGCCGCGAACTGCTCGAGTTGCACACCGTCGGGGTGGGCAATTACAGCGAGGCAGACGTACGCCAATCGGCGCTGCTGCTCACCGGTCACGGGCTGGATTGGAAGACCTACCAGTACAAGTTCAACAAATGGGATCACTACGTCGGACCGCTGAGCATCATGGGCTTCACCCATGCCAACCCGACCCGCGAGGCCGGTCCGAGCGCCCTCAAGGCCTACCTCTCTTACCTGGCCCACCATCCGGCGACCGCGCGGCACCTCTGTCGCCGACTGGCCATCCGCTACGTCAGCGACAGCCCCTCCGACGCGCTGGTGGAGAGCTTGGCTGCGGTTTACCTGGCCCATGACACCTCGCTGAGCGCGGTGCTGCGCGCCCTGCTACTGAGTGCGGAGTTCAAGACCTCAGTCGGTGCGAAGTGGCGCCGGCCGCAAGAGACGATGGCGACCATCATCAAGGCCCAAAAGCCGACAGCGATCAAGACCAAGGGCAAGCAGGCGAGCAACCTGTGGGACATCCTCGGCACCGTCGAATGGCTGCTCTCCACCGCCGGGCACCAGCCCCGAATGTGGCCGGTGGTGAATGGCTACCCCGACCAGGCCACCGATTGGATGGCTACCCAGGACCTGCTGGCCCACTTCGACATGGCCTTCGCCCGGGTCTTCTGGAAAGACCCGGAGATCCCGGTCAAGTCCTGGGCTACCGCTTTGGGGGTGACCACAGCGATGACCGCCGATCAGGCTGCCGGCCGCATCACTCACAATCTGACCGGCTACGCCTGGTCGGCCACCGACCAAACCGTCATCGCCAACCGACTGCGCGGCAGCTACCCCGGATCCAAGCTCACCAAGGCCCAGATCAAGGAGCGACTCCCGTTGGCGGTGCACCTGGTGTTCTGCTCCCCCTACTTCATGCTTCGCTGACCCGGAGGATCGCCATGCCCCCATCGATGGACGCCGGTCTTCGTCGCGGCGAAGCCCTGCTGCACGAAGACCTGATCACCCCGCTGCACGACCACGACGAGTCTCGCAACCGGCTGCTGGCCAAGGTGGACGGCGAGGTCCGCGTCCTCACCGGCGACCAGGCAAATCAGCTGGCCGTGATCAAACGGCCCAATCTCGGAATCGAAGAGGTCGAGCACTCGGCCGAGGGTCCCAAGACCGGACGACGCAGCCTGTTCAAAGGCACCTTGATCGGCCTCGGTGGGCTGCTGGCCGCCTCGGCGGTGCCGCGCTACTCCTTCGCCGCCGACGGCAACCGCGATCTGCTGATCTGCGTCTTCCTGCGCGGCGGTTTCGACGGCCTGTCCGCCGTCGGCCCGGCCGGCGATTCCAACTACCTCAAGGCTCGCGGTTCACTGGCGATCAAGGATGCCGGCAAGAGCAAGTCGTTGGGCTCAGGCTTCCTGCTCAACCAGTACCTGGCCCCGCTCGGCTCCGTCTGGGACGCCAATCAGCTGGCCATCGTGCTCGGCACCGGCCACCCCGACGTTTCCCGCTCCCACTTCGAGGACCAGGCGATGTGCGAGCGGGCGGCCGCCGCCAACGTCCGCTCCGGTTGGCTGGGACGCCACATCGCCACCTCTTCTTCGGCCTCTGGAACTTTCAGGGCGATCACCATCGGTGACCGGGTGGTGCTCTCGCTGACCACATCGGAGCATCAGTCCCTGGCGATGTCCACGGTTGACAACTTCGACCTCTGGTCGCCGTGGAATGGCCGTGATGCGCTGGTCGGCGACCTCACCAAGCTGTACGGCAGCGCGGGCGGGCTGATCGAGAAGCAAGTGAAAGGCACCCTGGACGCGGTGAATACGTTGAAAAATGTGCGCCAAACCAAATACACCCCAGCGAATGGGGCCAAATACCCCAACACCAGCTTCGGCAATGGCATGAAAGACATCGCCAGGCTGGCCAAGGCCAGCGTCGGACTGGAGGTGGCCTGCATCGACTACCAGGGTTGGGATCTGCACCAGGCCTCCGGCTCGCCCTACCAGGCCAGCGGCGCGTTTTCCACGATGGCCGCCGACCTGGCCACGTCGATCGCCGCCTTCCGTGCCGACATCGGCACCGTCTGGAACAGCGTCACCCTGGTCACGATGAGCGAGTTCGGTCGCCGGGTGGAAGTCAACGGCGACGGCGGCACTGACCACGGTCACGGCAACATCCAGCTGATCATGGGCGGCTCGATAAACGGCGGCAAGCTCTACGGCACCATGCCCTCTCTCAGCAAAGCCAATCTGGTCCAGGGCGACGTGCCAATCATCACCGACTACCGGCAGGCATTGTCGGAAGTGGTCAGCAAGCGACTGAAGAACGACAAGTTGGGCGAGGTGTTCCCGGGTTTCTCCCCTGGCACCGCGTTGGGGGTGGCTTGAGCTGGCATCCCCCGTATGGTGAGAGGACTCTGTCCGCTACCGAAGGTCACAATCCGGTGTCCAAGACCCCCCTCTCCCCTGCAATCGCAGGCTGCGCGCTCGCATTGGCTCTGACCCTCACCCCTGCGGCCTCAGCGACGACCTCCACCGGTTCTGGTGACCCCGTGACCAACGCCGCCGGGCAGACGTTCAAGGTCTTGGCGCATCGCAGCGGCGCAGCCCAGTGGCCCGAGAACTCGGTCGAGGCCTACCTCGGCGCGAGTCAGGCAGGCTACGACGGCATCGAGACCGACATCTCCTTCACCTCCGACGGCGTCGCAGTGATGAGCCACTTCGACAAGCTTCCCAAACGCTGCACCTCCGCCGGATCGCGGATTCACAAGATGACCCTCGCCAAGCTAAGCACGGTGCGCTGCGAGGACCTCAGCCACGCCAAGACAGTGCCCATTCCGACTTTCGCCGAGTTGGTCCCGGTGCTGCAGGCCCACCTCGAGATGTCACTCACCCTCGACCTGAAGAGCTACACCGGCCAATCGGCAGCAGGCAAGCGCAGCTACGCGAGCAGGGCGGTGAATCTGGTCAAGAAAGCCGGGCTGCTCTCGCGCACCCGCTTCCTCACCTTCTACTGGGACGTCTCGCTGCCGACGATCCGCAAGCTCGCCCCCAGCTCCTACGTGCTGGCCTACGACAGTCACGGCTTCGACTACGACCGGGTTCGGCTGGCCGCCAAGCTCGGCGCCACCGGTTACGGCACCGAGGCCCGCTACACCAGTGTGAATCTGGCCCAATTCATCGCCTCGCGCGGCCTGGAGGTGGTGACCTCCACCATCACCACCATCCAGAGTCAGGCGATGGCCATCTACTACGGCCCGAAGACCTATTGGTTCATGACCGACGACCCGGCCACTGTCGCCGACGGGCTCACTGCCGGCACCGCACAGCTGGACTGGAGCGCCTCCGACGAAGTGAGGGTGCTGACCAAGCCGGTCACGATCAGCAAGACCACCTACCGGGCCAACCGAAGTCAGTACCCGAAGGTGCTCGGCAAAGCGGTGCCGGCCAGCAAACTGGCCGCACTCAAGACGGTGAATCTGGCGATCAGCGTCGCCAAGGGGTCGGCCAAGAACTATGTCTACGTTGCCCCCGCGTCCGCGCCGGCCTCCAGCCAAATCAAGGTGGCCCTGCCTGCATCCGGCGGGAAGGTGCTGGTCTCGGTGCCACTCGGCGATGGCGGCAAGCTGCGGGTTCGGACGACGAAGAAATCGAAACTGGCCATTGCCGTAATCAGCTACACCAACCAGATCTACTCCTGATCCGCAGCTGCGGGTCCGCGACTAGGCGAGGTTGTAAGCCGCCAGGCGCCAGTGCGGCTGCCCCGGTCTGAGCACCACCCAGTGGCAGTTCCCCAATCCCTGGAACAGCCGTGCGTGGGAGTAATCCAGTCCCATCAACAACACCGTCGCCACCCTGGTGGTCAGGCCGTGCCCGACGGCCAGCAGCACCTCATCATCGCCTGCCACATTGGCATGCTCGATCAGAGCCTCGGCTACCCGGCGACCGGCACCCGTCGCTGTTTCGCCGATGGCCGAGTGCGGCCCGTCGTTTCCGGCCACCAGCTCACCCCACAACCCCGGGTCGACCTCGCCCACCTCGGCGGTAGTGAGTCCTGCCCACGTGCCGACGTTGATCTCCTGCAGCCTGGCGTCGGTGCGCACCGGCAGTTCCAGGTACCGCCCCACGAGCTTCGCTGTGACCGCGGCACGCTCCAGATCTGAGCTGATGATGGTGGTGATGCCCAGCCCGACCAGCTTCTCGGCCACCGCTTCGGCCTGCGCCAATCCGGTTTGATTCAACGGCACATCAGCCTGGCCCTGGAACCGTCCCGCATCGTTGGAGTCGGTCAGGCCGTGCCGCAGCAGGATTACTTGGCGAGCGGTCATTCGCCGACGACGGCGGGCTCCAGCTTGCCCAGATCGATGATTGGGCAGTCCTTCCACAGCTTTTCCAGCGCGTAGAGGGTCCGCTCCTCGCTGTGCTGCACGTGCACGACGATGTCGACGAAGTCCAGCAACACCCAGCGGTTCTCTCGATCGCCCTCGCGCCGGGCCGGCTTGCGTCCGGCCTTGATCAGGGCCTCCTCGATGCCGTCCACCACAGCACCGACCTGGCGCTCGTTGGTGGCGGTTACGATCAAGAAGATGTCAGTGATCGCCAGCCGCTCGGACACGTCGAAGGCCACCGGGTCGAGCGCCTTCTTCGCCACCGCGGCCTTGGCTGCGACTTTTGCCAGTTCAATGGCCTCCGGAACTGCACTCACTGATCGGCTCCCCTTCGATAAAGGCCACGTTTGGCGATGTATTGCACGATGCCGTCAGGCACCAAATACCAGATCGGCAACCCTTGGGCCACCCGATCACGGCAGGCCGTCGAGCTTATCGACAACGCCGGCACTTCCAGCAAAGTGACCTTGTCCTCAGGCAGATGAGTGATGTCATCGGCGTTCAAGCGCACCCCTGGCCGCGACACCCCCACAAAATGGGCCAGATCGAACAGCTCGTCCACGCCTTTCCAGGTGAGGATCCGGCTGAGAGCATCGCCCCCGGTGATGAAGTAGAGCTCTATCTCCGGTCCACGCAGGGCCCGAATATCCTTCAGCGTGTCGACGGTGTAAGTCAGGCCGGGACGCTCGATGTCGACCCGACTCACCGAGAAACGCGGGTTCGATGCGGTGGCGATGGTGGTCATCAGGTAGCGGTCCTCGGGTTGGGAGACCAACTTGCCGACCTTCTGCCATGGCTGACCGGTGGGCACGAAGACGACCTCGTCCAAGTTGAACCGGGCCTGCACCTCACTGGCCGCCACCAGGTGGCCGTGGTGGATCGGGTCGAAGGTGCCACCCATCACCCCCAGGCGCAGCGGCCGGGTGCCGGCAGCCGACCAGGCGATCGAAGTCTCGCTCATCTGCTTGTCACCGGTCCTTCCCGATCGTGGCGGAACTGGCTGCCCACCTCAGGCGGATCCTACCGGACGCTCCCCCACACCGGCCTGGTAGGGCCGAGGAGGAACTCGCCGAGCCAGTTTCAGCCTCGGGTTTGACCGGCCCCGTCGATGACGTACTTGGTGGAGGTCATCTCCGGCAGCGCCATCGGGCCGCGAGCATGCAGCTTCTGGGTGGAGATGCCGATCTCGGCTCCGAAACCGAACTCGCCGCCGTCGACGAATCTCGACGAGGCGTTGACCAGCACGGCTGCTGCGTCAACCTCAGCGATGAAGCGCTCAGCCGCCCGACGGTCCTCGGTGACGATGGTCTCGGAATGCCCGGTGCTGAACCGCCGGATGTGGGCCAGGGCTGCCTCGATCGAATCGACGACGTCACAAGCCAGATCCAAGGAGAGATACTCCCCGTCGAACTCGGTCTCGATCGCCGGCACGACCGCAGCCGAATAGCCACAGACCGCCGGGGTGCCATGGACGGTGACCTTGGCCTCCGCCAGCGCGGCCAGCGCCTTCGGCAGGAAGGTCTCGGCGATTTCGGCATGCACCAGCAGCGTCTCCAGGGAGTTGCAGACACTGGGTCGTTGCACCTTGGCATTCAGCATGATCGCGATCGCCATCTCCTGATCGGCTGCGGCATCCACGTAGAGGTGGCAATTGCCGGTGCCAGTCTCGATCACCGGCACCTTGGCACCCTCGACCACCGCTTTGATCAGACCTGCGCCACCACGGGGGATCAGCACGTCCACCAGCCCGCGGGCGGCCATCATCTCGCCGGTGACTTCGCGACCCCCCTCGACCAGCTGGACGGACTCCCGCGGGAGTCCGGCCACGGCCAAGCCGTCCTGCAGCGCGGCCACCACTGCCCGGTTGGAGTTGATCGCCGAACTCGAACCGCGCAGCAGCGCTGCGTTGCCCGACTTCAGGCAGATCCCGCCGGCATCGGCGGTGACATTGGGGCGGGCCTCATAGATGATGCCGACCACGCCCAGCGGCACCCGCACTTGGCGAACCCGCACACCGTTGGCGTTGGACCAGCCGCGCACCACATCACCGACCGGGTCGGGCAGGCCGGCCAGCGCCCGCAGCCCCGCCACCATGGCGTCGATCCGCGACTGGTTCAGCGCGAGGCGATCGACCAGCGACTCTGGGGTGCCCGCAGCCCGAGCGGCAGCAACGTCAGCGGCGTTGGCCTGGAGCACCACCGGCGCGGCCCCGGCCAGTGCTGCGGCCATGGCGTGCAGCGCTGCATCCTTGGTGGCCCGGTTGAGCGTAGCCAGCGTGCGGCTGGCGTCCTTGGCCCCGGCGGCCTGATCGGCAAAGGTCATGGAGCACAGAATAGCGAGGCGGCACCGGCGAGCCGGCCGCGCTCTCACCTCCGCGCGGGCTGAATGGACCAGCGCCACCGGAATGAACGACTAGCCGATGGGCACGGGGTTGCCCCGGGCGAAGAGTGCCCGCAGCCCAAATCGCCGCAGCACCCACCACACCACGTTGAAGGCGGTGATTGTCACGGCCACACTCGCTGCGATGATCGTGCCGAGTTCGGGAACCAGCATCGCCCAGGTCAGCCACAACACCTGATTGACGACGGCCAGGATCAAGAAGATCGGCGACACCCCCACCACCGATGGCGATCTGATCAGTTCCAGGCTTTGGGCGACGTTCACCACCGTGCCAGGAATCAACACCGCCACACCGAAGGCTGCCGTGCCGAGAGTGAGATCCGCGGCGACCACCACCGCGGCCACGATCACCGCCGGAAGCATCACCCTGAACAGTTTCAGCCCGCGGCTGCGCGACATCAACACCAGGATCGGCACGGTCGTGAACAACCCAAAGACATTGGTTGCGATCATGTTCGCCTGGCCAATCAGCACCCCGTGCACACACCAAGCCAGGTTCAGCACCAACAAGGTCTGCCAGGCCAGCAGCGATACCCCTTCGGTGTGCCGGGTGCGGACCAGGTGCACCAACTGCGGCAGGCCGAGCAGGATGCCAACGAATGCGGCCACCCAGCCCAACCCATCGACCAGGCTCATGACTTCTTCTTCTGGCGCTTGAGGATCAAATCATCGCGGTGGACGACCTCGCGGTCGAAGTGTTCGCCGAGCTCTTCGGCAAGCTCCCGGGTGCTGCGTCCGATCATCGCCGGCAACTCTTCGGAATCGAAGTTGACCAGCCCGCGGGCCACCACCTGGCCGGCTTCGCTCACCAGCTTCACCGGATCGCCGGCGTCGAACTGGCCACGCACCTCGACGATGCCAGCCGGCAGCAGTGAAGCCTTGCGCTCGGTTACGGCTTTCACCGCACCGGCGTCCAGCACCAGGTCGCCCTGAGTGATCGAGGCGTAGGCCAGCCACATCAGCTTGCGTGCCCGACGCTTTCCCGTGGGCAAGAAGAGGGTGCCGATCGACTCCCCGGCGAGCACTCCGGCGGCCCGATCGGCGGCAGCCAGCACCACCGGAATTCCCGAGGAGGTGGCGATCCGCGCAGCCTGCAGCTTCGTGGTCATCCCGCCGGTGCCGATCGAGGCACCAGCGGTGAAGGTGTCCACGTCGAGGTCGTCGATGTCTTCTACCAGGGCGATCTTCGCCGCGCCGGGGGTGGACGGGTGCGCGGTATAGAGCGAATCGACATCGCTGAGCAGCACCAATGCGTCCGCGCCAACCAGGTGGGCTACCAGCGCAGCCAGCCGATCGTTGTCGCCGAAGCGGATCTCGTGGGTGGCCACAGTGTCGTTCTCGTTGACGATCGGCACCACGCCCAGCTCCAGCAGCCGAGTGAAGGTGCGCAGTGCGTTGCGGTAGTGATCCTGGCGGGCCACGTCCTCAACGGTGAGCAGCACCTGGCCAACGGTCAGTCCGTGCCGAGCGAAGTAGGTCCCGTAGTGGCCGACCAGCAGGCTCTGCCCCACCGAGGCCGCGGCCTGCTTGCTGGCCAGGTCGGACGGACGCCGTTTCATCTTTAGCGGCTTCATGCCGGTGGCCATGGCCCCGGATGAGACCAGCACCACATCCTGGCCACGCTCGCGAACCGCAGCCAGCGCCTCCACCAGGCGCTCCACCCGGGACGGGTCCAGCGCTCCGCGAGAATCGGTCAACGAGGAAGATCCAACTTTGACCAGCAGTCGACGGGCGCCGACGATCTGCTCCCGCAGGACCTCAGACATCGCTGTCGTCGTCCTCGCTCAACCCCGAGGTCGCCAACCGGGTGAACTGTGCAGCTTCGGCTTCGGCCGCCTTGCGGGCGTGGTAGTCCGCGTCCTTGGCGCGACGACGCTTGGCCGCCGGACGTTCGGTGATCAAGCGCTGATCCTCACCGCGGCGCGACAGGATCTCGGCCCCGACCTCGATCTGCGGAGCGAAGTCGAACACCACCGGATCCTCGCCCCCGCCGATGGCAACAGCGTCGCCGGCCAGCGCGCCCAGGGCGAGCAATTCCTCCTCGATACCCAGCCGAGCGAACCGATCGGCCAGGTAACCCACGGCCTCAGCATTGTTGAAGTCGGTTTGGCGCACCCAACGCTCGGGCTTGGCGCCACGCACCCGCCAGACAAAGCCGCCCTCACCGTCGCCCTGTTTGGCCACCCTGAACTCCGGGCCGCCGCCAGCCACCGGAGCGGGCCGGATCACGATCCGCTTGGGCTCGGGAGCCGGCGCCTCGGCCCGGCGTTTGGCCACCAGTTCGGCCATCGCGAATTTCAGTGCGTTCAGGCCCTCCCCAGACTTGGTCGAGATCGGGAACACCGGCAACCCCCGCGCTGCCAGATCTGACTCGACCAGTTGGGCCAGCTCAGCGGCGTCGGGAATGTCGATCTTGTTCAACGCCACCATCCGCGGACGGTCCTCCAGCCCGCCGTGCGCGACCAGTTCGGCCTCGATCACGTCCAGGTCGGTCAGCGGATCACGTCCGGGCTCGTAGGTGGCTGCGTCAATCACATGAACGATCGCCTGGCAGCGTTCGATGTGGCGCAGGAAATCGTGGCCAAGGCCGCGCCCCTCGCTGGCGCCTTCGATCAGTCCGGGCACGTCGGCGACGGTGAAGGTGACCGCGCCGGCCACCACCACCCCGAGGTTGGGCACCAAGGTGGTGAACGGATAGTCAGCGATCTTGGGCCGGGCTCGCGAAATTGCTGCGATCAGCGACGACTTACCCGCGCTGGGGAAGCCGACCAGGCCGATGTCGGCCATCACCTTGAGCTCGAGTTTGATCTTGCGACTTGTGCCCTCCTCACCCAACAGGGCAAAGCCGGGCGCCTTGCGGGCGGTTGAGGCCAGGGCAGCATTTCCGAGACCGCCGCGACCGCCGGCCGCGATCACCACCTCGGTGTCGGCGCCGACGAGATCGGCCAGCAATTCGCCGGTTTCGGCGTCGGAGACCACCGTGCCTTCGGGAACGGCGAGCACCACGTCCTCACCGTTGGAGCCGTTGGCGTAATCACCACGGCCGGGCTGGCCGTTCACTGCCTTCCGCACGGATTGGCGGTGGTATTCGACCAGAGTGGTCAGTCCGGGTTCAGCTTTGAGGATCACCGAGCCGCCGTTGCCCCCGTTGCCGCCATCAGGTCCGCCCAGCGGCTTGAACTTCTCCCGATGCACCGAGGCACAGCCGTGGCCGCCGTTGCCTGCAGAAACGGTCAGTATCGTCTCGTCGACGAATGAGGGAATGGCCACAGGAAAGCCTTGCAGTAGAGGTGTCGGCGGGCGAGGTGAGTCGGCACCGATCAGGATTGATTCTATCGAGATAGCGAGCCGGCCGGTTATCTCGGCATGAGCCGGCAAACCTGCCCGAAAGCAAAAGGAGGCGGCACAGCGGCCGCCTCCAGATGTTGCTTTGTTGAGTTACTCAGCTTCAGCGACCGCGATGTTGACCACGCGACGACCCCGGCGATTGCCGAACTCGACCTTGCCATGACGCAGTGCGAACAAGGTGTCGTCCTTGCCGCGACCAACGCCTTCTCCGGGATGGAAGTGAGTGCCACGCTGGCGGACGATGATCTCGCCGGCTTTGACCTCTTGGCCGCCGAAACGCTTCACGCCCAGCCGCTGCGAATTCGAGTCGCGCCCGTTGCGCGAAGCCGATGCGCCCTTCTTGTGTGCCATCTCAGCCCCCTCAGCCCTTGATCCCGGTGACCTTGACCTGGGTGTACCGCTGACGGTGCCCCTGGCGCTTCTTGTAACCGGTCTTGTTCTTGAATTTGATGATATGGATCTTGGGACCCTTGGTCTCGGCGATTACTTCAGCTGTGACGCTGACCTCGCCGAGAGTCTTTGCATCCGCGGTGATCTTGTCGCCGTCAACAAGCAGCAGCGGGGTAAGGGCAACGCTGTCACCAGCCTTGACTTCGACCTTGTCGATCTCCAGGATGTCGCCCACCGCAACCTTGTGCTGGCGGCCACCACTGCGCACGATCGCGTACACGCCCGACCTACTTCCCTAAGCTCCGTATGACCAGCGACCACCCCGTGAGGGCTGATTCTCGCTGAAGGTAACGCCCGCACGCGACAGGTAGCCGGGGCAGCGAACACCGATGGACAAGACTACGGCGCCAAGGCTTTGAGGGTCAAACCGAGACCTACGGCACCAAGACGACACCGTGCGGCCACCTGTGGTTGTGCCGGCGTCTGCTGGCACGCCACCCGCCCCACTTAACGTCGAAACCACACAGTAGCTGCCCCGGCGCGGGCGGCATTCTCGGTGAGGAGTCACATGCATTCGGCAAGTAAGTACATCATCGGCGTGCTCGGCGCGGTTTCGATCACCGCCAGCCTCGGATACGCCCCAGCCCAGGCCGCCGGCAGCCCCAAGGTCAAGGACGTGGTGCTGAGTGTCGGCATCCACGCCACCGATCGCGGCATCAGCTGGCTGGGCAGTGACAGCGACGCCGGCTACGTCCAGATTGTGCGAATCGGCACCAAGCACGCGCGGTCGGTACGCACCGGAAGCCAGGACTTCGCCAAAGCCAGGACCGTGAAGCCGTCCAGCAGTGGCGTTGCGGGTGAGCAGACCGGTTGGGAGTGGAACCGGGCCAAGCTCACCGGCCTGAAAGAAAACTCCACCTATGCCTACCGGATCTGCTCGGCGGTCAACAGTTGCTCCCAGACCAATGAGTTCTCCACCGGCAAGGCCGGCAACTTCAACTTCCTGGCCTATGGCGATCCGCAGGTCTACCTGGGCACCAAGACCGGCCAGAACGCAGTCGTGGAGAACCCTTCGGCCGGCTGGGCCCAAACCCTGGCCACATCGACCAACAAGTTCCCGAACACGGCCTTCCTGCTCACCGCAGGCGACCAGGTGGACAGCTACACCGTGTCCAAGCAGGCCAGCGAATGGGACGCCTTCCTCGACCCGGCCCAGCTCACCGAATACGGCATAGCGCCCAACGTCGGCAACCATGACGACGCCAGCAAGGCCGGCTACTTGTACTCCCAACACTTCGCGCTGCCGAACCTGAGCACTATCGGGCAGAGCGCGGCCGGCACCGGCGACTACTACTACACCTACAACGGCGTCCTCTTCGTCAGCCTGAATACCAACAGTTTGGACTTCGCCGGCCACGAAACCTTCCTCAAGCAGGCGATCGCAGCCAACCCGAAGGTGCGGTGGCGAATCGTGAGCTTCCACCAGGCCCCGTTCAGCTCCGCCGACCACCCCAACGATGCCGATGTAGCCGCGATCCGGACCAACCTCACCCCGATCCTCAGCAAGCTGGGCATCAACCTGGTTATCAACGGCCACGATCACGACTACACCCGTAGCTACCTGATGAACGGCGCCACGGCCGCCTCAACCAAGGCGGGTAAGTCGCAGGTCGCCAAGACCGGGCAGGTGCTCTACCTGACCCTCAACTCCGCCTCCGGTGGCAAGTTTTACGACCTCACCGGGCCCTATCCCTGGGCGGCAGTGACCAACCAGAGCCTGGTGGCCAACTACACCAACGTCGAGGTCAGCAAGTCCTCGCTGACCGCCACCACCTATGAGGTGGGTGGACGGGTCGTGGATCGGGTGATCCTCACCCGTGGCAAGTAGTGGCAGGTAAGCGTCTGCTCGCCATGGCGCCTCGGAGGCTTCGGCCTCCGGGGCGTTCGGCTGCGCCGGTTCGGCCGGGTTCGAGCCGTCCAACCTTCCATGTCCGATTTCCGCTAGCGGACGTCGTTCACGCCTGTCACGCTGGAGGGCGTGGACTTCGAACAGCGTTACCAGGCGGTCTCGACCAGAGATTCTCGCTTCGATGGCGCGTTCATTCTGGCCGTCCGTACCACCGGGATCTACTGCCGGCCCTCCTGTCCGGCACGTACCCCCAACCGGGCCAACGTGGAGTTCTTCGCCACCGCTGCCGCCGCCCACGAGCACGGTTATCGGGCGTGCAAACGCTGCCTGCCAGACGCCGTTCCTGGCTCACCTGAGTGGAATCTGCGCAGCGACGCAGCCGCCCGGGCGATGCGCCTGATCGCCGATGGGGTGGTCGAACGTGGTGGAGTTCCCGGCCTGGCGTCCCAGCTCGGCTACACCACGCGGCATCTGAATAGGGTGCTCAGCGCGGAACTCGGTGCCGGGCCATTGGCACTGGCCCGGGCCCATCGGGCCCAGACCGCCCGGGAGCTGCTGGTAGGAACCGAGCTTCGCCTCAATGAGGTCGCCTTCGCGGCTGGCTTCGGCAGCATCCGTCAGTTCAACGACACCATCACCGCGGTCTACGCCCTCACCCCGACCGCCCTGCGCGCCAGCCGCCGTCAACGTGAAACCGAGGCCATCCCCAGCCCTTCCGGTTGGACCACCATCGGGCTGAGTCTGCCCGTCCGCGCGCCCTTCGACGCTGCCGGAGTTTTCGCCTGGCTGGCCGCCCGTGCGATCCCGGGCATCGAGGACGCCAGCGCCGGGCATTACCAGCGCACTCTGAACCTGCCCGGCGGGCCGGCGTGGTTCCGGGTAGAGCCGGCCCCCGGCGGTCTGCACCTGCGAGCCGGAGTGGCCAAGCTGACCGACCTGAGCCCCTTGGTGGCCCGGGTCCGCCGGCTCTTCGACGCCGACACCGATCCGCGCGGAATCGACCAATCGCTGGTCCGCGCCCCCGCGCTGGCCCCGGTGGTCGCAGCCACGCCGGGAATCCGGCTACCGGGCGCAGTGGACCCCGCAGAGCTGTTGATTCGAGCCTTGATCGGTCAGCAGATTTCGGTGGCCGCAGCCAGGACCCACCTGACCCGACTGGCCGACCGGATCGCCGAGCCCCTCCCGAACGCGCCAACCGGGTTGACGCGGCTCTTTCCCACCTCGTCCGCCATCGCAGCCAGCGGCGCCGAGGGGCTCACCGGACCGCGCACCCGGATCGCGAACCTGACCCGGATCGCGGCCCGGCTGGCGACCGGGGAACTCCACCTGGATCTGGGCGATGATCCCGGCGAACAACGCCGCCGACTGCTCGCCGAACCCGGCATCGGCGCCTGGACGGCCGACTATGTCGCGATGCGCATCCTTGGAGCTCCGGACGTCCTGCCCACCGGTGACGTGGCCTTGCGCACCGGAGCGCGCCGCCTCGGCCTCCCCGACTCCCCCGCAGCCCTGGCGGAATGGGGTCGGGTCATCTCGCCCTGGCGCTCCTACGCCAGCCTGCACCTGTGGCGGGCCGCTAGCCTGCCCGAATCGAAGGAGAATCGCCGATGAACCTCGCCACCTTTCCCACCCCAGATGGTCCCTTCACCGTGCTGGCGGCCACAGGGGTGGTTCTGGCGTCCGGCTGGACGGATTCGACCGGGGCGATCTTGGAACGGATCCGACCAGCAGACCGGCCGGCCAAGGCGGTCACCGTCGCGGCCACCGATGCCGACTTCGTCTCCATCCGGGCAGCGATCCAGGCCTACTACGACGGCGAGGTGACCGCGATCGATCAGGTGCCGGTGCGCCAATTCGGCAGCGACCTCCAACTCCTCGGCTGGGGCCGGTTGCGCACGATCCGGCCCGGAGACCCGTTGTCCTACGCCGAGTTCGCCGCCGCTCTCGGTCGTCCGCGGGCCGTGCGCGCCACTGCCAGCATCTGCGCCCGCAACGCCCCGGCGTTGTTCGTCCCCTGCCACCGGGTGCTGCGCGGCGACGGCAGCCTGGGCGGCTTCGCCTGGGGATCGGACGTCAAGCGCTCGCTGTTGGCCCGCGAAGCGCGCTGATCCTGCCCCAAACCCAGCCCCAGGACGGCTGAGCCTTTCACAGCCAGGACAAGCGGGGCAGGGCCCTAATGGCCCGGGTTCACCGCGACATCGATGAAGGCCGACACCGACCACACCAACAGGCGTTCACGCTCGGCCACCGCGGCTTCGCTGGTCGCGGCGGTCGGCACCATCGAGTGGCCGGCGCCAGGAAGCTCAACCAGCCGGACGTCAGTGCGCCCGCCGTGTTCGAGCGCGGCTCGGACCTCACTCGGGGTCCCGAATCCGTCAGCGCTGCCCTGCACCACCAGAGTGGGTGCGGCTGCGGCAATCAGCTCCTCGATCCGCGACTTGGCCGGCTGGCCCGGTGGATGCAGCGGAAAGGAGAGCAGCACCAGCCCGGTCTGGCCGGCGCCGAAGCCGCGGCAGGCGGTGCGTGAGCCGGCGCTGTGGCCGCCGGCGAACAGCGGCAGCCCCGACCAGCGGCGTCCGGTCTCGGCCAGCGCCACCGACCAGGCCCGATCCAAGCCAGGCTTGGAGCTGAACACTTTGCGTCCGGCCACCCGATAGGGCTGCCGGAATCGGGCCACCGTGACGCCGAGCGCCGGAAGCCGTTCAGCGAGCAGGTTCACATCCCAGCCGGTGATGTCGGCGCCGGCACCGTGGCCGAGCAGCAGGACGGCAGCAGGTTCGTCGGCCTCGTCGACGACCAGTTCGGACGGGCCATCGGGGGTTTCCAAGGTGGTGATCGACATGGCCTCAGTCTTCCAGCTCAGCAGCAGCGAACCCCGCAGTGGCGTGGCATGCTGGCACCGACAGCGAAGCGGGAGCGCAGTGATGGACTTTTACAACCTTTACAGCCACGGGTTCGCCCGAGTGGCGGCTTGCACCGGGCCGATCAAGCTGGTTCAGCCACAGGTGAACGCCGAGGCCGCCCTGGTCCAGGCTCGCGAGGCCGCCGCCGCTGGCGCCTGCTTGGCGGTGTTCCCCGAACTGAACCTGACCGGCTATTCGATCGAAGATCTACTGCTGCAGGACACCGTGCTGGCTGCCGCCGAGGACGCTCTAGCCTGGCTGGTTCCCCAAACCGCCGACCTGGGCTGCGTGCTGGTCGTCGGGGCGCCGCTGGCCAGCCTGAACCGAATCTACAACTGTGCGGTGGCGATCCATCGGGGCCGGGTGCTGGGTGTGGTGCCGAAGTCGTACCTGCCCACCTACCGGGAGTTTTACGAATCCCGCCAGATCGGCCGCGGCGACGACGTCACCGGAGAGATCCGGGTCGCCGGCCAGGATGCCCCCTTCGGCTCCGACCTGTTGTTCGCTGCCGAAGATGTGCCCGGCTTCGTACTGAACGTGGAGATCTGCGAGGACATGTGGGTGCCGATCCCCCCATCGGCAGAGGCTGCACTGGCCGGTGCGACGGTGATCGCGAACCTGTCTGGCAGCCCGATCACGGTGGCCAAGGCCGAGGAACGCAAGCTGTTGTGCGCCTCCGGCTCGTCACGGCTGCTGTGCGGCTACGTGTACGCCGCCGCCGGCGAGGGCGAGTCGTCCACCGACCTGAGCTGGGACGGCCAGACCCTGATCTACGAGGCCGGCACCCTGCTGGCCGAATCAGAACGCTTCGGTGACGGGCCACGGATGAGCATCACCGATCTCGACCTGGGTCGGCTCGTTCAGGATCGGCTGCGGCAGGGCACTTTCGACGACAATCGCCGCACCCACGCCGAGCGCACCGGCGAATACCGCACGGTCGGCTTCGAGCTGGCCCCGCCGGCTGGCGATCTGGGGTTGCGGCGAGAGGTGGCCCGCTTCCCTTTCGTGCCCGATGATCCTGCTCGCCTGGCTCAGGACTGCTTCGAGGCCTACAGCATTCAGGTCGCCGGACTGGAGCAGCGGCTGCGTGAGATCGGCCAACCCAAGATCGTCATCGGAGTCTCAGGTGGCTTGGATTCAACCCATGCCTTGATCGTCGCAGCCAGAGCGATGGATCGACTCCGACGACCGCGCAGCGACATCTTGGCCTTCACTATGCCGGGTTTCGCCACCAGCGAGCACACCAAGAACAATGCGACCGAACTGGCCACAGCGCTGGGGGTGAGCTTCAGCGAGCTCGACATCACCGAGACCGCCAAACTGATGCTCGCCAACCTCGACCACCCCTTCTCAGATGGCAAATCGGTATACGACGTGACTTTCGAGAATGTCCAGGCCGGGCTGCGCACCGACTATCTGTTCCGACTGGCCAACCATCTCGGCGGCATCGTGTTGGGTACCGGTGACCTCTCCGAACTTGCGCTGGGCTGGTGCACCTACGGGGTGGGCGACCAGATGTCGCACTACAACGTGAATTCTGGAGTGCCCAAGACGCTGATCCAGCACTTGATCCGCTGGGTGATCAGCTCGGCCCAGTTCGACCAGAGGGTCTCGACCACCTTGCAGGCGATCCTGGATACCGAGATCTCCCCAGAGCTGGTGCCGGTGGGCGTGGGCGAAACACCGCAATCCACCCAGGCCAAGATCGGTCCCTACGCTCTGCAGGATTTCAACCTGTTCTACGTGCTGCGGGCCGGCGCCAAGCCGAGCAAGATCGCCTTCCTGGCTTGGCACGCCTGGCATGAAGCCCAGTCCGGGCACTGGCCGGAGGGCTTCCCCACCGACGAACGAACGGCCTACGACCTGGCCGAAATCAAGAAATGGCTGGGTGTCTTCCTCAGCCGCTTCTTCGGCTTCGCCCAGTTCAAGCGCTCAGCCCTCCCGAACGGGCCCAAGGTGGTGCGAGGCGGTTCTCTGTCGCCGCGGGGTGATTGGCGCGCCCCGTCAGACACCTCAGCGAAGCTGTGGTTGGACGACCTCGCAAAAGTCCCGGACGCCTGAGCGTCCACAACAGCTAGCCCGACCGCCCGGCCAAGCACCGCGGAGGCCGACGACCTCCCGCTCAGTACTAAAGCTGAGGTTCGGCCGCCGGCTGCACGTAAAAGACCGGCTGGACCTCGAGCGGGGCCGAAACCTCAACCACCGGCTGGACCTCGGCAGGCTTCCGCTCCTCAACGTGAGGCTCGGCAGGCTTCGGCTCCTCAACGTGAGGCTCGGCAGGCTTCGGCTCCTCAGGCTTCGGCTCGGCGGCCTTGCGGCTGCGCGGCGTCCGCTTGGCTGGCGTCCCACTGGTCTTGGTGCTTGCCGAGGAGGCGCGACGCCTGGTGGAGTCGCGATCGCCACCATCGGCGGGTGCCTGGGTAGCCACCGGGACGTCATGCACGTGGTAGCCGCGGCCCTTGCAGGTCTCACAGGCCACCGTGAACGCCTCGGCCAGGCCGGTGCCGATCTTCTTGCGAGTCATCTGCACCAGGCCGAGTGAGGTCACCTCAGCCACCTGATGGCGGGTGCGGTCACGCCCAAGGCATTCGACCAAGCGACGCAGCAGCAGCTCCCGGTTGGCTGGCAGCACCATGTCGATGAAGTCGATCACGATGATGCCGCCGATGTCGCGCAGCCGCAGCTGGCGGACGATCTCCTCAGCAGCCTCCAGGTTGTTGGAGGTGACCGTGGCTTCAAGGTTGCCAGAAGTGCCGGTGAACTTGCCGGTGTTGACGTCGATGACGGTCATCGCCTCGGTGCGGTCGATGATCAGCGAACCACCCGAGGGTAGGAAGACCTTGCGCTCCAACGCCTTGGCAACCTGTTCGTGCACTCGGAAGCTTGAGAAGATGTCGCCCTTTCCGGCGCGATCCCAACGCTCGATCCGCGTAGCCAGGTGTGGGGCGACGTGTTGCACATAGGCATCAACATTGTCATAGGCGTCATCGGAGCTCCCGTTACCGTCGATCACCAGTGAACCGAAGTCCTCGGTGAACAGGTCGCGGACGATCCGCACAGTCAGATCGGGCTCGCCGTAAAGCATCTGGGGGGCGACAGTGGTTTGGGCCTTCTTCTCCAGCACCTCCCATTGAGCCTTGAGCCGGTTGACGTCGCGGATCAGCTCTTCCTCGCTGGCTCCTTCGGCCGCGGTACGAACGATCACCGAGGCGTCCGGGCCGATCAGCTCATCGAGAATGCCCTTGAGGCGCTTGCGCTCGCCTTCGGGCAGCTTGCGAGAGATCCCGGACAGGTGGCCACCGGGTGAGTAGACGATGTAGCGACCAGGTATCGACAGGTGCGAGGTGAGCCGGGCGCCCTTGGCGCCGACGGGGTCCTTGCTGACCTGAACCAGCACGGTCTGGCCGGACTTGAAGACCCGCTCGACCTTCTTGTCCGCACCGGTTACCCCGAAGGAGTCCCAGTCGACTTCGCCGGCATAGAGCACAGCATTGCGGCCCCGGCCGATATCGACGAAGGCTGCTTCCATGCTGGGCAGCACGTTCTGCACCCGGCCGAGGTAGATGTTGCCGATCATGGACGCAGCCGAAGCGCGGTCGACGTAATGCTCAACCAGGACGCCGTCTTCAAGCACGGCGATCTGGGAGTAATCGTCGGCCTGGCGAATCAGCATCTTGCGATCCACCGATTCGCGGCGGGCCAGGAATTCGGACTCGCTGAGGATCGGGGTGCGCCGACGTCCGGCCGCGCGACCTTCGCGGCGACGCTGCTTCTTGGCCTCCATCCGGGTGGATCCCTCGATGCCGGTGACCTCGTCGCTCACGTTGGCGCGCCGACGCGGTTCGCGTACTCGCACCACAACGTCCACGGAGTCGTCATCGACCTCACCAGCATCCTCGCCACGGCGGCGACGGCGACGACGACGACGCGAGGAGGAGCTTTCGGTGGCGGATTCTTCGCCGGCCTCGGTTTCGCCTTCAGCGTCGGCTTCGGAGCCTTCGCCTGCAGGATCGGTTTCGCCATCGGTTTCGACAGCGCCGTCCTCACCGGCTCCGCGACGACGACGGCGACCACCGCGACGACGACGGCGCCGACGCGGCGCTTCACCGTCCTCGGACTCCTCGCCGGCCTCTGCTTCGCCGGCCTCGCCGTCTTCATCCTCGGCATCCTCGCCGGTTTCGTCCTCGTCCTGCGCTGCGCCGCCGAGCAGTCCGCCGATGGCTGCAGCTAATGAGTCCAGCACCACCTCGGGGCTGGTTTCCTCAGTGAGGCCGAAGGTCTCGGCGATCGCGGCGGTACGCACCCGTGAACGTCCGGTCTTGCGAGCAAGATTGGCCAGGCTGGTTGCGACACCTTCATCGGCCTGATCGTCGCTCGCTTCAGCCAGAAGCGGCTGGTCGGCCACTGCTTCGACCGTGGCTGCGGCCCGACGACGCCGGGGTGCCTTCGGTGGTGCAGCGATTGGGGCGGCTTCGGCCACCTCGGCGACCGGCAAATCGGAATCGGGCACTTCGGCCACCGGTTCAGCGACCTTGGTGCGCCTGGTGCGCTTGGGCTTGGTCACGACGACCGGCTCGGCTTCCGCGACCGGGGCAACCTGCTCGATCGGTGCGACAACCTGCTCGATCGGTGCGACAACCTGCTCGGCCGGTGCGGCGACAACCGCTGCCGGCGGGCCGGCCGGCCTGCTGGCAGCTCGACGCCGCCGAACGGGGGTGGAATCCTGCGACGCGGGCGCGGAGGTGTTTTGGTCTTCTGAATCGAGCATTTCGCTCTCCTTCAAGCGGCTGAGGTGACCGCATCAAGCTGCCCAAGATCCGCGGGAACGTACTGCGCCCCTCGGGCAACAAAGCCTGGTTTCTCGAATGCCAGCACTTTCACTCCCGCGGTCGTCTCGCGTCGCGGTGAAGCTCAAGCGCCTGTCCGGCCTGTCACACCAGTCAAGGCAATCGAAGCTGAGATCTGGATGACCTCAATACCGGCAGTATCTCACATGAGCCGACAAACCCATGCCGACCCACCAACAAGGACCGATCAACCAGCCAGCGGGTCGCTGATCCGCTCGCCGTCCCACGGGCCCTGTTCAATCCGGGCAAACAAGGCCGGGGTGCCGGTGTTCAGTTCCGCGCGCAGCGCCTGCAGGGCGGCCACTACATCATCAGGACGCACCAAGGGCTCACCGATGGTCGAGACCAACTCGAAGCCGTCGGTGGTCGCGATCAGGCTGAGCACGGACGCGCGGATGTCGAAACTACGCATCCCCGACTTTGTCTTTCGCTCCACCGTCGCGGTCTCGGCGGCCAGCAGCTCGCCTACTGCAGCAGCCAGCACCTCGGCATCGGCTCCGGGCAGGTTCACCTGCCACCGCGACGCTCCCAGCCGGTCAGCCAGCGACCCGCCGCTCGATTCGGCCACCGCCACGATCACCAGACCCTCCGGCATCGCCGCATTCAGAGCGTCGCGAACCCAGGCCGGGCCGCGCTGCTCGGCCAACCCGATCTCCAGGTATTCGGCCTCGCTGGCCGCACCAGTGGCCGCAGCATTGGCGTAGCTGATCCGCGGGTGCGGGTGGAAGCCGCTGGAGAAGGCCATCGGAATCTCGGCCCGGCGCAGCGCCCGCTCGAATGCCCGACCGAAGTCGCGATGGGAGGCGAACCGGGCCCGGCCACGTTTGGCGTAGCGCAGGCGAAGCCTTTGTACTGGCGGCAATTGTTGTTCGGGCTGCTTGCGGGGACTCACGACCGTGCAGCCTACGTCGGGTCGGGTTTGGCGGTCACTTCGGGAATGCCGGGCGGATGCGTCCCGTAGCGCGCGAAGTGCCACGCGGCGTAGCCCTGGACGGCGGTGGGCAGGGTGGCGAAGATCCGCTCCTGGCCCACTTCGTCGATGAAACCGGCTGCGGCCAACTGCTGGCGCACCTCCATCTTGACCCTGGCCATTGCGAACACCATTCCGTCATCGGTCAACGTCCGACGCAATTCCTCCAGGGTGTCCAGAGAGGTGAGATCCACCTCAACATTGGCCTCGGCGTTCAGCACGAACCATTCAGTGGCCGGCTCGGCCTCGCGCGCCGCGGCCAGCGCTCGGGTGAGGAAGTCGTCGGCGTTGGCGAAGAACAGCGGCGAGTCGTAGCGGTAAACGACCAGCCCGGGCACTCGGGTAGCGCGGGGATAGTCGTCGATGTCGTGCATTCCGGCTAGGCCGGGAACATAGCCGAGGATGCCGTCATGGGGATGGGCGATCCGCCGAATCAAGTCCAGGAGCGACAGCCCGACCGCGATTCCGATACCGGGCAGCAGGCCGAAGATCAGCACGCCGAAGCCGGTGATCAGGGCCAGCACGAGCTCGCTGAGCCGGAAATGGCCGATCCGGCGGAGTTCGCCCAGATCGATCAGGCGAAGACCTGCGTAGATCACCACTCCGCTCAGCGCAGCCTGAGGGAAGGCAGCCAGCACCGGCGAGAACAGGAAGATCGTCGCCACAACCATTGCCGCCGACACCAGGGAGTGCAGCTGGGTGCGACTGCCGGCCGAGTCGCCGATCACCGTCCGGCTGGCCGAACTCGACACCGGGAAGCCGGCCAGCAGCCCGTTAGCGACATTGGCCACCCCGACCGCCAGCAGTTCGGTGTTGGCATCGATCCGCTCGTCGCGCTTGGCGGCGAACCCACGTCCGGTGAGGATCACATCGCTGTAGCCAACCACCGCGATGCCCAACGCAGCCGGAAAGAGCTGCGTCACGTCGATGCCGACCAAGCTGGGCAGCGCCGGGGTGGGGATGGTGGTCGGGATGGCCCCGATTACCGCGATACCCACCGACGACAAAGGCGTCCAGGCGACCACGGCGGCTGCGGTCAGCATCACCAGTAGCGGCCCCGGCCAGGACGGCAGCCAGCGGCGCATCGCGAACAGGGCTGCCGCCACCACCAGCGCCAAAACCAAAGTGGGGAGGTGGACCGAGCCCAACTGGCCGATCAGCGAAGCCGACTCCTGCCAGGGGTTGTCACCGGTGATGGTGAGTTTGGTGAGCCGGCCGTATTGGCTGACCACCATCAGCACACCGATTCCGGCCATGTAGCCGACCAGCACCGGCTTGGAGAGCAGGCTGGCCACGAAGCCGAGCCTGGCAACCCAACCGATCAGGCAGACCACGCCGACCGCGACCGCGATCAGGGCGGCGGCAGCTGCCCTTTGCTGCCCTTGCACGGGGCCGGCGACGGCAGCGATCGCGGCGGCGCCCATCAATGCCGTGGTCGACTCCGGCCCCACCGAAAGCTGCTTCGACGATCCCAGGAAGGCATACACCGCCAACGGGGCCAGCACCGCCCAGAGCCCGGTCACCGCCGGCAGTCCGATGATCTCGGCGTAGGCCATCACCTGCGGCACCAAGTAGGCCGAAACGGTCACCCCGGCAATCAGATCGCCGCGCAACCAGGAGCGGTCATAGTCGAGGAGCACGGCCAAGCCCGGCACCCAGTGTCGCCAGCCTCGGGCCTCGCCATTGCTCATGCCCAATACGCTAGTGCGCCGGTTGGCTCCCGACCCCCAGCACGCCCACCTCTGGCGCGAAGATCAGTGTCCGCTGATCCTGGTGATCCAGGCCCCGCGGAGCCCGAGCGCGGTGCGCCAGCCTTCGGCGGTGTGGGTCACGGTGACCTTCTTCCCGCTGGTGGTGGTGTAGCGCAACGATTTCGCCAGGCCGCCGGAATAGCGAGCGGTGATCTCAACCGAGACCAGCGCGGCTTTGGTGCCCAGCACCTTGCTCAGTTGGGCCTGGGTGAGGGAACGGGTCCAGGAGAGGTAGGGGTTGCCGGGCGCGGCAGCCGAAGCCGGATCCGCCACCGAGGACAGGTAGCTGAGGGCCGCAGTGCCGAAGACATCAGCATTCGAAGCCGTGCCGGCCCCGGCCGCGCTGCCGGAGGAAGCGAAATATGGGGTTTCGGCGATGCCGCGGGACGGATCGCGCAGCACGTCCACCTGGTCCCCATGAATGGTGGCGTTCACGGCATTCACCTAGGGTTGGTTGGCGGCGCCGCCGGCCTTCTTCCAGCCGACAAAATTCTGGCTCCGGGTGTCGTCGTAGACCTGGCAGTCGCAGGACGCTCGAACCCCGCGTGGCTGGGGATTCCACCGGGACGCCTGGTTGATGATGTAGTTCCTGGCCGCGATCACCTGAGCACGGAGTGCCGCCGCACCACCGGCATTACTCCACGAGGACGGCATCTCGTCGATGCCGTAGAGGTATTCGGTGTTCATCGCCAACTCGTTGACCACATTGGGACGGCCCTTGATCACGCTCACCTGGAGGTTGCCGTACTGATAGCTGCCCTGGGCCCCGGCCACAGTCACCGGACCTTTGGTCCAGGTCAGGGTCAGGCGGCCACTGGTCGCCAGGGCCTTGTTCTTGGTTGCCCCGCTGGTGACCTTGGCCCGCACCTTCGTCCCGGACACGCCGATGTCGAGATGACCGGCGCTGCTGTAGCTGCCAAGCACCTTGCCGTCCCCACTGACGGTGAAGCCACCGGGCATGGTGAGGGTGGTCGTGGTCCGGGAGTCGGCCGGCGGCCCCAGCACCTGCACCTTCACCGTGCGGGAATTGTTGTTCGCCGTGCTCACCGTGGTGCCCGGGTAGTAGTGGGTGAGAATGTCGGCGGTCGTGCTGCCGGTCCGAGCCAGTTGATAGGCGCCCCATTGGGCCAGGCCGACGCCGTGACCGTAACCGGAGCCACTGATCGCGAACGTGGTGGCGGCAAAACGCACCACGAACTGCTTACTGGCGGCCTTTCCGACCACCTCGAAGCGGTAAGTGCGCTCGCTGCCGGGGTGCTTGACGCTGACCGATGCCTTGCCGGAACGGATGGTCAACTTCTTCTCGTTCACCCAGACCGACCCGCTGCGGTATTGCAGCCAGGCGGTGGCCTTCTTCACCGCTTTGCCGTTCTGTTTGAAGGCAACGCTCAGTTTGGCCGCCTTGCCGGGTTTGGCCATCCGGTCACCACCAGCGACCAGCGAATAGCCCGTCGCAGCCTGGGCGGCCGGCACCGGTTGGAGCAGCGCGAATGAGGCAAACAGCGCTGGGGCGAGGAGCAGCAGCAACGCTCGGCGAAGTCTGATCACGCACCCCACCTTGACACAGTTGGCAAACGACCTAGTGAGGGAAAGCCACGCAGCAAATCGGCTTCGTCAAGCTCAGCCAACTGAACCGCCGGCTCCGCAAGCCTTACCAAAGGTCGAGGGCTAGCTCAGGACGGTGAGCGGCAGCAGCGAGCGCCCGGTCGGCCCGATCTGAATCTCGGTGCCCTGGGACGGGCAGACCCCGCAGTTGTAGCAACCCGCCCAGCGGCAGTCCTCCACCGAAGCTTCGCCGATCGCGTCGGCATAGTCCTGCCACAGCCACTCCCGATCCAAGCCGGCATCCAGGTGATCCCAGGGCAGCACCTCGCGGTGCGCGCGCTCCCGGGTGGTGTACCAGGCCAGGTCCAGCCCGAGCGGAGCCAGTTCGCTCTCGGCGGCCGCAGCCCAGCGCTCATAGGAGAAATGCTCGCTCCAGCCGTCCAATATTCCGCCGTCGCGCCAGACCGCCTCGATCACCTTGCCCACCCGGCGGTCACCGCGACTGAGCAGGCCTTCGATCTGGCCGGGCTTCCCATCGTGATAGCGAACGCTGATCGCCCGGCCGTAGCGGCGGTCCTCACGCACCTTGTCCTTGAGCATTCGCAGCCGCCGATCGATGGTCTCCACGTCTGCTTGCCCCACCCACTGGAATGGCGTGTGCGCCTTGGGCACGAATCCACCGATGCTGATCGTGCATCGCACGTCCCGGGTGCCGGCGGCCCTGCGGCCGGTCTCGATGACCCGAGCGGCCATGTCAGCGATGGCCAGCACGTCTTCGTCGGTCTCGGTCGGCAGCCCACACATGAAATAGAGCTTCACCTGACGCCAGCCCTGGCTGAAGGCTGCGGCCACGGTGTTGATCAGATCGTCCTCGCTGACCATCTTGTTGATCACCTTGCGCAGCCGCTCCGAGCCGCCTTCGGGAGCGAAAGTCAGCCCAGAGCGTCGGCCGTTGCGGCTCAGCTCATTGGCCAGGTCGATGTTGAACGCATCCACCCGGGTGCTGGGCAATGAAAGAGAGACAAAGCTGTCGGCGTAGCGGTCTGCTAGTTGGTGGGTGATCGGGCCGATCTCGGAGTGGTCAGCACTGGACAAGCTGAGCAGGCCCACTTCATCCAGGCCGGTGGCGGCGATGCCGCCGGCCACCATGGTGCCGATGGTCTCGATGTTCCGCTCCCGCACCGGACGAGTGATCATGCCGGCCTGGCAGAACCGGCAACCGCGGGTGCAGCCGCGGAAGATCTCCACCGAATACCGCTCGTGAACAGTCTCGGCCAGCGGCACGATCGGGTGGGCCGGGTAGGGCCAGTCGTCCAGCTCCATCAGGGTGTGCTTGGCCACCGTCGCCGGCACCCCAGCAGCCTTCGGCGTGACAGCAGCGATGGTTGCGTCGTTGCCGTAGCTGACCTCGTACAGCGAGGGGACGTAGGCCACCCCACTGCCGGCCAACCTCATCAGCAGCCCGACGCGTCCTTCGGGCCGCCCGGCAACCTTCCACTCGCGAACGATCTTGGAGACCGCCAGCGCCGCCTCCTCGCCATCGCCCAGGACTGCGGCGTCGATGAAGTCGGCGATCGGCTCAGGATTGAAGGCGGCATGACCACCGGCGATAACGATCGGATCGTCGGGCCCACGATCGGCACTGTGCAGCGCGATGCCGGCCAGGTCGAGGGCCTCCAGGAGGTTGGTGTAGCCCAGCTCGGTGGAAAAACTCACCCCGAGCAGGTCGAAGGCCCGCACCGGCAGGTGGTTCTCCCAGCTGAACTGGGGTACGCCCGCTCCGCGCATCAGCGTGGCCAGATCTGGCCAGATCGAGAACGTTCGCTCTGCCAACAGCCAGTCGGGTTCGTTGAGGATTTCGTACAGGATCGCCAAACCCTGGTTGGGCTGACCCACCTCGTAGGCGTCCGGATACATCAAGGCCCAAGTGACTTCGGCCTCAGCGAAGGCCTTGTTGACCGAGTTCACTTCGCCACCGATGTACTGCACCGGCTTGTTCACCTGAGCCAGCAGTGGCTCCAACTTCGGGTAGAGCGAAGCTGTGCGGGCGGTGGCGTTCTGCTGTTCGATCATGGCCGAACCAGCCTAAGGCAGCGCACCACCCAGCCCGAATCGGCAAGATTGACCCGTGCGTTCAGCCTCGCCGCCGCACCCGGTCCAAGACCGCCTCGGAGTTGAGTTCTCGCAGTGCGTCCCTGGCGATCCAGCGGGCCGCCTTGGAAGTCGGGTTGGTGGCCAGGATCTGCTCGGCAGACGCCACCGCCGCGGCGTGGCAGGCCAGCGAGCGCTTCCCGATCTGGCGCAATGCCCAGTTGACGGCCTTCTTCACGAAGTTGCGTTCGTCAGTGGCTTCGCGCTCGATCGGCGCAAGGAAATCGATCAGTCGTTCGTCCGGCGCGGCTTTGTCATGGACGGTCAGCGCGCACATCAGCACAAAGCCTGAGCGCTTCACGAAGGTCTCCTCGGCACCTGCCCATGCTGCAGCTTTTGGATACGCGAAGCTGGTCGCGGCGAACAAACCCGAAAGCTGATCGCAGACATCCCAGGAGTCGATCTCGGCTACCCAAGCATCGGCCTGGGCTTGGCTGACCAGAGCGGGCACGTCGATCAAGCCCGCCAAGATTCGCGCCTCATGCACTCCGGTCTTCCACAGCTCGGCCGCCAGGTCATGGACGTAGTCCGCACGGGTGCGGCGCAGCCGGTGCGTCTCACGGGCGATCCTGCGCAGCGCCGGCATCGACACTCCCAAGGTGCCTACGCTGCTGATCCCGAAGCGGGCCATCCCGGCCACATTGGACGGGTTGGCCTGGCTGCGCAGATTTGCGACGATCTCGGCGGCGCCGACCGCAGCGTCAGCCGAACCCTCGCTCATCGATGAGGTCTAGTCGTCGGCGGAAACCCGCGGCCCGGTGACGTCCACGACGATGTCGGCGTGGTGCGCCGGGTCACATTCGGACAGGTAAAGGAGCTGGCCGTGGTAGTGGCGGCTGTTTACCGGATCCTCAAGATCGGGACTGCGTCCGTCTCGCTCGGCCAGCCGACGGAAAGCCTCATCGAAGGAAACCTCCAGCCAGGCCGACAGGTCCCACAACTTGCGTCGATTCGAAGGGCACCAAGCCAGGCGATGCAGGAACAACCCGTCGACGATAACCGCCGCATCGTCGGGGGCAACCTGCCACGGCGAACGGACTTCGCACTCAGCACCGGCGTCGTAAGCAGCGGTGCGGTAGCGCCCCGATCCATCCGAGCTCAACGGCTCTAGAACTTCGTCGGTGAACCGGTCGTAGTCGTAGCTGTCCTCGAAGTATCCCTTGCCCGAGAAACGTCCCTGGGCATAACGCTTTGCCTGCGGGTTCAGATAGTTGCCCAACGTGATTCGAATCACGGTGAATCCGGACTCCCGCAGCAAGTCGCCCAGGTCATCGGCGAAAGTCGTCTTGCCAGATCCGTCGACCCCATCGATACCGACCAGCACCCGGCCAGTCCGCGGACGAATCAAACCGCGCAGCCGTCGCAACGCACAAGCCGCGTCTACCTTCTCAACCACGTCGTTAACCATTGCCTGCCATCGCCTGCTTTCGCCAGTCTCAACAACGAGACCACCCCAGCCTAATCCCGGCAGGGACAGTTGTTACTCTGCTGGGCCGGCCGGTGCGGTGGCCCGCGCCAGCCCCAGCCGGGAAGACTGCCACAACAACAGCCCAGCCACCAGTGCTGTAACACCCATCGGGATGAGCGCCTCCGCACCCACCGAACCTGCTTGCCGGTCGAAGAGGTGAGTCAGGGCGTCCGCAGAGAACGGCAAATTGAACTCAGCGACCAGGTTGTTGCAGACGTGCATGGCGATCGCCGCCTCCAGGCCACCGGTGCGCCACACCAGCACAGAGAAGGCCGCTCCGACCAGCAGGTAGTAGGCGTTCAACCACGGCTCGCCGGCCCCATGGAGCAGCATGAACACCACCGAGCTGACCAGGATCGAGACCACCAGGCCCACCCACCGGTTGCTGAACCAGGAGCCGACGCTACGGGCCAACAGGCCGCGCATTCCATACTCTTCACCAGCCGCCTGGAACGGCGTGGTGATCAGGATCGAGATGATCAAGAACAGCGAGGACGAATTCCAGCTGAGTTCGCCGAAGCCGCCGGACAGCTCGGCCTCAACAACGGTCGCCACGATCATCACCGCACCGGCGATGGCCATGAACCGCCAAAAGATCCTCCACCGGAAACGCCCGGCGACCGAAGACAACCACCTCGGCCGTTGCCGATAGACCGCCCAACTGGTCAGCACCGCGGACGGGATGGCCAAGGCGATCGAAACGTTGTTCGCCACAAACATCGCCGGGGTGGCCAACGCGGCCTCGTCGGCGGGAAAGGTTCCGGTGTGCAGGTAGTCCCACACCATTGCGGCCCCCACCGGCAGAATCGCGCTCAGGAACCAGATCGCGGTGAACATCAAGACCGCCACCAGCGGCTTCCACCACCGATTGGCGGGCGCCCGATAGAACTGGTGATACTCCCGCAGGTCCACCGGCAACGGCTCTGGCTTGGGTGGGCGCACCGCAACCAGCTGGTAACCGGCGGGCACCGAAAGGGGCGGCGCCGGCGGGTACCCGGGGCCCTGCGGATAGCCGGACTGAGGGTACGGCGGCGGCGGGTAGAACGGCTGCCCAATCGCAGGTTCGGTGCCCATCGGCTCCGACCCGACCGGCCAAGGCGGGAGAGCGGGAGGCGGAGCGGGCCACTGGGGGCCGGTGGCTGGGAGTGCCGGCTCGGCCGGCGCCGAGCCGGTCGACTCCTCCGAGCTCAGCCCTGAGTCGGGAACCACAGCCCGATCTCCTTGGCCGCAGAAACCGGTGAGTCCGAAGCGTGCACCAGATTCTCACGGTTGGACAGTGACAGGTCGCCGCGGATCGTCCCGGGAGCAGCCACTGCGGAGTTGGTCACGCCGTTCATCAGGCGCACCACCTCGATCACCGACGGGCCGGCCAACACCATCGCGACCAGCGGGCCTGAGGTGATGTAGTCGCGCAGCGGCGGGTACCACGGCTGATCCACGTGGTCGGCGTAATGCCGGTCGGCCATTTCGGCGTCGATCTGCCGCAGCTCGATGGCCACCGGAGTCAGCCCCTTGGTCTCGTAGCGGCCGAGGATCGTGCCCACCAGTCCGCGACGGACGGCGTCCGGCTTCAGCAGCACCAGAGTCTGTTCAGGTTCGGTCATGCCTGCGACCCTACCGGCTGATCCTGAGCGAATTCATCCGCACCTGTGGACAACTAGTCCCGTTCAGCCTCCGAATGCACCAAGAGGGAGCGCGCCTCACCGGCAGCGTAAACCGAACCTGCGATCAGCACTCCGGCGCCGGGCCCTGCCTGGTCGGCCAGCTGCACCGCCTGCTCGATAGCGGCGGCCATATTGGTGACCTGGCGAACCCGATCGGCGCCGAAGACTCCAGCTGCATGCTCGGCCATCGCGGCTGGCGGCAATGCCCTGGTCGAACCGGTGATTCCAGTGCAGACCACGGTGCTCATCGCCTCTTCGAACACCTTCAGCACCCCGTCGACATCTTTGTCGGCCATCATCGCGACCACGCCGAACAGCGGCTGGAAGTCGAAGGCTTCAGTGATCGCGGCGATGGTGGCCTTCGCGCCGTGCGGGTTGTGGCAGGTGTCCAGCACCACCGTGGGCGAACGCCGCACGACCTCCAGTCGGGCTGGGGCGCGGACCGCGTCCAGGCCGACGGCGATCACCTCCGCCGGTAACGCCCGGCCACCGAGGAAGGCCTCAGCCGCGGCCAATGCCAAGGCGGCATTGCGGGCCATGTGTTCGCCGAACAGCGGCAACACCAAATCTCCCAGGGGCCCGTCAGCGGTTTCGACCCGCAGCACCTGACCGCCGACCGCCGGTGCCCGCTCAATCAGACCGAACTCGATGCCCTCCCGGCGCACCTCGGCGCCCACCTCGGCGCAGCGGGCCAACAGCACCCGGGCAGCCTCGGGGGTCTGGGCAGCAAGTACGGCGCGGCAGCCGGCTTTGATGATGCCGGACTTCTCCACGGCTATCTCAGCGATGGTCTCGCCCAGCAGCTGGGTGTGATCCAAGTCGATCGGGGTGATCACGGCCACCTCTGCATCCACGATGTTGGTGGCGTCCCATTCCCCGCCCATGCCGACTTCGACCACAGCCACGTCCACGGGTGCGTCGGCGAAGGCGACGTAGGCCAGCGCGGTCATCACTTCGAAGAAGGTCATCGAGATGCCATCGATCGCCCGGGCGTCCACGATCTCCACCAGCGGACGGATCTGCTCGACCAGGTCATCGAAGACCTCATCGGCGATCGGCTCACCGTCGATGCTGATCCGTTCGTTCAGGTGCACCAGGTGCGGACTGGAGAAACGACCGACCCGCAGGCCCATGGCACGCAGCAACGAGTCGATGATGATCGCGGTGCTGCCCTTGCCATTGGTGCCGGTGATCAGGATCACCGGGCAGGACTGTTCGGGGTTGCCGAGCAGGTCACACAGGGCTCGCACCCGGGCCTGGCTACGGCCGACTTGATGCTCTGGCCAGCGCGACTGCAACTCGGCGACGATTTCGGTGTGAGTTCGGCTCATGATGTCCGAAGCCTAACCGGTGGCGTCCCGGGGCGTTCGCTGGTGGGTCGATATACTTCGCGCGTGCCAGATCCGGACGCCGAAGCCCCCCGCCCAAGCAGTTGGCAGCCGTGGACGACCTTGGCCGCCCGGCTGATTCTCGGGGCGACTCTGCTGGTGGCCGGCCTGCTGAAGGCCGTCAACCTGGAAGCGTCAGCAGACTCGGTGCGGGCCTATCAAATGCTGCCCTACGGGATGGCCGGCTTTGTCGGAACGGTTCTGCCGATCTTTGAGATGGTGATCGGGGCGCTGTTGATCATCGGAGCCTTCACCAGGATTTCGGCAACCATCGCGTCAGCACTGATGGTGGTCTTCATCATTGCCATCGCGACCACCTGGGCCCGAGGCCTGTCGATCGATTGCGGCTGCTTCGGCTCCGGCGGCGAAGTACCACCGACACAGACCCAGTACCCAACCGAGATCGCTCGCGACCTGGGACTGCTGCTGCTCGGCGTTTGGTCGGCCTGGAAGCCGTCGGCGCCGTGGTCGCTGGACACCTGGTTGTTCGGATCTGACTGGGAGACGCTCCCCGACGAAGATTGCGAAGACACTTCCATCTGAAGACAGTTGAGAGGATCACCGGTATGGCTTCGAGCAGTCGTGAGCAGTTGCGCGCCCAGCAGGCGGCTAAGGCCAAACAGGCCAAGACGATGCGGGTCTTCGGCTTCGCCGCGATCGCCTTGTCGGTGCTGATCCTCGGGGTCTTCGGCGCCGTCGTGTTCCAGGCCCTCGGCAAGACCAACCAGATAGCCCCGCCGAACGCCACGGCTGACAAGGCCGGCATCCAGCCATACCCGGGAAAGGCCATCGCCGGCGCGCCGGTGGTGGAATTGTTCTTCGACTACCAGTGCCCTGGGTGCGCAAGCCTGGAGAAGCTCTACGGCGCGAAGCTGACCGAATCGGCCCAGGCCGGCGAGATCGACCTGCGCTACCGCGGCATGTACTTCCTGGACGACAACCTCGGCAATGATTCCTCGCTCCGAGCCGCAACCGCGGCCGCCTGTGCCGACGTGGTCGGCCACTATGCCGACTACCACAGCGCTGTCTTCGCCAACCAGCCGAGCAAGGAAGGAGACGGCTACGGCAGCGAGCTGTTGCGCGTCACCATCCCCGGCAAGGTGGGGATCACCGGCGACGCGCTGACGACCTTCCAGAGTTGCTACGACAAGTCCTTGACCGCCGACTTCGTCAAGGCAGCCGACTCCGCCAACCGCCCGATGATCCAGACCACCCCAACCATGTACGTCAATGGCAAGGTGTTCGAAATCACGGTTGGCCCCGACCAACTGCTCGACGCGATCAAGAAGGCCGCCGGCTGACCGGGGATCGGACACCCCCGCCCGATTCTGAACAACTCCGGGCCGCTCAATAAGATGACCTCATGACTGATGAGCCCATTGACCCCACCATGCCTGCGCCCGCCCCTGCCGCGGGTCGCGTACCGGAGCGTCCGGTACTTGAGGGCCTGGAGGCCAAGTGGTCGACTCGCTGGCGCGAAGACGGCACCTACAGCTTCGTCCGCCCCGAAAACCGCGAGCAGGTGTTCAGCATCGACACCCCACCGCCGACGGTTTCTGGATCACTGCACGTCGGCCACGTGTTCAGCTACACCCACACCGACCTGATCGCCCGCTACCAGCGGATGAACGGCAAACACGTCTTCTACCCGATGGGCTGGGACGACAACGGGTTGCCGACCGAGCGGCGCGTCCAGAACTTCTACGGGGTGCGTTGCGACACCTCGTTGCCTTTTGCCGACGACTTCACTCCCCCGGCCAAGCCCGACCCGAAGCGGCAGCAGCCGATCAGCCGACGCAACTTCATCGAACTGTGCCACGAGCTGACCGCGGTCGACGAGCAGGCCTTCGAGGACCTGTGGCGAACACTTGGACTGAGCGTGGACTGGGACCAGCTGTACACCACCATTTCCGACCAGTCTCAGGCGGTCGCGCAGAAGGCCTTCCTGCGCAACCAGGCACGCGGGGAGGCCTACCTCTCCGAGGCCCCGACACTGTGGGACATCACCTTCCAGACAGCGGTCGCCCAGGCCGAACTCGAGGCCCGCGACTACCCCGGCGCCTACCACCGGGTGGCTTTCCACGCTCCCGACGGCAATCCGATCTACATCGAGACCACCCGCCCCGAGCTGATCCCTGCGGTCTGCGCCTTGATCGCCCATCCTGACGATCAGCGCTACGCCGCACTGTTCGGGACTACCGTCACGTCCCCGGTTTTCGGCGTCGAGATCCCGGTGCTCGCCCACCCTGCGGCCGAACCGGATAAGGGCGCTGGCATCGCAATGTGCTGCACCTTCGGAGACCTGACCGACGTGCAATGGTGGCGGGAACTGCGGCTGCCCACCCGCACGGTGATCGGCCGCGACGGGCGGCTGTTGCCCGAAGCTCCTGAGTGGCTGACCAAGCCCGAGGCGTACGCCGGGCTGGCCGGCAAGACCACCTTCAGCGCGCGCGAGGCGATGGTGGCCCTGTTGCGCACCAGCGGCGATCTGGACGGCGAGCCGAAACCCACTCAGCGGATGGCGAACTTCTACGAGAAGGGCGACAAGCCCCTGGAGATCGTCTCCACCCGGCAGTGGTACATCCGCAACGGCGGCCGCGACGACGATCTGAAGGCCGCCCTGCTGGCCCGCGGCGATGAGCTGGCCTGGGTGCCCGATCACATGCGCCACCGCTACTCCAACTGGGTCAACGGCCTCAACGGCGACTGGCTGATCAGCCGCCAGCGCTTCTTCGGTGTCCCCTTCCCGGTCTGGTACGCCCTGGACGCCGAGGGCGAGCCCGACTACACCAACCCGATCACTGCCGCCGAGGACACCCTTCCGGTCGACCCGGCCACCGACGTTCCGCCGGGCTACGCCGAGGCCCAGCGCGGCGTCCCGGGTGGGTTCGTCGGCGACCCGGATGTGATGGACACCTGGGCCACTTCCTCGCTCACCCCGCAGATCGCCTGCGGCTGGGAGATCGATGAGGAGTTGTGGAAGCTCACCTTCCCGATGGACATCGCACCCCAGGCCCACGACATCATTCGAACCTGGCTGTTCTCCCGAGTGGTGCGTTCCAATTTCGAGCACGATGAACTGCCCTGGAAGCGGGCCACCATTTCGGGTTTCGTGGTCGACCCGGACCGCAAGAAGATGAGCAAATCCAAGGGCAATGTCGTGGTGCCGACCGACATCCTGGACCGCTTCGGATCCGATGCAGTTCGGTGGCGGGCAGCCATGGCCCGTCCGGGCATGGATTCACCCTTCGACGAGACCCAGATGAAGGTGGGACGTCGGCTGGCGATGAAGATCCTCAACGCCTCCAAGTTCATTCTGGGTACCCCCGAGCCAACGCTGGGCGACCCTTCCCGCGCCGAAACTTTTGCCACTGAGTCCATCGACCTGGCAATGCTGGCCGGCCTGGCTGAGGTCCTCAATCAAGCCACCCAGGCCTTCGAGGCCTACGACTACTCCGCAGCTTTGGAGGCCGTGGAGAAGTTCTTCTGGCAGTTCTGCGACGACTACCTCGAACTCGTCAAGGAGCGGGCCTACGGTGCTGGCGGCCAGGCTGGCGCCGATTCGGCCCGCTACGCGTTGCGCCTGGCGCTGGACGTGCAACTGCGGCTGTTCGCTCCGTTCGTGCCGTTCGTCACCGAGGAAGTCTGGTCGTGGTGGCGCACCGGCTCGGTGCACACCGCTGCCTGGCCGAAGCCTGCGGAATTGCCCACCGGCGGCGAATCGGCACTGTTACAGGATGTGGCTGCTGCACTGGTCGGCATTCGTGGGGCGAAGTCGACAGCGAAGGTGTCGATGAAGGCCGAAGTCGAGAGTGCCGAGTTCGCCGCACCGGCCGATGTTCTGGATCGTTTGCGGACGTCCGAATCCGACCTTCGCTCCGTTGGCCGGATCACCGGCTCGCTCCTGTTTCTCCCCGCAGAGGGACCGCTGGTTGTCAGCGTGAACCTGCTGTGAGCCGATGTTGCCAGCGTGCACACACCAGCATTGGGGAGGTTTGCCTTGACGGCGACCGCGAGACTCGGTGTATCGCCGACTCCGATTCGGGACAGCTGAAGGCAGCCCGAAAGACGTCAAGAAGTAACTGAGCACCTGGTCGGTGAGCCTGCCGAACCGCGTCTATTCGGCAGGCTCACCGACCTTTGCTGTGCTCAGAGCAGGTCGGCCACTACCGGATCGGCCATCGCCATCACTGCAGCCTTGGCCTCAGCAGCGGTGACCGAAGCGCGAGCGGCAGCTGCCATCTGCTGGCAGGTTTCCACCGTGTGAGCTGCCAACGATGTCCGCACCGCCGGCACCTTGCCCGAGGCCATCGACAGGCTCTTAACCCCCAGCCCGGTAAGCACCAGGGCAAGCGCGGGATCACCGCCGGCCTCGCCACAAACCCCGATCGGCTTGCCCATCGCCTTGCCACCTTCACAGGCCAAGGCGATCACGTCCAGCAAAGCCGGCTCCCAAGGATCCAGGAGTGCAGCCAACTCGCCCTGCATTCGATCAGCGGCCATCGTGTATTGGGCCAGGTCGTTGGTGCCCAGCGAAGCGAAATCGACGTGGTAAAGGATCCCCTTGCTGCGGATCGCCGCTGCTGGCACCTCGATCATCACCCCAACCTTGGGCAAACCCAGCGCCCGGACCCGCTCCGCGAACCAGATCGCTTCGGCCTGGGTGGCCACCATCGGAGCCATCACCCGCAGGTCGGCCCCGGTTGCCTTATAGGCAGCGGCCAGCGCCTCGAGTTGAGCGTCCAGGATGTCGGTGCGGATCATCCCCAGCCGTAGGCCGCGACGGCCCAGAGCTGGGTTTTCTTCCGCCCCCAGATCGGCGAACTTCAGCGGCTTGTCCGCGCCGGCGTCCAGGGTACGGACGACCACTCGCCGCTCACCCAAGGCTTGAAGAACCTCGGTGTAGGTGGCGGTCTGTTCTTCGACCGTTGGCATTGTTTCGCGATCGAGGAACAAGAACTCGGTGCGGAACAGACCAACGCCCTCAACCGGCAGAGCAGCCACTCTGTGTGCGTCGGCAACCGTGCCGATGTTGGCCAGCAGCGCCACTGGGTAGCCGTCCTTGGTTGCGCCCTTCCCGGTGCCGCCGGCCAGCGCAGCCTCACGACGGCGCTTGCGCTCAGCGAGCAGCTCAACCTCAGCAGCGGTCGGGTTGACGGTGATCTCTCCGACGCCACCGTCCATCGCCACCGTAGAGCCGGCCGGCACTTCAAGGATGCCGACCGCCTGCACGATCGCCGGGATGCCGAGCTGGGCAGCCAGAATCGCGGTGTGACTGGTCGGGCCACCGGCCGCGGTGATGATACCGAGGCAGGTCTGGGCAGTGAGGGTGGCCGTTTCGGCCGGCGCCAAATCCTGAGCCGCAAGGATGCTGGGGTCGGTCAGCTTGGGCACGCCAGGTTCTGGCTGGCCGAGCAGCCGAGACACCACCCGATCGCGGACGTCGCGGAGGTCGGTGACCCGCTCGGCCATGTAGCCGCCGAGGGACTCGAACATCGCGCAGTATTCCTCGACCGCCGCGGCAACCGCGTTGGTGAGGCCAAGGCCGGCTTCGAGTTTGGTGTCGATTCCGGCGACCAGGCCCGGGTCACGGGCCATCATGGCACCGGCTTCAAGGATCGGCCGGGCATGTTTGTCTGCGACCACAGCCCGGGAGTCCAGTCCAGCCGCAACTGCGGCGAGAGCCTCGCGCACCTTGCCGCCCGCCTGGGCCGCGTCGGTGGTTGGCGCCTCATCGCTGGGTGGCTTGGGTGGTGCGGACACCACGACCAGTGGTCCAACAGCGGTACCGGCGCTGACGCCAATGCCGTGGAAAGTGTTCAGAGCCGCTCCCGCCATGGCCGGGCTACTCCGCGTCCAGGTCCCGGGAGAGCAGTTCAACCAGGGAATCCAGAGCGGCGTCGGCTCCCTCTCCTTCGGCGGCCAAGGTGACGGTTTCACCGTTCTTCACGCCCAGGGCCATCACCGTCAAGATGCTGCGGGCATCCACTGGGCTGGCGCCCTCCTTGGCGATCGTCACCGGAAGACCGGTGGCCGTTGCGGCCTGGACGAAAAGTGAAGCGGGCCGCGCGTGAAGGCCAACCGAGGACGCAATGCTGACTTGGCGAGTCGCCATGACTACTCCTTTGTTGCTGGTGTCTCTGGGTTCCACAATGGCACATCAGCACCATTCAGCGCGCGGGTTCCGCGCCCTGATAGGTGTCTCAGGCCGCACCAATTCTGGCGCTAGCCGACCAGCGGCGCACGAGCAGGAGAGCCGATGCCGCCATGTTGGCGCGAAACCACCTCCAGGCAGGTCCTGGGATGTCAACAACGGCGACCGCCGATGCCCTCGGCAGCGGGTACTCGGCGCCCGGCGGCAGCGCCGCAGACGCCGCCGTTGAAGCCCTCCGTGAACCCCTAAGCGGAGCGCTCGCGCCGCTCAGCCCGTGCTGCCGCAGCGCGGCTGATGAGCTGCGGAGAGGCTCCATCGGTTACCACATCAGCGTCCACGATCACCTGGGCAACCTGGTCGTCACTGGGTACGTGGTACATCACGTTCAGCAGAATCTCTTCCAGGATCGAGCGCAGTCCGCGGGCGCCGATGCCACGGCGCAGCGCCATTTCGGCGATCGCATCAATGGCCGTCGGGGTGAACTCCAGATCCACACCATCGAGCTCGAAGAGCTTGCGGAATTGCTTGATCAGGGCGTTCTTGGGTTCCACCAGGATTCGCACCAGTGCTTCACCGTCGAGCTGCTCGACGGTGGAGATCATCGGTAGTCGTCCGATGAATTCTGGGATCAGTCCGAAGGTGTGCAGGTCCTCCGGACGCACCTCTGCGAACGGATTGAGGGTCTTTGGGGCACGAACCGAGGCTTCGTTGTTGAAGCCAAGCGGACGCTTGCCGACCCGAGCGTTGATGATGTCCTCCAGCCCGGAGAAAGCGCCACCGACGATGAACAAGATGTTGGTGGTGTCGATCTGAATGAATTCCTGATGCGGGTGCTTGCGACCACCTTGTGGCGGCACCGAAGCCGTGGTGCCTTCGAGGATCTTCAGCAGCGCCTGCTGCACACCCTCGCCGGAGACGTCACGGGTGATCGAGGGGTTCTCGCTCTTGCGGGCAACCTTGTCGATCTCGTCGATGTAGATGATGCCGGTCTCGGCCTTCTTCACGTCGTAGTCGGCTGCCTGAATCAGTTTCAGCAGGATGTTCTCCACATCCTCACCGACGTAACCGGCCTCGGTGAGCGCGGTGGCATCGGCCATGGCGAAGGGCACATTGAGCATCCGGGCCAGCGTCTGGGCAAGATAGGTCTTGCCACAACCGGTGGGGCCGATCAGCAGGATGTTGGACTTGCCGAGTTCGACCAGTTCATCATCGGCGACCCGGCGACCCGGGGAGGCAGCCTGGGCCTGAATGCGCTTGTAGTGGTTGTAGACAGCCACTGATAAAGCCTTCTTGGCAACATCCTGACCGATCACATACGCGTCAAGGAAGGAGCGGATCTCCTTGGGCTTGGGCAGCTCTTCGAGCAGGCCGGTGTCGCTGGTCTCAGCGAACTCCTCCTCGATGATCTCGTTGCACAGATCGATGCACTCATCGCAGATGTACACCCCTGGTCCCGCGATCAGTTTTTTCACCTGCTTCTGGCTCTTGCCGCAGAAAGAACACTTCAGCAAGTCCGAGGTCTCCCCGATTCGCGCCACTTCGTTCAACCCTTCGGATCTGGTGGCTCACCCTAACTCGGCCACCCACACTGGGTCGGATGGCCGAGCGGTGAGTCAGTTCGAAATGTCCTTCAGTGAGGTGAGGATGTCGTCGACGAGGCCGTATTCGACAGCTTCCTCGGCAGTCAGGTACTTGTCGCGCTCGATGTCGAGACTGACCTTTTCCTCCGGCTGACCGGTGCTTTCGGCCAGCATGTGCTCCATCTGGGAGCGAATCCGCATGATCTCCCTGGCCTGGATCTCCAGATCAGAGGACTGACCGTAGTTGCCCTCGGCAGCCGGCTGATGAATCAGGATCCGGCTGTTCGGCAGCGCCAGACGCTTACCCTTGGTGCCCGCGGCCAGGATTACCGCAGCCGCCGAGGCGGCTTGACCAAGGCAGACCGTCTGAACATCGGGCTTGATGTAGCGCATGGTGTCGTAGATCGCGGTCAGCGCAGTGAAGGACCCACCCGGGGAGTTCAAGTAGATGCTGATCGGCCGCTCGGGATCCATCGACTGCAGGCAAAGCAGCTGGGCCATCACCGCGTTTGCGATGTCGTCGCTGATCGGGGTGCCGAGGAAGATGATCCGGTCCTCGAACAGCTTGGTGTATGGGTCCACGCGGCGCACACCGTAGCTGGTGCGCTCCTCCCACTGCGGGATGTAGTAGTCCATCCGCGGGCCAGCCGGAGCGATGCTGTTAGGCAGGGTGTTCATTTCGTGCCTCACTGGTTCGGAGAGTCGGTCTTGATCTGGGCCGCCCGCTCGTAGACGTGGTCGATGAAGCCGTAGGCCAGGGCCTCTTCCGCGGTGAACCAGCGGTCCCGGTCGGAGTCGATCTCGATCTGCTCGACGGTCTGCCCGGTGTGTTCGGCAATAAGTCGGCCCATCGTCTTCTTGATGTGCTGGGACTGTTCGGCCTGGATGCGAATGTCGGAGGCGGTACCGCCCAGACCGCCGGACGGCTGGTGCATCATGATCCGGCTGTGCGGTAGCGCAAAGCGCTTTCCGTGAGCGCCGGACGACAACAGGAACTGCCCCATTGAGGCCGCCAGGCCCATCGCCACGGTAGCCACATCGTTGGAGATCCACTGCATGGTGTCGTAGATGGCCATGCCGGAGTCAACTGAGCCACCGGGTGAGTTGATGTAGAGGAAAATGTCCTTGTTGGCATCCTCCGCGTTCAACAGCAGCATCTGGGCACAGATGGCATTGGCATTGTCGTCCTTGACCTCTGAGCCGAGGAAGATGATCCGGTTCATCAGCAGGGACTGGTAGACCGAATCGGTCATGCCGGCCATACCCGGACCGCCAGCCATTCGCAGGCCACGTTCGATGGATTGTTCGTTCACGATGGCGAAACTACCCGCTGGCGGGCGTTTTTCACCGGTATTTTCCGCGGTGTTCGCTGACGGCGCACGAGCCCGCCTCAGCGCCCGGGCCTCCCGACAAAGACTTCGGCGGGCGACACCCAGAGGTGCCTCCCGCCGAAGCTGACGTTAACTGCTACTCGTGGTCCTCGGCCGCAACGGTTTCGTTGCTGCGAATGGAGATGTCAACCGGCGCGCCCTCACTGTCGACGACCTTGGCCTTGGCGGCCACCTCGGCGAGCGCCTTGTTGCGACGAATCTCCTGCATCCAGGCACCCAGATGGTTGTGCTCCATCATGTGCTGGGCTTCCTGCTCCGGGGTGCTGCCGTTCTGCATCGCCTTCTGCACGATCAGCCGGGAGAGATCCTCCTGCTCCACGGCCAATTCGGAATCGTCGGCAATCTTGTCCAGGATCAGCTGAGCCTTCAGACCCTTGACGGTGTTGGCCTCCAACTCGGACCAAAAGTCCTCGGCGGTCTTGGAGGTCTCGTCCGGGGTCTGGTCGAGGTAGGCCTGCAGAGTCAGGCCGGCCTGCGCGAGCTGGTTGTTGATCTGGTCCTTGCGGGCTGCAACCTCGGCGGCCACCACACCCTCGGGAACCTCGAAGTCGGTGGCATCGACCAGCGCCTCGATGATCTTGTCCCGGCCAGCAGCAACCTGCTCGGCCTCCAGGTTGACCTCGACAGCCTTGGCCAGATCGACCCTCATCTCCTCGACGGTGTCGAACTCGGAGATCATCGAGGCGAACTCGTCGTCAACCTCGGGCATGATCTGCTCGCTGACCTTCTTGATCGTCGCCTTGATTTCGGCCGGCTCACCCTCGAGTGCGCCACCAACCAGGGTGGAGGCGAAGTCGACCTCTTCCCCGACCGACCGGCCGGTGATGGCCTCGTCCAGGCCGTCGATCATGCCGCCGGAACCGATCACATAATTGACGTCGCTGGCGGTGCCGTCGGGCAGTGCCTCACCGTCGCGGCTGGCAACCAGATCAAGGGTGACCCGGTCGCCCTCAGCCGCGGCCCGATCGACCTCGGTGGCGGTGGCGAAGCGCGTGCGCAACAACTCGATGCGCTCGTTCACCTCATCGTCGACCGACTTCTTGGCATCAACGGTCGCGCTCAGCTCGGCGAAGTCGGGCAGTCCGAACTCCGGACGGACCTCGACCTCGGCGGTGAACTCGATCACCTCACCGTCCTCGAGTTTGGTGACCTCGACTTCGGGCTCGCCCAGCGGGCTGACCTTGGCTTCGTTGACCGCAGCCTCGTAGGCGGTGGGCAGCGCGGAGTTGATGGCCTCCTGCAGCACCGCACCGCGACCGAAGCGCTGGTCGATCACCATCGGCGGCACTTTGCCCTTGCGGAAGCCGGGGATGGTGACCGATGAGGCGATGTCGGCGTAGGCCTTGTCCAGATGTGGCTTGAGGTCGGCGAAGGGAATCTCAACGGTGAGCTTGACCCGGGAGGGACCGAGCTTCTCGACGGTGCTGGACAATGCGGGCTCCTGGATGGAAGTAGACAGACTTGGCAATCCTAGCCAGCCTGCACGCGCAGGTCACACTCGCGCCTCAACGGCGGCACTTGCAGCACGCCGTCACTCCCAGCGCGACGAGGACGCATCGGTTCGGTTAGTCTTGGCTGCGCGCAATCAACAGCGCACGCGGATGTAGCTCAATGGTAGAGCCCCAGCCTTCCAAGCTGGCCATGCGGGTTCGATTCCCGTCATCCGCTCCGATAGCGGCCCGAGGCCACCGTTGGGCTCAGGCGAAGAACCAAGAGTCCCTGGCGAGTATCGCCCCGACGAACCCGGCCACTATCAGGCCCACAAAGACTGAGACTCCGCTGAAGCCGATATTGACCCCGTAGTGAGTCATCGTCCAGCTGACTGCGTAAGCCAGCAAAGCGCTGCCGGCGACCACGCCGCCGATCATTCCCCCGATGCGCACGAAGTAGTGCATCTTGCTCTCTCCCCCCGAAATGAGCTAAGGCCTCAATAGTAATCACCTCCGACACGCCGGCGATAGCGCACGAGGCGAGTTCACAGGAAACTGATAGATAGCCGTGTTCTCCACCCACCGCGCCCGCGCCGGCGGTCATCCACCCGGCCTCGCCCAGGTTATGAAACGTGGCTAGGCAATTCGTCCCCGGATCACCTATTCTCGGTGCACCAGTGCCGGAGCCATCTACCCGATGAACTCCGGCAGAACTGTTGTCACCCGCCGTCTCACCCGAGGGCGGATCGTGGGCAGCGATTCCCGCGACCAGTGCCAGGTTTGGGACGGCCCGTCCCCAACCCGGCCGGACAACTGCAGACGACCTCCCAGATTTGGCGGCCAAACCAGCCGGGGTGGGAGACAATTCAACTGATCAGCGCCACATTGTTCGCCAAGACCTCAGGGCGCTGTCTGCGTGTTTTAGCCCAGGAGAGACCTAGTGACCACAGAAATCGTCCCGACCGCGATCCAGGACGTGATCGACCTGCTTCGTGACGGCACGCCGAATGCCAGCCCCGAACCGTTCACCGAACTTCAGGTGGCCGCGATCACTGAGGCGATCAAACAGCCTGAGTTTCCCGTGGAGTTCACCGAGGCGCTGTGGGCGGCACTCCTGCGTGAGGATGCGGCCAGCCTGCAACTGATGGCGATCCTTTGGGACCTGCCGATGGCCCGCAAGCGGGGTTTCATGAAGGCCGTCGACACCCAGCTGTCGCAGCGCTACCCGATGTTCGCCGGCACCAGCGAGAAGTGGCCCTCTCTGAACGGGATCGGCCCCTACATCCGTACCGCTGAGGCACGCAATGCTGACTTCGACCTGGTCAACAAGGGCTACCTGGGCTACATGGACCTCGGCTACAGCCGCCGCGAGATCGAGTTGTTCGTCTGGATGGAGGCGCTGCGCGATATGCAGTGCGCCAAGCAGCCGTGCGTGCTCGGCGTGCTCGCCCCCGGACAGGTTGAGCCCGAAGGCGGCTGCCCGGTGAGCGTGGAGATCCCCAAGATGTTCCAGCTGATCGGCACCGGACGGTTCCGCGAGGCCCTCGAAGCGCTGGAGGCGGTGAACCCCCTGCCGAACGTGACCGGACGCGTCTGCCCGCAGGAGCTGCAGTGCCAGAGCCATTGCATTCACAAGCATTCGATGAGCATCGGCCAGTTGGAATGGTTCCTGCCCGAGTGGGAAAAGGTGGCCGAACCCGAGCAACTCAAGGCACGCTTCGCCGGCCGTCCGAACCCATGGGAGCAGGGCACCCGCCCGCCAGTGGCGATCGTCGGATCCGGACCGGCCGGGCTGATCACCGCCTATCTACTGGCCGCCGACGGGTTCCCAGTGACCGTGTTCGAGGCCTTTCCCGAGCTCGGCGGGGTGCTGCGCTACGGCATTCCGGAGTTCCGGCTGCCCAATCAGCTGATCGACGACGTGGCCTTCAAGATCCGCGCCCTCGGCGGCCGCTTCGTCACCAACTTCGTGGTGGGCAAGACCGCAACCATCGACCAGCTGCGCGAAGCCGGCTTCGTGAAGGTCTTCGTCGGTTCCGGCGCTGGCCTGCCGCGGTTCCTCAACGTCCCCGGTGAGCACCTGCTGAACGTGATGAGCGCCAACGAGTTCCTCACCAGGGTGAACCTGATGCAGGGTCACCGAGCCGACCACGAGACCCCGCTGCCCGAGGTGCCCGGTAAGCAGGTGCTGATCATCGGTGGCGGTAACACTGCCATGGACGCTGCGCGCACCTCTCGCCGACTGGGCGGCAACGTGACCATCGTCTACCGCCGCACCCAGGCGGAGATGCCAGCCCGCGTGGAGGAGTTGGAGCACGCCATCGAGGAGGGAATCGTGGTCTACGAGCTGCGCTCCCCGATCGAGTTCCTCAGCGAGAACGACAGCCACTTCGTGACCACCGCTGTGGTGGAGAAGATGGCCCTTGGCGAACCGGACTCCTCAGGCCGGCGTCGTCCGGTGCCCACCGGCGAGACCGAGAACATCGCAGCAGACCTGGTGATCATGGCTTTGGGTAACGATGCCAACCCGATCATCAAGGATTCCGAGCCCCGCCTCAAGGTGAGCAAGTGGGGCACCATCAACCAGGTGAGCCCCAACTCGAAGGAAACCACCCTTGCCGGTGTCTACACCGGTGGCGACGCGGCCCGGGGCGGTTCCACCGCGATCCGGGCGGCCGGCGACGGCCAGTCCGCGGCGCGAGAGATGGTCGCGGCCATGGAACAGATGACCGCCACCGAGATCAGTTCGCGGGTCGATCAGGCGCTGGCCTACACCGACATGGCCGCCGAACTTCCGGTGATCCTGGCCAAGACCCACCTCAGCGATGGCATTGAGGAGTTCGCCATCCGAGCGCCGATGATCGCTCTTACGGCCAAGGCCGGGCAGTTCGTCCGGGTGTTGGCCGAGCCCAACGGTGAACTGATTCCACTGACCCTTGCCGACTGGGACGCCGAAGCCGGCACCATCACCTTGGTCGTGCAAGGGATGGGCACCAGTTCGCTGATGATGAACAACATGGAAGTGGGCCAGGCAATGGCCGGCATTGCCGGTCCGCTGGGTCGTCCCAGCGAATTGCAGCGCTATCCCGAGGGCTCCACAGTGGTGTTCACCGCCGGCGGCCTCGGCCTTCCGCCGGTCTATCCGATCATGCGGGAGCACCTGCGCCTGGGTAACCATGTGACGTTGATCTCAGGCTTCCGCACCTTGGCCTTGATGTTCTGGGACGGCGAGGCCGAGCGGGTCGGCGCATTGCAGGCCGAGTTCGGTGATCAGCTCGACGTGGTTTATGCCACCAACGACGGCTCCTTCGGGGTGCACGGCTTCGTGACCACCCCGTTGGAGGAGATGCTGAAGGCCAATCAGGCAGGCCAAGGCCGTCCGATCTCCGAGGTGGTGACCATTGGCCCTCCGCTGATGATGCGGGCAGTTTCCGAGTTGACCATGGGTTATGGCACGCACACCGTGGCCAGCCTGAACTCGATCATGGTCGATGCCACCGGCATGTGCGGGGCCTGCATGGTCCCGGTGACCGTCGAGGGAAAGTTGGTGCGCAAGCACGCCTGCATCGACGGCCCCGAGATCGACGCGCACGCCATCGACTGGGACAAGTTCCTGCCTCGGTTCGGGCTGTTCAAGGCCCAGGAGAAAGCCAGTCGCGAGCGCCACGGCTTCTGAGTAGTCGAAGGCTCCCGGCCCGGTCAGTGACTGGGCCGGGAGCTTTCGTTTCTGCAGGGGCAACTTGGCGCTCCCGAAATGGCTGAGCTTGGCCAGGCCATCGGTAGACCCTTCGACAAGCAACGAAGACTGTGTCCTGAATCCCCATCCGGAACCCTTCTACCCGCAGCCCGGACGCAGTTGTCCCGCTGCTGAGCAAGGCAGCCTCACGCGTCAGCCCCGAGCAATAGGGTTTGGCACGAACAGCCGAACCAGTCCGGGAGCGACCCTAGGCGCAGTTGTTTTCGCACTCCCGTCCCAGCAACTGGTTGCATCTTCACCCGACGGGGTTACCGTGGGTTGGTGACCCCTCTAGACCGCACCTTCTGGACCGACCTCGACAAAGACCTTGCTTCGCTGACCCCACTGGTGGAGAAGATCCTCGCCCGAGGCGATTGGACGGCCAGCGACCTGTACACCTCCCCCGACGGCTTGGCCTTGATCGAGGCCACCGCAGTCATTTTCGCCAACCACGACCAACCCTCCCAGGACCGCTCACTACCGCCGTCGGTCAGCGAATCAATATCGCCCTCGGGCAGCGAATCGCAGGCGGCCCCGGCTAAGCCGCCCGAAGTACTCGGCGGCCTCGCCGATGCCCTCACCGCGCTGATCATGATCAGGTCGCGGATCGCGACCGGCCACCCCCGTACCGGCGGCGAGGCGGCCGCCTTGCAGCACGAGTTGGCCTCTGCCACCGAGGTGTTGCGCCTGATCACCCGCGATACCCGCACTCAGGACCTGGACCCAGACACCCCAGCACCCCAGAACGACGACCCGATCCAGATGGCTGACGGCTCGACTCAGGAGTAGCCCCATGGACTCCCCCGTTCATCGCCCACCGACCCAAACCCCGGCCGCGCCGGACGCCACCCAGACCCCAGCCGGCGGACTGAGTTCGCAGGCGGCGGCCGAGCGGCTGCGCACCGAGGGCCCCAATGTGATCGGCGGCAATGGGCGGCGCACGCTGTTCGCCATCCTGGTGGCCCAGTTGGCCAGCCCGCTGGTGCTGATCCTGCTGGTCGCCAGCCTGGTCAGCCTGGTGGTCGGTGACCAGGTGACCGCGGGAATCATCGCAGCGATCATCGTGATGAGCGGGGCGCTCGGCTTCGTCCAGGAGGCCCGCTCGGAATCGGCGGTGGCTGCGCTGCAGGCCCGCTTGACCCTGCACGCCACCGTCGTCAGGGACGGCCAACGCCGGGAAATCCCCATTCACGATGTCGTCCGCGGCGATCTGGTGATGCTCGGCGCCGGGGACATCGTCCCGGCGGATGTGGCCTTGGTTGAGGCCGACCACCTCTACATCGACGAAGCCTCACTCACCGGGGAATCGGCGCCGGCCGCGAAGCGCCCCAACTCCGCCTCAGCTACCGCCACCACCACCACCGATGCCGACAAGGATCTTGGCCGGGCATTCTTCGGCACCAGCGTGGTGAGTGGCACCGGCACCGCGGTGGTGACCGCGACCGGAGCTCGCACCAGCTACGGCGAGATCGCCAAACACCTGGCGGAAAGGGCCCCGGAGAACGACTTCCAGCGGGGCGTGCGGAAATTCGGCGGCTTGGTGTTCCGGATGACCACCATCTTGGTGATCGCGGTGTTGGTGATCAACCTGGCGATGCAGCGTCCGCTGCTGGATTCGTTGCTGTTCGCGATCGCGCTGGCGGTCGGGCTCACCCCAGAGCTACTCCCGGCGATCGTGACCCTCAACCTCACCCATGGCGCCCAGGCACTCAGCCGCAACGGCGTTCTGGTGAAACGGCTGCCGGCGATTCAGAATCTGGGCAGCGTCACTGTGCTGTGCACGGACAAGACCGGCACCCTGACCACCGGCAAACTCGGAGTGGCCCGGACCGTCGGCATCACCGAGGAGCCGGCCAACGCCGCACGCACCTTGGAACTTGCCTACCTCAACAGCCACTTCCAAACCGGCTTCACCAATCCACTGGATGCCGCTGTCCTGGCAGACACCGCTGCGCCTGCCGATCTTGGCGACTACCACAAGATCGCCGAGATCCCCTACGACTTCAGCCGACGGCTGCTCAGCGTGGTCGTCCGGGATGGTTCGGACCAGTTGCTGCTGGTCACCAAGGGCGCGCCCGAATCGGTGTTGCAGCGTTCCACGCTGGTTCGCGAAGGTGCCGATCCCCGCGCGTTCGACAAGGCCGAGCACGCCCGCCTGGCCACGTTGATGGATGCCGCCTCAGCTGAAGGGTTCCGGCAGGTCGCGGTCGGTTCCCGGCTGGTCGAGCCGGCCGAAGTGACCCAGCCGGATGCGAGCGGCACGGTGCGCCTGATTGCCCCCGATGACTGCGAGAGTGGCCTGACCTTCGAAGGCCTGATCATGTTCAGCGATCCCCCCAAGGACGGCGTCGGCGACACCATCGCCCAATTGGCCCGCGACGGCGTCCAGCTCAAGATCGTCACCGGGGACAACGATCTGGTTGCTCGCCACGTTGCCGCCCAAGTCGGGCTGAGGGCTGAGGAGGTGTTGACCGGCGAGGATATCCGCGGCCTGACCCACCCTGCACTGATGAGTCGGGTGAAGCGGACCACAATCTTCGCCCGGATGGATCCCGATCAGAAGCTCCAGGTGATTCGCGCGCTGCACGATGCCGGCGAGGTGGTCGGCTATCTGGGCGACGGCATCAACGACGCGCCTGCGCTGCACGCGGCCGACGTCGGGATCAGCGTGAACAACGCCACCGATGTGGCCCGCTCCGCTGCTGACATCATCCTGCTGGAACCCAGCCTCGCCTCCATTCATCAAGGCGTGATCGAAGGCCGGCGGACCTTCGCCAACACCTTGAAATACATCCGGATGGGTACCAGCTCGAACTTCGGAAACATGCTGAGCATGACCGGGGCTGCGCTGGTGCTCCCGTTCCTGCCGATGACGCCTGGCCAGATCCTGCTGAACAATCTGATCTACGACGCGTCCCAGACCGCGATTCCCACCGACAACGTTGACGAGGAGGCCAACCACTCCCCCGCCAAGTGGGACGTGGCCTCGATCCGGAAGTTCATGCTGATCTTCGGCCCCATCTCCTCGCTGTTCGACTTCCTCACCTTCTGGCTGCTGCTGGTAGTCGTCGGCTCCAACCAGCAGTCGTTCCAAACTGGATGGTTCATCGAGTCGATCTTCACCCAGGTGCTGGTGGTGTTGGTGATCCGGACCCGGTTGGCACCCTGGCGCAGTCGGCCCAGCCGTCCGATGCTCGCGGCGATCCTCGGCGCTCTCGTGGTGACAGTGGCGATCCCGTTGAGCCCACTGGGGCCACTGCTCGGGTTCGTGGCCCCGCCGGCGTTCTTCTGGCTGCTCCTGGTCGGACTGGTCGCGGCCTACCTCGGGTTGGTGGAGATCGTCAAGCGCATCTTTGAACGCTCCAACAGCTTGGCTGCGGCCAAGTCGGCTGCGGTGCTGACTGCCGCGGTGGCCAAGCGCAATCGGGGTAACTGAGCCGGCAGCTAGCCGCTGGCCGGGCGGGTTGCCGGGCCCGGAACCGGCTGGCTCGCGGCGCGGCGGCGGACCACGGCCTTGCGGAGCTCGTCCAGCAACACCATCGGGATCGGCAGCAGGATCAGGTAGAGCCAATCGGACCAACCGATGGCCACCGTGGCGAAGATCGATTGCAGGAACGGAACGTAGATGATGGCGCAGATCAGCGCGACTTCGGCGGCGATACCAACCAGCACCTGCCTGTTGGAGAACAGGCCGACTCTGAACAAGGACTGCTGATCGGTGCGGCAGTTGAGCACTGCACCGATCTGGCAGAAAACGATGGCTGCCAAGGTCATGGTGGTGGCCTGGTGGTAGACCGGCCCCGATGCTGCCAGCGGCACGCCGGGCCAGCCGTTCATGAAGTTGACGTAGAAGTAGGCCGACATCGAGAGGACCGCCTCAGCTAACCCGTACCAGGCGAAGGCCTTGACCAACACCGAGGAGTTCATCAGTGGCTCGTTGCGGGCCCGGGGCGGCCGGTCCATCACTCCGGCCTCGGGGCGCTCGGTGCCCAGACCGAGCGCGGGAACCATGTCCGTGCCCAGGTCGATGGTGAGAATCTGCATCACCGTCAGCGGTAGCGGAATTCCACCGCGGGAGAACAGGAAGGCTGCCGAGGGAACCCCCTCGGACATGTTGCTGGTGAGGATGTAGGTGAGGAACTTCCGGATGTTTCCGTAGACCCCGCGACCCTCTTCGATGGCGGCAACGATCGAGGCGAAGTTGTCGTCGGTGAGAATGATGTCGGCGGCCTCCTTGGCCACGTCGGTGCCCGAGATGCCCATGGCAATCCCGATGTCAGCCTTCTTCAGCGCCGGGGCGTCGTTGACGCCGTCCCCGGTCACCGCCACCACCTCACCCAACGCCTTGAGTCGACTCACCACTCGGAATTTCTGCTCCGGCGCCACCCGCGCGAAGATCACTTCGCCGGCAAGGGCCTGGTCGAGCTGGGCATCGGTCAGCGATTCCAACTCGGACCCGGTCACCACTCGCGGGTTGTCACCTTCGACGATTCCGATCTGCTTGGCGATGGATTCCGCCGTCAGTCCGTAGTCCCCGGTGACCATAATGATTCTGATCTGCGCGCGATGGCAGGTGGCCACAGCCTCATCAACCTTGGCCCGCGGCGGATCGGACATCGCCACCAAGCCGGCGAAGATCAACTGCTGCTCCACCTCGGCCGGGTCGAGCTCGGCAGCCGAGGGCAACTCGGCCCAGGGCCGGTAGGCGAGGGCCAAGACCCGAAGTCCACCGCGGGCGAAGTCATCATTGGCGAGCATGACGGCGTCGCGGTCCTGATCGGTGATCGGCGCTGGCGCCTGGTCCCGAGCGATCATCGTGCACAGCCCAAGGACCTCTTTGGGCGCGCCCTTGGTGTAGGCGATCAGCTGCCCCTCACCGGATGGTTGCTCCCATCGGTGAATGGTGGTCATCCGCTTGCGTTCGGAGTCAAAGGGGAGCTCGCCCACTCGGGGCTGTTCGCGCTGGAGTATTCCCAGCTCCAACCCGGCTTTGGCAGCCACCACGGGCAAGCAGGCCTCGGTCGGATCCCCCAGCACCGTGAAACGGTCACTGTCCTGGCCCGGTGGCACCACCCGAGCATCGCCACACAGCGCAACGCCGCTCAGCAGGCGCGCCAGCCCCGGATCCCCGGACGCCAATACCGGCGCACCCTCGCTGAGGATCTCGCCGAGGGGCGCATAGCCGCGCCCGGTCACCGCGAAGCTGCGGCCGGGAAGCCACAGATCGCGCACCGTCATCTCGTTCTGGGTGAGCGTCCCGGTCTTGTCCGAACAGATCACCGTGGTGCAGCCCAGGGTCTCAACAGCAGACAGCCTCTTGACCAGCGCGTGCTGCTTCGACATTCGTTGCACGGCCATCGCCAGCGAGAGCGTGACGGTGGGCAATAACCCCTCAGGGATGAACGCGACGATCATGCCGAGGGCGAAGATGAATGCCTGCGTCCACGGTTGTGCCACAACGAAGACCCCGGCGAGGAAGAACACCGCCCCCATTCCGAGCGCGATCACCGAGAGTTGCTTGGTCAGTCGATCGAGCTCGAGTTGGAGCGGGCTCGGCTCCTCATCCACCGATTGGGTCAGGCGGGCGATCCCGCCGAAGACAGTGCTCATGCCGATACCGGTGACCACGACCCGTCCGGCCCCGCTGGCGACACTGGTGCCGGCGAAGACCAGATTCGCAATATCGGCACGGGTGAGCCCAACAACACGCACCGGTTCGGAATTCTTTCGCAGCGGGTTGGATTCTCCGGTAAGGGTGGACTGATCGACCTGCAGATCCGCACTGGTCAGCACCCGGGCATCTGCGCTGATTCGATCCCCCTCGGTCAGGATCATCACATCGCCGGGGACCAGATCCGCGGACTCGATCTGCTGCTCTGCTCCGTCGCGAACCACTCGGGCGTGGGAGGCCAGCATCTTGCGCAGCTCGGCGGTCGCCTTCTCGGCCCGGTACTCCTGCCAGAAGCTGAAGGCGCCATTGATCAGGTTCACTGCCCAGATCGCCACCCCCAGTTGGAACTGGCCGGCGATGAAGGCGACCGTGCCACCGGCCCACAGCAACCAGGCCATTCCCGAGTTGAACTCGCCTAGGAAGACCAGGATCAGGGGCCGTTTCGCCTCGACCGAGATCGTGTTCTTGCCGAAGCGAAGTTGTCGGCTGGCGACCTCGGCTGCGGCCAAGCCATCAGCTGTGGAGCCCAAGGCGGCAAGGGAGGCGTCGGAGTCGAGTTCGCTGAGTTTGTCCACGTCGCCGATTTCGCCATCGTCAGTCGAAGCACCGAGCGCCCTCGATGAATCCAACCGCGAAATCGTCCTGGCCAACGGGCCTCCTCGACGTTTCGATCATAGATCCGCTGAGTCGCCCCTGGCCGCGGGCCAGGAAATCGGGTCAAGCATCTGCTGCGGTGCCGGTGACCGACGCGACCGCCGGTGCCGCTCAGATCCAGCCGGCGTACGGACGCTGGGCGGCTCTCACCGATCCCACCGGACGGGTCGCGGTGCTCTCTCCCGGCGCGAAGGCTGCACCTGCCCAGGCGGCGGCCGCCTCCCATTTGGACTCAGGCCAACAGGTGAGTTTCCCTGGCCCCGATGCCGGCCGGGTCTGCGCCCACACCGTGATGGCCGGGGACGGCAAGCTGCTGGCGGTGTTGATCACCGGGGCCGAGGCCGAGTTGGATCCATTGGCCATCTCCACCTCGATGCTGGCTGCCAATCTGGTGGGGATCCACTTGTCGCTTTCCGGGCGCCTGGAACGCGCCCTCGACGCTGCGCGTGCCCCACTGATGCGTGAGGTGTTGGAGGGCCAGACCGACCTGGCGAGGCAGCTGATCGGGACCCTATGGCCCAGACTGCCCACCGAGCCGTTGACGCTGAGCTGCCTCGACGGGCCGCCGGCCGAACTCTCGGAGTTGCCGCTACCCGAGGTGCCCGCGATCTGGGGCATCGTGGCCGGCCGGCTGTGGATGGTCACCTCTTCCACACACGCTGCCGCGGTGGCCGACCTGACCAGCAATCGCGAACGACTGAGCGTGGGCAGTTCGGCAGCGACGAGTTGGGCCGAGTTGGGCCGAGCCAAACATCAGGCGCTGAACTCCCTCCTGGCCCGACGGGCCCGTGGCGGCAAACTCGACCTGCTGGAGCTACTGCCACCAGAGCAGGCGCTGACCTTCGCCCACGCCAGGCTGGGTGTCCTGATGCAGGCGGAATCCCTCGACCTGTTCCAGACCGTTCGCGCCTGGGCGGAGTGCGACGGCTCCTTCGACCAGACCGCAGCCGCTCTCGGGGTACACCGACACACCGTCAGGCGCCGGATGCTGCGGGTGGCCGAATACCTGGACGTGGAACTCAGCGACCCCCGCCAACGCCACGAACTCTGGTTCGCCTGCCAGGTAGTCGACCGGCTGAGGCTGGCCGGGCAACATGCGCCCAGCTCGGTCGCCTGACCTGATCGGGGTGTGGCCCTGCGGCCGCATTGTTGCAGGGCCCAACGACGTGGTTCGGTCAGAGCCGCACCTTCAGGTGGCGCGGTCAGCGCACCAACTCGGCCGACCGGACGCTGGAGGTCCGCCTGCCGATGAGAATGGCGATCAGCACCAAAGCGACGCCGCCGACCTGCAGCCAGCTGAGTTGTTCACCGGCGAAGAGCATGCCCAAACCGACGCCGGTGACTGGGTTCAGCAGCCCGATGATGCCGACCGTGCCGGCGGGAAGTTTGGCCAGACCGGCGAACCAACAGACCGAGGCCAGCGCGGTGGCGAACAGCGACATGTAAGCGAAAGCGACCCAGGCGACCGGACCCACCGACGGTGGCGGGCCTTCAACGATGAAGGCAGCAACCAGCAACATCAGCCCGCCCGCGACCGCCTGCCAGGCGGTGGAGGCCAGCACCGGCACACCGGTCGTCCACTTCTTGTTGAGCACTGCGCCCACCGAGGACATCACCAGCGCCGAAATGGAGGTGAGCAACCCCCAGGGATTGGTAGCGCTCGCGCCGGTGCCGACGATCAGCAGGACGCCGAGGATGCCGGCCCCCGCGCCGGCTCCCATCCAGATGGTTGGCCGTTCGTTGAGCATCGCCCAGCCAGTACCTGCCATCGCCAGGGGCGCCAGGGCCATCACTGAAGTGGCCACTGAGCTGGGCAGCAGTATCGCGGAAAGGTAGATGAGGACGAAGAAGCCACTGAAGTTGAGCATGCCCAGCACCAGCGAGCGCCACCACCAGCTGCCTTTGGGAAGCTGGTGAGCCAGCACCAGCAGCACGATCCCGGCCGGCAGCGCCCGAATCGCAGCGCCCCACAGCGGCACGTCCGCCGGAAGGAAGGCCCTGGTGACGAAGTACGTGGATCCCCAGGCAATCGGGGCAACTGCCGTTACGGCGATCCAGCGCCACTTGGCTTCCATGGAAACAATAATGTCTTACCGGGAAGGTATTATTCCAATGTGACCGGCTCCGATCATGTCGCTCGCCTCCAGCAACAGTGGCGAGGTGAACGCCCTGACCTCGATGTCAGCCCGATGGGCATCATCGGACGGCTGCATCGGCTCGGCGATCGCCTGCGCGCCGAAGTGCTCACCACTTATGGTCACTACGGCTTGAGCGAGGGCGAATTCGATGTGCTGGCCGCGCTGCGCCGCCAAGGCGCGCCCTACGAACTGGCGCCGGGCGAATTGGCCCGCCACACGATGGTCACCACCGGCGCGATCACCAAGCGATTGGACCGACTCGAAGAGTCCGGGCTGGTGATCCGCCGTGAGAACGACGCCGACGGACGCGGTCGCTTCGTCAGCCTCACTGACGCCGGCCTACGGGTGATCGATGCAGCCTTCACCGAACACATGCGCAACGAGGCCCGGGTGGTCTCAGCGCTCGACCCGGGCGAACGCGCCCAGCTGGAACGACTGTTGGCCAGCTGGCTACAGAAGCTGGAGTAACCCACGCCGCCGCGTCGCGCCCAGCCCGCCAGATCCAGCCCGCCGGGCCCTCTGCGCACAACGCCCTCTGCGCGCAACGCCCTCGGCACACCAGAATCCTCAGCCTGCGCAGACCAGCGCCAACACCTCTTCGCCGTAGCGCTCCAGCTTGGTCGCACCCACCCCGCTGACCGCCGAAAGCCCCGCCACCGAACTCGGCCGGGACGCCGCGATTCCCACCAGGGTGGCGTCGGGGAAGACCACATAGGCCGGCACGGACGCCGCCCGCGCCGTTTCGGCCCGCCAGGCACGCAGCTGCTCGAACAGCTCGCGACCGGCAGCGTCCAACTCGGCTGCGGCGCCGGCGCGGGACGTGCTCCCGGACGTGCGGCCGCCGCGTTTGCGGCTGGGCCGCTCGGCGCGGGTGATCGCGTCCTTGCGCAGCTGCACCGACTGCTCACCGCGCAGCACTGCCCAGGATTCCTCGGTCACACCCAGGGTGCCGTGGCCGTCGGCCGAGACCGCCAGCAGCCCGGCCGCCAACAGCTGGCGGGTCACCGCGCGCCACTGCTGGTCGGACAGCTCGGTGCCAATGCCGAAGGTGCTCAGCTCGTCGTGACTCCACTGGTTGACCCGCTCGGTGCGCTTGCCGAGCAGGATGTCGATCAGGTGCCCGGCGCCGAAGCGCTGATTGCGGTCGCGCTGCAACCGCACGATCGTCGAGAGCAACTTCTGCGCCGCGACGGTGCCTTCCCAAGCTTCGGGCGGGGCCAGGCAGGTGTCGCAGTTGCCGCACGGCTGACTGGGTTCGCCGAAGTGGGCCAGGATCAGCTGCCGCCGACAGGTGCGGGTTTCGCATAGTCCGAGCATCGAGTTCAGCTGTTGACTGAGCAGGCGTTTGTGGGCGGCATCCCCCTCGGAGCCCTCGATCATTTGGCGTTGCTGCACCACATCGGCCAGCCCATAGGCCATCCAGGCGGTGGCCGGGCGCCCGTCGCGGCCGGCGCGGCCGGTCTCCTGGTAGTAGCCCTCGATGCTCTTGGGTAGATCCAGGTGCGCGACGAAGCGGACGTCAGGCTTGTCGATGCCCATACCGAAGGCGATGGTGGCCACCATCACCATTGCGTCCTCGCGCAGGAAGCGGGACTGGTTGGCCGCTCGAACTGTGGCCGGCAACCCGGCGTGGTACGGCAGCGCGTCGATACCCTCTTTGACCAGCGCCTGGGCGGTCTTCTCTACCGAGGCGCGCGAGAGGCAGTAGACGATGCCAGCGTCCCCGGCGTGCTCGGTGCGGATCAGTTGCAACAACTGGCGCAGCGGCCGAGCTTTGGCTTCGATCCGGTAGGTGATGTTGGGCCGGTCGAAGCTGGACATGAAGATTCTGGCTTCGCGTAGGCCAAGGCGCCCGGTGATTTCGCTGGCCGTAGCCGGGGTGGCGGTGGCGGTGAGGGCAATCCGGGGCACGTCCGGCCAGCGCTGCGCCAGCACCGACAGTCGCAGGTAGTCGGGCCGGAAATCGTGGCCCCACTGGGACACACAGTGCGCCTCGTCAATGGCGAACACCGAGACTTCCAGTCGCTGCAGAAACTCCAAGGTGGCTTCCATGCCGAGGCGCTCGGGAGCCAGGTAGAGCAGGTCGAGTTCACCGGCCAGCGCTGCGGCCTCGGTGACGCGACGTTCATCGCCGAATTGGGTGGAGTTGAGGAAGCCGGCTCGTACCCCCACCGCTTCCATAGCGGTGACCTGGTCCTGCATGAGGGCGATCAGCGGCGAGATCACCACCCCAACCCCAGGACGCACCATCGCCGGGATCTGGTAGCACAGCGACTTACCGCCGCCGGTGGGCATCAACACCAGCGCGTCACCGCCACCGATGATGTGGGCGATGATCTGCTCCTGCTCGCCGCGAAAGCTGTCGTAGCCGAAGGTTGAGCGCAGAATCTCAGTAGCGGTCAGCGCGGTTGGGGGCATGTCGCAGATGCTAGCCCGCCGAACTGACGGGCCAGCCTCCGCCGGCGTGCCTGGGCATCGGGACCTGGCAACCAACTGCACAGACCGCAGCGGATCACCGGCCATCCCGACCTCGGCGAAAGCGCGGCGTTGGCGCCGGCCCGAATCGCCGGCATCAGTGCATGCCTGGCAGATGTGCCGCGTTCGCAGTTCGCTCCCAGCTCAACGACGCGATTAGAGCGGCTTGAACGAATCCATCGTTCGGCGCTCCACACGCCCGGCGATGGCGAACCGGATCGCCGCCGCAGCAACAGCGCACGCGCCAGCGCCCAACCAAAGCGCAACTCGTCCAGCGCTTTGCAGCACCAGGCCGCCCAACCAGGGGCCGAGGCTGTAACCGACGGTGAGCGCCGCCGAAATCAGGCCCAGGTACCGGCCCCGAGATGCGGGCTGGGCAAGGGCACTCACTACTGCATTTCGCACGGGCGCGTCCATCATCTCGCCGACCGTCCAAATCGTCAGACACAGCAAGATCAGCGCCAAGTTGGCGCACCAGCAAGACAGCAGCGCATAGCCAACGGCCGAGACGAGAGCGGCCAGGCCCATCACCTTCGACTGCGGACGCAGCGCCAGCCAGCGCCCGGCCGGAATCTGCAGCAGCACCAGCACCCCGCCGTTCCAAGCAATCACGTAGCCATACAGGTTCGGGGAATAACCCAAGGCCTCCATATCCAGGGGGAGGGTCGCGGTCATCTGCGCCAGGCTCAACGAAAACAACAGGACCGAGCCGATTACCGCAAGCGCCAGCCTATCGCGAGCCGCCAAAGAAACCGCCGCCACCAGCTCGCGTCCCCGCCCACCGGTTGATCTAGCGTCGCTGACCGCCTTGTTCGATTCGGGCCTACCCGGCAGCCGCGGAAGAAATTTGATTACGACCGCCAACGCCAAAAAGGCCCCGGCCGCTTCGAGATAGAACAACCAGGCGAATGACCAGACAACGATCAGCCCGCCTAGAAGGGCAGTCACCGCAAAACCCACATTCAGAGCCCAGTACTCGGCGGCATAGGCCTCAGTCCAAAGACGTGCCGGCATGGCCTTCACGATCAGCGAGGAGAATGCCGGCTGCACCGCGTTGGCGAAGGCCCCCAAAAACAGGAAACTCAGCAGCAGGCCCCAGTAGCCAGGAAGATGCGGAACGATGCCTGCGCTCACCCCCGTGCCAGCCAGCAGCACCATCACCACAGGAATTTCGCCAAAACGGTCGGCCGCCGCTCCGGACACCATCACGGCGATCAGTCCCCCCAAACCACGTACCGCGATAAACAAACCCGCCGTTGCATAGTCGAATCCGTGAACCCGCACCAAATATAGGGTCAAAAATGGCACAGTAAACTTTGAAGACGCCAGGAGTGCTTCAACCAGGATCACTGTCAGTGGACTGCCGACCAACGCCCTAGAGGGCAGCCACGACCTCATTAACCGCATGTGAAGACGACTCGACTTTCTCAGGAACTAACTCAAACAACGCCCTCCCGTAACGACGAAGGCCAACAACCGCCCGCTACTTGCCTAATCCCTCGGTGATGCCTCGCACGAAATGTCTTTGGCCAAACAGGAAGGCCAGCACCATTGGTATGGCCGAGATGGTCAAACCGGCGAACACAACCGGCCAGTTCGTGGTCAGCTTGGACTGCAATGCCATCAATCCGACAGGCATAGTCTTGAGAGCATCATCTTTGATGAAGACCAGAGCAAACACAAACTCGTTCCAGGAGAACAACGCTTGCAGGATCGCTGCTGAAATGAGAATCGGGTAGCACAGCGGCAACGTCACTCGCCAGAACATTTGCCACAAAGACGCCCCATCAACCACGGCCGCATCCCAGATTTCCCTCGGCAAATCGATCATGTAGGCGCGAATCAGGAATGTCGTAAAGGGTATCCGAAAAGCCGTATAGAGGATGATGATGCCAGGGAGTGTGTTGTAAAGGCTGAGGCTTCGCATGATCCGGAACAGCGGCACCAGAGCTACCGTCTCGGACAACATGAGCCCACCGAGAATCAGCAGCAGGATCGGTTGCGCCAGCGGAATCTTCACCTGGACGAGGGCAAAAGCCGCGAAGCTGGACACCAATAAGACCAACAGGATCGAGCCGACCGTGACAATAAGCGAGTTCCAGATGTAATGGATGACACCGTAGTCCCAGGCTTGCTGGTAGTTACTCCACCGCCACTCGCTGGGAAGTCCCCAGGCGTTTCCGAAGAGCTCGGCATTGGTCTTGAAACCCGAAATCGCCATCCACAGCAGCGGGTAAAGAACGACTACCGCGAGTACAGCCAGCAGCAGGCCTATCACCACCCGGAGCGGCGTGATTCGTATTTTCCTGTGGTGGAGCTTCGCTCGTCGCTTTGACGGCAAGGATGAATTCGCGATTACGCTCATTGCTCAACCCTCCGGAGTCGTGAATAGGTCAGTTGCAGAATGGCTGCGATGAAGGTGAATACGAAGATCACTACAGCCACGACCGTGGCGTAGCCCATGTCATCGTTTCGGAACGCAGACTGGTAGAGCCAGGTCCCAAGCACCTGGCTGGAGTTGTTCGGACCACCTTGGGTGGTAGCCATGATTTCGTTGAAGACGAGGAACGCACCCGACATGGTGACCACCATCAGCAGCGTTGTCATCTCACGCACCAGTGGCACTGTCACTGAGAAGAAGGTGCGTATCGCGCCCGCACCATCCACGATCGCCGCTTCGTAATACTCTTTCGGGATCCGCTGGATGGCTACCACGAACAGCATGGTCGTATACCCGATGTTCTGCCACTGGCTCATTGCGATCACCGACCAGATAGCCGTGCTCTGCTCACCTAGCCATGCTCGGGAAGACTCAATGCCGAACAGCGCCAAGAACTGGTTCAGCAGTCCGTCCGGTTGATAGATGATCCGAAACAACAAGCCAATGATCGTGATAGAAATTGTCGCGGGAATGAAATAGATGGTCCGCAGGAAGCCTCGCAAACGGGGTGCCACAACCCCCTCCAGGACGGCCGCCAGCACGAGAGCAAATCCCACCTGAAAGACCACCGAAACGATCGCGTACCAGACGTTGTTCAACAATGCGGTCCAAAATACCGGGTCCGCGAATACCCGCTGATAATTGCTCAGGCCAACAAAGCGCGGCACCGGCTTGAAGGCGTTCCAGCTGAAAAGACTTAGCCGGAAGTTTTCCAGGATCGGATAGTACACGAATACCATCAGAAGGATCAGTGCTGGAATTATCCACAGGTAGCCGATCGATCGTTGCGCCAACCTTCGCTTCACCCTCATTTCCTCTCTCGATTGCCCGGGCGGGGCGGGAATGAACTGCGACCACGAAGGATGTTCATTCCCGCCCCGCTTGAGTAATTGTTCCGCTGAGCCGCGCTGAGTTAGCTGTCTGCTTTGACCTTCGCGGCAGCAGCCCTGACCTTTGTCATCACAGTGGCTGGAGTCTCATCGCCGTTCAGCAGGCCTTCGACCCCTGCAAGGTAGGCTTGAGCTACTTCTGCGTTAGCCTCGGTGTCGAGCCAGATGGCCATTTCGGACGCCGAGTTGATCAGGCTTACAGCCTTCACCGTTCCTGCCGAGGCGTTCTCAGTGGTGGTTGCACCCTTGACCGGGCTGGGCCATCCGATCACCTTGGTCATCTCGGCCGCGTTGGCCGAACTGGTGAGGAACTTCAGGAAATCGACAGCGATGTCCATGTGGGCGGACTTCGCATTGACCAAGAACCCATCCGGAGCCCCGGTGATGGCGGTTTGGTTGCCGCCCGCACCAGCGATGGAAGGCATGGCGAACTGGTCCCAGTTGCCCAGGAATGACTTCGGCACGGTGGTCTTGTCCTCAAGGTTCACGAACTCCAGGACCTCGAGGTACTGCATCGCGGCCTTGCCATTGGTGAGCTCGGCCTGAGCTGTCTCATGCGAAATGCCGTTGCTGCCCTTCTTGGCGCAGGTGCTGATGACGTCCTTGAACGTGGCCAATGCCTGTTCATAGCCGGCATCGGTGAAGGCCCCGCCTGTTGGGTTATAGTCCGCGGCGCGAACATCGGCCGGCACATACTGTGCGTTCAGCTGCGTGATCCAGTGGATTGCAGGCCACCCATATTGATTGCCGAAAGCTATCGGTGTGTAGCCGGCATCGCTCAATGGTTTGCAGCTGGCCTTCAGTTCATCGAGGGTAGTGGGCACACTGATATTGGCCTTTTTGAATGCTTCGGTCGAGTATGCAAAGACCTTGGCATTCAGGTTGATGGGTACGCCGTAGTACTTGCCGTCATATTTGTACGCGCCGAGAGCTGAAGCCGCAATGCTGTTGCCCCAATCGGTTCCGTCCAAATAGGGCGTGAGATCGGCCGCGAACCCTCCGCGAACGAACTTTCTGGTGAAGTCACCCGGCCATGAGAAGTAGATGTCAGGCAGCTCGTCGGCGCTGGTGAGGACTCGCAGCTGGTCCTTCATCGGCTGGTCACCTATCGCCTGGTGATCTATCTCGACGCCTGGGTGGAGAGCTATGTAGTCAGCCACCACCTTGTCGAAGTAGACCTTGTACTTCGGATCGGGCCATTTTTCGAGGAACGATATTTTGCCCTTCAGCTCACCGGCGCTAGCGGCTGTGCTGGCGCTTGTACCTGGGTTACCACAGCCCGTGCCAAGCAGCATCAAAGAGACTGCTACGGCTACACCAATAATGGATCTCTTCTTCACCGGCTTTCCTTTCCAGTTAATTGATCATTGATTGTCACGACGCGAATTGATGGTCGTGCGAAACTGTCATGCCCGCGGCTGACTCCCCATGCCCGAACGCACCTACACTGGCGCAGGACGCCGCAGCCCAGGCACTTGCGCTAGCTGCCGCTTCGTGAAGCGAGGATCCGCCCAAGCGTGCGATAAGGATGCCCGCGATGAAGGAGTCTCCCGCTCCGAGGGTGTCGACCACAGCAGCAACTGAGGAGGCGGGCTGGTAATGGATCTTCGATCCGCTAGACGAATAGGATCCGGCAACCCCCTGGGTGACGTACACCTCCTTCGCGCCCAACCCGTGCGCCCACTCGATGAGGTCTTTGACCTCAGCCTGCGACAGATCGGGGCGGGAGAACGTGGCATAGGTCACAGCCGGGAGGATCGGCTCACAGTAAGCATCTGACTTGGTCGAGAAGTCGTAGCTCAGGGGGGCTATACCGGCGAACTTGGCCACGCTTCCCTCCATGAACGAGGAATCCCCGGTGTGGATTACGTCAGCGCCAGCCATGAAGGTGAAGTCAGCGGCATCTGGCTCGAACGCCACTACGCCCTTCGAGGAGCCGCGAAAGACTCGCTCGCCGTCCACGTTCTCGACGGTCGCGTAGCCGCTAGTGCCCTCGACGCGGCGGGTCCTGGTGATGTCGACACCTTCTGCCGTCAGTGCACCGAGCATGATGTCGCCGGCCCAGTCAGTGCCGAACTGTCCGATGTAGGCAGAATCAGCGCCCAGTTGACGGCAGTAGACGGACACGTTCAGGGCATTCCCACCCGGGTGAACCTGGTCACGATCCAGGTACCAATCCAGGCAGTTGTCGCCAATCGCGACCACCTTCATGGCAAGCACTCTCCCAATTCAGATCAGTAGGCCGTGCGGAACATGTACCGGCGCTGCGCCAACGAGTGCCCCCGGACAGATTCGTAGTGTTGGGCAAGGCGACCGATCACCCGGGCGAGGATCAGGGGTGAAACCACATGGCGCTGTCCCGGCGCGATTCCCGGGAGACTGAAGGACTTCACATCCAGGTAATGACCCTTGCGGGTGTAGGTATCGAGGAACCGCTGAGCACGCTCCGCGATCGGACGCGACTCCTCCTCACCGAGCAGGAGGATCACCGGAGTGTCTTCTACGACAACCTCGAATGCCCCCTGGAAGAACTCGCCGGCATGGAAGGAGACCGCATGCATCCACTGCATCTCCTGCAAGTAGCACATGGACAAGCCATAGGCCCAGCCGTGCGATGGCCCCGCGCCCAGCACGTAGGTGATCGGCTCATCCTTCAGTGCCACTGCCATGTCGTGAACCAGGGGCTCCGTCTCCTCGATAGTCGCCTGGAAGGCTGCGGGCAATGCAGCGAAAGTCTGCTGAGCGCCCTGGTAGTCGAGATCCACACCGAGCGCCTCGCACAGGGCGTAGGCGAGCATCAGTTCGAGGATGTCGGAGGAGCCCTCGATAGCCAAGGTGGCCGTATCGGCCAGCGGGCTGTGGGCTTTGCAGGCCGCGAACACCGTCGCGCCGGCCTCGCGCGCATACTTGCCGGCTGCCACGGTCTCCTTGGTGGTGCCCGTATAAGAAGCGATGATCACCAGTGAATCGCTGCCAAGCGCCTTCGGTTTGCCAAAGTTCAGTTCATCGCTTTGCACCTGGTAGACGGGAATATCAACCGTACGATAGAGCAGGTAGTACGCCGGGAACGAGGCAATCAGTGACCCGCCAGCACCAACCAGATAGATGTTCTTCAGCCCGGCCCGAACACACTCATCAGCGAAGGACTTGATCGCGCCGGCATAAGAAACCGTTTTCTCCAAGCTTTCCTGAAGATCTGCCTCAATGGGAGACAGCGGCAACGTTTGGGTGGTCATAACGGGGTAAGCTCCTTTTCAACTATTCCGAACTCGAGGACATTTCGGCGCAACCAATCTTCCGGGCACCGTGAACACCATCAAGGCGCCCAGCGACCATCGGCAAGACCAGCTCGACTCAACTTTGAGCACGTGCTCAATCCCTGTATCGAGCGGACTTCCATCCCCAACCACCAAATGTCAACCCTTGCGACAACGGTGTTCAAAACGTTACGTAAGGATCGCTCGAGGCACCCGCCTGGCTGGCATACGCCGGTGCCACAGCGTCCAACCCGGCGCCCACGGGCGGCCCGCCACGCCGAGCCGCTGCGACCAGGCGTGCTGCGAACGCGCAGCCCGCAGCCCGACCCCCGACCATCTCAGTCACCGCCCCCATCGCGGCAGCCGTTCCCAAAACAATGGCGACCACCGTCTAGTGACACCCCGCACCACTGGTCACAACTTGCGCTCACAAAGACTGCAGTCAGCCCGTTATGCTATGGGCCATGCCCACGCCGCCCATCTCCAGCCCGCGCTCCTCAATCTGGCTCTTCACACTTGGGGTGGGGGCTGGTCGAGTCCGCCGGCGATGAGGAGCATGCGTAGCCGGTAGTTCTCCCTGT